>Ga0187892_10000118_pt1 | contig 188211 bp, 187 predicted proteins | sample MA1701073metaG_FD_139345 | JGI IMG/M metagenome (GOLD analysis project Ga0187892, IMG submission 139345) | Bio-ooze microbial communities from a basaltic lava cave in the Kipuka Kanohina Cave System on the Island of Hawaii, USA - MA170107-3 metaG ... | reverse complement strand
GTGGCCACACCCCCTGTCAGGGGGGCAGACCCCGCGGCCGCTGAGGTGGCCACACCCCCTGTCAGGGGGGCAGACCCCGCGGCCGCTGAGGTGGCCACACCCCCTGTCAGGGGGGCAGACCCCCCGGCCGCCGAGGTGGCCACTCCGGTGGTCGCGGAGGTCGACCTCGCGCCCGCCGGCCCTGGAGCCGTCCGAGCCCCGGGGCCGCAGGAAAAGGAAGGCAACCCGCTGCTCGACTTCACGGATCTGCCGCGCTTCGCGGTCGTCACGCCCGAGCACGTCGGCCCCGCCGTCGACCGGCTCCTCGCCGAGAATCGCGCGCTCGTCGCGCAGCTCGTGGGGGACGACACCCCGGCCACGTGGTCCGGCTTCGTGCAACCGCTCGAGGATGCGAACGAGCGTCTCAGCCGGGCCTGGGGCGTGGTCGCGCACCTGCACGCGGTGCTCGACTCGCCGGAGCTGCGCGAAGCGTACCGGGCCAACCAGCCGAGGATCGTCCAGTACTGGACGGAGCTCGGCCAGAATCTGCAACTCTTCGAGAAGTACAAGGCGCTGCAGGGGGCCCCAGAGTTCGCGCGCCTCAGCGCCGCGCAGCAGCGGATCATCACGAACGAGCTGCGCGACTTCCGGCTCTCGGGCGCGGAGCTCGCGGCTGAGGCGAAGCGCCGCTTCGCCGAGATCCAGGACGAGCTCGCGCGCCTCGCGACGCGGTTCTCCGAGAACCTGCTCGATTCGACGAACGCCTTCGCGGTGCTCGTCACGGATCGCGCGGTGCTGGCGGGCATTCCCGAGGACGTCCTCGAGCCGGCGCGCGCGGCCGCCGAGAAGGACGGCCGCCGCGGCTGGAAGCTCGTGCTGCACGCGCCGTGCTTCGTGCCGGTGATGCAGTATGCCGAGCACCGGACGTTGCGCGAGATCATGTACCGCGGCTTCGTCACGCGCGCGTCCGAGGAGCTCGCCGCCGCGTTCGCCGCGAAGGCCGCGTTCGAGGCGCAGGCGAACGGCGAGCCGCCGCCGGCGGGGCCGACGCCCGCCGAGCTCGCCGGGTGGAACAACACCCCGCTGATCACGCGCATCCTGCAGCTGCGACGCGAGGCGGCGCAGCTGCTCGGCTACGCGAGCCCGGCGGAGGTCTCGCTGGTCCCCAAGATGGCGCAGTCGCCGCGCGAGGTGCTCGAATTCCTGAACGACCTCGCCGCCAAGGCGCTGCCGTACGCGCGGCGCGACTGGGCGGAGCTCACGGCGTTCGCGGCGCAGGCGCTCGGCCTGCCGACGATCGCGGCCTGGGACATCACCTTTGCCTCCGAGCGGCTGCGCCAGGCGCGCTACGCCTTCTCCGACCGCGAGGTGAAGCAGTACTTCCCCGAGACGCAGGTGCTGGCCGGCATGTTCCGCGTCGTCGAGGCGCTCTACGGCCTGCGGATCGCGGAGGACCGCGCCGAGACCTGGCATCCCGCGGTGCGCTTCTTTCGCATCGCCGACCGGGCGCGGGGCGGTGACGAGCGCGGCGCGCTCGTGGGTCGCTTCTACCTGGATCCCCACGCGCGCGACACGAAGCGCGGCGGCGCATGGATGGACGAGGCAATCACGCGCCGCCGCCTCGGCGAGGACTTGCAGTCGCCGGTCGCCTATCTGGTGTGCAACTTCTCGGCGCCGGTCGGCGCTCGGCCGGCGCTGCTCACGCACGACGACGTGCTCACGCTCTTCCACGAGTTCGGGCACGGGCTGCACCATCTGCTCACGGAGATCGACCACGTCGCGGTGTCCGGCATCCACGGCGTGGAGTGGGACGCCGTCGAGCTGCCCAGCCAGTTCATGGAGAACTTCTGCTGGGAGTGGGACGTCCTCGCCCACATGACCGCGCACGTCGACACCGGCGAGCCGCTGCCGCGGTCGCTCTTCGAGAAGATGATCGCGGCGAAGAACTTCCAGTCCGGGATGCAGACCGTGCGCCAGCTCGAGTTCGCGCTGTTCGACATGCATCTGCACCACGACTTCGATCCGGACGGCACGCGCTCGCCGCTCGCGCTGCTCGACGAGATCCGCGCCCGGGTCGCGGTCTCGCTCCCGCCGCGCTACAACCGCTTTCCGAACACGTTCTCGCACATCTTCGCCGGCGGCTACGGCGCCGGCTACTACAGCTACAAGTGGGCCGAGGTCCTCTCGGCCGACGCCTACGGCCTGTTCGAGCAGAACGGCGTGCTCGACCCGGTGACCGGCGCGCGGTTCCGCGACGAGGTGCTCGCCGTCGGCGGCAGCCGGCCGGCGCTCGAGTCGTTCACGGCGTTCCGCGGCCGCGCACCGTCGGTGGACGCGCTGCTGCGTCACAGCGGCATGACCGGCGAAGTGTCGGCCGCTTGTGACCCTCACCCCTAGCCCCTCATTCCGGCCCGACGCGCTACATCGGGTCGGGCGTTCGCCGGCTCGAACGTGCGCAGGCACGTTCTTCGAAACCCCGGCTCACCCGCTCCCGCGGGCGAGGGGAACGCTCTGTCGCGCGAGCGCGACCACTCGGCCGTGCACTATGCCGCAGCGCGCGGCCGAGGCGCGCGGAGCGCGGTGCTATCATGCCGTCGTCATGCCCGCCGCAAGGACGAGGGGAACCGCCATGCCGAAGCCGCTGCTGGTCGCGCTCGGGACCGTCGCGTTGCTCTGCGCGACCGCCGCGTCCGCCCAGCTTTACCGCTGGGTCGACAAGGACGGCAAGGTCCACTACACCGACCGGCCGCCGCCCGCCGCGGCCGGAAAGAGCGAGCAGCTGCGCCCGGGCGGCAGCGCAACCGACGGCGGCGCGCTGCCGTACGCCACGCAGCAGGCGGTGCAGAACTACCCGGTCACGATCTACACCGCCGAGAACTGCAAGGACGCCTGCGCCGACGCCCGGAAGCTCTTGCAGGGCCGCGGCGTCCCGTACCGCGAGGTCGCGGTCGCCGACGAGAAGAGCCGTGAGGAGCTGAAGAAGGTCTCCGGCGGCGAGGAGGTGCCGGTCATGACCGTCGGCCGGAGCGTCACGAAGGGCTTCGGAGCCGACGCGTGGCATCTCGCCCTCGACGCCGCCGGCTATCCGCGTTCGGGCCCGCCGCTCGCCGCTCAGGCGCAGAAGCCGGGGGCGCCCGCGCCGGACGCCAAGGCGCCCGCGGCGGACCAGTCGGCCGAGCCCAAGAAGCTCGGCCCGTACGCGCCGCGGTAACCCGGCGACCTTGAGTCGCCCGGCGCCGGCTCCGCCCGGGCGGAGCCGGCGAAAGCGGCGCGCTCCGCCCTAGGCGACGCGGCGGCTCTCGTACACTCGCGGCATGAAAATCGCGACGTGGAACGTCAACTCCCTCAACGTCCGCCTCCCTCACGTCCTCGACTGGCTCGAGCGCGAGCGCGCCGACATCTTCTGCCTCCAGGAGACCAAGGTCGAGGACGCGAACTTCCCGGCGGCCGAGCTCGAGGCCGCCGGCTACCGTTGCGCGTTTTCCGGCCAGAAGGCCTACAACGGAGTGGCGATCCTCGCGCGCGCGGCGCTCGCCGACGTGGAGCGCGGCGTTCCGGGCGCGGCGGACGACCAGAAGCGGGTGGTGTCCGCGACGGCGGGCGACATCCGCGTGGTCTGCGCGTACGTACCGAATGGTCAGGCGGTCGGGACCGAGAAGTACGAGTACAAGCTCAGGTGGCTGCGCGAGTTCGTGGACTGGCTGCGCCGGGAGCTCGCGCGGCATCCGCGGCTCGTCGTGCTCGGCGACTACAACGTCGCCCCGGAGGACCGGGACGTGCACGATCCGCGGCTCTGGGCCGGACAGGTCCTGTGCAGCGAGCCCGAGCGGGCGGGGTTCCGGCGCCTGCTCGAGCTCGGGCTGAAGGATGCCTTTCGGCTCTTCGATCAGCCGGAGAAATCGTTCACATGGTGGGACTACCGCTTGAACGCGTTCAAGCGCAACATGGGACTGCGGATCGATCACATCCTGGTCTCGCCCGCGCTCGCCGCCGAATGCCGGAGCTGCGTCATCGACCGGGCGCCGCGCGCCCGCGAGCGGCCGTCGGATCACGCGCCGGTGGTCGCCGAGCTCGAGGCGCGCAGCTGAGGTGCGGCGGCGTCCGGGAGTCGCAATAGCGCACGAAGGCTGAACGCAACATGATCTCCGACGCCGCCGATCCCGCGGACGCGATCCGCAAGCTCGGCTTCAAGAAGTGGTACGAGCGCAAGCTCATCGAGAGCCACGCCTATCTCGTCACCTGCTTCCTGTGCATGGTGCTGGTCGCCGCGCTGCTCGAGGAGTTCAGCTTCCGGGCGCCGGGGCTGAAGCCGCTCGTCTCCCTCGCGCTGCTCGGCGGCGGGGGGCTCGTCGGGCTGTTCGCGTGGCGGCGCTATCGGTCGATCATGGGCGAGGCGGAGCGTCTCGGCGATCGCTCCACCTGCGAGGGCTGCGGCGCGTACGCGAAATTCGACATCCTCGAGTCCGGCGGGAGCGCCGGGCCGTCGCAGGTCGGCGACGGCACGCCGGCGACGTGGCTCCGCGTGCGGTGCCGGAAGTGCGGCTGCGGCTGGACGATGCCGTGAGCGCGACGGAGCCTTCCGCGCGGCACCAGGGCGACCCGGCGCTGGCGGCGGCGTTCGCGGGCAGTGGCCCGCGCGTGGCGGCGCTCTGCGCCGCGGTGGTCGCCGGAGCGCTCCTGCTCGACACCTTCGACCCGCTGCGCGGACAGATCGCCGCGGGAGTGCTGACCTGGGGGGTCGCGCTCGCGCTCATCGGCCGCACCGACGGGATGCGGCGGCGCGCGCTCTTCTATTGCCTCGTCTGGGCCACCGCCGGAGAGCTGTTCTGCTCGCTGGTGTGGGGGCTCTATACGTACCGTCTCGGCCACATCCCGCACTTCGTCCCTCCCGGGCACGTTCTCATGTTCCTGCTCGGGACCCACCTCGCGCAGCGGATGCCGGCGGCCGTCGCCGACCGGGTGACGATGGGCGTGGTGGCGCTTACGCCGGCCGCGGTGCTCTTGCTCGGCGATGCGTTCAGTGCGCTGCTCTTCGCGGTGTACGCGGCGCTCTACTGGCTCGAGGCGCGCCTGCGCCCGCTGCTCGCAACGATGTTCCTCCTGACGCTCGCGCTCGAGCTCTGCGGGACCGCGCTCGGCGTCTGGGGCTGGAACGGCCGCGCGCCGGTGGTCGACCTCGCGATGACGAATCCGCCGTTCGCCGTGGCGGCCTTCTATTGCACGCTCGACGCGCTGGTGGTGTGGTCGGTCCGCGCGCGGCTCGCGAACGCCCGGCAGGCCGGCGTCGCGGTCGCGAACCGCGGGTAGCGGCCGGAAGAAAACCCCCCGCCTCGCACAGCTCGGCACCCCCCTTAGAAACCCCCCGCCTCGCACAGCTCGGCACCCCCCTTTACAGGGAGGCGGAGGGCAGGCTAGTCGATGCGCTCGTAGGCCGGCAGCGTAAGGAACTCGACGTATTCGCCGGTCGTGATGGCGTCGAAGAGCGCGGCGGCTTCCTCGTACTTGCCGGCGCCCCACGCCTCGTCGCCGAGATCGGCTCGCACCTTCGGCAGCTCCTCGGCCGCGAGCTTGCGGAAGAGCTCGACCGTGACCTTGCGGCCGTCGTCGAGCACGCCCTTCGGGCTGCGGATCCACTGCCAGATCTGCGAGCGCGAGATCTCCGCGGTGGCCGCGTCCTCCATGAGGTTGAAGACCGGGACGCAGCCGTTGCCAGCGAGCCAGGCGCCGAGGTACTGGATGCCGACGCTGACGCTGTTGCGGAGCCCCTCCTCGGTGATCGGCGTTTCGGGCTGGAAGTCGAGCAGCTCGCGCGCCGTGTAGCTCACGTCCGGGCGCTGCTTGCGGTACTGGTTCGGCCCCGGCATGTGCGCGTCGAACACCTCCTTCGCGATCGGCACGAGCGCGGGATGCGCGACCCACGTCCCGTCGCAGCCGTCCTGCACCTCGCGGAGCTTGTCCTCGCGCACCTTCTCGAGCGCCGCGTCGTTCGCGACCGGATCGTTCTTGATCGGGATCTGCGCCGCCATGCCGCCCATCGCCGGGGCGTTGCGGCGGTGGCAGGTCTTCACCAGCGCGAGTGCGTAGGCGCGCATGAACGGCGCGGTCATCGTCACCTGCGCGCGGTCGGCGAGGCAGAAGTCCGGGTTCGACCGGAACTTCTTGATGCACGAGAAGATGTAGTCCCAGCGGCCGATGTTGAGCCCGCCGGAGTGGTCCCTGAGCTCCCACAGGATCTCGTCCATCTCGAACGCCGCCAGCACCGTCTCGATCAGCGCGGTGGCGCGGATCGTGCCCTGCGCGATGCCGAGCTCGCCCTGGGCGAGCTTGAAGATGTCGTTCCAGAGCCGCGCTTCGAGGTGCGATTCCAGCTTCGGCAGGTAGAAGTACGGGCCGCTGCCGCGCGCGAGGAGCTCCTTGGCGTTGTGAAAGAAGAACAGCCCGAAGTCGAAGATGCCGCCCGCGACCGGCTTGCCGTCGACGCGTACGTGCTTCTCGTCGAGGTGCCAGCCGCGCGGGCGCGGGATGAGCACCGCGGTCTTGTCGTCGAGTCGGTAGGTCTTGGTTGAAGCGGGGGACCCCTTCCCTTCCCCCGCAGTGTCGTCCTGCTCGAACGTGATCGTCCGCCGGACGGCGTCGCGCAGGTTGATCTGGCCCTCGACCATGTTGGCCCAGGTCGGGCAGTTGGCGTCCTCGAAGTCCGCCATGAAGGTCGAGGCGCCCGAGTTGAGCGCGTTGATCACCATCTTGCGGTCGGTCGGCCCGGTGATCTCGACGCGGCGGTCGCGGAGATCCGCCGGCTGCTCGGCGATCGTCCACTCCGACTCGCGGATCGAGCGGGTCGTGGGCAGGAAGTCCGGGAGCTGCCGGGCGTCGAAATCCTGTTGCCGCAGCGCGCGCCGCGCGAGCAGCTCCTGCCGGCGACCCTCGAACTGCCGGTGGAGCTTGGCGACGAAGGCGAGCGCTTCGGGCGTGAGGATCTGCGCGTACTCGAGCGTGCCGGGGCCGGTGATCTCGACACCGGCGGGCAGGCGAATCGTCTTTGCCGACGACGGGGCGGAGACGTTCATGCTGGGCTCCTCCAGGGCGGGGCGAATAGACCGATTCTATCGCAGTGCAGCGCGATTTCGTACATCGTAACGTCATTCCGGAATACGGAAAAACATACGGCTGCGGCCCCTGTCCGGCGGCGCGGACCGGCAGCTAGGCTGCCGACGGCTCGCCCGGGCCGTTCTTGTCCTCGATGCCGAGCTCCACGATCTTGCGCGTGATGGTGTTGCGGCCGATGCCGAGCAGCGTTGCCGCTTCGATCCGCCGCCCGCCGGTGTGGGCGAGCGCCCTGGCGATCAGGATCTTCTCGAACTCGCGCGAGAGGCCGTCCATCAGGTTCGACTCGCCGCGGACGAGCGCCCGCTCGACGTGCCGCTGCAGCGCGCCGGTCCAGTCGGCCTCGCTCCCCGCGGCGGCGCTCTCGCGGAGCTCCGGCGGCAGGTCCCCGGCGTCGACCATCTGCGCCGGCGCCATCACCGTGAGCCAATGGCAGACGTTTTCGAGCTGGCGCACGTTGCCCGGCCAGTCCTGGGCGGCGAGCTCGTTGACCGCGCTCTCGGAGAGCCGCTTCGGCTCGACGCTGAGCTCGCGCGCGCTCTTGGCGAGGAAGTGACGCGCGAGCAGCGGCACGTCCTCGCGGCGCTCGCGCAGGCTGGGCAGCCGCAGGCGGATGACGTTCAGGCGATGGTAGAGGTCCTCGCGGAACGTGCCCTCGCGCACCCGCGCCTCGAGGTCCTGATGGGTGGCCGCGATGACCCGCACGCTCGCGCGGAGCGGCTGGTGGCCGCCGACGCGGTAGAAATGGCCGTCCGAGAGCACCCGCAGCAGCCGGGTCTGCAGGTCCGGGGCCATGTCGCCGATCTCGTCGAGGAAGAGCGTCCCGCCGTCGGCCTGCTCGAAGCGGCCGCGCCGCATCGTCTGGGCGCCGGTGAACGCGCCGCGCTCGTGGCCGAAGAGCTCGCTCTCCAGCAGGTCCTTCGGCATCGCGGCGGTGTTGATCGCGATGAACGGCCGGGCGGCGCGCGGGCTGTGCCGGTGCAGCGCGCGCGCGACGAGCTCCTTGCCGGTCCCGGATTCGCCGGTGATCAGCACCGTCGAATTGGAGTTGGAGAGCCGCCCGATCGCGCGGAACACCTCCTGCATCGCCGGCGCCTGGCCCAGGATCTCGGGCGAGGCCGTCGCCGCCTCCTCGTCGAGCGCTTCGCGCGTGCTCTCGTCGAGCGCCCGGCGGATCAGCTCGACCGCCTGGTCGACGTCGAACGGCTTGGGCAGGTACTCGAACGCCCCGCCCTGGAACGCCGCCACCGCCGACTCGAGATCCGAATAGGCGGTCATGATGATCACCGGCAGCTCCGGATGCTTCTGCTTCACGCTCTGCAGGAGCTCGAGGCCCGAGGTCCCGGGCATCCGGATGTCGGAGACGAGCACCTGCGGCGTGTCCCGCTCGAGCGCGGCGAGCGCCTCCTGCGCGAGGCCGAACGTCTTGAACGGAATCCCCTCGCGGGCGAGCGCCTTCTCGAACACCCACCGGATCGAGCGATCGTCGTCAATGACCCAGACGGGCTTCATCGGGAGGGTCCGCTGCGCGCCGGCTCGGTCTTCGGTCGGCGGCCCAGCGGGAGCAGGAAGGTGAACGCGGTCCGCCCGGGCCGGCTGTCGCACTCGATCGTACCGTCATGGTGCTGGACATAGGTCTGGGCGAGCGTGAGACCGAGGCCGGTGCCGCCCTCGCGCCCCGACACGAGCGGATGAAACATGCGCTCCCGCAGCGCCGAGGGAATACCGGGCCCGCTGTCGATCACTTGCAATTCTAGTGCCAGGGGATGCCGCCGCCGCGCGATCGTCACCGACCGCGCGGCGCGCGTGCGCAGGGCGATCTCGCCGGGCGGCGCAGCGGCGCTCCGCCGCGCTCCGAGGACCGCCTGCGCGGCGTTGCGGACCACGTTCAGCACCGCCTGAATCAGCTGCTCGCGGTCGCCCTCGATCTCCGGCAGGCTCGTGTCGTAGTCCCGCACGATGCGCACGCCCTCGGGAAACTCGGCGAGGATGAGGCTGCGCGCCCGCTCGCAGACCTCGTGCATGTTCACCGGCCCGAGGTGCGGCGGCCGGTGGGGCGTGAGGAGGCGGTCCATCAGCAGCTGCAGCCGGTCGGCCTCCTTGATGATCACCTGGGTGTACTCGCGAAGATCCGCCCGGTCGAGCTCGCGCTCGAGGAGCTGCGCCGAGCCGCGCAGGCCCCCGAGCGGGTTCTTGATCTCGTGGGCGAGGCTGCGGATCAGCTCGCGGTTGGCAATCGCCTGGGTGAGCTCGCGCTCCTCGCGCTCGATGCGCAGGTGCTGATCGGTCGAGCGCAGCTCGAGGACGAGCCGGCCGCCCTCGGCTTCGGAAGGGGTGGCGAGGCAGCTGACGTGCAGGGGCGGCGCGCCCCGGCGCTCGAGCTCGAGCGAGCGGTCCCAGAAGCCCCGGCTGCGCTCGATCGCCTCGCGGAGCTTCGCCCCCAGGGCTGCCGCGTCGGCGAAGAGCTCGGGAAGGCGCTGGCCGCAAAGCTGTCGCGCGGCGAGCTCGAGCAGATGCTCGGCGGCGGGGTTCGCGTGCACGACCCGGAGGCCGCCGTCGAGCACGATGACCGCGGTCCCGAGGAGATCCAGGCCGGCGAACGCGGCGTGGCTCATCGGCCGCTCCCGGGGACTGTGCCGCAGGGGTACCGCGCCGCGCGGGCGGCGGGGGCGCGCTCGCTTTCCGCCCAGGGCGGGGAAGCGAGGCCTAGCGCAGGCCGGCGAGCTCTCTCCTGAGCGCGTCGATGTTGCGCTCGTGGCGCTCGACCGCGTCCTGGAAGGGCTTCAGGCGGTCGAGGACGCGCTGGTAGTTCTTCTCGTCGCCGTAGCGCACGGCCTCCTGCGCGGCGAGCTTCGCTTTGGCGTCGATCAGGCTCTTCTCCTCGGCCGAGAGCTCGTCCTCGAGGATCCGGCGGCGGCTCTCGTCGCGCGCCTTCTGGGTGTTCTTGTCGACCTTCGGGAAGTCCGAGGGCGATTTCTCGGCCGCCGCCGCGCGCGAGGGCGGAGGCGGCGACGAAACCACCGAAACCTCCTTGGTCACGACGGTGCACTGCCGCCCCTCGGTCTCCTTCTTGATGTTCGTGTAGTGCGCGCGGCCGTCGGCCTCGACGCACTTCCACACCGTCCCCTGCGCCTGCGCGGTCGACGCCGCGACGAGCGCGGCGCAAGCCAGCCAAACCTTCGCGTGTGCCATTGGGACCACCCCGATCGCGGACGAAGTGGAAGTCTAGGTCAAGACCACTCTGATTACAAACCACTTTTCGGGCCGTTCGGGGCCCTATTTCACGGCCGGGGGCGGCGCGGGCGGGGCGGGTGGAGGACGGGCTCACGGGAGGAAAAAAAGACGGGGGCCGCGCCCCCGTCCGTTGCGGCTCGGGCCGGCGCTTCGGGCTACGAAGCGAAATACATGTCGAACTCGATCGGATGCGTGGTCATGCGGAACCTGGTGATCTCGTCCATCTTGAGCGCCATGTACGCATCGAGCACGTCGCTCGCGAACACCCCGCCGCGGGTCAGGAACTCGCGGTCGTTGTCGAGGCACTCGAGCGCCTGCTCGAGCGACGCGCACACGTTCGGGACCTTCTTCGCCTCCTCCGGGGGCAGGTGATAGAGGTCCTTGTCGAGCGGGTCGCCGGGCTTGATCTTGTTCTGGACGCCGTCCAGGCCCGCCATGAGCATGGCCGCGAACCCGAGATACGGGTTCATCGTCGGGTCCGGGAAGCGGACCTCGACGCGGCGCGCCTTGGGGCTCGACACGAAGGGGATGCGGCACGCCGCGGAGCGGTTGCGCGCCGAGTACGCGAGGTTGATCGGCGCCTCGAACCCCGGCACCAGGCGCTTGTAGGAGTTGGTGCCCGGGTTGGTGAGAGCGTTGAGCGCCTTGGCGTGCTTGATGATCCCGCCGATGTAGTGGAGCGCGAAGTCCGAGAGCCCGGCGTAGCCGTTCCCGGCGAACAGGTTGTTGCCGTCCTTCCAGATCGACTGGTGGCAGTGCATGCCCGAGCCGTTGTCGCCGACGATCGGCTTCGGCATGAAGGTCGCGGTCTTGCCGTACGAGGCCGCCGTCATCCAGACCGTGTACTTCAGGATCTGCATCCAGTCGGCGCGCTGGACGAGGGGCGCGAAGCGCGTGCCGATCTCGTTCTGGCCGGCCGCGCCCACCTCGTGGTGGTGCACCTCGACCTCGACGCCCTGCTGCTCGAGGGCGAGCGCGATCGCGTTGCGGATGTCGGCCAGCGTGTCGGTCGGGGGCACGGGGAAATAGCCGCCCTTGACCGGCGCGCGGTGGCCGGGGTTGCCGCCCTCGTAGTCCTCGCCCGAGGACCAGGGGGCTTCCTCGGACTTGATCTTCACGAAGCAGCCCGACATGTCGACGCTCCAGGTCACCGAGTCGAAGATGAAGAACTCGGGCTCCGGGCCGAAGTAGGCGGTGTCGCCGAGGCCGGTCGACTTGAGGTAGGCCTCGGCCTTCTTCGCGATCGACCGCGGATCGCGGGCGTACGGCTTCATGTCCGTGGGCTCGATCACGTCGCAGCTGACGTTGAGCACCGTCTCGTCGGTGAACGGGTCGAGGCGGGCGCTCACCGGATCGGGCATGAGGAGCATGTCGGAGGCTTCGATCCCCTTCCAGCCGGCGATCGACGAGCCGTCGAAGGCGTGGCCGTTCTCGAACTTGTCCAGCGTGAAGTACTTCGCCGGGACAGTGACGTGCTGCTCCTTGCCGCGGGTGTCGGTGAAGCGCAGATCGACGAACTTCACCTCCTTCTCCTTGACGAGCTTCATCACATCGGCGGCAGTCATTGCCATGTTCTTCTCCTATCGAAGATTGCGGGGGGTCCCTAACCGGAAATAAGCCCCGCCCTCAGTGCGAAAACCATGCCATCGACCGGGACCCGCCTAGAACCTTGTGCCGTAAGGCAGCGAAGCGTCGGCGGGCGTCGGAGATGCACTCGGGCGGTGCGTCGCCGGCTATTTTGCACTATGTCGGTGCGGCCCGGAACGGCGCGCCTCCGGTTCGCGTCGGGTCGCTGGATCGCGGCGCTGGGGCTAAACTGGAGCGACGTCGGTCGGATCGAGCGTAAGACGTGGACACCCCGGAGCAAATCCTCGAGCGGGCGCGGGAGCGCGCCGAGCGCATGGGCCTGCCCTATGCCGGTGCGGTCACCCCGCCGGAGGCCGCCGCGCTGCTTCGGGCCGACCCCGGGGCCAAGCTCGTCGACGTCCGCACCCGCGCCGAATGGGAGTGGGTCGGCCGCATCCCCGGCTCGGTGCTCATCGAGTGGAACACCTGGCCGGGCGGCGTGAGGAACGCCGACTTCGAGCGCGAGCTCCTCGCGAAGGCGCCCGACAAGACCCGCCCGGTGCTGTTTCTCTGCCGCAGCGGCGGGCGCTCGCACCACGCGGCGATGGTGGCCGAGAAGCTCGGCTACCCGCTGGCGTTCAACGTCCTCGAGGGGTTCGAGGGCGACAAGGACTCGGACGGTCACCGCGCGACGGTCGGCGGCTGGAAGGTCGCGCGGCTGCCGTGGCTGCAGGGCTGATTATTGCGTCAGCGAGGCTGACGCAATAATTGCGCGAGTTGAAGCGTCGCTGAAAAACGCGCCGCTTGACTCGCGCGCGGTCCCATTGTCGCGCCACCGCCGCACAACCGAGAGCGCGGCGCGCGACGGGATCCCATTAGAATCCGGGCTCGGTCGTTCCGACCCATCGTTGGATGCTGAATCCCGTACGCGGCACGCGCGGCATGGCGGTCGCGCCGCACGCGCTCGCAGCGCAGTCGGCGCTAGGCGTGCTGCGCGAAGGCGGCAATGCCCTCGAAGCGATGGTCGCGGCGGCGGCGACCATCGCCGTCGTCTATCCGCACATGAACTCGCTCGGCGGCGACTCGTTCTGGCTCGTGCACGTGCCGGGCCGGCCGCCGGCCGGGATCGACGCCTGCGGCGCCGCGGCGCGGAACGCGTCCATCGCGTGGTACGCCGTGCAAGGGGTCAAGGGCACGATCCCGTTCCGCGGCGGCGTCGCGGCGAACACGGTCGCCGGGACGGTCTCGGGCTGGGCGCTCGCGCACGAGCGCGCGCGCGAGATCGGCGGCAGGCTGCCGCTCTCGCGCCTGCTCGAGGACGCGATCCACTACGCGGAGCACGGCATTCCGGTCACCGCGAGCCAGAGCGCCGCGACGGCGGCGAAGCGCGAGGAGCTCGCCCCGCAGCCCGGGTTCGCCGACGCGTTCCTGCCCGCCGGCGGCGTCCCGGCCACCGGCAGCCAGTTCCTCCAGAAGCGGATCGGCGAAGTGCTGCGTCGCCTCGTCAAGGCCGGTCCCGACGACTTCTATCGGGGCGAGCTCGCGCAAGCGAACGCGGCGGACCTCGCGGCGGCCGGCAGCCCGGTGACGCTCGGCGACCTGGAGGCCCATCGCGCGGAGTGGCGAACGCCGCTAGCCCTCGAGCACTCGCTCGGCTGGGTCTACAACATGCCGCCCCCGACGCAGGGGCTGGTGAGCCTCCTCATCCTCGGGATGCTCGATCGGCTCGCGATCGGCCGGCTCGATCCGCTCGGCGCGGACTATGTGCACCTCGCCGTCGAGGCGGTCAAGCAGGCGTTTGCGATCCGGGACCGCCACATCACCGATCCGGCGCACATGAGCGTCGATGCCCAGAGCTTCCTCGCGCCGGCGAAGCTCGCGGAGCTCGCCGCCCGCATCGATCGCGATCGCGCCGCGCCGTGGGGGGCGGGCCGCGGCCCGGCCGACACGGTCTGGCTGGGCGTGATCGACGGCGACGGCCGCGCGGTGAGCTTCATCCAGAGCCTCTATCACGAGTTCGGCTCCGGCGTCGTGCTGCGTTCGACCGGGATCTGCTGGCAGAACCGGGGCTGCTCGTTCAGCCTCGACGAGAAGGCGCTGAACGCGCTCCGGCCGCGACGCAAGCCCTTTCACACGCTCAACCCCGCGGCCGCCCTGCTCGCGGACGGCCGGACCATGGTCTACGGCAACATGGGCGGCGACGGGCAGCCGCAGACGCAGAGCGCGGTCTTCACCCGCACGCTCGTCCACGGCATGACGCCGCAGGCCGCCATCAGCGCGCCGCGCTGGCTCCTCGGCCGGACGTGGGGTCAGACGACCGACACGCTCAAGCTCGAATCGCGCTTCGCCCCCGAAGTCGTCGACGAGCTGCGCCGCCGCGGCCACGAGGTCGAGGTGCTCGACGCCTACGACGAGACGATGGGTCACGCGGGCTGCGCGATCCGGCACGCCGACGGCGCGTTCGAGGGTGGCGCGGATCCGCGCTCGGACGGCGGCGTGGCCGCGTTCTAGGCATGCGCGCGCTCGCGTCGACCGTCGCATTCCTGCTCGCCGGCGCCGCGCTCGCCGGCGAGGCCGACGTGATCGACGCCAAAGTGGCGCGCGCGAGGAACGGCACCTACAACTTCGACGTGACCATCAAGTCGAACGACAAGGGATGGGAGTACTACTGCGACGCGTTCGAAGTGCTCGCCCCCGATGGCAGGATCCTCGGCACCCGCGTCCTGCTCCATCCGCACGCGGACGAGCAGCCGTTCACCCGCGAGCTCTACGGCGTGAAGATCCCGGCCGACGTCGGGCAGGTCACGCTCCGGGCGCGGCACAAACCGCGGGGCTACGACGGCAAGACCCTGGTCGTGAAGCTCCCGCGCTGAGGCGAGCGGCGGCTCAGGCGGCCGCCCACTCCACCAGGCCGGTGTACGCGGTCACGAGCACGATCGCGCCGAACGCGATCCGGTACCACGCGAACGGCTTGAAGTCGTGGGTGGCCACGTAGCGGAGCAGCCAGCGCACGCACAGGAACGCCGACCCGAAGGCTGCGACGAGCCCGGCGGCGAGGATGCCGAGATCGTCGCTCGAGAAGAGCGTCCGGTGCGCGTAGAGATCGTAGGCACCGGCGGCGACCAGCGTCGGCACCGCGAGGAAGAACGAGAACTCGGTCGCCGCGCGGCGCGACAGCCCGAACAGCATCGCGCCGATGATCGTCGCCCCCGAGCGCGAGGTCCCGGGGATCAGCGCGAAGCACTGGGCGAAGCCGACCTTGAGCGCGTCGCGCCAGGTCATGTCGTCCACGCTCTCGATGCGCCAGGTGTGGCCCTTCCGTTCCACCCACAGGATCACGAACGCGCCGAGGACGAAGGCAGCGGCGACCGGCACCGGCGCGAACAGGTGCGCCTTGATGAAGCCGCCGAAGGCGAGCCCGAGCACGGCGGCCGGAACGAACGCGATGACGAGGTTCGCGACGAACCGCTGCGCGCCGCGGTCGGAGAGGAGCCCCGCGAGCACCGCGCGGAACTTCACCCGGTACTCCCAGACGATCGCGAGCATCGCGCCGGTCTGGATCGCGACGTGGAAGGTCTTCGCCTTCTCGTCGCTGAAGCCGAGGAGACTCCCGGCGAGGATGAGGTGGCCGGTGCTCGAGACGGGGAGGAACTCGGTGAGCCCCTCGACCACGCCGAGCACGAGGGCCTTGCCGAGCAGCGGGAGCTCCATCGCGGCCGGGATTCTACCGGCCGCCGGAGGCGCCGCGGCGGCCGCTGCCCGCTCGACCGGGCCGGCGCGTCGGAGCGCCGGTCCACCTGTCAGAATCTCGCGCCGTGGACCCGTGGCGGAGCATCGACCTCTACTGCGAGCGGACGGACGCGAGCTTCTGGTCGGAGCCGCTGAACGCGGTCACCAATCTCGCCTTTCTGGTCGCCGCGGTGCTGATCCTCAGGCGCGTGCGGCGGGACACCCACGGGCTCCCATGGGATGCGGTGCTCCTGGCCGGGCTCGCGGCGCTGGTCGGCGTCGGGAGCTTTCTGTTCCACACCTTCGCGACCGTCTGGGGCCGCTGGCTCGACCTCGGGTTCATCGCGATCTTCATCTACGTCTTCCTCGCCCGCTTCCTGGTCCGCGCGGCGGGGTTGGGCTGGCGCGGCGTCCTGGCCGGCCTGGCGCTGTACGCGGTCTTCGAGCGGACACTCCTCGCCGCCGTCCCGCCCGGCGGCCCCTGGTCAGGGTCGCTGCTCTATGCCCCACCGTTACTCGCCCTTGCCGGGCTCACGATCTACGTGTGGCGGCGCCAGGATCCGGCGGCCGGCCGATTCGCGGTGGCGGTCGGGATCTTCCTCGGGGCGGTGGCGGTCCGGACGGCCGACCTGCCGCTCTGCGAGCGCTGGCCGCCCGGCACCCACTTCGTCTGGCATCTGCTCGTGGCGTGCGTGCTGTACCTCACGGCGACCGCCGTTCTCGCGCCGCGCGGCGCACGGTGAGGCGCGGCGAGAAACCGCCGGACCCGTGACCGGTCGGGGGCGACCGCTGTCAGGGTTTCGGCAGGGTGCGGAAGCCGAAGGGGAGGAGCAGCGAGCCGAGGCTGGAGAACGCTCGCGGCTTCGCGGCACCGGCGGTGTCCGCCGGTCGGCGCTCGGCGAGGAGCACGCGGCGAGCGAGGGGCGACACGCTCCGCGGCCGGTCGAGAAGCTCGGCCGGGAGATTGAACTCGGCCCATTCGTAGAGCCTGGTGTCGTCCGGAGCAGTCACCTTGCTTGCCTCGCGAGCGTCCTATCGTCGATCCGATGCAGTTAGTGTCTCAAACGCACGGATCCGTTCAATCGTCTACGAGTCTAGGCCGCTCGTCGGATGCCGAGGTGTGAAGAATTGTGACAGCGCGCGGCATCCGCAACGGTCGACTCGGTCTGTTGGTCGCGGTTCGCGAGCCGTCCTGACACCCGCGCGAGCGCCCATGTCCGACGCGCCCGCGACCTGTCGGGGCGCGGCGACAGGGAACGCCGACCGCGCGACCCGGCGCCGCTGTCTACTTTCCGGCGCCGAGGTTGCGGTAGAGCCGCTCCACCAGCGCTCGCAGCTCGGCGGTTTCCGCGGCGAGCCGCGCGACCTGGGCCTTGAGCGTCGCGATCTCGGCGGCGGGGAGGTCCGGCGGCGCGGCTTCGGCTTCGCCGCCCGCGCGGGGCGGGGCGGCGGCCTCGACCGCCCCGGACAGGAGGTGCGCCCAGCGGTGCTCCCGGGACCCGGGCGCCTTGGGGAGCTGCACCGCGAGCGGCCCGCCGTCGGCTTCGGTGCGGGCCGCCAGTGCCTGCAAGGCCGCCTCGACGGCGCCGAGGTCGGCAAAGCGGTGGAGGCGCTCGGAGTTGATGCGCAGCTCCCCGGGCGTCTGCGGACCGCGCAGCATCAGCGCGGCGAGCAGGGCGACGGCCGGGTCGGTCAGGTTCAGGACCCGGCCGAGGTTGTGGGCGTAGCGCATCACGCGCGAGCCGCTCGACTCGATGACGAGCGACAAGGGGCGCAGCGCATCGACGGCCGCCTGGACCTCCGCCTCGGTCGCCTGCAGCAGCGGATCGCGGTTGTTCTTCTGGTTGCAGCCGGCGGCGAGCGCGTTGAGCGACAGGGGGTAGGTGTCGGGGACCGTGCGCTCCTTCTCGACGAGCACGCCGAGGACGCGCGTCTCGAGGAGCGAGAGCTCCGGCAGCCCGGTCGACACCCCTACCACCCCCACTATGCCTTGCGGTAGATCTCCGCGCCCTGCGCCACGAATTCCTGCGCCTTCTCGGCGAGCCCGCGCGCGAGCGCCTGCTCGTCGGAGACGCCGTGGCTCGCCGCGTACTCGCGCACGTCCTGCGTGATCTTCATCGAGCAGAAGTGCGGCCCGCACATCGAGCAGAAGTGGGCGAGCTTCGCGCCCTCCTGCGGCAGGGTCTCGTCGTGGAACTGGCGGGCCTTGTCCGGGTCGAGGCCGAGGTTGAACTGGTCGTCCCAGCGGAACTCGAACCGCGCCTTCGACAGGGCGTTGTCGCGGATCTGGGCGCCGGGGTGGCCCTTGCCGAGGTCGGCGGCATGGGCGGCGATCTTGTAGGCGATGATCCCATCCTTGACGTCGTCCTTGTCGGGCAGCCCCAGGTGCTCCTTGGGCGTCACGTAGCACAGCATCGCGGTGCCGTACCAGCCGATCATCGCCGCGCCGATCGCGCTCGTGATGTGGTCGTAGCCGGGCGCGATGTCGGTGGTGAGCGGCCCCAGGGTGTAGAAGGGCGCTTCGCTGCAGTGCTCGAGCTCTAGGTCCATGTTCTCCTTGATGAGCTGCATCGGCACGTGCCCGGGCCCCTCGATCATCACCTGGCAGTCGTGCGCCCAGGCGATCTGCGTCAGCTCGCCGAGCGTGCGCAGCTCGGCGAGCTGCGCCTCGTCGTTCGCGTCGTAGATCGAGCCGGGGCGCAGGCCGTCGCCGAGCGAGAAAGCGACGTCGTACGCCCGCATGATCTCGCAGATCTCCGCGAAGCGCGTGTATAGGAAGCTCTCCTCGTGATGGGCGAGGCACCACTTCGCCATGATCGAGCCGCCGCGCGACACGATCCCGGTCATGCGGCTCGCGGTGAGCGGAATGAACGGCAGACGCACGCCGGCGTGGATGGTGAAGTAGTCGACGCCCTGCTCGGCCTGCTCGATCAGCGTGTCGCGGTAGATCTCCCACGTCAGCGCCTCGGCCTTGCCGTTCACCTTCTCGAGCGCCTGGTAGATCGGGACGGTGCCGATCGGGACCGGCGAGTTGCGGATGATCCACTCGCGCGTCTCGTGGATGTGGCGCCCGGTCGAGAGATCCATCACCGTGTCGGCGCCCCAGCGGATCGCCCAGGTCATCTTGTCGACCTCCTCGGCGATGCCGGAGGTCACCGCCGAGTTGCCGATGTTGGCGTTGATCTTCACCAGGAAGTTGCGGCCGATGATCATCGGCTCGCTCTCGGGGTGGTTCACGTTCGCCGGGATGATGGCGCGGCCGCGGGCCACCTCGCTCCGCACGAACTCGGGCGTGATCTCCGCGGGGATCGCCGCGCCGAACGACTGGCCCGGATGCTGGCGCGCGAGCGCCTCGGCGAGCTTCGCGCCGGTCGGCCCGCTCGCCCGCAGCCGCGCGAGATACTCCGCGCGCTGCTGGTTCTCGCGGATCGCGATGAACTCCATCTCGGGCGTCACGATCCCGCGCCGCGCGTAATGCATCTGCGTGACGGCGCGCCCCGCCTGCGCGCGCCGGGGCTTGCGCTTCAGGCTGAAGCGCAGCTCGGCGAGCTTCGGATCGGCGAGGCGCTCGCGCCCGTAGCCCGAGGTCGGTCCGGCGAGCTCCTCGGTGTCGCCGCGCTCGCCGATCCAGCCGAGCCGCAGCGGGGCGAGGCCCTGCCGGATGTCGATCTTCGCCGCCGGGTCGGTGTACGGACCCGAGGTGTCGTAGACGAAGATCGGCGGGTTCGCCTCGGCGCCGAACGAGGCCGGGGTGTCGGCTTGGGCGATCTCGCGCATCGGCACCCGGAGGTCGGGGCGCGATCCGGCCACGTAGCGCTTCCGCGAGTTCGGCAGCGGCTGGACGGCCGCGTCGTCGACGTGCGCGAGCTGCGCGGTGAACTTCGGGTTGGCAACCATGACGCGTCTCCAAGAGCACGGAGCAGCGCGGGCAGGCGGGGGGACTGCCGACGCTTTCCTACGGCGGGATTACCCGCATCAGGTTCGAAGGGACTCTCTCACCCGGGCGCCGGCATGGGACGCGGGCGCCCAGGACCCCCACGTCGCAACGCCGACGTTACTCCAACGGCCGGGTCGTTTCAATCGGTGGTCGCGGCGCGCCCCGCGACGCCCGGCTATGATCGGCCTCCACCGATGAAGCCGAGCGACCCGCCGAAGCGCCTGGGCGTGATCGTCCCGCCCGCCAACCCGACCGTGGAGCCGGAGATGCGGCGGCTGATGCCGCCCGAGTTCGGCCTGTACGCGAGCCGGCTGCCGGTGCTTTCGGGGGAGCTCCGGGACCGCGTCGACGGCTATCCCTTCCACTACCCGACCGCCGTGAAGAGCTTCGGCGAGCTGCTGCTCGAGGCGATCTACATCGGCGCGACCGCGCCGAGCTACGTCCTCGGGGAGGCGCGCGACCGCGAGCTCGCGGCCACGCTCTCGCTCGAGGCCGGCACCATCGTGGAGATCGCGACCATCGCCGTGGTCGACACGCTGCGCCTGCTCGAAGCACAGGCGATCGCGCTCGTCTCGCCCTACCCCGACTGGCTGACCCGGCGCGCGGTCGGCTACTGGGAGGGCGCTGGCCTGCGCGTCGCGCAGGTGGTCCAGCTCTCGGAAGACTTCCGCCCGTATCAGGTGCGGACGGCCGACGTGCTCGCCGGGCTGCGCCAGATCCACGCGTCCGGCGTCCAGGCGATCGTGCTGGACGGCACCGGCGTCGCCACGCTCGACGCCATCGTGACCGCGAGCCCGGACTTCGCCGTGCCGCTGCTCTCGTCGAACCTCTGTGGCGCGTGGCGCCTGCTCGATCGGCTGAAAGGCCGGCCGGGCTTCGATCTCGCGCGCGCAGCGCCGTCCCTCGCCGCCCGACTGCCGGGATGAGCACCGCGGTGACGGCTCCCGCCTGGCCCGACGCGCTCTACGACGCGCTGCTCGCCGCCGGCGTGAAGCAGGTCGCCTACGTGCCCGATGCCGGGCATCGCCGGCTGATCGAGCTGGCCCGCGCCAATGCGGGCCTCACGACGGTGGTGCTCACGACGGAGGAGGAGGGCATCGGACTCCTCGCGGGCGCGCATCTCGGCGGCGGGCGCGGCGTGCTCCTGATGCAGTCGAGCGGCGTGGGCAACTGCATCAACGCGCTCGCGCTGCCCGCGGAGTGCCGCATCCCGCTGCTGATGCTGGTCACGATGCGCGGCGAGTGGGGCGAGTTCAACCCCTGGCAGGTGGCGATGGGACAGGCCACTCCCGCGACGCTCGAGGCGATGGGGGTGATCGTCCTGCGCGCCGACGACGCGGAGCGGATCGTGGAGACGGTGCGCGCCGGGGCAGGGCTGGCGTTCGATTCGGGCCGCATGGTCGCGGTGCTGATCGGCCAGCGGGCGATCGGCGCCAAGGCGTTCCGGAAATGAGCCAGCTCGAACGCCGCGCCGTGACGGCGCAGCTGCTCCGCAACCGCGGCGAAGCGGTCCTCGTCACCGGGCTCGGGTCGCCGACCTACGACGCGTTCGCGGTGGCCGATTCGCCGCTGAACTTCTACCTCTGGGGGGCGATGGGCAGCGCAGCCATGGTCGGCCTGGGGCTCGCGAACGCCCAGGCCGGGCGGCGCGTGGTCGTCCTCACCGGGGACGGCGAGATGCTCATGGGCCTCGGATCGCTCGCCACGATCGGCGCGCAGCGGCCGCGCAACCTGGCGATCGTCGTCGTCGACAACGAGCTCTACGGCGAGACCGGGATGCAGCCGACGCACACTGCGCACGGTGTGGAGCTCGCCGCGGTGGCGCGCGCGTGCGGGTTCGCGTCGGCCGAGACCGTGCGGACGGGGGCCGAGCTGGACGCCCTCGAGCGCTCGCTCTACGCCGCGCCGGGACCGCTCTTCGCGGCGGTCAAGGTCGCGCCCGAGCCGACGCGGATCGAGCTCGCGCCGCGCGACGGGCCGTACCTCTGCAGCCGCTTCCGGGAGGCGCTGCTCGGACCGGGCGCGCACCTGTAGCGCGCGCTGCGCCCCGCTCGACCTCTCGGTCGCGGCGCTGCGCTAGTTGAACACCCACTCGTGCTCGATGGCCCCGGTAGGGCCGTAGGCGCGGACCGCGCTCGGCCGGTGCGTGGACGCCCAAAGCTGGGCATAGCGCAGCGCCAGCTCGCGGTCGACGAAGAACTCCGATTTCTGGCGAGGTCCTGCGAGAACCTCCCATTTCTGCCGGGGTCCCGGCCGCACGACGACCCGCCCGGGTTGTCGGCTCGCGTCAGGCGTGACTGGAGCATGCATCATCGCGATGGCCTCTTCACGGCTCGTGATGAAGGTAAGCCGCCGTCGGCGCAGTCGGCAATCGGCCAGGCGACTCGGCCCAAGCGACTAGGCGTCAGGGCAGATCCGCGCCGGGTGCGCCCCTCGCGCCCCCTCGGAGTACGCGGCCCCGGACCGGCGTGCGATTCAGGACTGCAAAGGATTGCAAAACCCGGCAAGCCCACGACAATTGTTCACACTTCGGCGGCACGGCCGATGCACAGTTCGTAGCTAGCGCGTGGGCACCTCGCTCTCACGCCAGCGCGCAGTGGATCGCCATGAAGAGAACTCTGCCGAAGGGCCACGCTTCGTGCCTATCTGACGCGTTCAGATACACCGACGCCGTGCACACCGACATTGCGAAGACCTTCGCCCGGATCAGAAACCAGGTGAAGCAAGGGCAGACGCAAGAGCGCGATACGAACGTGCGCGCGCTCCCGGCGAGGAAGCACGGCCAGAGCTAGGCTGCTCCGCTCGACTCGAGCGCCGGACGGGCCGACGCGGTCGCAGCCCGCCTTGACAACTGTGGCAATCCGGGTGCGGGCCACTTCCTTTTGTCCACCTCCCGGTCCGAGCAGTCGGGCCCGGCGCCGCACGCTCGCGCACCAAGTCGGCTAGATTGCCGTCTCGCTCGCCCGAACGGCTGGCTCCGGCCTGGCGTGCCCTCATCGTCTCGGTAATCCGCCGCACATCGGCATGCAACGCTTCGGCATCGACCTCGGCGGCACCAAGACCGAGGGCGTCGTCCTCGACGGCGACGGGCGCGCGCGCTACCGCGAGCGCGTCGCGACCGACCCGTCGAGCTATCAGGCGGTGCTCGCCGGCGTCGAGGTGCTCTATCGGCGCATGGCCGGGGCGGCCGGCGGCGCGGCGCACACGCTGGGGATCGGCACGCCCGGCGCCGTCGCGCCGCACACCGGCCTGCTCAAGAACTCGAACACGGTCTGCCTCAACGGCATGCCGCTCGCCCGCGACCTGCGCGCGCGGTTCGGTCGCGACTTCGCCATCGAGAACGACGCGAACTGCTTCGCGCTCGCCGAAGCGCTGCACGGCGCGGGCCGCGGCCGGCGCGTCGTGTTCGGCGTGATCCTCGGCACCGGCTGCGGCGGCGGGATCGTGATCGACGGCCGCATCCACCGCGGCCTGCAGTCGATCGCCGGCGAGTGGGGCCACACGGTGATCGACCCGAGCGGCCCGCCGTGCTACTGCGGGCAGCAGGGCTGCGTCGAGACGTTCATCAGCGGCTCTGGGCTCGAGGCGCGCCACGCGGAGGCGTTCGGCGATCGCCGCGCCGCCGCCGAGATCGTCGCCGCCTTCCGCGCGGGCGAGCCCCGGGCGACGCAGACGATGAACGCGTTCTTCGCGCGCTTCGGCCAGGCGGTCGCGAATCTCATCGCCGTGCTCGACCCGGACATCGTCGTGCTGGGCGGCGGGCTCTCGAACGTCGACGAGCTGTATGCGCGCGGCGTCGAGGAGGTCGCGAAGCGGGTGTTCAGCGATTCGCTCGAGACCCCGATCGTGCGGCACGCGCTCGGCGACTCGGCCGGCGTGATCGGCGCCGCCCTGGTCGGCGCGTAGTCGTGGCCGTCGTCTTCGACGCCGACCGCCGCTTCGAGCCGCGCGTCCCGGTGCTCGTGATCGGCGCCGGCGCGTGCGGGCTCGTCGCCGCGCTCGCCGCGCGCGACGCCGGCGCGGAGGTGCTGGTGGTCGAGCGCGACGCGACGCCCGCCGGCTCGACGGCGCTCTCGTCGGGCTTCATCCCGGCGGCGCACACGCGGTTCCAGCGCGCGCGGGGGATCGCCGACTCGCCCGAGCAGCTCGCCGCCGACATCCAGCGGAAGAATCACGGCGAGGCGGAGCCGCGCCTCGTGCAAGCGGTCTGCAGGGCCTCGGGTCCGACGCTCGAGTGGCTCGCCGATCGGCACGGGATCGACTTCGTGCTCGTCGAGGGATTCCTCTATCCCGGGCACAGCGCGCCGCGGATGCACGCCGTGCCGGGGAAGACCGGAGCGGCCCTGATGGCCGCCCTCCAGCGCGCGTGCGCCGAGGCCGGCGTCGATCTCCTCACCTCGGGACGGGTCACCACGCTGTACGCGGATTCCGGGCGCCGCGTTCGCGGCGTCGCGGTCGAGCGCCCGGACCGCGCGCGGGAGGAGGTCGGCTGCGACGCGCTCGTGCTCGCCTGCTCCGGGTTCGGCGGCGACCGCGAGCTGGTCGCGCGGCACCTGCCCGAGATCGCGAACGCGCTCTACTTCGGCCACGCCGGCAACCAGGGCGACGCGCTGCGATGGGGCACCGCGCTCGGCGCCGCGGTGAAGGACCTGAGCGCGTACCAGGGCCACGGGTCGGTCGCAACGCCGCACGGGATCCTCATCACCTGGGCGCTCATGATGGAAGGCGGGATCCAGGTGAACGGCGCCGGCGAGCGCTTCTCGAACGAGCACGCCGGGTACTCCGAGCAGTGCCTGCCGGTGCTCGCGCAGCCGGGGAGCGCGGCGTGGAGCGTGTACGACGAGCGGCTGCACCGCTTGGGGCTGGACTTCGAGGACTATCGCCAGGCGTTCGCGCTCGGCGCCGTTCGCGCCGGCGCGACCCTCGAGGCCCTCGCCGCGGCTTGCGGACTGCCCGCGGACGGGCTGCGGACGACCCTCGCCGACGTGGCGCGCTGCGCCGCCGGGGAAAAGCGCGATCGATTCGGCCGCGACTTCACGGCTAAGCCGCCGCTCGCGGCGCCGTACTACGCCGTGAAGGTCACGGGGGCGCTCTTCCACACTCAGGGCGGATTGGTGGTCGACACGCACGGCCGCGTCCTCGACCCGCGCGGCCTTCCCTTCCCCAATCTGTTCGCCGGCGGAGGCGCCGCGTGCGGTCTCTCTGGGGCGTACGTGTGGGGCTACCTCTCCGGCAACGGCCTGCTGTCGGCGATCGTGCTCGGCCGCCTTGCCGGCGAGTCCGCGGCGCGCGTCGCGCCCTGAGTCAACGCGTTAGCCGATAGTTAGCGCACACTCTCGAAGGGACACTCCGGGCGGTCCCGAAAATAACTGTTGACTGACCAGTCAGTAATAAGTAGATTACTGGCCGGTCAGTTACGGATCCCGCCATGGACGCGCCTCAAACCAAGAGCGAACCGCGCTTCGAGCGCCGCAAAGACGCGCGCCCCGGCGAAATTCTCGGTGCCGCGCTCGATCTCTTCGTCGAGAAGGGCTTCGCCGCGACCCGGCTCGAGGACGTCGCCCAGCGCGCGGGCGTCTCGAAAGGCACCGTCTACCTGTACTTCGACAGCAAGGAGGACCTGTTCAAGTCGGTCATCCGCTCCGGGATCGTCCGCGCGATCGAGGAGGCCGAGAAGATGGTGGCCGATTTTCAGGGCAGCTCCGCCGACCTCCTGCGCGAGATCTACGCCGGCTGGTGGCAGAACATCGGCGGCACCAAGCTCTCGGGGATTCCGAAGCTCATGATCTCCGAGGCGCAGAACTTCCCGGAGCTCGCGCGCTTCTACTACGAGGAGGTGATCCAGCGCGGCTCGCGCCTGTTCGCGCGCGCGCTCGAGCGCGGCGTGGAGCGCGGCGAGTTCCGGCCGGTAAACGTCGACTACGCCGTGCGGGCGCTGGTCGCGCCGCTGATCATGCGCGCCCTGCTGCAGCACTCGTTCCTGCCGTGCGTCGGCTCGGACAAGTTCGACCCGCGGGCGGACAAGCTCGACACCCCGGCGTACTTCGCGCACACGCTCGACCTGATCGTCGACGGCCTGCGCAAGCGCTAGCCATGCTGCTCGACGCCACCCTCGCGTACCTGCACTTCGCCGCGATCCTGCTCGTCGCGAGCTTCCTCGCGGCCGAAGCGATGCTGCTGCGCGGCGACCTCGGCGCGCGCGACGTCGCCACCCTGGTCCGCAGCGACATCGGCTACGCCGCGTCGGCGACGCTGGCGCTCGCGACCGGGCTCGCGCGCGTGTTCCTCGGCGCGAAGGGGGCGGCGTTCTACGCCGGCAACCCGTTCTTCTGGGTGAAGCTCGGCCTGTTCCTCGCGATCGGCCTGATCTCGATCCGGCCGACCCTCGCCTTCCTCGGCTGGCGGCGCGCGAGCCGCGGCGCCGCCGGGTTCAGCGTGCCCGCCGCGGAGATCGGGGCCGCCCGCCGCCACGTCCTCGTCGAGCTTCATCTGCTCGCCCTGCTGCCGCTCGCCGCCGTGCTGATGGCGCGCGGCATCGGGCACTGGTAACCAAGTCTCTGGAGAACGCCGCATGTCTTCCGTCCGCCCGCTCCTCGCCGCCGCGCTCGCGGCCCTCGTCGCCGCCTGCGGCCAGCCGGAAGCGCCGCCGTCGGCCCCGCGCGCGGTGATCGCGCAGGTCGTCGGCGCGAAGCCCGACGACGCCGCCAGCGTCTATTCGGGCGAAGTCCGGGCCCGCCACGAGAACGATCTCGCGTTCCGCGTCGGCGGCAAGGTCGTCGCCCGCCACGTCGACGTGGGGGCCGTCGTGAAGCGCGGCCAGGTCCTCGCCCGTCTCGACCCGCAGGACGCTCAGCTCGGCGTCGAGACCGCGCGCTCGCAGCTCGCCGCCGCCGAGGCCGACCACGCGCTCGCCGCCGCCGAGCTCGAGCGGTATCGCGACCTGCACGCGCGGAAGTTCGTGAGCCGGGCCGTGCTCGATGCCCGCGAAACCACCTTCAACACCACGAAGGCCCGGCTCGAGCAGGCCACCGCGCAGGTGGCGACCGCCCGCAACCAGTCCTCGTACACGGCGCTCGTCGCCGAAGCGGACGGCGTCATCACCGCGGTCGGCCTGGAGCCCGGGCAGGTGGTCGCCGCCGGACAGCCGGTGATGCGCTTCGCGCGCCCCGAGGAGAAGGAGGTCGCGATCAGCGTCCCCGAGAGCCGCCTCGCCGAGCTGCGGGACGCGAAGGAAGTGCTGATCAGCGTCTGGGCGGCGCCCGGCGAGGTCTATCGCGGCCGCATCCGCGAGATCGCGCCCACCGCCGATCCGGCGACGCGGACGTTCGCGGTAAGGATCACCGTCCTCGAGGCCAACGGCTCGGTGCGGCTCGGAATGACCGCCAACGTCGCGCTCGGCGACGGCGCCCCCGCGCAGGTGATCACCCTGCCCCTCACCGCGCTGACGCAAGTCGACGGCAAGCCGGCGGTCTGGGTCTTCGACCCGCGCACGAGCAAGGTGAACCTGCGGCCCGTGGTCGTGGGCGCCTATCGCGAGGATGGGGTCGTCGTGCGCGAGGGCCTGCGGCCCGGCGAGATCGTCGTGACGGTCGGCGTGCACAAGCTGCTTCCCGACGAGACCGTGCGCGTGGTGAGCGAGACGCTGGCCGGCCCGCGCGCACAGCAGCAGCTCGAGGCCGCCGTTCGCAGCGGCGGTTGAGCCCAGCGCCCCGCAACCCGACCCACCCTCACCCCAAGCCTCTCCCGCCGAGCGGGGGAGGGAGCAAGAGACAGCCATGCGACGCTTCAACCTCTCCGAATGGGCGCTCGGGCACCGCAGCCTGGTGCTGTACGCGATGCTCGTCATCGCGTTGTTCGGCGTGCTCTCGTACACCAAGCTCGGGCAGTCCGAAGACCCGCCGTTCACCTTCAAGGTGATGGTGATCCGCACCGCCTGGCCGGGCGCGACCGCGCGCCAGGTCGAGGAGCAGATCACCGACAAGCTCGAGAAGAAGCTGCAGGAGGCGCCGAACGTCGATGTGATCCGCAGCTACTCGAAGCCCGGCGAGTCGCAGATCTTCTTCCAGATGAAGGACTCCGCGCCGCCCGCGGCGGTGCCGGAGACCTGGTACCAGGTCCGCAAGAAGATCGGCGACATCCGCCACACGCTCCCGGCCGGCATCCAGGGGCCGTTCTTCAACGACGAGTTCGGCGACGTCTACGGCAACATCTACGCGCTCACCGGCGAAGGCTTCTCGTACGCCGACCTCAAGAAGTACGCCGACCGGATCCGCGCCGAGCTCCTGCGGGTGCCCGAGGTCGCGAAGGTCGAGTTCTTCGGCGAGCAGGACGAGAAAGTCTACATCGAGCTCTCGAACACCCGGCTCGCGACGCTCGGCGTCGAGCTCCAGACCATCGTCAACGCGCTCGCCACCCAGAACGCCATCGCTCCGGCGGGCGCGTTCGAGACGCCGAGCGACAAGATCTTCCTGCGCACGACCGGCGACTTCGACTCGGTCGAGGCGATCCGCGAGACGACGATCCGCGCGAACGGGCGGCTGTTCCGGCTCGGCGACATCGCGCGCGTGAGCCGCGGCTACGCCGACCCGCCGCAGCCGAAGATGCGGTTCCGGGGCCGCGAGGCGCTCGGCATCGGCGTGTCCATGGTCAAGGGCGGCGACATCATCGAGCTCGGCGCCAACCTCGACCGGGAGGTCGCGCGCCTCGCCCGCGAGCTGCCGGTCGGGCTCGAGCTCGCGCAGGTGACGAGCCAGCCGCAGGCGGTCCAGCGGTCGGTGAACGAGTTCGTCCGCACGCTCGCGGAAGCCGTGCTCATCGTGCTCGCGGTGAGCCTCGCCTCGCTCGGGCTGCGCACCGGGCTCGTGGTGGCGCTGTCGATCCCGCTGGTGCTCGCCGCGACGTTTCTGCTCATGCAGGGGTTCGGCATCGGGCTGCACAAGATCTCGCTCGGCGCGTTGATCCTCGCCCTCGGCCTGCTGGTCGACGACGCGATCATCGCCGTGGAAATGATGGCGACCAAGATGGAGCAGGGCTGGGACCGCCTGCGCGCGGCGGGCTTCGCCTACACGAGCACGGCGATGCCGATGCTCTCCGGCACGCTCGTCACCGTCGCCGGGTTCCTGCCGATCGCCACCGCGGCCTCGGCGACCGGGGAATACACCCGGTCGATCTTCCAGGTGACCACCATCGCGCTCCTCGTGTCGTGGATCGCGGCGGTGATCTTCGTGCCGTTCCTCGGCTACAAGCTCCTGCCGGACTTCGCCCGGGAGAACGGCAAGCCGTCCCGGCTGCGGCGAGCGCTCGCCCGGCTCGCCGCCCGGCGCTCGCTGCGCGCCGCCGAGTGGCTGGCCGCGCCGGCGCAGGTCGCGGCGGTTTCGCATGCCGATCGCGAGCGCGCGATCTACCAGACCCCCTTCTATCGCGCCCTGCGCCGGGTCGTCCACTGGTGCGTGGCGCGCCGCAAGACGGTGCTCGTCGCGACGTTGGCGCTCTTCGCGCTGTCGATGTTCGGCTTCCGGTTCGTGCAGCAGCAGTTCTTCCCGGCCTCCAGCCGGCCGGAGCTGCTCGTCGACCTGCGGCTCGCGCAGGGCGCCTCGTTCGCCGCGACCGAGGCCCAGGCGAAGCGCTTCGAGAAGCTCCTCGACCGCGAGACCGGCATCGTGAACTACGTGAGCTACGTCGGCTCGGGGAGCCCGCGCTTCTACCTGCCGCTCGACCAGCAGCTCCCGAACGCGAACTTCGCGCAGTTCGTGATCCTCACCGAGGGGATCGCGGCGCGCGAGCGGCTGCGGGCCCGGCTGATCAAGCTGTTCGACGCCGACTTCCAGGGGCTGCGCGCCAACATCACCCGGCTAGAGAACGGGCCGCCGGTCGGCTTCCCGGTGCAGTTCCGCGTGTCGGGCGAGAGCATCCCGACGGTGCGGCGCCACGCCGAGCGCGTGGCCGAGATCATGCGCGAGAACCCGCACGTCTCGAACGTCCAGTTCGACTGGGACGAGCAGTCGAAGACGATCAAGGTCGCGATCGACCAAGACAAGGTGCGCCTCCTCGGGCTCTCGTCGCAGGAGCTCTCGACGTTCCTCAACACCTCGCTCAACGGGCTGACCGTGACCTACTACCGCGAGCGCGACAAGCTGATCGACGTCGTGATGCGCGGCAGCGCCGACGAGCGCGCGAAGCTCTCCTACCTCCAGGACCTCGCGGTGCCGACCCGCTCGGGCAAGTCGGTACCGCTGTCGCAGATCGCGAACATCACCTACGAGTTCGAGGACGGGGTGATCTGGCGCCGCAACCGCCTGCCGACCATCACCGTGCGCGCGAACGTGTACGGCGACATCCAGGCGCCGGCGGTCACGGCCCAGATCGCGCCGACGCTCGAGCCGGTCCGCGCCGCGCTGCCGCCCGGCTACCGCCTGGAGACCGGCGGCGCGGTCGAGGACAGCGCGAAGGGCCAGAAGTCGGTCGCGGCCGGCGTACCGCTTTTCCTCATGGTCGTGCTGACCGTACTGATGGCGCAGCTGCAGAGCTTCGCGCGCGTCGCGATGGTGATCCTCACCGCGCCGCTCGGCCTGATCGGCGTGACGGCGTTCATGCTCGCGTTCAACCAGCCGTTCGGTTTCGTCGCGATGCTGGGCACCATCGCGCTCTCCGGAATGATCATGCGGAACTCCGTCATCCTCGTGGACCAGATCGACCAGGACATCCGCGCCGGGCACGCGCCCGGCGCGGCGGTCGTCGAGGCCACGGTGCGGCGCTTCCGGCCGATCACGCTCACCGCCGCGGCGGCGGTGCTCGCGATGATCCCGCTCACGCGGAGCGCCTTCTTCGGCCCGATGGCCGTGGCGATCATGGGCGGCCTCGTCGTGGCCACCGCGCTGACGGTGCTCTTCCTGCCGGCGCTCTACGCGGCTTGGTTCCGCGTGCAGCCGGTCGTGCCGGCGCCGGCAGCGGTGCGGCGCGCGGAGGCGCGCGGCCCCGCGCCGCAGATGCTCGAAGGAACGCTGTAATGATTCTTGCGGAACTCTTCACCGTGATCGAGATCGAGGCGCCCGCGGAGCGCGTGTGGCGCATCCTCACGGACTTCGACCGCTACCCGGACTGGAACCCGTTCATCCGCCGGATCCGGGGCACGCCGGCGCGGCGCGCGGAGCTCGACGTCCTGATCCAGCCCGAAGGCGGCAAGGCCCGCCGCTTCCGGCCGCGGATCGTCACCTTCCGCCCGCCGAAGGAGCTGCGCTGGCTCGGGCGGCTGCCGCTCCCGGGCCTCTTCGACGGCGAGCACCGCTTCGTCGTCGAGCGCTTGGGGGAGACGCGCTCGCGGCTGATTCACGAGGAGCGCTTCCGCGGTCTGCTCGTGCCGTTCCTGTGGCGCAGTCTGCAGGGGCCGGTGCGCAGGGGATTCGAGGCGATGAACCTCGCGCTGAAGCGGCTGGCGGAGCGGCCGGGCTAATTAATCGCGGCCATGCGCCCCCTCACCCTCACCCTCTCCCCCGGAACGGGGGAGAGGGCATGGGTCAGGGGGCTGGTGGGGCTGCTGCTCTTCGCGCTCGCCGCCTGCGGCGACCCGGTGCCGGACACGCTCCAGGGTTACGCCGAAGGCGAGTACGTCCGCGTGGCTTCGCCGTTCGCCGGACAGCTCCAGCGTCTCGCGGTCAAACGCGGCGACCACGTGAAGGCCGGCGACCCGCTGTTCGCGCTGGAGCAGGCGAAAGAGGCCGCCGAGCGCCGCGAAGCCGCGGACCGGGTCGCCCGCGCGGAGGCCCAGCTCGACAACCTCCGCAAGGCGAAGCGGCCGCCGGAGATCGAGGCGCTGCGGGCCGAGCTCGAGCAGGCCGAGGCCGACCTCAAGCTCGCCGAGGCGAACCTCAAGCGCCAGGAGCAGCTCTTCGGCGAGAACTTCATCTCGCGCGAACGGCTCGACGACGCCCGCACCCAGGCCACCCGGGCGCGCGCTCGGGTGGACGAGGCGCGGGCGCAGCTCGCCACCGCGACGCTGCCGGTCGCGCGCGCCGACGAGATCCGCGCCGCCGACGCCGAGGTCGCCGCCGCGCGCGCGGCGCTCGCCCAGGCCAGCTGGCGGGTCGAGCAGAAGGCGCAGCGCGCGCCGCAGGACGCGCTGGTGCAGGACACGCTCTTCGTGCTCGGCGAGTGGGTGCCGGCCGGGGCGCCGGTCGTCAGCCTGCTGCCGCCGGGGAACATCAAGGTCCGCTTCTTCGTGCCCGAGCAGCGGCTCGGGACGGTGCGGATCGGTCAGCCGTTGCAGATGACTTGCGACGGCTGCGGCGACCCGGTGCCGGGCACCGTGAGCTACATCGCGCCCCAGGCCGAGTTCACCCCGCCGGTGATCTACAGCCGCGAGCGCCGGGAGAAGCTCGTGTTCCTGGTCGAGGCACGCCCGGCCGCCGGCCAAGCGACGAAGCTCCATCCGGGGCAGCCGGTGGAGGTGCTTCTGAAGTGACCGCCCTCCCACCCTCACCCCTGGCGATCGAGGTTCACGGCCTCACCAAGCGCTTCGGCCGGCGGACGGTCGTCGACCACATCGACCTCGCGGTCCCCAAGGGTCGGATCGTCGGGTTCCTCGGGCCGAACGGCAGCGGCAAGACGACCACCATCCGCATGCTCTGCGGCCTGCTCACGCCGGACGACGGAGCCGGCACCTGCCTCGGCCTCGACATCCGCACCGAGGCGCCCGCGATCAAGCGCCACGTCGGCTACATGACGCAGCGCTTCAGCCTCTACGAGGACCTGTCGATCGAGGAGAACCTCGACTTCGTCGCGCGGGTGTACGCGGTGCCGGATCGGCGGGGGCGGGTCCAGGACGCGCTCCGCGATCTCGGGCTCGACGCCCGGGCAAAACAGCTCGCCGGCACGCTGTCCGGCGGCTGGAAGCAGCGCCTCGCGCTGGCGGCGTGCCTCCTTCACCAGCCAGAGCTCTTGCTCCTCGATGAGCCGACCGCGGGCGTCGACCCGCAGGCGCGGCGCGAGTTCTGGGACCACATCCACTTGCTCGCGGGGCGGGGCATCACTGTCCTAGTGAGTACCCACTACATGGACGAGGCGGAGCGCTGCCACCGCCTCGCCTACATCGCCTACGGGAAGCTGCTCGCCCAGGGCACGGCCGAGGAGATCGTCGAGCAGTCGGCGCTGTACACCTGGGTCGTGACCGGGGACGACCCAGTGGCGCTCGCGGAGGAGCTGCGCGCGTGCCCGGGCGTGGAGATGGTGACCGCGTTCGGCAACGCGCTGCATGCGAGCGCCGCCGACCGCGACCGTCTCACGGCGGCGATCGGCCCCGTCTGCGGGCGGCCGGGGATCCACTGCAGCGAGGCCGCGCCCGGCCTCGAGGACGCGTTCATCAAGTTCATGCGCGATGCGCGGACCAGATGAAGAGCAAACGCAAAGGCGCAGAGGTCCGCAGAGGGCGCGAAGGAGAACGTTCTTTTCCTTTGCGTCCTTTGCCCCCTTTGCGACTTTGCGTTGGCTTTTCGCGCCTTTGCGGTGAGGTTTTCTGGTGATGGGCGGGTTTTCCTGGAACCGGTTCGTCGCGGTGCTCGCGAAGGAGTTCGTGCAGATGCGGCGCGACCGGCTCACCTTCGCGATGATGGTCGGCGTCCCGATCATGCAGCTCGTGCTGTTCGGATTCGCGATCAACAGCGACCCGAAGAACCTGCGCACCGCGGTGCTGGACGCCGACCCGAGCGTGTTCTCGCGCAGCCTCGTCCGCGCGCTGGAGAACTCGGGCTACTTCCGGGTGACGCGCGTCGTCGCGAGCTATGCCGAGGGCGGCCGGCTGCTCGACGCGGGCGAGGTGCAGTTCCTCGTGACCGTTCCGGAGGACTTCTCGCGCCGCCTGCAGCGCGGCGAGCGGCCGGTGCTGCTCGTCGAGGCCGACGCGTCCGACCCCGCCGCGACCTCGAACGCGCTCGGCGCGCTCCTCAGCCTGAACCAGACGGCGCTCGATCACGACCTCAAGGGCGCGCTCGCGTCGCTCAAGCCCGGACCGCCCGCCTTCGAGCTGCGGGTCCAGCGCCGCTACAACCCGGAAGGGGTCACGCAGTACAACATCGTGCCGGGCCTGATCGGCGTCGTGCTGACGATGACGATGGTGATGATGACGTCGCTCTCGATGACGCGCGAGCGCGAGCGCGGGACGATGGAGAACCTGCTCGCGACGCCGGTGCGGCCGATCGAGGTCATGGCCGGCAAGATCTTCCCGTTCATCATCGTCGGCTACGTGCAGGTCGCCATCATCCTCGCGGCGGCGCACTGGCTCTTCGCCGTGCCGATGGTGGGCAGCCTCGTGCTGCTGTCGGTGGCGAGCATCCTGTTCATCGCCGCCAACCTCGCGGTCGGCTTCACCTTCTCCACGATCGCCGCCAACCAGCTCCAGGCGATGCAGATGGGGTTCTTCTTCTTCCTGCCGTCGATCATGCTGTCGGGCTTCATGTTCCCGTTCCGCGGGATGCCAGAGTGGGCCCAGTGGCTCGGTGAGATCCTTCCGCTCACCCACTTCCTGCGGGTCGTCCGCGGGATCCTTCTCAAGGGCAACGCGGCGGCGGAAATTTTCCCCGAGCTCTGGCCGATCGCTGCCTTCCTGCTCGCCGCGGCGGTAATAGCGCTCCTGCGGTACCGCGAGACGCTCGACTGACGTGCTGCGCAATGCCACTATCCCCGCCCGGCCCGGGTCGGGTGTTGCATCGCAGCGAGGAAGAATGCCCCGCCCGCCCCCGTCGAAGTCTTGGCACCGGGCGAAATCGCATGTTTTAATGGACAGTTAGGGGTAGTTTCTCCACAAAACTATGAACATCGAACAAGCCCGCTTCAACATGGTGGAGCAGCAGATCCGGCCCTGGGAGGTCCTCGACCAGCAGGTGCTCGATCTGCTGTACGTCGTGCGCCGGGAGGACTTCGTCCCCGAGGCGTACCGGGCGCTCGCGTTCTCCGATCTCGAGATTCCGATCGGCGAGGGCGAGAAGATGATGCAGCCGAAGGTGGAGGCGCGGGTCCTGCAGGAGGTCGCGGCCGGCGGCACCGACAAGGCGCTCGAGGTCGGGACCGGCAGCGGCTACATGACGGCGCTCCTCGCCCACCGCGCGCGCCACGTCCACTCGGTGGAAATCTCGCCGGCGCTGAAGAGCTTCGGCGAAGCGAACCTCCGCCGGGCGGGGATCGTCAACGCGACCATCGAGGTGGGCGACGCGGCGCGCGGCTGGTCGAAGCACGCGCCCTATGACGTCATCGTGCTGACCGGCTCGACCCCGGTGCTTCCCGACGCGTTTCTCGCGCAGCTCGCCCCCGGCGGGCGGCTGTTCGCCGTGGTCGGGGAGCCGCCGGTGATGTCGGCGCGGCTCGTGACCGCCGTCGGCGGCGGCTCGTTCAACGCCCTGGACCTCTTCGAAACCCTGCTCGCGCCGCTGAAGAACGCGCTCGAGCGGGAGAAGTTCGTGTTCTAGGTATGCCGGTTCCGGGTCAGGCGGCGATGCAGCAGATCAAGCCCGAGGAGCTGAAAGCGTGGCTCGACGACGCGAGTCGCGGCCGGCCGGTGGTGCTCGACGTGCGCGAGCCGTGGGAGCGCGAGATCTGCCGCCTGCCGGAGTCGCTGCACATGCCGATGAACGCGGTGCCGGCGCGCGCCGGCGAGCTCGATCCGGGCGCCGACACGGTCGTCGTCTGCCACCACGGCAGCCGCAGCTTCCAGGTCGGGCTGTTTCTGGAGCGCCGCGGTTTCGGGCGCGTGTACAACCTTCAGGGAGGGGTCGATGCCTGGGCCAAGGCGATCGATCCTTCGATGCCGATTTACTAACAAGGGGCCAACCCCGATGACCAGACCGATGATCAAGCTGGCGGCCCTCGCCGTGGGGCTCGCGTTCGCGGGCGTCGCTGCGGCCGCCGATTTCCTCGACACCTATCGCCTGGCGAAGCAGAACGACCCGACGTTCGCCTCGGCGCGCGCGAGCCTGGAAGCGGGCCTCGAGAAGCTCCCGCAGGGACGCGCGCTGCTGCTGCCGGTGATCAACGCCGCGGGCAACACGACGTGGAACGACGTCGAGAACCGCAGCCAGGGCCAGACCGGCAGCGCGTCGTTCAACTCGAACGGCTGGAGCGTGACCCTCACCCAGCCGCTGTTCCGCTGGCAGAACCTCGTCCAGTACCAGCAGTCGCAGTACCAGGTGCTGCAGGCGGAGGCCCAGTTCGGACAGGCGACGCAGGACCTGATCGTGCGCGTCGCGCAGGCCTACTTCGACGTGCTCGCCGCGCAGGACAACCTCGAGTTCACCAAGGCGAACAAGATCTCGATCGCCGAGCAGCTCGCGCAGGCGAAGCGCAACTTCGAGGTGGGCACCGCGACGATCACCGACACGAACGAGGCCCAGGCGCGCTACGACCTCTCGGTCGCGCAGGAGATCGCCGCGATCAACGCGCTCGAGGTCGCGCAGCGGGCGCTGCAGCAGATCATCGGTCGCTTTCCGGACGCGTTGACGCCCCTCAGAACGACGCTCGTCATCGAGCCGCCGCAACCGAACGTGATGGACGACTGGGTTTCGAGCGCCCGCGGCAACAACTTCGTCGTCCGGGGCAACGAGGCGGTGATGGAGATCGCCTCCCGCGAGGTCGAGCGGCAGCGCGCGGGGCACTACCCCACCCTCGACGTCGTGGCCGGATCCCAGGAGAACACCAACCAGAACATCGCGACCGTCACCGCGATCACCCAGGGGCAGCGCTCGACGATCCAGCAGAACACGATCGGCCTGCAGCTCAACGTGCCGCTCTACGCCGGCGGGTCGGTGCTCTCCCGCACCCGCGAGGCAGTGGGGCTCAAGGAGAAGGCGCGCGGCGATCTCGAGACGAGCCGCCGCGCGGCCGAGTTCAACGCCCGCCAGTCGTTCCTCAACGTGACCAACGGGCTCGCCCAGGTGCGGGCGCTCGAGCAGGCGCTCAAGTCGAGCCAGGTCTCGCTGCAGTCGAACCGCGTGGGCTACGAGGTCGGCGTGCGCATCAACATCGACGTGCTGAACGCCCAGCAGCAGGTGTTCCAGACCGAGCGCGATCTCGCCCGCGCGCGCTACGACACGATCCTGAACGGGCTGCGGCTCAAGTCGGCGGCGGGCGCGCTCACCGAGGCCGACGTGGAGGGCGTCAACCGGCTGCTAGGCTACGACCAGAAGCCCGCCGCCCCCGCGCCGAAGTCCGGGCAGCTCGAGCAGTCCGATCGACTCGCCAGCGCGGGCCCGGCCGGGCCCCTCGATCTGTCGATCCCGGCGGCCACCCCCGAGGCGCCGCCGGCCGCGCCTCAGCCGGCGGCAGCCCGGGCCAAGGCCCCGCCCGCGCCGCGGCAGGTCGCGGCCGCCAAACCCAAGCCGGCGCCGGCACGCGCACAGCCGGTGTCGACCGCGGCGGCGCCCGCAGAGGCGATGCAGAACAACGGCGCTCGGGTCATCAGGTACATCGAGCCGACAGTTCCCGGCACCGCCGCGACCGAAACGGCGGCGGCCGCGGGCGCGCAGCCAAAGCCTTAGCCGCCACGCAGCCCCCTCTCGGGGCGCCTCGCGGGCAGAGCGCCAAGGGCGCGCAGCGCGCGGCCATCCGGCACGCGGGCGAGGCTTCCGGCCCCGGCGGTCGCGTAAACTCCGTCGCCTGCACCCGCTACCCGCAGCGGGGGCGAGCCCGCGATGAAGCTCTCCCTGACCGTCATCACCAAGAACGAGGAGGAGAGCATCCGCCGCTGCATCGAGTCCGTGCCGTTCGCCGCCGAAGTCATCGTGGTGGATTCCGGGAGCACCGACCGGACCGTCGAGATCTGCCGCGCGCTGGGCGCGCGCGTCGTGGTGACCGACGACTACCCCGGCAACGGGCCGCAGAAGAACCGCGCCTTGGATCTCGCCACCGGCGACTGGATACTCTCGCTCGATGCCGACGAGTGGCTGACGCCCGAGCTCCAGCGGGAGATCCCACGCCTCATCGAGACCGCCCCGCCGCGTGTCGCGGGTTACCGGATCCGGCGGCGGTCGAGCTTCTGCGGGCGGTTCATGCGGCACTCCGGCTGGTGGCCGGACTGGGTCGTGCGGCTCGCCCGCCGCGGGAAGGGGCGCTTCAACGACGAGCTCGTCCACGATCGCATGGTCGTCGACGGTCAGGTCGGCGACGCGAGCGGGGTGCTCATGCACGAGGCGTTCACCGAGCTCGAGGAGGTGCTGAGCAAGATGAACCGGTACTCGAGCGCCGGGGCCCAGATGCTCGGCAAGCGCGGCCAGGACGGCTCGGTCGTACGCGCAGTGGCGCACGGCCTGTGGACGTTCCTGCGGACCTACATCTTCCAGGCCGGCTTTCTCGACGGCCGCGAGGGCTTCCTGCTCGCCGTGTCGAACGCCGAGGGCACGTACTACAAGTACGTCAAGCGGATGCTGATGGCAAAACGCGGCGCCGAGCGCGGCTGAGCCGGCCCCGCCGCGCGTGCGGGCGGCTAGCGCGCGCCGCGCAGGAGCCGTTCGACGATCGCCATCGTCCGTCCCGTCGCGCCGCGATGGGCATCGCAGAAACGGCGCCCGGCTTCCCCCATTTTTCGCCGCGCCTCGGCGTCCGCGAGCAACCGCCCCGCCGCGCGCGCCGCCGCGTCCGCATCCCCGACCTGAATCGCCGCTCCCGCGGCGATCGCCTCGGCCGCCGCCTGCGCGAAGTTGAAAGTCGACGGGCCGATCACGACCGGCACGCCGACCGCGCAGGCCTCGATCAGGTTCTGCGCGCCATAGGGCAACAGGCTTCCGCCGACGAACGCCACGTCCGCGCTGGCGTAGTAGGCGGTCATCTCCCCCATGCTGTCGCCGAGCGCGAAGGCGTGCTCGGCCGGGACCGCCCGACCCTCGCTCCGGCGCACGAACGGCAGCCCGCGGTCCCGCAGCAGCGCGGCGACCTCGTCGAAGCGCTGCGGATGACGCGGGACGATGACGGTCAGGGCGCCCGGCAGCGGAGCCCGCCCCAACGCGTCGAGAAGCAGCGCCTCTTCGCCCTCACGTGTGCTCGCTGCGAGCAGCGTCGGGCGCTCGCCGAACAGCCGCCGAAGCTCGCGGCCGCGGGCGATCATCCCCGGCGCGGCCGCGATGTCGAACTTCAGGTTGCCGGTCACCGCGACGTCGCGCGCGCCGAGCTCGGCGAGCCGCCCCGCGTCGGCGTCGGTCTGGGCCGCGATCGCCGCGAGGTCGCCGAGCGCTTCCCGCGCGAGCGGCCCGATCCGCCGATACCCGCGCGCGGACTGCTGCGAAAGCCGCGCGTTCGCGAGCAGCACCGGGACGCCGGCGCGCCGGCATTCGCGCAGGAGGTTCGGCCAGAGCTCCGTCTCCATCACGATGCCGAGGCGTGGCCGGAAATGCGCGACGAACCGCCGCGCGGCCCAGGGCAGGTCGTAGGGCAGGAACGCGAGGGTCGCGAACCCGCCGTAGAGGCTCGTTGCCGCCTCGCGCCCGGTCGCGGTCATGTGCGTCACCACCAGGGCGTGATCGGGGAAGCGGGCCCGGAGCGCGTCGACGAGCGGCTGTGCGGCGCGCGTCTCGCCGAGCGAGACGGCGTGGATCCAGATCACCGGTCGCGCCGGGCGAGCGCCGTAGCGCCCGAAACGCTCGCCGACGTGCCGCCGGTAGCCCGGCTCCTTGCGGCCGCGCCACCAGAGGCGCAACGGCACGAACGGCAGCGCGAGATGCAGCGCGAGGTTGTAGAGGGTGCGCAGCATCAGGCGAGCGCGGGCGCAACTTCCCCCAGCGCGTCGAGGACGTCGGCAGGCGACGGCGGCCGGCCGCGCCCGCCGCGGACCGCGATCCGACCCGGGCCAAGCGGCCCGGTCCGCGCGGGCTCGGAATTGCAGTAGATCCCCACCACCGGCACGCCGAGCGCGACCGCGAGGTGCATCAACCCGGTGTCGAGCCCGATGACGGCGACCGCATCGCCGAGGAGCCCGGCCGCCTCGTCCATCGACATCTGCGGTGGGACCACCGCATGCGCGAGGAACTCGGTCAGACGCTCGGCGCGGGACCGCTCGCCCGCGCTGCCCCACGGCAGCACGCAGGCGAGCTGCCGGGACTCGAGCGCGCGGCCGACCTGGACCCAGGCGTCCTCCCGCCAGAGCTTCTCCGCCCGCGCGGTCGAGTGCAGCAGCACGCAGTAGGGCTCGTTCGGCGCGAACACCGGTGCCGGCGGCGCGACGATCCCGTAGTCGACCGGTCCCTGCAGCCGGTAATCGAGCGCCCGCGCCACGAGGGCACGGTAGCGGTGGACCGAGTGCTCTGCGCGCGGGATCTCATGGGTCGCGTCGTAGAGCCACGCCGCAAACCGCTCGCGCGCGGTCACCGAGCCGTAGCCGTGCACCGGCCCGCGCGCGAGGCGCGCGACCGCGGCGCTCTTGACGAGCCCCTGCGCATCGATGATCGCGTCGTAGGCGTGCGCACCGAGCGTCGCCCGGAAGTCCGCGAACTCGCGCCACGCTCGAGCCGCGAGCAGTCCGCGCCGCCAGCGCCGGAGCGCGAACGGGATCGCGCGGCTCACGCCCGGGTGCATGCGGACCAGCGGGGCGTACGCCTCCTCCACGACCCAGTCGAGCGCGGCGTCCGGCATGGCCCGCCGCAGGTCGGTCGCCGCCGGAAAGGTGTGCAGGACGTCCCCGAGCGAGGAGAGGCGCACGAGGAGGATTCTTGTCATTTTGCGCGCGCGGGACATGCCAGGAGATGCATACTCGCGCTAGAAGTGGCTGAATTATATGAGCAAATCATCTCCGATCCCGACTCGCTTCCCACGCACCCGGGGTCGGATCGGGTATTGTCCGACTGTCGATTGGGTATTACCATGCGGCGATGGACCTGATCTCCTTCAAGCTCCCCCCGGTGCTGCGACGGCGGCTGGCCGCGGAGGCCCGTCGAAGGGGTGTTTCACGATCCACCATCATCCGCGAGACCCTCGAATCGGTGCTCCTGGAAGAGCCAAGGAGCCGCGGCGAGCTCACCTGCGCCGATCTGGCCGGGGAGCTGATCGGCTCGGTCAGTGGGCCGCCGGACCTCTCGACCAACAAGCGCTATCTCGGGGAGGCGATCGTGGCGGACGCCGGACGTGGCCGTAAACGTCGTCGTTGACGCCGGCCCGATCGTCGCGTGGCTGAACGCCCGCGACGCGCGGCACGAGTGGGTCAAGGGCGAGTTCGCCAGGCTCAAGCCACCGCTCCTCACGTGCGAGCCGGTGCTCGCGGAAGCGGGGTTCCTCGTCCAGCGAAGCGGCGGTGACCCCGGAACGATCCTCGCGCTCGTAGTCAAAGGCGTGCTGCGCGTGGCGATCTCGGTCCAGGACGAGGCTGCACATCTCCATGCGCTGGCGCGCCGGTACCGCGACGTTCCGATGTCGCTTGCCGACGCCTGTCTGGTCCGCCTTGCGGAGCTCGTAGACGAGGTCTCGGTCATGACCTTCGACGCGGACTTCCGGATCTACCGGAGGAGAGGACGTCAGGTGATACCAATCCTCGCGCCACAAGGGACCTAGGGGGATCTAGGCAGAAATGATTCTCGTGACCGGGGGCGCCGGCTTCATCGGCTCGAACTTCGTGCTCGAGTGGCTCGCGCACCTCGACGAGCCGGTCGTCAACCTCGACAAGCTCGCCTACGCCGGCAACCTCGAGAACCTCGCCGCGCTGGCGGGCGACGCGCGCCATGTCTTCGTCCGCGGCGACATCGGCGACCGGGCGCTCGCACAAGGGCTGCTCGACCGGCACCGGCCGCGCGCGATTCTCAACTTCGCCGCCGAGAGCCACGTCGATCGCTCGATCCACGGCCCGGACGATTTCATTCGCACCAATCTGCTGGGGACCTTCGGCCTGCTCGAGGAGGCGCGCGCGTACTGGGAGCGCTTGCCGGAGCCGGAGCGGGAACGCTTCCGCTTCCTGCACGTGTCGACCGACGAGGTCTACGGCTCGCTCGGCCCGGGCGACCGGGCATTCGTCGAAACGACCCCGTACTCGCCGAACAGCCCGTACTCGGCGTCGAAGGCGGGCGCCGATCACCTCGTGCGCGCCTATCGCCACACCTACGGGCTGCCGACGCTCACCACGAACTGCTCGAACAACTACGGGCCGTTCCAGTTTCCCGAGAAGCTCATCCCGCTGATGATCGTGAACGCGACCCAGGGCAAGCCGCTGCCGGTCTACGGCGACGGGAAGAACGTGCGCGACTGGCTGTACGTCCGCGACCACTGCGCGGCGCTGCGGCTCGTGCTCGAGCGCGGTCGGCCGGGAGAGGTCTACAACGTCGGCGGGAATGCCGAGCGCGAGAACATTACGGTGGTGAACCGCATCTGCGCGATCCTCGACGAGCTCCGTCCGCGCCCGTCGGGCCGTTACGCCGACCTCATCGCGTTCGTGAAGGACCGCCCCGGGCACGACCGCCGTTACGCGATCGACGCGTCGAAGATCGCGCGCGAGCTCGGCTGGTCGGCCGCGACGCCGTTCGACGCGGGCCTGCGCGAGACCGTGCGCTGGTATCTCGACCATCCCGAGTGGGTGCGAAACGTCCAGTCCGGCGAGTACCGCAGGTGGATGGAGAAGCATTACGCGGGGATCGGCGCATGAAAGGGATCATCCTCGCCGGCGGCGCCGGCACTCGCCTGTACCCGGCGACGCAGGTGGTGTCCAAGCAGCTCCTGCCGGTGTACGACAAGCCGATGATCTACTACCCGCTGAGCACGCTGCTGCTCGGCGGGATTCGCGACATCCTGATCATCTCCACGCCGCAGGACACGCCGCGCTTCGCGCAGCTGCTCGGCGACGGCGGGCGCTGGGGGCTCAACCTTTCGTATGCCGTGCAGCCGTCGCCGGACGGCCTCGCGCAGGCGTTCGTCATCGGCCGCGACTTCGTGGGGCGCGACAGCTCGTGCCTGATCCTCGGCGACAACATCTTCTACGGCCACGACCTGTCGACCGACGTGCAGGCGGCGGCGAAGCGCGGCCGCGGCGCCACGATCTTCGCCTACCCGGTCGCGAACCCCGAGCGCTACGGCGTCGTCGAGTTCGACGCCGGCGGACGCGTGGTGAGCATCGAGGAGAAGCCCGCGCAGCCCAAGTCCCGCTACGCCGTGACCGGGCTGTACTTCTACGACAACAAAGTGCTCGACATCGCGGCCTCACTCGGGCCGAGCGCCCGCGGCGAGCTCGAGATCACCGACGTCAACCGCAAGTATCTCGAGGCCGGCGAGCTCGAGGTGGTGGTGATGAGCCGGGGCTACGCGTGGCTCGACACCGGGACGCACGAGTCGCTGCTCGAGGCCGCGCACTTCATCGAGACGATCGAACGCCGGCAAGGCCTCAAGATCGCGTGCCCGGAGGAGATCGCGTTCCGGATGGGCTTCATCTCGGCCGCGGACCTCGAGCGCCTTGCGGCGCCGCTCCTCAAGAGCGGCTACGGGCAGTATCTGCTGCAGGTGCTGCGCGAGCGGACGCCGACGTGAGTCGATGCCTCGCGCTGATCGTTTCCGGCGTGCTCGCGGGCTGCGCGCTGCCACCGCGGCACGGCGAAACGGTATGGGTCACCGTGACCAGGATCTACGCGCCCGCCGACATGCAGAAGGGCTGGAACGCGGCCCTGGCGGAGCGAGCGAAGGGAGCGGGCTTGAGCGAGCGGGAGGTCGCCGACGGCCGCCTCCTCCGAGTCGCATGCGGGCTGGGAACGGATTACACGTGGGCGAGCTATGCCTACCTGCCCCCGGAGATGAGCGTCCAGAGAGACGAGGTTCTCGAGCTCCGGATCGAGGATCCCACCGAGGGCTCTAAGCTCGGGTGGAATCCGGTCGTCGGCCGCGTCGAGCGGTTCAAGTTCCCCGGCTCGGCGCGCGCCCATGCGACCGTTCCCGACTGGAAGGACCGCGGGCGGGACCTCGATCCCGAGCGGCTTCCGCTGCAGTCCGAGCAGCGCGGCCGCTACGAGATCGCGCACGGCGAGTACATCATCAAGTGCCGCCAGGGTGATTGAGGCTCGTCCCGACGGCCGTGCCCGCCGATGAACGTCCTGCGCACCGCCATTCCCGACGTGGTCGTGATCGAGCCGAAAGTCTTCGGCGACGCCCGCGGGTTCTTCCTCGAAAGCTGGAACGCGCGCGCGTTCGCGGTCGCCGGCATCCGCGCCGAGTTCGTCCAGGACAATCACAGCCGCTCGACGGGGAACGTGCTGCGCGGGCTGCACTACCAGGTCCGTCGGCCGCAGGGAAAGCTCGTCCGGGTCGTGGTCGGCGAGGTGTTCGACGTCGCCGTGGATCTCCGGCGCTCCTCGCCGACGTTCGGACGCTGGGTCGGCGAGAGGCTGTCGGCGGAGAACAGGCGCATGGTGTGGATCCCGGCGGGCTTCGCGCACGGTTACCTCGTGCTCTCCGACGTCGCCGAGGTCCTGTACAAGGCCACCGACTACTACGCGCCCGAGCACGAGCGCTCGATCGCATGGAACGACCCCGATCTCGCGATCGAGTGGCCGCTCGCCGGCGCGCCGGTGCTGTCGGCCAGGGACGCGGCCGGCGTGCGGCTCCGCGACGCCGAAGTCTATCCGTGAGGATCCTGCTGACCGGGGCGGATGGTCAGGTCGGCTGGGAGCTCCGGCGGGCCCTCGCACCGCTCGGCGAGGTGGCGGCGTTCGACCGGCAAGGCCTCGATCTCGCCGATCCCGATCAGATCGTCCGGCGCGTGCGCGAAGTACGGCCGGGAGTCGTCGTCAACGCCGCGGCGTACACCGCCGTGGACCGGGCGGAGACCGAGCCGGAGCTCGCGCGCGCCGTCAACGGCCGCGCCCCCGGCGTCCTCGCCGAGGAAGCAAGGCGGCTCGATGCGCTCCTCGTCCACTACTCGACCGACTACGTGTTCGACGGCGCGAAGATCGAGCCCTACACCGAGGACGACGCCCCGAACCCGATCAACGTCTATGGGCGGACGAAGCTCGAAGGCGACCGCGCGGTCGCGGCGAGCGGCTGCCGTCATCTCACCCTCCGGACGAGCTGGATCTACGCGACCCGGGGCACGAACTTCCTCCTGACCATGCTGCGCCTGGCGCGCGCAGGGCGCGCGTTGCGCGTGGTCGAGGATCAAGTCGGCGCGCCGACGTGGGCGCGCGACGTCGCGAACGCGACGGCGACGCTGCTCGGCAAGCCGGGGCTCGCGGTCCCCGGGCCAGACGGTCTGTCTCACCTCTGCGCCGCCGGGCACACGTCGTGGTTCGGGTTCGCGCGCGCGATCTTCGATTCGCCGGAGCTCGCCCGGCTCGGAATCGCGCCACCCGCGCTCGAAGCGATTCCGACCAGCGCCTATCCGACGCCGGCGCGCCGGCCGCAGAACTCGCGGCTGGACTGCAGTCGGATCGCCGGTCGCGCCGGCCTGCGGCTCGCGCGCTGGGACGAGGCCCTCAGGGGCGCGATGGCGGAGCTGCGCTCGCCCCAGGCCTAGCGGCCTTGCTGCCGCTGACTCGCGCGAACCGTCCGCGCGATGCGCGCCTGAGTCGCCTCGTCGAGGTAGGGGTGCATGGGCAGGCTGAGCACTCGCCGACCGAGCTGCTCCGATACCGGATAGGCCTCGCCTGCGGAGAGTGCGGCGTATGCGGGCTGGTGGTGCAGGGCGACCGGGTAGTGGACGGCCGTTGGAATTCCCTCGGCGCCGAGGACCTTCGCGAGTGCATCCCGGTCGTCGCTGACGATCGTGTACTGCGCGTAGACGCTCGTCCGATCCGGCCGCACCTTGACGGTCCGCACGGACGGCTCGAGGCCGGCGAGCAGCTCGTCGTAGCGGCGACCGATCGCGAGCCTGCGCTCGATCTCCCAATCGAACCGCTCCAGCTTCGCGAGCAGCACCGCGCACTGGAGGGTGTCCATCCTGCCGTTGATGCCGAGGCGGGTATGGTGGTAGCGGCGCTCCTGGCCGTGATGCCGGATCTCGCGCATGGCCGTGGCGAGCGCGTCGTCGTCGGTGAACACCGCGCCGCCCTCGCCGTAGCAGCCGAGCGGCTTGCTGGGAAAGAAGCTCGTCGCGCCGATCGTGGAGAGCGCGCAGCTGCGACGACCTTTGTAGCTCGCGCCGAAGCTCTGTGCCGCGTCCTCGATCACGGGGATCCCGCGCTGCGCCGCGACGGCGTTGATCTCGTCCATGTCGGCGGGCTGTCCATAGAGCGCGACCGGCATGATCGCCCGGGTGCGCGGAGTGATCGCGGCTTCCAGCAGCCGCACGTCGAGGTTGCAGGTATCGGGCTCGACGTCGACGAACACGGGCTTCGCGCCCAGCAGCACGATCATCTCGACCGTGGCGACGAACGTGAACGGCGGCGTGATCACCTCGTCGCCGGGCTTGAGCCCGATCGCCATCAGCGCGATCTGCAGGGCGTCGGTCCCGCTGCCGCAGGTGACGCAGTGCTTGGCCCGCACGTGCCGCGCCAGGCGCTGCTCGAGCTCGGCCACCTCCGGACCGAGGATGAACTGGCCGTGATCGAGGACCTTCTGGATCCGCGCGTTGATCGAGTCGCGGAGCTCGCGGTATTGCGTCTTGAGGTCGATGAAGTCCATCGCTGGTCCGTTGGCTGAAGGCGGGCGGAAGCGCTCGCGCGGTAACCTATAATCCGCAGTTTATAAGAGGCTCGGGCTTCCGATGACCGACCGCGTTGCCCTGATCACCGGCGTCACCGGCCAGGACGGTGCGCTGCTCGCCGAGCTGCTGCTCGGCAAGGGCTACGCCGTGCACGGCGTCAAGCGACGCTCGTCGTCCTTCAACACCGCGCGGGTCGATCACCTCTACCACGACCCGCACGAGGAGGGCGTGCGCTTCCTGATGCACTACGGCGACATGACCGATGCGACCAACCTCATCCGGATCATCCAGGAGGTGCGCCCGACCGAGATCTACAACCTCGCCGCGCAGTCGCACGTGCAGGTGTCGTTCGAGACGCCGGAATACACGGCCAATGCGGACGCGCTCGGCTGTCTGCGCCTGCTCGAGGCGATCCGCATCCTCGGCATGAAGGACACGGTCCGGTTCTACCAGGCATCGACGAGCGAGCTGTACGGCAACGTCCCGGAGAGTCCGCAGAAGGAGTCGACGCCGTTCCAGCCGCGCTCGCCCTACGCCGCAGCCAAGCTCTACGCCTACTGGATCACCGTCAACTACCGCGAGGCGTACGAGTTCTACGCGTGCAACGGAATCCTCTTCAACCACGAGGGTCCGACGCGGGGCGAGACCTTCGTGACCCGAAAGATCACCCGCGCGGTGGCGGCGATCCATCTGGGACGGCAGAAGCACCTGTACATCGGCAACCTCGATGCGAGACGCGACTGGGGTCACGCCCGCGACTACGTCGAAGGCATGTGGCTGATGCTCCAGCAAGCCAAGCCCGACGATTATGTGCTCGCCACGGGCGAGGCGCATTCGGTACGGGAGTTCGTGGAGATCGCTTTCACCCGGATCGGCCGCCGCATCGAATGGCACGGCAGTGGCGTCGCCGAGGAGGGCCGGGAGGCGAAGACGGGCGAGGTCCTCGTCAAGGTCGACCCGCGGTACTTCCGGCCGACCGAGGTGGATTCCCTGCTGGGCGATCCGACGAAAGCGCGCGAGAAGCTCGGCTGGCGACACCGAACGAGCTTCCAGGATCTCGTGAACGAAATGGTCGAGTCCGATCTCGTCGAGGTCGAGCGCGAGTACCGCAGCTATGACCGGCCAGACTGAATACTCACTCAAAGGAAAACGCGTCTGGGTCGCCGGTCACCGTGGCATGGCCGGTTCGGCGATCGTGCGAAGGCTCGCCGCGGAGGACTGCGAGCTGCTAGAGGCGACGCGCGCCGAAGTCGATCTGCGGCGCCAGGACGCGGTCGAGCGCTGGATGGAGAAGACCCGCCCGCAGGCGGTGTTCGTCGCCGCCGCCACCGTCGGCGGCATCCTCGCCAACTCGACGCGGCCCGCCGAGTTCCTCTACGACAATCTCGCGATCGAGACGAACGTCATCCACGCCGCCTGGAAGACCGGGGTGGAGAAGCTGCTCCTGCTCGGCTCGTCGTGCATCTATCCGCGGCTCGCGCCGCAGCCGATGACCGAGGAAGCCTTGCTCACCGGCCCGCTCGAGCCGACCAACGAGTGGTACGCGGTCGCCAAGATCGCCGGCATCAAGCTCTGCCAGGCCTACCGGCGGCAGTACGGATGCGACTTCATCGCCGCGATGCCCACCAATCTGTACGGGCCGGGCGACAACTACGATCCCGAGTCGAGCCACGTCATCGCGGCGATGCAGGTGAAGATGCACCACGCCAAGCAGACCGGCGCGGACACCGTCGAGATCTGGGGCTCGGGCACGCCGCGCCGCGAGTTCCTCTACGTCGACGATCTCGCCGACGCCCTCGTCTTCCTGATGAAGCGCTACTCGGACGAGTCGCACATCAACGTCGGCACGGGCGTCGACATCCCGGTGATCGATCTAGCGAGGCTGGTGGCGAAGATCGCGGGCTGGCACGGCAAGTTCGTCCATGACCGCACGAAGCCCGATGGAATGCCGCGCAAGGTCATGGATGTGGGCCGCATGAGGACGCTCGGCTGGCAGGCGCGCACCCCCCTCGAGACCGGCCTCGCCCGCGCGTACGCCTGGTATGTCCAGCACCTGAGCCATCGCGAACATGCCGCGAATCACTGATCTGGCGGTCGGCCATCTCACCCGGTGTCAGATCTGCGGCGCCGAGGACCTGCAGCCGGTCATCGAGCTCTGCTTCAGCGCGCCCTGCGACTCGCTCCGCACCGCCGCGCAGCTCGCCGCCGGCGAGACGAGCTATCCGCTGAACCTCCTGCGGTGCCGCGCCTGCGGGCTGGTCCAGATCGACTACGTCGTCGATCCGAAGGAGCTGTTCTTCCCCGAGTACCCGTACCGCAGCGGCATCACCGAGACCCTCCGGCGCAACCTTCACGCGATCGCGGCCCACGTCTCCGACCGCATCGGCCTGCGCGGCGATTCCCTGGTCGTCGATATCGGCTCGAACGACGGCACGATCCTGCAGGGATTCAGGTCCAAGGGGATGCGCGTGCTGGGCGTGGAGCCGACCAACATCGCGCAGATCGCCGTCGCGAACGGGATCCCGACGGTCAACGCGTTCTTCGATCCGCAGGCGGCGCGGCGGATCGTCGCCGAGCACGGGCGGGCGGGACTCGTCACGGCGGCGAACGTCTTCGCGCACGTCAATACCCTCGGGTCGTTGCTGGAAGGGATCGGGCATCTGCTCGACGACGGCGGCCATTTCGTGAGCGAGTCGCATTACATGCTCGCAATCCTCGAGACGCTGCAGTACGACTCGATCTACCACGAGCACCTCCGGTACTACCTGGTGAAGCCGCTCCGCGCGCTCTTCGACGCGCACGGTTTCACGCTGGTGGACGCCGAGCGCATCCCGAACTACGGCGGCTCGATCCGGGCATATGCGAGAAAAGGCACGGGGCACCGGGTCGAGCGGCGGATCGAGGAGCTGCTCGCGCTCGAGGAGAACGCGCGGGCGTACGACGACGAGACCTACGCCCGCTTCGCCGATCGGATCCGGAGATCGCGCCGGGAGCTGCGGTCGCTGATGGTCCGTCTGGCCGACGAGGGCAAGACAGTGGTCGGCGTCGGCTGCCCGGGTCGGTGCGTGACGCTGCTCGCATACTGCGCGATCACTCCCGATCTGCTGCCGTACATCGCCGAGCAGTCGAGCTCGCTGAAGCTGGGCATGTTCACCCCGACCACCCACATCCCGATCCGCGACGAGGCGATCATGCTCAAGGAGCAGCCCGACTACGCGCTGATCCTCTCGTGGCATTACGCCGATCCGATCATCCGGGCGCTGCGCGAAAAGGGCCTGCGCTCGAAGGTGATCGTGCCGCTGCCGGAGCTGCGGATCGTCGACTGAGGGGGATGCTTGACGAGCCAGCCTGCGTCGCGCGCCGCGCCTCGGATTCTCATCTGCGTTCCAGGGGTTCCGGACCGGACGCGCGGCGCGAGCGCGGTGCTGTTCTTCCACTACATCGATCAGATCAGGCGGCACGGTTACCGCGTCCTTTGCCTGCTGCTCGTCGAGAAGGGCTCCACGGTCGCCGCCTCCGACATCGAGCGGTTCAAGCGCGAAGTGGAAGCGCCCGGACAATGCGAAGTCGCCGCGGCCGTCGTCGACCGGCTGATTCAGGTCGCGGGTGCGTCGGCCACGATCCAGGCGGGGCGCGTGGACGCGGCCACCGCGGAGCGGGCGCGGCGCTTCGAGCCAGAGCTGGTGCTGTGCTTCGACATCGGCGCCGCGGCGGTCGCGCGCGCGCTCGACCTGCGGGCCCGGTTCGTCGCCTGGCTCGGCGATCTGAACTTCCAGACCTTCTGGTTCCACGCGCGCTACGACGCGCGCGAGCGCGCGGCCGCGCTGCTCCGGCTGCCGAAGATCTGGCTGATCTGCCGGCGCTGGAAGGCGGCGTACCGCACGCTGCTGCGCGGCGCCGATCTGGTCATCGTCGCCTCGGCCTCCTCCCAGGACGTCCTGCGAGGCCTGGGCGTGCGCAGCCGATACCTGCCGTATCCGTGGCCGGTGGACAAGCCGTTCCGTCCGGCGGCGAGACACCGCTCGGCGACGGGGCGGCCGCGGTTTCTGTTCTGCGGGACGCTGAGCGGGCTGGGCTCGCGATCCGCGCTGCACTACCTCTTCGACGGCGTCTACCCCGAGCTCCAGGCCCGGTGGGGGGCGGGCGGCTTCGAGATCGTCATCACCGGCGCGCGCTCGCTTCCCGCCTGGGCCGAAGCTTCCCTGCGGGACCGGCCGGAGGTCGCGTTCCTGGGCTACGTGGAGGACCTGTACGCGGAGATGGACCGCTGCCACGCCGCGATCGTGCCGATCGACGTCCCGGTGGGGAACCGCAGCCGGATCGTCACGGCGATGGGATACGGCCTGCTCGTGATCGCGCACCCGAACACGGCGCTCGGAAATCCGGAGCTCGTTGCCGACAAGACCTGCCTGCTCGCCGAGACGCCGCGGGAGTTCGCCCGGCAGATGGCGCGGGCCTACGAGGATCCGGGGCGTGCCGAGCGGATCGAGCTCGCCGCGCGCGCGAGCTACGAGCGCAACTTCGAGCCCCGCGCGGCCGCCGCGCTGCTGATCGAGCAGATGGACGCGCTGCTCGCGGAGCGCCGCGGCGCGGTGCCCGCGGCCCTCTCGCTCGCCTCATGAGCGCCCCGGTCAAGCCGGAGCGGCCGCGGAGACGATAGTCGTGGTCCGCGTCGGCATCATCGGCTTGGGCTTCGGCGCGGCAGTTCACCTGCCCGCGTTCCAGGCCCTGCCGGACGTGCGAGTCGTCGCCGTCGCTGCGCGCCGACTGGAAAAGGCCAAGGAGGTCGCGGACCGTGTCGGGATCGAGACGGCCGGGACCGTGGAAGATGTGCTCCGGGCCCCGCTCGACGCCGTCAGCATCGCATTGCCGCCGGCGCTGACCGCGGACGCGGCCGAGCGCGCGCTGGAGCGCGGCCTCGCCGTGCTCGCGGAGAAGCCGCTCGCGGAATCCGCCGATCGCGCCGAAGCGCTCGCGCGCGCGGCGCGGGGCCGCACCACCGCAGTGGCGTTCCAGTTCGCGGAGCTCGACTGCTTCCGAACGTTGAAGCGCGCGCTCGAGGCGGACTCTACGGCGGGCCTCGCTTCGGTGCACGTCACGTGGCGTTCGCTCTCCTACGCCCATCGCACGCGGACGTGGAACTGGAAGACCGACGCGACCCGACACGGCGGGGTGATGAACCTGCTCGGCTCGCACGTGCTTTATCTCCTTGAATGGCTGCTTGGGCCGATCACCGAGCTCGCCGCGGAGTGTTCGAATACAGAGACTCGCGCATTCGCGCCGCCCGGCGCACCGGCGGCCGAAGACACGGCGGCGATCTCCGGCGTCACCGCGGCGGGCGCCCGAATCCGCGTCGAGCTGAGCAATTCGGCCGTCGACCGGCACGGCCAGCGGTGGGTGTTCGCGTTCGACCGCGAGCAGCTCGTCGTCGAGGGACGCGCAGGCGAAGCTCTCGGGCCTTTGTCGCTCGCCCGCGAGCGCGGAGGCGGGCGGGAAGTGCTCGCGGCGGCCCGGCCGCACGTCGAGGCGGATTCACGCCTGGAGCCGTTCCGGCGGCTTGCCGAGCGCTTCGTCGCCGCTGCGCAACGCGACGCCGCCTGCACCCCCGATTTCGCGGCGGGTGCGCGGGTGCAACGCCTGATCGAGGCCTGCCGGGCTTCGGCGTTGAGCGCCGGCGCCGCGCAGCCGGTGTCGCCGTAGACCCGATGAAGACTGGCATCATCATCCAGGCGCGGCACTCTTCGGCGCGATTGCCCGGCAAGGTGCTGCGGCCGCTCGGCGGCCGGCCGTTGCTCGGTTGGCTGATCGAGCGGCTGCGCGCGCGCGCGGAGGAGCGCATCATCGTCGCCACGAGCGATCAACCGGAGGACGCCGCCGTCGCCGAGTACGCGGCGGCCTGCGGCGCGGCGGCCTATCGCGGCCCGCTCGACGACGTGCTAGCGCGGATGACGGGAGCGCTGGAAGCCTCGGGCCTCGACGCCGCGGTGCGGGTGAGCGGCGACAGTCCGCTGCTCGATCCGCAGCTGGTGTCGAGGGCGCTGCAGCTGTTCGCGGAGGGCGGCTGGGATCTGGTCACCAATGTCCAGGAGCGGACCTTCCCGAAGGGACAGTCGGTCGAGGTCGTCGCCGCCGCCGCGCTGCGACGCGCGGACGCCGAAGCGCGCGCCCCGGGCGAGCGCGAGCACGTGACGCCGTTCTTCTACGGCCGGCCCGATCGGTTTCGCATCGCGAACTTCAGCCTCGACCCGCCGGCCGCCGATGTCCGGCTGTGCGTCGATACGCCCGAAGACTTCGCCGTCGTCGAACGCATCGTGCAGTCGATGACCCGACCGCACCATGAATACGGCGTCAGGGAGCTCGTCGCGCTCTACCGGACCGTGACGGCGGACCCGACGCGGGGGAGCGGGTGATGGATCGGGCCCTGCGTGCCGGCGTCATCGGACTCGGCGTCGGCGAGCAGCATCTCGCCGCCTACGCCGCGCATCCCGCGTGCCGCGTCGTCGCGGTCTGCGACCCCGATCCGGCGCGGCGGGCGTCGGTCCAGTCCCGATACCCCGGCATCGACGTCCTCGCCGACCCGCTCGAGCTCCTCGCGCGGCCGGATGTGGACGCGGTGAGCATCGCGAGCCCGGATGACGCGCATTACGCCCAGATCCTGGCCGCACTCGATCACGACAAGCACGTGTTCGTCGAGAAGCCGATCTGCCTGGAATGGGACGAGCTGCGCGAGATCCGCCGCCGGCTGCGCGCCAAGCCGCGCCTCGCGCTGTCCTCGAACCTCGTGCTGCGGATGTCGCCGCGGTTCGTCGACCTGCGGCGCAGGGTCCGCGCAGGGGAGCTCGGCGAGCTCTACTACCTGGAAGCCGATTACAATTACGGCCGCATCGAGAAGATCGTCGACGGTTGGCGCGGGCGCATCCCGAACTACTCGGTCACGCTGGGCGGCGGTGTCCACGTCGTCGACCTGCTCCTGTGGCTCAGCGGCAAGCGGGTGGTCGAAGTCGCCGCCTATGGCAACGACATCTGCACCCGCGGCACTGCGTTCGGACATCCCGATCTCGTCGCGGCGTTGCTCAGGTTCGAGGACGGCTCGGTCGCGAAGGTGGCGTCGAACTTCGGCTGCGTGTTTCCGCACTTCCACCGGCTGCTCGTCTACGGCACCCGGGCGACGTTCGAGAACGATTTCGAGGCGGCGCGGCTCTGGCGCGCGCGCGACCCCGCGACTCCCCCGGAGCGGATCGACTTGCCCTACCCTGCGGTCCCGAAGGGCTCGCTGATCCCGAGCTTCGTCGACAGAGTCCTGGGTGGAGCGCCCGCGGTGGTGACCGAGGACGAGGTGTTCGAGACGATGGCAGTGTGCTTTGCGATCGACCGCGCGGCCGCCTCAGGGCGGATCACGCGCGTGCCGAGCGCGGACGAATGAGGTAGCGACGAGAGGATGGCGACAAAGCGGGAGATCCCTTTCGGCCGACCGCTGATCGGCGACGCGGAACGCGCCGCGGTCATGGCGGTGCTCAGCGGGCCGATCCTCGTCCACGGGCCGCGCGCGGAGGAGTTCGAGCGGCACTTCGCCGCCTGGACGGGCGCGCCGCACGCCGTTTCGGTCGCATCCTGCACCGCGGCCATGCATCTCGTGTATTTCTCCTGGCGGCTCGGTCCCGGCGACGAGGTGATCGTGCCGGCGCAGACCCACACGGCGACCGCCCACGCGGTCGAGCTGGTCGGCGCGAAGCCGGTGTTCGTCGACGCCGAGCGCGCGAGCGGCAACATCGACGTCGCGGCGATCGAAGCCGCGATCAGCGAGCGCACGCGCGCGATCGCCGTCGTCCATTACCTGGGCGTCCCGGTCGACATGCAGCGGATCGACGCGATCGCGAAACCGCACGGGCTCAAGGTTCTCGAAGATTGCGCGCTCGCGATCGGCACGCGGATCAAAGGGATCCACGCCGGGCTGCTGGGCGATGCCGGGTGCTTCTCCTTCTACCCGGTCAAGCACATGACCACCGCCGAGGGCGGGATGATCACGACCCGCGACGCCGCGCTCGCTGCGCGCCTCGCCCGCGAAAAGGCGTTCGGCGTCGACCGGCACGCCGGGGAGCGCAAGATCCCGGGCGTCTACGACGTCACGATGCTCGGCTTCAACTACCGCATGAACGAGATCGAGGCCGCAATCGGGATCGAGCAGGTCAAGCGGCTCGACGACATCCTCGCGAAGCGGGAGCGCAACTACCGGGCGCTGCGCGCCGCCCTCGCCGAGCTGCCCGGCCTGACGCTCTTCAGCGAGCCGCCCGCGGAAAGCACGAGCAGCCGGTACTGCCTCTCGGTTATGCTGGACGCCAAACTGACGCCGCGACGGCACGAGCTGGTGGCGGAGCTCAATGCGCGCGGCGTGGGCACGAGCGTCTACTATCCGCGGGCGGTTCCGCACATGACCTACTACGCGCAGAAGTACGGCTACCGGCCCGACAGCTTCCCGAACGCCGCCTGGATCAGCGCATCCTCGATCGCGCTTCCGGTCGGCCCCCATCTGGACGAGGCGGACATGCTCTACATCGCCGCGGCTTTCAAAGAGCTGCTTGAGAGATTCCGATGATCGAGAACGTGAACCTCAAGGACAAGGTCGTCGCGCTCGTCGGCGGCGCCGGTTTCATCGGCCACAACCTCGCGCTCAAGCTGCAAAGCCTCGGCGCCGAGGTGCACGTGATCGACGGGCTGCAGGTCAACAACCTCGGGGCGTTCACGAGCGGGTGGAACCCGAGCCCGAACAACGACCTGTACGTCAACTTCGTGAACCAGCGGCTCGACCTGCTGCGTCAGGCGCGGATCCCGCTGCACGTCATCGACGCGCGCGACTACCACGTCCTCAGCCCCTGCCTGGGCGCGATCAAGCCGAACGTCGTCGTCCAACTCGCCGCGGTCGCGCACGCCAACCGGGCGAACAAGGACCCGTTTAGCACGTTCGACCACAGCATGCGCACCCTCGAGAACGCCCTGGACACGGTGCGCGAGCGCAAGGCGCATTTCGTCTTCTTCTCGTCGTCGATGGTGTACGGCAACTTCGAGGGCGAGGCGGCGACCGAGGATCGCCCGTGCGAGCCGCTCGGCATCTATGGCGCGCTGAAATTCTCCGGCGAGAAGCTCGTGATCGCGTACAACCAGGTGTTCGGCCTGCCGTACACGATCGTCCGGCCCTCGGCGCTCTATGGCGAGCGCTGCGTGAGCCGTCGCGTCGGCCAGGCGTTCATCGAGAACGCGCTGCGGAGTCAAACGCTGACCGTGAACGGCGACGGGACCGACGCGCTCGACTTCACCTACATCGAGGACCTCGTCGCCGGGATCACGCTCGTCATCGCGAAGGACGCGGCGAAGAACCAGGTCTTCAACCTCACCTATGGAGGCGCGCGCACCCTCAACCAGATGGCCGAGCTGATGCGCGAGTACTTCCCGGGGGTGAAGATCGAGCACCACCCGCGGGACCGGCTGATGCCGGAGCGGGGCACCCTCTCGGTCGACAAGGCGCGGCGACTCCTCGGCTACGAGCCGCAGTATCCGCTCGAGAAGGGATTCGTCCGCTACATCAAGTGGTACAAGGAGCTGGCCGCGGCGCAGCCTCAGCTGTTCCGCACCTGACGGCGTGGGCAAGCTCGAACGGTATTGCCTGGAGCCGGACCGCTGGCTGAGCGGGGTCCTATCGAGACCCGCCTGGCGCGTCGTCGAAGGCGCCTCGGGCACCCCGCTCGAGGCGATCCGCGCCGGCAAGCCGCAGTTCGCCACCGCCAAGGTCCCGGCATCGGATCCGGCGCTCGTTGGCGAGCTCGAGCAGCTCGGCTTTCACGTGGTCGATGCGGCGCTGACGTTCGCCGCCGAAGACTTGCCGCCCGCGGCCGCGTCGCCGGCGGTGCGCTTCGCCGCACCGGGCGACCGGGGACCCGTTGAGGCGGTGGCGGGGAGCGCGTTTCGCTACTCGCGCTTCCACCTGGATCCGCGGTTCCCCCGCGAGCTCGCCGACCGGATCAAGGCGCAATGGGCGGGGAACTGGTTTCTCGGACAGCGCGGCGACGGCATGATCGTCGCCGAGGACGGCGGGCGGGTGGCGGGCTTCCTTCAGCTGCTCCGGGGCCGTGACGGCCCCCTGGTGATCGACCTCATCGCGGTCGAAGAGCGCAGTCGCGGGCGGGGGCTCGCTCGCGCCATGATCGCCCACGCGGCGGCGCACGGCACCGGGGACGGCCGACGCACCGCGGGGATGATCGTCGGCACTCAGGCGGCGAACGTGCCGTCGGTCCGCCTATACGAATCGCTCGGCTTCCGGCTGCGCGACGCGCAGTTCGTCCTGCACCATCACGGTGAGCCATGAACATCGGCCCGGTCGACCTGTCGCGCGAGGTGCTGGTGGTCGCCGAGATCGGCAACAACCACGAGGGCGATCTGGGGCGCGCGCAGGAAATGGTGGCCCGCGCGGCCGCGGCCGGGGTGCAGGCCGTCAAGTTTCAGACGATCGTTCCGGAGCGGCTCGTCTCGGCGCTGCAGCCGGCGCGGATCGAGCAGCTGCGCCGGTTCGCGTTCGGTGGCGACCAGTTCGCCGCGCTCGCGGAGACCGCGCGCCGTGCCGGCGTCATGTTCCTCTCGACGCCGTTCGACGTCGACAGCGTGGGGATGCTCGACGCGCTGGTGCCGGCGTTCAAGATCGCCTCCGGCGACAACGACTTCGTCGCGCTCCTCGAGCGGGTCGCCGCCACCGGCAAGCCGATCCTGCTGTCGACGGGAATGGCCGACCTCGAAAGCGTCCGGCGCGCGTGCAGCGTGATCGAGGCGGTGTGGCGCGGCGCGAACGCGTCGCCGGGTCTCGTGCTGCTGCAGTGCGTGTCCGCCTACCCGACGCCCGCGGAATCGGCCAACCTGCTCGCCATCCGGACGCTCGCGCGGGAGACGGGTCATGTCGTCGGCTACTCCGATCACACGCTGGGCATCGACGCCGCCGTGCTCGCGGTCGCGCTCGGGGCCCGGGTGATCGAGAAGCACTTCACGCTGTCGAAGACGCAATCGGATTTCCGCGACCATCAGCTCTCGGCCGACCCGCCGGAGCTCGCCGAGCTCGTCCGCAGGGTGCACGCGGCGGAGGCGATGCTGGGCGACGGCATCAAGCGCGTGCAGCCGGTGGAGGCCGCCACGGCCACCGCGGCGAGGCGGTCCATCGTCGCCCGGCGTGCGCTTCCTCAGGGACACGTCCTCGCCGCCGCGGACCTCGACTGGCTGCGCCCGGGAGGCGGCCTCGCGCCCGGTCAGGAAGCCCTGCTGATCGGTCGCGCCCTGCGCCGGGCCGTCGCCGGCGGCGAGCCGATCACCGCCGACATGGTGAGCTGACGCGATGTGCGGAATCGCCGGCTACTACGGACGCGAGACGCTGCCGCAGGAGCGCCTCACCCGGTGCCTCGCGCTGATGTCCCGGCGCGGCCCGGACGGCGAGGGCACGCTCGAGCGGACCGTCGGCGACGGCCGCAACGCCTACCTCCTTCACACGCGGCTGCGCATCATCGATCTCGACCCGCGCGCCAATCAGCCGTTCGCGTGCGGCGACGGGCATCTCTGCTACAACGGCGAGCTCTACAACTACCTCGAGCTGCGCGACGAGCTCGCGCGCGAAGGGCACGCCTTCTCGACCCAGAGCGACACCGAGGTCCTGGCACGCGTCGTCGCGGCCCGCGGCGCATCGGGACTCGACGCCTGCGAAGGCATGTGGGCGTTCGCGTGGCTCGACGACGACGGGCTGCTGCTGTCGCGCGACCGCTTTGGCGAGAAGCCGCTGTACCTCTTCGAGGAGGAGCACGGCGTCTACTTCGGCTCGGAGCCGAAGTTCATCTTCGCCCTGCTCGGCCGCCGGCTGCCGATCGACGTCGAGCACCTCTACCGCTACCTCGTCAACGGCTACAAGGCTCTCTACAAGACGCCAGCGACCTTCTTCGCCGGGCTGCGCGAGGTGAAACCCGCGACCGTCCTCACCTTCGACCGCGCCGGCCGGCGCACCGAGCGGCGCTACTGGACGCCGGGCTTCGGCGCCTACGACGAGCGCATGAGCTTCGACGACGCCGTCGCGGCGGCGCGGGAGCGGCTCGTCGACTCGGTCCGCCTGCGCCTGCGCGCCGACGTGCCGATCGCGTTCTGCCTGAGCGGCGGCGTCGACTCGAACGCCCTCATCGCCCTCGCCAAGCGCAAGCTCGCCTACGACGTGCACGGCTTCACCATCATGAACACCGACGCGCGCTACGAAGAGCGCGACATGGTGGAAGCGTCGGTGCGCGAGCTCGGGCTCCGCCACACGGCGATCCCGATCGAGACCCGCGGCTTTCTCGGGAGCTTGCGCGAGCTCGTGCGCTACCACGACGCACCGGTGTACACGATCACGTACTACGCGCAGTGGCGGCTCATGGAGGCGGTCGCGGCGGCCGGCTACAAGGTCTCCGTCAGCGGCACCGCGGCGGACGAGCTCTTCAGCGGCTACTTCGACCACCACAACTTCTATCTCGCGGCGCTCGCCGACGACCCGCCAGCGCAGGCCGAGGCGCGCGAGCACTGGCGGCGGGTCATCGCGCCGATCGTGCGCAACCCCTACCTGCAGGACCCGGACTGCTTCGTCAAGGATCCGGGCCTGCGCGACCACATCTATCTCGACGCGGAAGGCTTCGCCGCCTTTCTCAGGCGGCGCTGGATCGAGCCGTTCGCCGAGGAGCGCTACACGCGCGTGCCCCTGCGGAACCGCATGGCGAACGAGCTCTTCCACGAGTCGGTCCCGCCGATCCTGCACGAGGACGACCTCAACGCGATGTACTTCTCGATCGAGAACCGCTCCCCGTATCTCGACCGGCGCCTGTTCGAGCTGTGCCAGCGCGTCCCGACCCGGCACCTCGTCCGGAACGGCCGCGCAAAGGCGGTGCTCCGCGAGGCGGTCCGCAGCATCGCACCGGACGTCGTGGTGGACAACCCGCGCAAGGTGGGCTTCAACGTGCCGATCCTCGACTATCTGGATGTCAAGGACCCGAAGATGCGGGAGCTGTTGCTCGACCCGAGTCCGATCTTCGACCACCTGCACAAGGATCGCGTCGCCGAGCTCCTCGACGCCGCCTTCCTTCCGAACAGCCAGAGCAAGTTCCTGTTCTACTTCCTCAACGCCAAGATCTTCCTCGAGGAGTACGGCGCACAGGGACCGTCATGAGATGGTGCTCGAGATGCGTGCTGCCCGACACTCGGCCGAACCTGGTGATCGGCGAGGACGGCGTTTGCAACGCCTGCAAGTCTCACGACAGCCGGCGCGCGATCGATTGGGCGGCGCGCGAGCGGTCGTTCCGCGAGGTCGTCGGGCACGCCCGCTCGCGCGCCAGCGGCTACGACTGCCTGATCCCGGTGAGCGGGGGGAAGGACAGCACCTGGCAGGTCGTGAAGTGCCTCGAGCACGGTCTCACGCCGCTGGCGGTCACGTGGAAGACGCCGGCGCGCACCGCGATCGGCCAGCGCAACCTCGACAACCTCGTTGCGCTCGGCGTCGACCACATCGACTACCAGGTCAATCCCAAGGTCGAGGCCCGCTTCATGCTCAGGGCGTTCGAGCGATTCGGCTCGACCGCCATTCCGATGCATCTCGCGCTGTTCAACATCCCGCTCACCATCGCGGTGCGTTTCGGCATCCCACTGGTGGTCTGGGGCGAGAACTCGGCCTTCGAGTACGGCACGCCGGACGAGGCGCTCACCGGCTTCAGGCTGGATCAGGCCTGGCTCCACCGCCACGGCGTGACCCACGGCACCACCGCCGCCGACTGGCTGAGCGACGACCTGACCGCGAAGCAGCTCGCCGCGTATTTCGGTCCCGACGCCAACACCCTCGAAGCGCAGGGCGTGCGCGCCGTGTTCCTCGGGTACTACTTCCCGTGGGATCCCGACACGAGCCGCGCCGTGGCCGTGGCGCACGGCTTTCGCTTCCGCGAGGGCGCGGCCCGGACCGGCTACTACGACTACGCCGACATCGACGACGATTTCATCTCGCTGCACCACTGGATGAAGTGGTACAAGTTCGGCTTCACGCGGCTGTTCGACAACCTGGCGCTGGAGATCCGCAACGGCCGGTTGACGCGCGCGCAGGCGATCGAGATCATCCGCGGCCGCGGCGCCGAGACTCCGCATGCGGACATCGACCGGTTCTGCGCCTTCGCCGGCATCGGTGGCGAGCGCTTCTTCGCCATCGCCGAGCGGTTCCGCGCCGCCGCCGTCTGGCGGCGGCGCGCCGACGGCGTGTGGCACATTCCCGACTTCCTGGTTCCCGACTGGAGGTGGGCGTGAAGTTCGAGCCCAAGGATCCGCCCCGGGCGTTTCCCGTCGGCAATGCGGTGAAGTTCGAGATGAAGGATTGCGGCACGCTCCGGCTCGCCGCCGACGAGCAAGTCACGTTCGCGACCGAGGACGGCGCGGAGTACGACGTCGCGCGCAAGGAGTGGGGCTTCTACGCCACGCCCTCGCTCAACGGCCGCCTCGAGCAGTTCGGCCTGCGCGGCGTGCTCATCAAGAACCGCGGCACCGGGAGGTTCTTTCTGCTGCTGGTCGAGAAGGGCAAGGAAGCCGCATTCGACGCCTACTGCAGTCAGGAGAATCTGGCGGTGATCGCGTGGCTCGACAGCACCGCCGCCCTCGCCGCCCTCGAGCAGAAGCTCACCGGTGATTGATGGGGCGCCCGACCCTCCACTGCCCTTGCGAGCGTCGCTTCGACGCACCGGCGTTCAGCTACGACGCGCCGCCCGCCGGAGAAACGAAGTTCGACTTCGGCGAGCGGCCCTACCGGCGCGCCTACCTGCGCTGCGCGCTGTGCGCCCACTGGTATTCCGAGACGGACATGCCGATGAGCGCGCTCTATAGCGGCGCGTACGTCGACGGCACCTACGGCGAACGCATGCGGGAGACATTCCAGCGCATCCTGGCGCTCCCGTCCGAGGAATCCGACAACGCCGGGCGAGTGGCGCGCGTCCTCGGGTTCGCCCGCGAATGGTTCCCTGCCGGCAAGGCGCCGACCCTGCTCGACGTCGGCTCCGGCCTCGGCGTATTTCCGTTCCGGATGAAGGAGGCGGGCTGGCGCTGTACGGCGCTCGATCCCGACCCGCGCGCGGCCCGGCACGCGCGCGAGGTGGCGGGTGTGGAGGCAGCCACCGGCGACTTCCTGGCGATCGCGCCGGGCGGGCTCGGTCGCTTCGACGTCGTCACCTTCAACAAGGTCCTCGAGCACGTCGCGGACCCAGTGGCGATGCTCGCGCGGGCGGAGAAGCATCTGAACGAGGGCGGTTTCGTGTACCTAGAGGTGCCGGACGGCGAGGCGGCGGCTGCCGAGGGGCCGGCGCGGGAGGAGTTCTTCATCGAGCACCATCACGTCTTCAGCCCGACATCGGTCGCGCTGATGGCGGCGCGCGCCGGCTTCTCGCCGGTCGCCATCGAGCGGCTGAGAGAGCCGAGCACCAAGTTCACCCTGCGGGCCTTCCTCTTCCGCTAAGCCGCGATGTCGCGCTGGTCCCGCACTTTGCCGTTCTCGTCGGACCACGAACCGCGCCGGCTCGAGCGCTGGAAATACCGGGCCCCTGGCGGCGCGACGCGCATTTTCGAAGTAGCGGTGCAGGTGGGCAAGCCGCTCGACGTGCTTGGCCTCAAGGGCACCGATCTCGACGGGATCCGCTCCTACAGCCGATTCCTCGCCGAGACGGCGGCGCAGCTTTATGGCGGAGCGACCTCGGTCGAGCCGCGTGAGCGCTGCCCGATCTGCGCGACGCCGCTGGCCGGCGCCGCCGTAGAGCTGCGCGCATTCGGCGTGCCGTACGTCCGCTGTCCCGAGTGCGGTCACGTCCTGGTCGCTCGGCAACCCGCGGCCGCCGAGCTCGATCGCGTCTTCACCGAGTCGGGCGAGCACTCTGCTACCTACGTGGATCAAGACGCTCTGGAAGTGCGCATGCGCGAGATCGTCGAGCCGAAGCTCGCGTGGTGTCTCGAGTCCTTCCGCCGGCTTCGCGGGCGCGAGCCGCGGCGAGCGATCGACGTCGGCGCGGGCGGCGGCCATTTTCTCGCGGGCGCAGAGCGACAAGGGCTGGCGGTCGAGGGCTTCGAGAAGTCGCGAGCGTCGCGCGCGTTCGCAAGGCAGGCCTTCGGCCTGGAGCTACGTGACGACGAATTCACCGGAGCGGCGGTCGAGCCGGCCGATCTGGTCACCTTCTGGGGCCTGCTCGAATACCAGCAGGAGCCGCGTCGCTTCCTCGCCGCGGCGCGTGCAGCCGTCGCGCCCGAGGGCATGCTGGTCGTGGAGGTCCCCCGGGTCGATGCGCTCGGGACTCTGGTTCAGGCGTCGGACGGGGCAGTGATCGCGCGCCACATGGATCCGACGACGCACGTGAACGGTTTTACCGACGAATCGCTGTGCACCGCGCTCGTCGAAGAGGGCTTCGCGCCGGCGGCGGCGTGGTACTTCGGCATGGACGGATACGAGCTGCTCGTTCAGGCGGCGCTGCGCATCGGCGACGACACCCTCGTCGCCAGGCTCGGCGAGCTGATCCCGGTCATCCAGCGGGCCGCCGACCGCGGCCGGCAGTGCGACGACGTGGTCATCGCGGCGGTGTCGCTGTCGCAGGGCGAGCGATGAGCTTTCGTCCCGTTTTCGTGCTCGGCCTCGCCCGCTCGGGGACCAACCTGCTCGCGCGGATGCTCGACAGGCATCCGCGCATCGCCGTGGCGCTCGACCCGTTCATGCCGCTCTTCAGAGCGCTGCGCAACGCCGCCGTGCGATCGCTCGCGCCCGCACCGGTACAAGCACGGTTCCGCCCCGACTCGCCGTTTCAGGATTATTACTTCGACGCGGACGGCCCTGCGCTGCTCGACGCGCTCCTCGGCGGAGATGCTCGTCTGGCCATCCAAGAGGACGAGGTGGTCCGCTTGCGGCGCGGCTGTGCCGAGCGCGCCGCACTCGAGTCGCGTGAGCTCGGCGGGCGAATGGGCGAGCTCGTCGGCCGGGACCATGCGGCGTTGCTGGAGAGCGGCCTGCGCATCGTTGCGACGATGCGGCCGGGCGCCGCCTGGGTCGGATGCAAGGAAGTTTGGATCTACGACTTCGTGCCGATGCTCGCGCGCGCGTTCCCGCAGGCCCGGTTCTATGCGATCGAGCGGGACCCGAGAGCAATCGTCGCCTCGCTCGCTGCGATGGCGAAGGACGATCCGACCCAGTCGGCGCATGCGCCTTCCTATGTGCGACATTGGCGGAAGAGCGTCGCGCTCGCTCGGCGTTACGAGGCCGATCCGAGCCTGAGCCAGCGGTTCCGCTCGATCTGTTATGAGCGGATGGTGATCGAGCCCGAGGCGGAAGCGCGGCGCGTCTGCGATGAGCTCGGCGTTTCGTTCACCCCTGGCATGCTCGATCTGTCGGCCGATGGGTGGCGCGGCAACAGCAGCTACACCGACGTCGGCACCGGCGTCTATTCGGCCAGCTCGGAGCGCTGGCGAACCGAGCTCCCCGAGGACTCGCTCCGGACGGTGGACTTTCTCTGCGGCCCGGAGATGTCGCTGACCGGGTACCGCCCGACCGGCGAAGAAGCGTTCGGGTCGGAGGTGCTGAGGGATCTCGAGCACGCGTCTCGGCAGCCCGGGTCATGGCGAAGCGATAGTGGCGACACGCTCGTCGATCTCGGCGGCGAGCTGGTACGACACGCGCTGCTGGAGACCCGCGACAATAGCGATACGCGACTGGTCCGGCGGTGCTTCCTCTTCACCGAGACCTTCGAGGCGATCATGCGCGCCCGCTCCCGGGATCGCAGCGCGCGAGACGAGGCAGGCTCGAGATGAGCGAGAACTTCAGCTACCAGGAATACGTGGCCGACGAGGCGTTCCTGCGCGACTACAACGCCTATCAGGCCAAGTACGCGCAGCAGGTTCGCGAGAGCGACAAGGTCCTCATCGGCCTGGTGCGCGAGATCGCCGACCGTCACGATCGTACGAAGGGACCGCTGCGGCTGCTCGACATCGGTTGCTCGACCGGAAACCTCCTGTTGCACCTGAAGCGTTTCCTGTCGGACATCGAGTTGACCGGCGGTGACCTCGCCGAGTCGTCGCTCGTGGCCTGCCGGGAAAACCCCGAGCTGCGTGGCATCTCCTTCCGCGCGCTCGATCTCCTCGATCTGCCGCGCGACGCTCGCTACGACATCGTCACCGTCAACGCCGTGCTGTACATGATGACCGACGAGCAGTTCGAGCAGGGGCTGCGAAGCATCGCCGGCGCCCTCGACGCCGGCGGAACGATGATCGCCTTCGACTTCTTCCACCCGTTCGAGCAGGATCTCACGATCATGGAGGTATCGAAGACCCATCCGAGCGGGCTGCGTTTGCGCTTCCGACCCGTCTCGGTCGCCGAACGCGCACTGTGTGCCGCCGGCTTCGAGCAATGCGCATTCCGGCCGTTCACGCTGCCGATCGAACTGCCGCGGCATCCCGATGACAGCGAGCTCATCACCTATACGGTGCCGGCCGCGGACGGGCGGCGCCTTCCTTTCCGCGGGACGCTTTTCCAGCCCTGGTGTCATCTGACCGCGGTGAAAGCGCGCTAGCGCGCCACGGCCCGGCGACCGCTGTCGAATCCGGGGCGCGGCGATCCGGTTTTTCTGAGAAAATTCCGCATCTTGTGTTCGGCGCGGACCACCGCGAAGCCCGGACAGCCCGAAGTCGCCGCCGCCAGCAGATGCACGAGCCCGAAAACGTCCCCGACGCTGGCCTAGCGGATCCGGCTGCGCATAAATCGACGAACATCCAGCTCGTCGAGGATCCCGTGCCGCTCGAGGCGCGCTGGCGCGCGAACGGACACCGCAGCGGAATCCTGTGGTTCACCGGCCTCCCAGGGTCGGGAAAAACGACGCTGTCCCTCGCGCTCGAGCGCGTGCTGTTCCAGCGCGGCTATCAGACCTATGTGCTCGACGGCGACAACGTCCGCCACGGTCTTTCAGCGGACCTCGGGTTCGCCCCGGAGGACCGCACGGAGAACATCCGCCGGGTAGGCGAAGTCGCCAAGCTGTTTGCAAAGGCCGGCTTCGTCGTGATCACGGCGTTCATCTCACCATATCGATCGGATCGGGAACGGGTGCGGGCGATCGGCGGTCGGTTGTTCCACGAGGTCTTCATCGATTCGCCGGTCGAGGTGTGCGAGCGACGCGATCCGAAGGGTCACTACGCGAAGGCCCGGCGCGGCGAGATACCCCTCTTCACCGGCGTGTCTGCGCCGTACGAATCTCCGCTCGCGCCCGAGCTGCGCGTCGACACCGCGCGGCTGTCGGTGGAGGAGTCCGTCGGGCAGCTGCTCGGCTACGCCGAGCAGCACTTCCATGCCCGGGACGGGCGCCCGCCCTGAGGAGACGACGCACAGCACCTTGTGCGAGCGTGGCCCAGGGTGCCAAGCTCGTTCCGGACGGGAGGCAATTTGGACGCTCTTCGTTGTCGTCCGGAAGCGGGAGGATCGCCGGCGACTGCGGTTCGAGCTGGCCCTGCGGATAACTCGGCCGACTTGGCGAGCTGCAAACGGCGCTCGGATTGCGCGTAATAGCAAACGACGATGCGGACCGCCCTCTTCGTGCTATCGACGGGCCACGTGGCGCTGCGCGAGTTGCGCCCGGTGCTCGAGCGCTTCCGAGCGGGAGGCTGGCGCGTCGTCGTGCGACTGGGAGCTTCGGGTCCCGAGGCGCCCAGCGCAGCCGCGGAGCTTTCGAGCGAAGGCATGGATGCCGCAGTCATTCCGCCGGGGGTCGGCTACGAAGCGCAAACCGCTGCGGTCGATTCCGGGATCGACCCCGATGAGGCGACGCCCGCGCCTCCCGTGCGCGATGCTCAGGCCGGCGCTCGCACCGTCGCGCGCGAAGCACTCAAGAAGGTGCTGCGCCCGGTTCTCGCCCACCGACTCGTGGCGTTTTGGCGCTACTACCGGCAGGCGCTGCGCAACCGGGAATGGGCTGATCGGCTGGTCGATGAGATTGCTCCCGATGTGGTGCTGCTGAACATGTTTCACAGCGTCGGCGAGATTGACAATGCCGTGCAACGGGCCGCGCGGCGGGCGCGACTTCCGTTGTTCTGTCTGACCAACGCCCCGTACGTCGGCGAGGCGATCCAGCTCGTATCCCGCATGAATCATCTGCAATCGGGCATGGCCGGTCCCGACATAAGAGCCGACTACGACATTCTGAATCGCCTTCTGGCAGCCCTCTTCAAGCGCTGGACGCGCCAGCTGCCGAGCGGCCCGGTCGTCTTCTACTGGGATCCGGTCAGGATCCTGGCCGCCAACCTCGCCGGCCTCGGCATGAATCGGCTATGGCTGAAGCCGTCGGTGGATTTCGACAAGGTGTTCGTGTTCGGGGAGTTCAGTCGGACGCTCCTTCTCGAGGCCGGCTATCCGAGGGAGAAGATCGTGGTCGCCGGACAGCCGTTGCTCGACGACATCCTCCGGCTTCAGGGCGATCCCGTCCGGCAGGCCGACATCGCCTCGCACATCGGCGTGCCGAGGGGTGCGGGGTTTCTGCTCGTCAACATCGAACCGTCGTTCGAGCACAACTATGCGAGCGCCGCGGATCACTGGACACACTTTCACGAGCTGATGCGCGCGTGCGTGGATCATGGCGTCGCAGTCGTCCTGTCGCTGCATCCGCTATGCAAGCCCGAGGACTACCGGTTCGCCGAGGCGCAGTACGGCCTGCGCATCTCTACCCGATTCAAGATTCACGAGCTCTACCCTCTTTGCACTGTGAGCGTGTCATTTCCCTGCTCCACGAATGTCCTCGCGCTGACATTCGAAAAGCCGCTGGTGATCTACGACTTCTACCGCGTGCTCGAGCGGGACCCGGTGACCGATCGGCTGTATTGGCCGGCCGGCGCGCTCCTCGGAAGAAGCGACAAGGCCCTGCGCGCGCACATCGCCGCCGCGCTGGCGACGGCCAAGCGGGCAGCGGCGACTCACGCGCAGCGGGAGAATGCGTGCGCCGCCATCCTCGAAACCGTGTCCGCCGAGCTTCCGCGGAAAACCGCTGCGGCGGGTGCATAATCGCGCTGGCAAACAGCCACCGGGAATGGCGCCACACCCCGTTTACGATCGACGCCTCGCCGATGGCCGTGTGCTCGGTCCGGTCGTTCTGCGCCCGCTGGAGGAAGCTGGGGTGCAACCGGTCGTGGTCGACGTCGGTGCCCGCAACGGCTTCCTGCTGCTTCCGCCCGCCTACACCGAGCGCGCCACCCTGGTCGGCTTCGAGCCGAATCCGGTGGAATACGAGAAGCTCGTCAAAGGCGAGACCGATGCGGGACGCTGGCTGGCCGAGCAAGGCATCAGCGCTCCGCGATTCAAGCAAGAGCGTTTCTTTCCCTACGCGTTGTGGGACCGCGCTGAGGCGTGCACGCTGTCCATCACGCGTGGCGCCGGCGCCTGCACGCTCATGGGAGAGACGACGCCGATCGCACGCAACATCTATTTCAAGCATCCGGGCGACGATCCGCGCCGGCGCGGAAGCTTGCACGATGTGCAGACGGAGGTTTTGAGCACTGAGACCTTGCAATGCAAGCGGCTCGACGAGCTGTTCGCGGACGGCGAAGTCGTCGATTTCCTGAAGATCGACGTCGAGGGCGCCGAGCTGCGCGTACTGCGCGGCGCCGAAGCGCTGCTGCGCGAAAGGCGCGTGCTCTTCGTTCGCGCGGAGTTTCAGCTGGTCCCGTACTACGCCGAGCATGCGCTGCTCTGCGATCAGCATCGCTTCCTGGAGGACCGGGGATTCAGGCTCCTCGATCTCGACTTCGCCCATCCTCGTTATCGCCGCGGGTCGATCGACCTTCCGGACCGCTCCGACCGCGGCCTGCTCCTCGCCGGCGACGCGCTCTACTCGCTCGATCCCGACCGGCTCGAGCTTCCGCCCATCGTTCGTCAGCGAATCGCCGCGGTCGCGCTGGCGTTTGGTCTCACGGGCTACGGGTTGAGTCTCATTCAGGAGGCCTCCCTGCTCCCCGACGACGACATCGCGAGCGTTGCGGCCGCGCTGGCGGCCCCGCCGGCGCGAAGCCTGCAGGGCAGGCTGCTCGATGCGTGGGTGGCGTTTCCATACAAGGTTCGAGACTTGTTGTCCTCGCTGCGCGGCCGGCTGAACCTGCGTTAGGCCGTCCGTGCCAATGCGGCATGCTGGCGGCCGGCCGGCGCCGCGAGCGGGGGTAAACGCCCGGCGTTACGACCGCAGCGGGTTTCTGAGAAAATTCCACGGCTTGGATCTGTTAATTCAAGAGCTCTGCGGGTTCGCGACCGGCGTCGTCGCCGACGACAACGCGGCGCTTTTCGAGCGGATCGGGCGGGAGCTTCCGCTCGAGCGGTTCCGCTTCAAGTCGGGCGATTCGTTCAACGGCTGGCTCGTCCCGCAGAACTGGCGGGTGAAGCGGGCCAAGATCCTCCGCGACGGCGTCGAGCTCTTCGACGGCACGTCTCACACGCTGGCGGTCGGCCGGTATTCGAAGTCGTTCGTGGGGGAGCTCGACTGGAGCGAGCTCAAGCCGCATCTCGTCACCAACCCGGAGCTCCCCGACGCCTACATGTTCCACTGCATGTGGCAGTACCGCCCCTGGGACGCGGACTGGGCCATGTGCGTGCCGTACCGCATCTTCCGCGAGTTCAAGCCGGGGCGCTATCGCGTCGAGCTCGAAACCGACTACGCGCCGGGCGAGATGCTGGTTGCTCACCACCACAAGCCCGGTCGCAGCGACCGCATGATCGTGTTCAACTCGAACACCTGCCACCCGCACATGGCGAACGACGGATTCGCCGGCACCGCGGTGCTGATCCGGCTGTTCCAGTGGCTGGCGGCCAGGGACACGCATTACAGCTACCGCCTGGTGCTCGGCCCCGAGCACCTCGGCTCGGTCTTCTATCTGCGCGACCGTCCGCCCGAGGAGCTCGACCGGATGGTGTGCGGCGTGTTCGAGGAGATGCCGGGCACCCGCGGTCCGATCAAGGCGGCCTCGACCTTCTTGGGCGACCAAATGCTCGACAAAGCGTTCGCCGTCGCGCTCCACCACCACAGCCGCGGCTACGCGCTCGTGCCGTGGCGCAAGGGTGCGGGCAACGACGAGACCGTGTGGGAGGCGCCGGGGTACGAAGTGCCGTTCGTCGAGCTGACGCGCTGCGAGAATCAGTTCGCGCCCTACCGGGAATACCATTCCAGCCTCGACACGCCCGAGCTGATGGACGCCGGCCAGCTCGACGAGATGCTCGAGGTGCTGAAGCGGGTGGTGGAGATCCTCGAGGGCAACGCCACGATGGAGCGGCGCTTCGACGGCTTGATCTGCCTCTCCAGCCCGGAATACGGGCTCTACATGGAGCGGCCCGATCCGGCGGTGGAGAAAACGCTTCCGGACGACGCCGAGAAATGGGGTCATCTCCTCGACTGCCTGTTCCGGTACTTCGACGGGAGCCGCACGATTCTCGACGTCGCCCTCGCCCACGATCTGCCGTTCGGCCGGCTGCGCCGCTACCTCGAGCGATTCGAGGAGAAGGGGCTCGTCCGGCTGCGCTTCGCCGAGATCCCACGGACGCCGCCGCGTCGAGTGGCCGTGCGCGCATGATCGCGCTCGTCGACTCCGGGATCTGCAACCTCGCCTCGGTCATCCGCGGGCTCGAGCGCGTCGGTGCGCGCGTCGAGGTGGCGCAGCACCCGGACGCGCTGGAGCGGGCGAGCGCGGTGATTCTGCCGGGCGTGGGCGCATTCGGCGACGGCATGGCGGGCCTTCGCAGCCGCGGATTCGTCGAGCCGCTGCGGCGCGTGGCGGGCTCCGGTACGCCGATTCTCGGCATCTGCCTCGGCATGCAGCTGCTCGTCGAAGAGAGCGAGGAGCACGGCCACCACCAGGGCCTCGGCCTGCTCCCTGGGCGCGTGCGCCGGTTGGTCGCCGACCGACCGGGTTTCCGGGTGCCGAACATGGGGTGGTGCGACGTGTCGGCGGACCGCCCGGGCGTGCTGTTCCCGCGGACCGCGCACCCGGAGGCGTTCTACTTCGTGCACAGCTACTTCGTCGACGCGCCGACGGCGAACGTCGCGGCGACGATCGACTTCAGCGGCCGCCGGGTGGCCGCCGCCATCGAGGCCGGCAACCTCTTCGGCGTCCAGTTCCACACCGAGAAAAGCCAGGACGCCGGCCTTGATCTGCTGGCGCGTTGGGTCGAGCACGCGGCAGCCGCCGCGACGGCGCCATGACGCGCCCGCGGCTGATTCCGCTGCTGCTGCTGAAGCACGGCCTCATCGTGCGCAGCCAGCTGTTCAAGGTCCATCAGGTGATCGGCAACCCGATGAGCACCGTCGAGCGCTTCTCCCACTGGAACGTCGACGAGCTGGTGATCCTGGACATCAGCCGCGGCGACGAGCGCTACGACCTGCGCCGGGACGATCTCCATCAGCAGTACCGGGGGGACACGGCGCTCGACGTGCTGCGCGAAGTGGCGAAGGTCTGCTTCATGCCGCTCACCTTCGGCGGCCGCATCCGCTCGCTCGACGACATCGCCGAGCGGCTCGCCGCGGGCGCGGACAAGGTCACGCTGAACACCGGCGCGCTGGCCGACCCGTCGCTGGTGGATCGCGCGGCGCAGCGCTTCGGGTCGCAGTGCATCGTCGTCTCGATCGATGCGCGGCGACTCGCGGACGGGCGCCACAAAGTCTTCGGGGACGGCGGCGGACGCGCCGCGGGCCGCACACCGGTGGAGTGGGCCCGCGAGGTCGAACGGCGCGGCGCCGGCGAGATCTTCCTGAACTCGATCGATCGCGACGGTTCGGCGCAGGGCTACGACCTGGATCTCATCCGCAGCGTGACCGAGGCGGTCGCCATCCCGGTCGTCGCGTGCGGCGGCGCGGGCCGTTACGAGCACTTCCCGGATCCGATCCTGAAGGGCGGTGCGGCGGCGGCTGCGGCCGCCAACATCTTCCACTTCTTCGAGCTCAGCTACCCGTTCGCCAAGAAGGCGTGCCTCGATGCCGGGATCCCGATGCGGCCGGTCGCGCTCGGGAGCCGCTGGCTGCCCCGCGAGCCGGATTACGATCGCGGCGTGGAGGACGCGCGAATCGCCCGGCGGCTGCGTCAAGCGCACGACCACGATTACGTGGCGGCACGCCAGCGCGAGCGCACGGACCGGATCACCTGGTGCCGGCGGTGCGTGTACCCGTCGATCAGCGCGGCGCCGATGGAGTACGACGAGCACGGCGTGTGCACCGGCTGCCGCATGGCCGAGGTGAAGGCGGCGATCGGCCCCGCCGAGTGGGCTCGGCGGCTCGAGCTGCTGCGGGAGCTCGTCGACCGGTACCGCTGCCGCGACGGCTCGCGACACGATTGCGTCGTCGCGGTGAGCGGCGGCAAGGACAGCTATTTCCAGACCCACGTCGTCAAGCAGGTGCTCGGCCTGAACCCGCTGCTGGTCACCTACAACGGCAACAACTGGACCGACGTCGGCTGGCGCAACATGCTGCGCATGAAGGAGGTGTTCGGCGTCGACCACGTCCTGGTGTCGCCGTCGGTAGACACGCTGAAGAAGCTGAACCGCCTAGCGTTCGTGGTGATGGGCGACATGAACTGGCATGCCCACGTCGGCATCATGACCGCGCCGGTTCGGGTCGCCGCCGAGCATCGGATCCCGCTGGTGTTCTACGGCGAGCACGGCTACCTCGACCTGTGCGGGCAGTTCTCGATGGACGACTTCCCGGAGATCAGCTATCGCGACCGGCTCGAGCACTTCGCCCGCGGTTTCGAGTGGACCTACTTCGTCGGCCGTGAAGGGCTCGCCAGCCAGAACATGATCGTGTGGCGGTACCCGTCCGACCGGGAGCTGTACGCGCTCGACCTCCGCGGGATCTTCCTCGGCAACTACGTCTACTGGGAGGCGAACGAGCACATCAAGCTCGTCACCGAGCGTTACGGATTCGAGGTGAGCCACGAACCCTTCGACCGGACCTACCGGACGATGTCCAACCTCGACGACATGCATGAGAACGGCGTACACGACTACCTCAAGTACGTGAAATTCGGCTACGGTCGGGCGACCGATCACGCCTGCAAAGACGTCCGCGCGGGGCTCATGGACCGCGGGCGCGCGATCGAGCTCGTCAACCGGTACGATCCGGTGAAGCCGCGCGACCTGCGCCGCTGGCTCGACTACGTCGGGATGAGCGAGGACGAGTTCGATCGCATCGCCGACACGTTTCGTGATGCGCGAGTCTGGCGGCTCGAGAACGGACGCTGGACACGGGATGGACTGAAGTGAGCGCCGCTTCATGATCGACGCCGTTCGCAGGAGTGTCGCGCTCGTCGAGCGCGACGGTCGACGGTGGCTCGCCGTCTATTTCGCCGTCACCGTCGTCGCCGCCGCGCTCGAGACCTTCGGCGTCGGGATGGTGTTCTTGTTCTTCCAGGCGGCCCTGGAGCCGGAGAAGCTCCGCGGGCTGCCCGGCGCCGCGGCGCTGCTGCCGGACAGCCTGCTCGCGGACCAGGCGCGGCTGATCGCGGTCGTCAGCCTCGTCGTGTTCCTGGTCTTCGTCGCGCGGACGGGCGTCCAGCTCGCGGTCGTCTGGCTCGCGCAAGACGTCCGCCGTCGCATCCAGCTCGCGTTCGCCCGGGAGCTCTTCCACGGCTACCTCGCCCAGCCCTACGCGTGGCACCTCGGGCGGAAGCCGTCGGAGCTCTACTTCAACGTCTCGAGCAACACCGGTGCCGTCGCGCAGAACTGCGTGATGGGGGCCGTCGAGATGCTCGGAACCGGACTGCTGATCGTCTTTTTCATGGTCACGCTCGCGTGGCTGAAACCGTTGGAAACCGCGGCCGCGCTGGCCCTGATCGTCGGGGTCGCGGTCGTGTATCTGCGAGTCGTGCACCGGCGCTCGGTGCGCTGGGGCGAGATGACGGTCGCAGCGGGCGAGGCCTCGGTGCGGGCGGTTTCGGAGCCGCTCCGCGGCATCAAGACCGTGAAGGTGCTCGGCCTGGAGCCCTATTTCCACGCAATCCTGGACGCGCGGATGGCGAGGCTGCTAGGCATGTACTTGCGACAGGGCCTGGCGCAGGCGGCGCCCCGGATGCTGATGGAGCTGGTCCTCGTGACCGCCTTGCTCGGAGCGGTCACCGTCGCCCTCGCGCTCGGCCAAACCGCCGCCGAGATCATTCCGACGATGGCGCTGTTCGGTGCCGCCGCCTACCGGCTCGTCCCGGCGGCGGCGCGCGTGGCGGGCCTGCTCCAGTACTTCCGCTTCTCCGAACCGGCCCTCGACATCGTCGCCGGCGACTTCGCCGTGATCCGGGCGGCGCCGCCGGCGAAGCCCACCCAGACTCGAGGAGCCGAGCGCTTCGAGTGGCTGCGGCTGAAGGGCGTGGAGTTCACCTACCCGGCAGCGGAGCGCATGGTCCTCGCAGGCGTGAGCGCGGAGATCCGTCGCGGCGAGCTGGTCGCGCTGGTCGGCCCCTCGGGGAGCGGCAAGACCACGCTCGTCGACATCATGCTGGGCCTCCTGGGGCCGACACGCGGCAACGTGCTACTCGACGACGCCGAGCTGACGGAACGGCCTATCGGTCTGTTCGGCTACGTCCCCCAGGAGCCATTCGTCGTCGAGGACACCCTCCGTCGCAACATCGCCATCGGTGTCCCGAAAGACCGGATCGACGAGGCGGCGGTCCTGAAAGCCGTCGAGGCCGCCGCGCTGAACGATGTCGTCGCGCGGCTCCCGCGCGGGTTGAGCACGCCGGTCGGAGAGGGCGGCTACGGCCTGTCCGGCGGCGAACGCCAACGGCTCGGGCTCGCGCGCGCGCTGTACCACGATCCCGAGATCCTCATCCTCGACGAACCGACTGCCGCGCTCGATTCGGTCACCGAGGCTGAGGTGTCGCGCGCACTCCACGCGCTGCGCGGAAGGAAGACGGTCGTGGTGATCGCGCACCGGCTGAGCACGGTGCGGGACTTCGACAAGATCGTGTTTCTTGCAGAAGGCAAGGTCGCGGGAATCGGCACCTTCGCTGAGCTGTACGCGAGCGCACCGGGGTTCCGCGACATGGCCGATCGCCTCGCCATGACGCCGACGTCGGAGCAAGCGGCCGCTTCCGCCGTCCCGGCGCTCCATGAGACACAATGACCGCCGCGCCTCGCAGGCCGCGCCAGTGCCGACGATGATCGACCAGGGAGCCCTAACGCAACCGACCGCAGGGATCGGCGTGCCGCTGAGCGAGCACGAGCTCTGTCCGGACGACCTCCTTTCCGAGCAGGAGGCCGCGTTCGCGCGCGACATCGCCCGGCTCCACGCCCGCCGCGCCGAGTTCGTCGAGGTGCCTTGTCCCGCCTGCGACTCGCGCGGCGCCGCGCCGGCGTTCGCGAAGTACGGCTTCGCCTACCTGCGCTGCGCGCGGTGCGGGACGATCTACATGTCGCCGCGGCCGTCCGAGACAGTCATGGCCGACTACTACGCGAACTCGGAGAACTACGCGTATTGGGCGAAGCACATCTTCCCGGCCTCGGAGGCGACCCGACGCGAGAAGATCCACAAGCCCTGGCTCCAGCGCGTCGTCGGATACTGCGACCGCTATGGCGTGCCGCGCGGTCGGCTGGCGGAGGTCGGGCCCGGCTTCGGCACCTTCTGTGCCGTCGCGATCGAGGCGCGCGCGTTCGGCGAAGTCATCGCGATCGAACCGACGCCGGAGCTGGCGGCGGCATGCCGTGAGCGCGGCGTCTCGGTGATCGAGAAGCGCATCGAGGACGTGGGACCCGAGCTCGCGCCGGCCGACGTCCTCGTGGCCTTCGAGGTGATCGAGCACCTGTTCGAGCCCGTGCGGTTCCTGCAGAAGACCGCGCGGCTCGTCCGGCCGGGCGGCCTGCTGGTGCTGTCGTGCCCCAACGGCGAGGGCTTCGACATCGCGACGCTCGGGCCGGTCTCGCAGGCCGTCGACGCCGAGCATGTGAACCTGTTCAATCCGACCGCCTTGCGGCGGCTTGTCGAGCGCTGCGGGTTCGAGACGCTCGAGGTCACCACGCCCGGACGCCTCGACGCGGAGTTCGTGCGCGAGGCGGTGCTCGCGGGGAAGCACGACCTCGGGGACGACTGGTTCCTGCGGCGCGTCCTGATCGACGAGTGGAACCGCCTCGGCTGGCCGTTCCAGCAGTTCCTCGCCGAGAGCGGGCTCTCGGCGCACATGTGGCTCGCCGCGCGCCGGGTGGACGCAACCCGGTGACGAAGGCCGACAAGCCGGCGCGCGAGGCCGAGCAGGCGGTCAAGTCCTGCTATTCGACCTGGAGCGGGACCTATTACGACGAGTACTACCGGTCCGAGGCCGCCTATCCACCGGTCCACGTCGGCATCGTCCGCGACCTGCTCGTCGCGGCCGGGGCGCGCAGCGTGCTCGATGCCGGCTGCGGCCCGGCGTCGATGCTGCGCGAGCTCGCCGATCTGAACCTCGATCGGTACGGCTTCGACCTCACGCCGCAGATGGTCGCGGAGGCGAAGCGGGTCCTCGCCCCGCAAGGCGTGCCGGACGCGAACGTCTGGGAAGGAAGCGTCACCGACCCGAGCGCGTTCCGGGCGCTGGCCGGAGGCGGCTACGATGCCGCGCTCTGCTTCGGGGTGCTACCGCACATCCGGCCCGAGGACGACCGCCGCGTGATCGAGAACCTCGCCCGCGCGGTACGACCGGGCGGCTTGGTCATGGTCGAGGCGCGCAATCAGCTTTTCGCGCTCTTCACGCTCAACCGCTATAGCCGCGATCTGTTCCACGACGCGCTGATCGATCTCGACGCGCTCCGCCGGCAGGCCTCCGCGGAGGAGCTTCCGAAGCTCGAGCAGGCGCTCGCCCTGCTCGACGCACGCTTCCGCCTGGACCTCCCCCCGGTCCGGACGGGCAAGGCCGGGGAGCCGGGCTATGACGAGGTGCTCTCGCGCACCCACAATCCGCTGGTACTGCGCGAACTGGCGGCGACGCTCGGCCTGGCCGATGTGGAGATCCTCTTCTACCACTACCACTGCCTGCCGCCGCTGGCGGAGTCGTCCGTCCCGCGGCTGTTTCGCGCGGCGAGTCTCGCGATGGAGGATCCGCGGGACTGGCGCGGGCATTTCATGGCCTCGGCATTCATCCTCGCCGGGCGCAAGGCAGCGGAGCCGTGATCTCGCTCGAGGGCTGGCGGCGATTCAACATCTGGGATCACAGCCCGACGGTGCTGGAGCTCTACACCCGCCGCGCGCGGAAACAGGCCGAGGAGATGACCTGCGCGGCACAAGCGGCCGAGCTGCTCGCCGGGATCTCCCGACCCGGCGAGGCGCTGCTCGACGTGGGCTGCGGGACCGGCTACTTCTTCCACTCCCTGCGCGACCGCGGCCTCGAGCTCGAATACTTCGGCATCGATGCGACCGCCCGCTTCATCGAGGTCGGCCGCGCGATCCTGCCGGGCTTCGGCCTCGCGCCGGAGCGTCTCGTCGCGGCGCGCATCGAGGATCTCGACGGCGCGGTCGATCACGTGCTCTGCATGAACGTGCTGAGCAACATCGACAACTATCATCGGGCGCTGGAGCGGATGCTGGTCGTGGCGCGCAAGTCGGTGATCCTGCGCGAATCGATCAAGGACGGCGCCGAGTACCGGTACGTCGTGGATCGCTTCCTGGAGAGCGAGGCGCCGCTCAAGGTGCACGTGAACGCATACGACCGTCGCGAGATCACGTCGTTCATCGAGTCGTACGGTTTCGCCGTCCAGGAGGTCGGCGATCGCCGTGCAGCGGGCCGGCCGGAGCTCGTGATCGGCTACCCGCACTACTGGACCTTCCTCGTCGCGACGCGCCGCTGACGCATGTCCCGTTTGGCGGTCTTCCTGTCGCGCGAGCGCTCCGCACCGGAACCGCGTGATGCGCTCGTTCGCAGCATGCTCGCGGCCATGCCGCGCGGCGCCGCTGCGCTCTCGGCCGGCGGCCGGGCGGCGCTCGGCTGGAGCGGCCGTGCCGGCGGGGCGCTTCATCGCGAGGGCGGCGTCTGCGTCGCGCTCGACGGCGAGATCTACAACCTCCACGAGCTGCCCGGCGAGCCCGGCGCGGCGGCCGGCGACGCGGCGACGATCGCCGCGCTCTATCGACGGGACGGCTTCGAGCGGGCGCTCGGCCGTCTGAACGGCGATTTCGCGATCGCGCTGTACGACGACACGAGCGACAGCTTGTGGCTCGCGCGCGACCGCTTCGGTTCGAAGCCCCTCTACTACGCCGTAACCGCGGACGGCTTCGCCTGCGCCTCCCAGCCGGCGGGGCTCCTGCGCGTGCCGGGCGTGGAGCCGCGGATCAACCGCAGGTACGCGGCCCTCGTCGCCGGCTCGCACTACCGGACATTCGACAACGCGCCCGAGGAGGCGCCCTTTGACTCGATGCGTCAGCTGCCGGCCGGACACTACCTCGAGGTGTCGGCCGCCGGAACGGTCCGTCGCGGGACGTATTGGCGGCTCCGGGAGCAGCCGCCCCTCGAGGCGTCGGAGGCGGAGCTCGCCGAGCGTTATCGCCGCCTGCTGCTGAAGGCGGTGGAGCGCAGGCTCGCCCGCGCCGGGCGGCCGGCGTTCACGCTCTCGGGCGGCATGGATTCCTCGTCGGTGCTCTGCTGCGCCGCCCAACTCGCCGGGCGCCGGCAGCATGCGTTCTCGAGCGTCTATACCGACCCGACCTTCGACGAGCGCGCGGAGATCCGGGACGTCGTGGCCGAGCGCGTCGACCGCTGGCATGCGGTCGAGCTCGGACAGGACCTGGACGTCATCGGCTCGGTGCGGGAGTTGGCCGCGTTGCACAACGAGCCGGTCGCGACGGCGACCTGGCTCGCTCATCAATTCGTGTGCCGCGAGGTCGCCGCGTCCGGCTTCGACGCGCTGTTCGGCGGCCTGGGCGGGGACGAGCTCAACGCCGGCGAGTACGAGTACTTCCCCATGCTGTTCGCCGACCTCGACGCCGCCGGCAGGCCGGCCGAGCTCGCGCGGGAGATCGAACGCTGGGCGGCCCACCACGATCATCCCGTGCATCGCAAGGACCCAGCAGTCGCGCGCGCGCTGGTCGCGGCGCTCACCGTCCCGGGGTCCCGGGGGCAGTGCCGTCCGAACCTCGAGCGGCAGCGGCGCTACGCCCGGACGGTGCGGAAAGAGTTCTTCGACCTGCACGGCTTCGCCGCGGTCATGGAGCATCCGTTCATGAGCTTCCTCGCGAACCGGGCGTTCCAGGACCTGACGCGCGAGACGACGCCCTGCTGCCTGCGCGCCGAGGACCGGCAATGCACCGCCGCCGGTCTCAGGCACTACGATCCGTTCCTCGATCATGAGATCGTCGAGTTCATGTTCACGGTGCCGGGCGCGCTGAAGATCCGCGATGGAGTGACGAAGTGGCTCCTCCGCGAGGCGATGCGCGGCGTCCTGCCGGAGGCGACCCGGACGAGGGTGAAGAAGACCGGCTGGAACGCGCCGGCGCACGTTTGGTTCGGCGGCCGGAGGCTGGACGACCTGCGCGATCTCGTCCGCTCCCAGCGCTTTCGAGGCCGCGGCATCTACGACATCGCAGAGGTCGAGAGGCTCGTCGACGAGCACCAGGCGATCGTCGCTTCCGGCGAGCCGCGGGAGAATCACATGATGTTCCTGTGGCAGCTCGTGAATCTCGACGCCTGGCTCACGTGGATCGAGGATGGCTGTCCGGGACCGGGCGACGTGGACCGGAACGCCGGTTGAGAGGCCGGCCCGTTTGCACGCGCAGCAGCTCTCGGCCCTCCCCGCGGTTGTCCGCCGGTTCCTCGGCGGTCTGCGCCTCTCTCCCCGAGCGTACCTCGCCGGGCTGCTCAGACGCCGGCGCCCCGGCGCGGAAGAGATCGCCGATCTCCGCGCCCTGCGCGGCTATTTCGGCGCGGCGCGGCCGGCGGCCGCCCCGGCGCAGCCGCCCGGTCACTTGATCCTCACCAGCTACCAGGCGCAGCCGTATGCACTGAAGATCGAGGGGCTGCTCGCGCGCGCATTGACGCAGCAAGGCTATCGCGTCACCGTCCTCGCGAGCGATGCCGCCGCGCCGCTCGCCGAGATCTATCACCGGGCGGTCCATGGCTTCCCGGTCGTCACGCTCGCCGATTTCGTCTCGTTCGACGGCGAGCGATCGATCGCCCGCACGGCCGGCCGGTTCCTCGAGCTCGCACGGTCCGACGTCGCCGCCTTCAAGCGGACGGCCTACCGCGACGTCCCCGTCGGCCTGCACGCGCTCGCCACGCTGGCGAGCATGGAGCCCGACGGCCGGCTCGCTCTGGGGAGCGATCGCCTGGTGCGGCTCCGGCGACTGCTGCGCAAATCGATGCTGCTGGTGGACGCGGCGGACCGGATGATCGACGCGCTCTCCCCGACGCTGATGCTCGGGGTCGAGAAGGGCTTCGTCACGACCTGCGAGACCTACTACTCGGCGCTGCGCAGAGGCGTCGACTACGTCCAGTGGGTCGGGTGCCACGAGCCCGAGTCGATCATGCTCAAGCGCTACGCCCCGCACAACGTCCGCGACCACCCGTTCTCGGTCTCCGAGGCGACCTGGCGGAAAGCGCGCGACCTGCGGTGGGACGACCGGATCCGGGAAGAAGTGATGGGCGAATTCGCCCGCGGGTACGAGCAGGGCACCTGGTTCCAGTACAAGCGTCTGACCGCGGCGCGCACCTCCGCGGGGGCCGCGGAGCTCGGCCGCCGCCTCGGCCTCGATCCGTCCAAGCGCACGGCGGTGATCTACTCCCATATCCTGAACGACGCGAATCTGTTCTACGGCGAAGACCTGTTTCCGGAAGGTTACGAGCGGTGGCTCGTGGAGACGGTGCGCGCGGCCGCCGCCAACGCGCGCGTCAACTGGGTGCTGAAACTCCACCCCGCGAACCTCTTCCGGAACGCGGCGCTCGGCTACTCCGGCGAATACGGCGAGGTCATCGCGCTGCGGCGCGCGTTCGGCGACGTCCCCGCGTTCCTGAAGCTCGTCCTCCCGGACGATCCCGCGCTGCCCTCGTCGTTCTTCGCGATCACCGACTGGGGCATCACGGTCCGCGGCACCGTCGGCCTGGAGCTGCCGTGCTTCGGCACGCCGGTGCTGACCGCCGGCACCGGTCGGTATTCGCACAAGGGCTTCACCGTCGACTCGGCGTCGCCGGAGGAGTACCTCGAGCGCGTCCGCGGCATCGATCGCATCCCGCGGCTCGACGAGGACGGACAGCGACAAGCCCTCCGCCACGCCTATCTGGTGTTCCGGCTGCGCCCGGCGAAGTACGACGCGCTCGCGAAGGACGTCTATAATCGCGGCGGCGATCGGACACGGGGACGGGACATCGAGCTCCTCCATCCCACCTTCGAAGCGGCGAGCACGCACCGGCAGCTGCGACGGATCGTCGACTTTCTCACCGCCCGCGACCGCGACGACTTTCTCGCTCCACTCGGCTTCGAATGAGTGCGACCGCTACGCCCCGCTCCGCCGTTCGTCTCGCCGCGTGCGCGATCTGCGGCGGCAAGCTCGGGCGCGAGCTGCTGGCGATCGACAAGCCGGATCGCTTCGAGCGTCACCTCGGCGTCGCGGAGCCGGGCTATCTGCGGCGCTGGGTCGAGTGCGCAGCCTGCGGAACGGCCACCAACGTCCATCCGACGGGCGTGCGCGAGCGGCTCGAGTCGATCACCGCGGGCTATTACGAGGTCGATTTCAAGGATTCGTCGATCGGCGAGAAGTTCGCCTGGGTCATGGGGCTTCCGCCGGAGCGCTCGGACAACGCGCAGCGCGTCGAGCGGATCGTCGAGTTCCTGCGGCGCTGGCGCGAGGCCACGCGCCTAGGCGTGGACGGGATCCTCCGGCTGCTCGACATCGGCGCCGGCACCGGCGTCTTCCTCGCCCGGTTCCTCGAGCGCGCCGCCGCGACGGGCTGGCGCTGCGAAGCGACCGCCGTCGAGCCGGACCCGCACGCCGCCGCCCACCTGCGCAGCCTGGGCCGCTTCAACGTGGTCGAGGCGCTGTTCGCGCGCGGCGCGGTCGCGGGGACCTTCGATCTCTGCACGCTGAACAAGATCGTCGAGCACGTGGCCGAGCCGCTCCCGCTGCTACGCGAGGCGGCCACGGTTTTGCGCCCCGACGGCGGGCTCCTCTACGTGGAGGTGCCCGACAAGGAAACGGCCTTTCACCGCCCGCCGAGCGACAACATCCTCGGCGCGCTTCATCGGCACCTCTACACGCTCGCCGGGGTCACGGCCGTGCTCGAGCGGGCGGGGCTGCACCCGTTGCGCGTGGAGCGCTGCTACGAGCCGAGCGGCAAGATCTCGATCGCCGCGTTCGCGGTGGCAGGCGCCGCGCGCGAGCGGCTCGCGGCCGCCCACCGGTCATGATCCGCGTCGTCGCCGAGATCGGCTCGGTCCACGACGGCTCGTTCGGCAACGCGCTGCGCCTGATCGAGGCCGCTGCGGACGCGGGCGCGGACGCGGTCAAGTTCCAGACCCACATCGCCGAGGCCGAGTCGCTCCCCGGCGCGCCCGCGCCGGGCTACTTCTCCGACGAGCCGCGGATCGCGTACTTCAAGCGCACCGCGTTCACGCCCGACCAGTGGCGCGACCTCGCCGCGCACGCGGCGAGCCGCGGCGTGACGTTCCTCTCGTCGCCGTTCTCGATCGAAGCGGTCGATCTGCTGGAGACGATCGGCATCGCCGCATACAAGATCCCCTCGGGGGAGGTGAGCAACCTGCCGTTGCTCGAACGCGTGGCGCAGACGCGCAAGCCCGTGCTCCTGTCCTCGGGAATGAGCGACTGGCGCGAGCTCGACGCTGCGGTCGCGGCCCTGCGGGCGGCGTGCCCGGTGACCGTCCTGCAGTGCTCCTCGGTGTATCCCTGCCCGCCCGAGCAGGTTGGCCTGAACGTCATCCCCGAGATGCGGGCGCGCTGGGGCCTGCCGGTCGGGTTCTCCGATCACACCCTCGGCCTCGCCGCCCCGATCGCCGCCGCCGCGCTCGGCGCCACAGTGATCGAAAAGCACTTCACGTTTTCCCGGCTCATGTACGGGAGCGACGCCAAGCACTCCACCGAGCCCGACGAGTTTCGGGCGATGATCGAAGCGCTGCACGCCGTATGGCGCATGCTCGGGCATCCGGTCGACAAGGCCGACGCCTCGCCCTACCGGGACATGAAGCGCATCTTCGAGAAGAGCGTGGTGACGGCGGTGGCGGTGCGCGCGGGCACGCCGCTCGCGCGCGAGCTGCTCGCGTTCAAGAAGCCCGGCGACGGCATCCCGGCGGCTCGCTATCGCGAGCTGATCGGGCGACGGGTGGGGCGCGATCTGCCCGCCGACCACAAGCTCGCCGAAGGAGATCTCGAGTGAGCCGCCGCAAGGTCTGCATAGTCATCGGCTCGCGCGCCAACTACTCGAGCATCAAATCGGCGATGCGCGCGATCGAGCGCCATCCGGCGCTCGAGCTGCAGCTCGTCGTCGGCGCTTCCGCCCTGCTCGACCGCTACGGCGCGGTCGTGTCGCTGATCGAGCGCGACGGCTTCCGGCCGGCCGCGAAGGTCCACATGCTGATCGAGGGCGAGACGCCCGAGACCATGGCGAAGTCGACCGGCCTCGGGCTGCTCGAGCTGCCGACGCTGTTCGGCCAGCTGCGTCCGGACGTCGTGCTGACGGTGGGCGACCGCTTCGAGACCATGGCGACGACGCTCGCCGCGGCGTACATGAACCTGCCGATCGCGCACACCATGGGCGGCGAGGTGAGCGGCACGATCGACGAGAGCATCCGCCACGCGGTCACCAAGTTCGCGCAGCTGCACTTTCCCGCGAGCAAGGCGGCGCGCGAGCGCATCATCCGCCTCGGCGAGCGCCCGGAGGACGTGCACCTCGTCGGCTGCCCGCGCATGGACCTCGTCGCCGAGATCCTCGCGCAGGGGCAGGCGCCGCGACTCGACGAGCATCTGTTCGACGTCGGCGTCGGCGAGCGCTTCGACCTCTCGCAGCCGTTCCTGCTCGTGTCCCAGCATCCGGTGACGACCGAGTACGGGCACGGCGAGCGCCAGGTCACCGAGACCCTGAAGGCGGTGCGGGAGGTCGGCCTGCCGGCGATCGTCCTGTGGCCGAACGCCGACGCCGGATCGGACGACGTCGCGCGCGGCATCCGGAAGTGGCGCGAACGCAAGCTCGATCGGGACATGCACTTCTTCAAGAACCTCCCGGTCGAGACCTACATCCGGCTCATGAAGCGCACCGCGTGCGTCGTCGGGAACTCCTCGAGCGGCATTCGCGAAGGCGCGTTCATCGGCACGCCGGTGGTCGACATCGGCACGCGGCAGGAGATGCGGGAGCGCGGCCGCAACGTGATCGAGGCGCCGCACGAGGCGGCGGCGATCGCGGGCGCCATCCGGCGGCAGGTCGAGCACGGCCCGTACGCGACGGACCCGATCTACGGCGACGGTCATGCCGGGGAGCGGATCGCGGCGATCCTCGCCGAGTGCGAGTTCCGGATCCAGAAGCGGATCACCTACTGAATGTCCGTCGTCGGTCTGATCCCCGCGCGCGGCGGGTCGAAGGGCATCCCCCGCAAGAACCTCGCGCCCTGCGCCGGCAAGCCGCTGATCGCCTGGACCTGCGCGGCGGCGCGCGCCGCGCGGACGCTCGGGCGCGTGCTCGTGTCCACCGACGACGAGGCGATCGCGGCCGCCGCCCGCGCGCTCGGCGTCGAGGTGCCGTTCCTGCGTCCGCCCGAGCTCGCCGCGGACGGCACCCCCGCGCTGCCGGTGATCGTGCACGCCCTGGACTGGCTGGAGTCGCAGGGAGAGGCGGTCGAAGCGCTCGTGCTCCTCCAACCGACCTCGCCGCTGCGCCGGGCGGCGCACATCGACGAGGCCGTCGGACTCTTCCGCCGCGGCGGCGGGGACACCGTGGTCAGCGTCGTCGAGGTGCCGCACCGCTACCATCCGGCGTCGGTCCTGCGCGAGCGCGACGGCGTGCTCACGCCCTATCACGCAGGCACGGAGACGGTAACCCGGCGGCAAGGACTGGAGCCGCTGCTCGCCCGCAACGGGCCGGCAGTGCTCGTCGTCTCCCCCGCGACGCTGCGGGCCGGACGCCTCTACGGCGCGCGCACGCTCGCCTATCGGATGGCGCACAGCGACTCGATCGATATCGACGACGCGCACGATCTGCGCGTCGCCGAGTCGCTGCTTGCGGCGCACGCGCCCGGCAGGGGGCCCGAGTGAACGAGCGGACCGTGGCGCCGCTGGAGTGGAGCGACGAGCGCCTCGCCGCGTTCTGGGGCTACTACGCGGAGCATCGCCAGGAGGATTATTTCACCGGGCTCTTCGGCGATCGCATCCTCGAGCGGACGCGCCGCTTCTACCCCGCCGGCGCGGTGGTCTGCGACTACGGCTGCGGCGCCGGATTTCTGCTCGAGAAGCTGCTGCGCACGCATCGCGCCGCCGGCTGCGATCTGTCGGAGGACAACCTCGCCGCGACCCGCCGACGAGTCGGCGGACACCCGAACCTCGCCGGGGTCTTCCGGGTCGGCGAGACCCCCGGCGAACTCCGATTCGACGCGGTGTACGTGATCGAAACGGTGGAGCACCTGCTCGAGCGCCATCTCGAGGGCTTCTTCCGCAACCTCTCCGCGCTGCTCCGCCCGGGCGGGGTCGTCGTCGCCACCACGCCGCACGCCGAGGATCTCGCGGCGCAAACGGTGTTCTGTCCGACCTGCCGGCAGACGTTCCATCGCTGGCAGCACGTGCGGAGCTTCGACGCCGGGTCGTTGTCGGATTTCTTCGGCCGCGACGCGTTCGAGCCGGTCGCGGTATTCACGACCGATTTCGCCGCCGGCTCGCCCTGGCGGCGCCTGAAGGCGCGCCTGCGGCCGGCGTTCGGTCGGACCAATCCGCATCTCGTGTATGTCGGACGGATGCGCGGTTGACCGCGCCTCCGGCCGTGGGCCGGGCGCCTGCCCGCCCTCCGAATGACCCCCGGCACGCTCTCGATCCTGCACTTCTCGACCGCGGACCAGCTCGGCGGCTCGGCGCGATCGGCGTACCGCATTCACTCCGCCCTCCGGGCGCGCGGCCACGTTTCGAGGATGCTGGTGGGCATGAAGGTCGGCGCCGATCCCGACGTGGACACGGTGTGGCACGGCAAGGCCGGGCGGCTCGCGAACCGGCTCGCCGACGAGGTGACCTGGCGTCTCGGCCTGCAGTACGCATACGTGCCTTCCACCCGGCGGGTGCTCCGCCATCGGTGGGTGGAACAGGCTGGTCTCTTCCAGCTCTACAACACTCACGGCGGCTACTTCGCGACCCGCATGCTGCGCGCACTCTCGGCGCGGGCGCCCATCGTCTGGCGACTCTCCGACCTGTGGCCGCTCACCGGGCACTGCGCGTACCCGGGCCCCTGCGAGCGCTGGCGGAACGGCTGCGGGCGCTGCCCCGATCTCGAGACGTGGCCGCGGATCGGCGTGGACCGCACCGCGCAGCTCTGGCGCCTCAAGGACGAGCTCTACAAGGCCTGCCGGATCACCGTCGTGGCGCCCTCGACCTGGACCGAGCGGCTCGCGCGCGAAAGCCCGCTGCTCGGGCGTTTCCCGGTCCACCGCATCCCGAACGGCATCGATCTCGAGCGCTACCGCCCGCGGGAGCGCACGGCGGCGCGCGCGGCGCTCGGCTTCGAGCGCGGCGCAAGCGTGATCCTGTTCACCGCCCACGGGCTCGATGCGAACGCGCGCAAGGGCAGCGAAGATGCCATCCAGGCGCTGCAGCGGCTCGGCCCGCGGCCCGGGACCTGCGTCGCCCTCGCCGGCGAGGGCGGCGCGAGCTGGCAGGCGCGCATCCCCCTGCCGGTGCTGAACCTAGGGTTCATCAAGGACGAGGCGCGGCTCGGCGAGGTCTATGCGAGCGCCGACCTGCTGCTCGCCCCGTCGCGCGCCGAGAACCTGCCGAACAACGTGCTCGAGGCGATCGCGTGCGGAATCCCGGTCGTGGCGTATGACGCGGGCGGGATGGCCGACGCGGTGCGCCACCTGCAGACCGGGTGGCTCGCGCCGCACGGCGACGTCGACGCATTGACGGAGGGCGTGAGGCGGCTTCTCGACGACCCGGCACTGGCGCGCCGGCTCGGCGAGGACGGCAGGCGACTGGCGGAGCGGGAGTTCGCGGCGGACGTCGAAGCGCAGCGCTTCGAGTCCCTGTACCGAGAGGTGGTCGGCGCGGCGTGAGTTCGGCGGCCTACCCGAGGGTGCTGTTCATCACGCCGGCCGCTTTCAATCGGACGACCGGCGGCGGCATCACGTTCGGCAATCTCTTCGCCGGTTGGCCGAAGGACCGGATCGCGACGGCGCACAACGATCCGGTGCCCACGACGACCGAGACCTGCGAGCGGTACTACCGCCTCGGGCCGGAGGAGATCCGGCGCTGGGGCCCGCTCGAGCGGATTGCTCCCGCCGCCGGACGCTCTGGCGGCGGCGGCACGGGTGCCGCGGGCGGAAGGCGCGCCCCGTTGCAGGCCGCGAAGGGCCTGCTCTTCGGCGAGCAGCTTCCCGACACCGGCCGCCTCAGCGCGGCGCTCGAGCGCTGGATCGCCGAGTTCGAGCCCGAGCTCCTGTACACGATCCTCGGCACGAACGCCATGATGGATCTGGTCGATGCGGTCCAGCGGCGTTACGCGCTGCCCCTCGTCGTGCACCTGATGGACGACTGGCCGGAGGTCTCCTACCGGGGCGGCATGCTCGGGTTCCTCGCGCGGCGCAGGATGGAGCGGCTGCTCGGCCGCCTGGTGCGGAGCGCGGCGCTCCGCCTCGGTATCTGCGACGCGATGTGCGAGGCCTACGCGCTGCGTTACGGCGTCTCGTTCGAACCCTTTCAGAACACGGTGGACGGCGCGCGCTGGTCGGCGCTCGCCCGGCCGGCGTCGGACCCGGCCGGGCGCGGCGACGTCGTCTATGTCGGGTCGGTGCTGCCGATCGCCCAGCTCGACGCGCTCGCCGACTGCTGCACGGCGGTCGCGAAGCTCGGCCGCGACGGCGTCGCGGTCCGGCTCTCAATCTACAGTCCCGCGGTCTACGCCGAGTCGCACCGGGAACGCCTCGTGGTCGCCCCCAACATCGAGCTGCACGATACGATCACCGACGACCAGGCGTTTTTCCGGAGGATCGCGGCCGCGGACGCGCTCCTGCTGCCCGCGAACTTCGACGCGCGCGCGGTGCGGCTGCTGCGCTACTCGATGCCCACCAAGGTCCCGGCCTATCTTTTCTGCGGCACGCCGATCCTCGCCTACGGCCCGGGCGCGATCGCGCAGACCCGGTATGCGCTGGAGTACGACTGGGCGCACGTCGTGACCGAGCAGGGCGTCGAGCCGCTGGCCGCGGGGTTGCGCCGGCTGCTCGGCGATGCGCCGTTGCGCGCGCGCCTTTCCGCGAACGCGCGCCGCGTCGCGCTGGAGCGACACGACGCCGGAGAGGTGCGAACGCGATTCCAGCAGCGGCTCGCACAGGCGGCGCGCGCCGGAAGCGTGCGAGCGCTGGGGTAGAATCGGCCGTCGTCGCTGCGGCGAGACACCGATCGATGGAAAGCGAGCTCACGCAAAAGGTCCGCGCCTACTGGGAAGCCGAGGCGTGCGGGACCGCCACCCACATCGTCGGGGAGCTGCGCCCGATGACGCGCGAGTGGTTCGAGCGGATCGAAGAGTACCGCTACGCGATGGAGCCGTTCATCCACGCGGTCGCGCAGTTCACCCGGCACCGCGGCAAGCGCCTGCTGGAAGTGGGCGTCGGGGCCGGGACCGATCACCTCCAGTGGGCGCGCGCCGGAGCGCAATGCCACGGCGTCGATCTCACCGACGCCGCGATCGAGACCACGCGCGCGCGACTCGCGCTCTACGGCCTCTCGTCCCAGCTGCAACGCGTGAACGCGGAGCAACTCCCCTATCCGGATGCGAGCTTCGACATCGTCTATTCGTGGGGGGTGATCCTCTGCGCCGAGCACCCGGAGCAGGTCATCGCCGAGATCGACCGCGTGCTCAAGCCCGGTGGGCAGTTCATCGGCATGATGTACTCGAGCCGCTCGCTGGTCGCACTGCGCTTCTGGGTCAAGTACGCGCTGCTCGCGGGCAAGCCGTGGCGCTCGATCTACGACGTGATCTATCACCACATGGAGAGCCTCGGCACCAAGCCGTACACGAGCGCGGAGCTGAGAAGGATGTTCGCGGTGTTCCCCTCGGTGCAGCTCATCCCCTATCTCACCCCCTACGACACCGCGCGGCTTCCCGGCTGGCTCGCGCGCCTGCTGCCCGACGCCCTGGGCTGGTTCGTCGCGGTCCGGGCGACGAAGTAGGCCGCCGACGATTCGGTGGGACCCGAGGACGCCTACGGCACCGTCAAGTGCGTTGCGTTCGCGTCGGAGGCGATCGCGGAGCTCCACCCGCGACGCGTGCTCGACGTGGGCTGCGGGACCGGTCGGATGCTCACCTGGCCGCTCGCCCAGGCCCATCCCGAAGCGCGCTTCCTGGGGATCGACGCCGACGCGCGCTCGATCGACTATGCGCGGGCGGCCTGCGTCGCCCCGAACCTCGAGTTCGAGCGGCTCGCCGAATTGCCGGCCGACCGGCGCTTCGAGCTCATCATCGCGTCCGAGGTCATCGAGCACGTCGAGGCGCCGGCGGCGTTCCTGCGGGACCTCAGGAAATGGCTCGCGCCCGGCGGCCGCGTCGTGCTGACGGTGCCGAACGGTTACGGCCCCTCGGAGCTCGCCTCGCTCGCCGAAACCCTCCTCGCCCTGACCGGCGTGCTCGGGCTGGCGCGCGCCGTCAAGCGGGCGTTTCGCCCGAAGCGCGAGGCCGCGCCCGTCCCGCGCGATACGCTCGCCGTGAGCCCGCACATCAACTTCTTCTCGTGGGGCGAGCTGCAGCGCACGCTCGCCGCCGCGGGGCTTGCGCCGCGGCGCTATCGCGCGCGCACCCTGTTCTGCGGATTCGGTTTCGATTTCGCCATCCGGAGCGAACGGGCGGCGCGATGGAATGCGCGCGTCGCGGACCGCGTGCCGAAGCGCTGCGTCAGCGGATGGATGTTCGTCCTCGAGCCGAACGGACCGGCCGCGGCCGAGGGCGAGTACCGGCGCGGCCTGGTCTCGCGACTGCGCCGCCGGCTGAACGAGAAGCGCTGGGGACTTCCGTGAGAGCGGCGACGAACCCCGGCAGTCACCGCAGAGGCTAGCCATGTGCGGCATCGTCGGCCTGGTCGGAACGCGCTCACCCGGCGACCTCGCGGCGATGAACGCGCTCATCGCCCACCGCGGCCCGGACGACGCCGGCCTCGTCGAGGCCCCGGAGCTCGGCGTCGCGCTCGGCGTGCGGCGGCTCGCGATCCTCGATCTCGCCGGCGGCCGCCAGCCGATGACCACGCCCGACGGCCGATTCACGATCGTCTACAACGGCGAGATCTACAACGCCCCGGAGCTCCGCGCGACGCTCGAGCGCGACGGCGAGCGGTTCGCGACCGATCACTCCGACACCGAGGTCGTGCTCCGCCTGTACGCGCGCGAGGGCGCCGCCGCGCTCGCGCGGCTGAACGGGATGTTCGCGTTCGCCATCCTCGACCGCGAGCAGCGGACGCTGTTCTGCGCGCGCGACCGCCTGGGCATCAAGCCGCTCTACTATCTCTCCCAGCCCGGCCGGTTCGCGCTGGCGTCCGAGCTCAAGGCGCTGCTCGCGCTCCCCGGCGTGCCGCGCGAGCTCGATCCGCAAAGCGCGTTCCACTACTTCAGCCTGCTCTACGTCCCGGACGAGCGGACCATCCTGCGCGGGATCAAGCGCCTGCCGGCGGGGCACTGGCTCAGACTGAACTGCGAAAACGGCGCGGTCGAGGTCAGCCGATGGTGGCGGCTCGAGTTCCGCCCGCGCGAGCGCGCCTCCGCGGAGGCGCTGCGCGGCGAGCTGCGCGAGGGGCTGGAGCGGGCCGTCGAGCGCTGGACGCTCTCCGACGTGCCGATCGCCTGCTCGCTGTCGGGAGGGCTCGACTCCTCGTCGATCGTCGGTGCGCTCGCGAGCCGCGGACGCCGGCTCAGCACGGTCTCGCTCGGCTTCGCCTCGCAGGCCGAGCGGGCGTGGGACGAGCTGCCGCTCGCGCGCCGGGTCGCGGAGCGCTGGGGGACGGAGCACCACGAGGTCGTCATGGATCCGGGCGCGCTGCTCGACGAGCTGGTCCCGATGGTGTGGCATCTCGACGAGCCGTACGGCGGCGGCCTGCCGTCGTGGCTCGTGTTCAAGCTGATGGCGCGCGAGGTCAAGGTCGGCCTCACCGGCACCGGCGGCGACGAGCTGTTCGGCAACTACGGCAAGTGGCGCGAGCTCGAGGGCGGACCGCTGCGCCGCGCGGCGGGCGGCGCCGTGGACGAGGAACGGTTCCGGCGCGAGTACTTCGAGCGCTACTACTACTTCGGCGACGACGAGAAGCGCGGGCTGCTCGGCTTCGGGCGGGCGCCGGAAGTCGAGTCCACCGCGGCATTCCTCTACCGGCGCTACCTCGACTCGCGCGCGGCCGACCCGCGCGACGCGGTCGCCTACACCGACGTGACGACGCAGCTCGCCGAAGAATTCCTGATGATGACCGACCGCTTCTCGATGGCGCATTCGCTCGAGGCGCGCACCCCGTTCCTCGATCACGAGCTCGTCGAGCTCGCCTACACCGTCCCGCCCGGGACCCGGACCCGGCGCCGCGATCTCAAAGGGCTGCTGCGCGCGTGCGTGGCCGACCTCCTGCCGCCCGAGCTGCTCACGGCGCCGAAGCGCGGCTTCGTGCTGCCGCTCGCGCTGTGGCTGCGCGGACGGCTGCGACCGGCCGTCGAGGCCCTGCTCTCGCCGCAACGGCTCGCCCGCCAGGGACTGATCGACCCGGCCTTCCACGCCCGCTACGTCGCGCCGCATCTCGCCGGCGCCGGCGACCACACGCAGAAGGTGTGGGCGGCGTTCATGTTCCAGCTGTGGCAGCTCGTCTTCATCGAGCGCGCGGCGACCGACCGGCCCGGGTTCGACCTGCGCGCGCTCGCCGAATGACCGGCCCCCGACGGCGATCGGTAGAATCCGCCCCAGTCAACGACGGCTGATCGAACCTTGAAGCAGGTGCTCATTCGCGGCGGGCGCCCGGTGGTCGAGGACCTTCCGCCTCCCCAGGTCGAGCCCGGCACCGTGGTCGTGCGCGTCGCGTTCTCGTGCGTGTCTCCGGGCACCGAGCTCGCGGGCCTGCGCGCGACCTCGCAATCCCTCTGGAAGCGCGCGCTCGCCGAGCCCGCGAAGGTCGGTCGCGTCCTCGGCATCGCGCGCGAGCAGGGCCTCGGCGCAGCGCTGGACGCGGTGCGCTCCAAGCTCGACCAGCCGATCGCGATCGGCTATTCGGCCGCCGGTACGGTGGTGGCGGCGGGCGCGGGTATCTCCGACCTCGCGCCGGGCGATCGGGTCGCCTGCGCCGGCGCCGGCTACGCCCATCACGCCGAGCTGATCCGCGTGCCCCGCAACCTGGTGGCGCCGGTGCCGCAGGGCGTGGAGCTCGACGCGGCGAGCACGGTCACGCTCGGCGCCATCGCCATGCAGGGTGTCCGCCGCCTGGCGCCGACGCTCGGCGAGACGTTCGTGGTCATGGGCCTCGGGGCGCTCGGGCAGCTCGCGGCGCAGCTGCTGAAGGCGAACGGCTGCCGCATCGTCGGCCTCGATCTCGACCCCGAGCGGCTGGCGCTCGCCCGGGAGCTCGGCGCCGACTTCGCCTTCGCGTCGGACGAGGCGCTCGAGGTCGAGCGCGTCATGCAGCTCACCGGCGGCCACGGTGCCGACGGGGTCCTCGTCACCGCCGCCTCGGAGTCCGACGGCCTGATCTCCTCCGCCTTCCGGATGTGCCGCAAGAAGGGCCGGGTCGTGCTGGTCGGCGATGTCGGGCTCAACCTGAAGCGCGCCGACGTCTACGAGAAGGAGCTCGATTTCCTGGTCTCGACCTCGTCCGGCCCCGGCCGCTACGACGCCGCCTACGAGGAGGCGGGTCTCGACTATCCGATCGGCTACGTCCGCTGGACCGAGAACCGCAACATGGCTGCGTACCTCGAGCAGCTTCGCAGCGGCCGGATCCGCGTCGAGCCGCTCGTGCGGGAGCGGTTCGATATCGCCGACGCGGCGGCCGCCTACGCGGCGATCGAGCGCAGCCGGGCGCTGAGCGCGCTGCTCGAGTACCCCGCCGTGCCGGCCGTCGAGCCGGGCCGGGTGCAGAACCCGGCGGCCCTGCCGGCGCGCCCCGGCGCGGTGCGGCTCGCGTTGATCGGCGCCGGTGCGTTCGCGAAGGCCGCCCATCTGCCGCTGCTCCGGGAGCTCGGCGCCCTGTACTCGGTGCGGGCGGTCGCGAGCCGCAGCGGCCCGAACGCCCAGGAAACCGCGCGGCGGCTCGGCGCAGGCTACGGCACCACCGACTTCCAGGCGGTCCTGGACGATCCGGAGGTCGACGCGGTCCTCATCGCCACTCGCCATCACCTGCACGCCGAGATGACGCTCGCCGCGCTGGCGGCGGGCAAGCACGTGCTCGTCGAGAAGCCGCTCGCCCTCACGCGCGAGGAGGTCGAGCGCATCCGGCAGTTCTTCGCTGCGACGCCGCGCTCGCCGGTGCTGCTGACCGGCTACAACCGGCGCTTCTCGCCGGCGGCCGCGCACGCCAAGGCGGCGGTCGGCGCGCGCACCAACCCGATGCTTCTCACCTATCGGATGAACGCCGGGCGGCTGCCGGCCGAGCACTGGGCCCACGGCCCGGAGGGCGGCGGCCGCAACCTGGGCGAGGCGTGCCACATCTACGATCTCTTCACGTTCCTGCTCGGCGAGCGGGTGCAGTCGGTCGCCGCGACGGCGCTCGCGCCGGCGACGGCCTATTACCGCCGCGACGACAACTTCGTCGCGACGCTGCGTTTCGCCGACGGGTCGGTCGCCTCGCTCGCCTACACCGCGCTCGGCGACGCAGCGTTTCCGAAGGAGCGGCTCGAGCTCTTCGTCGACGGCGCGGTCGTGACGCTCGACGACTATCGCGAGGTCCGGGTCTTCGGGCGCGCCGCGCCGGCGTATCGCGCGCGCTCACCGGAGAAGGGGCTCCCGGAGGAGCTGCGCGCGTTCCACGCGGCGATCCGGGGCAAGACCGAGTGGCCGATCGCGCTGTGGGAGCAGCTCCAGTCCGCGGAGATCGCGCTCGAAGTGCAGTCGCATCTCCAATGAGGCGCTCGCCCGCGGCGCCGCGGCTCCTTGACCGAATTTCCGCGGCCGCCGCGTGAAGGCCGTCGCCCTCCGCGTCGCGCAGTGGGTGATCACGCCGCTCGCCGCGGTGCTCGCGCCGCTCTTCGCCCTGGTCGCCCGCACCGGCTTCGGCGTCGGCATCTGCCGGCGCCTCGGCTTCCATCCGGTGCGGCTGCACTACTACCAGCCGATCCCGCGCTACGAGGAGCTGCCCGCGGCGGCCTTCGACGAGCGCCAGGCGTTCCCCGGATTCCGGATCGATGTCGACAAGGTGCGCGGAATCCTGCGGGGCCTCGCGCGCTTCGGCGGCGAGGCGAACTGGACGCGCGACCCCGCGCCGCCGGGCACCTACTCGGCGGCGAACGACAACTTCGGCTTCAGCTCCGCGGCGCTGCTCCACGCGTTCATCCGCGCGCACGGGACGCGCAAGGTCGTCGAGATCGGCGGCGGCTACTCCTCGCTCGTCACGCTCGGCGCGCTGGAGCGGAACCACCCCTCCGGCGCATTCCGCTTGGTCTGCGTCGAGCCGCACCCGGCGCCGTGGCTCCGGGAGGCGATCCGCGCGCGCGGCGAGTCGGCGACGCTGGTCGAGCGCCCGGTCGAGCGCCTCGACCCGGGCGAGCTCGCCGGCCTCGAGCCGAACGACATCCTGTTCATCGACAGCTCGCACTGCGTGCGGCTCGCGAGCGACGTGAACTTCCTCTACCTGCAGGTGCTGCCGCGGCTCAAGCCCGGCGTGCTCGTGCACATCCACGACATCTACATCCCCTACGAGTACCCGCGGATCCACTTCTTCGGCCGCAACAAGATGTTCTGGAACGAGCAGTACCTGCTCCAGGCGCTGCTCAGCGAGAACCGCCGCTTCGAGATCCTCGTCCCCGGCTACTTCGTCCAGCGCGACCTGGCGCAGGAGTTCGCACAGGCGTTTCCCGCCTACGATCCGGCGCGCGACCGCCGGACCTCCAGCTTCTGGCTCGGGCGGGTCGCGTAACCGGCGCTGGCCGGCCCGGGAATGCTCGTAAAATCGGCCTCTTGTCGTGCCGGCGCGGATCGCCTTGAACCTCAACCAGCAGGTTCGAAGCTACTGGGAAGCGGAGCCGTGCGGCACCGGCGAGGACATCGCCGGGCCGTTGCCGCCGCTGTCGCGGGAGTGGTTCGAGCGCATCGAAGCGCACCGCTATGCGGTCGAGCCGTTCATCCACTCGGTCGCGCAGTTCACGCGCCATCGCGGCAAGAAGATCCTCGAAGTCGGCGTCGGCGCGGGGACCGACCATCTGCAGTGGGCGCGAGCGGGCTGCGAGTGCCACGGCGTCGATCTCACTCAGGCGGCGATCGACACCACGCGGGCGCGGCTCTCGCTCTACGGCTTCGATTCGAACCTGCAGCGGCTCGACGCCGAGACGCTGCCGTTTCCCGATGCCACCTTCGACCTCGTCTATTCCTGGGGGGTGATCCACCACTCGGAGCGGCCGGAGGCGATCCTCGACGAGATCCGCCGCGTGCTGAAGCCCGGCGGCCGCTTCGTCGGCATGATCTACGGCCGGCGCTCGCTCGCGGCGCTCAAGCTGTGGGTGCGCCGGGCGCTGCTCCAGGGCCGTCCGTGGCGCTCGCTCGCCGACGTCGTCTGGCATCACGTCGAGAGCGTCGGCACCAAGGCCTACTCGGTCGCAGAGGCGCGCGCCCTGCTGGCGGGGTTCGCGGAGGCCGCGGCGCGGCCGGTCCTGACCACCTATGACACCGCCGGCTTCCCCGGCTGGCTCGCGCGCTGCTTCCCCGACGCCTGGGGCTGGTTCATCACGCTGAGGGCGCGAAGGTAGATGTGCGGGATCGTCGGGGCGCTCGCGTTCCGCAACTCGAGCTTCGCGGTCACGGCGCCCTACATCGAGCGCCTGCGCGACGCGGTCGCCCACCGCGGCCCCGACGGCGTCGGCACCTGGATCGCGCCCGACGGTCGCGTCGGGCTCGGCCACCGGCGGCTTGCCATCGTCGACCTGTCGGAGGCGGCCGCGCAGCCGATGACGAACGAGGACGGCACGCTCTGGATCACGTTCAACGGCGAGATCTACAACCACGCCGAGATCCGCCGCGAGCTCGAGCGGACCGGCCGCCATCGCTGGCGCACCGACCACGCCGACACCGAGGTCGTCCTGCACGCCTTCGAGGAGTGGGGGATCGGCTGCCTCGAGCGCTTCCGCGGCATGTTCGCGCTCGCGCTCTGGGACGCGCGCAGCCGCGAGCTGTGGCTGATCCGCGACCGCATCGGCGTGAAGCCGCTCTATTACAGCGTGCATCACGGGCGGCTCGTGTTCGCCTCCGAGATCAAGGCGCTGCTCGAGGACCCGGACCAGGCGCGCGCGGTGCACCCGGAAGCGCTCTTCCACTACCTCTCGTTCCTGACGACGCCCGCGCCGCAGACCCTCTTCGAGGGCGTCATGAAGCTCCCGGCGGGGTCATGGCTGCGGGTGCGCGAGTCGGGCGAGTCCACCGAGCACCGCTACTGGGACGTCTGGGACCGGACGACGCCGCTCGCCGCGGCGACCGAGGGCGAGATCCGGGAGCGTCTGGTCGGCGCCTTGCGCGACGCCGTGGCGCTGCGCAAGGTGAGCGACGTGCCGGTCGGGGTGTTCCTCTCGGGCGGCATCGACTCCAGCACCAACACCGCCCTGTTCTCGGAGGGCGAGCGCGAGCCCGTGCGCACGTTCTCGATCGGGTACGAGGGCGACTACGCGAGCTACCCGAACGAGCTCGAGTACGCGCGGAAGATGGCGGCGCGCGTGGGCGCCGAGCACCACGAGCGGCTGCTGACCGTCGACGAGCTGGTCGACTTCCTGCCGATGATGGTGCGACTGCAGGACGAGCCGATCGCCGACCCGGTCTGCTTCCCGGTCTACTGCGTATCGAAGCTCGCGCGCGACAACGGGGTGATCGTCTGTCAGGTCGGCGAGGGCGCCGACGAGCTGTTCTTCGGCTATCCGCAGTGGAAGACGGCGCTCGGCCTGCAGCGGCTCGACGAGCTGCCGGTGCCGGCCGCGCTCAAGCGCCTCGGGCTTGCCGCGCTGCGCGTCGCCGGCGAGGGCGAGTCGTTCCGCTACGAGTGGCTGCGCCGCGGCGCGGAGGGCGTGCCGGTGTTCTGGAGCGGCGCCGAAGCGTTCACCGAAGCGCAGAAGCAGCGCCTGCTTTCGGCCTCGTTCCGGAGCCGAATCGGATCGCGAACCTCGTGGGAGGCGCTCGCGCCGATCCGCCGCCGCTTCGAGGAGACCGCTTGGGACCGCTCGGCAGCGAACTGGATGACCTACGTCGACCTGCGGCTGCGGCTCCCGGAGCTGCTCCTGATGCGGGTCGACAAGATGAGCATGGGCGTCGGCCTCGAGGCGCGGGTGCCGTTCCTCGATCACCGCCTGGTCGAGCTGGTGATGAGCATCCCGACCGCGCTCAAGCTCGGCGACGGAACGCTCAAGTACCTGCTGAAGCGCGCGGTGCGCGGGCTGATTCCGGACGAGATCGTCGACCGTCCGAAGCAGGGGTTCGGCGTGCCCGTGTACGAGTGGTTCTTCGGCAAGCTGGGCGCGCGAACGCGCGAGGTGCTCGAGCGCTTCTGCCGCGAGACCGACTTCCTCGAGCGGCGCGAGGTGCTCCGGCTGGTCGATGCGGGCAACGGGGTGCAGGCCTGGTACCTGCTCAACCTCGCGCTGTGGTGGCAGACCTATGTCGGCCGTTGACGGCGCCGCGACGCGCCGGGCGCGGATGGCGTGATGGCGTCGCTCCAGAGCTACCTGAAGCGATCGCTCGAGCTGCCACCTGACGTCGTCCTGCGCAAGGCGGCGGCGCGCGCCGCCCGGGCGTGGCGCCGCACGCTCCAGCGGCGCCGGGATCGGGACTCACCGAGCTACGGGAGCGACGCGCGGAGCGCGTCGCTCAATGGCTGCCTCGGCGCTCCGGACGCGTCGCTGCTCGCGCCGCATGCCGACCTGCTCGCAGCGCTCGCCGCGCATTACCTTGCGCACCGCTTCGATCTCCTCGGATCCGGATGGGTCGCCGTTCGACACGGCGCGAGCTGCCGCGGCCTGGAGGGTCGCCGCTTTCCGGCCGGACCGGCGATCGCGCCGGATCGCGCCGGCCGATGGCTCGAGGGGCGCGTCAATCGCGCGAACCTGGACGAGGCGAAGCGCGTCTGGGCGCTCGTCGACGAGGGCTATGCGCCGCTCGACTGGCAGCTCGACTTCAAGTCGGGGTACCGCTGGTCCGAATCGAGCTGGTACCTCGACATCGACCCCTATGGAGCGCCGCGAGGCGCGGACATCAAGGTGCCGTGGGAGCTCGCCCGGTGCCAGCACCTGCCGCAACTCGCGCTCGCCTGCGCCGCCGCTCCGGGCGAACGCGCCGCGGAGATCGCGCGCGAGTTCCGCAACCAGATCCTCGATTTCGTGGCGACGAACCCGCCGCGCTTCGGCGTCAACTGGGCGTGCGCCATGGAGGTCGCGCTGCGGGTCGCGAGCTGGCTGGTCGCGCTGGATCTCTTCCGCGCCGGCGGGGTCGCATTCGACGCGGCGTTCGAAGCGGTCCTCGCACGCAGCGTCCGGGAGCACGCGCGACACGTCGCGGAGAACCTCGAGTGGAGCGAGCGACAACGCGGGAACCACTACCTCGCGGACGTCTGCGGCCTGCTGTACGCCGCGGCGTATCTGCCGCCGGACGCCGAAACCGATGCCTGGCTCGCGTTCGCGATCCAGGAGCTCGTCGCCGAGACCGGCACCCAGTTCGACCCCGAGGGCGCGAATTTCGAGGCCTCGACCTGCTATCACCGGTTCGCGGCCGAGCTCGTCGCGTACGCCACCGCGCTGGCCCTCGCTTTGCCCGCCGATCGGGTGCGCGGATTGCGGAGCGTCGCCCCGCGGGTCTTCTCGGACGGTCCCCGGCTCGCGGGCGCGCCGCCGCTCGCGCAGGACGAGCGCGGTAATCCCCGGATCGAGCTTCCCGCCTGGTTCGCCGAGCGGCTCGAGCGCATGGCTGAGTTCACCATGCACTGCGCGCGCGGCGACGGGTCCGTCCCGCAGATCGGCGACAACGACAACGGTCGCTTCCTGAGGCTCCCCGGCAGCTACGAGCTGATCACCGTGAAGGAGGCGATTGCGCGATACCGATCGCTGGACGGCTACGAGGGCCTGCCTCCCGAGCGGGTCTTTCCCGACGAGCGCGTGAACGATCACCGCGGTCTGCTGGCGGCGTTGGCCGGCCTCGTCGACCGCGACGATCTCGCCCGCCTCGCGGCGGGCCATGCGATCGAGGCCGCTCTCGTCCGCGGCCTCGCGCGAGCGCGTCTGCCGGCCGGGGCGGCGCCGCGCAACGCCGCCGCGCACGCGACGATCGGGGCTCCGGACGCGCACGCCGCTGCGCGCGAGCAGATCCGCGCCCTCCCGGAGCGCCAGCGTCAGCGCTACGAGTTCCGGCATGCGCCGGGCGGTCTTCTGACCGACCTGCAGGCCCTGGCCTATCCGACCTTCGGGCTCTACGTGCTGCGCTCGCCGCTCTTTCATCTCGCGATCCGCTGCGGCGCGCTCGACCGCCGGGCCGGCGGCGCGCACGCGCACAACGACCAGCTCGCGATCGATCTGGAGCTCGCCGGGGAGCCGCGCGTCGCCGACCCCGGCGCGTACCTCTACACCCCGCTCCCGGAGCTCCGCGACCGCTACCGCTCGGCGGCGGCGCACTTCGCGCCGCGGCTACCCGGCCGCGAGCCGAATCGGCTCGACCGGGGCATGTTCGCGATGACCGACACCACCCGCGCGCGCTGCCTCTACTTCGGCCGGCTCGGCTTCGCCGGCATGCACGTCGGCTTCGGGGAGCCGGTGCTGCGGGTCGTGCTCCTCCGCGACGACGCGGTGATCGTCGAGGACGGCGCTCTGGGCGGGCCGCTCGAGCCGCTCGTGCCCTCGGGCACGCTCCCCGCATCGCCCAAGTACGGAGCGCTCCTGCGATGACCGCGCCGCCCGCGCGACGCAAGAGCGTCGTCATCGTGACTTTCTCGTACTGGCCCGTGGCGAACGCGCGCGCGCTCCGGTGGACGTCGCTCGCCGAGGCGTGGGCGCAGGCGGGTCTCGCGGTCTGCGTCGTCTGCGCGTGGCAGAAGGGCCGACCCGCGGAGGAGACCGTCAACGGCGTGCAGATCCACCGGGTCGGCCTCGCGCCGATCGAGAAACTGCGCGGCCTGCTCGCCAGCCAGCGCACCGAGCCGGCCGTCCGGGGCGACGAGCCGCCCAGTGGCGCGCGCGCACCGGGCGCGCGGATCCTGGCCGCCATAGTGCGGCTCGGCCGCGGTCTGTGGCGCGAGATCTACTGGCCGGACACGACTTGCCTCTGGTACCTCCCCGCGCGCCGGAAAGTGAGCGAGCTGGTGGCCGCCGCCCGCCCCGACGCGCTCGTTTCCGTATCGCCGACGTTCACGGCGGTCGCCGTCGGCTACCGCGCGTTGCGGCGCGCCGCGACGCGCCCGCGTTGGCTGGTCGACCTCGGCGATCCGTTCTCGTTCCTCGAGGAAGCGCCACCGAACAATCCGCGCCTGTACCGGCGGCTCAACTACCGCTTCGAGCGGAGCTGCCTGCACGCGGCCGACGCGGTGGCGGTGACGAATCCGGCGACGCGCGAGCGCTACGCCGAGCTGTTCCCGGAAAGCGCGGGCAAGCTCGCGGTCATCCCGCCGCTCCTCTCGCTCTCCGACCTGCCCGCGCCGAGCGTTGCGGACGATCGCATCCGGCTCGTGTTCCTCGGCACGCTGTACCGTTCGATTCGCCGCCCGGATTTCCTGCTCGCGCTGCTCGCGGCGTTGCGTGCGGCTCCGCTCGGACCACGCCTGGAGCTGCATATCTTCGGCGATGCCAGCGAGTGCCGGTCGAGCATCGACCGGCACGCGCCGCTGCTCGGGCGGTTGCTCTTCCTGCATGGCACGGTGCCGCGCCCGCGCGCGCTGCAGGCCCTCGCCGACGCGTCGGTGCTGGTGAATCTCGGCAACGTGACGAGCTACCAGCTGCCGAGCAAGCTCGTCGAATACGCCGCGACCGGGAAGCCGATCCTCAACATCGCCGCGAGCGCGAGCGACAGCTCGACGGCGTTCCTGGCGGGCTACCCGAAGCAGCTCACGCTGCTCGCGCATGGCGATCGGCCGAGCGAGGACCAGGTGGTCCGCTGCGAGCGGTTTCTGCGCGATGCCGGGGCTCCGGTCGATCCCGCGGCGCAGGGCTGGCTCACGCCGTTCAGGCTGCCCGCCGTGTCCCGGCAGTATCTCGAGGCGCTCGCGCTGTGAGCGGCGCGGTTCCCGAGCTGCCGGTCAGCGTGATCGTGCCGTGCTACCGGTGCGGCAGCACGATCGACCGCGCCGTCGCGTCGGTCGCGGCCCAGTCCGCCCGACCGGCGGAGGTGATCCTCGTCGAGGACGCGAGCGGCGACGACACGCTCGACGAGCTCCGCCGCCTCGCGTCCGGTCACCCGGCGGGCTGGATCCGCATCGTCGCGCTGCCGCGCAACGTGGGGCCGGCGGCGGCGCGCAACGCGGGGTGGGCGCAGGCGCGCGGCGAGTACGTCGCCTTCCTGGACGCCGACGACGCGTGGCACCCGCGGAAGCTCGAGATACAGTTCGCGTTCATGCGCGCGCATCCGGAGGTCGCGCTGTGCGGCCACGGGCATCGACGGATCCAGGCGGATGACGAACCCGCCCGCGCCGCCCCGCGCCCCGGCCATCGCCGGATCTCGCTGCGCGAGCTGCTGCTTTCGAACCGGTTCATCACGCCCTCGGCAATGACCCGGCGCGACCTGCCGCAGCGCTTCCGGGAGGACCGGCGCCACATGGAAGACCACCTCCTGTGGATGGAGGTCGCGGCGAGCGGCGCGCCGGTCGTGCGCCTCGACGCCGAGCTCGCGTACATCTACAAGGCGCCGTTCGGGGAGTCGGGCCTGAGCGCCGACCTCCTCGCGATGGAAAAAGCCGAGCTCGCCAATTACCGGCAGCTCCACCGCGATGGCCATATCGGCTTCGGCGCGATGATCGCGCTCTGGCTGTGGTCGGCCGCAAAGATGGTCCGGCGGACCGTGCTCCTGACGATGCGCGCCGCGCTCGGCCGCAAGGCGTCGCTCGCGGCGCGCTGAAGCCATGGCCGCCGCCGAGGGCGTTTCCGTCTCCGTCGTCAGCCACGGACACGGCGGCCTGGTCGGCGCGCTGCTCGCCGACCTCGAGGCGCGCTGTCGCGGCGCGATCGAAGTGCTGCTCACGATAAACGTGCCCGAGCCGCTGCCGTTCGATCCGGGCGCATTCCGCTTTCCGGTGCGCGTCCTCGCCAACGCCGCGCCGAAAGGCTTCGGCGCCAACCACAACGCCGCGTTTCGGGAAAGCCGGCATCCGCTCTTCTGCGTTCTCAACCCGGACATCCGCCTGCGCGCCGATCCGTTCCCCGCCCTCGCGGAACGGCTGAAGGACCCCGCCACCGGCGTCGTGGCGCCGCTCATCCGCAACCCGGCGGGTGGCATCGAGGACAGCGCTCGGCCGTTTCCGAACCCGCTCCTCATCCTGCGGAAGGCGTTTTCCGGGGCTCGCGGGCCCGCCTACCCGATCGGCGCCGAGGACGTGCATCCGGACTGGGTCGCCGGAATGTTCATGCTGTTCCGTCGCGAGGCGTTCGCCGCGGTCGGCGGCTTCGACGAGCGCTACTTCCTCTACTACGAGGATGTCGACTTGTGCGCGCGCCTCAGGCTCGCCGGCATGCGGGCGGTGCTGTGTCCTTCGGTCGAGGCGACGCACGATGCGCGGCGCCAGAGCCACCGCGATCTGGGCCACTTCCGCCTGCATCTGCGCAGCATGCTGCGCTTCTTCGCGTCAGCGCCGTTTCGGCGGATCGTTTGCCACCACGCCCGGCGGGGGGATCGGCGCTGAGGATCCCGATCCACGGCGGCGACGGGATGCGCGGGCGCCGGTCGTTCGCTCGGCTCGCGCCGCGACACGAGGTGCGCGTCACGCTGCGGCAGCCGCTCGCGAGCTACGCCGCGCTCGGCCTCTTCCACCCCGGCAACGCCTACGGCGGCATCGAGCTCCGCGCCCCGGATGCGCTGCGCCCGGTGCTCGCGGCGTTCGGGCCCGAGGCCGTGATCAACGCCGTCGGAATCGTGAAGCAGCGTCCCGACGCCGAGGAGGCCATCGCGAACCTCGAGATCAACGCCCTGCTCCCGCATCGGCTCGCCCTGCTGTGCCGGCCGATCGGCGCGCGCCTGGTCCACGTGAGCTCGGACTGTGTGTTCTCGGGCCGCAAGGGAAACTACGCGGAGGCGGATCCGCCCGACGCGGACGACCTCTATGGGCGCACGAAGGTGCACGAGCTCGCGCGGCAGATGACGCGGGGCGGGGCGTGATCGGCGACCGGGAAGCCCGGCGGCTCAGGACCGCCGGTACAGATCCTCGAACCGGACGATGTCGTCTTCGCCGAGGTAGCCGCCCGACTGCACCTCGATGAGGTACAGCGGCACTTTCCCGGGGTTCTCGAGGCGGTGCTTCACCCCGATCGGAATGTAGGTCGACTCGTTCTCGGCGACCAGGCTCACCTCGTCGCCGCGCGTGACCTTCGCCGTGCCCGAGACGACCACCCAGTGCTCCGCACGGTGGTGATGCATCTGCAGGCTGAGCGCCGCGCCCGGCTTGACCATGAGTCGCTTCACCTGGAAGCGCTCGCCGGCGTCGATCGACTCGTAGTAGCCCCACGGGCGGTAGACCCGCCGGTGGGAGAGGTGCTCGGTGCGCTTCGCCGCATCGAGCTTGCCGACGATGTCCTTCACCTTCTGCGCCTCGTCCTTCGAGGCGACCAGCACCGCGTCGTCGGTCTCGACCACCACCGCGTCGCTCAATCCGAGCACCGAGACCAGGCGCTTCTCGGCCCGGACGTAGCAGTTCTCCGCCGCCTGCACGTGCACGTCGCCGCGCAGGACGTTGCCTGACGCGTCCTTGTCGCCGACCTCCCAGAGCGTGGTCCAGGAGCCGACGTCGCTCCACCCGATGTCGACGGGGATGACCACCGCAGCGTCGGTCTTCTCCATCACCGCATAGTCGATCGAATCGGCCGGGCAGGCGGCGAATGCCTGCTGATCGAGCCGGACGAAGTCGAGATCGGTTGCGGCGCGCTCCCATGCCGTGCGGCAAGCCGCGAGCATCGCCGGGGCGTGGCGATCGAGCTCCTCGAGGTAGCGTCGGGCGCCGAAGACGAACATGCCGCTGTTCCAGGCGAACGTGCCCGCCTTGAGGAAGGCGCGCGCGGTAGTGAGGTCGGGCTTCTCGACGAAGCGCGCGACGCGGAACACGTTCTCGTGACCGGCGATCGGCTCACCACCCTCGATATAGCCGTAGCCGGTTGCGGGGTGATCGGGCCGGACGCCGAACGCCGCGAGGAATCCAGCGCGGGCGGCGGCAGCCGCCTTGAGCACCGCGGCGTGGAACGTATCGACGTCGCGGATCAGGTGGTCGGCCGGCAGCACGAGCATCACCGCGTCCGGATCACTGCGCTCGAGGCCGAGCGCGGCTGCCGCGACCGCCGGCGCGGTGTTGCGGCCAATCGGCTCCAGGATCTGCGTTCGTGGCGGCGCGCCGATCTCGCGGAGCTGCTCGGCGACCAAAAACCGGTGCTCGCTATTGCTGACGACCGTGACCGGCTCGGCGCCGGGTAGCCCGCGCAGGCGCTCGACGGTGTCCTGGAGCATGGTCCGCTCGCTCACGAGCGGGAGGAATTGCTTCGGAAGCAGCTGGCGCGACATCGGCCAGAGCCGGCTGCCGGCGCCGCCGCAGAGGATCACTGGGTAGATCTTCGCCATTCGGTTCGCGACCACACAGGGTTTCGCCTGAGCGGGGTCGCCGAATCAGTGGGTCGCCCTCTAAGGTGACCGACGCTTAGACGATAGCCGGGTCAAGTGTGCCACAAGCCATCGGCGCCGCCCGCTTCCGGCAGCCGCCGATCCGACAAGACGTCACAGACCGGCGCATACCCCTCGCGTCCGCCCTTCGATCCGGACTATCATTCGACCAATGCATGGAGGATCGCATGAATCTCCCCGCTGATCTCGGAGTGAAGCGGCGAGCGCTCACCGTCGAGGCCTATCACCGCATGGGCGAGGTCGGCATCTTCGCGCCCGACGAACGGGTCGAGCTGATCGAAGGGGAGGTCGTCGAGATGGCGCCGATCGGAAGCAGGCATTCGGGTCTGGTAAACCGGATCACCCACTTGCTGGTGCAGGCGGTTGGGAAGCGTGCCGTGGTGTCCGTTCAGAACCCTGTGCGTTTGAGCCGGATCTCGGAGCCTCAACCCGACTTCGCCGTGCTCAAGCCGCGCGCCGACGACTACCAGTCGGCCACGCCGCTCCCCGAGGACGTCTTTCTTCTGGTCGAGATCGCGGAGACTTCGCTCCAGTACGACCGTGAGCTGAAGGCCCCGCTGTACGCGGCGCACGCGATTCCCGAGCTCTGGGTCGTCGACGTCACGGAGAAGGTCCTCTGGATCTACCGCGAGCCTCAGGCAGGCAGCTACACGCGGGTGGAGAAGACCGAGCGGCCCGGGAAGCTCCGCCTCGCGGCCGCACCCGACATCGAGCTCGACCTCAGCGGCCTATTCTCCTGAAATCGCGCTTCGCGAGGCGCGGCGGAGTCAAGCGTGACCGCTCGCGTCACGGGGAGCGCCGCGCGAGCCCGAGCGTTTCGCGCAGCTCGCGGACGATCGCCGGATCGAGCGGCGCTCGCATCGTCTCTCCGCCGCGCTCGATGTCGACGATGAGCGCCTCGACCGCTTCGCGTCCGTCCGGATCGCGCACCGCGTCGCGCGGCGTGCGCCCGCCGAGCGCGGGGAGCTTCTGGTCGACCCAAGCCCGGTAGTGGGCGCGCAACCGCTCCGCGAGCACGGCCTTCACCTCCGGCAGCTCGGCGAATCGTTCGCGCTCGGCGCTGCGCGCTTTCGTCTTCGGGTCCTGCACCGAGCTTCGCGCGCGCTTCAGCATCGAGCGCGCCGACTCGATCTTCGCGGTGCGGAAGCGCGCGCGGTCGCCGAGCCGCCCCTCGACGATTGTCCGGAGCGTCCGGGCGCGCTCGGCTGAATTCACCTCGGCAGTCAGGCGGCTGCCTTCGATCGCAAGGGTGCCGAGGACGGTGTTCTCCCAGTCCGGATGCATGGCGTTGCCGAGCCGCCGCCACGAGATCTCGGCCCGCACGAGATTGCCGGCGGCGTCGAGCTCGGCCGCTTCGGCGATCTCTTCCTCCGACGCGCCCGCGGTGAGGTCTTTCAGCTTCTCGAAGACCTCGCGCGGGGAGTCGATGTCGTAGAGCAGCCGCTGAAACTGCAGCGGTTCGCCGTCCGTGTTGGCGAGCGCGGGCGGCCGTGGATCGAGCAGTGCGCCGGTGATGTCGTGGTAGAGGCGGAACAGCTCCAGGTGGCATTCGCGCAGCCGCTCGGCGCCGGACAGATCGCGCAGCCCCAGAACGCTCTGGATGTTCTTCCTGAGGGCGATGATCTCGGGCTTGTGCCGGGGAGGAATGACGACCGGCCCGCAGCCGTCGATGACCGTGATGCCGTCGATCGGCACGATCTTTGCGAACATCAGATCGGCGGGTCGCGCCCCGGCGGATGCGCTCGCCTCGAGGACGTCGATCTCGGTGCCGAGCAGGACATCGCGCAGCCGCAGCCGGCGCCCGGGCTCGCAGTCGAGCACCTCATGAAAGCTGAAGGGTGCCCGGCCGCACGCCTCGATGTAGCGCTTGGCGACCGGGTCCAGCCGCCTGCCCGCTCTCTGCACATACGCCTGAGCGGCCGTGGTGGCGTGCGCCGCCGTCGGCACTTCCGTTTCCTCGGGGTCGGGCAGCCAGTCGTATAGAAACCAGGGCGCGAACACCTGCATGTGCGGGGTCTCCGGGTCGAACGCCTCGTCGCCCTCCCAAAGGGTGAACTCGGCCCAGGCTTCGTCGATGGCGGTCGGACCGAAGTGGGTCGTCGCCACACTCAGGACGCGGTGCCCGAGATCGTCGATGGCACGCCGGACGCGGCGCCAGGTCGCCTCGTCCGCCGGCACCGCTTCGTTCGCGCGGAGGCAGCAGTGCTTGTACTTCTTGCCGCTGCCGCACGGGCAGGGATCGTTGCGACCGGGAGTCACAGCAGGCGCTCGGGAGATGTCGAGATTATCGCGGTCGTTCTCGAGCAAGACAACGCCGCGGTCCGGCTTCGACACGCAGAACGTGCGACGCCGGGGCTCTACAATCGCGCCAACTCGTGACTGCCGACGATCCCTCGCTCCCTCCCCGACCCTTCGGGACGCCTCCCGTGGAAGGGAGGCAAAAGCCCATCCTCGTCACCGGCGCGACCGGCTTCGTCGGGCGCGCACTGGTCGAGCGGCTTGTGGCCGATCGGCGTGCAGTGCGAGGTGCCCTCCGTGCAACCTCGACGGCGCCGCCGGCGCAGGTCGAGCCGGTCGCCATCGGCGACCTCGGCCCCGACACCGACTGGACGCGCGCAGTCCGCGGCGTCGACGCGGTCGTGCATCTCGCCGCCCGCGTCCACAGGACCGGCGAGGCCGAGTCGAAAGCGTTGCCCCTGTTCCGCGCGGTCAACGCGGCCGCGTCGGCCGCGCTCGCGCGCGCCGCGAGAGATGCGGGGGTCCGCCGGCTCGTCCTGCTCAGCACGACCACCGTCTACGGTGATCGCAGCGCCGGCCGGGCGTTCGACGAGTCGAGCCCGCCGGCGCCCGCGAGCCCCTACGCGCGCTCGAAGCTGGAAGCCGAGCGGCTCGTCGCCGAAGCGCTCGCCGGGTCGGCGACGGAGCTCGTGGTGCTCCGGCCGCCGCTCGTGTACGGCCCGGGCGCGAAGGGCAACTTCGCGCGGCTCGTTCGCCTCGTGCAGCGCGGCGTGCCGCTGCCGCTCGCATCGGCGCGCAACCGCAGGAGCCTGGTGTTCGTCGAGAACCTCGTCGACGCGATCTTGCGCGTGCTCGACCATCCGGCGGCGGCCGGCCGCACTTACGTCGTGAGCGATGGCGAAGACGTCTCGACGCCCGAGCTGATGACGCGGGTTGCGGTTGCGCTCGGCCGGCCGCCGCGGCTGTTCGCTTTCCCCCCCGCGCTGCTGCGCCTCGCAGGCACGCTTCTCGGCCGCGGCGACGAGGTGAGCCGCCTGTTGGACGACATGGTCGTCGACAGCACGCGCATCCGCGCCGAGCTCGGCTGGCGCCCGTCGTTCGGGCTGGCCGAGGGGCTCGCGCGAAGCGTCCAACGGCCCCCCGGCGATCCCCGGACCGAGGGGTAGAATCCGCACCACAACAACGACTTGAGCGATTCGTGCCCGCCGCACTCGCGCTGGTCCCGGTCGCCGCCGCCCTCGCCTGCGCCGCGGTGATCCTCACGCTCCTTCGCCGGCCCGAGTGGCTCCCGCTCGACCGTCCGAACGAGCGCTCGCTGCACGCGGCGCCAGTGCCCCGCGTCGGCGGCCTCGGGCTCATGGCGGGCGTGCTCCTCGTGTTCGCGCTGCTTCGCGCCGAGCCGCTGCTCGCCGCCCTGGTCCTCGGTCTCGCCGTGGTGTCGTTCCTCGACGACCGTTCGCACCTGCCGATCGGACTGCGCTTCGCGGCGCACGCGGTCGCGGCGGTGGTGCTCGTCGCCTTCGCGCTGCCCGATCTGCATCCGGTCTGGCAGGCCGCGGCCGTGCTCGCCGTGATCTGGACGACGAACCTCTACAACTTCATGGACGGCTCGGACGGCCTCGCCGGCGGAATGACGCTCTTCGGTTTCGCCGCGTACGCGCTCGCCGCCTGGCTCGCCGGGGACGGCATCTTCGCCGCGCTCGCGGCGAGCGTCGCCGCCGCGGCGGCCGCCTTCCTCGCGTTCAACTTCCCGCCGGCGCGCGTCTTCATGGGCGACGCGGGCTCGATCCCGGTCGGTTTCCTCGCGGCGACGCTCGGATTGCTCGGCTGGCGCGAGAGCTACTGGCCGATCTGGTTCCCGGTGCTCGTGTTTTCGCCGTTCATCCTCGACGCGAGCATCACGCTCGCGCGCCGCGTGCTGCGCGGCGAACGCTTCTGGGTGGCGCACAAGATCCACTACTACCAGCGGCTCGTCCGGCTCGGCTGGGGCCACCGCAACACCGCGCTCGCCGAGTATGCGTTGATGGCGGGTTGCGGGGGCGTGGCGCTCTGGGCGCTCGGCCAGCCGCGCGCGGCGCAGTGGACGACACTGGCCGCGGTGGCCGGCGCGTACGTCGCGCTGGCCGCCGCGGTCGACCTGGCGTGGCGGCGCCGGCGGAGCGAGCTTCGGGACGATGTTCCAGCGCATTAACTGGCGCAACCTCGTCGCGCTCGTCCACGACGCGCTCGCGGCGGGCGCCGCGTGGTGCCTCGCCTATCTCTTCCGCCTCAACTTCGAGCTCGAGGAGCCGTTCGCGACCGCGATGGTCACCCACGTCCTGTGGGTGGTGCCGCTGCAGGCCGCGATCTTCCTGTGGCTCAGGATGTACCGCGGGCTCTGGCGCTACGCGAGCCTCCCCGATCTGCGGCGGATCCTGGTCGCGGCTGCGCTCGGCGCGATGGCGATCGCGGTCGTGATCGTCATCTTCCGGCTGAGAGGGGTGCCGCGATCGGTGATCCTGCTGTACCCGATCCTGCTCGCGGTGATCATGGGCGGAAGCCGGGTCGTCTATCGCGCGTGGAAGGAGGGTCATCTCCGGCGGCTCACCGCCGATCGCGGAAGGCGCGTGATCATCCTCGGCGCCGACGCGGCCGCGGCCAACCTGCTGAAGAGCCTCGGGCGCAGCCCCGAGTGGCACTTCGTCGGGCTGCTGGACGACGACCCGCGGACGCGAGGCCGCGAGATCCAGGGCGTAAAGGTGCTCGGCACGCTCGCCCAGCTGCCCGAGATCGCGCCGCGGGAGCACGCCGAGCTCGCCGTCATCGCGATGCCCGACCGCGCGCACGCGGAGCGCCGGCGCGCGGTGGAGCTCTGCCGGGAGGCGAACGTGCCGGCGATGACGGTGCCGTCCTACGAGGACTTGGTCACCGGCAAGGTCACCGTCTCGCAGCTGCGGCGCGTCGAGCTCGACGACCTGCTCGGGCGCGATCCGGTCCAGCTCGACAGCCAGGGCCTCGGCGGCTGGCTGGGCGGGCGCACGGTGCTCGTGACCGGCGCCGGCGGCTCGATCGGCGCGGAGCTGTGCCGTCAGATCCTCAAGTTCGCGCCGGCGCAGCTGGTCGCGTTCGATGCGAGCGAGCTCGCGCTGTACGAGCTCGAGCAGGAGCTCGGGCTGGAGCGCGGCGCCACGCGGCTCGCCTATCTCGTCGGCGACGTGAAGAGCGGTTCCCGCCTCGCGGAGCTGTTCGGCGCCGCGCGCCCGTCGGTCGTCTTCCACGCCGCCGCCTACAAGCACGTTCCCTTGATGGAGAAGGAGAACGCCTGGGAAGCCGTCCGGAACAACGCGCTCGGCACCTGGCGCGCGGCCGAGGCGGCGATCCGCCACGGCGTCGAGAAGTTCGTGCTCGTCTCGACCGACAAGGCCGTCAACCCCACGAGCGTGATGGGCGCGAGCAAGCGGCTCGCCGAGCTGCTCTGCCAGGGGTTCGGCGGCGCCCGCACGCGCTTCGTCGCGGTCCGGTTCGGCAACGTGCTCGGCTCGACCGGCAGCGTGATCCCCAAATTCCGCAGCCAGATCGCGGCGGGCGGCCCGGTGACGGTGACCCATCCCGAGATCCGGCGCTACTTCATGTCGATCCCCGAGGCCGCGCAGCTCGTCCTCCAGGCCGGGCTCATGGGCCAGGGCGGCGAGATCTTCGTGCTCGACATGGGCCAGCCGGTGAAGATCGTCGACCTCGCGCGCGAGCTGATCCGCCTTTCCGGGCTCTCCGAGGACGACATCCGGATCGTCTTCACGGGCCTGCGGCCCGGCGAGAAGCTCTACGAGGAGCTGCTCGCGGACAACGAGCGGACGCTCGCCACGCCCCACCCGAAGCTGCGCGTCATGAAGTCCGAGGCGCCGCGCGACCGCGCGTGGGTGCAGGACGCCGTGCGCTGGCTCGAGACCGACGGCACGCTCGCACCCGCGGAGGTCCGGGCGGCGCTCGGCCGCTGGGTGCCGGAGTACGCGCCGGCGGGAGCGGCGGCGGCAACTGAGTCGCGCGAGATCGAGGTCGCGGCCACGTCGAATCCTAGGTGACCGTCACCGCTGCGATCTTGCCGGGCAGATCCGCTAAGCCGCTCGCCGCCGCGAGCTCGCCGGCGAGCTGCCTTCGGGCGGTGGGAAGCCGAAGGGTGTGCGCTAGAATCTCCTCCAATACCACTCACGAACCGATGAACTACATGGCTCGGGCAGTCACGCGGCAGCAGGTGGTCGAGACCCTCGGTAACCATCGGCATGATCTCGCGCGGCTGCACGTGAAAGCGCTCGCGTTGTTCGGCTCCATCGCAAGAGACGAAGCCCGCCCGGACAGCGACATCGACCTGCTCGTCGAGTTCGATGGAGAGCCGAGCTTCGATCGATTCATGGACCTGAAGTTCTTCCTCGAGGATCTGCTGAAGAGAAAAGTGGATCTTGTCACCCGTGCGGCACTCAAGCCCAGAATGCGGCGGATTGTCGAGCGGGAGGCGCTGCATGTCGCGTGACTGGCGGCTCTATTGGGACGACGTCATGGCGGCTTGCCGAAAGGTCCAGCGCTATACCGCGGGGCTCGACAAGGCGCAATTCCGTGGCGACGAGAAGACCTACGATGCGGTGCTCCGCAACATCGAAGTCATCGGCGAGGCGGCGAAGAATCTTCCGGACCATGTGCGCGCCCGCGTGAGCGGCATCGAATGGCGGAAGATCGCGGGGATGAGGGATATCGTCGCGCACAAGTACTTCGGCGTCGACGATGCGATCCTGTGGAGCATCGTTAGCGAAAAGGTCCCGGAGTTGCTCGCGTGCCTAACGGCGGTTGACCCGGACTCGATCGAACCCGAATCCGGGACCGATCCGGGGCGTGCTGCGCCGCCGAGAACAGACACCGACTGACGTCGTGGCCTCTGCGCCTTCCACCGAGCGGCAACCGCCGGCCGTCGCGGCTCCCTCCGGCTCGCGCTGACCCGCGGTGACCCGCGCCGCCGTCCACTCGCTCGCCAAGCGGCAGGTCTTCGAGAAGGCGCTCGAGCTGCGCCGGCGGGGCGTGCTGTTCGATCCCCGCAGCGCCGAGCTCGAGGACGTCTTCCGCGGCAGCATCGACCGCTTCTGCGATATCGCGGTGCGGCTCCGCGCGCACCGGCGGGTGCTCGACGTGGGCGCCGGCCACGGCATGCTGCTCGCGCTCCTGAGCGCGCTCGGGCACGAATGCCACGGGCTCGACATCGCCGACCAGTCGGCGCGCTACCCCGGGATCTACCGCGACCAGCCGATCGCGTTCCAGGTCTGCAACGTCGAGGTCGACCCGATCCCGTATCCCGGCGATCACTTCGACGCGGTGGTGTGCTGCCAGGTCCTCGAGCACTTCACGCACTCGCACCTGCCGGCGATGCTCGAGATGCGGCGGGTGCTGCGGCCGGGCGGGATCGTCGAGGTGGACGTGCCGAACGTCGCGAGCCTGCGCAACCGCAGCCGGCTCCTGCGCGGCAAGAACATCACCTTCGACTACGAAGAGCACTACCTGCGCGCGGAACCGGTGAGCTACAAGGGCCGGTCCTTCTACCCGCTGCGACACAATCGCGAGTTCACGAAGCGCGAGCTCGAGCTGCTGCTCGCGACCGCGGGGTTTCGGCGCATCGACGCGGCCTTCCTCAAGTCCCGCCGCTACCGCACCGGGCTCGCACGGATCCGCAGCGTCGGGACGGCGCTCAAGGACGCCGTGCCGAGCCTGCGCAAGTCGCTGATCGCCTACGCCGAGAAGTAGTCCCCTCTCTCCCGTGGGGGAGAGGGCTAGGGTGAGGGGGTCGCTCACGCGGTGAGCCCCTGGCGTGCGCAGACTGCTCTGCGATGTCGCGCGACCCAATTGCCACACGGCACGCCCGCGCGCTTCGCCGCGCGCAGACGGACGCGGAACGCCGCCTCTGGGAGCGGCTACGGTCTCGGCAGCCCGGCGGGTTCAAGTTCCGCCGCCAGCTGCCTGTCGGCCGCTGCATCGCCGACTTTGCTTGCATTGAAGCAGCGCTGATCGTCGAGATCGACGGCGGCCAGCACGCTGAACGGACTTCGCACGACGAAGTCCGATCAACCCTGCTTCAGCGGCGAGGCTTTCGCGTCCTTCGCTTCTGGAACAACGAAGTCCTTGAGGAACCAGACGCAGTCCTGCAGCGAATTCTGAGCGAGCTCGAAGCGCGGTCCCCCTCACCCCAACCCTCTCCCCCTCTGGGGGAGAGGGAGTAAGTACGCGACCATGTCGTGGCCGCGGCCGAGCAGCCGGGCCATCCCGCCGCCGAGCTCCCCCGCCGCCTTCGCGGCCGCGTAGACCGCGGCGGGGACGTCGCCTTTTTCCGCGAGCCGCACCCGCGCCGTGTCGATGCGCGCGACGGCGAAGCCCGCGCGCTCGGCCGCGAGCGCGAGCGAGCGCGGATTGAAGAAGCTCACGTGGCCGGCGTCCTTGTCGAGGCGGAAATAGTCCCAGCGGCCCTTGAGCACGCGCGCCGTCCAGCTCTCGCCGTTGCCCGTCGACAGGAGCGCCACGCCGTCCGGTTTGAGGATTCGCCGGCACTCGGCGAGGAGCGCAAGCGGCGTCGGCAGGTGCTCGATCACCTCGAACAGGGTCACGCAGTCGAACGCGGCGTCCGCGTACGATTGGTCCTCCAGCAGGCCGGTCTTGACGTTGCGGCCGGCGGCGCGCGCCTCGGCGGCGATGTGCGGCGCCGGTTCCACGCCCTCCGCGGCGAAGCCGAGCTCCTGCGCGAACGCCACGAAATCGCCGCGCGAGCAGCCGACGTCGACCAGGCGGCAGTCCGCGGGCGCCCGGCCGAGCAGGCGCGCGACGCGCGCGAGCCGCCGGTGCGCAACCTGCCGCCGCCGCGCCGTCTCGCGCGCGGTCGGCCGGTTGAACCCCGGCGAGTCGAACCACTGCATCGAGCGCGCGTGGGCGGCGGCGCCGATCTGGCTCACGAGCTGGCCGCATTCGCCACAGCGCAGCAGCGGACCCTCGGGGAGCGCGATAGCGGTCCTCGCGAGCGCCGCCGCGCAGCCGACCGGGCATCGCTCGATCAGCCGGCGGTCGGCGCTCATGCGCGCGGCGCGGAGGCTCGACCCCGCGGGACGAATCGGGCATTCTTGCGCGCCGACGCCATGAACGCTGTCCAGCGCCCGAAGCTGCTCGCGATCCAGTTCAAGTATCTCGGCGACGTCGTCGTCGCGACGCCCGCGCTGCGCGCCCTGCGCCGCGCGTTGCCGGAGTGGGAGCTGCACGCGCTCGTGCCCGAGGAAGCGGTGCCGCTGCTTGCGGGCACCCGGTGGCTCGACCGGATCTGGGGATTCCCGAGGCGCCGGGGGCGCGCTGCGCTCGGCGCGTCGTGGCCGATGATCAGGCGGTTGCGGCGCGAGCGCTTCGCGGTGTCCGTCGACTTCGCCGGCAACGATCGCGGGGCGATGCTGAGTCTGCTGATCGGCGCCAGGCGGCGCATCGGTGTCGTCGCTCCGAGCGGATTCTACCTGCGGTCGCGCTGCTACACGGACCGCGTCGAGGCGTTCGATCTCACGCGGCACGAATCGATCCGGACCTGGGCCGTCACCGCGCCGCTGCGCGTGCCCTTTCCGGAGGACATGCGGCTCGAGATCGCGGCCGACGCCGAGCTCGCGGGCGCCGCGCGCGCGGCGCTCGGCGGGGCGCAGGTCCTCTGCTACGTGACCGCGAGCCAGCCGAAGCGCGAATGGCCGATCGAGCACTGGCTCGCGTTCGCGAAGCGCGCCGCGAACCTCGGACGCGCGATTGCCTTCACCGGCGGCAGCTCCGAGCGGGAAAAGGAGCTGCTGCAGGCCCTCGCCGGCCGCAAGCCCGGCGTCGCCGTCCTCCCGCCGCCCGAGCCGCTCGAGCTCCTGCTCGCCGTGCTCGCGCAGGCGAAGGTCGTCGTCACCGGCGACACCGGCCCGATGCATTTCGCGGCCGGGCTCGGCGTTCCGACCCTCAGCCTCTTCGGGCCCACGTCGGCGCAGCGCTGGGCGCCGGTCGGCGCGGCCCATCGCTGGATCCAGGGCGGGCTCTGCCCGTGCAGCGGCCACAGCGCGGTGTGCTATGCCGCTCACCGCTGCATGGCCGCGATCACGCCCGAGCAGGTGTACGAGGAGTATTCGCGGCTGCTCTAAACCCCCCGGCTCGCTCCGCTCGCCACCCCCCTTTACAGGGGGGCAAACTCAGCCCTTGCGGTAGAGCTCCGGGTTCAGCGACGGGTCGTTGTACATCTTGAACTGGCGGTAGACGCGGAAGCCGCGGGTGCCGCGCGCGACCCCGGCGAGCAGCTCCGCGAGCGCGCTTGCGAGATCGGCGCGCTGCCGGCGAATGACGCCGAGCTTCTCCCGGCAGCGGGCGCGGTGCTCGTCCGAAGCATCCGTCCGTTCCGCCTCCTCCGCCATGTGGTAGGCCTTGAGCGCGAGGATGGAGAGCCGGTCGAGGATCATGCCCGGCGTCTCGGAGTTCATCGGCGTGCCGTCCGGGCAGGCGGGCGCGCGCTCGGCGAGCCACGCGTCGATCCGCTCGATGCAGTCGTTCCGGCGCTGGTTCCACTCGTCGATGCTGCGCTTCGCGCGGTAGACGTACTCGAAGCCCTGGTCCTCCCGGCGCGCCTTGTCCTCCTCGTGCCAGAGCTCGAAGTTGCAGTGATGGTTCTCCTCGACGAGCGCGAGCAGCGCGCTGGCGGAGGGCGCGAACGGCGAGCGATGCCACTCCTCGGTCTTGCGCTCCTGCAGCGCGAGCAGGCCGGGAACGTCGATGCGGTCCACGCGCTCACCCCTCACGGAACTGGGTGACGAACCACTTCCGCACACCGTTCCCGTCTCCCGGGCCGCGCGCGGGAGGGGCTAGGGGCGAGGGTTCTCAGCGCCTCGACCATTGGCGGAGGCCGCTAGCCCGGCGTGCCGCCGCGGTACAGGTCGAGCCCCTGCACCGCGGTGACGCGCGTGGAACGCCGCAGCGAGGCGAGCCGGCGCGCGTTCTCCGGGAGCCGGCTGCGGTCGTTCTCGGCGTGCCACAGATGGAAGAGCGGCGCGGCGAACCGCGCGCTCTTGTGCTTCACGCCCGCGTGCAGCAGCCGGATGACGAGATCCGAGTCCTCGAGGCCCCAGCCGGAGTACGACTCGTCGAGCCCGTTCACCCGCTCGAGGTCCGCGCGCCAGACCGCGAGGTTGCACGTCTTCACGCCCTTCCAGCGCGCCGGCCGGAGCTTGCGGAAGGCGCCGTCGCCCAGCGCGGCGAGCGGCAGCAGCCGGTTGATGTCGCGCTTCAGCCACGCGGCGAGCCATTGCGCGTTCGTCCAGGTGTGCACCGGGAGCCGCTCGGCGAGCACGCGCGCAGTGAACGCGCGTGAGAGCAGCATGCGATTGCCGGCGAGGAACCAGCCGCGCTCGGCGAGCCGGCGGTGCGCCGCGACGAAATGGCGCGACGGGATGCAATCGCCGTCGGTGAAGACGACGTGGTCGGCCTCGGTCGCCGCGACCGCGCGGTTGCGGATCGCGGCCGCGCGAAACCCGCGGTCTTCGTGCCAGACGTGCCCGAGCGCGAACGGCGCGCGCGCGGCGAACGCCTCGACCACGCGGCGCGTCTCGCCCGTCGAGCCGTCGTCGGCGATCAGCAGCGCGAACTCGAGCGTGCTCTGCGCGCAGAAGCCCTCGAGCACGAGCGCGAGCGCGTCCGGGCGGTTGTAGGTCGTGACGATGACCGCGGTCTTCATCGGTCCTGCCCGCGCGATTCTAACCCTCCGAACAGGACCCCCAGCCCCCAGGCGAAGAGCAGCCCCTCGGTGTGGTCGAGCAGGAGCGAGTTGAAGAGGCAACCCACCGCGATCGTCAGCACCAGCCCGCGCGCGAGCACGCCTTCGGAGCGCGCCGGCAAGCGCGGCGCAAGCCGCCACGGGATCCAGAACAAGGCGGCGAGCGCGACGAGCCCCGGGATGCCGAGCTGCGCCATGAGATGCAGGTACTCGTTGTGCGGATTGCGGGAGGGCGCCATGGCCGTGCCCGCGATTTGCTTCTCGTAGGCCTGCGGGAAGCCGCCGGTGCCGACGCCGACGAGCGGGCGGTCGCGGATGATCCCGAGGGTGTTGTAGTAGAACTCGAGTCGGTAACCGATCGCGGTCTGCGTCGCCACACCCGGTTCCCACTCCCGGACCTCGCGCACCGTTTCCGCCAGTCGGTTCTGCAGCGTCGACGAGACGGCGACCCCGACCCCGACGACCATCGCGCCGCCAAGCGCGAACAGCGCCAGCCCCACGAGGCGGCGCCAGGCGTAGCCGAGATACAGCGCGAGCGCAGCGAGCACGACATAACCGGTGCGGCCGGGGACGACGAACAGGACGTTCGCGACCGCCGCGGCGGAGAGCGCGAACCAGACCGTCCGGACCGGCCCGCGCGCCGCCTGCAGCCCGAGCACCGCGAACAGGAACGCGCCGAACGCGACCAGAACGCCGTGCGTCAGCGAGAGCTTGACGACCACCGGGTACTCCGGTGTCCCGCGGATCCAGGGATTGGGCGGCACCACGCCCAGCTTCACCAGGTAAGAGAGCCACACCAGCACCGCGAGCCCCGCGGCCAACGCGAGGAGCGCGCGCCGCCGCCACGCCGGGTCGCCGAACAGCGTGACGAAGACCCCCAGCGCCGCGAGATCGGCGTACTTGCCGAAGTAATGGAGGGCGTCTTTCCGCGAGTGCTCGCCGTACGCGAGCCCGACTGCGAGCAGCGCCACGAATCCGAGCGCCATCAGCGCGACCGGGTGGCGGCGGAGCTGCGCGAAGCGCTCCCGGTAACGGTCGGCGGCGAGCCAGCACGCGAGCGCGAGCGCGAGCAGCGCGCCGTCGACCGCGACCGCGAACGGGAGCGAGATGCCCAGCGCGACCGCAGCCGCGCGGGCCAGATTCTCGGCGCGGCCCTGGAAGCCGGCGAGCGTCACGCTCGGGCCGCGTGCCGCGTCAAGCCGCGACCGCCTCTTCGCGCGAGTACTGGATGCGGTACAGGCGCGCGTACAGGCCGTCGCGCGCGAGCAGCTCCGCGTGCCGCCCGATCTCGGCGATGCGGCCGCGGTCGAGGACGACGATGCGGTCCGCGCGCTCGATCGTCGACAGGCGGTGCGCGATGACGAACGTGGTGCGGCCCAGCATCAGCAGCTCGAGCGCCTCCTGGATGTGCCGCTCCGACTCGCTGTCGAGCGCGCTCGTCGCCTCGTCGAGGATCAGGATGGGCGCGTCCTTGAGGAACGCGCGCGCAATCGCGAGACGCTGGCGCTGCCCGCCCGACAGGCGCACGCCGTCCTCGCCGATCTGCGTCGCGAGCCCCTGCGGCATCTCGCGGATGAACGCCATCGCGTGCGCGGCCTCCGCGGCGGCGACGATGTCCGCCTCCGAATGGTTCCCGAGCCGGCCGTAGCCGATGTTCGCCGCCACGGTGTCGTTGAAGAGCACGATGTCCTGGCTGACGAGCGCGATGTTCTCCCGCAGGCTCGTCAGCCTGACCTGGGTGGTGTCGCTCCCGTCGATGAGGATCCGCCCCCCGGTCGGCTCGTAGAACCGCGGGAGGAGGTTCACGAGCGTGGTCTTGCCGCTGCCCGAGGGGCCGACCAGGGCCACGCGCTCGCCGGCGGCGACGCGGAGCGACACGTCCTGCAGCGCCGGCTGCGACACGCCCGGATACACGAAGCTCACGCGCTGGTACTCGACGTCGCCGCGGGCGCGGCCGAGCTCCGCGGTGCCGCGGTCGTGCTCGGGCTGCTCGTCGACCAGCCCGAACACCATCTCCGCGGCGGCGAGCCCACGCTGCATCACTTCGTTCACGTTGGTGAGCCGCTTCAGGGGCGCGAGCAGCATGCTCAGGCCCACGATGTACGAGACGAAGGCGCCGATGGTGGTCTGGTCGTTCGCCGCCTGCGCCGCGACGAAGTACACGACCCCGGCGAGCGCGATCGACGCGACCACCTGCGTCACCGGCACGGTCGCCGCGGCGGCGACGGCGATCTTCATCTGGAAGCGGCGGATCTTGTCGGCCGCGGCCGCGAGGCGCCGCGACTCGTACTCCTGGCCGCCGAAGACCTTGACGACGCGATGGCAGCCGACCGACTCCTCGAGGACGTGGTTGAGATCGCCCATCGCGATCTGGTCGGCGCGGTTCATCTTGCGCAGCCGGTTCGAGAAATACCGGATGATCAGCGCGATCGGCGGCCCCACGACCACCACGAGCGCGGTCAGCTGCCAGTTGAGATACAGCAGCCAGGCGAGCAGCCCGACGACCGCGAGCGAGTCCTTCACGATCACGTTCACGGCGTGGGTCGCGGCGCCGGTCACCTGCGTGACGCTATAGGTGAACCGCGAGACGAGGCTGCCGGTCGTCGCGGCATCGTAGTAGGTGGTCGGGAGCCGGACGAGCGCGCCGAACATGGCGTTGCGCAGGTCGACGACGAGCTTCTGCGCCACCCAGTGGATGCAGTAGCCGGAGATGAACGACGCCGCGCCGCGGATCACGAACAGCCCGACGATCAGCAGCGGCAGCCAGGCGAGGAGCGCGCGGTCTTTCTCGACGAACGTGCCGTCGAGCAGCGGTTTCAGCAGCGCCGGAAACGCCGGCTCGGTCGCCGATACGACCGCCATCGCGACGATCGAGGCGGCGAAGACGCGCCAGTACGGCTTGACGTAGCCGAGGAGGCGCAGATAGAGCCGCAGGCCGGAGAGCTTCTCGAGAAGCATGAGCGCGGCATTATAAGCGGGCAGCGCTCCCGTCCGAGCGCGCGGCGGCTGCACCGGCGCCGACGCCGGACCCCGTTCGGCTGGGATCGGCCACTCCAGCCGCTACAATTCCCGCGATGACCGAGATCAAGTCACCCGACGCGGCCGCGCTCGCCGCGGCGCGCGCACGCCAGGCGACGCTCACGAAGCCGCACGGTGCGCTCGGACGCCTCGAGGACCTGGCGTGCTGGTTCGCGGCGCGGCAGGGGCGCAGCGTTCCGGCGCCGCTCGCGGCCGCGATCACCGTGTTCGCCGCGGATCACGGCGTCGCCGCGCAAGGCGTCTCGGCGTACCCCGGGGAGGTGACGATGCAGATGGTCGCCAACTTCGCGCGCGGCGGCGCGGCGATCAACGTGCTCGCCCGGCGCGCCGGCGCGCGGCTGACCGTAGTCGACGTCGGCGTCGCGCGCGACCTGCCGGCGCTCGAGGGGGTCGTCCGCGCGCGCGTCCGTCCGGGCACCGACGACCTCTCGCTCGCTCCGGCGATGAGCCGCGCCGAAGCGGAGCGCGCGCTCGCCGTCGGCGCGGGGCAGGCCGCGGCCGACGTCGCCGCCGGCGCGACGCTGCTCGTCGCCGGCGACATGGGGATCGGGAACACGACGGCGGCCGCGTGCCTGGTCTGCGCGTTCACGAGCGAAGCGCCCGACGCGATCGTCGGCCACGGCACCGGCCTCGACGAGGCCGGCCGCGTCCGCAAGGTCGCGGTCGTCGAGCGCGCGTTGGCGCGCGCGCGGGCGCGCGCCGCGTGCGACGGCGTCGACTGGCTCGCGGAGCTCGGCGGCCTCGAGATCGCCGCGATGACCGGGTATTACGTCGAGGCGGCGCGGCGCGCGGTACCGGTGCTGCTCGACGGCTTCATCTCGGCGGCCGCGGCGCTCGCCGCGCGCGCGATCGCGCCGCGCGCGGTCGACTGGATGCTCGCCGCGCACGCCTCCGCCGAGCGCGGGCATCGCGCGGCGCTGCGCCACCTCGGCCTCGACCCGCTCGTCGACCTGGGCCTGCGGCTGGGCGAGGGCAGCGGCGCCGCCCTGGTGCTGCCGGTCATCGACGCCGCGCTCGCGCTGCACGCGGAGATGGCGACCTTCGCGGAGGCCGGCGTCTCGCGGCGCGGGGCATGACGAGCGCGGCCCTCGTGGCGACGCTCCTCCGCCACGGCGAAGTGGCGGGCTACGCGCACGCCTTCCTCGGCGAGCGCGATCCGCCGCTGAGCGCCGCCGGCTGGGCGCAGATGCGCGCGGCGCTCGCGTCCATAGACCCTCACCCCTACCCCCTCTCCCGCTCTCGCGGGCGAGGGGAACGTCGTGTTCGCCAGCGCGACGGCGCTGGCGAACCATCCGGCTCCGTCGACGTTCCGCCGATCACGGCGCTCGCCTGCTCGCCCCTCGCCCGCTGCCGTGCGTTCGCCGAGGGGCTGGCGCGCGAGCGCCGCCTCGGGCTCGACGTGCTGCCCGCGCTCGCGGAGATGCGGTTCGGCGAGTGGGAAGGGCTGACCAACGCCGAGGTCGAAGCCCGCGATGCGGCGCGGCTCGCGGCCTTCCAAGCCGACCCGAGCCGCGCGGGCCCGCCGGGCGGGGAGCACTATCCCGACTTCGAACGGCGCGTCCGGGAGGGCTTCGCCGCCTGGACGAGCGCCCGGTGCGGCCACGCGCTCGTCGTCACGCACGCCGGCGTGATCCGCGCGCTGCTCGCCGACTGCCTCCGGCTTCCGCCGGCGCGCCTCGCCCGCATCGCATTGCCGCCGGCGGCGACCTGCCGCCTGTCGCTCCTCGAGGGCGAGCCGCCTCTACTCCTCGCGCTCAACTTCGCGGCCCGACCGTGCGCGGCCTGATCCTCGCGCTGCGGTTCCTCACCCGGCTGCCGACGCCGCCGGCGCCGGACTCGCGCCCTGATGATCTCGCCGCCTCGGCGGCGTGGTTTCCGGTGGTCGGTGCCGTCGTCGGCATCGCGGTCGCGGCGGCGCTCGCGGTCGGCGTGCTCGTCGATCGCTGGCTCGGCGCGCTCGCCGGGCTGCTCGTCTGGGTGTGGATCACCGGCGCGCTCCACCTCGACGGGCTCGCCGACCTCGCCGACGCGCTCGGCGCCGCGCACCGCGACCCGCAGCGCCTGCTCGAGGTGCTGCGCGACCCGCACGTCGGCACCTTCGGCGTCGTCGCGATCGCACTCGCCCTCGCGGCCAAGCTCGTCCTGCTCGCGCTCGTCGCCGGGCACGTGGCACCGCTCGTCGACGCGATCTGGATCGCGGGGGTCGCGGACGCTGCGCCAGCGGCGGTACCCGCGCTCGCCGTCCCGGTCGCGGCGCTGGCGCTCATCGGCGCGTGGGCGCGGTTCGGGGCAGTGGTCTGGTCGCAGACCCTGCCGCCGCTCGCGCCGGGGAGCGCGGAGCGGTTCGCGTGGCGCGCGCGGCGCGCGAGCCTGGTCGCCTGGGCGGCCGCGCTGCTCGCCGCGGCCGCGTGGCTCTTCCCGCCGCTCGCCGCGGCGCCGCTCGCGATCGCGCTCTGGTGGGTGTTCCTCAGGCGTCGCCTCGGCGGCGTGACCGGCGACTGCCTCGGCGCCGGCATCGAGGTGAGCGAGATCGCCCTCCTCGCGCTCGCCGCGGTCGCGCTCGGCGCGCCCTGACGGATGCTCGGCGCCCGGCACGCGATCCTCCTCGTCGTGCTCGCGGTCCTCGCGGCCGCCAGCATGGCGATCGCACTCGTGGTCGGCAGCGTCGCGATCCATCCGCTGGACGTCTTCGACGCGCTGCGCGCGCCGGCCGGCGGGCTCGACGCGGACATCGTGCGGAGCCTCCGCCTGCCGCGCGCGATCAACGCGTTCGCGACCGGCGGGCTGCTGGCGGTGGCGGGCGTGCTGATGCAGGTCCTCGTCCGCAATCCGCTCGCCGATCCGTACGTCCTCGGCATCTCCGGCGGCGCGGCCGTCGGCGCGCTCGGCGCGATCCTCGCGGGCGCCGCCGGACTCGTCGTCCCCGGCGCAGCCTTCGTCGGCGCGGCGCTCTCCACCGCGCTCGTGCTCGCGCTCGGGCGTTCGGGGGGAACGTGGATGCCGACCCGGCTGCTGCTGGTCGGCGTGATCGTCGCCGCCGGGTGGGGCGCGGTCGTCACGTTCATGCTCGCCGTCGCGCCCGACCAGCGGCTGCGCGGCATGCTCTTCTGGCTGATGGGCGATCTCGCCCACGCGAGCGGCGGCGCGACCGCGCTCGCCGCGCTCGCGGTGGGCGCCCTCGCCGCGCTCGTGCTCGCGCGCAAGCTGAACCTGCTCGCGCACGGCGACGAGCGCGCGGCGATCCTCGGCGTCGAGGTCGCGCCGACGCGCCTCGCGGTCTTCCTCCTCGCCTCGGCGCTCACCGCCGGCGCGGTCACCACGGCCGGCACGGTCGGCTTCATCGGGCTCGTGGTGCCGCACCTCGTGCGGCTCGCTTCCGGGCACGATCACCGCGTGCTCGTGCCCGGCGCGGCGCTCCTCGGCGGCGGGCTGCTCGTGCTCGCCGACACGCTGGCGCGCACCGTCCTCGCGCCACAGCAGCTCCCCGTCGGGGTGGTCACGGCGCTGGTCGGCGTGCCGCTCTTCCTCTTCCTGCTCGCGCGCCGCAGCCGATGACCGGGGCCCTCCTCGAAGCGCGCGCGCTCGCGGTGGAGATCGCGGCGAAGTTTGTGTGCGCCGGCCTCGAGCTGCGGGTGGCGCGCGGCGAGCGCTGGGCGGTGCTCGGCGTGAACGGCGTCGGCAAGACGACTCTGCTCCGCACGCTCGCCGGCCTGCGCGCGCCGCGCGCGGGCGAGGTGGCGCTCGACGGCCGTCCGCTCCCGGCGCTGCACGGCCGCGAGCGCGCCCGCCGCCGCGGCATGCTGCTCCAGTCGGAGCACGACGAGTTCGAGGCGACCGTCATCGAGGCGGTGCTCGCCGGGCGGCACCCGCACGTCGCGCCGTGGGCGTGGGAGAGCGCGGCGGACGTGGCGGCGGCGCGCGCGGCGCTCGAGCGCGTGGCCCTCAAAGGATTCGACGAGCGCCGGCTCGCGAGCCTCTCGGGCGGCGAGCGCCGGCGGGTCTCGATCGCCGCCCTCCTCGCGCAGGATCCGGCGCTGCTCCTGCTCGACGAGCCGACGAGCCACCTCGATCTCCACCACCAGGTGGCGATCCTCGACGTGCTCGCCGCCTCGGCGACCCCGGACGGCAAGGCGCTCGTGATGAGCCTGCACGACGTGAACCTCGCCGCGCGCTATTGCACGCACGCGCTGCTGCTCTTCGGCGGCGGGCGCACCGAGCAGGGGCCGGTGCCCGAGGTGCTCGAGCCGGGCACGTTGAGCCGCCTGTACGCGCACCCGGTGGCGCGGATCGACGGCCCGCTCGGGCCGGTGTTCGCGCCGGGCTAGCGCTACCGAGCGGTCGCGCTTGCGCGACTCGACGTTCCCCTCGCCCGCGCGTTGTGGGTGAGCCGGGGTTTCGAAGAGCGTGCCTGCGCACGTTCGAGCCGGCGACCGCCCGACGCGATGCAGCGCGTCGGGCCGGAATGAGGGGCTGGGGTGAGGGCTACCGACCGGTCGCGCTCGCGCGACTCGACGTTCCCCTCGCCCGCGTTTAGCGGGAGAGGGGTTAGGGGTGAGGGTCAAGGCCGTTTGCGCCGCGCCTCCTCGAGCGCGGCGCAGAGCCGCTCCGCGCCGTCGAGCACGCGCGGCGTCGCGCGCTGGATGAGCTCCGGCGGGACGACGTAGAAATTCCCGCGCGCGACCGCCGTGAGCCGCGGCCAGCGCTTCCAGTCGTCGAGCCAGTCCGGACGCGCGTCGCCTGGCCCGCTCGCGACGATCGCTTCCGGGTCGGCGCGCACCACGTCCTCCTCGTTGATCGTCGGCGCGAGCGCGCGGAGCTCCCCGAAGACGTTGCGCCCGCCGCACAGCCGGATGACGTCGCTGATGAGGTGCGTGTCGTTCACCGTCTGCAGCGGCCGATCCCAGATCTCGTAGAAGACGCTCACCTCGGCGCGGCCGGCGTAGCGCGCGCGCAGCGCGGCGAGCCGGTCGCGATACCGCGCCGCCGCCCGCGCGGCGGCTTCGGGCGTCCCCGCGAGCGCGCCTAGCTTCTCGATGGTCCCGCCGAGCTCCGGCAGCGCGCCCGGCTGGGACGCGAAGACGGGCACTCCGAGCCGCTTGAGCTGGTGCAGGGCGTCCGGGCCGTTGCCGCTCGCCCAGCCGACGGCGAGGTCCGGCTTCAGCGCGAGGATCGCTTCGAAGTCGAGCCGGCTGTAGCCGCCGACGCGGCGGAGGGTCCGCGCCTCCGGCGGATAGTCGCTGTACTCGACCGCGCCGACCACCCGCGCACCGGCGCCGGCGGCGAACAGGAGCTCGGTGACGTGCGGCGCGAGGCTCACGATGCGGCGCGCCGGCGTGGCGAGCACAACGCGCTCGCCGAGGTCGTCCGTGACCGTGACTGCCGCGTGCGCCGCGCCGGCGACGAGGAGGCCGCCGAGGAGCGTCACGCCGCTACGCATGCGCGCCGCTCCAGGCGTCCAAGGCCGTCTCGAGCCGTGCCCATCCCTCCGGTTCCCCCGGCAGTCCGAACCGGAGCCCCGGAGGCTGCGCGAAGGCGCGAACGAGGATCGCGCGCCGCGCCAGGAACTCCTTGAGCGCGGCGGCGCGGCGCGTGGGCACCCAAGCGAAGAGCGCCGTTCGACCCGCGACGCTCAGCCTGCGCGCCTCGAGCAGGCCGGCAAGGCGCGCCGACGCTGCGGCGAGGCGCTCACGTTCGGCGCCGTGCCAGGCGCGATCGGCGAGCGCGCGGCATCCGACCCAGCGCGCGGGAGCGCTCACCGCCCAGGGGCCGAGCCGCTCCGCGAGCGCGGCGACGAGCTCCGGCGTGCCGAGCGCGAATCCGAGCCGCATGCCGGCAAGCCCGAGGAACTTGCCCGGCGAGCGCAGCACCACGAGCCCCGGACGGCCGCACTCCCGCGCGAGGCTCTCGCCGGAGTCGGCATCGGCGAACGCCTCGTCGACGACCAGCCAGCCGCCGGCGCGCGCGAGCCGCGCGTGCCACGCGAGCAGCGTGCCGCGCGCGAGCCGCGCCGCGGTGGGGTTGTTCGGGTTGCACGCGACGAGCACGTCGAGCTCGTCGAGGAGCGCCGGGACGGCGTCGACGCCGGTCTCGCGGACCGTGTGCCCGGCGCGCACCCACGCGCGCGCATGCTCGGCGTACGTCGGCGCGATGATCCCGACCCGCCCCGGCGCACGCAGCGCCGGGAGCGCATCGATCGCCGCTTGCGACCCGGCCGTGGCCGCTAGGTGCGGCGTGCCGTAGTAGTCGCGCGCCGCGTCGAGCAGACCGTCGTCCGGCTCCGGCAGCCGTCGCCAGACCTCGGCCGGGACATCGGGGACCGGCCAGCCGCGCGGATTGATCCCCGTCGACAGGTCGAGCCAGCGCTCGGGCGCATGGCCATAGGTCCGCGCCGCGGCGAGCACGCCGCCGCCGTGCTCAATCAAGCCACCACCTCCCGAGATCGATCGCCGCCAGGGCGGCGAGCCAAGCCACGATGCCGAAGCGGACGAGCCGCACGGCCCGGCCGATATCGGACGCCTCCGGCGCCCGGCCGAGCCCGAGCACGGGCCGCGGCCTGAGCAGGCCGTGGTAGCGCGCATCGCCCCCGAGCGCGACGCCGAGCGCGCCGGCGCCCGCGGCCATCGCCGGGCCCGCGTTCGGGCTGTACCAGGCGGACGCCTGGTCGCGCCAGCACGCGAGCGCGGCGCGCGTGCGGCCGAGCATCGCGTAGGTCGCCGCGGTCAGCCGGGCGGGCACCCAGTTGAGCGCGTCGTCGAGCCGCGCCGCGGCCCAGCCGAAGAAGCGGAAGCGATCGGTGCGATACCCCCACATCGCATCCAGCGTGTTGACGAGCCGATGCGCCACCGCGCCGGCGCCGCCGGCGACCGCGAACCAGAAGAGCGAGGCGAACACCGCATCGGACCCGTTCTCCAGCACCGACTCGACCGCGGCGCGGCTGACCTCGGCCGGGTCCATGCCGGCCGTGTCGCGACTCACGATCAGCGCCACGCGCGCCCGCGCCGCATCGAGGTCGCCCGCGGCGAGCGGCTCCGCCACCGCGCCCGCGTGCTCCGCGAGGCTGCGCGCGCCGAGCGCGAAGTACAGCGCGACGACGTCGACGACCGGCCCCGCCGCGGTCGCGCTCGCCCCCGCGACGAGCGCGATCGGCGGGGCGACCAACGCCGCGACGGCCGCGGCGCCAACGAGCCGGCCGGCGCGTGGACGCTCGGCGAGCCCGGGCGATGCGAGCAGCCGCCGCTCGAGCCGCGCGGCCACCGCGCCGAAGCCCACCAGCGGATGCCACCGGCGCGGCTCGCCGAGCGCCGCGTCGAGCGCGATGCCGATCCCCGCCGCGAGCGCAGTGGTCATGGGCGCCGCACCCCCGATGGGATAATCGGCGCGTGATCGACACGACGCTGATGGTCCAGGGCACCACCTCGGACGCCGGCAAGAGCGCGCTCGTGACCGGACTCTGCCGCGTGCTCGCGCGGCGCGGCGTGCGCGTCGCCCCGTTCAAGCCGCAGAACATGGCGCTCAACAGCGCGGTCACCGTCGACGGCGGCGAGATCGGCCGCGCCCAGGCGGTGCAGGCGCAGGCCTGCGGGCTCGAGCCGCACACCGACATGAACCCGGTGCTGCTCAAGCCGAACACCGACCGCGGCGCGCAGATCATCGTCCACGGGCAGCCGCTCGCGAACATGGACGCGGTCGCGTATCACGGCTACAAGCCGGTCGCGATGCCGGCGGTGCTGGAATCGTACCGGCGGCTCGCGCGCGCCTACGACTGCATCGTCGTCGAGGGCGCCGGCAGCCCGGCCGAGATCAACCTGCGCGACGGCGACATCGCCAACATGGGCTTCGCCGAGGCGATCGACTGCCCGGTGCTGCTCGTCGCCGACATCGATCGCGGCGGCGTGTTCGCGCACCTCGTCGGCACGCTCGAGCTCCTCGCGCCGAGCGAGCGCGAGCGCGTGGTCGGCTTCGTCGTCAACCGCTTCCGCGGGGACAAGGCGCTCCTCGATCCCGGGCTCGACTGGCTCGAGCGCCGGACCGGCAGGCCGGTGGTCGGCGTACTGCCCTATCTTCACGGGCTCCATCTCGAGGCGGAGGACGCGGTCCCGCGGGAGCATCGCGACAAGCCCGGCGCCGGCCTCCGGGTCGTCGTGCCGGTGCTGCCGCGGATCAGCAACCACACCGACTTCGATCCGCTGCGGCTCCATCCGGCCGTCGATCTGCGCTTCGTCGACCTCGCCGCGCCGCCTCCGGTCGCCGACCTCGTGTGCCTGCCGGGAAGCAAGAGCGTGCAAGCCGACCTCGCGAGCCTGCGCGCGGCGGGCTGGGACCGGGCGCTCGCGCGGCACCTGCGCTACGGCGGGAAGGTGATCGGGATCTGCGGCGGCTTCCAGATGCTCGGCCGGCGCCTCGACGATCCGGACGGCGTCGAAGGCGCGCCCGGCGCCGTGGCGGGCCTCGGCCTGCTCGACATCGAGACGACGATCGCGCGGGAAAAGCGGCTCGCGCGCGCGAGCGGGTGGCTCGCCTTCGCGGCGGCCGCGGTCACCGGCTACGAGATCCACATGGGCGTGACGACCGGCGCCGCGCTCGAGCGCCCGGCGGCGTGGCTCGGCGAGCGCCCCGACGGCGCGGTCTCGGCCGACGGGCAGATTCTCGGCACCTATCTCCACGGCCTGTTCGATCATCCGGAGGCGCGCGACGCGCTGCTGCGGTGGGCCGGGCTCGACGCGCAGCCGGCGCCCGACTACCGCCGCGTGCGCGAGGCGCAGATCGATCGGCTCGCCGACGCCGTGAGCGCGCATCTCGATCTCGGCCGGATCGCCGCGCATTTCCGTCCTCCCCTCAGAGCGGCTGCCCCTTGAGCACGATCGGCAGCCCCGCCGCCACGAGCGTGACGCGATCGCAGAGGCCCGCGACCTCTTGATTCAGCGTCCCTGCGACGTCGCGGAAGCGGCGCGCGAGGGCGTTCTCCGGCACGATCCCGAGGCCGACCTCGTTCGCCACCAGCAGCACCCGCCCCGGGAGCCGCGGGAGCGCGTCGAGCAGCGCGGCGCGCTCCGGCTCGAGCGGCGCTTCCGCGAGCAGCAGGTTCGCGAGCCAGAGCGTTAGGCAGTCGACCACGACGATCCGGTCGGCGGCGCATTCGGCGCGGAGCCGCGCGCCGAGCGCGACCGGCTCCTCCACCACGCGCCACGCCGCCGGACGCGCCGCGCGATGTCGCGCGATGCGCTCGGCCATCTCGGCGTCGCCGGGGGTCGCAGTGGCGACGAACGTCACCGCGCGGCCCGATGCGCGCGCGAGCTCGACGGCGAGCGCGCTCTTGCCCGATCGTGCGCCACCGAGAATGAGCTCCCGCATCGGTCCTTACCTCGGCGCGTAGCGTACTCCGGCGAACACGTTGAAGCCCGGCGTCGCGAACCCCCGCACCAGCTGGTAGTTCCGGTCGAAGAGGTTGTTCACGCGCGCGAACAGCGTCCAGTCGCGCTCGACCCGGTACTCGCCGAACAGGTTCACGAGCTCGTAGCCGGCGAGGCGCTGGGTGTTGGCGACGTCGTTGTAGCGCGGGCCCGACGCGACGATTTCGATCCCCGCCTGCCACGGCCCGAGGGCGCGGGCGACGCTCAGCGCCCCGTGCTCCCGGGCGCGGAAGGGAAGCTGCTTGTCCAGCGTCTCGTTCTTGGGGTCCTGGAAATCGGCGCTCGCCCGCACCGTCCAGCCGGCGAGGAACAACCCGTAGGTCAGCGTGACCCCGGCGATCTTCGCGTCTTGCACGTTTTCCGCGCGCTGGCAGAACGGGTTGCCGGGAATGGCGGCGGCGACGATGAGATCGGTGATGCGGTTCCGGTAGGCGATTACGCCCGCCGCGTGCGGGCCGCGCTCGTAGCGCACCCCCGCCTCGGCGTTCTCGGAGGACTCGGGGCGGAGGTTCGGGTTCCCGAACGCCGGGCAACCGAATCCCGGGGGAAAGTACAGCTGGTTGAAGGTCGGCGCCTTGAACGCCGTGCCGTAGGCGCCCGAGACTCGCCAGCCGGGAGCGAACGCGTAAGCGTAGCCGATCGCGCCGGTCGTCTTGTCGCCGAACTGCGAGTTGTCGTCGGTGCGCAGGTTGGCCTGCAGGGTGTGGGGTCCGGAGCGGCCGGTGTAGCCGCCGAGCACCGACACGATGGTCCGGTCGGTCACCGTAAAGCTCGTCGTGCTGCTCACCCGCTGGCCCAGATACTCCGCGCCGAGCAGCACGGCGCCGAGCGGCGTCGCGAAGTCGTTCTGCCACGTGACCTGGTCCTGAACGGTCTTGAACTCGCTCGACGTCGGACCGGATACCGACGTCAAGTCGTCGATCCCCTGGCCGATGCGCAGCAGGCTCTGCCAGGCCGGCAGGAAGCGGTTGCGGCTGTAGACGCCGTAGGCCGTCAGCGCCTTGTCGGTGTAGTCGTCGAAGGTGCTCATGAAGCCGTCAAAGCGCAGGCGACCGCTCGACCAGAAGAGCGTCCCGCCGAGCTCGTGGTCGGGCGTGAAGCGGTGCGCGAGCCGCGCGGTCGCGCTCGAGTTGCGGTAGCCGTCCCGATCGGGCTGGAAGAACGGGCTCGTCGGATCCTGGACGGCGCTGAAGCTCGAGCTCGAGAGATACGCGGCGTTGATGTCGAACGAGGTGTCGCCCGGGCCGCCACCGATGCCCGCGGTGTAGCGCTGGGTGTTGTAGGTCCCGTAGCCCGCCGACGCGCGCGGCTGCACCGGGCCCTGCCCGGCGCGAGTGAAGATCTGGATCACGCCGCCGATCGCGTCGGCGCCGTAGAGGCTGCTCATCGGCCCGCGGACGATTTCGATGCGCTCGATCTGGCTCGGCGGGATGTCCTCGAACGGGGTCGTGCCGAGCGTCGCCGAGCCGACGCGCAGCCCGTCGACGAGCACCAGCACGTGGCCGCTGTTGGTGCCGCGCAGGAAGACCGCCGACGTCGTGCCGAGTCCGCCGTTCTGGGTGATCTCGACGCCGGGCTGCGCCTGCAGGATCTCGGCGAGCGTGGAGACCCCGGCCTGATCGATCTCCTCCCGCGTGATCACGCTGACGTCGCTCACCACCTGGCTCACGCGCGTCGGCGTCCGCGTCGCGGTGACGACGACGGCGTCCTCGGGGTCGGCGGCGGCTGCGAACGGACCGGTGAGGCAACACACGAGTGCCGCGGCGGCCCGCGGCAGCGACTTGGTCATGACGGCTCCTCCCTGCCGGCGAGCGTCCCCGCACGCCGGCGCACGAACGCGGCGAGAGGAGCGCGCGAGGGGAGGCGGAACGAGACCTCCAGGCCACCGCCCGCCGCAGCGCTCCGAACCAATCGCTCGCGGCCGGTCTCCGGGCTCGCAAGCCGCCAAGCGGGGTGAACCGCTTGCCGCTCACGTCGCCTTCCCATGGCGCGCGCGCCACAGTGGCGGGGTGACGTGAGCTCGCTTGCCTACCGTTGCGGGGGCAGCACTGGCTTCCGGGCGCAGCCCGACACCAGTTTCCCGTTTCAGCCGGCGGAAGGAGAAACTCCCGCCGGACACCACGAACGAGCGGCGAGGATTCTAGCGGGGAAGCGACGCGTGCGCGCGCGCTCCGCGCGTTCGCGTCAGAATGGCTCGATGCGGGCCTGGTAGCGGTACAAGATCAGGCGGTAGAGCTTCCCGGCGACCTGGATGTGCGCGGCTTCGCGGCGCGCGGGATCGAGGGTCGTCCCGCCCGCGGCGGTCGCGGTGCGGAACCCGAACCGATCCTCGCGGATGAGCGCGCGCAGGATGGCCTCGAGCTCGGGGCGGGGGAGCGCGTCGCCGGAGTTGTCGATCAGCTCACAGGGCCGGCCGCGCCGCGTCGTACCCGCGATCCGCACGCAGTCGGCCCGCAGCGGGTTGCCCGACTCGAAGTCGGCGGCGCATTTGCCCGCGGGATCAAGCCAGTGGGGTGTGTCGGGCTTCACGAAAGTACATTGACATAGCTCCGTTAATCCTTGACCGGGCTGGATTTTCCCAACTATAGTGCGCCGCTATGGACGCTGAGCTGACGGCGTTGGAGGATCGCATCCGGCAGGCCGTGGAATTGTGCCAGCGGCTGCGGGTGGAAAACAGCGATCTGCGCCAACGCGTCGCGCAGCTGCAGGCCGAGAACAAGCGTCTCGCCGACAAGATCGTCGGCGCCAGGGAGCGGCTCGAAGGACTGCTCAGGCAGATCCCCGAATGAGCGACAAGCGCAAGACCCTCGACATCGCGATCATGGGCAAGACCTACAAGGTCACCTGCGCGGACGAGGAGCGCGAGGCGCTGCAGCGCGCGGTCGCGTATCTCGACCAGAAGATGAACGAGATCAAGTCGAGCGGGCGCGTGGGCAGCGCCGAGCGGATCGCCGTCATGGCCGCGCTGAACATCGCGCACGAGCTGCTCGAGGCGCGCGCGCCGCGGACGACTTCCGCGGCCGCGGGCGCCGACGCCTTTGACATGGCCGAGGTCAAGCGTAGAATGGCCGTGATGCAGGCGACGCTCGAGCAGGTGCTCGCGCCCCAGGAAAAGCTCTTCTAGCTCGTCTTTCCTCCCGGGCCCGCGAGTTGCACGCCGGCCCGCCTTCCCGGAAACCCCGGGAGCGCCGCGAAGCTTCAATGTCCCCTGTGGTGTGCGCGAGGGCCTGCTGCATGCTTGAACCAAGATGACTGCAGGTTGCGGACTCAAGCGTCACTGTTGTGCGCGTCCCATCGTCGGACGTACCTGATGTGACCGGAACGCGACCGCCTTGAACCGCGAGGTTCAAGATCCACCGGCCCGAACGGCATTTGCGGGGGACGCCTTACACGCGACAACGCGGGCGAAAGCCCGCGTTGTCGCGTGGGGACGGGGAATGAGGGATGAAATGGGGGAAACCCCGTGTCCGCTTTACCATTCCCATCCTCGATTCCCCATCCCCCGTCCCCGTCATGCAGTACTGGCTGATGAAATCCGAGCCCGACGAGTTCTCGATCGACGACCTCGCCGCGGCGCCCGACCGGACGACCCCCTGGTCGGGGGTGCGCAACTACCGGGCGCGCAACTTCATGCGCGACGAGATGGCGGTCGGCGACCGCGCGTTCTTCTACCACTCGAGCTGCCCCGAGCCGGGAATCGCCGGCATCGCGACCATCGCGAGCGCCGCCTATCCCGACGCGTCCCAGTTCGACCGGCGCAGCCCCTATCACGATCCCAAGTCGACGCGCGCCGCGCCGCGCTGGATGAACGTCGACGTCCGGTTCCTCGAGAAGACGCCGTTCGTCCCGCTCGCCGAGCTGCGCGCGCACGAGGCGCTCGCGAGCATGCGCGCGCTGCGCCCGGGAAACCGGCTCTCGATCACCCCGGTGACGCCCGCGGAGTGGCGGTTCATCGTGACCAGGCTCATGAAGAAAGCGCTGTAACCGCAGATGAACGCGGATCGACGCGGAGTGGACCGGACGCGTGGTCGAAAGGCTCACGCCTCGAGCCACTGGATCGCCGATGCTTGGGGGGGCAGCGTTCATCTGCGTCCATCTGCGGTTGCATTCCCTAGATGCGGAAGCTCGAGAACGACACCCTGATCCGGGCGCTGCTGCGGCAGCCGACGCCGCATACGCCGATCTGGCTCATGCGCCAGGCCGGGCGGTATCTGCCCGAGTACAACGCCACGCGCGCGCGGGCCGGCGACTTCCTTGCGCTGTGCAAGACTCCGGCGTTCGCGACCGAGGTCACGCTGCAGCCGCTCGAGCGCTTCCCGCTCGATGCGGCGATCCTGTTTTCCGACATCCTCACCGTCCCCGACGCGATGGGCCTCGGCCTCGCGTTCGTCGACGGCGAGGGGCCGCGCTTCGCGCGGCCGGTGCGCGACGAGGCGGCGATCGGGCGGCTCGTCCCGCCGCGGCCCGAGGCCGAGCTCGGCTACGTGCTGGACGCGGTGCGCGAGATCCGGCGCGCGCTCGCCGGCCGGGTGCCGCTCATCGGCTTCGCGGGCAGCCCGTTCACGCTGGCGTGCTACATGGTGGAGGGCGGTTCATCGGCCGACTTCGGCACCGTCAAGACCATGCTCTACCGCCGGCCGGACCTCATGCACCGTCTGCTCGAAGTGAACGCGCGGGCGGTCGCCGACTACCTGAATGCGCAGATCGAGGCCGGCGCGCAAGCCGTGATGCTCTTCGACACCTGGGGCGGGACGCTCGCGCACGCCGCGTACCTCGAGTTCTCGCTCGCCTACATCGAGCGCGTGATCGGCTCGCTCGCGCGCGCGGCTGCGGGCGAGCGCGTCCCGAGCATCGTGTTCACCAAGGGGGGCGGGCCGTGGCTGGAGCGGATCGCGGCGTGCGGATGCGACGCGGTCGGGGTCGACTGGACCGTGAGCCTCGCCGACGCGCGCCGGCGCGTCGGCGATCGCGTCGCGCTGCAGGGAAATCTGGACCCGCTCGTGCTGCTGACCGCGCCCGAGGTGGTGCGCCGCGAGGCCGAACGCACGCTGGCCGATTTCGGCGCCGGCCCGGGCCACGTCTTCAATCTCGGCCACGGGATCGTGCCGGCCACGCCGCCCGAGCACGTCGCGGCGCTCGTGGAGGCCGTTCACCGGGCCACGCGCCGCGCGGCGTGACGTAGTTCACGCGCGACTTCGGACCCCACGCGAAGGACTTGACTTATGCACAAGGCCGTGTCCGCCGCATGAATGCTGGGTTTCCGGACGGTTCCCTGGGAGAGCTCACGCAACGCATTGAGCCGATTGGAGAAATCACGGCGTGACGCGCGCGCCCGAAGGCAGTTTTCCCTTTCGGGAAAGATGGTTACAGAAATTTAACAGCCTTACTCACAAGTTTATCCACAGCGCCGCGCCAGAAGCGGACATGCCATTGGCAATAAAACGCTTAGGCATCAAGGCCTCGCCGGCGGCGGGGCGCCCGCCGCCGCGCATTCGCTGCTCGCGATGAAGATCCTGCGCGTCGCGCTCGACGTGCCGCTTCCGAAGCTCTTCGACTACGCCGCCGCGGCAGCCTCCGAGCGCGACGTCGGCCGCCGCGTCGTCGTGCCGTTCGGCAACCGCTCGCTCGCCGGCGTGATCGTCGAGCTCGCCGACGCCAGCGAAGTGCCGGCCGACAAGCTGCGCCCGGCCGGCCCGCTCCTCGACGACCTGCCGCCGCTCGCCCGGGAGTGGCTCGCGCTCGCGCGCTTCGCGGCCGAGTACTACCAGCGGCCGCTGGGCGAGGTGATCCACGCCGCGCTGCCGCCGCGGTTGCGCAGTCCCCGCCCGCTTCGCCTGCCGCCCGCGGCCTATGCGATCACGGAGGCTGGCCGGGTGGCCCTCGGCGCGCTTCCGCAGCGCGCGCGGTCGAGGCGGGCGATTCTGGCGCGGGTTGCCGAGGGCCCGGCCGTAGCGGCGTCGCTCCCGGCCGGGCCGGCGCTGCGCGCCCTCGTCCGCGACCGGCTCGTGACCCCGGTCGCGCCGCCGCGCGCCGCCGTCACGTTCCTTGAAGAGTATGCGCTCACCCCCGAACAGGCCTGGGCGGTCGCTGCGATCTCGCGGGCGCTCGACCGCTACACGCCATACCTGCTCGCCGGCGTAACCGGCAGCGGCAAGACCGAGGTCTACCTCTATTGCGTCGCGCAGGCGCTCGCCCGCGGCCGGCAGGCGCTGATGCTGGTCCCCGAGATCAACCTCACCCCACAGCTCGCCGAGGCGCTCGCGCGGCGCTTCCCGGGCGCGCGCGTCGTCACGCTGACGAGCGCGCTCGCGGCCAACGTGCGCGCGGAGCGTTGGCTCGCGGCCCAGGCCGGCGAGGCGGACGTCGTGCTCGGCACGCGGCTCGCGGTCTTCGCCCCGCTCCCGAGCCTCGGGCTGGTGATCGTCGACGAGGAGCACGACCCTTCCTTCAAGCAGCAGGAGGGGCTGCGCTACTCGGCGCGCGACCTCGCGGTCTACCGGGCGCACGCCGCGAGCGTCCCGGTCGTGCTCGGCTCGGCGACCCCCTCGCTCGAGAGCTGGGCCCACGCGCAGTCCGGGCGCTATCGCCTGCTCGAGATGCGCGACCGCGCCCGGCCAGGCAGCCGCCTGCCCGAGGTGCGGCTCGTCGACACCCGGGCCGATCGCGCAGTCGACGGGCTGTCGGCGGCGCTCGCCGACGCGATCCGGTCGCGGCTCGGCCGCGGCGAGCAGTCGCTCGTGTTCCTGAATCGCCGCGGCTACGCGCCGGTGCTCGCGTGCGGGGCCTGCGGCTGGACGGCCGGATGCCCGCGCTGCGCGGCGCACCTCGTCCTGCACACCGCGGACCGCCGGCTGCGCTGCCACCACTGCGGGCGCGACGAGCCGATCCCGCGCCACTGCCCGACCTGCGGGAACGTCGACCTCGCCGCGTTCGGGCGCGGCACGCAGCGGCTCGAGGAGACCCTGGCGGAGCGCTTCCCGGGCGCCGGCCTGCTCCGGATCGACAGCGACTCGACGCGCGCGAAGGGGCGCTGGGCGGCGATGCGGGGCGCGATCGTCGCGGGCCGCGCGCAAATCCTCCTCGGGACCCAGATCCTCGCCAAGGGCCACGACTTCCCGGGGGTGACCCTCGTCGGCGTGGTGAACGCGGACGCTGCGCTGGTCGCCGCCGACTATCGCGCGCCCGAGCGGCTCTTCGCCCAGCTCTATCAGGTCGCCGGCCGCGCCGGGCGGGCGCAGGCGCCGGGCGAGGTGCTCATCCAGACGCGCTTTCCCGAGCATCCGCTATACCAGGCCCTCGTGCGACACGAGTTCGCGCCGTTCGCCGAGGCGCAGCTCGCCGAACGCCGCGACGCCGGGTTCCCGCCCTTCGTGCACGAAGCGGTCCTGCGCGCCGAGAGCGACGCGATGTCGAGCGCGCTCGACTTCCTCGAGCGCGCTCGCGCCGAGGCACCCGAGCGCGGGGACGCCGTCACGCTCTTCGACCCGGTGCCGATGAGCCTCGCGCGGCTCGCCGGGCGCGCCCGTGCGCAGGTCCTCGCGCAGGCGCGGTCGCGGCGCGCGCTGCAGGCGTTCCTCGGCGAATGGTCGCGGACGCTTTACGGGCTGCGGGCCGGCAAGGTACGCTGGCACCTCGATGTCGACCCCATCGAGTTCTGAGGACGCGCCGCGCGCGCGGACATGAGGCGCGCGCTGCTCGCGCTGGTCGCCGCGCTCGGCCTCGCCGCGTGCCTGGGCATCGCCGCCGCGCAGGACAAGGCGCCCGACGCGCCGTTCGTCCCGACACCGATGCCCGTGGTCCAGCGGATGCTGGAGCTCGCGCAGGTATCGAAGGACGACGTCGTCTTCGACCTCGGCTCGGGCGACGGCCGGATCGTCATCACCGCCGCGCACCGCTACGGCGCGCGCGGCGTCGGGGTCGAGATCAACCCGGTGTGGGTGCGCGACGCCCGGCGCTACGCGGAGCAGGCGGGCGTCGCCGATCGCGTGAGCTTCCGCATCGAAGACCTGTTCGCGATCGAACTCCGCGAGGCGACCGTCGTCACGCTTTATCTCCTGCCGTGGATGAACCGCAAGCTCGCCCCGCGCTTCCACGCGGAGCTGCGGCCGGGCACGCGGATCGTCTCGCACGAGTACGGCATCGGCGACTGGCCGCCCGACCACACCGAGCAGATGGTCGTGAACGGCGAGCGGCATCTCATCCACCTCTGGACGGTGCGGGAGAAGCCCTGACCTACTTGCGCAGCAACCAGAGGATCAGGGAGAGCACGACCGAGATGATCAACCCGGTCATCAGCGGGAAGTAGAACGAGAACCCCTCCCGCTCGATGCGGATGTCCCCGGGCAGCCGGCCGAGACCGAGCTTCGCGACCAGCGGCCACGCGAGCCCGAGGACGATGAGGACGATGCCGGCGACGATCAACCAGCGGGCCACGTCCATCTCCACGGCCGGTTCGCCGGCCTGCCCGGGCCGGCGCTAAAACGGCTTCTTGACCGGTTTATTGTTCTTCTTCGAACGGGACTTGCCGTGCGAGCCGCGGAAGAGCTTGCCGCGCCGGGTGCGTTTGTCGCCTTTGCCCATAAAAGAAAAGGATGGGGATGGGGGATGGGAAAAGCCTAACCCGGATCGGGGGGCACGTAAACCGCCCCGGGTTTCCTTTCCTATCCCTCATCCCCCATTCCCCATCCCCCGCTTGCGGAACCAGCCGGTGAGGCTCAGGCGCTCGCGCCGCGCCGGCAGCACGGCGTGCGGAAACCGGTCCGAGAGAAACGCGACGAGGGTTCCGCCGACCGGCGCGACGTCCGCGTACGGCGCGCGGCCAGCCGCCTCCAGATAGAGCCGCAGCGCTCCGCCGTCCTGCGCCCGCCAGCCGGGGTTGAGATAGAGGACGATCGACAGCACGCGGGCGTCGTCGTCGCGGAGGCGATCGAGGTGGGTCGGGTAGCCGGCGCCGGGCGGATACGCCGCGAGATGCGCCTCCAGCTCGAAGAGCCCGAGGAGGCACTCGCGATTGAGCTCGCACCGGAGCTCTTCGAGCCGGTCCAGGACGGCGCGCTGTGCGGCGCTCGCGGTGGCGGGCTCGAGCCAGACGAGCTCGTCGCCGCGGAGCTCGGGCGCTCGCCTGCGCTCCCGCCCGACGCCGGCGGCGCGGAACGCGCCGGCCGCGCGCAGCGCGCGCGCTTCGTCGGCGAGCGCCGCCACGAGCGGCGCAGCAAGCCAGTCCGGGCGGACGCCCCAGCCGCGCCCGGCGATGTCGGCGGCGAGGCTCGCCTGATCGCCGCCGGCCAGCACCGCGGCGTCAGCGGCGGAGCAGCTCGCGGATGCTGGGCACGGGGCCGGCGAGACCCCGCCGGATGTCCCGCGCCATGCGCACCGCGGCCTCGACGCCGCCGTAGTACTCCGGCACCCGCGCGACCTCCTGGAACCCGAGCCGCTCGTAGAAGCGCCGCGCGCCGCGATTGGAGGCGCGGAGCTCGAGGTGGATCGTGCCGATGCCGGCGACGAGCCCGGACTCCTCGAGCCACGCGACCAGATGCCGCCCTATGCCGACGCGCTGCCAGGGCGGTCGCACCGCGAGCAGGTTGAGGTGCGCGTGATCGTCGCCGAAGTACATGATCGCGAACCCGATCAGCCGCCCGCCGTCGCAGGCGGCGAGCGTCAGCGTGGCCGCGGAGGCGATGTTGCGCGCGACCCGTGCGCGCGTCCACGTCCACCCGAGACCGGCCTCGATCAGCTCGCGCGACATCAGCGCGATCTCGCCCGCGTCGGCGAGCGTCGCGAGGCGCACGGTGATGTTCGGAGGCAGCATCGCAGGTGCCGAATCAGGCGCGGCTTGTCGTGTCGGGACGACAGCCAGTTTGCCCGCGAAACAGCGGCTTGGCAAACCGCGTGGCCCGCTTGTCGCCGGCGGCCGACAAAATCGTCGGCGAAAGGCCCGAAAACCGGTCGGCACGTGCCTTGCTCGGGAACACATTCCGACCCGCGCAAGGAGGCGCCATGCTGAACAAACCGGGGCTGTTCGGCCCGAACGACCGCTATCGCCGCGACGCGCGCCCCCTGGAGCCGAATGCATCCGCGGCGCTCGAGACCCGCGCGGAGCCGCCGCGCACGGAGCCCGAGGCGGCGCGGGCGAAGGTCGAGGATGCGAAGGGCAGCAAGCTGATCGTCGGGCCGGACATCAAGCTGAAGGGCGCCGAGATCACCGATTGCGACACGCTGGTGGTCGAGGGGCGGGTCGAGGCGTCGATGGACGCGCGGCTGGTGCAGATCGCCGAGACCGGCGCGCTCCACGGGACCGTCGGCGTCGACCTCGCCGAGATCCGCGGCCGCTTCGAGGGCGAGCTGACGGTGCGCAAACAGCTCACGATCTATCCCGGCGGCAAGGTCGCCGGCAAGATCCGCTACGGGAAGATCGTCATCGAGGACGGCGGCGAGCTCACCGGCGACATTGCCACCCTCGGCGCCGCAAAGCCGGCGCCGTACGCGTCCGCGCGGTCCGCCGCGCCGACCGCGACGAGCGGCGCGCTGCCCGCGAACGCGTCGGCCTGAGCGTTACCCTCACCCCCGTCCCCTCTCCCGCTAACGCGGGCGAGGGGTGGGTCGCGGCGGAGCGGGAGAGGCCCTCCGGTATAATCCGCCGCCTTTTCGCCGCACCCGCGGCGCTGCGCCGAGGGAACGTGCCCGGCGCACCGGCCGGGCGCGGTCCCGTTCATGTCCACCGAAGTCCGCGCCCATCTCACCAGCCTGCTCGCCCGCGCGCTCGCCGCCGTCGCGCCGCGCGAGCCGCCGGGGTCGATCACGCTCGAACGGCCGCGCGACCCGACGCACGGCGACTACGCGACCAACCTCGCGCTGCAGCTCGCGCGGACGCTGAAGGCGCCGCCCCGCAAGATCGCCGGCGACCTGGTCGCGGCGCTCCCGCCTTCCGACTGGATCGCTCCGCCCGAGGTGGCGGGTGCGGGCTTCATCAACTTCCGCGTGCGGCCCGCGGCGAAGCTGCGCGTGGTGCGGACGATCCTCGAGACGGGCGAGGCGTACGCTCGCTCGGATCGCGCGGCCGGACGCAAGGTCATGGTGGAGTTCGTCTCGGCGAATCCCACCGGGCCGCTGCACGTCGGCCACGGCCGGCAGGCCGTGCTCGGCGACACGATCGCGAGCCTGCTCGAGTGGCAGGGCTGGCAGGTGACGCGCGAGTTCTATTACAACGACGCCGGGCAGCAGATCGAAAACCTCGCGCGCTCGGTCCGCGCGCGGGCCCAGGAGCTGCTCGGCGAACCGCACGCTTTCCCGGAGGACGGCTATCACGGCGAGTACATCCGCGAGCTCGCGCGCGCGTATCTCGACGAGGTCGGGCGCGACCTCGGCGACCTCGATGCGGTCCGCCGCTTCGCGGTGGCGAAGCTCCGTGCGGAGCAGGACGAGGACCTGCGCGCGCTCGGCGTGAAGTTCGACAACTACTACCTAGAGAGCTCGCTCTACGCCGACGGCCGCGTCGCGGGGACCGTGCAGCGTCTCGCCGCCTCCGGCAAGACTTTCGAGCAGGACGGCGCGCTGTGGCTCCGCACGACCGACTTCGGCGACGACAAGGACCGCGTGATGCGGAAGTCGGACGGCGGGTACACCTACTTCGTCCCCGACGTCGCCTACCACGTCACCAAGTGGGACCGGGGTTTCGAGAAGGTGATCAACGTGCAGGGCATGGACCACCACAGCACCGTCGTGCGGGTGCGGGCCGGGCTGCAGGCGCTCGGCCTCGGCATCCCGCCGGGCTATCCCGAGTACGTGCTGCACAAGATGGTCACGGTGATGAAAGGGGGCGAGGAGGTGAGGATCTCCAAGCGCGCCGGCAGCTACGTCACGGTGCGCGACCTGATCGACGAGGTCGGGCGCGACGCGGTGCGCTTCTTCCTCGTGTCGCGCCGGGCGGACACCGAGTTCGCCTTCGACGTCGACCTCGCGCGCTCGCAGTCGGACGAGAACCCGGTCTACTACGTGCAGTACGCGCACGCCCGCATCTCGAGCATGCTCGGCGAGTGGCGGCGTCAGTTTCCCGACGAAGCGGACGTCGCCGCGCTCGGGTCGGCCGAGCTCGCGCCGCTCGCCGAGCCGCGGGAGCTCGCGCTCGCCGCGCACCTCGGCGATCTGCCCGAGACGCTCGCCGCGGCGGCGGAGGAGCTCGCGCCGCATCAGCTCGCGTTCTACCTCCGCGAGTTGGCCGGCGAGTTCCACAGTTACTATAATGCGGTGCATGTGCTCGTCCCCGAACGGCCGCTCCGGCGCGCGCGGCTCGCGCTCTCGGCGGCGGTGCGGCAGGTGATCGCCAATGGCCTGCGGCTGCTCGGCGTGAGCGCACCGGAGCGGATGTGAAGGACTACAAGCCCCGCCCGCGACGCATCGGGCGCAAGCCCGCGGGCGGAACGCTGATCGGCATCTTCATCGGGCTCGTGGCCGGGCTCGCGATGGCCTCCGCGATCGCGATCTACATGACCAACGCGCCGATGCCGTTCGTCAATCGCGCGGGCGACAAGGCGAAGACCCCCACCCCTCAGGCCGACCGCAACCTCGCCGAGCACGCGCGGACCGCCGAGACGAAGAGCGGGCAGCCCGAGCGGCCGCGGTTCGACTTCTACAAGATCCTCCCCGGGCAGGAGGAACCGGTCACCGAGCGCGACCTGAAGGCGGCGGCGAAGGCGACCGACAAGGCCGGCGCCGCGAAGGACCTCTACTTCGTCCAGGCGGGCGCGTTCCAGAACCCGGCGGACGCGGACAATCTGAAGGCGCGGCTCGCCCTCGTCGGGCTGGTGGCGAGCGTCGAGCCGGCGAGCCTCCCGGACCGCGGCACCTGGTACCGCGTCCGGCTGGGGCCCTACAACCAGCTGGAGGAAATAAATCGCGTTCGCGCGACGCTGGCGCAGAACGGGGTGGACGCCTCGCTGGTCAGAATCAAGAATTGATCCCGCGAGGAACCCCAATGCTCCGTCGTGCTCTCGCCATGCTCGCGCTCGCCGGGGCGGCCTTCGCCCCGGTCCCGGCCGCGGCCCAGCAGGTCGTCCCGTTCCTGGAGATCACCCCGCCGCTCGCCACCGAGGGCTCGGGCAAGATCGAGGTCGTCGAGTTCTTCTGGTACGAGTGCCCGCACTGCTACTCGCTCGAGCCGCACATCGAGGCGTGGCTCAAGAAGCTGCCGAAGGACGTCGAGTTCAAGCGCGTGCCGGCGATGTTCAACCAGCAGTGGGCGATCTCCGGCCGCGTCTACTACACGCTGGAGGCGATCGGCGAGCTCGAGCGGCTGCACCGGCGGCTGTTCGACGCGATCCACCGGGATCGCATGAAGATCACCAACCAGAAGCAGCTCCAGGACTGGCTCGAGCGGCAGAAGGCGGACGTCGGCAGGTTCAACGCGGCCTACAAGTCGTTCGCCGTGGAGAGCCGGCTGAAGCGCGCGCTCGAGCTGACGACGGCGTCGAAGATCGACAGCGTGCCGATCATGATGGTGAACGGCCGCTATCTGGTGAGCGCGGACACGGCGCGGGGCGAGCAGCGGATGCTCCTGATCGTCGATTCGCTGATCGACCAGTCGCGCAAGCAGGTCAGCTCGGCCGCGGCGAAGAAGTAGCCCACCGCTCCCCCACCGAGGCAGGTGAGGGGGTTCCCGCATGCCGCGGTGCGTCTTCATCACCGGCGCCTCCGGCGGCCTCGGCGCCGCGCTCGCCCTCCACTACGCGCGCGAGGGCGCGACGCTCGGCCTCGTGGCGCGTCGGGCCGACGCGCTGCGCGCCGCGGCCGCGCGGCTCCGGGTCCCGACCGCGATCTACCCCGCCGACGTCGCCGACCGCGGCGCGCTCCGCGCCGCCGCCGCCGACTTCATCGCGCGCCACGGCATCCCCGACATCGTCATCGCGAACGCCGGCGTGTCGGTCGGCACCCTGGGCGCCGAGGACGAGGATCTCGCCGTGCTCGAGCGCGTGCTCGCGACCAACGTCGTCGGGCTGGCGGCGACGCTCGCGCCGTTCGTCGCGCCCATGCGCGGCCGCGGGGGCGGCACCCTCGTCGGCATCGCGAGCATCGCCGGCCTGCGAGGCCTGCCCGGCGCCGGCGCGTACTCGGCCTCGAAGGCGGCGGCGATCGCCTGGCTCGAGAGCCTGCGCGTCGAGCTGCGCGGCTCGGGTGTCGCGGTGGTGACGATCCTTCCCGGCTACATCGACACCCCGATGACCCGGGTGAATCCCTACCCGATGCCGTTCCTGCTGCCGGCGGAGGACGCCGCCCGGCGCATCGCGCGGGCGATCCGCGCGCGGCGCTCCTCGGCCATCGTGCCCTGGCAGATGGCGGTGGCGGGCTACCTCCTGAGGCGGCTGCCGAACGGGCTCTACGACGCGCTCGCGGCACGCGGGCCCCGCAAGCCCCGGAAGCTGCCGCTCTGAATGGCGCTCGTCGACGCCGCCGGGCAGCGTCACGCGCCGGGCGCGGGCGCGGCGCGCATCGTCTCGCTGGTGCCGAGCATCACCGAGCTCGTCTGCGAGCTCGGGCTCGCGGCGAGCCTCGTGGGTCGCACCGGCTTCTGCGTCCATCCGCGCGAGCGGCTGAAGCGCGTCCCGAAGCTCGGCGGAACGAAGGACGTGAACCTCGGGCGGCTCCGCGCCGTCGCGCCGACCCACGTCATCGTCAACGTCGACGAGAACCGCCGCGAGACGGTCGACGAGATCGCGCGCTTCGTGCCGCACGTGATCGTCACGCACCCGCTCGGCCCCGAGGACAACCTCTCGCTGTACCGGCTGATCGGCGGCGTGTTCGGCCGGGAGCGGGAAGCGGAGGCGCTCTGCGAGCGGTTCGCGGTGGCGCACGCCGCCTGCGAGCGCGCGGCCGCGGGCTTCGTCGAGCGGCGCGCGATCTATCTCATCTGGCGCAAGCCGTGGATGACGGTCGCGCGCGACACCTACATCTCGCGCATGCTCGCGCTCGTGCGCTGGTCGACCGTCCCGGAGACCGCCGCCGAGCGCTACCCCGAGATCGCGCTCGACGCGCCGACGCTCGCCGGCGTCGACGTCGTGCTCGCGTCGAGCGAGCCCTTCCCGTTCCGTGCGCGCGACGTCGAGGCGTTGCGTGCCATGCCGGAGCTCCGCGGCCGGGCAGTCGCGCTCATCGACGCCGAGATGACGTCGTGGTACGGCCCGCGCGCGATCGCGGGGCTCGAGTACCTGCCGCGCTTTCGCCGCGCGCTCGAGCGCTGAGCGGCTGAGCGCCCTCGCTAGCCCTCACCCCCAACCCCTCTCCCGCTCACGCGGGCGAGGGAAGCATCGTGGTCGCGCAAAGCGCGAGCGCCCGCTAAAGGGGCGCGCGCGCACCGTCGAAGGGCGAGCCCTCGCCGCCCGCTACGCAACGCTATGCCACGGCGCTCCGGCGGCGTATCGTATGCGGCGCCAACGGGGAGGCGTCGATGGCGAGCGTCCAAGCGGAGCCCTACGAATTCGAGCTCGACCCGGCGACGAGCGCGCTCGTGATCATCGACATGCAGCGCGACTTCGTCGACCCGGGCGGCTTCGGCGAAGCGCTCGGCAACGACGTGTCGCTGCTGCGCAAGGCGATCGCGCCCACCAGACGCGTGCTCGATGCCGCGCGCAGCCGCGGCCTCCTTGTCATCCACACGCGCGAAGGGCACCGTCCGGACCTCTCGGACCTGCACGCGAACAAGAAGCTGCGCGGCCGGCTCGCGGCCGGCATCGGCGACAAGGGCCCCATGGGCCGCATCCTGGTGCGCGGCGAATACGGGCACGACATCGTCGACGAGCTGAAGCCCGCCGCCGGCGAGCCGGTGGTCGACAAGCCGGGTAAGGGCGCGTTCTACGCAACCGATCTCGACGCCATGCTGCACAGCCGGGGGATCCGGCAGCTCGTCGTGTGCGGAGTGACGACCGAGGTCTGCGTGAACACGACGGTGCGCGAGGCGAACGATCGCGGCTACGACTGCCTCGTGCTCGAGGACTGCGTCGACCCGGCCTCGCTGCTCCCCGCGATCGGCGGCGGGCTCGTCACGCTCGGCCGGCTCCAGGTCGACGTGATCGCCTTGCGCCTGTTGATCCTCGCGGGCGGACCGTTCCGGGCTGCCCACGCGCGGGCGCTCCACTCGCTGCCGGCGCTCGCCGGCAACCTCGCGTCGATGTTCGCGGGCGCGCTCATGCTCGCGCGCGCGCTCCCGCCCTGCGATCCGCCGCCTCCTGGCGTCACTCCGGCTCGATGCCCGCAGCCTTGATGATGCGGCCCCACTTCTGCGACTCGGCCGCCTGGAACTTCGCGAGCTCCTCGGGCTTCGTCACGAACGGATCGATCCCGGCCGTCTGGTAGAAGGTCCTCGCGGCGGCGCCTTCGGTCGCCTTCACGAACAGCGCGTGCAACCGGTTGACGATTGCGGGCGGCGTGCCGGCGGGCGCGTAGGCGGCGAACCAGAAGGTCATCTCGTAGCCCTTGACCCCGGCCTCGTCGATCGTCGGCACCTCGGGCGCGAGCGGCGAGCGCTTGCGGCTGGAGACCCCCAGCGCGCGGACCTTGCCCGCCTTCACCTGCGGGAGGCCGGTCGCCGTGTCGGTGATCATCATGTCGATCTGGCCGCCGAGGAGGTCGTTGATCGCGAGCGGGTTGCTCTTGTAGGGCACGTGCAGCAGCTGCACGCCCGCCATCTGCTGGAAGAGCTCGCCGGCGACCCGGCTCGACGAGCTGCCGCTGCCGAAGGTGAGCTTGCCGGGCTGCTTCTTCGCGAGCGCGATGAAGTCGGCGACGCTGTGCGCCGGGACCTTCGGGCTCACCACCATGATCTGCCCGCCACGGCCGAGCGCGGTGATCGGCGCGAAGTCCTTCACCGCGTCGTACGGCACCTTCTTGAACAGATGCTCGTTCGCGGCGTGGGTGGTGTTGGTCGCGATGATCACGGTGTAGCCGTCGGGCGCCGCCTTCGCGACGTGCTGCGCGGCGATGAACCCGCTCGCGCCCGGCTTGTTCTCCACGACGACCGGCTGCTTCGTCTCGCCGGTGACGCCCTGGCCGAGCGCGCGCGCGAGCTGGTCGGTCGCGCTGCCGGCCGCGAACGGCACGATGAAGTGGACCGGCTTCTCGGGATAGCCCTGGCCGTGCGCCGCCGCGGCGACGGCGAGGGCGCCGATGCAGCCGGCGAATAGGGTCGAAATGCGGAACATGCAAGCTCCTCCTGGTCAGTCGAAAGAAAAATCCTCTAGCGCAGTCCGGCGAGCAGCGGCTCGAGCGCCCGCGGCACCGCGACCTCGATCTCGAGCAGCCGGAAGACGAGGCTCTTCCCATGGCTGTCGAGGTTCAGCGAATCGTTGACGCCCCCGTCGAGGACGTCGTCGAGCACGAAGTTGAGCGCGCCGAGCTTCGGCAGCACGTAGCGCCGCACCGCGGTCGGGCGGCGGTCGCGAAACGCCTCCGCGACCCGCGCCTCGGTCACCTGCTCGACGACCAGCGGGAAGAGCTCGGCGCGATACGCGATCACGCTGATGTTCGACCGGTTGCCCTTGTCGCCGGTGCGGCCGTGGGCGAGCCGGTGGAGCGGTACGCGAAGCGTCGTCTCGCCCACGGCTATTCCAGGATCTCGAACCGCGCCGGGACACGCTCGCGCGGCACGAAGCACGACGCGGTGGACAGGCGCGAGCGCAGGCTAGTGCGTACGCCGCCGCCGCCCGCCGGGCCGCAGGTGTAGAGCGCGGTGACCTCGGCGAGCAGGCGCTCGACCTGCGCCCGAACGGCGTCGGCCGCCGCGACCCGGAGCCGGACGTCGCCTGCTTCACCCAGCGGCGCGCGCGCGAGGGCGCGGCCGGCGTCGTCGCCGAAGACGCTCAGGACGCCGATGAGGTCGAAGCGCAGCCGGAGCGCATCGCCCAGCCGCCGGCACACGACCTCGGCGGCGAGCCGTGCACGGGCCTCCGCGTTCGGTCCGGCATAGGAGATCTCGGCTTCGCCCAGCCAGCCGCCGTCGAAGCAGGCGTTGACCTTGAGGGTCGCCGGGCGGGGATGGCCGCGCACCCCGGTGACGGCGACGCGGTCCGGCCCGAGCTCGCGCACCTCGGCCTCCGAGATGTCGGCGACCACGTCGGGGGTCAGGTAGGCGGCCGGGTCGTGGACCTCGTACAGGAGCTGCTCCTTGACCGTCCGCGCATCGACGAGGCCGCCGGTCCGCGCGGCCTTGGTGACGACGAACGAGCCGTCGGCCGCGACCTCGGCGATCGGAAAGCCGACCGCATGCAGGTCCGGGACGTCCTTGAAGCCCGGATCGGCGAAGTAGCCGCCGGTGACCTGCGCCCCGCATTCGAGGAGATGCCCCGCCATGGTGGCGGGCCCGAGCCGGTCCCAGTCGGTCTCGCTCCAGCCGTAGTGCGCCATTGCCGGCCCGGCCGCGAGCGAGGGGTCGGCGACGCGCCCGGTCACGACGATGTCCGCGCCGGCGCGCAGCGCGCCGGCGATCGCCGCTGCGCCCTGGTACACGTTGGCGCTCACGAGCTCGCGCGCGGGCCCGTCTGCCGGAAGGTGCTCGCGCAGCAGCGCGCGCCCGCGCTCGTCCGAGAGGTCGTCCCCTTCGACGACCCCGACCCGCAGGCGCGGCAGGCCCTGCTCGCGCCCGAGCCGGCGCAGGCGTGCCGCGGCCGCCCGGGGATTGGCGGCGCCGAAGTTGCCGACGATGGGGATCCGGCGCTCGACGCAGGTCCGGAGGATCGGGCCGACGAACCGGTCGAGCTGCGGCTCGTAGCCCGCGTCGGGGTTCTGCCGGCGGGCGATCTGGGCGAGCGCAAGCGTGCGCTCGGCGAGCGTCTCGAAGATCAGCGCCGCCGGACCGCCGCGCGCGGCGAGCGTCGCGACGACCGGTCCGGCGGCGTCGGTCCGATCGCCCGAGAAGCCGGCGCCACCGCCGATCGCCAGTCCGTCCGCTGCCATCGCCTCCTCCGCTGCCAAGCGCCGGCATGGTCGCCGGCCGGCGGCAATCTGTAAAATGGAAAAATCTGAACGATTGTCCTGAAATGACGTTCAATCTCTCGGCCCGGCACCTGGCGGCGTTCCTCGCGCTCGCGGAAACGCGGCACTTCACCCGTGCGGCCGAGCGCTGCCACCTGTCGCCGTCGGCCTTCAGCCAGCTCGTCCGGCGGCTCGAGTACGCGGCCGGCGCGCGGCTCTTCGACCGCGACACGCGGAACGTCGCCCTGACGCCGGAGGGCGAGCGGTTCGCCGAGGCCGCGCGCCGGCTCGCGGCCGATATCGACGCGGCGCTCGCCGACCTGCGGGAGCACGTCGCCCGGCGCAAGGGACGCGTGGCGCTCGCGGCGCTGCCCTCGCTCGCCGCGGGCTGGCTGCCGCCGGTGATCGCCGAGTACCGCCGGCGCTATCCCGGCGTCGCGGTCGAGCTCTTCGATCCGCTCGCCGACCGCTGCCTCGAGCTCGTCCGTCAGGGTCGCGCCGACTTCGCGCTCACCGCGCCGGGGCCGGACCTGACCGAGTTCGACACGCGGCGGCTGTACAGCGATCGCTTCCATCTGGTGTGCCGCCGCGATCATCCGCTCGCGCGCCGGCGCAGCGTGCGCACGGCGGATCTCGCCGGCTGCGAGCTCATCCATCTCGCCCGCACGACGAGCGTCCGCCAGCATCTCGAGCCCGCGCTCCAGTCCCTGCACCTCCGGACGACCGGGCTCGAGGTGGAGCAGCTCGCGACGGTCGCGGGCCTGATCGCGAGCGGGCTCGGCGTGAGCGTCGTTCCGGAGCTCACGCTCTTTCAGTTCCGCCGGCCCGACCTCGTCGCCATTCCCATGGCCGAGCCCGCGCTCGAGCGCCCGATCCTGATCGTGCGGCGCAAGGGGCGGAGTCTGTCGGTGGCGGCGCAGGGGATGCTCGAGCTCGTGGAGGCACGGCTCGGGCGGCGTCCGCGCGGCGCGCGCGAGCACGGCGCAGACACCCGTACGGGCGGGATCCCGCGCGCGCTTCCAAGCCGCCGTGGAAGCCGGTAGATTCCGCCTCTCAAGGAGGAGATCCATGAAACCAATACTCGCCGCTGCCGCCGCCGTCCTGCTCGCCGCCTGCCAGACGATGTCCTCCGAGCCGCCGCCGCGCGCGACGGCGCAGCTGGAGGCGACGAAGGGCAACAAGACCTTCGGCGAGGCGACCTTCGAGCAGGTGGGGAACAAGGTCCGCGTCATCGTGTTCGTTCAGGGGCTCAAGCCCGACCAGGAGCACGGGATCCATATCCACGAGGTCGGCGACTGCAGCTCCGGCGACGGCATGAGTACCAAGGGGCACTTCAATCCGTTCGGCAAGCCGCACGGGCACCCGAGCAGCGGCGAGCGCCACGCCGGCGACCTGCCGGCGCTCAAGGCCAACAAGGCGGGCCGTGCCAGGATCGATGTGGAAATGGACATCATCACCGTCACCCCCGGGCCGGCGAGCGTCATCGGCCGCGGCCTGATCGTCCACGCCGATCCCGACGATTACCGGACCCAGCCCACCGGCAACGCCGGCGCGCGCCTCGCGTGCGGCGTCATTCAGCCCGGCTGAAGCGCGCGCGTCCGCTGGCGTCGCGCGTCTGACCGCGCCTCCACGTCCCCGCCGGGGCCGGGGCGGGTGCCCGCACGGCGGCGCGAGTGAGGAGGAACGAGCTCATGAGGGACGACGCCGTTCACCAGCGCATCGCCGACGCGACGCTCCGCCGATACGGCGCGGCGGTGGAAGTCCGCAGCCGACCGCCGGGCCTCGACGCGCTCGCGGCGCTGAACGAGCGCTCGGTCTGCCGGCGCTACCGCGCCGATCCCGTGCCGGAGGACGTGTTCCGGCTCCTGTGCGCGACCGCGCTCGCGGCGCCGACCAAGAGCGACCTGCAGCAGGCCGACATCGTGCGTATCGCCGCGCCGGCGAAGCGCGCGGCGATTCACGCGCTGCTGCCGTCGTCGCCGTGGATCGCCGGCGCACCGGAGTTCCTCGTGTTCTGCGGCGACGGACTGCGGCTCCGGCGGATCTTCGAGCGGCGCGGCGTCGCGTTCCCCAACGAGCATCTGGACGCGTTCTTCAACGCCGTCGTGGACGGCGCGATCGTGCTCGCGACCTTCGTGCAGGCGGCGGAGCTCGCCGGGCTGGGCAGCTGCCCGATCAGCGAGATCCGCAACCACGCGGCCGCGGTCGGCGAGCTGCTGGAACTGCCCGACTGGGTGTTCCCGGTCGCCGGCCTCACGCTCGGTTACCCGGAGGCGAAGGAGCCGCTGAGCCCGCGACTCGGGCTCGGCGCGACCGTGCACGTGGACCGTTACGCCGCAGACGCCCTCGAGCCGGAGCTCCTCGCCTACGACGAGCGGAGAGTCCGCGATCGACCGTACCGGCGCCAGCGCGCCGTCGAGCGCTTCGGCTCGGCCGCGCGCTACGGCTGGACCGAGGACAAGCTCAGGCAGTACAGCGAGCCGCAGCGCGCGGACTTCGGCGCGTTCGTCCGGGCGAAGCGCTATCGGCTGGAGTGAGGAGGCGCGGGCGCGCGACGTCAGGCGGCGCGCGTCTCGCCGTCGAGCCGCACCGCGACGTACGCGCCCGGCGCGTCCTCCAGGACCTCGAGCCCGCCCGCGCCGGGAACGCGCGCCGGCACCCGTTCACCGCCGCTCTGCGCGTCGATCCAGCGCTGCCAGTCGGTCCACCACGAGCCCGCGTGGCGGCCCGCTCCCGCCTGCCACGCCTCGGGCGTCGGTGCGAGCTTGTCGTTCGTCCAGTAGCAGTACTTGTTCGCCGCCGGCGGGTTGATGATGCCGGCGATGTGCCCCGAGCCGCCGAGCACGAACCGCACCGGCCCGCCGAGGATCCGCGCGCCGAGATAGGTCGAGCGCCACGGCGCGATGTGATCCTCGACGGTCGAGATGAAGTACGCCGGCACCTTGATCTTGCGCAGGTCGATCGGCACTCCGCCGAGCCGCACGCCGCCGGGGTCCTTGAGCGCGTTCTTGAGGTACATGTTGCGCAGGTAGAAGCTGTGCATCTTCGCCGGCATGCGCGTCGAGTCCGAGTTCCAGTACAGGAGGTCGAACGGGAACGGCTCCTTGCCGAGGAGGTAGTTGTTGATCACGAACGACCAGATGAGGTCGTTCGAGCGCAGCATGTTGAACGTCTGCGCCATCTCCGAGCCCTCGAGATAGCCGCGCTCGTTCATCCGGCGCTCGAGGCTTTCGACCTGCTGCTCGTCGATGAACACGCCGAGCTCGCCGGGGATCGAGAAGTCGAGCAGGGCGACGAAGAACGTCGCGGACTTGATCCGATCGTCCTTCTTCGCCGCCATGTAGCCGAGCGTGGCGCCGAGCAGCGTGCCGCCGAGGCAATAGCCGATCGCGTTCACCTCGCGGCTGCCGGTCGCCCGCTCGATCGCCGCGAGCGCGGCGAGCGCGCCCTCGGAAAGATAGTCCTCGAAGTCCTTGTCGGCGAGCCGCGCGTCCGGGTTCACCCACGAGACCACGAACACGGTATGGCCCTGGCCGACGGCCCATTTGATGAACGAGTTCTTCTCGCGCAGATCGAGGATGTAGAACTTGTTGATCCACGGGGGGATGATGAGGAGCGGCCGCGCGTAGACCGTTTCGGTGGCGGGCTGGTACTGGATCAGCTGGAGCAGGTCGTTCTGGAAGACGACCTTCCCCGGCGTGGTCGCGACGTTCGCCCCGACCTTGAACGCGGTGGCGTCGGTCATCTTGATCTTGAGCTGGCCGTCGCCCTCGTCGAGATCCTCGAGCAGGTTCTTCAGCCCCTTCACCAGGTTCGTGCCGCCGGTCTTGATCGTCTCGCGCAGCACCTGCGGGTTGGTGAGCGCGAAGTTGGACGGCGCGAGCGCGTCGATGTACTGGCGGGTGAAGAAGTCGACCTTCTTCTTCGAGCCCTCGGGGATCCCCTCGACGCCCGAGACCGCGTCGTGGATGTGGCGCGCGGCGATGAGATAGCTCTGCTTGATGTAGTCGAAGACGAAGTTCGACTGCCACTCCTCGTCCTTGAAGCGCGCGTCGCTCGACGCCGGCTCGGCCACCGGCTCGGGTTTCGCCCCGAGCAGCTTCAGCCAGGAGGCCTGCCACAGCCGCAGGTAGTCGTAGTACATGTTCATCTGCGCCTGCGCGAGGGCCATCGGGTTGGCTGCGAGCTTCGACCACATGTCCATGAACGCGCGCGCGATGCCGAACTCGTCGGTGAACGCCACGCCCTTGCCGTTCGCATGGCGCTTGACGAAGTCGCCGAGCACGTTCGACGAGTGCTCGGCGACCTCGCCGATGATCCTGGCGACCTCGGCCGGGTCGGGCCCGCGCTCGGTTTCTTCGGCCATCGTGAATCTCCTCGTCACCCCGCTTTGACGAACCGCACCGTGCCGCCGGCGTCGCTCGTCCGCGCGAGCACCCCGGCGTGCATCAGGTAGTTGAGATGGGCGAGCGCCTCGCCCATCGCGAACAGCGTCTGGTGCACGTCGAGCTTGCGGCGGAAGAGCGTGCCGATCACCTCGGCCGCGGACTTCGGCTCGGCGCAGACGTCCTCGAGCTCGCCGAGGCGCAGGCGATGGTGCTCCTCGAGCTGCGCCACGCGCTCCCGCATGCCGCGGAACGGCAGCCCGTGCGACGGCAGCACGAGCGTCCCGGCGGGCACGAGCTCGGTCAGGCGGCCGAGGCTCCCGAGGAAGAGCGCGAGCGGGTTGGCGTCGGGGTCCACCTGCTGGACGCTGATATTGGTCGAGATCCGCGGCAGCAGCATGTCGCCCGAGATCAGCACGCCGAGCTCCGCGCAGTGGAGGGAGGCGTGCTCGGGGGCATGGCCGTAGCCCATGATCGCGCGCCACGCCCGGCCGCCGATCACGAGCTCGTCACCGTCCATGATCCGGCGGTAGGTCCGCGGGAACTCGGGCACGACGCGGGCGTAGCTGTTGCCCCGGCTCGCCAGCGCTGCGAGGCGCTCGCCGACGAGGCCGTTCCGCGCGAGGTGCGCGACCAGCGCTTCGACCGAGTAGCCGGCCGCCTCGTCGCGCCACGCGTGCGCCATGAGAAAGTCCGCCTGCGACATCCAGAGCGGCACTCCGAACCGCTCGGTGAGCCAGCCCGCATTGCCCGCGTGGTCGGGGTGGAGATGCGTGGCGATCACCCGGGTGGCGGTCCGGCCGGCGAAGAACCCGGCGAAGATGCGCTCCCAGAGCGCCCGCGTCGCCGCGTCGCCGAGGCCGCAGTCGACCATGGCGAGCCCCGCTTCGTCCTCGAGCAGCCACAGGTTGATGTGGTCGAGCGCGAAGGGCAGCGGCATGCGCAGCCAGTGCACGCCCGGCGCGACCGCGCGCGTCTCGCCCGGCGGGGGCGGCGCGGCGTGCGGGTAATCGAGGACCTGCTCGGGGCTCACGCGGCAATGGAGCGGCTAGAATGTCGCACCGCATTATACGAGACGACGCTGCACCGCCGCATCGTCCCGAGGAGGGTCCATGGACCGATCTCAGCAGCTCGCCTCCGCCGTCCCGATGATCGACTTCCCGCAGCTCAGGTTCGACCATGGCGAGACGATCGACATGCTCAGGGGCACGGTGCGCGACTTTGCCGCGGCCGAGATCGCGCCGCGCGCCGCCGAGATCGACCGGTCGAACGCCTTCCCGATGGACCTCTGGCCCAAGATGGGCGCGCTCGGGCTCCTCGGCATCACCGTCGAGGACGAATACGGCGGGACGAACATGGGCTATCTCGCGCACATCGTCGCGATGGAGGAGATCAGCCGCGCCTCGGCCTCGGTCGGGCTGTCGTACGGGGCGCACTCGAACCTGTGCGTGAACCAGATCCGCCGCAACGGCTCGGAGGCGCAGCGGCGCAAGTACCTGCCGAAGCTCGTTTCCGGCGAGCACGTCGGCGCGCTGGCGATGAGCGAGCCGGGCGCCGGCTCGGACGTCGTCGGCATGCGCCTGCGCGCCGAGCACCGCAAGGGAAAGTACATCCTGAACGGCAACAAGATGTGGATCACCAACGGGCCGGACGCCGACGTGCTGGTGGTGTACGGCAAGACCGACGCCGAGGCCGGGCCGCGCGGCATCACCGCGTTCCTCATCGAGCGCGGCATGCCGGGCTTCACCACCGCGCAGAAGCTCGACAAGCTCGGGATGCGCGGCTCGAACACCTGCGAGCTCGTGTTCCAGGACTGCGAGGTGCCCGAGGAGAACATCCTCGGCGCCTACAACGCGGGCGCCAACGTCCTCATGAGCGGGCTCGACTACGAGCGCGCGGTGCTCGCCGGCGGGCCGCTCGGCATCATGGCCGCGTGCCTCGACGTGGTGATTCCGTACGTGCACGACCGCAAGCAGTTCGGGCAGCCGATCGGCGAGTTCCAGCTCATGCAGGGGAAGCTCGCCGACATGTACGCGACGTTCTCGGCGTGCCGCGCGTACGTCTACGCCGTCGGGCAGGCGCTCGACCGGGGTGAGACGACGCGCAAGGACGCGGCCGGCGCGATCCTCTACGCCGCCGAGAAGGCGACCTGGATGGCCGGCGAGGCGATCCAGTGCCTCGGCGGCAACGGCTACATCAACGAGTACGCGACCGGGCGCCTGTGGCGCGACGCGAAGCTCTACGAGATCGGCGCCGGGACCTCGGAGATCCGCCGCTGGCTGATCGGGCGCGAGCTGTTCGGCGAGACCGCCTGAGATGATCGACGCGTACACGCTCGCCCTCTTCGCGCTCGCCGCGTTCGTTCTCGCTCTCACGCCCGGGCCGGTCTGGCTCTACCTGATCGCGCGCACGCTCGCGCAGGGCCGGCGGGCGGGCTATTTCTCGATGCTCGGCGTCACCGCCGGGCTCGCGGCGCACGCCCTGCTCGCCGCGCTCGGGCTGTCGGTCGTCCTGCTCGCGATCCCGTACGCCTTCGACCTGATCCGGCTCGCCGGCGCCGGCTATCTGCTGTGGCTCGCGTGGACCACCATCCGGGGCGATGGCCTGAGCTTCGAGCCACGGCCGCTCGCGCCCGCCGCCACAGGCGCGCTGCTGCGCCAGGGATTCGTGGCGGCGTTCGTCAACCCGAAGGTGGCGGTGTTCTACCTTTCGCTCTTCCCGCAGTTCGTCGACCCCGCGGCGGGCTCGGTCCTGGCGCAGAGCCTCGTGCTCGGCGCGGTCCAGCTCGCGACCGCGGCGGCGGTCGATCTCGCGGTCGTCACGGCGGCCGGGCTGGTCGCGCTGTGGTTCGCGCGGCGGCCGGTCTGGCTGAAGGCGCAGCGCTGGTGCCTCGGCGGCGCCTTCGGCGTGCTGGCCGCTTGGCTCGCGCTCGACCGCAAAGCCGTATAAATTCTCCCGGTGCCGCGCCGGCCGCGGTTCCGCCCTCTTGAGGAGGCGCCAACATGCCAAGTGACCCAGTAGTGATCGTCTCGGTCGCCCGAACGCCGATGGGCGCATTTCAAGGCGAGCTGAAGAGCTTCGCCGCCCCGGAGCTCGGCGCGGCGGCCATCCGCGCCGCGGTCGAGCGCGCGCGGCTCAAGCCCGAGCAGGTCGAAGAGGTGATCATGGGCTGCGTGCTGCCGGCCGGCCAGGGCCAGGCGCCGGCGCGGCAGGCCGCGATCGGCGCGGGACTGCCGCTCGCGACCGGCTGCACCACGGTGAACAAGATGTGCGGCTCGGGCATGAAGGCCGCGATGCTCGCGCACGATCTCCTCGCCGCGGGCACGAACGACATCATGGTCGCCGGCGGCATGGAATCGATGACCAACGCGCCGTATCTCCTGCCGAAGGCGCGCGCGGGCTACCGCATGGGCCACCAGCAGGTGGTCGACCACATGTTCTGGGACGGCCTGGAGGACGCCTACACCCGGGACGATAAAGGGACAGGTCGGCTCATGGGCACGTTCGCCGAGGACTGCGCGGCGAAGTACCGGTTCACGCGCGAGGAGCAGGACCGGTTCGCGATCGCTTCGCTCGAGCGGGCGCAGGCGGCGAACCGGGAAGGCTGGTTCGCGTGGGAAATGACGCCGCTCGCGATCAAGGCCGGCAAGGAGGAGCGGTTCGTCGAGGCGGACGAGCAGCCGTTCAAGGCGAACCTCGAGAAGATCCCGACGCTGAAGGCCGCGTTCCGCAAGGACGGTACTGTGACCGCCGCGAACTCCTCGTCGATCTCCGACGGCGCGGCGGCGCTCGTGCTGATGCGCCGCTCCACGGCGGCGAAGCTCGGCCTCGAGCCGCTGGCGGCGATCGTCGGGCACTCGACCCACGCGCAGGAGCCGGCGTGGTTCACCACCGCGCCGGTCGGCGCCATCCGGAAGCTGTACGCGAAGACCGGCTGGAGCGCGCGCGACGTCGACCTCTACGAGGTCAACGAGGCGTTCGCGGTGGTGACGCTGGCGGCGATGAAGGAGCACGGTCTGCCGCACGAGAAGGTGAACGTGCACGGCGGCGCCTGCGCGCTCGGCCACCCGATCGGCGCCTCCGGAGCGCGCATCATGGTCACGCTGCTCGGCGCGCTGCGGAAGTACGGCGGCAAGCGCGGCATCGCGAGCCTGTGCATCGGCGGCGGCGAGGCGACCGCGATCGCGCTCGAGCGCGCGTAGGCGCGTCGATCGCGCGGACGATGCCCAATCCCTATACCCCGCCCGGGTCGCCGGTCAAGGATCCGCCGAGCCCCCGGCGGCGCTCCTCGCTCGGCGCGATCGCCCTCGGCTTCGGCGTCGACGTCGCCGCGACCATGGTGTTCTCGACCCTGCTGTCGGTCATCGCGGGGGTCAGCCTGGCCGCGGGCGGCGCCTCCCCCGAGGAGATCGCCGGGCTCGTCGACCGGTCGGCCGGCTGGGTCTTCATCGGGCTCGTAGGCGGGCTGTGCTGCACGGCGCTCGGCGGCTACGTCGCCGCGCGCCACGCCAACCATTCGGAGTACGCGAACGCGTTCGCGGTCGGCGTGGCGTCGCTCGTGTTCGGCGAGGCGGTGCTGATCGCCCTTGCGCAGGACACGCCGCTCTGGCTGCGGCTCGCCGGTGACCTCGCGGTCGTGCCCGCCGCGCTGGTCGGCGGACACCTCCGCATGCTGCAGAAGCGCGCCGCGGCGGCCGCCTGAAAGGAGGAACGGAGGATGCTGCTCACGCCCGAGCAGGAGCTGCTCCGCGATTCGGTCCGCGCCTTCGCGCGCAAGCGCCTGGCGCCGAACGCCCCGGAGTGGGACCGCACTGCGAAGTTCCCGCGGGAAGCGCTCACCGAGATGGCCGCCCTCGGCCTGTTCGGCGTGTGCGTGCCGGAGCGCTGGGGCGGCGCCGGCCTCGACCACGTCTCGCTCGCGCTCGCGCTGGAGGAGATCGCCGCCGGCGACGGCTCGTGCTCGACGATCATGAGCGTGCAGAACTCGGTCGTCTGCGGGCCGATCCTCAACTTCGGCAGCGAGGGCCAGAAGAATTGGTGGCTGCCGCAGCTCGCGCGCGGCGAGCTGCTCGGCTGCTTCTGCCTGAGCGAGCCGCACGTCGGCTCGGACGCCTCCGCCATCCGCACCCGTGCCGATCTCGTCGGCGACGAGTGGGTCCTCACCGGCGTGAAGCAGTTCATCACCACGGGCAAGAACGCCAACGTCGCGATCGTCTTCGCAGTCACCGACCGCAAGGCCGGCAAGAAGGGCATCAGCGCGTTCATCGTGCCGACCGACAGCAAGGGCTACGTCGTGAACCGCGTCGAGCACAAGCTCGGCCAGCGCGCGTCCGACACCGCGCAGGTCGCCCTCGAGGCCTGCCGCATTCCGCGCGCGAACCTCCTCGGCGGCGACGGCGACGGCTACCGCATCGCGCTCTCGAATCTCGAGGGCGGACGCATCGGCGTCGCCGCGCAGGCGGTGGGGATGGCGCGGGCGGCCTACGAGGCGGCGCTCACGTACGCCCGGAGCCGCGAGGCGTTCGGCAAGCCCATCATCGAGCACCAGGCGGTGAACTTCCGTCTCGCCGACATGGCGACGCGGATCGAGGTCGCGCGCCAGATGGCGCTGCACGCCGCGAGCCTCCGCGACGCCAAGCGGCCGTGCCTCAAGGAGGCCTCGATGGCGAAGCTGTTCGCGGCCGAGATGGCCGAGCGGGTGTGCTCGGACGCGATCCAGATCCACGGCGGCTACGGCTACGTGAGCGACTTCCCGGTCGAGCGGATCTATCGCGACGTGCGCGTGTGCCAGATCTACGAGGGCGCGAACGACATCCAGCGGCTGGTCATCGGGCGGGCGATCGCGAACGAGTGATCCGGCCGCCGGTGTCGCCGCTTCCGCGGCGACGTATCCTTGGGAGCAGCTGATGTCTGCATCGATCGACTTCTACTTCGATTTCTCCTCGCCGTACGGCTACCTCGCGAGCCACAAGATCGACGCGCTCGCCGCCAAGCACGGTCGCGAGGCGCGCTGGCGACCCTACCTGCTCGGGGCGGTGATGAAGATGACCGGCCAGCAGCCGCTGCCTTCGATCCCGCTCAAGGGCGACTACGCCAAGCGGGATTTCCTGAGGAGCGCCCGCTTTCACGGCGTGCCGTACAGGCATCCCACCAACTTCCCGATCGCCTCCGTCGCGCCGACGCGGGCGTTCTACTGGCTGAACGCGAAGGACCCGCGGCGCGCGCGGGAGCTCGCCCGCGCGCTGTACGCGGCGTATTTCCTCGAGGACATCGACGTCTCCAACGCCGAGAGCACCATCGCGGTCGCCGCGAAGATCGGGCTCGCCGCCGACGAGGTCCGCGCCGGCATCAACGACCAGGCGGTGAAGGACCTGACCAAGCGCGAGGTCGATGGGGCGATCGCGATCGGTGCGTTCGGCTCGCCGTACATCGTGGTCGACGGCGAGCCGTTCTGGGGTGTCGACCGGTTCGATCAGATCGACCGCTGGCTCGCGACCGGAGGGTTCTGAGGAGCCGCGGCGACGTGAAATCCCTCTGCGTCTTTTGCGGCGCGAACGCCGGCGCCCGGCCGGTCTTCGCCGACACCGCGCGCCGCATGGGCGAAGCGCTCGCGCGGCGCGGCATCACGCTCGTCTTCGGCGGCGGGCGCGTCGGGCTCATGGGGGCGGTGTCCGCGGGCGCGCGCGGCGCGCGCGGCCGGGTGGTCGGCGTGATCCCGGCGGCGCTGCAGCAGAAGGAGCTCGCCTACGAGGGCACGGAGCTCGCCGAGCTCGTCGTCGTCCGCTCGATGCACGAGCGCAAGGCCCGCATGGCCGAGCTCGCCGACGGCTTCGCCGCGCTGCCCGGCGGCTACGGCACGCTCGAGGAGATCTGCGAGATGATCACCTGGGCGCAGCTCGGCATCCACCGCAAGCCCTGCGGCCTGGTGAACGTCGACGGCTACTTCGACGGCTTGCTCGCGCAGTTCGACCGCGCGGTCGCCGAGGGGCTGCTCCGCGCGCCGCATCGGGCACTGGTGGTCGACGCGCCCGATCCCGAAAGCCTCCTCGACGCGATGGCGGCGTGGACCCCGCCGCCGCTCGAGTTCAAGCTCGACTGGCAGAGCACGTAGCTGGTCAGCGCGCGGTGAGCAGCACCTTCGGCAGCCACAGCACCGTCTCGGGGAACGCCGCGACCGCGGCGACGATCGCCATCTGCAGGGCGACGAACGGCCAGATGCCGACGTACATGTGGCGCAGCGTGATCGCCGGCGGCGCGATGCCGCGCAGATAGAAGATCGACGGCGCCATCGGCGGCGTGAGATACGCGGTCTGCAGCACCACCAGGAACAGCACGCAGAACCACACGATGTCGAAGCCCATCGCCTTCACGACCGGGGTGACGATCGGCACGATGATCAGGATGATCACGAGCGGATCGAGCATGAAGCCCGCCAGGAACGCGAGCAGGAGGATGATCGCGAGCGTCGCCCACGGGCCGAGCCTGGCCGCCTCGAGGACCGAGTTGATCGCCGAGAGCCCGCCGGAGGCGACGAACACCGCGGCGAACATCGACCCCGCCATGAGAATGGTCAGGATCATCGCGGTCACCCGCATGGTCCGGACGAGCGCCTCCCACAGCACCGCGCGCGTGAGCCGCCCGTAGGCCGCAGTGAGCAGCATGGTCCCGACGGCGCCGGTCGCCGCGGCCTCGGTCGGCGTGGCGAGGCCGACCATGATCGAGCCGAGCACGGCGATCACGATCAGGATCGGCGGGACGAGCACCTTCCCGGTGAGCGCGAGCTTCGCGGCGATCCCCGGCTCGCCCTCGGCCGCGACGATGCGCGGTCCGTCCTGCGGCCGCAGGCTGCACCGGATCAGGATGTAGCCGATGTAGGCGGTGGCGAGCATCAGCCCGGGGACGAGCATCCCGATGAGGATGTCGCCGACCGAGGCGCTCGCCACCGGGCCGATGACAACCGCCAGGATCGAGGGCGGGATGATGGTCCCGAGCGAGCCGCCGGCGCAGATCGTCCCGCAGATGAGGCCCTTGTCGTAGGCGTACTTCAGCATCGGCGGGATGGCGAGCAGCCCGACCACGCTCTCGGTCGCGCCGATGATCCCGCTCGTCGCCGCGAAGATGACGCACATCAGCACCGTGCCGACCGCCAGCCCGCCGGGGACGCGGCGCGTCCACAGGTGGATCGCGTCGAAGAGCCGCCCCGCGATCCCCGACTGCTCGAACATCACGCCCATGAACACGAAGAGCGGCACCGCGGCGAGCACGTTGGCGGTGGCGACTTCCTCGACCTTCTGCACCATCTGATGCAGCAGCGCGTCGCCGAAGACCGGCAGTCCGAACGCGACCGCGAGCGCGAGCATCGCGAACGCCACCGGGAACCCCGTCAGCAGGGCGACGACGAGCGCCGGGAACATCCAGAGCGCGCTCACCCGCCTACCCCCGAGGCGCGGCCTCGCCGCCGCGCACCGCCACGATCGCCCTGAGGATCTCGGCCACGATCTGGACCAGCCAGGCGAGCACGCCGACCACGAGCGCGAGCCGGAACGGCCACACCTTGGGGTTCCACGCCGAGAGCCCCGAGGTCTCGCCCGAGGCGAGCGCGTGGTGGAAGTGGCCGAACATGCCCCAGGCGAGCCAGGCGACGATCGGCAGCAGCACCAGCCCGTAGCCCACCAGGTCGACCACCGGCCGCACGCGCGGCCCGAAACGCGCGTGCAGCAGATCGATCCGCACGTGGCTGTCGGTGGCGAGCGCGTAGCTGATCGCGAACACGAAGCTCGCGCCCATCACCATCGTGGTGACGTCGTAGCCCCAGATGGTCGGCGCCGCGAGGGCGTAACGCACGACCACCTCGTAGACCATGAGGGCGATGAGCGCGAGGAGCAGCAGCGCCGCGGCGTAGCCGCAGGCGCGGCTCACGACCTCCAGGCGGCGCGCGACCGCGAGCATCGGCGGCGGGAAAAAATCGCGCGGCGCAGGGCCCGGCTCGCCGGCCGAGCCCGGCGCCGCGCCCGAAGGAACGGCGCTACTTGAGATCGGAGCGGTACTGGCTCGCCACCGACCAGCGCTTCAGATACTCGCGCTGGTGGGCGAGCACTTTCGCGAACCAGCCGCCCTCGGCCTTGGCCGTCTTCTCCTCCCAATCGCGTGTCGCCTTGCGCGCGCCCTCGATGTAGGCGGCGTCGACGTTGATGATCTCGGCGCCCTCGGCCCGCAGCTTCTGCAGCGCGACGACGTCGTCGTCATTGAACTTGAGCCAGCCGTCGACGGTGGTCTTCTTCGCCGCCACCTCGAGCAGCGCCCGGGTCTGCGGCTTGAGGCCGTCCCACAGCGCCTTGTCGAACAGGCACTCCTGCGCCGACGAGGCCTGATGCACCCCCGGCAGGATGATGTACCGCGCGATCTTGTGGAAGCCGAGCGAGTAGTTGATGCCGGGGGTCGCCCATTCGATCGCGTCCACGACGCCGCGCTCGAGCGCCGGGTAGACGTCGGGACCGGCGAGGATCACGGTGGAGGCGCCGAGCGTGTTGGCGATCTCGGCCCACGCCCCCGAGGTGCGGAGCTTCAGCCCCTTCAGGTCGGCGAGCGTGCGCACGGGCTTGCGGGAATGCATGTGGATCTCGTCGGCATGGCTGCCGCAGGGCAGCGCGACCACGTTGAACTTCTCCAGCCGCCACTGGCGCCACAGGTCGGTCCCGCCGCCCTCGTAGAGCCAGTGCAGGTAGGCCTCGGCGGGCATGCTCCCGGCGTACCCGCCGAAGAGCACCGCGGTCTTGTCGATCCCCCAGTCGTAGCCCGACCAGTGGTGGCCGGCCGGGGCGACGCGCTTCTGCACGGTCTCGGTCACCTTGAGCGGGCTGCCGATGGTGCCGGCCGGAAACACCTCGAACTTCACCTGGCCGCCGGTCAGCAGCTCGGCGTTCTTCGCGAAGCCCTTGGCGAGCACTTCCAGATGCGGGCCTCCGCCCCAGCTCGTCGCCATGCGGATCGGTTGCTGGGCGTGGGCGGCGCCCGCCAGGGTCGCCGCGAGGGCGAGCGGCAGGCTGCGGGCGAGCGCAGTGCGTAAGGTCGTCTGCATGGGCTCCTCCTTCGGTGGGTGTCGTGCCGCGGCGCGCGGCCTTGACAGCCGCGATCGGGCGTATTCTGATTGCTGAAACATTGCTGTGACAAGGATCTCATAGCGTGAAACGCCGCGGTCTCGACGGAGCAGCGAAGAACGCCACCCACCTGTCGCTCGAGCGCGGCCTGCGGCTGGTCGAGACGGTCGCGCTCAACGGCGGCGCGATCAGCCTCTCGGAGGCGGCACGGCGCACCGGGCTGCACCGCAGCACGGCGCACCATCTCCTGCAGACGCTCGTCGACCTCGACTACCTGCGCCAGGACCCGGAGTCGCGCGGCTACGAGCTCGCGGCGAAGCCGTTCCTGCTCACCGGGCGGACCTGGTCGCCGGAGCAGCTCGCACGGATCGGCCAGCCGTTCCTCGCCGAGCTCGCGCGCCGCAGCGGCGAAGGCTCGAGCCTCGCGGCCTACCGCGACGGCACGGTGACCGTGGTCGCCAAGCGCGAGCACGACGGCCCGGTGCGCGTCGTCCAGGACGTCGGCGCGCAGCGGCCGATCCACTGCACGGCGGTCGCCAAAGCCATCGTTCCGTGGCTGCCGCCGGCCGAGCTGGCGGGGCTGCTCGCGCGCCTGCGCTTCGAGCGGCATACGCCGAAGACGATCACGACGCGCGCCGAGTTCGAGGCGGAGCTCCGCCGCATCCGCGCCGCCGGCTACGCGATCGACGACGAGGAGCACCTGGAGGGCATCCGCTGCATCGCGACGCCGGTGTTCGGGCACGCGGGGCAGGTCGTCGCCTCGATGTGCGCCGTGGGACCGAAGAACCGGATGACCCACCAGAAGCTGCGCGAGCTGCGCGCGCCGCTCGCCGAGCTCGCCCGCGAGCTGTCGGAGAGCCTCGGCTGGCGCGTCGCGGATCCCCAGACCGGCGGGCGGCGGGCAGCGGTCCGCGCGGGTCAGTCGACAAGAAGAGCCGACGGCCGGAAGCCCGGGCGCGCGGCGTAACCCTTCAACAGGAGGAGATCATGAAGCGTGTGTTCCTTACCGGACTCGCGGCGAGCGCCGCCGCGGCCCTCGCCCTCGCGGGCTCCGCCTGGGCGCAACAGCAGAAGGTTCGCCTGAACATGGCGAGCACGTTCCCCGGCAGCATGGTGCTCATCGGCGAGGCCGCCTCCAAGAAGCTGCCCGAGAAGATCGCGCGCGCCTCCGGCGGCGAGATCGAGCTGCGCTTCCACGAGCCGAACGCGCTCGTGCCGGCGGCGAAGACCGTCGAGGCGGTGTCGCAGGGCTCGGTCGACGCGGCGTGGGCCGGCGCCGGCTGGTTCGCCGGCGTCGACAGCGCGTTCAACATGTTCTCGACCGTCCCCTTCGGTCCCGGCATCGGCGAGTACATGGCGTGGATGTACAACGGCGGCGGGCTCGCGATGGCGCGCGAGATGTTCGCCAGGTACGACGTCCACAACATCCCCTGCGCGATCATCCCGCCCGAGGCCTCCGGCTGGTTCCGCAAGGAGATCCGCTCGGTCGACGACCTCAAGGGCCTGAAGATGCGCTTCTTCGGGCTCGGTGCGAAGGTGATGGAGAAGCTCGGCGTCGCGACCCAGCAGCTCCCGCCGGGCGAGATCTTCCAGGCGCTGCAGCTCGGCACGATCGACGCCACCGAGTTCTCGCTGCCGGCGATGGACCAGCGGCTCGGCTTCCACCAGGTGGCGAAGTACTACTACTTCCCCGGCTGGCACCAGCAGGCCACGTTCTTCGACCTGATGATCCACAAGAAGAAGTGGGACGCGCTCGCCGACCGGCACAAGGCGATCATCGAGCTCGCCTGCGGCGACACGATGCGCGAGGCGATCGCCGAGGGCGAAGCCGCGCAGTGGCGCGCGATGAAGGAGATGCAGGAGAAGAGCGGCGTGCAGATCCGGCGCTGGCCGCCCGAGATCATCGCCGCGTACGAGAAGGCGTGGAACGAGGTCGTGAAGGAGGAATCGGCCCGGAACCCCAACTTCAAGCGGGTCTACGACTCCTACGCCAAGTTCCGGAGCGACTACTCGATCTGGCGCGACTACGGCTACCTGAAGTAGGCCCGGCGGGCCGCTTGCGCCGGAGCGGCCGCGGGCGGCCGCTCTTTTTTCATCCCCTCGTCGAGGGGGTGCGCGCGGCGAGGCGGGCGGTTCGGAAACGATGGAACACCTTCTGAGCGCGAGCGGCGCGATCGATCGCGCGCTCGCGGCGCTCGGGCGCGCCGCGGGGTGGCTGTTCCTCGCGTGCACCGCCGTCGTGTGCTTCGACGTGGTGACGCGCAAGTTCGGCTACCAGGTGCCGGGGCTCGGCTCGACGCGACTGCAGGAGCTCGAGTGGCATCTGCACACCGCGATCTTCGCGTTCTGGCTCGGGCTCGCCTACGTGCAGAACGCCCACGTCCGGATCGACACGTTCGTCGCCGGTGCGCGGCCGCGCCTGCACGCCTGGCTCGAGCTCGGCGGCTGCCTCGTCCTCGCCCTGCCCTATTGCCTCCTCGGGCTCTACGTCGGCGTCGAGTACACCTGGACCGCCTGGGTCCGCAACGAGGCGTCCGAATCGCTGAGCGGCCTGCCGTACCGCTTCATCCCGAAGGGGCTGATCGCCGTGGCGTTCCTGCTCCTCACCGCGTCCGTCGTCTCGGTGCTGCTGCGCACCGTGGTGTTCCTCTACGGGCCGGAGCGGCTGCGCGCGCGCGCCGCCTTCGCCGGTGCGAAGGGTTCCTGATCGGGGGGCACGGGTGAGCTGGCTCGCCGAGCACCTTGCGCTCCTCATGTTCGCGGCGCTCGGGCTCGCGCTGTTCTCGGGCTACCCCGTGGGCTACGTGCTCGGCGGGCTCGGCGTCCTGTTCGGCGCGGCCGGGATCGTCGTCGGCAGCTTCGAGCCGCTGCAGTTCTACAACCTGCTGCCGCGCATCTTCGGCGCGATCGCCGCCAACCCGATCCTCGTCGCGATCCCGATGTTCATCTTCATGGGCACCGCGCTCGAGAAGAGCGGCGTGGCGGCCGAGCTCCTGCGCTGCCTGCAGGTGCTCACGCGCCGCGTGCCCGGCGGGCTCGCGATGTCGGTGACGCTCATGGGCACGATCATGGCGGCGACCACCGGGATCGTCGGCGCCTCGGTGATCATGCTGACGCTGATCGCCCTGCCGGCAATGCTGGAGCGCGGCTATCGGAAGGAGCTCGCCGTCGGCACCATCGCCTCGGCGGGCACGCTCGGCATCCTGATCCCGCCCTCGATCATGCTGGTGGTCATGGGCGACCTGCTCTCGGTGTCGGTCGGGACGCTGTTCGCCGCCGCGCTCGTTCCCGGGCTGATCCTCTCCGGCCTGTACCTCGGCTACATCGGCACGATCTCCTGGCTGAAGCCCGCCCTCGCGCCGCCGCTCCCGGCCGCGGTCGGGCCGCAGACCCGCGCCGAGCTCGGACGAATGATCGTGCGCGGGTTCGTGCCGCCGACCTTCCTCGTGGGGCTCGTGCTCGGCTCGATCTTCGGGGGCTGGGCCACCCCGACGGAAGCGGCCGGCGTCGGCGCGTTCGGGGCGCTCCTGCTCGCGCGGCTCGCCGGGCGCCTCGACCGGAAGACCCTGCACGAGGTGATCGACTCGGCCGCGCGCACCAACGCGATGGTCTTCCTGCTGTTCTTCGGGGCGACGACGTTCTCGCTCGTCTTCCGGGCGCTCGGCGGCGACGACGTCGTGAAGGGCGTGATGAAGGCCGCCGGCATCGACACCGGCTGGGAGCTGATGCTCCTCGTGCAGGCGGTCGTCTTCCTGCTCGGCTTCTTCTTCGACTGGATCGAGATCAGTCTGATCGTGCTGCCGGTCTTCGCGCCGCTGCTCAAGGACGTCGACTTCACCGCCCACCTCGGGCCGGGCGGCAGCATCGTGTTCCTCACCTGGCTGCTGGTCGTCCTCGCAGTCAACCTGCAGACCTCGTTCCTCACGCCGCCGTTCGGCTTCACGCTCTTCTGCATGCGCGGCACGGTGCCGGCAGAGGTGACGATGCGCCACATCTACGGCGGCATCGTGCCGTTCGTGCTGCTCCAGCTCGTGGGGCTCGCGCTGGTCATGACGCTGCCCGAGCTCGCGCTGTGGCTGCCGCGGGCGACCGGGCTCCTCCAGTAGCGCGGCGCAGCAGCTTGACCGGCCGCCGGCCGGCATGGTAAAAAACAAACATTCGTTTGGTTTATGCCGCCGCCTGCCGCCCGCCCGGTGCGCGCCCCGCGCGCCGACAACCGCCTGCCGCTGATCCTCGACGAGGCCGCGCGGCTCTTCCGCGCGCAGGGGTTCCACGGCACCTCGGTCCGCGACATCGTCCGCGCCGTGGACATGCTGCCGGGCTCGCTCTACTACCACTTCGCGACCAAAGAGGCGCTGCTCGCGGCGGTCTACGCCGAAGGCGTCCGGCGCATCTCGGAAGCGGTGGCCGTGGCGCTCGCCGGCCGGCGCGACCCGTGGGAGCGGCTCGAGGCGGCGTGCGTCGCGCATCTCGAAGCCCTGCTGCAGGAGAGCGACTACGCCCAGGTCGTCATTCGCGTGCGGCCGTCCGACGCGCCGTCCGTCGCCGCCGAGCTGGTGCGGCTGCGCGATGACTACGAGCGGCTGTGGGTCGATCTCGTCCAGGACCTGCCGCTCGCCCGCGGCGCCGACCGGCGGAGCCTCAGGCTCATGCTGCTCGGCGCGCTGAACTGGTCGCAGACGTGGTACGGCAAGGGGCGCGACAGCCCGCGCACCATCGCGAAGCGGTTCGTGCAGCTCCTGCAGGAGCCCCTTGGAAGGAAATGAGGGTGGAAACCTCCGACACGCGGGCAGCGCCGCCCAAAGTGCTCGTCACGAAGATCGGGTTCGACGGCCACGACCGCGGCAGCCGCGTGGTCGCGGCGTATCTCCGCGACGCCGGGATGGAGGTGATCTACACGCCGCCGTGGCAGGAGATCGCGGCGGTCGTGAAGCTCGCGACCGAGGAGGACGTCGACGTCATCGGGATCTCCTCGCTCGCGACCGACCACCTGATCGTGCCGAAGCTGATGGACGCCTTGCGCGCCGCCGGCCTGGGCGAGGTGGCCGTGATCGTCGGCGGCATCGTGCCCGACGCCGACGAGGCGATGCTCGCCGCGAGCGGCGTGGCGAAAGTGTTCCATCCGGGCGCGTCGCTGGAGGAGATCGCGGCGTTCGTCCGCGAGGTGACCCCGAAGGTGCGCGCGGCGCGCGCGCTGGCGTAGGAGGGAAGATGAACAGGCGGTTTGAAAACCCCCCGGCCGCTAACGCGGCCACCCCCCTTAACAGGGGGGCAACCCCCCCGGCCGCTCGCGAGGCCACCCCCCTTGACAGGGGGGCAACCCCCCCGGCCGCTGACGCGGCCATCCCCCTCGACCGGGAAGCAGAGGCCCGGTGGGAGGCCGAGTACGCGGCGCAGATCGGCGCCGACCGTCCGGTCGTCAACCGGTCGGGCATCCCGATCGAGCCGCTGTACACGCCGCGCGACTGGGACAGTACGCGCCATGACGAAACGCTCGGCTTTCCCGGCCAGCCGCCGTACACGCGCGGCATCTACGCGACGATGCATCGCGGGCGCACGTGGACCCAGCGCCAGCTGATCGGGCTCGGCACGCCCGCCGACTACAACGCCCGGCTCCGGGATCTCCTCGACCACGGGACCACCGCGGTCTCGCTGATCCCGTGCAACTCGGTGTTCCGGGGCTACGACATGGACGAGGTCCACGCGGAGCTGCTCGGGACCTGCGGCACGGTCGTGAACTCCGCCGCGCACATGGACGAGGCGCTCGCCGGGGTCGACCTCGCGCGCACCTCCTGCGCGATGAACGATCCGAGCCCGTTCACGCTCCTCGCCTTCCTGCTCGCGACGGCGAAGCGCCGCGGCGTGCCGTGGGACGCGATCCGCGGCACCTCGAACCAGAGCGACTATCTCTCGCATTACGTCGCGAACCACATGTTCTTCCGCATCGCGCTCCCGGGCGCGCGCCGGATCCTCGTCGACCACATCGAGTTCTGCAACCGCGCGGTCCCGAGCTGGAACCCGATGTCGGTCGTCGGCCAGCACATGCAGCAGGCGGGGGCCACGCCGGCGGAGGCGATGGCGTTCGCGCTCGCGACCGCGCTCCAGGTCGCCGACGACTGCGCCGCCCGCGGGATCGCGCCGGACGCCTTCCTGCCGCGCTTCACCTTCTTCTTCGACATCTCGATCTCGTTCTTCGAGGAGATCGCCAGGTTCCGCGCCGGCCGCCGCATCTGGGCGCGGCTCGCGCGCGAGCGCCTCGGCGCGGCCGACCCGCACGCGTGGCGGTTCAAGTTCCACGCCCAGACCTCGGGCGTCGACCTGACGCGCCAGCAGCCGCTCAACAACGTCGCGCGCGTGGCGGTGCAGGCGATGGCGGGCATCTTCGGCGGGCTCCAGTCGCTGCACACCGACGCCTACGACGAGGCGCTGTCGACGCCGACCGAGGCCGGGGCGCGGATCGCGGTGGCCACCCAGAACATCCTGCGCGAGGAGGCGCACCTCACCGACGTGATCGATCCGCTCGGCGGGAGCTACTACGTCGAGACGCTGACCGACCGGATGGAGGCCGAGATCCTCCGCGTCCTCAAGATCGTCGCCGACGCCGGCGGCATGTATCGCGCGGTCGAATCGGGCCTGGTGCAGCGGATGATCGGCGAATCGGCGCGCCGCTTCCAGGCGCGGGTCGAATCCGGCGAGCAGACCGTCGTCGGGGCGAACCGCTACCAGGCCGAGGAGGAGGCGACGGCGCGCGCCCCGCTCGCGCGGCCCGACCCCGCGCGGATGTGCGCGCACATCGAGTCGTTCAAGGCGTGGAAGGCCAGCCGCTCGGGGGAATCGGTGAACCGTGCGCTCGATGCGCTCGCGGCCGCGGCGCACGCGCCGAAGACGAACGTGTTCGCCGCCGTCGTCGCCGCCGCCGAGGCCGGCTGCACGCACGGCGAGATCTGCGGCCGACTGCGGCGCGAGCTCGGCTTCGGGCACGTCCAGGCGATCGTCTAGGTGGGCAAGGTCTTCGAGACTGCGCGCGGCACGGTCTACCCGTGGCAGACGGACCACGTCGGCCACATGAACGTGCAGTTCTACATCGCGCGCTTCGACGAGGCGAGCTGGCAGCTCCTCGCGAACTTCGGCCTGACCGGCGCCTACCTCCGCGACAACCGCAAGGGGATGGGTGCGCTCGAGCAGCACACCTACTACCGGCGCGAGCTCCTGCCCGGCGCGCTCATCCGCATCGCCTCGGAGCTGGAGGAGATCAAGCCCAAGGTGGTGCGCTTCACCCACCGCATGTACGACGTGGAGACCGGCGAGGAGGTCGCCTCTACGACGATCATCGCCGCGCACATGGACACCCAGGCGCGGCAGGCGGTGCCGTTCCCCGAGGACGTCGCCGCGCGCATGGCCGCCGCGCTAGAGACTTGAACGCTAAGACGCAAAGAACCGCGAAGGGCGCAAAGAGGATCATGCCTTCCTTTGCGTGCTTTGCGATCCTTTGCGCCTCTGCGTTGAGATCTGGATGGACGCCGCCGAGCAGCCGCTGATCGCGCCGCTCCTCGCCGGCGACCGGCGCTCGATCGCGCGCGCGATCACCGCCGTCGAGAACGACACCACCGCGGCCGCGAGCCTGCGCGAGGCCCTCGCGCCGCACGTCGGCCGCGCGCACGTCGTCGGCATCACCGGCGCGCCCGGCACCGGCAAGTCGACGCTCATCAACGCCCTGCTCGGCGAGTGGCTCGGGCGGAGCCGGCGGATCGGCGTCGTCGCCGTCGACCCGTCGAGCCCGGTCACCGGCGGCGCGATCCTCGGCGACCGGGTGCGGATGGGAAGCCACGGCGCCGACGACCGGGTGTTCATCCGCTCGGTCGCCTCCCGGGGGCATCTCGGCGGAGTGTCGCGCGGCACCCACCGGATCATCGACGTGCTCGACGCCGCCGGGTTCGACGTAATCGTCGTCGAGACCGTCGGGACCGGCCAGTCGGAGGTCGAGATCGCGCAGCTCGCCGACACGCGCATCGTCGTCTGCGCGCCGGGCCTCGGCGACGACATCCAGGCGATCAAGGCGGGCGTGCTCGAGATCGCCGACCTCCTGGTCGTGAACCGGGGCGACTCGCCGCTCGCGCCCGACACCGAGCGGAGCTTGCGCGAGATGCTGCGCCTGCGGCGCCGCGGCCCCTGGGAGGTGGAAGTGGTGCGGACGACCGCGACGACCGGCGACGGTGTCCGCGCGCTCGCCGACGCCATCGCGGCGCACGGCGCCTTTGCCGGGCGTGGGCGCCGCCTGCGCACGCCGCTGCAGACCACGGTCGACGACGTCGCGGCGGTCGACCGCGCGATCAACACCCGGCGGTCGGTCCGCGCGTTTCTCCCGCGGCCCGTGCCGCGCGCCACCGTCGAGGCGATCCTCGCGGTCGCGAGCCGCGCCCCGAGCGGCAGCAACATCCAGCCGTGGAAGGTCTACGTGCTCGCGGGCGAGGCGAAGGACCGCCTCTCGCAGGCGGTCGCGACCGCCTACGACGCCGGCGAGGAGCACCCCGAGTATCACTACTACCCGGTGAAGTGGTTCGAGCCCTATCTCGCGCGGCGGCGAAAGATCGGCTGGGATCTTTACGGGCTGCTCGGGATCGGCCGGGGCGACAAGGCCAAGATGCACGCGCAGCATCGCCGGAACTACCTCTTCTTCGACGCGCCGGTCGGGATGATCTTCACGATCGAGCGCGACCTCGAGCTCGGCAGCTGGCTCGACTACGGCATGTTCCTCCAGAGCATCATGATCGCGGCGCGCGCGCGCGGCCTCGACACCTGTCCCCAGGCGGCGTGGATGGAGTTCCCGAAGACGATCGCGGCCGAGCTCGGGCTGCCGGCGACCGAGCAGGTCGTGTGCGGGATGAGCCTCGGCTACGCGGATCCGGACCCGTCGGAGAACCGGCTCGTCACCGAGCGCGGGCCGGTCGCGGGCTTCGCGCGGTTCGAGGGCTTCGAGTGACCGGCGGTTCGGACGCCGAGGCACGGCGCATCGCGCGGCTCGCGGCGCGCGACCGGCTGATGGCCCACCTCGGGATCAAGCACGTCGCCGGCGGCCCGGGCCGCGCCGCGGTGTCGCTCGCGATCGGCGAGGACCATCTCAACTTCAACGGCACCTGCCACGGCGGGGTCACCTTCGCGCTCGCCGACAGCGCGTTCGGCCTCGCGTCGAACTCGCACGGCGTCGTCGCCGCGGCGATCGACGCCCACGTCACCTACCAGATCGCGGTGCGGGCGGGCGACACGCTGACCGCGAGCGCGACCGAGGTGTCGCGCTCGCGCAAGCTCGGCGTCTATCGCATCGACGTGACGCGCCAGGACGGCGCGATCGTGTCGACCTTCACCGGCACGGTGTACGTCACCGAGCAGCCGAACGAGGCGGGGGCGTAGCGCCGGCGAGGCGCGGTCAGCTGCCGCGCTTCGCGATCAGCAGGGCGTCGTCGACGACCTTGAGCGGCGTGCCGCCCCAGAGCAGGGCGACGTAGAAGTGGTTGACGAGCTTCGCCTTCTGCAACGCGTCCCACTTGGCCTGATCGAGCATGATCACCTGGCCGGTCATGCCCATCTCGCCGATGATCGTGAACACGCCCTGCACGACCGGCCCGGCGGGGTCCTTGTCCCACTTGACCGGCTCGACGCTGCCGATCGACTTCGCCTCCCCGCCGGCGAAGACCGAATAGACACCGTTCGCGCCGTTGCCGACGCGCAGCGAGCACGCGATGCGCGTGCCGCGGGGCTTGGCTGGACCGGGTGCCGACATGGGGTGCGCCGCGGGAAAACGGGCGGGAGTATCGCAGATTCCCGCTCGGCTTCGCCATCCCCCGGCGCCGGCGCCGATCCCGGTTATCGCTAGAATCGCGCCATGCCGGCGCTGAAGACCAGCATCAACGCCCGCTCGGAGGAGTACCGCGCCAACGCCGCGGCGATGGCGGCGCTCGTCCAGGATCTGCGGGACAAGGTGGGCAAGAGCGCGCTCGGCGGCGACGAGGCCGCGCGCGCGAAGCACGTGGCCCGCGGCAAGCTCCTGCCGCGCGAGCGCGTCCGCGAGCTGCTCGACCCGGGGTCGCCGTTCCTCGAGCTGTCGCAGCTCGCCGCGCTCGACATGTACGACAACGAGGCGCCGTGCGCCGGCATCATCACCGGCATCGGCCGGGTGTCGGGGCAGGAGTGCGTGATCGTCGCCAACGACGCCACCGTCAAGGGCGGCACCTACTACCCGATGACGGTGAAGAAGCACGTCCGCGCGCAGGAGATCGCGGGCGAGAACCGCCTGCCGTGCATCTACCTCGTCGACTCCGGCGGCGCGAACCTGCCGCGCTGGGAGGACGTGTTCCCGGACCGCGACCACTTCGGGCGGATCTTCTACAACCAGGCGAACCTCTCCGCCGCCGGGATCGCGCAGATCGCGGTGGTGATGGGCTCGTGCACCGCCGGCGGCGCCTACGTGCCGGCGATGGCCGACGAGTCGATCATCGTCAAGGGCCAGGGCACGATCTTCCTCGGCGGGCCGCCGCTCGTGAAGGCGGCGACCGGCGAGGAGGTCACGCCGGAGGAGCTCGGCGGCGCCGAGGTGCACACCCGCCAGTCGGGCGTCGCCGACCACTACGCGCTGAACGACCAGCACGCGCTAGCGATCGCGCGCCGGATCGTCGCGAACCTCAACCGGCGGAAGACCGTCGCGCTCGAGCTCGCCGAGCCGGCCGAGCCGCTCTACCCGCCGGAGGAGCTCGGCGGCGTCATCCCGAGCGACGTCCGCAAGCCCTACGACGTGCGCGAGGTCGTCGCGCGCGTCGTCGACGGCTCCGAGCTCGACGAGTTCAAGGCCAACTACGGCACGACGCTCGTCACCGGCTTTGCGCGCATCTGGGGCTACCCGGTCGGGATCGTCGCCAACAACGGGATACTGTTCTCGGAGTCGGCGCTGAAGGGCGCGCACTTCATCGAGCTGTGCGCGCAGCGCCGGGTGCCGCTCCTCTTCCTGCAGAACATCACCGGCTTCATGGTCGGCAAGAAGTACGAGGCGGGCGGCATCGCGAAGGACGGCGCGAAGATGGTGACCGCGGTGTCGTGCGCGCGCGTGCCCAAGTTGACCCTCATCATCGGCGGATCGTTCGGCGCCGGGAATTACGGCATGTGCGGGCGCGCGTACGGCCCGCGCTTCCTCTGGATGTGGCCGAACGCCCGGATCAGCGTGATGGGCGGCCAGCAGGCGGCGAGCGTGCTCGCGACGGTGAAGCGCGACGGCATCGAGGCGAAGGGCGGCGCGTGGTCGAAGCAGGAGGAAGAGGCGTTCAAGAAGCCGATCCTCGAGCAGTACGACCGCCAGGGCCACCCGTACTATGCGACCGCGCGTCTCTGGGACGACGGCGTGATCGCGCCCGAGGACACGCGGCGGGTGCTCGCGCTCGCGCTCTCGGCCGCGCTCAACGCGCCGCTCGAGGAGACCCGGTTCGGCGTGTTCCGGATGTGAGCTGCGATGTCCATCCACGAAGCGACGATCGAGTGGCGCCGGCTCACGCCGGATTTCGAGTACGCGACCTACGACCGCGGGCACTGGATCGCCTTCGGCGACGACATCCGCGTCCCCGGGACCGCAGCGCGCGCCAACATCCCGCAGACCGCTCCCGTCTCGCCCGGCATCGATCCCGAGCAGGCGTTCGTCGCGTCGCTCTCGAGCTGCCACATGCTGTGGTTCCTGCACCTCGCCTGCAGCGCCAAGCTGCTCGTCGATCGCTACGTCGACCGGGCGGCCGGGGTGCTCGACAAGAACGCCGAAGGCAAGCTGGCGATGACGCGGGTGACCCTCAAGCCGACGGTGACCTTCGCCGGCGCGCGGCCGACCGAGGCCGAGGTGCGCGCGCTGCACGAGAAAGCGCACGCGAAGTGCTTCATCGCGAGCTCGGTCAAGACCGAGGTGGTCGTCGCGCCCGAGTTCGACTGAGCCCGGCTGCGGCGCGGGCGCAGGCACGCGCGGCGCCGTGAACGGGAGACTCGCTGCTCATGGACTTCGTGCTGGTCCTCGCCGCCGGGCTCGTCGCCGGAACCATCAGCGGCATCGTCGGCTTCGGCTCGTCGATCATGCTGATGCCGCTGCTGGTCATCGTCTTCGGCCCGGTGCAGGCGGTGCCGATCATGGGGATCGCGGCGATCTTCGCCAACCTCTCGCGCATGCTCGCGTGGTGGCGCGAGATCGACTGGCGCGCCTGCGCGGCCTACTCCGCCACCGGCGCGCCCGCGGCCGCGCTCGGCGCAGCGACGCTGCTCGCGCTGCCGCCGCGGCTCGTCGAGGGCGCGCTCGGCGCCTTCTTCATTGCCATGATCCCGGTGCGCCGCTGGCTGGTCGCGCGCGGCGTTCGCCTGCGGCCCGGACATCTCGCGCTCATCGGCGGACCGATCGGGTATCTCACCGGCATCGTCGTCACCACCGGGCCGATCACCACGCCGATCTTCCTCGCCTATGGCCTGGTCAAGGGCGGGTTCCTCGCCACGGAGGCCGCGGGATCGCTCGCGCTCTACCTGGCGAAGATCGCCGCCTTCCGCGGCCTCGGGGCGCTGCCCGCGGAGGTCGTGATCGAGGGCCTGCTCACCGGCGCGTCGCTCATGGGCGGCGCCTTCCTCGCCAAGCGCTTCGTGCGCCGGTTCGAGCCCGAGCAGTTCCGCCTCCTGATGGAGGGCCTGATGCTCGTCTCCGGGCTGGTCATGCTCGGGGCGAGCGTCCTCCATTAGCGGCGCCACGGCTTCCACTATCATTCCGAGTCGCCTGCCACGACCGCCCCGGTGCCATGAGCCATTCGACGATCGAAGTGCACACGACGCCGGCCGGCCTCGGGTTCGTCTGGCTGAACCGGCCCGACGTCCGCAACGCGTTCAACGACACGATGATCGCGGAGCTCGCCGCCGCGTTCGGCGCGCTCGACGCGGACGCCGGCGTGCGCGCGGTGGTGCTCGCCGGCCGCGGGAGCGTGTTCTGCGCCGGCGCCGACCTACACTGGATGAAGCGGATGGCCGGCTACACCTTCGAGCAGAACTACGAGGACGCGCTCGGCCTCGCGCGGATGCTGCACGCCCTGCGCGCGCTGCGGAAGCCGACCGTCGCGCGCGTGCACGGGCACGCGTTCGCCGGCGGCATGGGGCTCGTCGCCGCGTGCGACATCGCGCTCGCCGCGCGCGGCGCGGAGTTCTGCATCTCGGAGGTGAAGCTCGGGCTGATCCCGGCGGTGATCTCGCCCTATCTGATCGCGGCGATTGGCGAGCGCGCGGCGCGCCGCTACATGCTGACCGCCGAGCGTTTCGGCGCCGAGGAAGCGCAACGCATCGGCTTCGTGCACGCCTGCGTCGAGCCGGCCGAGCTCGACTCGGCCGTGGAGGCCGTCGTCGCGCACCTGCTCGCCGGCGGGCCGGCCGCGCACGCGGCGACGAAGGACCTCATCCGCGCGGTCGCCGCCCGCCCGCTGTCGGAGGCCCTGATCGCCGACACCGCGACGCGCATCGCCGCGGCGCGCGCCTCCGCCGAAGGCAAGGAAGGCATCCAGTCGTTCCTCGAGAAGCGCAAGCCTGCCTGGGTGGCGGAGCCCGAAAGAGCCAACGCAAAGACGCGAAGGAGCGCGAAGGACGCAGAGGAAAACTGATTTCCTCTGCGACCTTTGCGGATCTTTGCGCCTTTGCGTTGAGATCGTCATGTTCGAGAAGATCCTGATCGCCAACCGCGGCGAGATCGCGTGCCGGGTGGTCCGCACCGCCCGCCGGCTCGGCGTGCGGACGGTCGCGGTCTACTCCGAAGCCGACGCGGTCGCGCAGCACGTGCTCGCCGCCGACGAGGCGTACCTGATCGGCCCAGCGCCTGCCAAAGAGAGCTACCTCCGCGGCGAGCGCATCCTGGAGGCCGCGCGGCGCGCCGGCGCGCAGGCGATCCATCCCGGCTACGGCTTTCTCTCGGAGAACGACGCGTTCGCCGCCGCCTGCGAGCAGGCGGGCATCGCGTTCATCGGCCCGCCGGCCGCCGCGATCCGCGCGATGGGCTCGAAGAGCGCAGCGAAGCAGATCATGGGCGAGGCCAGCGTCCCGCTGGTGCCGGGGTATCACGGCGACGATCAGGATGCCGCCCGGCTCCAGGGCGAGGCCGATCGCATCGGCTATCCGGTCCTGATCAAGGCCTCGGCGGGCGGCGGCGGCAAGGGCATGCGCATCGTCGAGCGCGCGGCGGACTTCGCCGCCGCGCTCGCGTCCTGCAAGCGCGAGTCGGCCGCGGCGTTCGGCGACGACCGGGTGCTCATCGAGAAGTACCTCCGCCGGCCGCGGCACATCGAGATCCAGGTCTTCGCCGACCGCCACGGCAACTGCGTGCATCTCTTCGAGCGCGACTGCTCCGTCCAGCGCCGCCATCAGAAGGTCCTCGAGGAGGCGCCCGCGCCCGGCATGACGCCCGAGCGCCGCGCCGCGATGGGCGCGGCGGCGGTCGCGGCGGCGAAGGCGATCGGCTACGTCGGCGCGGGGACGGTCGAGTTCATCGCCGACCAGTCCGGGACGTTCCACTTCATGGAGATGAACACCCGCCTGCAGGTCGAGCATCCGGTGACCGAGATGATCACCGGCGAGGATCTGGTCGAGTGGCAGCTCCGCGTCGCCTGGGGCGAGCCGCTCCCGAAGCGCCAGGAGGAGCTCGCGATCGACGGCCACGCGCTCGAGGCGCGGATCTACGCCGAGGACCCGGCCAAGGGGTTCCTGCCCGCGACCGGCCGCATCGCGCATCTCGCGAGCCCGCCCGCGTCGCGCCACGTCCGGGTCGACACCGGCGTCGCGGCCGGCGACGAGATCTCCCCCCACTACGATCCGATGATCGCGAAGCTCGTCGTCTGGGACCGCGACCGGCCCCGGGCGCTCGCGCGGATGCGCGACGCGCTCGGCGAGTTCCAGGTCGTCGGCCTCGCCACGAACGTCGCGTTTCTTGCCCGCGTCGTCGGCAGCCAAGCGTTCGGCGCGGCCGATCTCGACACCGGCCTCATCGAGCGGCTGCGCGACGAGCTGTTTCCACCCCCCGCCCCGGCCTCCGACGAGGTGCTCGCGCTCGCGACGCTGTCGGAGCTGCTGCGCCACGACCGCGAGGCGCAGCGCCACGCGGCGGCCTCCGGCGACCCCTGGTCGCCGTGGGGCGCGTGCGACGGATGGCGCCCCAACCAGGACAACCACCACGTGCTCGTCTTCCGCGAGGGCGAGCGGCAGGTCGCCGTGACGGTGCACTACCGGAAGGGCGCCTACGAGGTCGAGCTGCCCGGCGGGCGGCGGATGCTGTCCGGCACCGAGGCGCCGCTCCCCTCGCCCGCGTCAGCGGGAGAGGGGTTGGGGGTGAGGGTAAGAGCCTGGCTCGACGGCGAGGCGCTCGCCGCGACCGTGGTGCGCGTGGGCGAGGTGATCGACGTCTTCCGCGGCATCGAGCGCCACACGATGGAGCTGCACGACCCGTGGCTCGCCGAGGTCGCGGGCGACGTCCACGCCGGCGGGCTCGCGGCGCCGATGCCCGGCAAAGTGATCGCGGTGCTCGTCCAGGCGGGCGCGAGGGTCGAGCGCGGCGCGCCGCTCGTGATCATGGAGGCGATGAAGATGGAGCACACCATCACCGCGCCGGGCGCGGGCACCGTCAAGGAGATCCTGTACCGCGTCGGCGAGCAGGTCGCGGAGGGCGAAGAGCTGATCCGCTTCGACGCCGCGTGAGAGTCCTGCTGTACACGCCGTCGCAGGCGCTCCCCGAGTGGCGGGACGCGCTCGCGCGCGCGTTGCCGGAAGCCGAGGTGCGCGCGTGGGAGCCCGGGCTCGCGTGGCCGGCCGACTACGCGGCGCTGTGGCATCCCGGGGCGGAGGTGCTCGCCGGCCAGACCGCGCTCAAGGCGATCTTCAACCTCGGGGCGGGCGTCGAGGCGCTGCTCAAGCGGATCGCGCTGCCTCCCGGCGTGCCGGTCATCCGGCTCGAGGACGCGGGCATGGCGCGCCAGATGGCGGAGTACGTGACGTGGGCGGTGCTGCGCTACTTCCGCCGGCTGGACGCGTACGCGGCGCAGCAATCGCGCGCCGAGTGGAAGCTCCAGCGGCCGCTCCGGCACGCCGACTTCCCGGTCGGGGTGATGGGCATCGGCGTGCTCGGGGCGCACGTCGCCGGCGCGCTCGTTTGCGCGGGCTTCCCGGTGCTCGGCTGGAGCCGGGGGAAGAAGCAGGTGGACGGCGTGCGGTGCTTCGCCGGCCCGCTGGAGCTGAACGCGTTCCTCGCCGGCGCGCGCGCTCTCGTCTGCATGCTTCCGCACACCGCCGACACCGAGGGGATCCTCAACCGCCACACGCTCTTCAAGCTGCCGGCGGGAAGCTACCTGATCAACGTCGCGCGCGGCGGGCTGGTCGTCGACGACGATCTCCTCGTCGCGCTCGACGCCGGGCACATCGCCGGCGCGACGCTGGACGTCTTCCACGAGGAGCCGCTGCCCGCGGCGCATCCGTACTGGCGCCACCCGCAGGTGCTGATCACGCCGCACGCCTCCGCGGTCACGCTGACCGAAGACTCGGCCGCGCAGGTCGCGGCGAAGATCCGCCGGCTCGAGCGCGGGGAGCCGGTGACGGGCGTCGTCGATCTCGCCCGCGGCTACTGAGGCCGCGCGCCGTTGAGCGCGAAATCGAAGATCTGGTAGCTCTTCAGCGTCGCCGCGCCGGCCTTCAGCCGGTACTCCTGGTTCAGCGGCACGCTCAGGATGAACGGGACCTTCGCCTCGGAGACGCCGCCGTGCGTGCGCAGGCGGTGGCCTGCGAGCCCCGACAGATCGTGGTCGGCTTCCGCGGCGCCGATGCAGACGTTCGCCGTCGCGATCACGACCACGTCGGCTTCCCGGTCGGCCGGCAGATCGTGCACCCGGCACGCGGTCTGCCGGTCGAGCACCGACTCGACCCCGTCGATGTCCCGGACGGCCGCGATGACCTCGTGCGGCTTCGCCCGTCCGCGGCACCACACGCGGACGAACCCGCCGAGCGCCCCGTGGTGGGCGACGAACGCGTCGGTGATCGGGCAGATCACCCGGGTGTCGCCCTTCCCGAACTTCGCGTCGAGGACGTCCTGCAGCCAGATCACGTTCGGCCGGCCGGCCGCGTCCGACTTGTCGTTCATGCCGTGATCGGCCGTCAGCGCGACGATCGCGCCGGCTGCCGCGAGCCGGCCGAAGCGCGCGTCGATCTCCCGGTAGAAGCGCTTCGCCTCGGCCTCCTCCGGCGCGTACTTGTGCTGCACCCAGTCGGTGAGCGAGAGGTAGAGGAGCTCCGGCCGGCGCCGCTCGAGCAGCTTGATCCCCGCCTCGAGCACGAAGAGCGACAGCTCCATGGAGTACATGTCCGGCTGCGGCATGCCGGTGAGCTCGAGCGCATTCGCGATCCCGTTCTCCTGCAGCGTGCAGCGGCCGGCGAGCTCGGAGGAGAAGGAGACGTTCCCCTTCGCGACGTCGAGGCCCTTGCCGAGCTGCCGGCGCAGCTTGTCCTTGGCCGTGATCGAGACCACCCTCGCGCCGGCGTCGGCGAACCGCGCGAGGATCGTGTCGCCGCGCAGCAGCTCGGGCCCGGTCATGACCACCGCCTCGCCGGTCCGGGTGTCGAGATAGAAGTTGCCGGAGATGCCGTGCTGCGAGGCCGGCGTGCCGGTGATGATCGACATGTTGTTCGGGCAGGTGAAGCTCGGCACCGTGCCCTCGGCCACGACGCTGAAGCCCCGCTGCATGAAGCGGGCGATGTTGGGAATCGAGCCGTCCTTGAGGTACTCCCGCAGGTAGGCGGGATCACCGCCGTCGATGCACACGACGACGACCGGCTGCGTCGGCCAGCGGTAGTCGACGCCGTTGACGGTCACCGTGGTGCGTCGCATTGCGCTCGCCATGGCCGATCGGCGGGTCAGGGCGCATTAGAACCCGCGGGCGGCGGCTTGTCGACATAGCGGAGAGATGCGGTAAATTCCGGGTCATGGACCTTCCCAAGCGCGTCCGCATCGTAGAGGTCGGTCCGCGGGACGGCTTGCAGAACGAGCCGAAGAGCGTCCCGACCGCGGTGAAGGTCGAGCTGATCGAGCGGCTCGCCGACGCCGGGCTGCCGGCCGTCGAGGCGACGGCGTTCGTCTCGCCGAAGTGGGTGCCGCAGATGGCCGATCACTCGGAGGTCCTGAAGGCGCTGCGCCGCAAGCCCGGCGTCTCCTACCCGGTGCTCGTGCCGAACATGCAGGGGTTCGATGCCGCCGCCGCGGCGGGGGCGGAGGAGATCGCGGTGTTCGGCGCGGCGTCCGAGACGTTCAGCCGGAAGAACATCAACGCGTCGATCGCGGAGAGCCTGGAGCGGTTCGCGCCGGTCGGCGAGGCGGCGCGCGCGAGGGGCATCCGCGTGCGCGGCTACATCTCCTGCGTCGTCGGCTGCCCGTACGAGGGGGCGGTCGAGCCCGCGGCGGTGGCCGAGGTCGCGAAGCGGCTGGACGCGATGGGCTGCTACGAGATCTCTCTCGGCGACACCATCGGCGTCGGCACGCCGGGGAAGGTACGGCGGATGATCGAGACGGTGGCGCGTGCCGTGCCGATCGAGCGGCTCGCGGTCCACCTGCACGACACCTACGGCCAGGCGCTCGCGAACCTGTATGCCGCGCTCGAGCTCGGCGTCGCGACCGCCGACAGCTCCGTCGCCGGGCTCGGCGGCTGCCCGTATGCCAAGGGCGCGTCCGGCAACGTCGCCACCGAGGACGTGATCTACCTGCTGGACGGGCTCGACATCGAGACCGGTGTCGATCTCGCCAAGGTCCACGCCGCCGGCCGCTTCATCTGCGACGCGCTCGGACGCGAGCCGGCGTCCAAGGTCGCCAAGGCGCTCGCTTCGAAAGCGGCGGCGTGAGCGCGAAGATCGTCCCCCTCGTCCCGACCCGGTCCGCCGCCGGAGGAGAGGGCGAAGTCGCCTCGCCGTGCATCAACGTCTGCCGGATGGATGCGCGGAGCGGCTTCTGCGAGGGCTGCTTCCGGACGATCGACGAGATCGCGTGCTGGTCGGGCGCGACCCGCGAGGAGAAGCTCGCCGTGCTCGCCAAGCTCGAGGCGCGCAAGCGCGCCGCCGGCTGAACCGGCAGAGAACTTGCTTCCCCAGCAGCTTCAGGTCTTCGAGCGCGGCTGGCTCTCGTCCAACAACGTGCTGTTGCGGGGCGGCGACGGCGCGGCGCTCGTCGACTCGAGCTACGTCGCGCACGCCCCGCAGACGCTCGCGCTCGTCGCGCACGCGCTCGGCGGCGGCCGCCTCGCGCGGCTGGTCAACACCCACTGCCATTCCGATCACATGGGCGGCAACCGCGCGCTCCAGGACGCGCACGGCTGCCGCACCACCATCCCCGCGGGCGAGGCGCCGCTCATCGACCGCTGGGACGAGCGCGAGCTCGTGCTCGGCTTCGCCGACCAGCGGGCCGACCGCTTCCGCTACGACGACACGCTCGCGCCGGGCGAGCGACTCCGCCTCGGCGACATCGACTGGGAGGTCCTCGCCGCGCCGGGGCACGATCGGCATGCGGTGATGCTGTACGCGCCGCAGGAGCGCATCCTGATCTCCGCGGACGCGCTGTGGGAGGACGGCTTCGGCGTGATCTTCCCGGCGCTGTTCGGCGATGCCACCGCGTTCGCCGAGACGCGCTCGACGCTCGAGTCGATCGCGCGGCTCGACGTGCGGACCGTGATTCCCGGCCACGGCCGGGTCTTCGGCGAGGCCGGGCCGGCGCTCGAGCGTGCGTTCCGCCGTTTGGACGGCTACGAGCGCGACGTCGGGCGGCTCGCGCGGCACGCCGTGCGGGTGATGCTCGTCTTCGCGCTGCTCGAGAAGCGACGCATGCCGCTCGCCGACCTGCCGCGCTACGTCGCCGAGGTCGCGCTCCTGCGCGAGCTGAACGAGCGTCACCTGCAGCTCGCGCCGGGGACGCTCGCCGAGTGGCTCGTCGCCGACCTCGCGCGCTCCGGGGCGATCGGCCGCGACGGCGACGACATCGTGCCGCTCGTACGGGCCTAGCGCCCGCGGCGCGGAACGGGGCTCGACGCGCGCTGTCAACCGTAGAGAGCCCCCGAAAGACCCGATCGATGTCGCGCTTCGCATCCCTGCTCGCCGCGGCGTTCGCCGGCGCGCTCGCCGCCTCGCCCCTGCCCGCCCAGACGCCGGGAAAGTACACCGAGGTCGCGATCGTGCAGCCGGCGCACGAGGCGACCGTCCACGACAACCAGGGGAACGTCGCCGTGCAGGTGGCGGTCTCCCCGAGTCTCGCGCCGCGGGACCGGATCGTGGTGCTGCTCGACGGCCGGCCAGCCGCACGGCAGGCGGGCACGGCGGTCGCGCTGTCCGGCGTCGAGCGCGGGGAGCACACCCTGCAGGCGCTGGTCGTCGACGCGAACGGCGCGACGCTCGCGACGTCGCAACCGGTCACCTTCTACATGTGGCAGGCGTCGCGGCTCTTCCCCAGCCGCAAGGGCAAGTGACCCGCTCAGAAGGCGAGCGACTCGACCTCCGCCGCGCCGAAGAACTCGCGCGTGTAGCGGGCCGCAGCGGCCTCGTCGAACGGCTTGCAGGTGTACAGGACGATCGAGAAGAACTTCGCCGCCGACCAGACGTACGCGGCGATGCCGGAATCGACGAGCGGCAGGAACGCGTCGAACCCCTGGTTCTCCGGCTTGCCCAGGCCGGCCGGTGAGTGGATCGTCGGCTCGCCGTAGGCCTTGAGGCCCAGGTGGCCGGCGACGCCGTGCAGGTAGGCCGCGAGCCGCTCGCGCGTCACCTCCCCGGTATAGAGCCCCTCGATCAGCAGGCGCTGGCGAAAGACCTGCGGCGCTAGGTTCCTCATGTCCCCTCCGGCGGATCACACCTCGAGCAGCTCGATTCGCGCGCGCACGCGCCCGGCCCCGACCTCGAGCAGCGCGACCGACACCGGCAGTCGGAAGCGCCGCGGGCCGGCGCTGCCCGGGTTCAGATAGAGCACGCCGTCGCGCTCCTCGATGCGCGGCCGATGCGAATGCCCGGACACGACCACGCCGAAGCCGGCTGCGGCCGGGTCGAGGCCGAGCGTCTTCAGGTCGTGGAGCACGTAGATCGCGACGCCGCCGACCCGGACCGAATCCGCTTCGGGGATCGCCCGCGCCCACGCGTCCCGGTCGTTGTTTCCCCGTACGGCGGTCAGCGGCGCGACCGCGCGCAGGGTCCGCAGCACCTCCGGCTTGCCGATGTCGCCGGCGTGCACGAGATGAGCGGCGCCGCGCAGCGCGGCGAGCGCCTGGGGGCGCAGGAGCCCGTGGGTGTCGGAGATGACGCCCACGCGGACGGCGGTCGCAACGCTCGCGTGCATCCGCGCAGTGTGACGAATCCGCCTCCCGCATGGCAAGCGCGGGAGGCGGCGCGCGAACCGCTTTCGCGGCGTCGATCGCCTGGCGGCGCGGCGCAAGCTCGTTTAGGATTCGCGAGCCGCAACAAGAACGCCGATGTTTCCCTCCGTTCCGCCCACGACCTGGGCGCTCATCGTCGCGAACACCGCGATCTTCATCCTGCAGCTCGGGGCGGGGCCGGGGCTCATCCTGCACTTCGCGCTGTGGCCGTTCGGCGCGTCCCCGTCCTTCGTCGACGCGGCAGCCGTCGGCGCGTTCCAGCCGTGGCAGCTCGTGACCTACAGCTTCCTGCACGGCAGCTTCACGCACCTCTTCCTGAACATGCTCGCGCTGTTCATGTTCGGGTCCGACATCGAGCGCCTGTACGGGCGGCGCAGGTACCTCGCGTACTACTTCGCCGCGGTGCTCGCGGCCGCCGTCACGCAGCTCGTGGTGTCCGCGGCGAGCGGCTCCTTCTACCCGACCGTCGGCGCCTCGGGCGGCGTCTTCGGGCTGCTGCTCGCGTACGCGATCCATTTCCCGCGCCGCACGATCGTGCTGCTCTTCCCGCCGATCCCGATGCCGGCGTGGCTGTTCGTCATCGTGTACGCGGTGCTCGAGCTCTATCTGGGCGTCACCGGCACGCAGGCCGGCGTCGCCCATTTCGCGCACCTCGGCGGCATGGTCGGCGGCTTGATCATGCTCCGCTACTGGAGGCGGCGGCGATAACGGGATGGGGAATCGAAAAGCAGGCCGAGGATTCGCCCCCCTCGTCCCCCATTCCCTCATTCCCGCTTTTTCAATGCCCGCCACGGATGCGTGCGGCCGTCGGGCGTCGTCACCCGGCCGACGATGCGATCGGTGCCGGCGCGGCCCTGGAATCGCACCGTGCCGCCGCGATAGGGGAAGCGCAGGAAGAGCGACGGCCCGCGCACGTACGCACGCTCGATGCCGATCATCTCGCCGCGGACCGACGCGACGCCCGCGAGGGACTGGAAGTGCTGGGTGAGATCGAGCTCGATCTCGGCCGCGCGGCCGTCGAGCGGTACGGTGGTTTGCCATTCGCCGGCCACCTGTGCCGGGACGACCCAGAGATACAGCGTGCTCTTCTCCTCGAGCCCGACGGGCTTGCCCGGCGCGGGCACGACGAGCGTCGCGTCGGGCTCCCAGTCGCCCATGTCGCCGTCGTGCGAGACGACGCGCGCGCCGGGGCGCAGCTCCGCGAGGATCTTCGGGCGCAGCTCGAGGTTGATCTCGGGAAGCAGATAGAGCGTGAGCACGGTGGCCGGCGAGTAGTCGGCGGCGCGGAGGTCCTGCTCCAGGAAGGCGACGCGGTCGGCGACCCCGGCCTTGCGCGCGTTCTCGGCGGCGATCCGGTTGAGCCATCCGGAGTACTCGATGCCCAGGCCGCGCGCGCCGTACTTCGCCGCCGCGGTGATCACGATCCGGCCGTCGCCGGACCCGAGATCCATCACGAAGTCGGTGCCGCGCACGCCGGCGAGCTTGAGCATCTCCTCGACGACGTTCTGCGGCGTCTCGACGTAGGGCACCTCCTCGGAAGCGAACGCCGGCAGGCACGACGCGGCGGCGAGCGCGGCGATGTGACCCGCGCGTCTCACATCCGGCTCGCCGTGAAGCGCGCGGGGGGCATTCCGTCGCGGAGAATCTCGCCGCGTATCTGCGTCCCCTCGACGGTGCCGTCGTAGGCGCCCGCGAGCGGCGAGCCGCCCGGGACCGCGAACCGGACGGCCGCGCCGCGCGCCCGGCCGCCGGCGATGGCGTGGCGCGCGCCGTCCACCTCGACCGCGCCCTCGAACCTCTGGTACTGCTGCGCGAGCGTGAGCGTGGCGTTGCCCCCGCCGGCAAGCGACGTCTCGAGCCGCCACCGGCCAGCGACCTTCGCCGGCACCACCCAGAGGTAGACCTTGCTCGTGCGCTCGATGCCGACCGGCTTGTCGGGCGCCGGGATGGTCTCGGCGAAGTCCGGCGCCCACTCGTCGCCGAGGTCCCAGTCGTGAGAGACGATCCGCGCGCCGGGCCGCAGCTGCTCGAAGATGCGCGGCCGCAGCTTGATGTTGAGCTCCCGGAAGAGGTAGAGCGTGAGCACCGTGGCCGGCCGCAGGTCGGCGACGAAGAGATCCGCGGTGACGAACTTGGCGCGGTCGGCGACGCCCGCGCGGCGGGCGTAGTACTCGCTGAGGTTGACGAGATCGGGCTCGATCTCGATGCCGAGGCCGCGCGCGCCGTACTTCGCTGCCGCGGTGATCACGATCCGGCCGTCGCCGGACCCGAGATCGATGACGTAGTCGTCGGGGCCGACCCGCGCGACCTCGAGCATCCGATCGACCGTCGCTTGCGGCGTCGGGACGTACGGCGGTTTCGTGAGGAACACCTGCGCCGGCGCGCCCGGCGCTGCGAGCGCGGCGGCGGCCGCGAGGAGCACGAGCCGCCGCTTCGGCGCGCGCGCGGTCACCTCAGATCACCCCGTCCCGCGCGAGCCGGGCGATCTCCTCGTCCGCGTAGCCCGCCTCCCGCAGGATCTCGGCGCTGTGCTCTCCCGGCGCGGGCGCCGCGCGCTCGACCGCGAACTCGAAGTCGCTCAGCTTCAGCGGCAACGCGAAGCCGCCCGCGCCGTCCTCCGACAGCACCATGCCGCGGGCGCGGAATTGCGCGTTCGCTAGCGCCTCGTCGATCCTGAGGATCGGGCTCACGCAGGCGTCCACGCCGGCGAAGCGCTCCGCCCACTCGGCCTGCGTGCGGGCCGCGAAGAGCTCCTGGAGGCGGGCCTTCACCGGCCGCGCGTCCTCGCCGTAGACGTAGTGCCGGCCCTTCAGCTCCGGACAGCCGAGCGTGTCGCACAGGTTCTCCCAGAACTTGCGCTCGAGCGCCCCGACCGCCATGAAGCGGTCGTCGGCCGTCCGGTACACGTTGTAGCAGGGCAGGCCGCCCGCGAGCATCGTCGCGCCCCGCTCGGGCGCACAGCCGCGCTCGAGCAGCCCGAGGAGCGGAAACACGGCGTGCGCGAGCACGCTGTCCGCCATCGCGACGTCGACGTAGCGCCCCGCGCCGGTCGCGCGGGCGTCGACGAGCGCGGCGAGGATTCCCATCACCGGCGTGAGCGACCCGCCTAGGAGGTCGGCGATCTGGAAGTTCGGCACCACCGGCGTCTCCGGCGTGCCGATCTGGTCGCCGACGCCGGCGTAGCCGATGTAGTTGATGTCGTGCCCGGCGACGTCGCGGTAGGGCCCGTCCTGCCCGTAGCCGGTGATCGCGCAGTAGACGATGCGCGGATTCACGGCCCGCACCGCGGAGTAGCCGACGCCCAGACGGTCCATGACCCCCGGGCGGAACTGCTCGACGATCACGTCCGCGCCGCGCGCGAGGCGCAGGAACGCTTCGCGGCCGGCCGGCGCCTTGAGGTCGAGCCGCAGGCCGCGCTTGTTGCGGTTGACGAGCGGGAAGAAGTGCCGGCTCTGCATCGTCCGCGCGTAGTCGCCCGCCCCGGTGTCCTCGATCTTGACGACGTCGGCGCCGAGGTCGGCGAGGTGCAGGGTCGCGACCGGGCCGGGCAGCAAGCGCGTCAGGTCGAGAACGCGGACGCCATGGAGGGGTTTCGCGCGCATGCGGTGCGGCGCCTGGCGGTCATTTCTGCAGCAGCTCGTACCCCGTCGGATTGTCGGGGCAGGCGCCGAATCCGCACTCGAGCAGCGTCGACACCGCGTTGCCGAGCGCGACTGCCACGAACAGCCATCCCACGCCCTGCGCCACCAGGCTCGGTCGCACGTCGCGCACGCCCTCGACGAATTGCGCTTCGATGAACAGCAGCACGCTGGCGAGCGCGACGATCGCGACGAACGCGACGAGCGCCCAGGTGTAGAAGTGCCAGCCGTAGAGCGCCGAGCCGTACGACCCGGTGTCCGGCACGATGTGCAGCAGGATCTGGCGCACCGCCGCGGCACCGCCGACGAGCGCGCTGATGATCACCACGCCGTAATGGGATTCGGACGACCCGAACCGGACGTTCAGCATGAACCCGAGCCCGGCCCCGATCAGCCCGAGGCGCTGCACGAGGCAGAGCGGGCACGGCAGCTCGCCGCGCGCGAGCTGCCAGTAGAACGCGAACAGCAGCACGCCGGCGATGCCCAGGACGGCGAGGATGTTGAGGCCCTTCGCGATCGCAGCCATGGCCTAGAGCATGATCTTCAAGGGGGTGGTCGAGTGCAGCCACAGCACGTAGAGCGTCGCCGCGATGGCGACGACCCATACGATCACCGACGACCTCCGGAACCCGAGCATCGCGACGAGCGCCGCGAGCACGAGCACGACGAACGGCAGCGCCATCATGGCGGTTCTCCCTTGTCTTGCGGCCGGGACCGGAGCGTCCCCGGTCCCGCACCGTCACCCGGGGACAGGCTGCGGCACGAAACAAGGGGGGTCCCCTTCCGTGTGTCCCCCTTGCGCAATCTCCGGATCCGAGGCGGGGTCGCGGGTGGTGGGCGTCCCGCGGCGCATCAAGTCGGAACGGCACTAATACAAACGCACTAGCGAATGTTACAAACGTTCCCGGTCTCGGTTACACTGCCGGCAGGTCCGTTGTTCGGGAGTGTCGCCATGAGGCCTCCGAGTCTGGGTCTGGAAGATCCCG
>Ga0187892_10000117_pt1 | contig 188555 bp, 165 predicted proteins | sample MA1701073metaG_FD_139345 | JGI IMG/M metagenome (GOLD analysis project Ga0187892, IMG submission 139345) | Bio-ooze microbial communities from a basaltic lava cave in the Kipuka Kanohina Cave System on the Island of Hawaii, USA - MA170107-3 metaG ... | reverse complement strand
GGCGCCCTTGCAGGTGTGGCCTCCCCCCATGGCCCGTCACCGCTGCAAGGTGGCCGTAACCCCCAGGCCCTGTGCCTGAGGCCCCTCATGTCCGGCCCTGTGCGTGCTCTCACCATCCTGTGCCGACGCCACCCACCCCCGCACCGTGGAACTTACGGGCACGCACCGGGACTTACGCCTAACTACGCGCTGCCAGAAAGGGGGCCGGACTGTGCACAGGCGTAGTGCGGGCAAAGGCGTGGCCAGCCTGGCCGGGTGGCGCGGGACCTGTGGCATATGAAATTGGATTTCGACCCACCCCCAGATCAAGCACGGGGCAGGCTCTGACCCTCTCCCTGCCAGGGACAGGGGACACGCGCCAAGGAGAACGACTACCTAAAAAGCCGCGCCAGCCTCGACACGTCTATATCCACACCGAAGCCGGGGACGTCTGAGGGCTTCATGCGGCCGTTGAGGGGCGTCGCCATGCCGGGCAGGCGGGCGGCCTCGGACGGCGGGACGCCGGGCGGAGTGGCCACGAAACACTCGGTCCACGGGATGGCAGGCAGAGCGTAGCAGGCGTGCTGACCGTAGGGCGTGTTGCCGCCGCCGTGCGGGATGACCGATATGCCCGCCGCCTCTGCGATGGCGCAGATTTTGATGACCGGCGTCAGGCCGCCGACCCACTGGATGTCGGGCTGCAAGATGTCCACCAGATGCCTGGACACCGCGTGTTGGAACGGGTACGTCGTGTACCAGTGCTCGCCCGTCGCCAGGGTCTGCCAGGGCGCACGCCTGCGGAGCTCGGCGTGGGCGTCGAAGTCTTCTGAGCGCAGGCACTCCTCCATCCACTTCAGCTTGTACGGGCGCAGCTCCTCGGCGAGGCGTACCGCGTATTCGGTGTCGAAGGCCATCCAGCAGTCGAGCATCAGCTCTACGCCGTCGCCCACCATCTCGCGCGTCTTAGCCACGAACTCGACGTTCTTCTTCAGGCCGTCAGCGCCGTCGGCCATGGCGTAAGGGCACGGTAGCTTCGTCGCCTTAAAGCCCAGCTCCATGTACCAGTCGGTGTCGCCGCCGGTGGAGTAACAGAAGAGCTCGTCCTTTGACGGGCCGCCAATGAGCTCGTAGACCGGCCTTTCCAACAGCTTGCCCTTGAGGTCCCAGAGCGCCAGGTCTATACCCGAGACGGCGTACGAGGCGATGCCGGTGGCGCCGAAGGGTGCGCACATGCGGACCATCATGTCGTAGAGCTTCTCGGTGGCCATGGCGGGTTCGCCGGCGAGGCGTGGGCCGAAGTAGTCGTCCACCATGGCGGCGACGGGCTTGCCGTGGTTGGCGAAGGCGAAGCCCTTGGCGCCGTCCTCGGCCTCGGCGACGACGATGAAGTCGCCCCAGGTTGGCGTCCATGAGGGCCTGAACGCGGCGTAGCGGGGGTAGCGGGTGATGGGGTTGGCGACAGGCCCACTTTCGGCCCAGGATTTTCTGCGGGGCTTCGTCTTGTATTTGGGCTTCGGCTGCTCCCAGGCGACGGAGTAGATGGACTTGAGTTTCATCTGGCGATCCTCTCTAAACCCTCTTCCGCCCGGATGTTGTTCAGACCGGAGAGATCGGGGACAGTGTGCTGGAGACACAGGTTATACATGCCGGACTGGCGTCCAAGTGTGCCACTTTGGTGCACATGAAGTAGACGTCGAAGCCGTCCTCCCCCTAGCTTGAGAGGCGCCGCTGCCAGTCCTGCACCCATGGCGTAGTACACATGTGCTAATCTTCGTCAGGTGACCCATGGCGAGGATTTCTTTGGAGAGGGCATGGCATCCACATTGGAACGAGTTGCCGCGAGTGGTGGCAGGGCCGGCGGGCATGGCGGCATCCTGGTGTTACGGGTTGGCGAGGAGGCGACATGCGACAGGTGCGGCAGGAAGGTGAGCCGGGGCGGTCTTCAGCGGGTGCGGAGGCAACAATCGCTATGCCTCGCATGCGCTGACCTGGACCGCCTGGTGTTCCTGCCCGGCGGGAATGCGGCGCTCACGCGCCGGGCGAGCCGGTACTCGGCGCTCCGGGCTGTCGTGATTGGTCGCGGGCGTTCACGCTGGCGCCGCCGCCGGCAGGGCCTGCTGGTGGAGAAGCAGGCGCTCGCGCGGGCGGAGAAGGAGTGCGAAGCGGACGAGGAGGCTCGGGGGCTGGCGCGGAAACTGGCGGCGGCGCGGCGCGCGGAGCATGACCTTGGATACGTCAGGGCGTTCGCCAGGCGGGTCGGGGAGCTGTACCCGGGCTGCCCCGCCGATGAGCGGCGGATGATCGCCGAGCATGCGTGTAAGAAGAATTCAGGCCGGGTCGGCCGCTCAGCGGAGGCGAAGGAGCTTCAGGCGAGGGCGGTGCGCCTCGCGGTGCGTGCTCACGTGAGGCATGCACACACGGCCTACGATGAGCTGCTTTTGGCAGGCGTAGGACGGGACGAGGCTCGGGAGAAGGTCTCAGGGGCAGTTGGCGAGTGGCTCAAGGGGTGGTCGTACAGGGCGTGATATCGTCACGGCGCTGCGCCTGTCCCGCTACTTCGGGACTACGGAGCGGTTGGCTCTGTCGAAATCCTACCCTGCTTAACCTGATATATGGGCACGGGCGCGCCGTACCCGCGCGGGCACACGCCGTGGCGGGCGGGGGCCGCCGATACGGGTGGGTCACAATCGAACTCCTCAGACAGCGAGGAACCTCTTTTGACATGCGGCAAACGAGAATAGATTCTTCACCCCTGCAGGCACTGGCAAGGATTTCGACAGAGCCGGAGCGGTCCTGGACGAACCTGCAGGCGTGCTACGACGCTGATGTAGAACGATAACGGGTCCCTATCTGAAGTGGACAGCGACAGGGGGCGCCGCTGACGCCCGCCTGTCGCTGGGACTGCCCGACGACTCCAGACTGCTTGGCTCTGTTGACATCCTCCGGTTTTCATCCCCTCTCCCTGGCAGGGAGAGGGTCAGGGTGTGGGTCGGACGTGGTCCGGGGGTGAGTGGTCGTAAACTCGCAGCTTCTCCCTCACCTCAGTCCTCTCCCGCTGGGAGAGGAGGATGTCAACAAAGCTAGACTGCTTCTAGTCGTCGTCTTCGTCGTCCTCCTCGTCATCGTCGTCTTCATCACCCTCGTCCCCATCATCATCGTCGCCGCAGAGGCCCGGGGGACTGCTCGTGTCACCGTCGTTGTCGTTCCAGGTGTTGGCCGTCCCGGAGGTACCGGCGCCCGTGGTGTCGTCATAGCAGTCGAACTCTCCGCTGCCATTCACCTCGTTGTCGGCAATGAGGTTGTCTGCGGCGCCCGTTATGCCGATCCCCCACCGCCCGAGATCTTCCGCGTCGTTATCGACGATTTTGTTGTTGTGGACCACGAAGAGTGGGGGCGTGAGCGGGTTGTCGTCCGTCTCAGTCAGCTCGATGCCGTTCACGTTGACGATGTCCGGGTTGTTGCTGGTGATGCTTACGTCGTTGTCGTTGATCTTGTTGTTGATGACCGCTGACGGGCCCGGACTCCCGAAGCGGAAGTCGGCGTAAAGGACGATGCCAGACCCGTCGTAGAGGCCTCCCGCGCCGCCGCAGTCGTTGTCGGGAACGTGGAGCGTGCCGGTGACCTCGTTATTTGAGATTACGTTGTCCGCCACGGTGGCCCCGTCGAATCCTCCGGTGATTATCCCGATGCCGCCGCCACAGTAGGTCCACAGGTCGTGGACCTCGTTGCCTTTGATCCGCCACCCGCTGCCGTTCCAGTTCGTCACCGCCTGCAGGAACATCGTCATCGTGTTGTTCTTGATCGTAACGCTGTCAGCGCGGCGGCTGAAGACTGCGAAGTCAAGCTTGCCGTCGTCAGGGGCGCCGTAGGGATGCTGCGCCGCTCCTTGGAAGTTGAAGCCGGTGATACTGGAGCCACTGCCCGCGTTGTCGCCGTAATTGTCAAATAGGAAGCCGGCCTTGTAGATACCGGCGTGGCTGTAAGGCCCGTCATTGATCACGACATCCCCTCGGGCCCTGAGGTGCACCTCCTTGTCCACGACGGCGCCCGCGTAGGTCCCTTCTTCGACGCAGATCGTGTCGCCCGGGGCGGCGGCCACGATCGCGGCCTGGACCGAGTCGCCCGGTTCCACCGCGGCGTCGCAGGATTCGGCCCGCGCCACACGCGGGACCAAAGCGCCTGTGGCTCCCACCAGCAGGACCAGCAGCGCCAGCATTGATAGCTTCCTCATAGACCTACCCCCCAGCGGGGTCTGCTAATTTGGCCGTGTCCTCAGGACTGGTCTAGGTCACCCGTGTGCCTGAAACTCTCATGAACCGCCAACCAAATTGGCCGGGTGGCGGAAATGTACCACCGGATGGGGGGGGTGAAAGTTAAATCGTCGCAGGTGATGAAATCCTTACGCTTGACCTCTTTACTTACAAACGGTGGCAGAGACACGTCCGGAAGCCGCTCGGTGGGTCCAGGACTTCCCCCTCACTCCAACCCGCTCCCGCCGGGAGAGGGAGTGACAGCGCCGCGGAATGGTACGCCTAGCGCGACCTGACCGTGGTCATTTGAACGGTGCGTATAGGTAGAGGCCGCGGCGGGCAGACTTGAGGAGTGCGGCGCGCTCTTCGTGGATGCCTTCGCCGAGGCGGGCAGTGGTGCAGACGGTTACCCAGCGGCGGAGCTCATGCCGGTCTGCAAGGCCGGCCAGTTTCAGGTAATGCGACAGGTAGTAGGCGGCGAAGAGGCGGGAAAAGGCGCGGAAGAGCAGTCGGCGCGGCAGGCTTGGCTCCGCCAGCGGGCCAAAGCGCATTAAGATGAGCGACCGCGCGACGTCCGCAAGCGGGTTGCCTAGGGACGCGCCAGGCCAGTCGATGACCACCGGCCCGCTGCGCGCAAGGATGACGTTCGCCGGGTGGAAGTCGCCGTGGCAGAGTGCGTCGCCGCCCGGCAGCTCATCGAGCAGCCTGAGCGCGGCGTCGCGGTACGTCTGGTCCAGCGGTGAGGCGGCGCGGATGTCTTGCTGGAGGTCCTCCCGGTATGGGCGCAGTCCCGGCACGCGCTTCGAGTGGATGCCGGCGTGCAGCGTGGCCAGCGTGCGGGCGTGCCGGGCGAACGTCCAGGGCCGGGATGCCAGCCCGTCCAGCATGGACGGCCCGGCAATGAGCTCGTAAGTGATGCCAGTGCGGTCGTGCACTCGCTCGATGCCAAAGGCCGCCGGCGCGGGTACGTCCGCCGTGCTGAGCTTTTGCGCGATTTCGAACTCAAGTTGCGCTGCCGCCTCGGGCCAGCCCGGCCTGTAAAGTTTGAGGACGCGTCCGGGGCCGGCGGCGAATATTTCAGCCGTGCGGCCGGAGGCGATGGGACTAGGTAACTCATGGTCCATCGGCAAGTCTCATATGAGCTGAGGCAGCTCTGGCATTCTGTGCCTGCCCAGTGGAAAAGGTGGGTCCTGCTGGGGCTGCTTGGCTGGCTGGTGGAGTCGCTGTTCGGCGTCGAGGGTGTCCTGGTCCTGCTCCTCTGCCTGTTCACGCTCGGCTTTGCGATAGCAGCCCTGAACCCCGTCCGCGGCAAGAGGATGAGCGCGTTCGCCGCGGACGAGTTTTCCGGGCAGGCGTCTGACCTGGTTACGCTACCTCTTCTTGCGCCGATTGCGTTTGCCTGGTGGCAGGCTGCGAAGACCGTTCAGGCTGGCGAGTTCAGGACGGCTATCGGGTACTCGGCTGTGTTCGTGGCCGCCCACTTCCTCGTGCCCCCTATGGTGCGCCTGACGCTGCACCCGGAGGAGGGCCGCCCGAAACGTCGCGCAGGCGGCAGGCGCCGGACGCGGACTGTGACGGCTCGCAGGTCTGCCGGGAAGAGTCCAAAATAGCGCCACTATGCCTAAGGACACACAGGACCCGAAGGATTCGACAGAGACCGGCGCCGGTCCCAGCCCGGGGAGGCACGTGCAGAGCCAGCAGGTGACGCCCGGCGTCGCGCAGCGCGAGCCGCCGCTGAAGAAGACGGGACGCCTGCTGGTGAAGGCGTGGAAGGCGACTCCGGGGCGTTGGAAATTTCGGGCCGCCCTCATCCCGATCGGCGCTCTGATCAGGTGGCAGTTCGGGCTGACGGGGCTGATCATCTTGCTTTTGGTCATATTTGCCGCCGGCACGGGGTGGGACTACTTCGACTCTCGCAAGGGCGAGAAGGTGCGGGGCTTCGCGTCCGGCCAGATTGCCGGGGTGCTGAGCGGACTTGTAGTGTTCCCTTTGATCGTGCCCACGGCACAGGACTGGTGGACGGTCATCAGGTCTGGTGCAGACGTTGGCCTGGCGCGGGCGATCTACTACACGGTGGCGGTTGCGGCGCTGTGGCTGCTGATACCGGTGGGCACAAAGGCTGTGTCGGCGAGGCTACGGGTGCGGCGCGGGCCGGATGTCGCGGGGGCGACTGCAGGCGCAGTGGGGGCTGGCGAGGCTGGTCGCACGGACGGGCCTAAGGCGCGCTAGTGGGTGAGTTTGAACGTCAACCCACACCCTAACCCTCTCCCTAGAAGGGAGAGGGCAACTGGAGTGTGCTGTGCCCCACACCCACCCCCTCTCCCGTCAGGAGAGGGGGTTATTCAGGCAAGCTCCCGGCGGGTGAGGGGTCACTGGCGGAGGGGTTCCGGACTACCGGTCCGGAGTAGCCGTCTATGGAGGGAGGTCACTGGTCAGTGACGGTTACACAGCACCCGACCATCGGCGCCATCATCGCGGTCGGGAGCGGCAAGGGTGGAGTCGGCAAGTCGACCGTCAGTTTGAACCTCGCCCTGGCCCTCGCTGAGGGCGGTGCTCAGGTTGGACTGCTGGATGCTGACTTGTACGGACCGAACATCCCGCTCATGGTCGGTCTGGTCCGCGAGCAGTGGGGGAGCGACTGGGCGCTAGCGTGGAAGGGGGCGAAACGCAAGGTACCGGTGATCGAGCGCTTCGGCCTGCGGATCATGTCCGCGGGGTTTCTGCTGGGCGATGACCAGCCTCTCGTTGACTCAAGCGTGGCGCGACTGATCGCCACTCAGTTCCTATGGCACACCGATTGGGGCGAGCTGGACTACCTTATCGTTGACCTGCCGCCAGGCACGGGTGGAGTCCAGCAGGTACTGCTCGGGTCAGCACGCTTCGCTGGTGCGGTCCTCGTGGTGACACCGCAGCACGTCGCCCACCAGGATGCTAAGAAGGCGCTACAGATGTACCGGCGGGTGGGTGTGAGGGTCCTAGGGGGCGTGGAGAACATGAGCAGCTTCAGATGCCCTGACTGCGGGCGGTTACTCGACCTGTTCGCGCGCGTGCCGGAGCCACGGTCGCTGTGGGCCGCCGGTGTGGACCGTCTCGGCGACATTCCCCTAGACCCGGCAATCAGCGAGGCCGGAGATACTGGCCGCCCGTTGCTAGCGTCCAAGCCGGACTCAGTGCAGGCCCACGCCTTCCGGCGGATCGCGACGGAGTTGCGTCGCCGCATGGAGGCTTGATAGGGAACGACGCGTCGCCACTTGCACTGACTGAGCCAGCCTGCGAAGAACCAGTGTATGGGCAAGACACCCGAGGCGGCAGGTCTATGTCTTGTTGCCGTTTGCTCGCCGGCGGGCGCGGCTTGCGGCCCGGCGGGCAGTGACGCGTGGACAGGCTCGCGCACTTCCACGCGCAGATATGGGAATAACGGGGCCCTTCGACTACGCTCAGGGCGACGGTGGGCACGGCGCGCCGTGCCCTTACCGCCTGGGAGAGGGGATGAATTTGCCACTTCATTCACGCCCTCTCCTGGTGGGAGGAGTGTGACGGGGCCCTTCGACTACGCTCAGAGCGACAGTAGGCGAGGCGTGCCGTGTCGCTACCGCTCCAGGGGCGCGAGGCTGAGTTCTGCGGTGATTGTGTCGAACCATTCCACAACCTCTTTGTGCAGCGGGATGCCGTCGCGACGCCGGACCCGCTCCTCTTCGTGCTCGGGCAAGCCGGCGTAGTAGACGCGGTCGTAGCCCGGCGCTGGCGGAGTCTCTTGCAGGTAGCGCAGGAAGGCGTCCATGTCCTTTTTGAACTTCTTCACGTCTGTGAACGCCTCGACGCTGTACGCCGCGACGAAGTGGCTCATCTGCCCGCCGTAGAACTCGCCGAATGCGCCCGTGGCCAGGATGCCGCTGAACACCTGGGCAATGACGCCGAGGCCGTAGCCTTTGTGCGACCCCATCTCGCGCGTGGCGCCCACCGGCAGCATCCACGTGTCTTTCGGAGGCTGCCGGGGCTCCATGATGGGCGTGCCGTCGGAGTCGGCCACCATGCCTGGCAGGACGGGCTTGCCCATGCGGCGCAGCAGGCCAACCTTGTTCGCCGCAGTTGCCGACGACGACATGTCGAGCACGAATGGCGGTTCCTTGTCTGTGGGCACGGCCCAGGCGTGGGGGTTCGCGCCCAGCCGCGGCTTTGCGCCGAAAGTTGGCACCGTGTTCGCTCCGCCGCCGGTGATGGCATAGCCGATCATGTCGTGCTTGAGCGCCTGCATCGGGTAGTAGGCCATCATGCCGGCGTGACGTCCGTTGCCTATCGTCACGCAGCCCACGCCGACCTTCTTCGCCTTTTCGATGGCGATTTCCATGGCGCGCGGGCAGACGACGATGCCCAGACCCTTGTCGGAGTCGATGTTGGCGGTGGAGGGCGTTTGGCGGACGATTTTCCACTTTGGCCTGGGGTTGATGGCGCCGGCGTTGAACTGCGCGACGTAGGCGCGGAGCATGTTCGAGACGCCATGGGTGTCCACGCCACGGACGTCAGACATGACGAGGACGTCGGCGGCCTGGTCGGCGTCCTTCTTAGGCATGTTCATCTTGAGGAAGATGTCGGTGACCGTGCGGCGGAGCGGCTCGGGCATGACGCGGACGGCATCGTGTTCCGGGACGTGGAAGTGTTCGAGCATGAGGGACTCCAAACCGGGCTGCTTTGGACCGCGCCGGATGATACGCCCGTGCTGGGGACGAGAGGCTGCCAGTTTTGCGCCGGCCTAGCTCTTTTGCGCCCTGCCGTTTGCGCCGCCGGCGGGCGCGGCTGCGGGTGTGGCTTGCGGCGCGGCGGGCAGTGACGCGTGGGCAGGCTCGCGCACTTCTACGCGCAGGTCGGGCAGCCAGTTGAGGAACTTTGGCAGGTACCAGTTTGCGTTGCCGAGGAGTTTCATCGTCGAGGGTACAAGTACGGACCTGATGACCGTGGCGTCTACGAGCACCGCGACGCCCAGGCCGAAGCCAAACTGCTGGAACGAGACGAATTCGCCCAGAGCGAACCCGCCGAACACTGCGACCATGATCAGCGCCGCCCCGGTGATTATGCGTGCCGTGGAGCGGAGGCCGAATGCGACACACTCCTCGTTGTTATGCGTCTGGTCGTACCGCTCCCGGATGCGGCTCAGCAGGAACACCTCATAGTCCATCGAAAGGCCAAACAGCACTGAGAAAAGGAAGAGAGGTATCCACGCGTCAATCACTTCCACCTGCTGAAAGCCGAGGACACCTGCTGCAAAGCCCCTCTGGAAGACGAGCACCATCAGACCGTACGCCGCACCCACCGACAGCAGGTTGAGGATAATGGCCTTGACCGGCACTACCACCGACCTGAACACGATCATGAGCAGCACGAAGCTGAGCGCGAGCACGACGGCGATTACTATCGGCTGCCACATGTTCACAAGCTTGAAGAAGTCCACGTTGGCGGCCGTGTCGCTGCCCACGAGGGCTTCCGATGGGATATTCGCGGCCGGAATGTGGTCATCCCGCAGCCTGCGGACGGCGTCGTACGCCTCGTCGGAATCACCCGGCACAGTCAGGAAAAGACGCATGAGGCCGGCTTCGCCGTCGTCACTCACCGTGTAAGCCTGAGGCTCACCGAAGTCAAGGTCGGACTTCAGTTCCGCCTTCAGGCGGTCCAAGCCGTCTCTATTCGCCTGGGAGCCAGCATCACCCGCTACCACCAGGTCAAGGGACGCGATGTCGCCAAGGGCCGCGGGGAAGTCTCTGATCAGAGTCTCAAACGCGTGCTTGGATTCGAACTTGTCCGGGAGTGTGTCTACGCCGTTGAACCCGAGCTTGATCCCAAAGTAGGGGATAGTGAGCGCAATCAGAGCCCCCGCAGTGACGATGAGGAAGACCGCGGGGCGCGCCAGGACCGTCCTCGTGGTCCAGTTCCAGAACCCGGACCGGGTGTCGGCATGGTTATCTGATGCAGAAGAAAAGAATGGCAGCTTGAGCGCCGTCACTTTGTCTCCCATCAGGCTGAGGATGGCCGGGAGCAGCGTCATGGAAAGAAGTATGGCGAACAGGACAACCAGGATCGCGCCCAGGCCGAGCGAGAAGAAGATGGTCGTAGGCACGATCAACATGCCAAGCAGGGCAAACACGACGGTGACGCCTGAGAAGAACACTGCCCGGCCCGCCGTCGCGCCAGCCTTGGCAATCGCGTCACTCTTGGCCAGGCCGTTGGCGCGCTCCTCGCGGTAGCGGGCGACGATGAACAGTGTGTAATCAATGCCGACCGCCAGGCCGATCATTGTGATGATGTTGAGCACGAAGAACGAGAGTTTGTAGACCTGGCCGATGACCGCGCTCGCCGCGCCCGCGAGGACGATGGCGAAGATGGCCATCACGATAGGTATCCACGCTGAGCCGAGCGACCGGAAGACCAGGAGCAGGATCACAAGCGCGGCCGCGATGCCGATGAACTCGCCCCTCCTCAGGTCGTTGTCGGCCACCTCTCGGAAGTCCTCGCCGATTGATGCGGCGCCGGCAACGGAGATGTCGTATCCGCCCGTCGAGTGCTGGTCCGTCACCTTGAGCAGGGCCTGGATGCTCGGCCGGACGGTGTCAGCGTCCCCGGCCAGCGTGATCGGGATGATTGTGCTGTTGCGGCCCGGAGACACCATGCCAGGAGCGCCGGTCTCATAGAAGTTCGTTGCCGACTCCACTTTGTCTGTGCCGAGATCACGCAGCTGTTGTGTAAGCGCCGTCACCTTCTCTTTGAAGGCGGGATTGTCAACTGTGAGGCCGTCGTTCCGTACGATGGCGATCTCCCTGAACTTACGCGGTCCGACCAGTCCGTGATCTTCCAGCAGCTGTCGGGCGCGCTTGGCCTCAGGGTTGTTGGTGAAGTCCTGCTCTGCAGTGGTGGCTGTACTGAATAGCGCACCGAAGAGTGCGAACCCGAGGACAAGCACAGCGAGCCAGATGGCGACCGTACGCCACGGGTGCTCAGCGGCTGAACGAGCAAGGGCTTCGGAAGAAAACTTCACGGGGTGTCCCTCCGGTACGCGAGTGTGGGCCTGCCGCGGACGAACAGCAGTGTGAATCTTGTCACAATACAGCCGCTGAGTTTATCACGTGGTTACTAATGCAAGGGTTGCAGCATACGGATGGTTATTCGCCGGCACCCAGGGCATTGCCTCTGGCCGGCAGCTTATTGCGATGACCCCGCGCTATACTCCGGTTTCCTCGAATGTGGGAGGACCGTGTCGGCGGCGTTTATGTTTGCAGAGCACCAGTCATCCCATGCAGGGACTGACGTCCGCATACCAGAGCTCGTCAGGGCCATTCACGCGTCCGGAGCGAAGGCTTGCATCGTGGTCACCGGTACAGGGACGCAGGCGATTGCCTGGCTGTTCGCCGAGCCCGGTGCATCACGCACTGTGTTGGATGCGCAGGTGCCGTATTCGTCGGCGGCTCTCGATGAGTATGTAGGCGGCCCGGCGGAACAGCATGTGTCCGCGACAGAGGCAGTACGCATGGCACAGGCGGCCCGCGCCCGTGCAGGCAAGCTGGCGGCCCTAAGCAAGCTAGACCGTCCAGCGTTGCTAGTTGGCGTCGGCTGCACAGGCGCGATCGTCACTGACCGCGTACGCCGCGGCGAGGACCGGGTGCATGTGGCCTGGACGGACGGCAGAACGAGCAAGGCGTACTCGCTGGTCTTTGCGAAGGAAGCACGCGACAGGCGCGGCGAGGAGTACACGTCGAGCGCCCTGGTGCTCAACGCTCTGGCCCAGGCGTGCGGGCTTGTGGCGCGTCTGCCACTTAACTTGCTGCCGGGCGAAATGGTGATTGAGTCCGAATGAACAACGAATATCTCTTGGCGCCATATATCGAGGTCCCCCCTTCCAGCGGGAGAGGTCAGGGTGAGAGAGAAGTCCGTTTTTTGTGTTTGCTCAGACACACCCCTCACCCCAGCCCTCTCCCTCAAGGAGAGAGGGGGTGAAAGTTTGCTGTCCCCTCTTACATGGGCAAGGCAACCAGCCCTCTCCCTCAAGGGGAGAGGGGGTGAAAGTTTGCTGTCCCCTCTTACATGGGCAAGGCAACCAGCCCTCTCCCTCAAGGGGAGAGGGAGTGAAAGCAAGGGGAGAGGGGGTGAAAGTCGAACAACGGGCGGCGAGAGTGAACTCAGTTCATGCCGTCGAGGGGTAATCGCCGTATGAACGACCTGCTCGATGGCCTGTTTTCCGGCAGGCTCGACCTGGTGACCGTGGAACCTGATGGGTCCATGCACACAAGGCCGCCGAAGGATGCAGTTGTGCTCGCGGGGTCGTTCAACCCACTCCACTTCGGTCACGAAGGGATGCTTGGGGCCGCAGCGCGCATTACTGGCCGGTCGCCGTATTATGAGCTTTCGGTTACGAATGTAGACAAGCCGCCGGTACCTCGCGCTGAGGTGGAGCGACGGCTGGCGCAGTTCAAAGGTAAGGCACGCGTGGTGCTGACACGGTCGCCGACGTTCCCAGAGAAGGCGGCCCTGATGCCCGGTACGGTGTTCGTCATCGGCTTTGACACTGCCGCCAGGCTATTCCCGGAGAAGTATTACCCGCCCTACGACCCTGCCAGGGACCCCACGCGCTCCGGGTCAGCCGTGGCCCTGGCAATGAACACGGTCCGGCGCAGCAGGTGCAGCTTCATTGTTGCGGGCAGGGTTGACGCAGACGGGCGGTTTCATTCGCTGCGCGACATCGAAATCCCGGCGCAGCACAAGGACCTGCTTGAGGAACTGCCTGAGACTGCGTTCCGGGCCGATGTTTCGTCGACGGAGATGCGAGTGCAGGGCAGGGGGCCAACCGATGACGCTGGGTTCCCGCTTTCGCGGGAATGACGGCATTACGGTCGCCGGTCAGACCATCTCGAAGGGGATTTTCACGCCGGGGTGCTCACGGGCGTATTGCGTCTGGCGGACCGCCATGTTTTCCTGCAATTGAATGGTCAAGCCGCCGTCGACTGCCAGCGCATGCCCCGTGATGAACGAGGCGTCGTCCGAACATAGGAAGGCGATGGCTTTTGCGATGTCGTCGGGGGTCCCAGTCTTTCGCAGGGGGTACTGGTGGGCGAACATTTCCAGGCCGCCCGGGTGGTTTTGCCAGAGCTTCGCCATGCCTTCGGTGACGATGTGGCCAGGGCAAATGGCGTTGACCCGTATGCCAAGCGGACCGAAGTCGCAGGCCATCTGCTTGGTCATGCCGATCACTGCGAATTTGCCAGTCTCGTAGACGAGGTAGTTCGCCGCGGCGAGCAGGCCGTGCACCGACGAGATATTGATGATGTTCCCGCGGCCGTTCTTCTTCATGATGGGGACGGCGTGCTTTGCGCCGAGGTAGAGGGCCTTCACGAGCACCGACATGCCCCAGTCCCAGCGGTCCTCGGGCACGTCTACCGCAGAGCCGCCTGAGTATGACGATGGGTCAGAGGCTGGGAAGGCGTTCTGGACGAGTATGTCGAGCCTGCCCCAGCGGTTTGCGGCGGCCTTGACCATGCGCTCGATGTCTTTCGAGAGCGCGACGTCTGCATGGATGGCCTCTGCCGCGCCGCCAGCCTTCTTGATGCGGTCAACGTTCGCCTTCGCCGCGGCGTCGTTGATGTCGGCGATGAGGACCTTTGCGCCCTCGGCCGCGAGCAGGCGGGAGGTTGCGCCGCCTATACCGCTTGCACCGCCTGTGACGATGGCGACCTGCGAGTCGAACCTGCCCATGCGCGCTCCTTTGTGGTGGCGGACTTGCACCGCCTGCACGACGGGGGCCAGAGTACGCCAAAAGTGCAGCAGCCGAAATTGCTGGCGGCTCTTGGGTTCACCCCCCCGCTTTTGCGGGGGCAGGCTCTGGCCCTCTCTCGCTGGTAGAGGGGGCGGGGTCCCTCGGCAAGCTCGGGACGACGGGGCGGGGCACGCCGTGCCTTTCACAACCCACACCCAGACCCTCTCCCGCTGGGAGAGGAAACGGGGCCCCTCGGCTTCGCTCGGGGCGACGATGAGGGGCAACGGCGGAAACCGCAGGGGAAGGGGCAGTCGAGTAACCGCGCGCGGCGGATTCGGTCACCGGGTCTCGTGAGGCGTGCGCGCAATCGGTTGCCGGGAGGCGCGCGGTCCCAAAATATGCCAGTACCAGCGGGCGCGTGCGGCAGCGTACTCAGGGCACGTAGAACAGGCAATCCGTGCATCTGCCACCACTTGACATACATACAAGCAGTTGTGGTAGAGTCAGTCTCGCCCACTAACTGTTGGGCCTCGGCTCTTGTCTGGGCCAGGTGCGGGACCCTTAGTTCCACACGTCGTTTCGCAGCGCGCAAGCTCTGCGGCGGGTGAAGCCCTCTCCATATGAACTGCCCTTTCTGCGGCCACGGTGAGTCCAAGGTCATTGACTCGCGGGAGTCAGCGGACGGCGTGCGCAGGCGGCGGGAGTGCATGCGTTGCGAGCTGCGGTTCACGACGTACGAGCGGGTGCACACGATGCCGCTGATGGTGGCGAAGCGGGACGGGCGGCGCGAGCCGTTCGCCAGGGAGAAGCTGGAGCGGAGCCTGCGGCTGGCGTGCGCCAAGCGGCCGTTGGAGGCGGGCGCGGTGTCGAAGCTGGCGGAGGACATCGAGAACGAACTGCAGCGGGTGGGCAGGCCAGAGGCCGAAAGCCAGGCCATCGGTGAAATGGCGATGGAGCGGCTGCGGTCGCTGGACCGTGTGGCGTACATCCGGTTCGCCTCGGTGTACCGGGATTTTAAGGACGTTGACAGCTTCGCAAAGGAGATCGAAGCGCTGGAGAACGGGGAGAGGGCTCCAGTTGCCAGTGTGAACCAGCTTGCGCTGATACCGGCGGGGGATACGCCAGCGGAAGGGCGCGAGAAGCGGGGGCGCAAGGCGGGAGCTGCCGCGGCGCGCTAGCGGCAGCGGCAAAAAAGCATCGTAGGGATTGGGTTCGCGTACTGCACTGACATTGAACTTTGTCGGAATTAGTTTAGCGCCTATACTTTGCCTCCCAAACCAGGAACGGACATGAAGATGACAACACTCAAGACCGAACTGTCCACCGTGTTCATCATGCCGCGTCGCGCGGCGGACGCGTTGGGTCCCTTGCGGCATCTGAGGCTTCCGCTCCTGATCCGCATATAGTCTCTGGCCGCCGTTCAGGCTGAACCAGAAACTACCGAATTTCGTCGTCTGCACGGGTGCGTCATGCTATTTGTGGCTGCACCACCTATTCCCTGCCCTCCCGGGTGGGACAATTGGAGAACAAACTCTCGTGACAACTACTGTCAATGGACACAACCGCCAGAACGGCTCACGAACTATGAAGCAGTCGCACGGGGCCATTAACGGCAACTTCACGCCCACACAGCCAACGGAGAACGCGCAGGTCGTCCTGAAGAAGCGTTACTTCATGAAGGACGACAGGGGCAACATCGTCGAGGACGCGCAGAAGATGTGGCGGCGCGTGGCGGACGCGCTCGCCGCGCCGGACGCGCGCTACGGCCGCACGCCTGCGCAGGTAAAAGAGACTGCCGAGCAGTTCTACCGGGCGATGGCGTCGCTCGAGTACCTGCCCAACTCGCCCACGATCATGAACGCAGGTACGGGCGCGGGGACGCTTTCCGCGTGCTTCGTGCTGCCTCTCACAGACTCGATGGAAGGGATCATGGGCGCGGCGCACGACGCGGCGATGGTCCAGAAGTTTGGCGGCGGCACCGGCTTCGCCCTGTCTGAGATAAGGCCGAAGGGCGCGCCTATCAAGACGACACACGGCAAGGCCTGCGGGCCCATCGCCGTGCTGCGGCACCTGTCGTCCGTGTCCACGCTTGTCACGCAGGGTGGGAAGCGCGACGGGGCGAACATGGCGGTAATGGACGTACATCACCCGGACGTCATGGAGTTCATTGACTGCAAGGCGCAGGAAGGGCAGATCCACAACTTCAACATATCGGTGGGCGCGTCTGACGAGTTCATGCGGGCTGTCGAAGCGGGCACGACGTTCCCGCTGCGTGAGCCGCAATCGGGCAAAGAAGTGGGCCGCCTGGACGCTCGCAAGGTGTTCCGTAAGATTGTCTACGGGGCGTGGCGCAACGGCGAGCCGGGCATGATCTTCCTCGACGAGGTGAACCGCAACAGCCCGGTGCTGCACGTGGGGCGCATAACCGCCACGAACCCATGCGTTACTGCTGATACCTGGGTGCACACCTCGAATGGCCCGCGACAGGTACGCGAACTGGTGGGCAAGCAGTTCAGGTCGCGTATGGATGGCGCCGAACACCCCTCGGGGCCTGAGGGCTTTTTCCGGACTGACCGCAAGCGGGTGGTCGTCCTGTCAACAAGAGAGGGCTACAGGCTGAGGCTGACGGCGGACCACCGGGTGCGCGCTGTTACCCGCCTGACTCGAAACACGGTCAAAACCGAATGGCGTCCGGCCGGTGACCTCATGCCCGGCGACCGTGTTCTCTTGAACGACCACCGCGGCATCCCGCCCTGGACGGGCCCGCACACGATTGCCGAGGGGTACCTGCTCGGCTTGTTGGTCGGAGATGGCACGTTGAAGTCAGACAAGGCCGTCCTGTCTGTGTGGGGCAGTGCCGCGAAGGCTGTTCCTGATGGCATCGCAACACCTGTTGGCGTAGAAGAAGTGATGGCTGAAGCGCTGACAGCAGCGCAGACCCTGCCTCACCGCGCGGATTTCGCCGGTTGGCAGCAAGTAAGCGGTCGCAATGAGAGCCGTCTCGTCTTGGGCGCGGTGAAGTTGCTCGCCGAAAGCCTAGGTATGACGCCCGGCGATAAGGCGATCACGCCAGATGTAGAGCGGTGCTCGAGCGAGTTCTACAGGGGGTTCCTGCGCGGCCTCTTCGACACCGATGGCTCTGTGCAGGGACATCAAGACAAGGGAGTCAGTGTCCGCCTGGCACAGTCTGATATCCCGCGGCTTGAGGCTACTCAGCGCATGCTGCTCAGGTTGGGCATCGCCTCGCGTATTTACCGCAACCGGCGGCTCGCTGGGACGAGCGTCCTCCCGGACGGCAAGGGCGGTGAGCGCGCCTATGCCACGCAGGCACAGCACGAACTTGTCATCAGTGGCGAGAACTTGCAGTTGTTCCACAATACTGTGGGCTTCGCCGAGGGTGACAAGAGCGCTCGGCTTAGCGGCTTGTTGGCTGAGTACAAGCGCGACCTGAACCGTGAGCGGTTTGTGGCCCGCGTCGAAAGCGTCCTGCCCGACGGCGTCGAGGACGTCTATGACGTGCAAGTCCCCGGAGTCAACGCTTTCGACGCAAACGGGTTCCATACACACAACTGCGGCGAACAGCCGTTGCTGCCAAACGAGTCGTGCAACCTGGGCTCGATTGATGTGTCCAAATTCGTCACAGGGCCGTATGCAACGGGGCTAGTCAGTCGGTCTGAATCTGACACTGCGTCTCTATTCGACACGGCCCGGACAGGGGTGGCTGCGCCAGGCATAGACTGGCCGCGCCTGGGCAGCATGGTCCGGCTCACGGTCCACTTCCTCGACAACGTCATTGACGCCAACAAATACGCGGTGAAGGCCATCGAGGACATGACCAACCACACCCGCAAGATCGGGCTCGGGGTCATGGGCTTCGCTGACATGCTCATCCAGCTTGGCATCCCCTACGACTCGGAGCAGGGCATCGAGCTGGGGCGCACGCTGATGCGCTTCATCATGAAAGAGGCGGACGCGGCGTCGGCGTACCTTGCCAGGCAGCGCGGGCCGTACCCGGCGTGGGAGGGCAGCGCGCCGCAGAAGCGCGGCGAGACGCCGATGCGGAACGCCTGCCGCCTGACGGTGGCGCCGACGGGGACCATTTCGATGATCGCCGGGTGCTCAAGCGGAATTGAACCTGTGTTCTCGCTCGCCTTCAGGAAGCACAACATCCTGGAGGGCCAGACGCTGTACTACGTGGACAAAAATTTTAAGCGCGTAGCCGAGGAACGCGCGTTCCATACGGACGAATTGATGGGCTACCTTGCGGACGGCGGCGCCCTCACCGAGCGGGAGGACGTGCCAGAGGACGTGCGGCGGCTGTTCCACGCCGCCGCAGACATCTCGCCCGAGAACCATGTGCAGATGCAGGCGGCGTTCCAGGAGAGCACGGACGCGGGCATATCGAAGACGATCAACTTCCCGAACTCGGCGACCATCGAGGACGTGGAGCGTGCCTACGTCATGGCGTGGAAGACGCACTGCAAGGGCATCACGGTCTACCGCGCCGGTTCGCGCGAGAAGGAAGTCCTGACGACGGGGCACGCCAAGCCTCGTACTGAGGCAACGACTGGTAAGCCTGAAGCTACGGAGGCGGTCGCAGTCGAGGCGACGGTCTCAGAGGAAGAAGGGATGCACATCCCGCAGTATGTGACGCCGCGGGACCGCCCGGAGACGATCCAGGGTGTGACCCGCCGCATGCGCACGGGCCACGGGAACATGTACATCACGATCAATGTGGACGAACACGGCCAGCCCTTCGAGGTGTTTTCGACCGCGGGCAAGGCAGGGTCCTGTGACTCTGCGTTGACCGACGCGGTGGCGAGGCTGGTGTCGCTTGCGCTGCGGTCCGGTGTGGACCCGGAAGACGTGGTGCGGCAGCTGCGCGGCATCACCTGCCACCCAAACTGGGACCAGGGGCAGCTAATCTTGTCGGCGCCGGACGCCATCGCAATCGTGCTAGACAAGCAACTTAAGGCTAGGGCGCCTGCACCTGAGAAACTGAAGTCGGGCGAGCACGGGCAGCTGGGCATGTTCCCTCGGCCGTCTGCAAAGGAGCTTGGCCGGCCAACGGCGACATCGGTGCCGATGATTGACGCACCGTCGGGCATAGTGGCGCGCGCCAGTGAGAAGGTGCCGGTCCTTTCGGCCTCGGCGGGGTTCAACGGCCTGTGCCCGGACTGCTCGGCGCCGCTTGCGCACGAAGAGGGCTGCCTGAAGTGCTACTCCTGTGGATTTAGCAAGTGCTAGGGTTGGCGACCAAGATATCGGCCTGTAGGCAGGCGCCATGGGGCGGGCAGAGTCGATGTGATGATGCTTGACGTAGTCGTGCATGAAGCTGAAGAGGGCGGTTACTGGACAGAAGTCCCTGCCATACCCGGTTGCGCGACGCAGGGTGAGACCTTATGAGGAACTCCTCGAAAACATCCGTGAGGCCATCGAGGGGGTGTCTGTCTGTAGATGATTCTGGCGCGTGACGGTGCCGGGCGATAGTGGCCTCGAAATCTAGTAGTGATTCAGACTAAGCTTCGACCCACACCCTGACCCTCTCCCTGCCAGGGAGAGGGGGTCTAGACCGAAATCGCGGTGGGGCGCCGCTGAAAGCGAAGGGACTGATGATGCGTCGCTCCAGCGCGGCGATCGCTCTGGCGCTTCTGATTGCCGTCGTAGCAACCGCGGCTTGTGGCGGCGAGGACGCGCAGGCGGACCCCACGGCGACGACGGCCAAAGCAACATCGGCGTCCGCTACGTCGCCAGTCGCGCCCTCCCCTACTTCAACCGCTACGCCAACAGCTGCGCCGACATCGACCCCGGCGGCGCAGGCAGCGCCTGGCTCAATGGCGGACGCCTTCCTGAACCACCTGCTGCCAGCGGAGCGCGAGTGCGTGCTCAAAGTTGCGACGAAGCAACAGTTAAACGTCGCATTTGCCACGTTAATGGGGCCGTCTAATACAGAGCCAGCCGCGCAGCTGGGGGCGCTCAACTTCGGCAACTGTGGTGCGGACGGTGATTTCCCAAACCGTGGACAGGTAGGTGTGCTTAAGGCGCTGGTCCAGGGCTTTGCGTCGCAGCCTGCGCCGCAGTCCCTTGGCCAGGTCAGCCTGCCGCGCGATGCCGCCCAGATACGAGCGCTGCTGGCCCGGATGCCGGCAAGCCTTGCCGGAAGGCCACGCGCCTCGCAGATCGAGATGAACAAGAACACGGAGGAGTCGATTTCGGCGATATACCAGGACCCGGCGCAACCGCTCGCGCTGCTTGAGCTTCAGGCAAGTGATTCCAGGACTAGGTTCCCCGTCCCAGTCAAGGCAGGCGAAGGCGTGGCGTTCTTCTACATGGAAAGTTTGCTGGAGATGGGGGAGCCGGCTCCGGGCGCGCCCTGGCCGGTGGCGGCCGGGCACGACGGGTCGCTGGTGTGGGCGCAGTCGAGCCTGACCATTTCCGGGCGTGCTTACCACATTGCGGTTTGGGGCGACGCGGATGGTGTCTGGACGTTCAGGGCGGAGGGACGGACGCAAGAGGAACTGTCCGCACTTATTGGCGCGTTTGTTGCCGCAGCGGGCAGGTAGGCACTGAGACCTCTCTGTGCTCCTCGACTCTTCGGCCTTCCTTGGGCCAAGCAAGCTCAGGGCGAACGAGTGCGGACGTTACATGCAAGGCCCGTGAATTCCAGCTCAAGACCACACTCCTGAAACGAGTTGGCTTTGTTGAGATCCTTTAGTTTTCATCTCCTCTCCCCTTGCGGGAGAGGGTCAGAGCCTGCCCCGGACTTGATCCGGGGGTGAGGGGTCGCAAACTCACAGCTTCTCCCTCGCCTCAGTCCTCTCCCGCTGGGAGAGGAGGGTGTCAACAGAGCCAAACGAGTTCAGGGCAACCTCCGGCCCCCTCGCTCCAATGGAGAGGGCAGAAGGACCAGCGCGATTGTCCGCGGCGCTGGTGTTGACCCGCTAACGGCCGGTCACTACGATTCGGCTGCGTAGCAGAAGGCCTCAGTTGCGGCTATGAGCGTGCACGGACGGGGGCGGGAGTATGTTTCACGTCCAGTGGCACTGGCGCCAGGCATATTGTGCCGCCGCGCTGACTGCGGCTCTTATCATGGCAGCGGCAGGTGTAGCGTGCGAGCCTGAAGACGGACCTGCTGCCGCAGGGTCCGCGACGCCAGCGGTGCCTCCGCAGGCGACCGCGACGCCCCTTCCGTCTCTGCGCACCGCCACGCCAGGGCCGTCCGGCAGCCGTGCAGAAGCGGACGCATATGTCTTCCTTCAGTACCTTAAGCCAGGAGAGCGCGACTGCCTCCTGAATCTCCTGGCCGTGCAGCAATTAGAGGACGGCCTGGACAGGCTGCTCATCCCCCTCAACTACCCGGCGGGCAGCCCGCCCGCAGGGGAGCTTCGGTTCAACCTCGACTTCGGAAACTGTCCGGCGGACGCACAGTTCGATAACCGAGTCCAGCTGGGACTGATAAGGACGGTGCAAGAAGCGCTCCCTGAAGAAAAGCCGCGCTTCAACCTGCCCGAAGATTTGGCCGCACTTGACGAAGCTGCGATGAGGGCGTTTATCGAAAGCCGTTCATCGAACATTGGCGACCTGGTCCGAGACAATTCGCCTGAACCTGACCTGCCGCCGGGCACCATGTCTGTCGTCTTCCGCGGGCCGGACATGTATGCGGAACTGCGGGTAACTGTCCCTTCGGGCAATCAAGCCCCGGTCGAGACGGCCGCAGACGCAGTCATAAATCCTTACGTTGACTTCATGCGCACGATCGTAGCGCCGTTGCAAGGCCAGCCCTGGCCCATCGCAGCCGGGCGAGACGGAGACACGGTCTGGACGATCGTTGAGCAGACGCCGGGGGCAGACCAGCTATTCACCGAAACCATCATGTGGGCGCTCGACACGCCCCGTCAAGACCGCTACTGGGTTTTTGCGGCCACCGCCAGCGCGCCGACCAGGCAGGAGGCTAAAACGAACCTTAAGGAATTCTTCTTGAGTGAGGTACTGGTAACGGCACCTCAACAAAACACGAGCGCGACTGTCACTATTGCTGACGATTGTCCTCAGGGCGAGGTCTGCGGGCGGGCATTTGTCGTATGGCGGGATGCCCGGGCCTGGACAGTTGATCCTGATGGCAACCTAGTCCCCTGTCCGGCGGGCGAAGCGAGTACCAGCATACTGCGGATGAGCGCGCTACGAGCGGGGCCCCAAAGGTTGGAGATTGAAGTACCGTACTGCGCTGGATATGTAGGAAAGGAGCAGGGCTTTACCTACTTCGATTCCAGCGGCCAGGCCACCCAGCCGAGCGAGCCTGTTTTGTGGGAGCTGGGCGAGCCCTGTAATGTCCGGGGCGTGCAGCTGCGGGAACTTACGCTGAAGCCGTGCAAGATGTATTTCACGGTGAGGCTCAACCGGTCGTGAGAACGGGGTTGAAATTTTTGCCAGGAGCGGTTGTCCGGGACAGCGCCCGACCACCCAGGGCGTATGTAACCTATCCCTTCACTCTCCGCCATTTGCGCAGGCTGGCCATTTCACGCGGCGGGTTGAGGTGGCGGCCAACTTCGACGTAGGACACTTCGGCGACATAGATGTCACCTCGGGAGTCCACGGCGACTGAGTGCGGCCAGAGGAACTGGTCTGGCTCTTCACCCGGCAGCGGTGCGCCGAGGCGTGCGACCTGGTCGCCGTCGCGGGTCCAAATGCCCAGGCAGTGGCCGATGTTTGGCACGTCCTTCTGTACGGGCGGCGGCCCCTGCTCGGCGATGTAGAGGTTGATGTCGGCGCCTCTGCCTGCGAAGACGGAGACCGCCTTGTGGACGTGCCACTCTTTGACGAACTGGCCGCCAACGGTGAAGACCTGGACGCGGTGGTTCTCGCGGTCGCAGACTATGACGCGGTCTTCGCCAAAAACGGCGATGTTATGAGGCAGTGAGAACTGCTCTGGCGCTGTGCCGGGCTGGCCCCACGACTTTATATGGCGGCCGCGGCTGTCGAGCCTGTGGACACGTGAGTTGCCGTAGCCGTCGGAAATGAAGATATCGCCGGTGGCGGACGATATCGCAACGTCGGTGGGTTTGTTGAACATGTCGCCGGACTGCCTGGGCGCGGGCACGCCTGTGCCGACTGTCATGAGCACGCGGCCCTTCTTGTCGCACTTGTAGATGCGGCAGCCGACATCGTCCACGAGCCAGACGTTGTCCTGGTGATCAATGGCGATGGCGTGGGGCCGCTTGAAGCGGGAGCCGGCCCAGCCCGTGACAGGTTGGCCGTAGGGGTCCTGGAACGACCGGAAGCCTGCGTGGGGGTCGTCGTTGCCCCACTTGTCCAGGAGGTTGCCATCGGGGTCGAACACGAGGACCGGCCAGTTGCCGCGGTTGAAGACGAAGACGTTGTCGTCCGAGTCCACAGCGACGGACGTGGCCTCTCGGAGCCATATCCCGTGTGGGATTTTGGCCCAGCCAGGCACCGCCTCGTACATGGTGTTGCGGGTCGCGGGCCTGGGAGTTGAAACCCTGACTGCCAAGGCATAAGTCCTGACGCTAGCGTAAGTGGCGAGGGACGGGCCATGCGATGGTAACGCTGTGGGGCCGTCTGGCGCATGCCGGGGGCGTGAGATACTGCGGCCATACTGAGTTTGCGACCCTCTCCCTCAAGGGGAGAGGGGATGAACGCGACGGAGCCTGCGAAGGCGTTGGAGGTCCAAGTTGAACAGCAAGCCGCTCCTGGCCATCACGATGGGTGACCCTTCTGGGATTGGCGCGGAGGTCATCGCCAAGGCACTGCAGAAGCCCGAGATATACGACATCTCGCGTCCTGTCGTTGTCGGTACGGTCCGGGGCATGCAGGAGGCGCTGCGGCAAGTCGGGTCGAAGGACCGGGTCAGGTCTGTGGAGTCAGTGACAGACGCGCAGTGCAAGAGGGGCACGGTCGACGTCCTGAACGTTGACGGCTTCGAAGACGCCCGGTTCCCGGTGGGTAAGCACTCCGCAGAATCTGGCAAAGCGTCTCATGCCTGGGTGGAGCGCGCGGCGCGGCTGTGCATAAAGAAGCAAGTGTCTGGCATGGTGACGGCGCCGGTGAACAAGGAGTCCTGGCAAATGGCCGGGACCGGCGGCGATATTGGCCACCAGGAGGTGTTCAAGCGCCTGACCGGCTCCGAGTACGTGGCGACGATGCTGGTATCGGGCAACCTGCGCTGCATGCACCTTTCGACGCACAAGCCGCTGCGCGAGGCATGCGCCTATGTAACTCGCAAGAATGTGCTGCGGGCGGTGCGGCTGACTGACAGGCATTTCAAGGAGTGGGGCTTTGCAAGCCCGCGCATCGCAGTGGCGGCATTGAACCCGCACGCCAGCGACAACGGCCTGATCGGACGTGAGGAGCTCGACGAGATTAAGCCTGCCGTCGAGGACGCGCGGGCCGGAGGCATCAACGCGCTAGGCCCTGTCCCTGCCGACTCTGTGTTCAACCAGGCCATCGCGGGGAAGTATGACGTGGTTGTCGTCATGTATCACGACCAGGGGCATATAGCCATCAAGGTCCACGGCTTTGAGGAGAGCATCAGCGTTAACCTGGGCATCCCGTTCCTGAGGACTTCGGTGGACCACGGCACGGCGTTTGATATTGCCGGCAAGAACAAGGCGGACGCGACGGGCATGGTGGAGGCGTTGAAGTTGGCGGCTGCGCTTGCGAGCAAGTCTGCGCTGGCGTGATGAGCGAGTACAGTGCGGAGACGCCGCGCCGTGTGGCGGCCCCTCACGATTTTGACCAAAGGGCGAACGTATAATCGAAGACAGTCCGTTGGCACCGGACCGGAGGGGACGTGACCCCTCACCCCCCGCTTTCGCGGGGGCAGGCTCTGACCCTCTCCTTCAAGGGGGAGAGGAAATGAATAAGGGTGAAGGCGATGCGGCTTGCGTTCATAGGCGGGGGAGTGATGGCAGAGGCCATCATTGCCGGAGCGCGCGCCGCCAACATCCCGGCGGACATTATCGTCGGCGAGCCGGTCAAAGCCCGGCGCGACGCCCTCGCGAAGTACCAGGTAGAGACGAACTCGGACAACCGCGCGGTGGCCAAAGGCGCCGACATAATTGTGCTGGCGGTCAAACCTCAGCAGTTCGAAGCTGCGGCTTCGTCGCTTGGCGGCGGGCTCTTGCCGACGCAGACGGTGATGTCCATCATGGCGGGCGTGAAGCTCCATTCCATTGGCATGAAGCTGAACCACCGTCGGCTGATACGGGTGATGCCAAATACTCCGGCCCAGGTGAGGCAGGGCATGAGCGTGTGGGCGGCGTCACAAGACGTGCCGCCGGAGCACCTTGAATACACACAGAAGTTACTCGCCGCAATTGGCGACGAAGTGCGGGTCGGCGATGACAAGTTCGTGGACATGGCGACTGCGCTGAGCGCGAGCGGGCCTGCCTATGTCTTCATGTTCATAGAGTCACTTGCTGACGCGGGGGTGCTGCTGGGGATGCCGGGCGATGTGGCGCGACGGCTGGCAATCAAGACTGTGCTGGGAAGTGCGGCACTAGCTTCAGCCTCAGGCAGACACCTGGCAGAGCTACGCAATGGCGTGACTTCTCCAGGAGGGACGACGGCTGCCGCGCTGCTGAGCCTGGAGGAAGACGGTTTCAGGGCCGCAATTATGAAGGCGGTCAAGGCCGCGTATCTGCGGGGCGAAGAGCTGGGGGCCGGGACGAAGTGACCAGCTCAGACATCATCCAGCTTATCGCGTGGCTGCTGCAGGTCATGGGCTTCCTGATCATCGCTCGGGCGCTCTTATCGTGGTTTCCCAACATACAAGGCAACCCACTTGTCCAGGTGGTGCACCAGTTGACGGACCCGATACTGATACCGATACAGCGCATAGTGCCGCGGGTTGGGATGCTCGACCTTAGCCCGATGATTGCGACGCTGCTCCTGTTCGGCATCTCAGGGGCGCTTTTGGGCGCGGCGTGATTTTCGGCGACCCCCTGGCTTTCGCTCGGGGCAGGCACTGACCCCACCCTGGCAGGGAGGGGGGGACCACGAACGTGGTGTCCCTCACCCCTGCCCTCTCCCACCAGGAGAGGAGATAGCGGCAAGCCTGCGGTCTGCCTCGGCTTGGTTGAGCCCCGAGATTTCGAGTAGCTTGAGCCGCGCTGTCGCGCCGCGCACGATGGTCACACGCGGGGGCGGCACGTTCAAGGCGTTTGCCACGAGCTTGACCGCTGCGTCGTTGGCCCGGCCGCGCTCCGGGGCGGCTGTCACACGCACTCGCAACGTGGCACTGCCGTCGTACCCGGTGATTTCAGATACGGAGGCACGGGGCTGGACCCGGACGGTGATGCGCGCAGTGGGCATGGGCGTCCCCTATGCGTGGACCATGGCGCCGCCGTCAATGAATACGGTCTGGCCGGTGACGAAGCCTGATGCGTCTGAGGCCAGGTATACGAGCAGCCCCATGTAGTCCTCCAGCTGTCCCTTCCTGCGGAGCGGCAGGAACCGCACGAGGCGGTCCTTTTGCTGCTCTTCGATGGGGCGGCCCTCGGTATCAACCCAGCCGTAGCCGATGCCGTTGGCCCGGACTCCCGCGGCCGCCCATTCCAGGGCCAGCGACTGTGTCATTGCGTCGAGTGCGGCCTGGGTCATGGCGAAGGCAGACCCGTTGGCGAGGCCGCGTCTCGAAAGGCCAGAGACGAACGTGATGATGTTGCCCCGTTTCCTTGCGGCCATCTCCAGGCCTGCTGAGCGTGACCACCGATAGGCAGACTCCACATTTTGCTCAAGGAGGGCGCGGAGTGCGCCGTCCGTCAGGTCAGCCGCGGGCAGGAACAACTCGTGCTGCGGCAGGTTGACCAAGATATCGAGCCTGCCGTACTGCGAGACCGCCTTGGCCACGGCGGCGTCTGTCTGTACGGAGGAATGAAAGGCCCCCTGGAGGACGCCAGAGGGACTCAGGCCTGCTGGCAGAGCGTTGCGGGGTCCGCCTGCGAGGACGACACCTGCGCCGGCCTGCATTAGAGCGCGGCACGCGGCGAGGGTCCACGCGGGCGCGCCTGCGGGCACGAGCGCCACGTTGCCAGCGAGCGGTGTGTCTTGCGCCGCGGGAGTTGACACAGTGGTCATCCTGACCTTCTCGCAGGGGACGATGGCAGGTGCATCACAGGCGCGTAGCCGGTGGGCGCATAGCCGCCGGCCAGTCCGCCGCCGTCAATGACGAACACCTCGCCCGTCATGTACGAGGAGGCGGCAGATGCCAGCCAGACGACGAGCGGCCCCAACTCACCGGGCCTGCCCACGCGGCCGGCAGGTATGAATTCGGCTGACGGGAGGGCCATCGGGCTGGCGGCAGTGCCTTCAGTAGGGAAGAACCCCGGGACGATGCAGTTGGCTGTCACGCCGTACCTGCCCAGGCTTACTGCGAGCGACCGTGTGAGTTGCACGATTGCGCCTTTTGCGCAGCCGTACATGTAGTTGTCTCTGGCGCCCCGCAGCCCCAGGCCGGACGACACGTTGATGATTTTGCCCTTGCCGCGGTCGCACATCTGCCTTGAGACGGCGCGGGAGCAGTAAAAGGCAGGGTCGAGGATGCCGCTCACTCCGCCGCGCCAGGCGTCATCTGTCACGTCCCAGATTGCAACGCCGCCCTGGCCGCCGACCAGGCCCGCGTTGTTCACCAGGACGTCCACCGGGCCGAGGCTCGACGTGACCTGGTTGAACGCCGCGCTGGCATGAGTGCCATCGGTGAGGTCTGCCTGAGCGGCGACGGCGCGCCTGCCCAGGTCTTTGATTCTGCTGGCTGCTTCTTCGATAGGGCCGCGGCGCCTGCCGATGACGGCCACGTCTGCACCGGCCTCCGCCAGGGCGAGGGCCATCGCCAGGCCAAGTCCGCTGCCTCCGCCTGTTACAGCGGCAACGGCGCCGGTGAGGTCAAACATTGGGGTATGCCGAAGTTCAGTCATATGAGGTCAGTGTGGGAAGGGCGGATGGCTCTTTACGAGGGCGTTTGCAGGGTAACCTCTCCGGCACCCAGCGGCCACACCGTTCCGGTGTCGTCCCGGACCAGTAGCCGCCCTGAACCGTCTACGCCTGTGGCCAAGCCGGAGAGCGTGCGTGTGCCAGGGCCGCCGCCTGGAGTGGTGATGGTGACCCGTTTGCCGAGTGTGTCCAGTCTCGCGGACCACTCTGGCAGCAAGGAGTCACCGGCCAGCAGGCGGGCGTAGTTGCGGTCAATACGGCGGAGGAGGGAAGAAAACGCACCAAGCCGGGACACTGGGCGGCCCGCGATGGCGCTCAGGCTAGTGGCCTGCAGCCTGCGGGCGCTCTGCCCTGCCGGGTCCAGGTTGACGTTCAGCCCAATGCCTATGACAGCCGAGACTTCGCCTCCGGTCTGGCGCGCCTCTGTCAGCACGCCGGATATCTTCTTCCCTGCGACCAGGACGTCATTGGGCCATTTGAGGGAAGGCCGGACGCCGGTGACTTCCTCGACGGCCTGCGCGGCTGACAGTGCGCCGAGGACGGTCATCTGGCCGACGATACCAGGCCTGGGATAGAGGAGGACGGACAGCAAGATGTCTTCTCCGTCCTGTGAAACCCACCCATGGCTGTGGCGGCCCCGGCCAGCGGTCTGTGAGTCAGCCAGGACAACAAGGCCTTCGGGCGCGCCGTCATTGGCCATGCGTGCGGCCTCGTCCATGGTGGAGGAGAGCGACACGTAGTGGAGGATGCGTTGACCAGCAACGTCACCCAGTTGTCCGCTCAGTGACTCGAACCGCGAGCCGGCGGCCCTTTGGGCTCGCCGGGGGTCATCATTCATGGCTAGCACATCCACTTCATTAGGTGTTTTTGCCCATTCCATTTGGGGCTAATGCCAGTCACTTTGTCCTCCGATAGACCCTAACGTACACAGTATTGAAGGCGCAACACGCGGGACCCGGCGACGATATAAACGCCCCTGCGCGGTCACGGCGCCGGAATAGCAGTGAGCGCCGCTAATTGCCGGCAGCAAAGTGGAGCAAGGGAGATATGCCAGCTTACAAGGCAAACAAGAAGCCCAGTATCTTTGACCTGATCACGTCGCTACCCGTGGACAACTCGTCCGCCGAAAGCTCGTGGAAGCACGCACTGCTCCTGAAAGAGCTCCTGCGTGACGACCACTCTGGCGCCAGGCAGCGCAGGGCCGAGGCGATGGCCGCCCGGGCGCAGGCTGAGCACGAAGCAATATCTTCGACCAAGCAGGTGTGCTCAGAGCTCCAGACCCAGGCCCGGGTGAAGTACCAGGAGGCGGAGGACGCCCTGAACGACGCCCGCCGTATGAGGACCAACGCTGAGCTTGAGTCCCACCGCATGGTGGAGACCGCCCACGCAAAGTTGGAGTCGGCGGAAGTGAAGAAGCGGGAAGCCGAGCGCTACTCGGAGCAGATACAGTCCAACGCCCGGGCTGCTGCTGACTCCCTGCTTGCCCAGGCCCGTGTAGGGTCACAGGAAGTGGCGAACCGGATGCGCCACGAGGCTGCGGACGAAATCCGCAAGGCCCTGACGGACATTGACTCAGCCCGCTCAGCGGCCGAGGAAGAGCTGGAGACGCAGCGCATCCTGTCCGAGACCGCCCGCATACGGTCGTTCACGAACGGGATCAGCTCGGACCACGCCTCGGACGAGGACGAGCAGAAGGGACACAAAGTAGTGGACTTCGTACCCTTCGGCGGCCTGAAGGGCGCGCCATCGGGATCGAAGGCCAAGATCTACTCACCCCTCGGGAAGCGCGGCCGGGGAGGCCGCCGGGGACGCCGGGTAGCGTAATACCGGCTAGCCCACGAATAGGACATTGAACGGACCGCTTGCAAAGGCGGTCCGTTCGCGTTGGGTCCCTGAGGTTTATGGTCCTGCCTGCGTCTCTCGGGAAAGTGGACGACCATGAGACCGGCTATCCCTAAAATTGATTGTCTGACTATTCTCTAACAGCGCACAGCAGGAGCCGCCTCCGATGTTCCTGGAAGCCGTGAGGAAGTTGTACGAGTACCACGCTGAGGCCACGGAGCACGTCCTCCGCACGGCTGACGCCCTGACTGCGGAACAGTTCACTGCGGCCGTCGTCCCCGGCCAGCCCTCGCTGCGGGACACGCTCGTGCACATCTGCGCCGCGCAGCGTATACACCTTTCGTGGTGGGACGGGACCATGTCGGCAGAAGCGTCATTTCGCCGCGAGTTCCCTCGCGATGACTACCCCGGCATCCGGGCGGTCCGCAAGATGTGGGAGGTGCTGCTGCACGACACGCGGGCGTTCATCGGGACGCTTAAGGGCGACGCTGATATGGGGCGCGTCTACAGCCGGACACGCCGCGACGGCCGTGTGCAGCAGAGGCAGCTCTGGGAGATGATGCTGCACGTCCTGAACCACGGCACCCAGCACCGCAGCGAAGCCGCGCTCATGCTGACGGCGCTGGGCCACTCCCCTGGCGACCTCGACCTGCTTTAGGTGCCGGACATGCTTGTGGCATGTATACGTGTGGTGCCGTTTGCTGGAGGGCTATACTCAGTCTAGCTTCCGTACGGGCAGGTCATGCAACCACGTCAGTGACAAGCAAATTCACTAAGAAAAAGCTCATCGAACTAATCGGCGATCCGGCGGAGGCTACGCGGTCGCTCGATCAGTTCGAGCGTGACGCGGTTGCGCTGTCCAAAAAGTATCCGAGATTACTGCTTCGCTACTCCGGGCAGTGGATAGCCTACTACAGGGGGAAAGTGCGAGCCCAGGCCGATTCGCTGGAATCGCTCATGGAAAAAACGGACGGTCTCGGCCTGCCTCGCGGTGAGATGCATGTGAGGTATGTCTCTCCGGTGGAGCCTATCCTCATCCTCTGAGACACCATGCCTGGACGCTTGTTGGGGCGGCTCGGAGCAACCACAGGTCGCCCATACCTAAGGGCCTGGGTGTTTGTCCCTCGGCTGAGAGCGACGGCTGACGTTTGGTTCCTTGTTGACACTGGAGCCGACCGGACGACCGTCCATCCGGCAGATGGTTTGAGGATGCGGCTCGATTATTCCAGTCTTTCCTGGAGCGGCCGGTCCTTGGGAGTTGGCGGCATCTCCATAAGCCACGCGGAAGAACATGCGGTATTGTCGTTCCGCGAACGGCTCGGCACGACTCATTACTATAGGACTCCGGTGCTCATCTCCAAGTTCGACGACGCCACACGCGATAACGGTGTCCCTTCCCTCCTCGGTCGCGACATCTTGCAGCACTGGGCCATGCACTACACGCCGATACAGAAACGATATAAGTTGTGGTTCGAGGTCAAATCGTCAGACCTTACGTTGCCCGCTTAAACGGACTGGCGCACCGTATTCAGGTGCGCCAACTTCAACACAGTCTGCCGTCGTCCGTGGCCGGCCTACGCCGCGATCGCCGCCGGGGCGTCCTGCGGTCCCATGCCGATCATCGCGCGCAGCGTCTGTGAATTCAGGCTGCGCTTGGGCAGGAAGCCGCGTGCGCCTATCTCTTGCGCTAGCTTCGGGTACTCAGCGTCTGACCCCATGCTGACGAGCACGATGTTGGTCTCCGGCCGTATCTGGAGTATGCGGCGGGTGGCCTCAATGCCTCCCAGTTCCGCCATCTGGATGTCCATCACGACCACGTCGGGGTCGCACGCTTCGACCATCTTCATGGCTGTGTAACCGTCCTCGGCCTCGGCGATCACGTCGCACTCACCGTCACGCTCCAGGATCGTCTTCGCCACGTTGCGGAAGACCGCCTGGTCGTCGACCAACAGAACGGTTATCGCCTCGTAATCCGCAGGCGCGGGTTTTTGCGTCAGTGTGTCAGGAAATGCTCCCCTGTATATCGTCCCCATAGCCGCCTCCAGCATGGCAAGCGCAAGCATCAGGTGAAAGGGATGTGCCTGCATGTACAACGCTAGACCGGGAGTGCCGCGGGATGGGTGCCAGAGGCCGCACAGGAGGGTGCGTGCTGCCCGTCATGCCGTCATGGCTCCAGCCACACTGGAGAGGTGGGATTCAGTTCATTCAATCGCACAGTTGAGCCATCTGTCTCGCGACAAACCTGCGCAACGCAGCTCACGCGAGCCACTGTAGACGGCGTAATCCTCCTGTAATCACGTCAGTGTCCTGGTTTACGCAACCGTGCCTAAGCTTGCCTGTGTTGCAGGTGTGCTGCGCCCTCTTTTCAGGCGCTGGGATGATCAACTTTGGTTTAGTTGGCAATGTCAGGAGTTGACGTGATGAGCACCTTGAAACTCGCCCCGGTCCTCGTAGCGTCTGCCATTGGCTTGCTGGCCGTTGCAGCCTGTGGCGCCGATGCCCCAACGCCCACACCACAGCCCGCGGTGGCCGCGCAGCCCGGTGACGCCATGATGGACAAAAAAGACGACGCCATGGCAGGCGACGCGATGGACAAGACCAAAGACGCCATGGCGGGCGACGCGATGAAGAAGGATGGCGACGCCATGATGATGAAACTGCCTGAACAGCGCTTCGCCGCCCACTTCGTGGACTCAGTCCCGGCGCACGGGGCCAAGTTCGCGGCTACGCCAACGCGTATCGTCATCAACTTCGACTTCACCCTCAGCGACAAGTCTTCGGTCTCCGTGACACGCGACGGCCAGCCCGTCTCGCTCAGCGCGCCAGAGTTCCCAGGCGCCCGAAAGCTGACGATGCAATCGGCCTTGCCGCAGGGCATAAGCGACGGCGTCTACGTGGTGTCCTACCGGGCTTGCTGGCCTGACGGGTCATGCCACGACGGGCAGTTCGGCTTCACGGTGGACTCGAAGGCAGCCGCAAACTACACGGACATGACGGGCAAAGGCGAGGTCCAGGTCGAGATGAAAAGCGTGGCCTTTACGCCGGTCTCGCTCGTCGTATCAAAGGGCACAAAAGTCACATGGACGAACAGAGACGCTGTCATGCACTTCGTTAACACGGACCCGCACCCAACCCACAACTTCCAGCCAGACATGAACTCGTTTGAGCTTGCGCAGGGCCAGACGTACACCTATACGTTCAGCCAGCCAGGCGAGTACCCGTACCACTGCTCGGCCCACACCAGCATGACGGCGCGTGTGCTGGTGAAGGGGTAGCCCTCTCCCTTATGGAGAGGGTGTGGGTGGGCGCAACTGCGGCCACGTTCCCGCCTTTGGCGTGCGCTACCGCGCCTCTGCCCGTTCCAGCACGCGCCCGACGGCGTCCACAAACCCGTCCAGGTCCCGCTCCTCGTGGACAAGCGACACGTTGCCCGCGCAGCGGTTGGACATCAGGTAGCCCTCGTTGATGAGGCCCAGGAACATCGTGCGGCCAAGCTTCTTGTCGTTCTTCGCGAACGAGCGGTAGTCGGTCACGGGGCCGGGGGTGAACTGCAGCGCAAAGAGCGACGCCGTGCCAGTCACGCTCATCGGCGCCTCAAGCTCTCGGAACAGGGTGCGCAGCTTCTTGCGGACGTAGTCGCCCTTCTCGTCCAGCTCCCTGTACGCTTCAGGCGTCAGCAGCTCCAGGGTGGCGATGCCTGCCGCCGCGGTCATCGGGTTGCCATTGAACGTCCCGGCGTGCTGCACGCGCGGCGGGCCTTTCGACGGGTCGTAGAGCGCCATGATGTCGTCCCGCCCGCCGAACGCGCCCACAGGCATGCCGCCGCCGATCACCTTACCGAAGCAGGTCATGTCGGGCGTGACGCCGTAACGCTCCTGGGCGCCGCCGCGTGCCACGCGGAAGCAGATAACCTCATCAAATACCAGCACGATGCCGAGCTCCGTAGTGAGGTCGCGCAGCCCCTTCAGGAACTCTGGCCGGGCGGGGACCATGCCGCTCTGGCCGTTCACAGGCTCGACGATCACCGCGGCGATCTCGCCCGCATGGGCGCGGATGATGCGTTCGCAGGCCTCAATGTTGTTGTAAGGCATCACCACGACGTCCTCAGTGATTGACGCCGGGATGCCCTCGAACCCCGCCACGGTGTCCGGGTGCAGCGCGTCGCCTGCCTGGTCGAGCGGCGGCTGTACGCTGAAAGACACGATGTCGTGCGTGCCGTGGTAGGCGCCCTCGCACTTGGCGATCTTCTGGCGGCCCGTGAAGGCGCGTGCGGCGCGGATGGCGTTGAGCGTGCCCTCGGTGCCAGAGTTCACGAAGCGGACCTTGTCGAGCGAGGGCACGCGCTCGCACAGTATTTCTGCCCACTTGATCACCGACGGGCTGGGCGCGGGGAACGACACGCCGCCGTTGTCGAGTTGCTCCCTGAGCGCCTTAACAACCTTCGGGTGCCGGTGGCCGACGATGAGCGTGGTCATGTTGCAGACCATGTCCACGATCTCGTGGCCGTCGGCGTCGTAGACATACTGGCCGCGGCCCGAGGTCACATAGACCGGGAACGGCGGCCACCAGATGGAGTTGCGGGAGTCGCCGCCGGGCATGACCTTTGCGGCGCGCTCGTGCAGCGCCGCCGACTTCGGGTTGGCCTGCGTATAGCGGTCTATCTCGCGTTGCAGCGCGTCTGGCATGGGGGTGCTCCTTGCCTGGGGCAGCCGGGCAATGCAAAGTGAGTCCTGACTAACGGCAATCCTACTCCTGGGACAGGCCGGCGATAAGATCGACGTGCGCTTTGTTCGAACATGTGACGAATCTGTGGAAGCAGGTTGCCCGCGCTGCATCTTGGGTAGTCCGCCGCGCCTCTGGTACAGACAGGCTGAAGCCTGGGGTTTCCAGGCTGGAATCTTAGTTCGGAGTACTGACAGAACTCAACCTGATTGTCATCGCCGATCTGCCTGACAAATGGGACTAGGCAAAGCGAGAGCGTGTGTTGCAATGGGTTACCCGGCCCAGCCCGGTGTCTGAGAGCCTCCAGAAACTGAAGCCGACAGGTAACCCTATCAGCCAGGCTGAAATAGACCGGCTCAGGGAGTTCACCGCCCGTGCTTAGGCTGGCCGGGAGTTCTCGGTGAGTGAAGCAACCGAATTCCGGTTCCTTGCTGACAAAGTGGCGCGCGAAAAGCCGTCGGAAGCCTGGGTGAGCGGGCTGCTCACGCTGGCCCTGATCGTGTACGCAATGTACGCAGTCTCAAAGACTATCGAACTGCCCCAAAACAGCGTAGAACCCTGCTCGTCAAGCGAGGCTGCGCGCCATCACAAGTTATTGCCCCGCCGGAACCGGCCTGCCTCCCCTGGTGATTTCTACCGGGCATCCGTCAAGCGTAGGCGGGATCTTTAGCTGACCGCCGTCCGTTTCGTTGACAAAGCTGAAATCAACCATCACCTGGATCGCCAGTTGGTCCGTAAGGATGGAATCTCTTCTTACCAGTCCGACGCCACTAGTGAATACTTCGTGAAAGGCATGCAGCTTGTCACGATAACGGTCCAGGACCGCCGAAAGGATCTCTACGTTGCGTTGTGTATTACTCATGGTCTCGGATGGGCAACGGACTGGGGCGGGAGTAGGCGTCGGAATCAGCGGTCTTGCGAAAGTTATTGGCTCGGTCTGCACCACCGTTACTGCGCACCCCTCCAGGGAGGAGGGAATGAGGCTGCCAGGCGTGAGCAGGTCTGGCCAGAGGGTCGGGTCGGCCAGCACGATGAGGCCCAGTTGATCAGTCGGCTGGCCATCCTTGTATATCAGTCCGATCCTCACATCCAGGACGCCGAGTATCGCCATAAGCGCGTCGAGATGCCTTTCCCTTACATCCTGCAAGACCTGAACGTGGCGTGCCCGATCAGCGGCAACTTCAGGAACGCAGCTTATGATCGGCACTGGCGATGGCGAGGCCACGGCCGCTCCTGCGCATGACGCTAGGAGCATGCCTGTGAGTGCCACTACCGGGGCCGACCTCAACATGTTCACGACTCCATTGTTGGTCTGCGCACGGCCCGTCTGTCCAGAGGCTGATGTCACATGGTCAGGCTCAAACGGGCCTCAGGCAAGTAGGCGTCTTCGAGTATCAGTCCATTCCGGTACTACGTGTCAGTGTGGCCTGGCGGTTGGCTGTCAGGCCGGCCAACTCCACCAACGCCTCGACCGCGCTGGCCCGCACGACGATGTCGCACACGCCGGTGAGCTTCGTCTCGTGCGGGTTGACCTCGATGAGCGTGGCGCCCTGCGACTCTGCGACCCACAGCAGGCCGCTCGCCGGACGCACCGTGGCCGAAGTGCCGATGGCTACGACGCAGTCGGCGCGGTCTATCTCCGCGCGAGCTGCCGCCATACGTTCAGGCGGCACAGGCTCGCCGAACATCACGGAGTCGTACTTGACGATGCCTCCGCACTGGCCGCACGGCGGCGGCAGATCCGCGGGCGGAATAAATGTGTCACGCGGCGTCCTGCGCCCGCAGCCCAGGCACCTGAACTTGCTGCGGTTGCCATGGACCTCGATGAGCCGCGTCAGCCCGGCCCGCTCTTCGAGGCCGTCCACGTTCTGGCTGACGACTGTCTTGATGACGCCCGCCTTTTCCAGCGACGCCAGCGCGAAGTGCGCCGGGTTGGGCTGCGCCTGCTCCAGCGCACGCCGCAGCTCCAGGACGTACGGGTCCTGCGTCTGCGTCACCTCGCGCCGCCACCAGCCGTGTGGTTCTTTGAGGAATTTTTGGAAGCCGTCCATGCGCGGCTCGCCGAACTTCGCCCACAGGCCGTCGTCGCCGCGGAAAGTCGGGATGCCGCTTTCGGCGGACAGCCCCGCGCCGGTCATGACGACCGTGTGGCGGCTCGAAGCGATGGCCTGCGCGGCGGCTTCAAGGGCAGTTGCGGGATTGTTGCGAGGCTGCGAATGCGCCAGCGTGACAGGCATACGGATATTGTGTCACTCCGTTCGCCCTGAGCCCGTGGAAGGGCGAGAGAGTTGTCGTTCGCGGAGGCTCAACCCACACCCAGACCCTCTCCCTCCCAGGGAGAGGGATAACGGGGTCCCTCGCCCCGGATCAAGTCCGGGGCCGGGACGACGGTGGGCCCTGTCCTTTGACCGGCGTGCGGCGCGACTATATTCTTAGGCATAAGCAAACGCAGTGAACGGGAGTAGTACGGACTGTGGGCCCTCAGAGAGCCGGTGTCCCGATTTCATCGGGAGGTGCAAACCGGCGGCCAGTCCAGTCCGGAACTCGCCCGGGAGCGGCCGTCCCGAAAGGGGCTTCCAGTGCTTGAGCGTGAGATCCTGAAACAAGTTCAGGATGACATGCCATCGGCAAGGCGGACTGGGAGTCCTCAGTAGGGACGTGACGGTCAGGCCACGTTACGGCCACGAGAGGCCCGCGCCACGCCCAGATGCTGAAACAAGTTCAGCATGACATGAGGCTCAGCGCAGGCAAAGAAGGTGGTACCGCGGAGCGAAAGGCCCCGTCCTTCAGTGGGACGGGGCCTTTCCTTTTTTCTCGCCGGACGAGCCCGGGACGGAGCACACAACGTGACTGTAACTAAGCGCCCCAGCAAGACCGCCACGGGCCGCACGGCGCCTGAGCACGCCGCCCGCGAGGACTCTCGCTACCCTCTCGCCAGCACCGAGCCGAAGTGGCAGAAGCGCTGGGCCGAGACGGATATCTTCCGCGCCAGGGACTACGTGCCAGGCAGGAAGAACTGGTATGCGCTCACCATGTTCCCATACCCATCCGGCGACCTTCACATCGGCCACTGGTACGCCTTCGCGCCCGCGGACGCCCACGCACGCTTCATGCGGATGGCGGGCTGGAACGTCATGCACCCGCAGGGGTTCGACGCCTTCGGCCTGCCCGCGGAGAACGCCGCGATAGCCCGCAATACGCACCCGCGGGAGTGGACTTTCAAGAACGTTGAAAACATGCGCCGGCAGTTCAAGCTGATGGGCAACGGTTACGACTGGTCGCGTGAGCTCATCAGTTGCACGCCCGAGTATTACAAGTGGAACCAGTTCTTCTTCCTGAAGTTCCTGGAGGCCGGGCTGGCGTACCGCAAGGAGGGCCCTGCGAACTGGTGCCCCAAGGACCAGACGACGCTCGCCAACGAGCAGGTCAAAGAAGGGGCCTGCGAGCGCTGTGGGACTCCAGTGACCAAGCGCAACCTGCCGCAATGGTTCTTCCGCATCACCAAATACGCAGAAGAGCTGCTGGAGATGGACGCCATTGAGTGGCCGGAAAAGATCAAGTTGATGCAGCGCAACTGGATCGGCAAGTCTGAAGGCGCGACGGTGCGGTTTGACGTTTCTGAGTATGTGCGTCACCCCTCACCCGCGCCCACTCACGTGAGCACCCGCTCTCCCGCAAGGGGCGAGGGAGTGAGAGGCGTCCCTTCTCCCTCGACGAGAGAGGGTCAGAGTGAGGGGCACACCCGCAGGGGCGGGCCCGGTGCGTACATCGAAACCTTCACCACGCGCATAGACACCGTGTTCGGCGTCACGTTCGTTGTGCTCGCGCCCGAGCACCCCATGGTCGAAAAACTCGTCCAGCCCGCACAAGCAAACGCCGTCCAGGCGTACGCCGAAAACGCGCGCCGCCAGAGCGAGATCGAGCGCACGTCTGTCGAGCGTGAGAAGACAGGCGTGCCCACTGGCGCCTATGCCATAAATCCCCTGAACGGCGAGCGCGTGCCCGTGCTTGTGGGCGACTACGTCCTGGCGACCTACGGTACGGGCGCGGTCATGGGCGTGCCGGCGCACGATGAGCGTGACTTCGTCTTCGCCAAGAAATACGGGCTTCCCATCCGGGTCGTCGTCGCCCCGCCAGGTTGGGACGGCAGAGCGCTCGAGTCCGCCTATGTAGCGCCTGGCACGCAGGTCAACTCAGGAGAGTTCAGCGGCATCCCTTCCCGGGAGGGCATGAAGCGCATCGCAGAGAAGGTCGAGGCCAATGGCTGGGGGCAGCGCACGACTACTTACCACCTGCGCGACTGGCTGATCTCGCGCCAGCGCTACTGGGGCGCTCCGATCCCGGTCGTCTACTGCGACACCTGCGGCATTGTGCCGGTGCCTGAAAAAGACTTGCCCGTGCTCCTGCCAGAGAAGGCGGAGTTCGTGCCTACGGGGCAGTCACCCCTGACGCTGGACCCGTCGTTCGTCAACACGCAGTGCCCGAAGTGCGGCCGCCCGGCGAGGCGCGAGACGGACACGATGGACACCTTCGTGGACTCGTCGTGGTACCACCTGCGCTTCACATCGCCGGGCGAACACGAGCAGCCGTTCGACCCTGACAAGGCGCGCGCCTGGACGCCCGTGCACCAGTACATGGGCGGCGCCGAGCACGCAGTAATGCACCTGCTCTACTCGCGCTTCTTCAACAAGGCGCTGCGCGACCTGGGGTTTGTGGACTTTGACGAGCCCTACACGCGCCTGTTCAACCAGGGGTTGCTCATCAAGGACCACAAGAAAATCTCGAAGCGTTCCAACCCGCTGAACCCCGAGCCGGTCGTCGCCCGGTACGGGGCCGACACGCTGCGTCTGTACCTGATGTTCCTGGGGCCGTGGGACGAGGGCGGCGACTGGTCAGACGCGGGCATCCGCGGCGCGGCGCGCTGGCTTGGCCGCGTGTGGGAGTTGGTGACAACATCAACCCTCTCGCTGCCAGGTAGGGGATCTGGGGGCGGGCCGACCGTCGCTCACAACGGTGATGGTGACCGTGACCTCACCCGTGCCGCACACGCCACGACCAAGCGCGTCATCGCAGACATGAGGGAGTTCAAGTTCAACACCTCCATCGCCGCGCTGATGGAGTTCACAAACGTCATGTCAGGCGCGGCGGAAAAAGGCGTGTCCGCAAAGGCGTGGGACGATGCGGTGGACCGCCTGCTGCTGCTGCTCGCGCCCATGGCGCCACACATCACAGAGGAGCTGTGGGAACGCCGGGGCAGGCCCTACTCGATACACCTGCACGTCCTGCCGACGTGGGACGAGTCGCTTACGGCCACAGAGACAGTCACGGTCGTTGTGCAGGTGAACGGCAAGCTGCGCGGCCAAATGTCTCTGCCCGCAGGCGTGAAAGAACAGGACGCCATCGCCGCTGCGCTGGCAGACCCGACTGTGCGGCGCCACATCGAGGGGCACGAGGTGGTCCGCAAGGTCTACGTGCCTGGCAAGCTCGTGAACCTGGTAGTGAGGCCGCGCTGACCGCTGCCTTTAGCGGTGCACCGCTGGCCCGGCCGCGTTGCGCGCGCGGCGCAGTGGACGCATCCGCTGCACATGCCGCCTGGAGCGCAGGGTCGGCCTTCGCCCTATATCGCACCGCGCCCATGCGGGCATTGGTGGCGACGCGTGCAACTGGGTGACGCTGCGTCTGAGCAACATTGGCAGGCCTGAGGGACCCGGCCTGGGCGCAACGGGGTGAGGCGGTTCAGGCAGTCGTCTACCGCCCGGTCCGCCTGATGCCTGTGGTGCGCCAGAGTTTGCCCCGGCGAAAAGCACAAGCACCGCCGCCAGCAGCCCGACCGGCCACGTAAAACCGTCGACTAACGCTGCCAGGCTTGCCGACGCGGCCAATATCCCCACTCCTGCCGCGCCGAACTTTGCTTGTCGCCAGCCAACCTGGTCCGCCCATTTCAGCAGCGCCGCCCTGCGTCTCACGCTGGTCAGCCAGACCACAGACATCGCGGCCGCCACTGCAAGGCCGACGCTCAACTCGACCATGCCGGGCAGGAAACCAGTATCGACAGACAGGGCCAGCATCACGGCCAACGACAATGCGCCCGTCGCAACGAGCACAAGCAACACGAGCGGCTTCGCCCGCAACATCGTCCCGCCCTCCAGGTGGCACACCATCAGCCGGTTGATGGCTCATACATTATCGCACTCCGGTCTGGCCTGCTGCATTACTTTCGGGCGCGCTCCGCTGACCAGGCCCGCGGTGTCCACAAAGTCACTCCTGAGGAACCTGGCAGCCCCGCTCCTTGACGTGGGGCTGCCGGTGGTTCAGGATGCGTTGGCAGAGGCACCGCATATTTGGCTCAACGAACCGAACGCCGGGACGGCGCGCTGACAGGCGCCGTCCGCCCGCGTGGCTCAGGCGTGGGCCCGGTGGTAGTTCAGCCAACCGTCGCCGGAGACGTATCAACTCAGCCTGCGGCGTCGCCTGCGCTGGCCGGACGCGCAGAAGCGCAAGGTTACTTCGGGCGTACATTCTGGTCTCTGCGGCACCGCGACTACCGCCTGCTGTGGTTCGGCAGCCTCTTCTCAAGCTCAGGGATGTGGATCCAGCAGGTTTCGCTCGGCTGGCTGACGTACGAGGTCACCAACTCGGCCTTCATGCTCGGCGCAGTCAACGGCCTGCGCTCGCTGCCGCTCCTGCTGCTCGGCCCGTTCGGCGGAGTGGCAGCAGACCGTCTCGACCGCCGGCAACTCATGTTCGTTACTCAGATGTACCTGATGACCGTTACCGCGGTCTTCGCCACCGTCGTCCTGCTCGGCTATGCGGCGGTCTGGAACATCATACTGTTCGCCCTCCTGACAGGCGCGGGCTGGGCCTTCAATATGCCCGTGCGGCAGTCCATCGTGCCGTCCGTGGTTCCCAAGGCGGACCTCCAGAACGCTATCGCCCTCAACTCCGCGGGGTTCAACATGACCCGCATCATCGGCCCCACAGCCGGCGGTCTGCTTATAGCTAGCGTTAGCATCTGGGGCAACTTCTACCTGCAGGCGGCGATGTACGTGGGTGTCGCCGTGATGGCATGGCAGCTGAACCTGGCGACGGGCCGCAGGGAGACGAAAGACACGTCCGTCATGCGCAACCTGATTGATGGCGCTCGCTACGTGTGGGGGGAGCGTCAACTGCGGATGCAGATGACCGTCGCTCTGCTACCCGTTCTGCTGGCGATGCCGTACGTCTCGCTCATGCCGGTGTTTGCCAAGGAAGAGCTAGGCGTGGGCGCGGCGGCATTCGGGATGCTGATGGCCGCCCCTGGCGTAGGCGCGGTGCTGGGCACACTTGCGCTCGCAGGTTCGACCGACGTCAAGCGCCGCGGCCTGCTCATATTCATCTGCCTGATAGGCCTGGGCCTATCGCTCGTGGCCTTTTCGCAGTCCCGCTGGCTGCCGGTCAGCCTCGGGCTGCTCGTCCTGACCGGCGGGTTCCAGATGGTCTATATGTCCACCAACCAGACGTTGCTGCAGCTCAAGACGCCGGACGAATACCGTGGCCGGGTGATGGGCATATACATGCTGAACCACGGCCTCATGCCGCTGGGGAGCCTGTTCGCGGGCCTGCTGGCCGAATACCAGGGCGCGCCTTTCGCCGTGACCGTCATGGGCGGGAGCGTCGCTGCGCTGGCGCTAGTCGCGCTGGCGACGGTGCGGACGTTGCGAGAGGCGTAGCGGCGCAACGGCGCAGCGTTCGCAGGGCCCCCCTCACCCTGAAAGGGAGAGGTTAGAGCTTACCCCGGACTTGGTCCGGGGGTTGTGGGCCGAAGCCTACGCCCCCAGCGCCTTGCGGCACTGCTCCATGTAGCTCTTCGCGCCCGCGTTCAGGAAGCGGTTGGTGCTGGTCACGTGCCAGCGGATCCCGATGTCGTGCCAGCGTTTGGCCTGCGTGGGGTCGGTGATGGTGCCTACATGCTTGCCGGCTTTAGCGATCTTCGGTGTGAGCTTCTCGATGGTTTCGACCACCTTCGGGTGCATGGCCTGGCCAGGGTAGCCGAACTGCAGCGAGAGGTCGCCAGGGCCGAGGAAGATGAGGTCGGCGTATCTGGTGGCGATGATCTCGTCCTGGTGCTCCAGGGCGTCCAGGGTCTCGATCTGTAGCGCGACGAACGTCTCCTCGTTCGCCGTCTTCACGTAGTCTGCCATTGACTCGACGCCGTACATGGCGCTGCGGCCCATGAAGTTGCCGCGCTTGCCCACAGGCGGGAACTTCACAGCGTCCACGACCGACTTTGCCTCGCGGGCGTTATTGATCATGGGGATCAGCACGCCGTGCGCGCCGGCCTCGAGGTACCGGGCGATGTGCTGCTGCATGTTGAGCCCGATGCGCACGATGGGCGTGGCGCCTGAGAGGTCGGCAGCGCGCACCATGTTCTCGGCGCTTTCGTAGTCGATGACGCCATGTTCGCAGTCAATGATGACGAAGTCGTAGCCCAGCCAACCCATCAGTTCGGTCATGGCCGGCGACGGCATGTTCACGAACGGGCCGAATGTGTCCTTACCCTGAGCGAGCTTCTGCTTGAGCGTGTTCTTGCGCACTGTCCGAGCCTCCTGTGAGCCTCACCCGAACCCTCTCTCGTAGGGAGAGGGGGTTGCCGGAGTAAGGCCCGGCAAGGTTAGCCGCACCGGCAGGGCGAGTCAAAAGCAGCCCAGCTATGATTTGCCGGTGAGCGCGCACGCCCCCAGCGATGACTTCGACCGCCTGCGGCAGACGCGCGAACGTGTGGCGCAGGGCATGACCGACGGCCTGCACACCGGCGCGCAGGTCTACGTTTCGCTGCGAGGCGAAGTTATCGCCGATGCCGCCATGGGCGAGTCTCAGGACGGCGTGCCCATGCGGCCTGACACAGTGCAGCGCTGGCTATCTGCGGGCAAGCCCGTCGCCGCGGTGGCGATAGCCCGGTTGGAGGAGCGGGGCGTAGTCGAGTATGACCGCGCTGTCGCCCACTACATCCCGGCGTTCGCACAAGGCGGCAAAGGCATGGTCACGCTCCGTCACTTGCTCACACATACCGGCGGGATAAGGACAGCCGAGGGCGCGTCCGCCCTGCCGACCTGGGACGAGCGCATTGCGGCTATATGCGCGGCGCCGCTTGAGGCAGGGTGGACGCCGGGAGAGAAAGCTGCCTACCACCCAAACTCCGGGTGGCTCATCCTTGGCGAGGTTGTCCGGCAGGCGTCCGGCCTTCCGTACGAGGACTATGTCCGCAAACACATCTTCGGGCCGCTGGGCATGAAAGACTCGTGGGCCACCGCCACGCCTGAACTTGTACGGCGTTACGGCGACCGCTGGAGCGAGCTGTACCAAACGGAAGGCGGCCAGCGTGTGTTGCACCCGCGCCACCTGACCGCGGTGAGCGGCTACGTCTGCCGCCCGGGGAGCACGCTGCGCGGGCCGGCGCACGACCTCGGCCGTTTCTACGAGATGCTGCTGGGCCACGGCGCACCGTTCGTCCTGAGCCTGTCGAAGGGCGAACGGGTGATAGAGCACAGCGTGCGCGCCATATCAGCGGGGTCCGCCTCTGCCATCACCACTCCGCAACGCATTGGGATGTTCGACGAGACGTTCCGGCATGTCATGGACTGGGGCCTGGGCGTGATCATAGACTCCAAGAAATACGGTCCCGGCGTGCCCTACGGGTTTGGACCATACGCTTCGGCGCGCACCTTCGGCCACGGGGGCTCTCAGTCATCGCTCGGTTTTGCCGACCCTGATCATGGCCTGGCCGCGGCAATCGTCTTCAATGGCTTGCCCGGAGAGGCCCGCCACGACCGCCGCATGAAGCGCGTCACGTCTGCCCTTTATGAGGACCTGGGTCTGGCGCAGGCAATGTAATGGCGTCGCACAGCCAGGTTCACCTCACCAAAGCCAGCCTGCGACGCACGTGCGCCCACACCTCTTCTGCGACCTCGCCCTCAGGCCTCGTCGCGTCAATAACGGCCCAACGCGTCGGCTCGGCACGTGCGATGGCGCGGTAACCCTCGACCACGCGACGGTGGAAATCGTCAGGGGCGTCCTCAAACCTGCGCCGCGCCTGCCCCAGCGCGCCAGCCGAGGCAGGCCCTGCCCGGTCACGTCCCGACGACCGTATGACAGCGGCCTCATACGGCAAGTCCAACAGGAACGTGAGGTCAGGCGCCAATCCGCCAGTGGCAGCGCGGTTAAGGGCGTGGACCTCTTGCACAGGCAGCCCACGTCCGTATGCCTGGTAGGCGACTGACGAGTCAGCGAACCTGTCGGCCACGACTACCTCACCGCGCTCAAGCGCAGGGCGGATGATTTTTTCGACCAGTTCAGCGCGCGCCGCTTCGAACATGAGCAATTCTGTGAGCGGGCTGATGTTGCCTCCGGACTTCAAGATGCGCCGTAGCTCTTCGCCAACCGGGGTGCCCCCGGGCTCGCGCACATATAGCGCGGGACGCCCGGCAGCCTTGAGGCGCTCGATCAGGTAAGCCGCCTGCGTTGATTTTCCTGCGCCATCGGCGCCTTCAAATGAGATGAACATCGGGCAGGGGCCGCAAGCGGGTCGATTCAGTGTGGATGGCGCCCCTCACCCCCGGCTTTCGCCGGGGCGGGCCCTAACCCCCTCCCGCCGGGAGAGGGGATAGTAAATGGTGGGAGGGGGCACGACTGAGAGTCCAAGAGGTTGCCCATCTACCGCCTGCGCCGTCTTATCACAACACGCCTGCCCGGGTCCCGGCCTGAGCTCGCCGACCCCAGCTTGTACTTCGCTGCCAGCCCGTGTTGCAGCCGGCGGATGTACGCAGTCTGGGGCGCGAGGGTCACCTTGCGTTCGCCTGACAGCACCCGGTTGATGGCGGTTTCAGTCTCCTGCAAAGCGGACTTGACCTCGCCCTGCCCTTCATAGTCCGTGGGCGCTGCATCGCCGTTGCTGACTGCCGAGGCCTGTTGCAGCGCCGCGACAGACGGTCGCAATACAGTAGGACGGCTGGCGCTGGCGGCCGGGCGTGCGTTGAACCGGTTCAGGAACTCCTCTACCTGCTCCTTTGTCCCTCGGCGCAGCACATACACTGGCACGCCCTCGCGTTCAGCGTCGCGGACCTCCGTGGGCCTGCGGGCGTAGTGCGACTTCGTGGTAAGAAAAAAATCTGCGCCTTCCGCTGCATCAGTGACTTCAGCGGCGACGCCGAGGCCTGAAATGACCTCGTGCAGCACCCCACGCGGGATACCGAACGGGTGGATGCGTACTGGCGCCGACGGCGCAGGCGCTGCGGGTTGGGTGGGCCGGGCGGCACGTGCTGGCGGGGCAGCCGGGCCTGGGGTGTCAAGCGGCCCCCGCCTGGCGTGCCGCATTTCTCTGCGCGGGCCGCGGCCGAACGACCTCTGTACGTCGCGCAGTTCAAATGCAGGCGGCGCAGACTCTGCGGTGGCATTGGTGGGTTCCTCGATCTGGGAGTGGACCGTGCCGTCCGCGTCCATCCAGCGCACCTCGCGCGCTGGCGGGTAGCCGCGCAGCAGCAAGTCGACCACAGTGCCGACCTCCCTGTGCACGGCCATATGGTTGCGTTCACGGATCTCGATCACTATGCCGAAAGTCGGCTCGTGGCTGCGCTCCAGCACGGTCTTCTGTGTCCCGCGCCGGCGCGCCTCAAGGTCGCCCAGGGTCACCGTCTGCGTCCCACCCACGAGGTCTGACAGGCTGGGGTTGGCGATCAGGTTGTCCAGCGAGTTGCCGTGCGCGGTCGCCACGAGTTGCACGCCCCGCTCGGCGATAGTGCGGGCGGCCTGCGCCTCGAGCTCTGTGCTCATCTCGTCAATGATGATGACCTCCGGCATGTGGTTCTCCACAGCCTCGATCATCACCCTGTGCTGCAGCTCAGTGCGCGGCACCTGCATGCGGCGTGCGCGGCCGATGGCGGGGTGAGGCACGTCGCCGTCGCCCGCGATCTCGTTGGACGTGTCAACAATGATGACCCGCCTGCCTGTATCGTCGGCCAGCACGCGTGCCACTTCACGCAAGACCGTGGTCTTGCCGACACCGGGGCGGCCGAGCAGCAGGATGTTCTCGCCAGTCTTGACCAGGTCCTCGATGAGGCGGACGCTCCCAAACACGGCGCGACCCACACGGCAGGTGAGGCCAACAGGGTCGCCTGCGCGGTTGCGGATGACCGACATACGGTGCAGCGTGCCGCTGATGCCGGCGCGGTTGTCATCGCCAAACTGGCCCAGCTTCGCGATGACGGAATTGATGTCCGCGGCCGTCACCACTTCATCGCCGAGGGTCGCCTGCTCAGAGAGGTAACGGGCCTCAGGCGGCCTGGCCAGGTCCATGACAACCTCGATCAGGTCTGTAACGCCGCCGCGCGCCCGTAGCGCTTGCTGCGTCCCTCCAGGCAGGATGCTCAGGAAGGCTTCCAGGTCATCCACGATCCGTTCAGTGGCAGGTACCAGTCTGCTTGCTCCTCCGCCGGGCCGGTACATACGTGGCCCATGCGCTCCCCACTGACTAGCCTACGGCAGCCATGGCTCGCCGGGTTTCCATAACTGGCGCCGCCAGGACTTTCACCAGCACCGCGAACGTCGCTTCAGGGACGAACCCGGATTCTTCAAGCAACCCATGCAGCCCCGACGCATGCGCCGGGACAAGCGTCACTGCGGCGGCGTCAGACCTGGCGTCCCCCAGCGCGGCAGCAAGGAGGGATGCGGCGTCAGCCTTGCAGTCGTGCGACCAGACCGTAGAGAAGTAACGCCCAACGGGCAGGTCTGCGGTCTGGACAAGGGCCGTAGTACGCCCGGCGCCATCGTCCAGCACCCGCTCTCTCAGCTGTTTGACAGGACGCTCTGCCGCGTGCGCCCATTCTTCGGTCACCTGACCCCAGCCAATCCTTGACGTGACCGGCGTTGTTGAGCAGTAAAGGCGGAAGAGCGTCCCCTCGTCCGCCGAAGTACGCGGGCGCAGGTCGAGCCCCGCGCCTTCGGCGCCGAGCCTGGCGAAGGCGCCTGCGACGGACGGCGCCCTATACAGGGTCTCAACGCCAGTAGGCGAATACCCGGCGCGTCGGGCCTGATCATAGACAGGGCTTCCTTCAAGCACACGGATAAATATCCGCCGCGCCCCGGAACGCCCGGCTGGGATAGCGAGCTGCTCAAGCACGTCCCAGGCTTCGCTGACATAGCTCCGGCGCACGTACAAGTCGCGCACTTCCCAGGCGAGCGGCCCTGCCCTCGGCCCGGCGCGGACGACCGTCTGGACGCGCGCACGGTCGGTCTTGATCCAGCAGTTCTCCCAGGCACGCGGCGAAAGGGCTATGCCAGCGTACTGGACGGATGAGAACTGGCGCGGCGTGCCCTGGAGGGCCTGGGCAAGGCTGAACGCCTCAGCCCGGCCAGCCGCCTGTTTGAAGGTGAGCAGGCGTGGCGAGTCTGTCGGATGCAGATGACGGATCATCTGCTCTCATGCTACACGGACGGGCGCACCGGCGGTGCGTCTGTACACAGTGACGGCTGTGGCAGCGCGCCACAATCCTCGCGTCTCGCGCGGGCAGCGAATGTCAAGATGACGCGCCCACGCGCCTCGACGCCATGTCTACAAAATAGCGGTGGACGCGGTCATCGCCTGTCAGTTCAGGGTGGAAGGCGGTAGCGAGCAACCTGCCCTGGCGCACGGCGACGGGCGGGCCGTCTGACACCCTGGCAAGCACTTCGACGTCCTTGCCCACGCTCTGCACAGCCGGAGCACGGATGAATACGGCCTTGAACTTGCCGCCGAGGACACCCTTGAATGCCAGGTCCTCTTCAAAGCTGTCGACCTGCCTGCCGAACCAGTTGCGGGCCACCTTGATGTCAAGCAGGCCGAGGGGCGTGGGCGTGGGGTCAACAAGCTCGCGGGCGACCACGATCATCCCCGCGCACGTGCCCCATACGGCCAAACCGTCGTCAACAGCCTGTGGCAGCCCCTTGCGCCAGCCGTAGATGTCCATGAGCTTGACGATGGCTGTGCTTTCGCCACCGGGGATGATGAGGCCGTCCAGGCCCTCCAGTTGCTCGAGTTTGCGGACCTCAACGACACCCACGCCCATCTTTTCGAGGACGTGGATGTGCTCGATGAAGTCGCCCTGGAGGGCCAGGACGCCGATCCTCGGTTTGCGTGCCGTGGCTACCAGCCGCGCTTCTCCAGCCGCTGTGAGGCGTCCATGCTGGCGACGGCGATGCCGCGCATGGCAGCCCCGAGGCCAGACGATACGCGGGCGAGCTCGTCGGGGTCGTTGTAGTGCGTCGTAGCGCGCACGATGGCGGCGGCCACCTTCGCGGGGCTCTCAGACTTGAAGATGCCTGAGCCGACAAAGATGCCCTCGACGCCGATCTGCATCAGCAGCGCCGCGTCGGCAGGTGTCGCTACGCCCCCTGCGGCGAAGTTCACCACAGGCAGCTTGCCGGTCTTGTGGACCTCGTAGACAAGCTCGTATGGGGCGCCGAGCTTCTTCGCCTCGGTCATCAACTCCTGCTCCGGCAGGTCCTTGATCTTGCGGATCTCGCCGAGCACGGAACGTGCGTGCGTGACCGCCTGGACGACGTCGCCCGTGCCGGCCTCGCCCTTGGTGCGGATCATGGCCGCGCCCTCGCCAATGCGGCGCAGCGCCTCGCCCAGGTTGGTGCAACCGCAGACGAAGGGCATCTTGAAGTCCCACTTGTTGATGTGGAACTCGTTGTCGGCAGGGGTCAGGACCTCGGACTCATCACAGTAGTCCACGCCCAGCGCCTGGAGGATTTGCGCCTCGGCGAAGTGCCCTATGCGGGCCTTGGCCATGACGGGGATGGTGACGGCGCGTAGGATGCTCTCGATGAGCGATGGGTCTGACATGCGGGCCACGCCGCCGTCCTTGCGGATGTCGGACGGGACGCGCTCGAGGGCCATGACTGAGACTGCGCCGGCGTCTTCGGCCAGGCGGGCCTGGTCGGGCGTAACGACGTCCATGATGACGCCGCCCTTGAGCATCTGTGCCAGGCCAGACTTGACGCGCCAGTCGCCTACGCCCGCCTTGGCGGCGTTGCGCCACATGGAGCCGTGGCTGGTGACTGTCACCTTGCCGTTAGGCGCGTGGCCGTTGGTGGAGCGGCCGTTCGTGGTGCGCGCCGTACGCGCATGCACCACGCCGCCGCCCTGTGAGGCGGTTGACTTTGAGGGACGCGAAGTAGACATCGGCTTTTCTCCGTTAGATTTGAGGCCTTCCTCGGTCCCCTCTCCCTGTGGGAGAGGGGTGAGGGAGAAGTCCGCTCGTCCTGAGCCTGCCTGCCTTGAGCCAGGCTGAAAGGTCGAAGGACTTCGCCCTGCTGCGAGGTGGCCTGATGTTTCCGCCCGGCAATGTGCCCGCCAGACGGGCCGCGGCCGCGACACCGAACCCGCGCCGCAACTCTCCAGAAAGCTGGAACTACACGTAAGTATAACGCTAGCTCGGAATGTTAGCCGCCGGGCGGCACAGGGTGGAGGCGGATGTGCAGCACCCGGGCGTAGCGCTCAAAGTCCTTGTCCAAGGTGAGGATGGTCAGCTCGTTCCTGGCAGATATCGCACAGATCAACATATCTGTGAGCGAGCCAATGACGCCCGCAGCCCGGCAGTCATAGCTCATCCGGGCCGCGACTTCATAGTCTTGGGTCGCCAGGGGTTCGTCTGGGAAGACGCTGAGCCGATCTCTGAGGTGGTCGAAATGCTGCCGGGACTTAAGTCCGCTCAGCACCTCCTGGCGTACCGGTCCGATAAGCATGGGGCGCCCCACTTGTACGAGGTTGTCAAACTCGCGGAAGGCAGCCCGTTCATCGGGACGGAGGGTGCTGAATTGCTTGCGAAAGATGACCGACCACACTGGCGTGTCTACGAGGACTGCCATCGTTCACTCTTGCGCTTCCGCTCGGCCTTGTAGTCGTAATTGGGATCAAACTCGTATTTCCCATACGCCTCACGGATCGTGAGCTGCTTGCGGCGGCGCACGTACTCCTCAAGGGCCGCGGTCACAGCGGCCCGCTTCGTCTTATGTTTGCCGAGAGAACGGGCTTCTTCGATGAGCGCGTCGTCGAGCGCCAGGTTTGTAGCCATAGGTCAGCCTCCACACGTATCGCTACACATCATATCACACATCAATATGTGTAGAGATATGTGTGAACAGTTAAGTATAGGCGCATAGCGAGGTCCGTTAGCCCAGACGCCACGAGCGTCGCCAGACCTCACTGCTCCGCCCGCTGTTTGCGTTTCTTATGGCTTGCCACCTGAAAATCATGGTTGACGGTCCGAAAAAACGCGCAGTCCCGGGTCAAGGGACACCGCTCGCAGCGTGGCCGGTCGTATCGGCACACGTCTGCGGCGAGGTCCAATAGCGCCAGGTTGAAGCGTTTGTAGGCGCGCGGCGGAACGAGCGCGTCGGCGAGGGCCTGCAACTCTGCGGGTGATAAAGACGTGGCCCGGGCCCTCGGCCAGAAGAGTCGCTTCAGGACGCGGGCGACGTTGGAGTCCACGATCGCCGCCGGCCGCCCATAAGCGATTGAAAGGACCGCACGGGCCGAGTACGGCCCCAGACCAGGCAACTCGAGCAGCGCTGGCAGCGTTTTCGGGAGGTCGCCCTGGCGTCTCGCTGCGACCAGAGTCGCCAGCCGTTTGAGGTCGCGCGCCCGCTGCTTGGACAGACCGATGGGAGCGAGTCGCCTGGCCAGCCTCTTTTCGGTCGCACGCGCCAGGGACGCCCAGTCAGGGAAATCGGCGATGAAAGAAGGGTACAGGCGCGCTGCAGCTGTAGCCGTGGTTCGCTTCAACAGCACCTCGGCAATGGCAACCTGGTATGGCGTGGCGCCGGCCTGCCGCCACGGGAAGTCCCGGTGGTGGTCACGGCCCCAGGCGAGGAGCTTCCTGCGGACGTTGGCCACCGTCCAGGCGTCGGGTTTCGCCGTAAACGTCTGTTTGGGGAAGGGCGGACTCATAAGGCGGCTACACCTGCCGAGTGTCACCAGGACTCCTGCCGTGGACAGCCCAAGGTCTAGGCCCACTACCTGTTGTCGGTTCTTGTTATCGTCGCCACAGCCACATGCCACGCAGATGGGGGGCTGGACCTGAAGGCCCGGCGGCCATAAAATGCCAGTAACTCTGTTAGGACGGTCAGATGGGACCCGCGGGGACGACATTGTGCCAGCGCTGACAGCCATTTCTATTTTCTCTGGCGGGATGGGACTTGACCTCGGCTTCGAACTGGCGGGGTTCGAGGTCCGTGCCGTCGTCGAACATGACCGCGCTGCGGTCAAAACTATACAAGCAAATAGGCCATCAATACCGGTGCTGAAGGACGGTGAGCGGCCAGCGGCCATCGAAGATCTCACGACTGCGGAGGTCCTGGAGGCTGCTGGCCTCGACGTAGGTGAGCCGACCGTTTTAATAGGCGCGCCGCCATGCGAACCGTACTCAACCGCAGGTAGACGGAACGGTAAACAAGACTACCGGGCCGGTGCAGTGATGGAGTACATCCGGGTCATCCGAGAGGCCCAGCCGGAGTTCTTCGTGGTCGAACAGGTCGACTCGTTCCGGTCAGCGTCCAAGAAACACGTTGGGTTTTACGAACGCATCGCAAGGGGCGACGATGATCTGACTGAGGACGAACGCCTGGGTTCGTTCTTCGATGAGGTAATGCAAGCGTTCGACGCTACAGGCTACAGCCTCTCATACGACCCGGAGGACCCCAAACGCTCTGTCCTAAACGCAGCAGACTTTGGGGTCCCACAGCGGCGCAAGCGCTTCATCCTCATTGGCGCGAGGGAGGCCCCGGCCGTAAGCCTACCTGAGCCGACATGCGGCGAACCGGTGACGCTGAGGCAGGCACTTGAAGGACTGGAAGACCCAGACCCGGAGACCCGACCCTTCCCGCACTCTTGGGGGCAGTACCTCAAGCTAGTACCTGAGGGCGGCTGCTGGCGTGACCTCCCGAAAGACCTCCACAAGACCGTATTGGGTGGGGCGTACGACGACCCAACCGACCCAAAGACCTACGGCAAGAAAGGAGGCCGGACGGGGTTCATGCGTAGGCTTCGTTGGGACTCCCCCGCTCCGACGCTGACCGATAGCCCTATCACGAAGGGTTCCTGCCTATGTCACCCCGACGACGACCGTCCTCTGTCTGTGCGGGAGTATGCCCGGCTCCAAGGGTTCCCAGCCAGTTGGGTCTTTTGCGGGTCTATAGCGGCAAAGTACCGCTTGATCGGGCAGGCGACGCCTGTTCAAATGGCCAGGACGATCGCGGCAGCGATAGCGCAACACCGGATGGACGTCGCGGCTAAGTCGTCATCGCGACCAGAGGAGGGCTTGTAGGCCGCCCCAACCTGATTTCTACCCCTGTCACCAACCTATGTTGCCAACCTCAGTCACCAACCTTGACTACGACTCCTGGTCAGGGTACACTGCGGCAGTCTGGCCCATTGGGGCCGACCCGCTCTAAGTTTGAGGCGCCATGCCTCGGGAGTATCCAATATGTCCAAGAATAGCGTTGTCACAAAGGCGTTGCGGATTACGCAGCAAGGGCGCGGGACGAACAGCGAAAAGGTTCAGGTCATCGTAACGGCCCTCCGGCTGGGCGACCTGATGAAATTCGTTGACATCGATCGCTGGTCACCGGCCAATCTGGATGGCTACCAGCGGCCGCCTCTGGACAGACGAATCAAGGATCTTGCGAAGTACGTCCTCCAAGAGCAGGGAATCCTGCCCACATCCGTTCTGCTGGCAACCAGACCTAATGCGGATGGAAACGTCAACTTCAAGTTGACTGAAAAAGTCGCCGAAGGCATAGAGTTCGGTGAACTTAGAATCGACGAGGGGGCCGTATTGTGGGGAGTGGACGGCCAACACCGATATTTTGGCGTCAAGCGCGCATACGAAGACGGAACCGCGGAACTGGCAGACTATCCGTTCCCGATCTCGATAATGGTCGACGTGGACCGCTATCAGGAGATGGTTCACTTCAACATCATCAATACGCGCCAGCGCAAGATGCCCACGGACATCGTGGACAGGCACCTGGTGATGCGCCAAGAGCGCGAAGGTCTCAAAATGCTCGCCTCCGGAAAGCGCGGCGAGAAGGAGTACCTGTTCGCCAGGGCGACTCGCATCGTCGATCAGATCTACGACCTGAAAGGGCAGCCTTGGTACCAGCAGATTTCTATCCCTGGGGTGCCAGGGCGAGACAAGGGCCTGGTTCGGCAGCACGCGTTCGTAGCGTCCCTGGAGCCGGTTCTCAAGGACAACTGGGTGCGCGCCCAACAACCGCTCGAAGACCACGTCGTCAAGATTCTTGCGAACTACTGGGGCGCGCTCGAAGAGGCCTGGTCAGACGCCTTCAAGACTCCAGAAGAGTACCGGGTTCAGGCGACTGTAGGGCTTTACGCCTTGCACATGGTTCTTCCAGCGGTGATCCAGCGGTGCGTCGCAGACAAGGATCTTTCGAAGGCGAAAATGAAGGGCCTCATAGCTGCCACGGGGATCTCCTCGACGTTCTGGCACAAGCAGAACGGCGACAACCTGACCCTCGGGACGGGCATGGCGTCGATCAGGGCACTCGCCGAGTACATTATCGGCGAAATGCCCGCAACCTCCCCTACTGCTGTGAAGCTATGAGCCGATCCGTAGTAGATCGCGGACCGGCCGCCCGTCGCAAGCTCATGCGATGAGCGGCCGGTCATTTTTTCGGAGCTATTAAGTGTAGCGGCCAGCTAAGCCGCGGGAAAGGACGGTACCATGCGCAGGACGCTTGCAAAAAAGCGGACGGGTGATGGGGGCGGCTTCGATGGAGTTCGGGTGCGGCTGCGACCGAGCAGCGCTCTTGCGAGGCAGGTCGGCTCCTTGACGGACGAGCACGTGTTTGTACTCCGGCGATCACCCTTCGACGTGGAGGGGCAGCCCAGTTATTTCCTCACCGTCGCGAGAATTAAATCCGGCGAGGCAGGCGGCCTCAGCGTCGCTCGGCTCCTCGAGAGCGAGGTGCAGACATTTTGTGAGCGGCTCTTAGTGCAGGTGCCGCGTGAAGGCAGAGTCTGAGACGTGCACACGCTTGTTGCATGTTAGGTGTGTCCTGCGCTACATCTTCGAAGGGCTTTGGGGTCACACCCCACGCTTCGCCATGAACCCCGCCAGGTCCGCGGTGCGGCAGGAGTAGCCCCACTCGTTGTCATGCCAGCCCACGACTTTGACGGATCGGCAGCTCGGAAAGTGCTGCTGGAGGCAGACAGATCAGCCGACGCGTCATGCCGCGGCGTACTGAAGGATTTCGACCTCTGCACCGTTTTTGACGGCAGCTTGCAACCTCTCTTGCAGTTGCTCTGCGACTTTGTCTGTCACCTCGGACTCACCGCAATTGTCACAGACGAAGGCTGGCACCTTCTTGAACACGACGATGGTCTTGCCCCTTTGCAGGGTCACGGTCGTTTTGCCAGGCAACATCCCGCCATGACGGCAGAGTACGCAGTTCACCTTTTTCTTTTTTTGAAGCTTCTGTCCCATTTCTCTGGGTCCGGGCGATACGCGGTTACGATGTGCGACCCGTCGGTCTCCCTATCATACGCAAGTGCGACATGCACTGGGGTTGACCCTGCACAGCCGAGGATCAGCATACTCGGGAACGGCGTGTCGTCCGGATACTCCTCGATGACGACGCCCGTCTGAATTACAGTCCTCACCTCGGCGACCAGCAGGCCCCTCTCCTCGATTTGCAGTAGGGCGTGGAGAGTGAGCCTCAGTTCTCGTGGGGTGCGCCAGGCCACTCAGGTCTCAGCAGTCCACGCTTTACCGGTGGACAACCTACACCCCCCGCTTCGCCATGAACGCGGCGAGGTCGGCGGTGCGGCAGGAGTAGCCCCACTCGTTGTCGTACCAGCCCACGACTTTGACGAAACCGCCGTCGAGCGACGCCGTGGACAGGGCGTCTATCGTGCACGAGTTCGGGTTGCCGATGTAGTCCACGGACACGAGCGGCTCGTCGGACACGCCCAGGATGCCCTTGAGCTGGCCAGCCGCGGCGGTCTTGAACGCCTCGTTGACTTCGCCCACACTCGCCTTGCGCTTCAGCGTTACCGTCAGGTCGGTCACAGACCCGGTGATGACAGGCACGCGGTAGGCCATGCCGTCTATCTTGCCCTTGAGGTCCGGGATCACCAGCGTCACGGCCTTTGCGGCGCCCGTCGTCGTCGGGATGATGCTCGTCGCCGCGGCACGGGCGCGGCGCAGGTCCTCGTGGACCTGGTCCAGGATGCGCTGGTCATTCGTGTAGGCATGGATGGTGGACATGAGGGCGTGGTCGATGCCGAAGGCGTCGTTCAGCACCTTAGCCATCGGCGCCACGCAGTTCGTCGTGCATGACGCGTTCGACACCACCCGGTGCTTCGCGGGGTCGTACTTGTCAGCATTCACGCCCAGCACAAGCGTGATGTCCTCGCCCTTGGCGGGAGCGGAGATGATGACCCTCTTCGCGCCGCCGTTCAGGTGGCCTGCGGCCTTTGCGGCGTCGGTGAAGCGGCCGGTGGACTCGATGACGAGCTGCACGCCAGCGTCTTTCCACTTCAGCGCCGCGGGGTCGCGCTCGGCCAGGACCTTGATGCGGTCGCCATCAATAACGAGGTCGGCGCCGTCAGCCTTCACGGTGCCGGGGTAGACGCCGTAGGTGGAGTCGTACTTGAAGAGGTGGGCGTTGGTCCTGGCGTCCGTGAGGTCGTTGACGGCGACGACCTTCAGCGTGTCCTTGTGGCGCTCGCGGATGGCCCGCAGCACCTGTCTGCCGATGCGACCGAAGCCGTTGATGCCGACGTTCACTACTGCCATGATTTACCCCTCACCCTAACCCTCTCCCTCAAGGGGAGAGGGGATGAAAGTTATTGGGCTGACCCTCTCCCTCAAGGGGAGAGGGGATGAAAGTTATTGGGCTGACCCTCTCCCTCAAGGGGAGAGGGGATGAAAGTTATTGGCCTGTAACCCTCGCCCGGCGGGAAAGGAGCTGATTTTGGCCGACCCACTCCCATTACCTGCGGAGTAGGTCCTGAAACAAGTTCAGGATTACATTCTTGAATGCCCTCTACGCGCTCCGGCCAGACTTGCCTTTCGACTTCAGCACCCGTCTGCCTGCGTATTCCGCCTTGCCGCCAAGCCAGCCTTCGATGCGTAGCAGCCGGTTGTACTTGGCCACGCGCTCGCTGCGTGAGGGCGCGCCGGCCTTGATCTGCCCGGCGCGCGTGCCCACCGACAGGTCCGCGATCGTCGTGTCCTCAGTCTCTCCCGACCTGTGGCTCACGACAACTCCAAAGCCCGCCTTCTTTGCCAGCTTAATTGTGTCGAGCGTCTCAGTCACCGTGCCCACCTGGTTTAGCTTGATGAGCACGGCGTTGCCAGCTTTCTGGGCGATCCCTTGTTTCAGGTACTGCGCCTGCGTCACAAACAGGTCATCCCCCACCAGTTGGACCGTGGCGCCGTCACGCCTGGTGAACTCAACCCAGCCTTCCCAGTCGTCCTCGGCCAGGCCATCCTCGATGCTGTAGATTGGGTAGTGCTTGCAGAGGTCCTCATACTCTTCGATCATCATGCCGGGCGAAAGCCGCACGCCTTCACGGCGGAGTGAGTAGGTGCGGGTGCCCTTGCGGAAGAACTCGCTGGCGGCAGGGTCCAGCGCTACGTAGACCTGCTCGCCGGGGACGTAACCGGCGTCTTCGATCGCCTGCGTCACGAAGCCAAGTACTTGCCGGTTTGTCAGGCCGTGTGGCGCGTAGCCGCCTTCATATCCGACTTCTGTGGACAGTCCCTGGTCACGCAGCTCGGCGCCGAGCGCCTGGAAAATCTCCGACCCGGCCCGGATGGCTTCGTGGAACGTTGGCAGGCCGATGGGGACAACCATGAACTCCTGGAAGTCAGCGGAGCCGGGGGCATGTACGCCGCCATTGAAGACGTTCAGCATGGGCACGGGCAACTCGACAGGCTCTCTCTCCCCTGCCAGGCTTGCGACCCAGTCCCACAGCCACGCCTTCTCGCTGCGGCAGGCGGCGCGCATACAGGCGATTGAGACCGCGAGCATGGCGTTGGCGCCCATCTTCGACTTGTTGGGCGTGCCGTCCGCGGCGATGAGCGCCTGGTCTATCGCCTTCTGCTCCCGCGCGTCCATACCGGCGACAACGCGGTTGAGCGGCCCGTTGACGTTTTCCACGGCCTTCAGCACGCCGCGGCCGCGGTAGCGCTTCTTGTCGCCGTCGCGCATCTCCACTGCCTCTCGTTCGCCTGTGCTGGCGCCCGAGGGCACAAACGCGCCGTGTCGAGTGCCATCGTCCAGCAGCACCTCGGCATAGACCGTGGGGTTGCCGCGGGAGTCCAGGACCTCGTACGCATTCACCTGTTTGATCTTGCTCATAGCGCCTTCGTATGCAGGCAGTGGCCTGCCGTGCTCATTTCTGTGCCTTGCGCGCCGCTGCCAGCGCTTTAGTCACCGCGTCTTCCGGGCCCTCCGCCCGTACTATGTGGCTATCGGCCTTGCCCCGGCGCTTCAGCTCCCATGTCTCCAGGCCGACCACCGTTTTGCCGTCTGCGATGGCGTGGCCGATCTCTGACAACGTGCCGAACGCCCCGCCAATGGCGATGACCGATTGTCCGGCCTTCACAACGATACTATTCCGCGCATACCCCAGCCCCGTCGGCACAGGTATGTCTACCCACTGGTTTGCTTCGGCAGCATCTGAGCCAGGAAGCAGGCCGACCGTCGTCCCGCCTGCGGACTTGGCCCCTTTGCAGGCCCCGGCCATGACACCGTTGAGACCGCCGCACACGACGACTGCGCCCCGTTCTGCCAGCAGCCTCCCGGTCTCTTCCGCCAACTTCACCTCGCGTTGTGTGGCAGTGTCGCCCGTGCCGATCACAGCTATGAACAGGGACCGTCCTGCCGGAGTCTTCAGCGTGGACCGGGCACCCATCAGTGAGGCTCCAGCACAGCCCGTTGGGCGGCGAGCAGGTCCTTGATACCGCCAGAGGCAAGTCGCAGAAGCCTGTCCAGCTGGGCGCGGCTAAACGGCTTCCCCTCCGCGGTGCCCTGGACCTCCACAAAGTCCATGTCCCCCGTCATCACAACGTTCACGTCAGCATCGGCGTGCCGGTCTTCTTCGTAGACGAGGTCCAGCAGGGTCCTCCCGTCAACTAAGCCGACGCTCGTGGCGGCAACGGCGCTGATTAGCGGCGGCTCCTTCAGCCTGCCCTGCTCTGTCAACTTGTGAAAAGCGAGAGACAAAGCGACGTATGCGCCAGTGATTGAAGCGCAGCGCGTGCCGCCGTCGGCACGAAGCACGTCGCAGTCCACCGTCACCGTCAACTCGCCCATTGCGGGCATGTCGGTCACCGCGCGCAGCGAGCGGCCAATGAGCCTCTGTATCTCCTGTGTGCGGCCACCTGCGCCCCGGTCCCGTCCCTCACGGGGCGTACGTTCGATTGTCGCCCTGGGGAGCATGGCGTACTCGGCGGTCACCCAGCCGCGGCCGCTCCCCTTCATCCACGGCGGCACGCCTGTGCTCACGCTGGCGGCGCAGATGACGTGAGTGTCGCCCACTTCGATGAGTGCAGAACCCTCCGCATGGGGCAGGTACCCGGGGGTTATGCGCACCGGGCGCGCCTGGTCTGGCGCACGCCCGTCTTTGCGGACAGTTGGCAACAGGGGCTCCAGGCAGGTCATACCAGCGGCGGCGGTAGATAAGACGTGGCTGATGACCTCAAGGCTCCCCTCACCCGCCGGGAGAGGGCTGAGGGGCACGGCTAACCGGTCTTGCTACGAAATTCGACTCAATCTCAGCCGGAGTATACCATCGCGCTCCGTCTGGTCAGCCTGCACGATGTCCAAGTGGTCTACAACGAGGGAGCACATGAAAATCGCAGTCATGGGCGCAGGCGCGGTGGGCGGGTACTACGGCGGCGTGCTGGCAAAGCACGGCGAAGACGTGTCCCTCATCTGCCGGGGCGCACACCGGGACGCAATCGTCAAGAACGGCCTGCGCGTCAAAAGCCACTGGGGCGACTTCACGGTCAGGCCCCAGGCGACGCCGGACCCGCGCCAGGTGGGCCCGGTGGACCTCGTCCTCTACTGCGTCAAGCTGTATTCGAACGCCGAGGCCCTGCCCCTCATCAAGCCCATGGTCGGGCCTAAAACTTCAGTCCTCACCCTGCAAAACGGCGTCACGAGCGGCGAGACGGTCGCCGCCATGTACGGCTGGGACCGCGTGCTCCAGGGCGCCACCTACCACGAGGCGGAGCTGGGTGGGCCTGGCGAAGTGGTACAGACGGGCCCGACGGCGCGCATCGAGTTCGGCGAGTCCAATGGCAAGCGCACGCCGCGTGTGACCGCCATCGAGAAGTCACTCTCGAAGCCGGGCATACAGGTCAAGGTGAGCGACAATATTGCGGAGACACTGTGGTCAAAACTCGTCTCCGTCGGCTCGGTCGGCACCACCATGACCGCGACGCGCGCCAGCCTGGTAGAACTCTTCGCCATGCCGGACGGCGAGGCGACCATCCGCACTGTGATGCAGGAGATCATCGCCGTGGGGAAGGCGCACGGGTTAAAATTCAAGCCGCGCATTGTGGATGAGAAGGTCGCTGGCATAAAAGAGGAAGCCAATAACTTCCGATCATCACTGCAATACGACCTTGAACACGGCCGGCCGCTGGAACTTGACGACATCCTCGGGGCCGTGATCCGCAAGGGGCGCGAGAAGGGCATACCGGTGCCTGCCAGCGCAGCGCTTGTAACGACGCTGCAGAAGTTCAAGCACGGCGCGACGCGGGCCTGAGGGCCCTAAGCCGCAAACTTGCCCGCCAGCTTCTTGTCCATTCGGCCTGTGCCTGCCATCCAGCGGACCATGTCTGAGCGCGCCTCCAACGGGGGCCGCGCCTTGAGACCGAAGTCGCTCTGCGTCTTGAGATCATCCGCGAGGTCTAGGAGAGTTACGTACCACAGGATTGCGTAAATCACAGGAACCGCTTCACCTCATGTCCAGCCTTCTCGACCGCGGCAACGGCGTGCGAACCCACGTATCCTGTACCACCGGTGACCAAGACCTTCATCTTGGACTCCACCCCTGGCATTTTTGGACCATAACGGGAGATTAGAAACTTGGCCGCCCCGGTCATATCAGACGAACTGCTGCACAAACTCGGCGAGCTGCCCACCCAGACGCTTATTGACGGCCTGTGGGTCAAAGGCTGGCCGCAGGCGATGGTCCAGGGGGCGAGGCCGCTCTTCCCAGGCAAGAAGATGGCCGGTCGCGCGGTGACGCTGCGCTTCGTACCGCACCGGCCAGACATCCTGGCCGACAAGCCAAAGGGTGAGCAGTCTGCCGAGTACACCGCATTCGAACGTTGCGGGCCCAACGAGGTGCTCGTTGCGTCATCGGTCGGCCCGTGGGAATCAATAGGAGGCGATATAAAGTTCCTCCGCCTCTACCAGAGGCAAATCGCCGGGCTGGTCACCGACGGCTCGGTGCGTGACAGCGTCACACTCCGCGGCTACGGCTTCCCGGTGTTTTGCCACTCGACCACGGCCAAGCAAGGGCCCGCTGTCATGCAACCCTGGGGCGTCAACGAAGTGATAACGTGCGGCGGCATCGTCGTGCGGCCTGGCGACGCTGTGGTCGGCGATGACGACGGGGTCGTCGTTGTCCCGGCGGCGGTGGCCGATGATGTCCTCAAGGTGGCTTTAGAGCGCGAGGCGGTGGAGCAAGTGGTCAAGAAGGAACTCGCCCGCAACCCCGGCTCGCCCGGCAAGTATTACCCGTTCAACGACGCCACCGCGAAGCTGTTTGAAGAATACGTCCGCCGCGGTGAGGCATAATGTAGGCCCTCGGGGCAGCCTGGCGCCCGTCAGGCAGATAGCACAACCTGAACAGGAGTCTCAGCACATATGAAGTGGCCAGCCTCGACCGCGCCGCACTCCCGGTCCCTGCCGCTTTCCGTGGACTTGCTCCTGGCGATTGCCGGCGTGATGGGGATGCTCGCCACGCTGCTCTTTGCAGCCTCTGCGGCCCGCGCCCAGGAAACGGACGCGTCGTCCGTTACGTGCGAGACCACCGCGTTCATCGAGCAGGCCGGAGAGGTGCTGATAGACCTCCCGTCGCAGGCGGGATCGCGCTTCACTCTTGACCCCAAGCAGAACATAACGGTCAGGACGTTGAACTCGCCTGCCAGCGGCAGCCTGAGCGTGAAGGTGCAGCAGCCATTTGGCGGCAGCAACGTTATTGACTATACCTTCACGACCGAGGGCGAAGGCACTGAGCACATAGTAGAGATGACCCCCGCGGACATCGGCCTGGAAGGCGACGTCTCTGGCGTCTACAAGGTTGATGTCACGCTGAACGCACCTGGCCGCACCCCGTGCTTGCTCAACTTCGAAGTGCGACTCGGCGGTGAACTGATCAGCGGGACCCTGCCCGCCGTAACGGCAGGCGCAGCGGCAATCACCGCGGCCGCAGCAGTCGCCGCGTCCGCATGGGCGGCGGCAGGCACCACGGCGGCGTCTACACTGGCCACCGGCTCCGCGAGCACAGCCTCCGCCGCGGCGAGCGCAGGCAGCACCGCTGCCACTGGCACAGCGACAAGCGGCAGCACAGCCGCGGCTGGGGCCTCATCTCTGGCGGACCGTGCCTCGGACCTCGTGTCATTTGAAGGTGAAACATCACTTGAAATTGAGATCCAACGCAGGCGCAAGACAGGGTGGCGGCGCTGGGTGCCGGTCCCGAACTGGAAACGTAGCATCATCGGGACGACCATCGGCACTGTGACGGGCGTCCTGGGGTCCATCTTCCTGCAACAGGGCGGCATCCAGGCGTTCACCGTGCCAAGCGTCATACGAGACGCATTCATCGGCGCGGCGGGCTCGTTCAGCTTCACGCTCGTCATCGGCAGCGTCGTCCAATGGCTGCGGAAGCCGGTAAGCGAGGTTGAAGAGAAGGAAGAGCTTGAAGTAGAGGGCGCCCAGAGCACCATCGAGCAGAGGTAGGGCTCAGGTTCCCGCCTCCCTGGCAGGGAGAGGGGTGGGGCGTAGGTCGTAGAACACGTAGTGTCGTGCCCTGGCCTCGCCCTCGGCTGGCTCAACACGAATGGGGCCGGCCCGGCAACCATTACTCCGGCCTGTGGGCTAGGACTGCGCGGCCTTGCGGCGGTAGCGCGCCTCGAAGTCCGCGCAGTCTTCGCAAACACTCTTCGGGATGATGCCCGTCTTCATCAGCAGGTTGAACGTCTGGCAACCCACACAGAAGGCGAAGACAGACTCCAATGTCGCCGCGCCGATGAGCACGCCCAGCACGATGTAAGACACGCCAACCTGGCCGACGCCCAGGGCGAGCACGGAAGCTGTGGCAGAAAAGCCCAGCCCAATGGCCTGGGCGAAGCGCTTGGGCGGCCCGGCGACCGGTTTGTTGATGCCCAGCCGAGGCACAAGCACTCGCGTGACAAATAGCCCGAGCGGGCTGAGCTTGGGGCCGGTGAGGACGCGCGCCAGGAACCCGTACGCGAGCACGAGCATGAGCCAGTTGAACGCAGGGTCTACGAAATGGCCGAGCAGCATGGTCGCAGACGCCAGTGCTAATACACCGCCTGCCACGAACCGGGCCGAATACTCGTTCACCGGGTGCGGGAAGCTGAACAGGGGTTCTCTAATGGTTACTGCGGCGGTCGCCAATTCACTTGCCTCACTGAGGTTGCGCTTCCACTTCGTTCCCCCTCATTGGAGAGGAGTGGCCGCGTTACTGAATGCTCAACAAAAAGCCCCTCTCTCCGAGGGGCTGCGGTCTGCATGCGGCTGGTCGCGCCTACTCCGCACCCCTCGTATAGGGCCTGTAACAGGCGCAGCCGCAGTTGAAAGACGTTATGTAGCTCATTTGACTTAGGGCCGAGTATAGCACTGCTATTCGAGTGCTTTCTGACCTCTTAGATGCACAGTGGCACCGTAGAGGTTGCGGAAGTACCCTTTACGAATTACGTCCATACACCGGCGGCCCACCCGCCGGACCGTCACCCCGAACCTCGCGCAACCAGGGCGAGGAACCTGGGGCTGGGCGATGTGGCACAACGGCCCACAACCCCAGATCCCTCGCTCCGCTCGGGGGGACGGGCTGGCGGGATGGAGATAGGACCAGATGGTTCAAAGGTCCGGCAGATGAACTGGCGCGAGCTGAAAGACAAAAGGGTTAAGGTCCTGGGTGGCGCCGTCTCTGGCGGGCTCGACTCCTGCACCACCACCCACTGGCTATCGCAGAAGGGCTTCGAGGTCCACTGCTTCACCGTGGACCTTGGCCAGCCGGACGAAGAAAACATGGACGCCATCGCAGACCGCATGAAGGGCTGCGGCGCGGTCGAAGCGGAGGTCGTGCCAGGCCAGGAGATGCTCGCCGAGGCCGGACTGAAGGTCGTGCAGGCCCTTGCGGGCTACGAGGGCGGCTACTGGAACACTACAGGGATCGCCCGCCCGATCACCGTGCGCGCCATCCTGCCCGAGCTGCAGAAGCGCGGCATCCCTGTCCTGTTCCACGGCGCAACGGGCCGCGGCAACGACCAGGTCCGCTTCCAGCTCGCCACGAACATGCTTGCGCCGGATGTGACCGTGTACGCGCCCTGGCGCGACCCCGAGTTCGTGAAGCAGTTCCCTGGCCGGGCGCAGATGATCGCATACTGCGAGAAGAACGGGCTCCCTATCCGCCCTCGCAAGGTGTCACGCTACTCCACTGACGCCAACTTCCTCGGCCTCACGCATGAGGCGGGCGACCTCGAAGACCTGTCGCAGCCGCCCTTCTTCGTCGAGCCCGGAATGGGCGTCTGGGCATGGGACGCGCCGTCAAAGCCAGAGAGCGTCTCGGTGCTCTGGGAAGAGGGACGGCCCGCCGCAATCAACGGCAAGAAACTCGGCCTAGTTGACGCCTTCAAGGCGGCCAACACCGTCGCCGGGCGTCACGGCGTCGGCATCGGCACGCACGTCGTCGAGAACCGCTTCGTCGGAGTGAAGTCCCGCGGCATATACGAGGCGCCGGGGATGGAGCTGCTGACGAAGACGTACGAGTACCTCTTGCAGTTCGTGCTGGACCGGCGGGCGCGGGAGTGGTTCAACGCCATCTCGGCGAAGGTCGGCGTGCAGGTCTACCAGGGCTACTGGCTGGACCTGGCGACCACGTCTGCGCTGGCGGCCCTTGAGCCGGTGTCGAAGCTGATGACCGGCACGATAACGGTGCGGCTGTACAAGGGCGGCGTGTACTTCGAGTCTGCCGACGCCATCGCCCGCCACGGGGACATCCCGCACTCGCTCTTCACCGACGACTCCTCTATGGAGAAGCTCGGCTCGTACTCGCACGAGGACGCCGAGGGCTTTTTGCGCGTGCTGGGCGTGTCTGCGAAGAACGTGGGCGCCATCCAGTTCGGCGCGTACGGGCGCAGTGAGGCGATGGTGAAGAGGGTGGCGCGACGAAGGAAGTAGACGGTAGCGTCGACGCAGTGACAGGCTAGCCTGTCGTCCCGAGCGCAGCCGAGGGACCGCGTCGCATCGTCTCAGTGGACGAGGCCTTCGACGCCCGCCCACACCCTCTCCCACAGTGAGAGAGGGTGTAGAAGACGAGGTTCTTCGACAGGCTCAAAGCGAACGGACACATGCGGCCCTAATGTGGCTGCTATGCGCCGGGGACTGCGTAGGCGACCGGCAACTCCTCGTCCCACGGTGCCTTCACGGTCGCATGCCCAAACTCGTACCGTTTGCCCGGCTCGTCGCGGCCGTCGGCTTGGCGCGCCTGCAGGTACAGGCGGAGCTGGGCCTCTGCGCCCGCACCGGCGAAGTGCACGATGCCGCAGCAGCAGTGCTGGCTGCCCGACTGCGCCGAGCCGCGTTCATAGCGGGCAGCCGGCTTGCAGCCGCAGGCGCAATCGTAGCGGACATCCACAGCGTCAATGGCTTGCTTTGGCAACCGCGCCTGAAATTTGATTTCCTTCATTGACTCACGACCTCATTTCCGCACTCTCTTCATCCTGCTTGCGGGCGCCTCCACCTGCCCCTTCCACGCCGGGTGCAGGTCAGCCATCACCGCGTCCATGTCGAGGTCCACGCCCAGGCCGGGGCGGTCCCACAGTTTTAAGTAGTTGCCCTTGAACTGCATCGGCTCCTGGATGTAGTGGTTGTAAGACGGTATGAACGCCGTCGCATGCTCAAGGCGGTAAAAGTTCGGCGTGGACATCATAGTGTGGGCGCCTGCGAGTATCTGCCCCGGCCCCTGCGCATTGTGCGGCGATACCGGCACGTAGTAAGCCTCGGCCATAGTCGTGATGCGCTTCAGCTCGCTGATGCCGCCCGTCCACGTCACGTCCGGCATGATGAAGTCTGCGAGCCTCTGCTGGAACACAGGCAGGAAGTCGTAGCGAGTGAACAGCCGCTCGCCCACGCAGATGGGCGCGGCGCAGTGCTCCCGCACCTGGCGCAGGGCGTCGTAGCTCTCCGGCGGCAGCGGCTCCTCGAACCAGGCGATCTTCGACTGCTCGAACAGCGCATTGCCGAGCCTTATGGCCACAGGCACGTTGTAGTGGCCGTGCGCGTCAATCAGGATTTCGACGTGCGGACCGACGGCCTCGCGAATGGCCGACACGATGTCGTAGCCCTGCTGTTCGCCCTCGGCCGAAATCTGGCCGGTCTGGTACATAGTGTGGAACGGGTTCATCTCCAGGAAGGGGTCCAGCTTCAGCGCGTCGTGGCCTGCGCGGACCGTCTTCTTCGCCGCCGCGGCGTACTGCGCGGGCGTCGTGCAGTCCGTGAACCAGCCGTTGGCGTAAAGGCGGACCGTGTCACGGAACTTGCCGCCCAGCAGGTCATAGACCGGCCTGCCAGTGGCCTTGCCTTTAATGTCCCAGAGCGCGATGTCCACGCCGGAGAGCACCGTCGTCGGGAAGCCCCGTGCGCCCAGGTAGGAATAACGCCGGTACAGCTTGTGCCAGAGGCGCTCGATATCTGCCGGGTCCTCGCCGATAAGCGCCTCACGCACCGCGTTAACGCCCGCGCCGGTGAGGAGCGACGTGTTGCGCGGCACGTTCGAGGATTCGCCCCAGCCGGTGATGCCCTCGTCCGTGTGGACTGTGACGAAAGTCCATTGCCAGCCTGCGAGGCCGCCGGGATCCGCGTCTCGCTTGGCCTTGCCTCGGCCAAGGTCCGGTACGACGACATAGGCCTTGACATCGGTGATCTTCATGTGTGCTCCTCGTAGGGGCGTACCGCATACGCCCTGGAAAGACGGGCGGATGCGCTCGCGCGTATGGGCGTATGCAACATGCTCTTGCGGCGCAAGTGTCGGATGCAAAAATGACGGCGCTAGTCTACCGCTGGCTACCGCGCCGTGCCGGAGGAAGGTGCAGACGGCATGGACTTGATGAGTTCGTCCGCGACAAGCGCGTAGCCTTCCGGCGAGAAGTGGGCCACGCCACCAAGCGCCCAGAACCTTGGCAAGTCGCCCGCATCTCTGAAGGCAGGCTCGATATCTACGGTCCGGAGCCCCATCGCGCCCACCACGCTCAACACCGCCTCTTTGTGCACCCGAGAGGCCTCCTCGTCCCATGTGAAAATGTGGATGAACCCCGGCAGGTAGGCGACCACTAACTCGGCGTCCAACTTGGCTGCCTCAAGCTCAAGCGCCTGAAGAGCGACTTTCAACTGGCTGGTATCCGGCGCGGCAGGCGGGGCGCCCCGCACGGTATCTCTGCTCCGGCGTATGACGAGAGCTGTCAGGTTTTTTGCGACCGTCCTCGCCGTGAACTTTTCCAGCGAGATGCGCATTGGCGACTGGATGTTGGCAGGTGGAATGACGAGCCGTCCGTCTACGAATGTCCTGTATGCCGCATCGAGCTCAGCCGCCATTGGGGCGAGGTTTTGTGAGAAACCTGGCTCCAGGTACCTGCGCACCACCGGGTGCTGCATTTCGAGGGCCGTGTCTGTCAGGTCGTTGCCTTCGTAATAGAGCCAGAACAGGAACTTTGCCTTTTTGCCGCCTGCATACTCGCGCAACACCGCAACTGAGGTGAGCGGCCCCGTCCCGCCCAGCCCAAGGTTGAGCGTCGCCGGGTGGGCCTTCCTCATTTGCCCGGCCACGTCCTCGCCCTGCTCCACGCACGCCCCTTGAGCATATGAATCTCCGATGATTATGGCGTCGAAATCTGCGTTGTCCCAGAGGGCGTCAGGGTTGTTGAACCCGTAGCGGTCCGTGGGCCAGACCGGGTACTTGCCAGACTCATTGCAGGTGACAAGGCGCGTGTTTGCGATTGACCCGAGCGGCACTATGCCCCTGCCACCCACGGTAAGCTGCGTGGGCCACCCGGTCGTCTCGTGCTGGACAAATGAGCCTGCCGACGACGGTGGGTAGTAGTTTTGGCCGGTGGCACGCAGGTCATCCACAACTTCCACGACCGTGCGCTTGTCCCACGTGACCTCCAGTTTGCGCGCCCGCGCCTGCAACGAGCTGGACTCGATGCGGCTGGCGTAAACGTGGTTTGCGACGACAAGCGGCCCGTATGTCAGCGCGAATAGGATGAGCACTACCTTCAGGTATTTGGGCCGCCTGGCTGCGACAACAAGGAGTATGACGGCGAAGACCGCGAAGCCACTCGAAGCAAGCGCAAACCCGGCGCGGTTTCCGGCGTCGCTCGTACTTAGGGGGACCAGCACTTCAAAAGCGGCCAGTCCCGCGAAAACGAGGAGTATCGCTGCGCAACAAATGGCCAGCATTCGCAGGCCGCGCATGTTCATTGCGCCTCTGCCGCTTTGGGGGCGTTTTCCATGAACTTGAGTAGCTCACCGGCGACCACGGCATAGCCCTCGGCCGGTCGGACACTCTCGAGTGTGGCCAGTAAAGTGAATGCCAGCGCCGGTAGGATGAGTACAACTGTTAGCAAGCGCCGCCCACGGCTCGCCATAGGGGTAGTCCGTTGCTAGAACGCGTGTAGATGAACGGCCCGACGCCTGTCGAACTGCCCACGGCGATGAGTATCCCGAAGACCATGAGCACAAAGACGACGGGCAACATCCACCACAGCTTGCGGCGCCACATGAAACCGAACAGGCTGCCAGCGATAGAAAACTTACCGCCGATTTCACCCAGTGCGCGCATATCTGTATCTTCCATCCAGGCGCCGGCAGACCGGCCTCATGTCGCCTTGTCCACTATGAAGTTGCCCAGTACAACGGTGTCCAGCCCGCTTTTCAAGAACGTGTTCACCGCGTCCTGAGGGGTGTTGACTATCGGTTCCCCGCGCACGTTGTAAGACGTGTTCATCAGCACTGGGACGCCTGTAGCCTCGCCAAAGCGGCTGATCAGGCTGTGGTAAAGAGGGTTTGTCTCTTTATGGACGGTCTGGAGCCGGGCCGTGCCCATGTGGTTGACAGCGGGGACCGCACCGCCCTTGCCACTGGCCACAGGCACCACAAGCAGCATAAACCTTTCCGGCATCCCGTTGCTCTTTGGCGGGAGGTCAAAATACTGCGGAGCTGCGGCGGCAACCACGGACGGCGCGAAGGGACGGAACGGCTCCCGGAACTTGATCTTTGTGTTGACTATGTCCTTCATCTCTGCTGAGCGCGGGTCAGCAAGGATGCTCCTGTTGCCGAGGGCGCGCGGGCCAAACTCGAAACGGCCCTGGTACCAGCCGACCACCTTGCCTTTGGTCAGCCTGTCGACAGTCTGGGCGACAAGTTGGTCCTCGTCCCTGGCTTCCGTCCACTTGAGCCCGGCGTCCGTAAGAGTGCGAGCAGCCTCCGACTGTCCATAACCCCTGCCCCAGTAAGCGTGGTCCATTACGAAGCGCTTCGAGCCGGCGTTCTCAGCGTGCCAGGCATAGAGCGCGGCGCCTAGCGAACCCCCGCCGTCGCCTGCCGCTGGCTGGATGTACAGCCTCTCGATGGGCGTCTCTCGCAAGATGCGTCCATTGGCGACCGAGTTCAGGGCCACGCCGCCAGCCATGCACAGGTCTTTGAGCCCCGTCTCCTCGTGCGCCCGCCTGGCAAGCGTGAGGACGACCTCCTCAGTCACCCTCTGGATACTTGCGGCTATGTCTGCGTAATGCTGGTTGTACCTGGTGAGCCCGGCAAAGTTTGCAGGCTTGTCGCCGTAATAGGAGGGGAAGCCAGTCTTATCTGTGAAGAACGGCGTCTTCGGGTCCCGTGGCTTACCGAAAAGCCCGGTGAATTTGCGCGTGTAAGGCGTGCTCGTGCTGTAATGGAACGCGAAGTACCGGGAGTCCATCCAGATGGACCCGTCCGGGTACTGGTGGAACACCTTCCAGATATCTTCGACAAAGCGCGGCTCGCCGTACGGCGCCATGCCCATCACCTTGTACTCGCCCTCGTTCACCTCGAAGCCCAGGAAGGCCGTGAACGCGCTGTAAAGCAGGCCGATGGAGTGTGGGAACGCCATTTCCCGCTTGATTGTGAGCGAGGTCCCCTCCCCGACGCCCATGGTGGCCGTCGCCCACTCGCCCACGCCGTCGAAAGTAAGTACGGCAGACTTCTCGAAAGGCGAGCAGAAATAAGCGCTCGCAGCGTGCGACAGGTGGTGGTCAGAAAACAGGATGCGGCGGGACGGCAGGCCCAGGGACGAATGTATCTGGCTCCGAATCCACAGCTTGTCGAACAGCCACGTGCGCATACTCTGGGCGAACATCCAGTAGCTGCGCGGGAAGGCTGCGAACCCGGTCTTCAGGAGCCTCTCGAATTTGACGAACGGCTTCTCGAAGAAGACGGCGTAGTCGATGTCCTTACCCTGTATCCCGGCAGAGTCCAGGCAGAACTGGATTGCATGTTTCGGGAAGCCGTAGTCGTGCTTGATGCGCGAAAAGCGCTCCTCTTCTGCCGCGGCGACCAGCCGCCCGTCTTCGATCAAGGCGGCGGAGGCGTCATGGAAATAGCAGGAGATGCCGAGGATGCGCATGGGCGTGGCTCAGCCTTCGCGCCGCAGGTAGGCGCGGGCGTCTGGTATTTCAGGGCGGTCGCGCCAGCCCGTTGCGCGGGGCCTGCGGAAACGGAGAGGGTCGGACAGCAACTTCATCGGCACAGCGACCCATGGCACTATCACCCAGTAGATGATGGTCAAGACCACCATCATCTGGAACGTGCCCAGGACGTGCGCGAACTTCAACCACCCGCGCCAGATTTTCTTCAGTGGTGGCCCGATCGGCCTGTCTCCTGCCGCAGGAAAGCGGTGCGCTCACACGTCAAGGGTTGACGCAGCCGTCTCCGGCCTTTTGCATGCGCTGCGTCCGGATGGTTGGAGTCTAACCTACGCCTGCGCATCACAGCACCATCCACGGGACGCACTTTCGGGATGACAAGTGGCCGGGCAGCTTCTGTCTCCACCAATCGTGCCACTGACTTCGTACTACTTGTCATGGGCTGTCCGGGCGCGCCTCCGTCAAAGCAATCAGTTCCTCGGCGATAAGCCCGTATCCCCTACTGTTGTAGTGCGACGGGCCGGGGAGAGCAAAGAATTCAGTCAGGCGACCGTTTGCACGGAAAACGTCAGTCACATCCACGACCTGCATGTCGTGTTCGCGGGCCATTTGGAGGACCATTTGCTTGCCTGGAGCAGGCCAATCTTGCCCCAGGTGGTCAAGTGGATACCGGGGCAAGTAGACGAAGGTGAGGGACGACTCCAGGCTGCCCGCCTCAGCCGCCATGAGGCCCATTATCGTCCGGAGGCGTTCCAGGTCTAGCGGCGTATAGAGGGCCTGCACCAGCTGGGCAGATGTTGAAGCCCTGCTGCGGCGAGCCGCGTGTGGGACATTGGCCGCCACGACCACCGACGTGAAAGACGCCATGGCGCGCCTTATCGCCGGTGGCTCTCCTCCTGCGCTAGTTTCCTGCGCTGCGAGCCTGCCGTCTATGAACGCGCGGTAGGCGGTGTCCACTTCCCTTGCTTGTGCAGCGAGGCCTTGCCTGTAATCAGGGGCAAGGTACTTTTCGAGTACGTTATGGTTGAACTCGGCGTCAATGTCCTGCAGGTCCCATTCCTCGAAGAACATCCAGTACAAGTGCCTGGCAGTCCTTTCTGCCGTAAATTCCCTCAGCAGCGCAAGCTCCAGAAGCGGCCCAGAACCACCCCTGCCAAGCGTGATGGTGGCCGGGTAGCGAGCCCTCAGCCGTCCCGCTACGTGTTCATCGTCTCTTACGCAGGAGCCTTCAGCAAACGAATCGCCAATTACTATTGCGTCCAGTTTGCCGGGCGTGTCCCAGACGCTGTCAGGGTTCCGGAACCCGTAGCGGTCGGTCCGCCATGTCAGCCATTCTCCGGTTTCGTTGCACCCTGCGACTGTCGCCCCAGCTATGCCACCGAAAGGGTGGATGTCCTGACTTTCTATTTCCAGGTGGTCCGGCCAGCCTGACAGGTCGGTCCTCACAAATGCGCTTGGGGTTGTGCCTGGATAAACGTCAGGGTCTTTCCGGCGCATATCACGGACCACCTCCGAGACCGTGCGAGTATCAGCCCGCTGCGCAACCGCGAGACCCGCCACGAAGAGCGGTCCGTAGCTAAGCGCGATGAGCAGGAGAGCAGCGCCCGTCCAGCGCGGCCTCCACCTTAAGGTCCCGGCCACTGCGGCACAGGCGGCGGCAAAGCCCAGGCCCGCTGCCAGGGACCAGAGCCTGTCGCCTCTGCCGCTCTCGGGCACAGGGAGTGCCGCCTCAATAAAGGCAAGGACCGCGAAAACTCCCAACAGCGCGCACGTCAGCCTGCCGGAGTAGTTGAGATAGCGGCTTGTCATCAGAAAGTATTGGACCGTTTGAAGGATGCGGGTTGGAGGAGCGCTGGGTGTGGCCGCTCACTCAGGATGCGACCTTAGCCTTTCCCGCCTCCTCCAAATGAAGTCGTGGATGAGACCTGGTCCGCGGGTTGTCATAACGTCCGGCCTCCAATCGGGAAGGTCAGTGGCGAGGTGAACTCAGTCTGACGTTCTGGCGCCCGGACGCCTGGTGCAACGCGGCGCACGCCGCTCGACGGCTTATCGCCTGGCCCGCCGCGCTGGTTTCTGCTGCGGCACAGTCCCGCCCTGGTCGCGCCACTCTGCGTTGATGTTCGCCGCCACCTCGTCCAGGTCGAGGTCGTAGCCCAGGCCGGGCTTGCCGTTCAGGGTCACGCAGCCATCGTGGAAGTTGAGCTTCTGTGTCAGGAACTTCTGGTATGACGGTATTGAGCCCATCGAGTGCTCCAGCCGGTAGAAGTTCGGGATGCTCATCGAGACGTGAGCGCCCGCCACGACCTGGAGCGACCCCATGGCGTTGTGCGGCGAGACGGGCACGTAGTACGCCTCCGCCATCGTGGCGATCTTTTTTAGCTCGCTGATGCCGCCGGTCCAGACGACGTCCGGCATGATGTAGTCCGCCAGGCGGTCCTGCAGCACCGGCACAAAGTCGTAGCGTGTAAACAGCCGCTCGCCCACGCAGATGCGTGCCTTCACATGCTCCCGCACCTGCTTGAGCGCCTCGTAGCTCTCAGGAGGCACTGGCTCCTCGAACCATTCGATCTTCGACTGGTCGTACAGGTTATTCGCCAGCCGGATGGCGGTGCCTACGTTGTAGTGGCCGTGAGCGTCAATCAGTATCTCGTGGTGCGGGCCGACGGCGTCTCGCACCGCGGCCACAATGTCATAGCCTTCGTGTTCGCCTGCGTCGGAGACCTGGCCGTCCACATAACGGGTGTGGTAGGGCCGCATCTCCAGGAAGGGGTCGAGCTTGCAGGCGGTGTGTCCGGCCTTGAGCATGACGTTCCTGGCGGCTCGTGCGTAGTCCTCGGGGGTCTTGCACCCGACGAACCAGCCGTTGGCATAGAGCCTTACATCGTCACGGAACTTGCCGCCGAGCAGGTCATACACCGGCCTGCCGAGCGCTTTGCCCTTGATGTCCCACAGGGCGATGTCTATGCCTGAGATGGCCGTCGTCGGCAGGCCACGCGCACCGAGGTACGAGTAACGGCGGTAGAGCTTGTGCCACAGCCGCTCGATGTCCGCCGGGTCCTCGCCAACAAGCGCCTCCTTGCATGCCAGCACGGCGCGGGCGGCGAGGAAGCTGCCTCCGCCGGGGTAGTTCGTGCACTCTCCGAAGCCGGATATGCCTTCGTCGGTGCTGGCCTCGACGAACGTCCACTCCCGGTGCTCTGGGTTGGACGTAGCGCTGCCGATGAGCGGCAGGCCGGGGTTTACGACATAGGCGCGGACATCAGTGATCTTCATGGGTCCTCCGGCGGATGCCCTTTCTACCGGGCGAAGCCCGTATCCCTTGAAATAGGGTGCAAGTTGCCAGGGTGAATAATGGGAGCCGCGGGATTTTACGCCGGGTCAGGGCAGGATGAGTCCACAGGCACGGCAGAGCACGTCAGGCCAGCAGGGCTGGGAGGTCAAGGGATAACCGGGACTGGGCCGCAATCCGGGGTAGGAACAATTGCGGGCGCCGGGGAAAGTGCGGACGGGCTTCGTCTAACAGCGGCAGCGGCTGAGGCATCAGCCTCGCGATGCTTATGCTGATGGCAGGCGCCGTAGGCCGGGCGCATGAAGGGCGCCAGGAGACCGGTGGAAAAGTAAAACCCCGGCTGGTTGGCCGGCCTTAAGCCGCCACGCACCCCATCACAGGCAGACCGGACCAGACCGGGGTTTCATGGGCAAACATATCCTTGCATAGGTCACTACGCGGGCACTGGGCCGTCAATGACCGGTAACAACCAGGTGTGCATCCGGGCGCTTGGCCAGCGCAGGGGCCCACCGGTGTGTCCATCGCTCAGCGCACTGGTTGCGCTCCGGCCCGAGGGTCCACCCGGGCTGAAGTAAGCTCTGGACCTGGTGTTTCAGGAGGCGGCCTTTGCGCACAGGGGGAATAACGGTGGCTGGGACCGAATGTGAACATGTAAATAGGCGTGCCGCCACCAGCAAGGCACGAAGCATTACTGCCGCGTCCATTTTTTTCCTGCTGCTCGCCACAGGTGCTTGCAGTTCCTCTGAGGCGGCTCCCACGCCGGACCTGACATTTGCCAACCGCTGGGAGTACCAGGGCTACCAGGCGGACGCGACGTCCATCAGGGTCTTCGTCAGGGTGCTCGGGCCAACAGAGCTTGAGACGACGCTTGACGACGCATCAGCTGCCAAGGTGGAAGGGGGCGTCCCTTCAGGCATCCGTACTTTCACGTTCACCAATGTCCCCGAGGGCCGCCATGGGCTGCACATCAAAGGCGCCAACGGCGTGACAAACCTTTTGACAGTTTGGATGCCTCCCGCGGACGTGCCCACCCTGGAGTCGCAACAGCGCATCAAGCTCAAACCGGGCGAGGGCTTCAGGATCAAGGACAGTGCATACACAGTTGTGTTTACGGGTGTCCTGGGCGACAGCCGCTGCCCGGTTGACGTCACCTGCATCCGTGCCGGCGATACGACGGTCCACATGACCGCCTACAGGTCAGGCGCACCCGCGACTGAGTTGCCGATAATAGTCGAAAGAGACATTGCGACCGGCGACATGCTGGCTAACACCTACCTCATCACGGTCCACTCGGTGTCGCCCATGCCACGCGCGAACCAGACGCCAGACTTCTCGAAATACGAGATCGAGGCCTCGTTCTCGGTGGCGAGCTAGCCTGCCGTTCGCCCTGATCCCGTAGGATGGCGATCTGCCTGAGGCCACTCGGCATACCCGCGCGCCACAAGTACCGCCCGCTCGACTGCCAGTACCATCCACCCCTGTACGGAAGTCCCAGGCCTCACCCGGTCGACTGGTGTGTCAGTTGTGTGGTCTCAGCTTTCTTACGCGGCTCCAACAAACCTCTGACGCCGCCCTCACACTGCACGGCCTAATGTCTTACCTGGCGCACGGCCAAGGGCGTCGCGACGTGTCCAGGCCCATCAGTTTTTCAGGACGCATATGGCAAGAGTAGTTATCGTCCACCAAGACCCACAGCGGGCGGCAGACCTGGCCCGTGTCATTGGCCGCGCCGGACACCGGGCCGCCGTAGCCGAGTCGGGTCGCGAGGCCATCGGGGCGATGGTGAGGTCCGGCGCGGGCGTGGTCCTCATCTCGCGCATGTTGCGAGACATGGACGGCTTCAGCCTGCTGCGGCGGCTGAAGGAGCACCCGGCGACAACCGAAGCGCAGGTGCTGATGCTCCTCGCAGATGACGACACTTGCGGTGTAGCCGAGGCTTGCGCGCTAGGAGCGGCCGGCCACATCCCGGGCTCTGCACCGGCTTCAGAAGTGCTATCGCGGACCGAGCGCGCGCTTGGTGCACAGGGGGCCACCAGAAGTCATCAGCTGCGGCTCTGGGACGGTGGGCCAACGGGCTGGCATGGCGCACCGGCGGCGCGGGCTGCTTGAGATAGGTCACAGCGCGGCGGGCCCTATTTTGCGGCTCCGCTCTCCACCCGCCGCAAGTGGCCGCTCCGGTGGAGGAGCCTCCCTTCACCGGAGCGGTCCTATTAGTCCTTCATTCCCGCTCCTCTTGCGGGAGAGGGCCCACACGCTTGGCCTCACACAACCTGCAACACCACCCTCGACGGCCTGCGAGCGTCCAGGTACATCGTGTTGACAGCCTTCACCGAGTGCGTGTGGCGGCCCAGAGGCTCGCCAGTGCCCGGGTTCACATCGAAGCGGGGGAAGTTGCTCGATGCTATGTCCAGGCGGATGCGGTGCCCGCGCTTGAACAGGTTTGAGACCGGCGGCAGGACGATTGTGACCTCGTCGGGCGTGCCAGGCGTCAGCAGTGCCTCGTGGCCGAACCCTTCGCGGAACCGTGCGCGCAGTATCGAGTCGCAGAGCGGCAGGTGGAAACCGTCCGGCCACTCCTCCGACGGCGGGTAAATATCAAGCAGCTTCGCCGTGAAGTCGGTGTCCCTGGCCGAAGACGACACCCACAGCTTCACCTCGATAGGCCCCGTCACCTCCAGGTCCCGTCCGAGCGGCGGTGTCTGGAACGCAAGCACATCCGGGCGCTCCGAAAGCAGGCGGTAAGGAGGCTTGCACCCCAGGAGCTCAGGCCGCTCCCGCTGGTGCATCGGCCCGTCCGGGATAACGGACCGCATGCGGGCGCGCGCGAGGATGTAAGACGGGTTGAGGCCTTCGGGCACCTTGACCCACTCGTACATGCCCGTCACGTTCGCGCCTATGCTCGGGACGGGGTTATCGGGGTCGTGCGTCCATGATGCAGGAGGGTCTGACCGCCCTGGCTTGCCAGGCGAAAGCCCGCCGCCCGCCCGCAGGTAGTAAGTCGCTGCCACAGCGCGCTCCAGCGGCCACTCCTGCTCGTACCGCCACGCGCCGCCGTGGTCTATGCGCGGGGGTGTAGCGGGTCCCTTCGACACGCTCAGGGCGAGCGGGCTGACGGCACGGCCCGACCGGCCGCCCATGACGAAAATGCGCACCGGCGCTTCGCCGTCCACCCCGTTCCCTACACCCTTAAGCCAGCGGTCGAACCAGCGCAAGCGCAGGTCGTTGTAGACCGCGTCGCCCCAGTGCGCGTCCGGACCGAAGTCAACTTCGCCCACACAGGACGCGCCCCGCCCGCGCATTGCGACGTGGTTCCACGGCCCGACGATGAGTCGCACCGGCGACTTCCGCCTGGTACTTCGTGCTGGTCGTCCCGAGCTTATCGAGGGACCCCGCTTAATCATCTGTGCACGCAGTGCGGCGAACTGCTCCGTGTACTCGGCCACGAACGGGTCGTACCAGCCGCCCGACAGCATTGTGGGCACATCTGCGAAGCGGTCCCACGACTCTTTCTGGTACATCGCCTCCATGCGCCACCAGTCGTTGAACATACCATCGTAGTAATAGTGGAACAGGACTTCTTCCAGGTGCGGCACGGTTGCGATGGGCGTGTGGCCGGGCTTGAAGGGCATCCGTTGCAGCCAGCCGCGCAGGTCCTCGGCACCTTCCTCAATACGGCGCCGCGCCGCGGGGTCGTCACGCAGCTCCTGCGCGTCCCAGCCGTGCAGGAAGAGAGCGCCGAACATGTGCAGGGCCATCGCGCCGCCCTGCCGGGCCTCCCAGTCGAAGGCGCTTGTGGGCGCAACGTCCACCCACAGGGCGCTCAGGTGCGGCGGGCGCTCCAGCGCGGCGACGTTCTGCACGATGCCGCCGTGCGACGAGCCGACCATGCCGACCTTGCCGTCCGACCACGGCTGCGAGGCGATCCACTCGATGGTGTCGTAGCCGTCGCGGCCCTCGTTGATATTGGCAGTGTGGTAGTACTGCCCAGTGCCCTCAGAAAGGCCGCGCCCGCGCAGGTCCTGCAGCACGACGGCGTAGCCGCGCGGCACGAAGAAGTTCGCCACCGGGTTGACCCAAATCACGGGATCGGACTTGTTATACGACGTGCGGCCGAGGATGGTGGGCCACTTGCCCGGCGCAGGCGACCCGTCCGGCAGCGCGGGGCGGTACACGTCCGTCGCCAGCCGCACGCCATCCCGCATGGGGACCATGATGTTGTATGAGGCGGTGGTGGGCACGTCGTAATCCCTCATTCCGACCGGAGGCCCCACAAGGCCCGAAGCGGAGGAATCTTACTTCTTGCGGCCGCGTGAAGAGAGCCTAATCCGCGGAGCGAACCTCACCGCATAAAAGGGCTCCTCGGGCGGCAAGGTTCCGCTTCGCACCACGCGCCACCACCACCGTGGGAAGGTCCAGGGCGCCAGGTTCCGGTATAGGTTGATCAGGGACGCGCTCTTCCAATCCACCAGGGAGCCCTTGGCATTGACCAACCAGATGCCACAAATCACCATGCCAGGAGTGCGTCCGACGACCTTCGCCGAGACGGCGTAGAAGCCCACATAGATGACGAGCGCAAGAACTAAGAGGACCAGGACCCACCAGCCCCGAAGGTTCTGTAAATCATCGCCGGTCGCCACGAAGTACGCGACCCACAAAACGCCGTACGACGTTCCCAAGGCTCCGACTTGATCAATCAACCCCATGGCCCAGAGCCGCAGTGTCGAGGGGACCTCGACGTTTGATCCCAGCTTGCGCAGCATCTCGAGGGCGTCGTCGGTGCACTCTGATTGGCCTTTGAGGCGGACCATGATCACCCGCTCACCACCGGCAGCGTCACCCTCGACGGCCGTTCCGCGTCATGGAACACGGTCTGGTGAGCGACGCGGCCCGCGGTCTCGAAGCCAACGCGGCCGCCGGTGTTGAGGTTGCGGTCGTAGCGCGGGAAGTTGCTTGATGTGATTTCCAGCCGGATGCGATGGCCCCTCTTGAAGACGTTGGATGTCGCCCACATGTCTATGTGGAACTCGTATGGCGTGCCGGGTGTCATGAGCTCTGGCTTGAACGCGGGGTCGTAAAGGGCGTCGTACGGCCCGGGTCCTTCGACAAGCTCAGCACGACGCCCAGACAGTCTCCCTGTCATGGAGCGAGAGGGGCCGCTTCGCCAACCGTTGCGGAACCGCGCCCGGCAGACGCCGTCTGTCAGGATGATGGCCTTGCCGTCCGGGTAGACGTCCACAAGCGCGGCGGTGAAGTCCGTGTCCACTGCCGAGGACGCGGCCCAGATGGTGGCCGCCACTGGTCCAGTCACTTCAAAGTCCTGCTCCAACGGCGCTGTTGTGTACAGCAGCACGTCGCCCCGTTTCTCGACCTCGCGCCTGTCCTTAGGCCCGCCATAGTCCTTCATCTGGTACTGCGCCCCCCACGTGGGCACAGGGTCGTCGGGGTCATAACGGAAGCGGTCAGGAGTCGCTTCGCCAGGGGGCCGCTCAAGCGACAGGACGCCCTGTTGCCGCTGGCCCTCAAGGGCGTCGGCGGGCGGACCGGCGCGCAGATAGAAATCGGTCCAGCGTGTGCGTGCGAGCGGCCATTGGTCCTCTGAGCGCCACCTGTTGGCGCCCATGATGAACAGCCTCACAGGCGGCTCCTCGTCAATGCCTGTCCTCCTGCCTTTCAGGCGTGCGTCATACCAGCGCAGGTGCTCGTCCACGATGTCGAGCCAGGCCTGTGGGCCGAAAGACGTATCATCGAACTCACCGCCGGGGCCGTGCTGGAAGCCGGGCTGCGGCCTGCCCCAGGGCGCGACCTGGTGCGACCACGGGCCGATGATGATCTTCGTCAGCCGCCTGGCTTCTTCGGAGCGTGCCTGCGTCCGCCAGCCGTTGAAGACCTTGAGCGTCTCGTTCAGGAGCGAGTCATACCAGCCGGTCATGAAGTACGCCGGCGCTCCGACCTGACCGTAGCGGTGGCGGAGCGAGTAGTCAGACCACCAGTTGTCATAGGCCTCGTGCTCGATCACGCCGCGGAAGTACGGGCAGTCGCCGATGTCATCCCACGCGCCGACCAGCGGCAGCCTGCGCCAGAGTGCCGGCCAGTCGAGCTGGTTCAGGGCTTCGGTCTGCATTGTGCGGCCCATCATGTTGGCGAAGAAGACGGTGTTGGCCCAGGCGATGGCGCCGTCGCACCTGTGGTGGCCGAAGTTGTCCTGCTGCGATGCGATGGGCACGAGCGCCTTCAGGCGCTTCGACCCGTCCGGCGCGGCGCACGTCTGTGTGAAGCCCGGGTACGAGACGCCGAATGTGCCGATGCTGCCGTCGCACCAGGGCTGGCGGGCCACCCACTCGTGCGTGTCATGACTATCGGGGACTTCGCAGACGTAGGGGTCCCAGACGCCGTCGGAGTCATGGCGGCCTCGACAATCCTGCAGCACGACTGCATAGCCTGCCTGCACGAAGCGAGTGGCCCATTTGACGTAGCGGATGTCCTTGCTGTGATAGATCGTGCGGACCAGGAGCGCGGGGTAGCGTCCGCCTGCATTCGGCAGGTATACGTCTGCGCTAAGGTTGACCCCGTCCCGCATCAGCACCTTCTGGCAGAGCAGGAGGCGGAAGGGCTGGTTGTTCGATGAGGTGTGCGGCATGTAGTTCTCCTCACTGACAAGACCAATCAGGTTAGAATCTCAGAGTAGACGCAGGGATGAGAGGGTGAACTATGAACTGGGAAGAACGGATCGTCTCTGACCCCATGGTCATGGTCGGCCAGCCAGTGGTCAGAGGAACGAGGCTGACCGTCGAGTTCATCGTCGGGTTGCTTGCAGAGGGCTGGACCACCTCGCGTGTACTGCGTTCGTATCCCCGGCTGACCCGCGCCGATGTCCTCGCGTGTCTTAGCTATGCGCGAGAACAGGTTGCGGAAACGCGAGTCTACCCGCTCCCGCGCTGAGGTACGCATGAGGGCTTGTAAATTGACGACTCGTGCTGCTAATGTGTGGTCGTTGTGTTGCAATGTGAGGCCAAGTTGACAGCCAGGGTGTCAAGTCTTACGATTTCCGGTAACTGAATAGCCAGTGCCCAGCGTGGCCCGTCTTTTTGTGCGCTTAGTCGCCGGGGACGGGCTTTTTTGTTTTGAGGGGAACCTGCCATGCGCCTGCTCGCAGACGAGAATATCCCTGGGCCACTTGTCACGGCGCTGCGTCATGGAGGTCACGACGTTGTATGGGCTGGCGAGGAACTTGCAGCCGCTCCCGACGTTGATGTAGTGGAACGCGCCAACGCCGAACGGCGTTTCGTGCTGACGTTCGACGTCTTACTTGCAAGCCAGGTCCATCAGGGCATCATCGCCGCGACGGAGGGTGTCATTCTCTTACGTCTACCGACAATTTCACAGTCGCGCCTCAACGATGTGGTCCTAAGTGCGTTGAGGGTTGGTGACAGATGGCGAGGTCATCACGTCGTTGTGAGCCCAAACCGCCTTAGGGTCAAGCCTCTGATAAGGCATGCCTCCAGTTGATCAGGATGTGCGGTGTACCCTGTACGACGCCTGCCTGAAGAAAAACCGAGGAGCACACCCCATGCCCATGAAAATCGCAGTCACGACCCGCAACGAACCTGCGAAGCAGACCTACGACATCCTGCGCGGCGCAGGTTTCGAGGTAGTGTGGAAGCCCTGCGCCACAGAGGACGACATGATCACCGCCGCCAAGGACGCAGATGGGCTCATGGCGACGAACCTGCCCCTCACGAGCCGTAAGGTGCTGGCCGCCTGCCCCAGGCTCAAGGCCGTCTCTCGCAACGGCGTGGGCGTTGACTCCGTTGACCTGGATGCCGCCACAGAGCTCGGCATCGCCGTCTGCAACATCCCCGGCGTCAACACGTCGGAGGTCGCCGACCACACCGTGGCCCTGCTGCTGTCCATCACCCGCAAGGTGCGAGAGCTCGATTCTGGCGTCCATGCCGGGAACTGGGAGCGCAAGGTTCTTGACCTGGACAAGTACCGGCCCCAGCTCATGCGCATCGCGGGCAACACCGTCGGCATCATCGGTCTTGGCAACATAGGCCGCGCCGTGGCCACGCGCCTGCGCGGCTTCGGCCCGGCGCGCATCATCGCGTACGACCCCTACGTGCCGCAGACCTCGGCCGACCTCTACGGCGTGCAGATCGTGGACCTGGATACCCTGTTGTCGCAGTCAGACTTCATCACCATCCACACGCCCTCGACCGAAGAGACGCGCAAGATCATGAACAGGGACACCTTTCGCAAGATGAAGAAGACGGCCATATTCATCAACTGCGCCCGCGGCACGCTCGTGGACGAAGCGGGGCTTTACGAGGCGCTGCACCAGGGCTGGATCGCGGGTGCGGCGATAGATGTGACGGAAAAAGAGCCGCTGCCTTCCGAAAGCCCGCTCCTCAAGCTGCCGAACTTGACCATAACGCCGCACTTCGCGGGCTCTTCGCCAGTGTCCGGGGCCGAGTCTGCCAAGCGGTGGCCGGAGAACATCGTGCGGGCGCTCACCGGCAAGTTCCCACACGGCCTGGCGAACCCTGACGTGCTCAAGCGCATAGCCGTGCTGCGCGCCAACGGCCGGTCGCGTTGGGACGGCGTGCCGGAGATACCCGCGGGGCGTGGGTTCTGAAGGCAGCCGACGGAAAGCGCACTGGAGTGTTCTCCGGCGCAGCACAGACCATTGAAAGTTGTGCCAGGAAACAGGACAGGGGCCGCTATGTACGGCCCCTGTCAGGTTATCTCGCGCGGAGCTCAACTTCACCTAGTCGTCCAGTTCTGACGCCTTGACCCGCGCCTTCCACTGCTCTTCCATGACCTTCAACCAGTCCTTGACGGACTCCTCGATCCGTTTCAGGTCGCCCTTGTCCAGGTCCAGGTTTGTCTGCAGCCCCAGCGCCTGTCCCAGGTGCGCCCACGGCCACAGGTTACCGGGCACCGGCCACGGGAGGGCGTAGCGCACCGTTATCGTCAGCTGGCCATTCACAAGTGACCACTTGCCGACCACCAGCACCTGCGGGAACACCGGCGTCGCCGTGCCAGTCGCAGGCGGCGTCAGCGACTCAGGCGGTACCGCGCCCTGGAACGGGACCGGGATTTGGGCCGCGGGCGGGACGATGAGCGCGATACGGCCCGACGGCGTGTCCAGCCATGCCTTGCCAGCCTCCCAGACGAGTGTGCCCGGCGAGGCGATTTCGCCAGCAATTAGCGGCTGGAACGGCAGTGGCGGGACCGGTGGGCATTCGGTGCGTACCCTTCTGGCAACGCGTACGGCCATCCGCAACTCGGCCCCTTCCCTGGACCATTTGCCTGCGGCGACCACTTCGGGGTTTGCCAGCAAGAGGGCGATTTCGTTCGCGGTCATGGACGCAGGGAGGGTCAGGAAGATCGGGCCGCCATTCGTCATCAAGTACGTCCTGCCGCCTGCCTGCGTAAATGTGCCACGCGCCGTCATTTCACCCTGCTCCATCAAGATTGAGATCTCGCCCGGCGCCGCGCCTGCGTTGATGCAAGTGTTCGGCACGATGATGCGCGCGGGCCAGCCGCGCAGGATGCGCGTCGACAGGCCGAGCTTGTTGTTGCTTATGTACCAATTGCCGGCCGCGGCCGCTTCCAGGTTTGGCACGAGTGCGGCATCGCCCACACCTGCCTCCGCGGCTGCTGCCGGGGCCGATGGCAGCGTGAGCAGTATGTTGCCGGACGGCGTCTGGAGGAATGGTTGGAACTGTTCCCAGATGAGCCTGCCTCTCGCCGCCGCTTCGCCCTGGTTCAGGGTGATGTAGCTGTTCACCGGGCGCGGCTTGGGGTCTGATTTCTTGCATTTGTGCTCAGGCACCGCGACGAGCGTCTGCGGCATGGGGTCGCTCGGCCCAAACGCCATGTCTGCCAGGACGGAAGGCCTGATGAAAATTGTTGGGCCGTTGTTGACGCGGCCCCACACAACGGCGTTCATTCCGATCAATGATTCGAGTTTTAACCTGACCTCGTTGCTCTGCGGGATGAGGACCCATACGTCGCAGTCACGCCTGACGACGAGGTGGCGGCCCTCAAGCTCCTCGACTCCGATGACGCCCGTCCACTGGAAGTTCCAGCCGGGCGGGAAGTGGAACGGGACCGGACTGGGCTGGGGCTGCCGTTGCTGGCCTACTCGCCTGCCGTTCCTGCGGTTGTTGTTGTCGTCGTCATCGTCATCATCGTCGGCGCCTGGGCGATCGAAGGACGTCTGGCCAGGGTTATCGCCGCCTGCCTTTTCTGCCGCAACCGCCGGAGCGCACGCTACCAGGAGCAGCGCGACGGCAAGCGCCAGCAATATGACAAGGGTGCCCTGGCGACTATCCGGCCGCGCCCGCAACGCGATTTCCACAGCTTTCATGGCAGGGCTCCTTATTCGGGCGCACCCGGGCCAGAGGCGCTGCCGCGTATATGTGCCTGTGCGGAAGACCTTACCCGCGAGAGGATTACGGCGTGATTACCCAGCCCGCTGGCGCAGGCATTCCGCCCGGCACTGCTTGATAAATAGACGGCAGGCCGGAGTTTTTTGTTCCCGACCAGGCAAGCCTTGACCGGGCGAAAGCCGGGGAGAGGGGATGTGAGGGGCGCGGCATGACGGCGGCGGGGTGGGCCGTCGAATGAGAGAGCAACATTAGTCCGAGGTCAGTCCTTCAAGTTACACCGGAGGTCCTGAAACAAGTTCAGGATGAAATGATCCGCAGGTATCGCGGCACGAGTCAGGCCGTGTGCCGGTTGCGGCTGTCCTCTTCCGGCGCCTGAGGTGGTGTCCTGTCGCTGACATGCCGCACCTAATTGACCCCTCACCCTGACCCTCTCCCGCAAGGGGAGAGGGGATGAAAGATCAGGCCATGATTCCAGGTACAGGACGGTAGCTTCAGGGCGCCGGGTCTGGCGGCGGCCCCTGCCTTTGGCGGGCCAGGGGCGACTGTTTGTAGGGCGCTGCCGCCACGAGCGCGCATTCGACTGGTTTTCTCCCGGCGGCCCGTTCCCGGATGACGTTTTTCGCTGGGCCTCCAGTCGTGCCGGGAGTTGGAGGAGCCGTGCGTGAGGTGGCTAGTCCTCTCTCGCTGGCTCTTCCGGTGGGGTTTTGCGTGGCGACCTATAGGCAGGCGTTGGGGCAGCTACTGGGCATGGGTCCGACCCACACCCTGGCCCTCTCCCTGCCAGGGAGAGGATGTTCTTGACCCCTCACCCCAGCCCTCTCCCGCAAGGGGAGAGGGGATGAAGGGGGCCTGCCTGGCCACGCTGGTCAGGGCCGTCGTTTCCGGCTGGCCTAGGTACAGCCGTTTGACGCGGCCTGGCTCGTGTCTTATGGCGCCCTCAGCACTAAGGCGTCCCGTGGAGAGCTAAGGAATTCCCGCCCCCTCCCCCGGCAAGCCAGGGGACAAAGTTAGCACGGCTCTCTCGGTTCTTGCGGGCCTGAGTGGCCGGGGTCCAGAGGTTTGGGTCAACCAGCGGCTTCCTAGGGACGTGTCGGGTACCCACGAAGGTCCGAAGAACTTCATGGGTATCCGTGTGGCCCTGGCTCGGCTGGGGACCTGGAGGCCTCCCCCTTTGCTTATCAGGCGCGGGCGTAATGGCCTCTGGTATCACACCCGGCAGGTCCGGGGCCCGGCTTGCAGGTCAGCAGGCTTTGCCACGGGCTAACCGTTGCTCCGTCTGGGGTTCCTCCTCGCATGATGGCGGCGCCTGTCCCGGTTTGCACCGGGACCGCGATAGTTTCACTGTGGGGCATCGGTGCGCGGTTTGTCGAGTGGCGGATGGCAGAGAACGTGCGGCCCTGTCTGACACTGGCGCGTGATGGCGTCACGCAGGCGATCAGCAAGATCGCGACAATTGGAGACCTCGATCAACCACTGCCAGGCGACACCCCGCGTTCCTAACGTCCTTTCGGGCGAGCAGGTCGGTATTTCCCTCCGGAGGTTTCAGGCATTCTTGAAGGTCGGCTGAGCGCACCATTCGCGGCCTCAGCGAACCACGCAAGCCAACGCTCGATGAACTTCTCCTCGTCACCCTGATCAAACGCAAGAGGCTGCCATGCTATTTGGCGAGCTCCATAAGTTGGAGAAAAAGCGGTAGCAGCATCTCGGTCTGTTGGAGGCAGCGCAAATGGGTCGAGCGTAGATTTCTGTCGGATCACCGGACTAACCATGAACGCTAGTTCATACCATCGGTAGATGCCCTCTACCTGAGCATCACAGAACCACAACGAATGGGCACGTCCCTCATAGTCATAATGGTCACGGGGCTTGCGGGCTGCGATGGCGCTATGAGCAATAACGTCGAAGGCAGCGAGGCAATTCGGAGGACTTTGCTGTAAGGCATCTACATCAATGGATCCTTCTCCAAGCTTGAATAGCAGTCCGCTCCGTTCCGAAACGCTCGTTGAGGGTGCTGCTTCCAGAACACGAGCTCGAAGGCCACGGAGAATTCGATTGATGCCATCACCTGCGGCTATGAAAAGATCCCGCCGAGCATGCTCCAACGATTGACCCGCGGAGACATTCGCGGCCTCCCGTGCTTGCCTTTCCACATTGGCTAGATTCGCCTCTTGAAGCTTGGCCACCCCGGAAGAGGACGGTTTCTGGCTTGCTTCCAGTCGGGCGAGAACATTTGCAGCTGTGGGCCGTGCCGCTGGTGCCTTGTAGAGGCATTCAGCTATCAAGCTTGCCAGCGGCGGGGGACAGCCCATGAGAGGAGGCGAAGGTTGATTGAGATGTTGGTCTCGGTAGTCTGGTCCGGGAAAGGGACGCTTGCCTTGCATCATCTCGAACGCGATGGCCCCTAACGCGTAGACATCTGTGGCCTGGGTCGCCCTCTCGAATCGCCATTGCTCTGGAGCAGCGTACGGTGGGCTCATCGCGTACTTGTGGGTATCTGGGCCTGTCGTTGCCTCTGCGTAACGTGCGATGCCAAAGTCTGCAAGACACCAGTGATCTGCAAGCAGCAGAATGTTCTCTGGCTTTAGGTCGCGGTGAACTACGTCCGCTTTCAGCGAAGCGAGAGCCTTCGCCACGTCAGCCAATACCGATACTGCCTCTGCAACTGCGAGCTTGCCGCCCACTTCGTTCAAATGGTTTCGCAGGGATTTCTTGGCGCGCGGCATGACAAGGACGTAATAGTCCTCCCACTCGCCTGAGTCCATAATTGGCACGACATGAGGTAGACCAGACAGCTCTTCAAAAAGTAGCTCGCGAGAAGCGCCTGGGGCTTTGGCGATGAGTTTGATCACCGCTGACATACCGTCATTTGCGTGGGCCTCGAAAACCTTTGCGAAGCCTCCTTGGGCCAACTGGTTGCCCAGATTCCAGACCTTGTTCAGTCGAATAGTTGTCATATGACGTAAGAAGTTCTTGTAAGCGAAGGCCGCTGCCGCAAGAGCCACAGTAGCGGAGCGCAGCAGGCAACCCCCTACCTGAAAAACCTCGGCAGCTTCGCGACGCCTGTATCCACGCCGAAGCCGGGGGCATCGGTGGGCTTCATGCGGCCGCTAGTGGACGTCGCTACGCCGGGCGGACCACCTCAAAATTATACGCCGTGACTCCATCGCGACCCGTACGCCGAATCAAGTTCAGGACGGCCCTCACCCTAGCCCTCTACCTCAAGGGGAGAGGGGATGAAGGGATGGCCCTCAGCGCGTCGTTTCGACCCAGAGGCGGACGCCGTCGGTGACGATGGTGACGTTGCCACGGTCTTTGGTGATGAAGATGCGGTCGGGGGCGACGGCGGTGCGCAGCCTAGTGAGGGCGTCTTCGTGTGGATGGCCGTACTGGTTGCGGTTGCCGGCAGAGACGACCACCACTTGTGGCGACACTGCGCGAACGAACGAGTCGGAGGACGATGAGTTGCTGCCGTGGTGTGGCGCCTGGAGGACGTCTGCGGACAGGTCCAGCCCAGTCGCAACAAGGCGGCGTTCGGCAGCCTGCTCAATGTCGCCGGTGAGCAACACAGAAAAGTTGCCGTAGCGCAGCCGGCCCACCACCGATGCGTCGTTGTCTGGCGCGCCAGAATAGACTGGCCCGGCGGAGACCACCTCGAGGGCCACGCCATCGTCGAGCGCAATGATGCTCCCTCCTGTCAGGGTGTGCCGGCGAGGGTGTCCCGCGGTGGCCTTCCTCCACTGTTCATACACGTCGGTGGACTCTGACGGCGAGGGCCCCTCGGCAACGGCCCAGACCTGGAACCGCTCTACGACCGCCTGCAGGCCGCCCACGTGGTCCTGGTCGGAGTGAGTCAGCAGGACAAGGTCAAGCGACCTGTCCCAGAACGGCAGCGCGCCGCCTACCGACTTCGCCGCACCGTCCGCCGAACGCCCGCCATCAATTAGCGCCTGCGTCCGGTTGGGGGTCTCGATGAAAATGACGTCGCCCTGGCCGGTCTCGAAGAATGTCACGCGCAGGAGGCCGTCGCTGCGGGCCGAGGCCGCGCCCGCCCACGCTGCGGCCGCGAGCATGAGCGCGAGGACGGTCAGCCATGCGGGAGGCTGCTTCCTGAGCCACCAGGGCTGCGCTTCAGGCGGCCTGGCGGCAGCCTTGAGCGCCGACAGTGCCGCGCCGACAGGGACCTGTCTCCCCAGCCAGAGCACAGTGGCCGCATACAAGAGGAGCGACGTCCACCCTGCCCACTTGCCGGTCTCGATCGCGCCGGGCGGCAGCCAGGCAAAGAAGCTCGAAAGCTGCACCGTATATTCGCCGGCGAGCCAGGCCGGCCAGCCTGCCACCTGCCCGGCGAGAGGCCACACCATGCCGAGCAGCCCGGCAGCGGCAGCCGATATGGTTAGCACTGCCAATACCGGCATGGCTAACAATGTCGAGACTGTCCCCCACACTGCGAACGACCCGAAGTGGAACAGGAAGAGCGGCACCGTGGCGATTGTCGCCCCAAGCCCCGCCGCGACGCCGCGTATGACGGCGTCAACCGCCCCTACCGGTGGCGCTGCCGCTCCGGTAAGGCGCGCCCATAGCGTCCTGCCGCGCTCCGCCATGCCGGGGCTGAGCACGGCGATCCCGGCCACCGCGGCGAAGCTGAGTTGGAATGAGACTGACTCAATGACGTCCGGCTGCACTGCCACCATGACCGCGGCCGCGAGGCCAATGGCCGGCAGCACACTCCGTTGCCTGCCCAGCGCATGTGCCGCCAGGTACACGGTGAACATGACCGCTGCCCTGACCACCGATGGCGACAGCCCGGCCAGCGTGGCATAGCCCCACGTGACCGCGAAAGGCGCCAGCAGGTAAAGCTGCCTGCGCCGCCCGATGGCCCATGCCGCAGCGCCCATCGCCAGGCCGCCCACCAGCGTCACGTTCAGGCCAGATATCGCGAGCAGGTGCGCCGTGCCAGCCTGCCGGAACCGCTCCTCTGTATCACGTGACATGCCACGCCTGTCGCCTGTGACGAGCGCGGCGGCCAGCCCTCCCGCTTCGCCGCTTACGGACTTGCGGATGGCGTCAAACAGCCGCTGGCGGAAACTTGCGATCACCCTCCGGACGGCGTTGCCGCCAGACTCGCCGATGAGGTGCACTTCGAACGCGCTGACGCTGCCAACCGAAGCCTCAGCGGGAGACGGCAAGGGCCTGTAGCGCCCCTCAACGTAGTAGCGGTCGCCATACCTGAACCCGTCCACCGTCCTGTCAGAGCCAGGCGGGGCGAGCAGCCGCCGGGCGTATACGTCAAGTTCGAACGGGTCAAAGGACCTGACGTTTAGCCCTGGCCGCCACGACGGCGCAGGGCCCTGTGGGACCGGGCCGCTGACCGGCGTGCAATAGTCCACGAGCAGCCGAAGGCGCGCGCCCTCACGCGCTGGCGCGGGGTCGGCGATGAGGGTGCCCTGGAGCACGACTGCGCCTGCGGATACGCTGACTGAGGCGCTGTTGTCAGCGGCTGGCCTGGGACCAGGCCCATACAGGGAGGTCCAGCCAAATAGGGCGCCCAGCACGAAGAGTGCGCCGAGCGGAGCGATAAGCCAGCGGGACTTGCCGGCGCGCATGCCCAGGCCGACCGTGGCGGCCGCCGTGGCCGACGCGATCAGCCAAAATGCGGGCGCCTCGGACCCGCGGGGCGCGTATTCCAGCGCGAGCTCCGCGGCCACTCCTGACACGAAGGCGACGCACCAGGCAAGCAGTGTCATTGCTGGAGCACGAACGGCCTGATCGCGTCGACGGTCTTGGGGCCTATGCGGTCTATGGCGAGCAAGTCGTCCACAGAACGGAGCGGGCCGTTAGCCGTCCTGAAGTCAATTATCGCCCTGCCAAGCACGTCGCCGATGCCCGGCAGTGTGACGAGCTGTTCGAGTGGCGCCGTGTTCAGGTCAATGAGCTTGCCCCGGCTCTGTACCTGCGACACAGGGGTCCCCTGTCCGGCAGGAGCGGGCGCCACGGCAGGTCCTGCCGATTCGTTGGCTGCAGGTATGTCCAGCCGGAGGCCATCGGAGACACGCGCCGCCAGGTTGAGCGCGTCTGTCTGCGCATCGGACAACGTCCCGCCCGCCGCAGCGATAACGTCCGCCACCCTTGACCCTTGTTGCAGTTCGTACACCCCTGGTAGCGCGACTGCACCCGAGATGTGCACCACGACCGGCGCAGGCGTGGGGATGATGATTTCGACCCGCCTGGGCGATGGCCTTGTGGCAAGCCATGTGACGCCACCGGCAACCGCGAGGACCACCGCGAGTGCGAGCATTGCATGAAAGGCGTAACGCCGCATTAGTGCGACAACCCCCGCCTGCGCGGCTGCGGCCCGCGGCGTTGAGGCATCGTCCTCAGGCGGGATGTCGAACATAGGGCCAGGCCGGAGTGTCATCGTGAAACGCCCGAGTGCTTTGCAAACTGCGCCGAATCATATCTGACCGCGACCGTCGCCTCGACCCTGCGCGCGCGCAGGAGTAACCTACCGTCCGCCTTCCCTCTCCCCGGGAGGGAGAGGGTTGGGGTGTGGGTTGAACGCAGAAAGAACGGCGGACGACCTGCATTCTGGTCCCGCACGGACAGGAGAACCTCCCATGCGCATTGCCGATGTCAAAGTACGCGTCTTCAACTACTCGTCAACCATCGTCCGGGACGAGGAGGGGCACACTCACCCCGGCGATGACCACGATGCGCAGGCGGCTCTGCTCACTATCACCGCGGACGACGGCTCAGAGGGCCACTGCTTCGGCCCCGTGAATACGTCCGCCGTGGACAACTTCATACGGCCCATTTTCAAGGGCCATGACCCTTACGACCGCGAAAAGCTATGGCAAAAACTCGTCCACAACCAGCGCGGTTCAGGCGGGGCGCTCAACGACCGCGTGATCGCCACTGCAGAGTTGGCGCTCTGGGACCTGGCGGGGCGCAAGCTGGGGCTGCCTGTCTACAAACTGCTGGGCGGCTACCGCGACAAGGTCCCCGCGTACGGCAGCACCATGTGCGGCGATGAGCTTAAGGGCGGGCTCGCCACGCCCGAAGACTACGGCCGGTTCGCAGAGTGGCTCGTCAAACAGGGCTATACGGCAGTGAAGCTCCACACCTGGATGCCGCCCATCAAATGGGCGCCCGACCCGAAGATGGACGTGAAGGCCTGCGCGGCGGTGCGGGAAGCCGTCGGGCCAGACGTCGCCCTCACGCTCGACTGCTTCCACGGCTACAGCCGCGAGGACGCCTACTACATCGGCAGGCAGCTTGAGGAGCTCAATTATTACTGGCTCGAAGAACCGATGAACGAACACAGCACGTCGTCATATGTCTGGCTCACAGAGCAGCTCGACATACCCATACTTGGTCCGGAGTCAGCAGAAGGCCGCCTCCAGACGCGGGCGGAATGGATCGTCCGCAAGGCGAGCGACATGACGCGTACCGGCGTCATGGACGTGGGCGGGATCATACCGAGCATGAAGATCGTCCACCTGGCCGAGGCGCACGGGATTGCCTGCGAGATACACAGCCCCGGCGCGGGCAACCTGCACGTGCTGGGAGCGATGGGCATACCGGGCAAGTGGTACGAGCGCGGCCTGCTCCACCCGTTTACCGATTACGAGGCGCCGCCGCCCTGGCTGAACAGCATCATCGACCCTATGGACAAGCAGGGCAACGTACCAGTACCGCAACGCCCCGGCCTCGGCGACGACATCAACTTCGACTACATCAACGACAACCTGGTGTAGTGGCGCGGCGCCTGCCCTGAGCGAAGCCGAAGGGCGCCATGCCCGCAGGTCTTCTCAGGCCACTTCGACCAGGTCAGCCGAGGCCGATGGTTCAGGTACGGGTATGCCCTCTAGCTTCATGCCTTTGATGTGAAAGGCGATGGCCTCCCGGATCAGTCTTGCCGTCTCTGGGCGTGTCTTACCGACTGCCACGCATCCGGGCAGGTCCGGCACGTATGCACCGTAGTTGCGCGGAGTCCGCTCAAAAATGACGTTGGGCGGCATTCATGGAAAGCTCGGGCATCTGACTGGACGAGCACGACTACGCCTCGTTGTAGGCTCTCTCGAGCTCCGCCACGTCGAGCTTCACCATCGTCATCATGGCTTCCATCACAGCCTTCACCTTCCTGGGGTCCCTATCACGGATCAGCTCGGTGAATCGTCTCGGGACAATTTGCCAGGAGAGACCGAAGGGGTCTCTGATCCAACCGCATTGCGTGGGCTTCGCTCCTGCCTTCACGAGCTTGTCCCAGTATTCATCCACTTCATCCTGATCCGCGCAGTCCACGTAGAGCGAGACCCCCTCAGAGAAGCTGTTCGGTGGCAAGCGTCGTCATTTCGTGCGTTCCCCAATTGAATTGGACGCGATTGTCCCGATTAGGCGCGTCAATTCCTGCTCGAACTCGTCGCTGATATCGGGAGCGCCGGTCCGCGCGTGACCGACCTCGTGCACGAGCGTGCCGGCATAGGAGTCTATGCTCTTCAGCGCGGTCCGCTTGATGACAACCCGACCGGCCCCACCTTCCCAGAGTCCTTCCGCTTCACGAAAGGAATTGGGGTCGATGCGCATCGTTTCGGAGATTTGGATCGTCTTGACGTGCTTTGGCCGGCCTCCTGCCAAGGAGAGGATGGCGTCAGTCGCCTGGAAAACTCTCCTTTCATTTGCCGTCAAGTCCTTTTCAGTGACGAACTTGAACTCGAAGCTCTGGCTCCACTGGTGCTGGAATTCTCCGAGATCGCGGATGGGCTCTCCAGCAACATCCGTCGTGCCACGGATCTTGTCGCGAATAGTGTCCGGGACGGTCACGATTCGATAACCGTCCCCTCGGGCATGGTCCACAACGCCGGGCGCCGTAACGAGTTCGGACGGCGTGAAGAATACGACCTTCTCCTCGGAGTTCAGGATCTTGCAGGCGTGGACGCTCACGTCGGTCCATCTCAACTCGTCGTGGAGCGTGCCGGCTTCGAAGCCCTTCAGGTCGGCCACGAGCGCGTCGGCAACGTCGCGGGTCTCGGAGCCGAGCAGTATGGACTTCACGCGGTCCGTGTACGCGGTTCGCCCAATGTTGGTACGTTCGCGGTTGAGGGCGCGCTTGATAGCCTTGTTCAGGAATGTGATGTTGTACGAGAAGAGGAAGTTTTCTTCTTCGGCCACCTTGACGCCGTTGACGTAGATTCTGGCGGTGGATTCTCGTTTGTCGAGCACCTGGCCGTCCTTCGTCTCTTCCACTGCCCGTTCCCCTGAGAAGCGGAGGAACAGATCCTTGGCCTTCTCGATGTCCTCATCAAGGCAGCCGGCTAGGACAAACTGGGTGCCGACGAAACTTGAATCGAACGGTGGTTCGACGTACGCATGCAGAGTGGTCAGGTCGCTGAAGCCATGTTTCTCCGACTTTCCGATTGTGATGCCGCCGTGCCGCGATTGAATGATGACCTTCACCTTCCGGCGGTCGAAGGTGGCGAGCGCGTCCTTCAGGCCGATCCCGAACTTGCCGATGACCCGCGGGTCCTTCAGCTTCTCCTCGTTCTCCTTCTGCGTTAGGTGCTCGTATCGGAGTCCCCGCCCGTGGTCCCTGATGTGCCAAACGCCGTTATCCTTGTAGATGCGGATGGGTTTCGTTCCCGAGAGCATTTCTTCGTCGATTGCGTTGGCGATGACCTCTCGCACGGCGTGATAGGTCTCCCAGTTCTCAAGGATCGTCTCGATGTTCAAGTCGAAGGCCCGCCCGTCCGGACTCGCATTCTGGCGCCGATTCGAACTCATTTGTGCTTCCCTCCTTTTCCTGCTCTCACTCTTGACGGCACCGCCGGGAGCGGACAGCGGTCGCCGAGACCGTCGTCCGGTCGGTTGTTTACCTTGTTCGATAGCGCCTGACGGGCCAAAAGCCCATCGTGGGGGTTGCTGAACGTACCACCCCAGGGGGACCCCGGCACCGGCGAAGCCACCGAACGCTCAGCATCAGCGGCGGCGCGCAGCGCCGTCCGCTGCATGCTGTTGTTAGGCAGCGATACTGAATCAATCGATGGCGGATTCAATGCGCCTCAGAAGCCCCTGCTCCAGTTCATGGGGTAACACGGTCTGCGCCTCCAAAGACCTCATGACCTCGGCGCTGAGCTCCTTCTTTCTCTTGGTGATGCCGTTCAGAGAAACCGCGTCGTCAGAGATCACGAGCGCCTCAAGCGCGTCAGGAGTACACGCGAAGGTCGAACACATGATGGCCGCTGGATACAGGAACTCAATTCCGTTTCGCTTCCACACGATGATATTGTCGCGCGGAACACCCATGGATTCGAGATCCGCCGTGAGACCCTTGGCGTGGACGCTGTCGCTTACGACAAAGAGCCGCGACCGCAGCGGGCTCTTCTGCAGATCGCCGAGCGTCTCACGCAGTGTCGCCAGCTTGCGTTTGGGATCACCGCCACTTCGTACGACGACCACATTGCGACCTGAGTAGCGCAAGGCTACGACACGCTCAATGTACACTTGATCGGTTTCGCCTTCCACGAAAACGACTGCAGACGGCAAAAAGAGGCCCTCCAACGAGTTCCCGAGCAGATTGAACTGCAGACGATGAAAGTCTGCAATGCTTCGCACGCGCGCCAACGTGATCTTCCTGAAGTCTTTTCGGACCACATAGTTTGCGTCTATCTCCGCACTGTGAAGGAAGATCTGCGAGTGCGTTGCGAGGACGACCTGCTTGAGATGCGGGAAAGCTTCTCTGCGAGCGTCCGTATCCTGCAGAAAGGCGGCGAGAGCTCGTTGGACGCGAGGGCTGAGCCCAAGTTCAGGCTCGTCGATGAGGAGGCTCTTGAAGCGGTCGTCCATGCACAGTCCGAGAAGCGTCATGAGGAGCCGGGTTCCCGTACTTGAGACAGACAGGTTTAGTCCATCGACATCGATGTAGCGAACGCTCAGTTCGTTGTTCTCGTCAACTCGGCGGAGCGAAAACGAGCTGCCGATGAGGCGACCGCACAGGTCGAACAGCTGCTTGCGGCGATCGTCCGACAGGCTGACGATAATCTTGTTGAGGTCGAAGAAGTTCTGCTCGTAGTTGTACTGCTCGTTCCACATGTGGCTGTTGAACTGGCTCTCGAAGTTGTCGAGATCGCGCGGATCGCTCAAGGCCGTGCTGAAGTGGTACACATGGTAGAAGCGATTGGTTCCGAGCATGTACGCAGTCTTACCCATCGTGTGCTTGAGCCACTTGAGGACGAGCGACTTGCCGGAGTTGTTACCTCCAGAAAACACGGTGAGAGGTGCCCCGGCGCGTTCTTTGGCAAGAACCTCGAGCGTGGGCTCGAATTCAAGGCCGCCCCTGAGAGGATGTAGTTCCGTCACCGGTGTAACTCCCGTTCCGCGCTCCGACGCCGCCTAACGCTCCGCGTGAGCGGCGCGGGGCACGATAGTTACAGGAAACACGCCGCTGTCCCACCGCGTCCGCTCGACGCGGTTGTTAGCCATGCACTTTTTGCAGGTGGCTCGAAAACTCAGAAAGCTGTTGTTCATTTTCGAATGCTGTTTTTGGAACTATGTTGAACAGTGCGTCTGACTGATAGAGCAGAATGACTTTCTTGCTTTCTTTAAATTTCACAAAGTCTGACCATTCTATCCGTCCTTTACCCATTTCGTTTTTCATCTCGATTCCCGAACTGTCCCAGGAGAATTCGTACGGCAGTTGTAGATTCCTCTGCTGTCGATAAATTTTCTTGCACTTGAATTTGAGGAAGAGCGCGAAGTACCCAACGAACCCAACCAGACCCCCGAGAAAGCCACCAGCTAGCGTTCCGGGAGCAACGCCCACCTCTCTGTATAGGTAGTACCCAAATACCAAAAGAATAAACAAAAACAAAAGTGTTTTTGCGCCCCCAGGTCGCGCATGAAGTAGCTGCGCGTCGAAGAGGTCTCCCTCTGTGACTCTTGCGGTCTTCGTCATTGATTCTGGATGGCTAACAGTCTCTTTTATCCGTATTATCCGTATTCTGTTTCGAGCGAATGTTAGCCCCGGCTCTGGTACGTGTCAACGGTGCGGGGTCATGGACCGATCTGCTTGTCTTCAGGCGCATTCTTGACGGGTTGAGTCGGCGGAGGTACGATTATACCGCAAGTTGTATACTCAACCATTAGAGTTATGACGGGCTTTCAAGAATATCTGGCAAGCGTCGCTCATGTCCCGGAGCGCAATGTCCCCTATTACATGCGCTGGGTGCTCCGGGCGTACGAACTCGTTCAATGGCCCGTGGGCAAGCCACTGTCGTCGGAGGCCGAGCAGCAGGCGCTGTCCAAACTCCAGCAACAATGCGAGGACTGGCAGGTCAGGCAAGCTCGCCATGCTCTGCGCCTGTATCGCTACTTCCTGTCTTCACAGCACGCCGAGCACGGGCCGGCGTCAGTCGAGGCTGACCATGCCGCATGGCAGGAACTCGCCGAGAAGGTGCGTCGCGTCATGCGCTTGCAGCACAAATCGCTCCACACCGAGAAGAGTTACCTCGGGTGGCTCCGGCGATTCGAAGGGTTCACCAAGGCCAAGGCCTTGTCAGAGGTCAACAACGACGACGTTACACGCTTCCTGAGTTCTCTGGCAGTCGAGGGAAAGGTCTCCGTGGCAACGCAGAAACTGGCGCTGAACGCCCTGGTGTTTGTGATCCGCCGCGGGCTGGAGCGCGACCCCGGCAACCTCGCTGAGGCCGTCGCAGCGCGTTACCGTCGGCGCATCCCCACCGTCCTCACGCAGCCTGAAGTCCAGCGGCTGTTCGGCCAGATGGGAGGTGTCCCCCATCTCATGGCCCAGCTTATCTATGGCAGCGGCCTGCGCCTTCAGGAGTGTCTCCGGCTGCGCGTCAAGGATGTGGACCTGGAGCAGTGCACTGTTACGGTCCATGGAGGAAAGGGGGACAAGGACAGGGTCACAGTCCTCCCGGATTCATTAGTCTCTCCTCTCATAGAGCACCTGAAGGAGATTCGCAAGGTGCACGATGAAGACCGTTCGCACAACGTGCCAGGGGTTGAGTTGCCTGACGCGCTGGAGCGGAAGTACCCCAACGCCGGGACCGAGTGGCCATGGTTCTGGCTGTTCCCCGCCCGGAATCTCTCTGTGGACCCAAGGACGCGCACTGTTCGTCGCCATCACCTGCTGCCTGATACTCTCCAGCGGCAGGTCAGGCAGGCCGCTCGCACCATCGGCTTCGCCAAGCCGGTGAGCGTGCATACCCTCCGGCACAGCTTCGCCACTCACCTGATCGAGAACGGCTACGACATCCGCACGGTGCAGGAGTTGCTCGGCCACGCCAATCTACAGACGACCATGATATACACTCACGTGGCCAGGAAGAACAAGCTTGCCGTGCGCAGCCCGCTGGACTCGCCGTGAGCCGCTTGCTGCCTTCCGCCTGGCAAGCTGCGGAAGGAGAGGCCAACGACGCGAGAACACGGACCGACTCCGTGTCTACTGGGGCCGGGTCTTCTGGCGGAAACAGGGGTTTCAGCACCCTGCCATTAGCTGCCTCAGCCGGGGCACCAGGTCAGACCTTAAAAAGGTTCGAGTGCTGTCCACAGAGGCCCCCCGAGCGTGCCTTGCCCATCGCCTCGCCGTGTTTTGGCGGCGCTACCTCTATTTCTTCGACGGGGAGCTTGCCCTTCGGCTCGCGCAACACTGCGGCCTGGGACTTCGAAGTCCCAGGCCGCATGGAGGGCATTTCTAACTATCCCAAAAGTGCCTGGATAGACTTCCAAGAGCATGCATACCAGTACAAACTTCTCCCTCACCCAGACCCTCTTCTGCTGGGAGAGGGGTGACTTTGACGGGTCACAGTCGAGTTCAGACTTCCCCCTCACCCAGGCCCTCTCCCGCTGGGAGAGGGGTTTTGGGAGGGTTACTAAGGTTACTTCCTACGCGCAGATGGGCGCGTCAGAGCTCCAGCGGTTGTACAGGCCGGGGTCGCCGCTGCGTGACAGCACGGCGCGGGTCTCGGCCCACATCCTGCGCCACTCGTCCGGGTTGTGGAGCTCCGCTTCGGGCGAGGACGGGCTGCGCGCAACGAAGCCCGGGAAGGCGCCGCGGCCCGTGTCCTGGCCTACCGGGTTGAAGCGGAGGTCGAAGCTCCAGCGGATGCGGTCTGACATATTCGGCAGCGACGAGTGGATGGTCCGTTTGTGCATGAACAGGGCGTCGCCCGGGTCAAGCGGGATGGGGACAGCGTCGTCCGGGTGGAACAACTTCTCAGGGATCTGCAGGCCTGCTGCGCCCTGATAGCCGGGGCAGTGCGTCAAAAGGTCCCCTTTGTGCGAGCCAGGCACCACCTTCAGGCAGCCGTTCTCAGTGGTCGCCTTCATCAGCGGGAACCATACTGTGAGCATCTCGGTCTGGTCGGCCTCGACCGTAGTGACACCGTGGTCCTGGTGCCAGGGCGTGACGCCGAACATGACGTTTCCCTTCTCGTCACGTGGGGCGCGGCTCTCTGGCGGCTTGATGCGGACGTGCTGGATGGGGTTTGAGTAGATGTCAGGGCCGACGAACCCTCCGACAGCATCGAGCAGGTCATCATTCGTCAGCGCCCGGAAGATTGCCGGGCCGGCCCAGAACGGGGAGTCAGGCTTGCAGCCGACGAGCGGCAGCGAGAAGTCGAAATAGGAGTTGTGGACCTCTTTTGACTCTGCGTAGATGGTAGTGATGCGCTCGCCGAAGTCCATCTCGCGGTAAAGAGAACTGATCTTGCCCTTCGCATAGAGGTCTTGCGCCAACTTGTCGAGGACCTCGTGGTACTCCTCAATCACCGGCTCGATGACCTCCTTGGGGTCGAAGACGCCTTTGATCGGCACGAAGCCATACTCTTTAAAGTGCTCGGTCTGCTCTTTCGTCGGGGCGGGCATGGTGTCACTCCTGGGCGAGCGTCTCATTGGACCGGAAGGGAGGGCCGGTATGCGGCAGATAATACAACTGTCGCTCTGCCGGGGAAACCTCCCTGGACTGCGGCCTATGACCCGCCAAGCTCAACCTTGATGAGGACGCTATCTTCCGCGCGGGCACGGTAAAGCAGGCGGCGCGGGAATTCGCGCTCCGTTAGCCCGGCGCCGATGGCAGCCAGGTCATTTTCCTCCACGTGTGTAATGGCAGGACGCCTCTGTCCCTTGTACACGACGACGATTGCCATGCCGCGGCGCAGGTTGCGCCACCACAGTCGCTTCCGGTGCGACATGCAGTGCAACGTGCTGCCGCGCCGGAGGTAGTTGACGCCAACCCGATACCGGCGGCCTGTCTTCAGGCCCGTGAACTCCAGGATGATGAACTGCCAACTGAGCAGGAAGTGCAAGGGCGAACCGAGGACGAGCTTCACGGTGGCGTCCGCCACGCGGTAGATGGGCCACATGATGAAATGGACGGTTTTCACGAGGCGCCGTTCGCAGGGCCGCTTCGGCCCGGCCCACAAAGCTCGACCCTGAGCTGCGCGAGTTGCCTGTACCAGCTGGTCAGGTCTTCCAGCGAAAACGCAGCGTTTGCAGGGCTGGGACTAGGCACGACAAACGCGACACCACTACCGATGGGCTGCGTCTGTCGCCCGAACTCGAACTTGTCCGTTACGCCCTCTGCGTGACGCATGTATTGCTGATAGGCCGTCATGCCGTTGAAGCAGACGGCCCTGGGCGCCGCGGCCAGGAGCTTCGCCTTCAAGACAGGCGCGCCCGCAACAAACTCGACTGGCCGTATGGCTGAAGCGCTGGCGCTCGGCCTCTTCACGACGTCGGTGAAGCCGATGCCCTGGCCGGGGGCGAGGTGACCGGTCTCAGGCGACAGCGGCGGGTTGAAAACGCCTGCCGCGTTCACGGCAGGCCAGAAGCGGTTGCGCGGGTGGGCGAAGTAGTGACCGTTCTCGGCAGAACGGAGGCCGGGGTTGATGCCGACAAAAACGATGTCGAGCCCGGGCTTCAGCAGGTCAGGCAGAGTCTGCACCGGGGCATGGTCGCGCAAAGGGCCTGCGCCCGCTCATAGGCTGGCCCGGTCGCGCTATCCGCGCTGTTATCGCTTGTTGAGCGGCTGGCTGCCTGCAACCTGCCAGGGGCCGGGCTCCACACCCAGGCCCTGGAGCGGCTCGATGACCTTGCGCACCTTTGCGGCAATGATCTTGAGGATGTTAGTCACAGTGTTGTGTCCGTCTTACATGCCGCCCCGGAAACCAGACTGGCTGTCGGGGGCTGCGGGCGGACAAAAAACAACCCCCTGGGCATGTGCCGCAGGGGGTCAGTTATTGCTAACGGATGAGCCTATGGGCTCAGCGCGCCACAAGGCCCCCTGCGCCAGGACATGTGCAACAACACACGCAGGAGGGGCTGTTCAGGGAAGTCGCAGGAGTGGAATTCATTTCGTACCGAGTATACCGCAACAGCGTCGGCGCGCAAGAGGTGGCCGTCGCGCTGGCGCGAGCCAATAGCCTTTTCAGGTCAGTCGCCCGGCTTTGCCTACGTCAGGTAATTGGCGAGCGCCAGGCCGACGATGGCGAGGAACGACAACAGGCCGACTATCCCCGCGGCCATGCTTGATGATGCTTCTTCATAATTACTTGCGGCCGGTTGTTCCATGGCGGTCCTCCCAGCGGACATACCTGTGTTTGTCCGCAGTGTGGGAGGTAGAAAGCCGGGCGTCTCCCGTGCTGATACCCGGCAGCCGCGTCGGCTGGGCGTCAACTCTGGCTGTGTGCCACCCCGCAAGATAGCGCGACTTTCACTCTTTCACTGAGGAGATCATCCCCACTCACCTCCGTCATCCCGACCCCGGACTTGATCCGGAGGAAGGACCTGGGCGGAGTTCATTTTCGCCCCCCTCCCAAGATTCCTCACTGACGTCCGGAATGATGGGTGAGGCCGAAGAGGAACGCAGCGTTGCCGCTCAGCGCCGCGGCTTCGTAGCCCGAGCCGAGCCGGGCCGCACGCGCTGCCTGCAGGGCCCGCTCTTGCGAGACGAGCGGGAAGTCGCTGCCAAACAGCAGCCGCTCTGGCCCTGCGCCTGCCACCGACGCTGTGTAAGCGGCAGGTCGGTAGAGCAGTGGCTGCGCGGCAGAATCGAAGTACACATTTCGCAGCGTCTCCGCCACCTCTGGCATTGCTGCGTAGAAGGGCAGGCCTCCGCCAAAGTGGGCGAATATAAACGTGTTGGCAGGGTAAGCCTGGGCCAGCGCCAGCACGCGCTCCGGCGTGAAAGTCCCCTTGCCGGGGTAGGTGTGGCCGACAGGCTCGGAAGCATGGACGAGCACCGGCAACTTGTAAGACTTTGCAGCCTCCATCAACGGCGCCAGTCTTGCAAGCGTCTTGGGGCCAGCGTCCGCGAAACCCTGTGTGTCCGGATGGAGCTCCCCGATGCCCCTCGCTCCCAGCTCAGCACAGCGGCGCACCTCGCGTGCAGCCGCTTCGCCCCACAGAGGGTTGACGCTGCAAAAGGGGACGATGCGGCCTGGGTGGCGCGTCGCCGCCTCCAGAGTGTGGTCGTTGGCGAGCCGGGCTATGCCCTGGTCGGTCCAGCCATAGCCAGCCGCCACGGAGGCATCGACGTTAGCGGCGTCCATGCTGGATAGCAGGTCGTCTGCGGACGCTGTCCTGGCACGGGCGTCTGCAAAAAGCGCCGCGAACGTGGCATCGGCGGCGGCCGCGCGCGCGCGGTCACGCTTGAACTCGTCAGGCAGGATGTGGGTGTGGGAGTCAATGACCAAAGCGTGCTCGGCTATACTCATCTCGACGGAGAACTGATTTGTACAAGTATCACATCATCGTGTTCTACAGCGCAGAGGACAAGGCGTTCATCGCGGATGTCCCTGATCTGGAAGGCTGCTCTGCCTGGGGCAAGACCGCTGAAGCGGCCGTGCATGACGTCCAAACCGCCATTGAGCTCTTGATTGATGCCGCAAGGTCTATGAGTAAAGCCGTACCAAGGCCCCGATGTCGCCCGGCTATCTATCAGGCCCACAAAGTGGATGTTGCGCGTCGGCCCGCATATAAGGCCCCAAGCAGTAACTCCGGTTCGCAAGGGGGCGCCAAAGCCGTCGCCGCATGACCACGATCAAAGAGAAAGACCCTTCGCGCATCCTGACTGCGCCGGGTCCGGCATGAACTCGCCAAACAGTAGGGGTGTGTGGGCGTAAAGGGCCATGAGTCCTTTGGCTATACTCTGGGATCGGCGCAGGAAGCCAGCCGGATGGGCCGCTCCTTCGCATGGTCAAGGACATAGCCCTAGTGGATAACCGGAAGCTGCTGGAGCGCATCAAGAGAGGTCATGTCCAAAACATCAGGTTTGACGATCTTGTACGCCTCGTGGAAGCTTACGAGTTCCGGCTGTCAAGGGTCCGGGGCAGCCACCACTATTTCGTGCATGAACGGCTGCCAGAAGTCTTGAACCTGCAGCCGGTTAATGGTCAAGCGAAGGACTATCAGGTCAAACAGCTGCTCAGGCTGATCGAAGGGGATTGATATACGTGATGCCGGGCACCCGGCTGGTATCGCTCCCCCAGTGTGAGAGAGTGTAGCTGAGGGAGAGGCCTGACCTCACACACCCCTCACCCTAGCCCTCTCCCTCAAGGGGAGAGGGGATGAAAAGGCGGAGACCGGCATCAAGTGCATCAGCCCCGATCGAAGAGTACAAACTGGAGATTCGAGAGTGACTAAGCACCGATACCACATCAACATTTTCTATAGCGATGAAGATAGGTGCTACGTTGCAGACGTCCCTGACCTTAAGTATTGCTCTGCATTCGGGCGCACCCCGGAGGAGGCCCTCCGGGAAATCCAGGTTGCAGTCGCAGGGTGGCTTGAAACGGCAAAGGCCGAAGACAAGCCTGTTCCTGAGCCGCGATACATGCCATTCATCTACCAGGCGATGGTCGCGGCGCCGAAGCCCAGGCCGTCTGCACGCCGGTCGGGTCAGCGTCGAAGAACGAAGAGTCCAGCTGCTGCATGACCACCATCAAAGAGAAAGACCCTTCGCGCATCCTGACTGGGCCGGACGTCCCGCACGCGCAGCCCAAGCTCGGCCGCGTAGCGGTCCTTTACACCAAGCCTGAAAGCGTGCTCGAAGACTACGCCCGGCTTATGGACCTGGCAGGCTACAGGGACGCCCTAACCCCCAGTCGCAAGACTTTTCTTAAGGTCAATATCTCATGGCAGCACTACTACCCCGCCTGCTCCACCGCGCCCTGGCAGCTCGATGGCGTCATACGCAAGCTCAAGGCGGACGGCTGGCAGGACATCGTCGCCGCGCATAACGGCACGGTAGTCGTTGACCCTTATGAGGGCCGCGCCAAAAACAAACAGGGAGTCGTCGAAGACAAGCACGGCGTCCCGCACACCGTGCTGGACATGCCGCCGGTGCGCTGGGTGCGCTACCAGCCAAAGGCGAAGATGATCGCCCTGGATGAGATTTACGGCGGCGAGATCTACATCCCCGAGGTCTTTCCGGGCACCAACATCATCCAGCTGCCCACGGTCAAGACGCATGTCTTCACCACCATGACCGGCGCCATGAAAAACGCCTTTGGCGGCCTGTTGCACCGCTACCGCCACTGGACACACGCGAAGATCCACGAGACGCTCGTGGACCTGCTCCAGATACAGAAGGAGATACACACTGGCCTCTTCGCGGTCATGGACGGCACGTTCGCCGGCGATGGCCCCGGCCCGCGCGCCATGCGCATCCACACGAAGGACGTCATCCTTGCGTCAGCAGACCAGGTGGCGATTGACGCAGTGGCGGCGAAGATGATGGGATTCGACCCCATGACCATCCCGATGCTCAAGATCGCGCACGAGATGGGCCTGGGCGTTGCCGACCCGTCTGAGATCGAGTACTTGGGCGACGACGTGAAGGGCGTGAACTGGGGCTTCTCGCCGGGCGAGAACACGTTCGCCTCAAGGGGCCAGAAGCTCATCTACCACGGGCCGCTGAAGCCGCTCGAAAACATGCTGCTGCGGACGTGGGTCGCGCCGTGGTCCTACTTCGCTTCGAACATGTACCACAACGAATACTGGCTGCGCTTCGTGGGCCGGCGGCGTGTGCGCGAGGCGTTGAAGACGGAGTGGGGGAAGATGTTCGAGGGGTATTAGCTGACCAGTTAGAACCGGCAGTCAAAAAATGTGCCAGAGTTGCTGAAACAAGTTCAGCATGACATTTCTGGATGACCCGGCTTTGTATACATCCTCCTCTTCCAGTGGGAGAGGACTGAGGTGAGGGAGAAGTTACGAATTTATGACCCCTCACCCTGACCCTCTCCCGCAAGGGGAGAGGGGATGAAATTGGCAGGATGTAGACAAAGCCGGATGACCCCTAGTTTACGCCCCCTCCTGGGCCTGGCCGCCCTCGGTGCCTTCGGCGGGGCCGAACTCATTGTTCGACCACACTCCCAGGTCCCGCCCCTGGTGGACGTGCACGACAAACTCGTCGCGCTCAATCCCAACGGCGTCCACCAGGTCCTCATCAACTATCGTAATGAGGTCCTGGATGGCCTCCTGCGTCAGCCGCTCGTTAACTACAAGCGTCGCGTGGACCATGGTCGCCGTGTAATGCAGGTCGAGGCGGCCCACGGGGTTGCCGTCTTCCAGGATGGTGTAGCACTCGGAACTCGGAGTGCGGCACTCGCGTTCGAAATAGAAGGCTGCCATGGCTCGGCCCTCCCCTAGCCGGACACCCAAAGGTTACACGCCCTGCGGGTCCCTGGAATGGCGCGCCGAGCAACAACCCCGGCGTGGTGGCACACATAACTCACTATCTCAAAACCCCTCCCCGAGCGGGAGGAGGTTGGGGAGAGTGAGAGGCCTTATCTCACATGCCAGCCCCCAGGTCAACCAGGCGCGGCCCACGCTTCATTAGCGCACCTGGCCATCGCCGCGCACCACCCACTTGTAGCTCGTTATCTCCCGGAGGCCCATAGGCCCGCGGGCATGCAGTTTGTTCGTACTGATGGCCACCTCGGCGCCCAGGCCAAACTCACCACCGTCATTGAACCTGGTGGATGCGTTGTGGAACACCGTCGCGGAGTCAACTTCAGTCAGGAACCGCTCCGCGGCCGCTGCGTCCTCGGTGATGATCGCCTCCGAGTGGCCGGAACCGTAGCGGGCGATGTGTTCCAGCGCCTCTTCGAATGAGCTCACGACTTTGACCGAGGCGACGAGCGCCAAAAACTCTTGCCCAAAATCGTCCGGCGCGGCGGGTTTTATGACAGGGTTGTGTCCCCTATGAAGGGCGGAACTTCGACCCACACCCTGACCCTCTCCCTGGCAGGGAGAGGGTATCGAGGTGAGTATGCGCATTGACGCTTCATCGCACCGCATCTCTACCCCGGCGCGGGCGAAGCCGTCGGCAAGCGCTGGCAGGAACGCCTTCGCCACAGCTTTGTGAACGACCACCGTGTCCAGCGCGTTGCAGACCGTCGGGCGAGACACCTTGGCGTTGTGTACGACGCGCACTGCCTTATTAAGGTCCGCCGCCGCGTCCACATACGTGTGGCACACGCCGATGCCGCCGGTTATCGCAGGCATCCTGGCCTCACGCGCCACCATGCGCACCAGATCCGCACCGCCGCGGGGAATCATCAGGTCTATCTCGTCCTTCATCTGGAGCATCTCGCCCACCAGAGCGCGGTCGGTGGACGAAACGAACTGGATGGCCTCGGCTGGCAGCCCGGCAGACGCGACAGCGTCCCGCGCGATGCCGGCCAGGCACGAGTTGGAATGAAGCGATTCCCTGCCGCCCCGCAGGATGACGGCGTTGCCGGACTTTATGCACAGCGCGGCGATATCAACGGTCACGTTCGGGCGGCTCTCGTAAATCACGCCGATGACCCCGAGCGGCACGCGCCTGCGCTCGAGCCGCAGGCCGTTCGGCAGCAGCCGGTACTCGATGACCTCGCCCACCGGGTCCGGCTGCGCGGCAATGTCCCGGACCGCCTTCGCCATGCCTGCAATGCGCTCAGGGTTGAGCATCAACCGTTCGGCGAGATGTTCGTCGAGGCCATCTTTTTTCGCCGCGTCGAGGTCCCTGCGGTTGGCGGCGAGGACTTCGCCCTGCCGCTCCTCAAGCGCCGATGCGAGGGCGCTCAGAGCAGCGTTGCGGGCCGCGGTCGAAGAGGCCGCGAGCGCGCGGCACGCGTGCCGGGCGGCCTTCGCCTGGGCGTGGAGGGTTTCGACCGCAGATGACATGCCAGCAATGATAAAGGACACACTCGCAGACTCTGCCAGTGCATTATCTTGATGCAAACCGCGCCGTGGCGAAGCGCATCTCACTGGTGAAGGACGCATCAATGCACGACAGTATCTCCATCTCAAAGACCCAGCACGACATCGCACCAACCGGCCCCATGCCTGCCATCTTCCTGGCGCACGGCGCACCGTTCATCACCGGGCCGGACGGGCAGATGCGTTCGCTCGACTCCTTCGGGTTCACGGGCCACGACCCGGCCACGCCCACCAAGCCGCGCGGCCTGTCGGGCCTCTTCGCAGACCTGGCGAAGTGGGCGAAGGACCTGCCCCGGCCTAAGTCTGTCCTGATGCTCTCGGCGCACTGGGAGGCGCGGCCGCTCACGATAGGCGCCACAACCACCGTGCCGCTCGTGTACGACTTCTATGGCTTCCCGGAGCAGTTCTACGAGGTCGAGTACCCTGCGCCCGGCGCGCCTGAACTGGCGCAGCGGGTGCGTCAGCTCGTCGGCAAGACGCAGCCCGTCGCCGAGGCCCCGGACCGCGGACTCGACCACGGCGCGTACGTCCCGATGGCCGCCATGTACCCGGACTCTGACGTTCCTGTGTTGCAGGTGTCGCTGCCTACACAGGACCCCAGGGCGCTCTTTGACCTGGGCCGCATACTGGCCCTGTTGCGGCACGAGGGCGTGCTGATCGTGGGCAGCGGGTTCCTGACGCACAACCTGCGGACGATGGACCGCCGCCCGGACGCGCCGACGCCGTCATGGGCGGCAGAGTTCGACGCCTGGTCGGCGAACGTGCTGGGGCGGCAAGACGTGGACTCGCTGGTCACCTATCGCGAGAAAGCGCCGGGCGTGCGTTACGCCCTTCCCACGCACGAGCACTTCGTGCCGGCGATCGTCGCCCTGGGCGCAGCCGTCGAAGGCGGCGGAGCGACGACATTCCCGGTCACCGGGTTCGTCATGGGGTCGCTCACGAAGCGGTCAGCGCAGTTTGGGTAGAGAAACGACAGGCCCCGCCTCATGTCATCCTGAACTTGATTCAGGACCTGCACTCCAGGACCGGCCCTCACTCCCTACGCCAGGTCCGCGCCTTCTGCAGCAGGTGGCGTGCGATCGCCGCCTGCCGCCGCTCATCACGGGTGCGCTCTTTCGCCAGTTCGAGGAACCTGGATTCCAGTTCAGCTTCATACTTCCGATACGACGTACACGCTGCTTCTGCTTCCTTCTCTCTCGGTATCCCGATCCGGCCGCCGTGGCCCGTCCGCACAAGTATCTCTGCGAACTCAGCCCTTGCCGCATGGCCGAACTCGATAACCTCTCCCTTACTCCCTCCAAACCTTGCTGTCCCGGAGCGCAGGTCCCTTCCAGTGTCCATCATCGCTCGCCCAACCTGAACGGGGCCTGAAGGCAGGTCAAACTCCTCAAGGGCGGCGCGGTTGTGTACGAAGTCATCCGGGAACTGGTGCAGATCAATGTCCTCCATGGCGCCATCCCACAGTTCGTCTGCAATAGCTGAAGTGGACAAGTCTCCAGAGCGGCCTGTCCGTGAACGGTCCTGCTGAGCGATTATTTCTCGTTCCCGTGTCGTCTTAATGAGCGAGCGCAAGGTTCCATAAAGCTCGTTGCGCAGCCTGTCGCGCTCTGCCCTGTTGCCTATGCCCATCATCTCCAACACAGCGTCGTCGAGGTTCTGCCTCTCGCGCAGGTCGAACTCCTCGTAGAGAAACCTCGCCGAATCATGGTTCGATAGCTTTACGCAAGCGTTCACCAGTCGCGTAGCCAAGGCTTCGTTGACGAGGCGCGCGTCCGGGACTTGCATAGCGTCCACATCTTCGACCTCGGTCTTCAGGTCGCCTTCGATGCCAGCGGATCGGCCTGCGTGCTGCTTGAGGAGAGCGACAATGGACGAGTTGAGAATGGCCCACAGGACTCTAGCCTGAATAGGTTCCCGCGCCCACACGTCGTACAGGTTAGCGTTCGCTGGAAGCTGGTCGGCATTCCACGGCACGAGGTGGCGGTATTGTTGAGCCTTCGGCCAAAACATTTGCGCCCGTTCTGACTTTAGACGCAGCCTAAGGTCATACCAAGGCTGCGTCCGGGCACGCGCTTGGATTGTCGCTCCGGTGTTCCACCCCCGCTTCTCCGCGAACTCCACGTAACGGGCGAAGTGCGTGCCGCGCAGTTGGCCGCGCGGGACAGAGGCATTGATCACGTGCTTCGACACGTCTTTCGCGCTGACGATGGGCCGTTTAGCCTCCGTAAGCCTGTGGAACTCGGGTTCAAGGAACCGCGCCTCGACGAGGTGGTGCCCGTCCTCACCGTCCCGGATTATGCGTACGTTGCCAGTTTCGCTCTGGCTGATCCCCCATTTCGTCTTGAACTCGTCCGGGTTGGATGCTTTCTCTGTTTCCTCCTCGGTCACATCCCGGACGCAGTAGAACCTGTCCGCGCCTGTCGTGAAACCTCTACGGATTTCAGCCAGTTCAGACAGTAGTACAAGTCGTCCCTTTCCCATGCGCAGGAGGTCGAAGTAGACCTGCGGCGCCCTTATGTAACGGCCCCACTTGCCGGGCACGAGATCGCCCTGTGGCACAACCCGCATCCGCCAGTAATCGGTCTCGGTGTCCGAGTCGGTTTCTTCGATCAGCCCGCGGATGGCGTCCATGTCACCCTGGCGGGTCTTTTCGTCGTCAGTGCTGGGCTTGCCCTTGAGGACGTGCGAGTAGATTTCGGCAAGCGGTTTGCGCAGCTGCACGAACCGGACAAGGTTGGATGCGCGCCGGGGCTTGCGCTCTTCTCTCTGGAGGATGGTGACCATCGTGGTGACGCGTGCGTCTTCGAACCACTTCTCGACTTGCGATTCCATGACGGCTATGACCTTGAAGTTGTCTAGGAAGTATCGCTGGAGGTCTTCGCCGTACCCCGTGTCGAGCCACCCCACGCTTGTCACCAGCCCGATGTACCCGTCTTTCTTAAGGAAATTGGCCGCATGTGGAAAGAAGAACGCGTAGATGTCCGACCGGCCTGAAAGGGCAGCGCCGGCCTTTTTGGCGAGCGCCCGAAGCCGTGCCTTCTGTTTGTCGCCGATGTCCTCTTGCCGGATGTACGGCGGGTTGCCGACGATGGCATCCATTTCAGCGATGGTGATCTTCGTCGGAACAGGCCGTCCGTTCTGTCGGCCGACCGGGAGGATCGCCACGGGCTGCTTCGGATCTGTCAGGAAGAAGTCCTTCCTGAACACCCGCGGGTAGTTGGGTTCGGCGGTCAGGTAACGGACGGCGAGGTTGATGGTTGAGAGCTGCGCAGGGAATGCGGCGATGTCAATACCGCCGATTTCAGACAGCAGGGACTGGTGGTTGGCTGGCGTGCCCGCCTTTTCGTACAAGGTGCGTTTGCGGGCGTAGGCTCGCACAAGGAACGTTCCACCGCCGCATGCAGGGTCAAGTACTTGGGCGTCTGGCTTCCTGATGCAAAAGGCGTTGATGAGGTCCACGACTTCTACGGAAGTGAAGTACTGGCCGTAGCGCCGCCGTTCCGCAGGCCCGATCAGCGCCTGGTACATGGCGCCTATTACGTCGTAGTCAATCCGTGTAAGGTCGAATTGCTCTACATCCTCTACGACGACAGCCCATGCGTCTGTTGAGCCGGAGTGCAGGAACGGAAGCTCGCCGCCGGTCTCGTCATCGGTGGCAAAGATTGTCTCGTAGTCGTGAGATGCCTGAATGGCCTCTTTCAACTGTGACGAAAGTGCTTCACGATAAGCCACAGGCAAGGTCCCCTTGGGCGGTCTGCACAGCGGTGGAAGTTGCTGGAAATGGCGCCGGGTAACCTCGTAGAACACGAGGCGGTTCAACTGCACGTAGCAAGTGAGCCGGGCGGCGCGGCCGATGTTTGCTCTCAGAGCGTCCGACTGGTTGCTGACTTCCCACCCTTGATCGCGCATCCATGTGTCAATCCGTGACCGGAAACTGCTGTCCTTTGGGCGCAAGTCCGCGATTGCCGCTTCGGTGAGTGTGACCGGGGCGTCAAGGGCGGCTTCAAGGCGGCGGACAAACCGCCTGTCCAACGGCAGGTTTCTAATCGGCTTACCAGCGGCGAACCCGGCAAGATCATCAAGGAACCGCGTCCAAAAATCCCGGACCGCTTGCTTGACATCGGCCCTGTCGGTGTCCTCACTATTCCTGGTGTTTGGCGCGACGTCGCTGTATTCCTGTACCAGACGATCCATATAGGGCACGCCAGCCATATGTGTTTTGAATAGCAAGAACTCACGGACATTCCAGGTGAAGTAGTACTCGGAGCCGTGCCGGGATGCCTTCTCGAAAGCATCTTCCACGAGGAGGTGATCGTGTGGACTGGTCCCACCAGGACGGTCAGGCATCTTTACTTCGCCCGTCAGGAACTTCTTATTGCCACTTTTTAAAGACAACAGGAAGTCAATGCGCTTTCTTCCTCCTGCGACGTGCTCTTCGACCCGGGCGCGTTCGAAAGGCAACCCGGGCTTTTGGGAAAGCATTTCGTTGACCATGGAGGCAGCATCCGCCACGAATGTGCGTTCGTCGATGGGCAACGAATTCCTCGCAGCGACTTACACCGGGGAAAGGACTCGATAATTAGCGGACAGTCGGCCAATCTTACCCTTATCGTTCCAACAAGATGCCCTGCGCGTCGCCCCAACCTCATGAATCGTCCGTGAGATCCAGAAACAAGTTCAGGATGACATGTTAAGTGTTCGGTTTGCACCTCATCACACCAGCGCCATGTTGTTACGGTGGATGACTTCGGCCCGAATTCGTAGCCCAGGACGGCGCCAACGTCGCCAGCCCTCGTGCTTGTGACCGCCTCGATGTCAGCAAAGTCGTTGTTGCCACGCCCGGAGGCACTATCCGAACGCGCCGTCACCGCCCCTCGGGTACGGCGCGGAGCTTCAGCCCCAACGCCTCGACGACGCGGAGTATCGTGGCGAATTCCGGGTTACCCTCCGACGACAGCGCCTTGTAGAGGCTTTCACGGCCAAGCCCTGTTTTCCGGGCAACCTCGGTCATGCCCTTTGCGCGGGCTATGTCGCCCAGGGCAGCCGTCACCAGCGCAGGGTCGCCATCTTCCAGCGCCGCCTCCAGGTACGCGGCCATGTCCTTTCCGGTGTGCAGGTGCGCCGCCGCGTCCCAGCGTTTGGTCGTTGTCCTGGTCTTCACCGGTCCGTGCCTCCCTTCATACGTCCATTCCGCGGCGTCAAAGCGACTTGATCAATTCCAGAGCGGTCCTGATGTCTCTTGCTTGCGACGACTTGTCGCCGCCAGCCAGGAGGATGAAGAGCGACTTGCCTCGTGCTGCGTAATACACGCGGTAACCCGGCCCCCAGTCCACCCGCATCTCAGACACTCCTCCGCCCACTGGCCTTACGTTTCCGGAGTTCCCAAGTGAGAGACGCCGAATCCTCACAAGAATGCGTGCGCGTGCCGCAGGGTCCTTGAGGCCCTCGAACCAACGGACGAAGACTTCCGTCTGCCTGACTTCTGTCACCAGCTATTGTATGCCATGGGATACATCTAGTCCATCAGCGCGACGGTCGTACGGACCGTCCTTAGCTTCGTCCCCTCGCGGCGGGTGTGTGATTTGTGGCCCCAACCCAGATCCTCGGCTCGTGCTTGGCGTCCCACACGGAATGACACTCTCACACCAGCGCCATGTTGTTGCGGTGTATGACCTCGGGACCAAACTCGTAGCCCAGGACGGCGCCGACGTCGCCAGACTTCTTGCCTTTGATGGACGCCACTTCCTTGGCGCCGTAGTTGGCGAGGCCGCTGGCGATCATGCGGCCGTCCGGGCCCCGGACGACGATGAGGTCCCCGCGTTCGAACTTGCCGTCCACGCCTGTCACGCCCGCGGGCAGGAGGCTGCGCCCGCCTTCCAGCAACGCCTTTGCCGCTCCTGCGTCCACGTCCACCGCGCCCCGGCTGTCCGTCACGCCAGTCAGCAGCCACCGCTTGCGGCTTTCGACGCCCGTGGCCCTAGCGGCGAACCGCGTGCCAATTTCCTCGCCGCGACAGATGCGCGTGATGACCTGTTTCGTCTTGCCTGAGGCAATGACAACGTCTGCGCCAGACGCGGTCGCCAGCTTCGCTGCCTCGACCTTGCTCGCCATGCCTCCGCGGCCGCGGCCATCAAGCGGGCCGCGCGCCCTGCGTTCGATGTCAGCGGTGATCTCGTCCACGACCGGGATGACCAGCGCTTCCGGGTCCAGGTGGGGGTCGGCGGTGAACAGCCCCTCCATCTCGCCCAGCAGGACGAGGAGGTCTGCGTCCACGAGGTTGGCGACCATCGCCGAAAGGCGGTCGTTGTCGCCGTAGACCTCGCCCTCGATCTCCTCGACGGCCACGACGTCGTTCTCGTTGATGACGGGGACTGCACCTACCTGTAGGAGCGCGTGCAGGGCGCCCTGCACGTTCAGGTACCCGGCCCTGCGCTGCCCGGCACGGAGCTGGATGTCCCCGCGCGAGATGAGCGCCTGTGCGACGACGGTCCCGTGCTCTGCGAACATGCGCGCGTAAACGCCCATCAGTCGCGCCTGGCCCAGCGCGGCAAGGGTCTGCCGATACGACACGACTGCCCTGGCCTGCAGTCGCTCTTTGTGCGGCGTCTGCGCCAGGGCCTGCTTGCCCGCCGCCACCGCGCCGGACGTGACGACAACCACCTCGATTCCGCTGCGCCGGATGTCCGCCACCTGCCCGACCAGGCTTCGGATGACGTCCTCGTCCAGCGCGTCCCTGCCGCCGGTGAGCAAGTTCGTGCCGAACTTTAGGACGACGCGTTTGGGCGCCGCCCAAGAGCGTGGCTTGTTGGTGGCATTGTCAGTCTGCCGGCGGGTGTGTTGTGTCATGGGAGAAACAAGTTACCGCGTGAGTGCGCTAGCGGAATCTCGGCGATCATTCCCCGAAATGATGTATGAAGTTCACTCCCTCTCCCTTGAGGGGAGGGCATGGGGTAAGGGGTGCATGAGGATAAATACGAGATCAGACTTCTCCCTCACCCTGACCCTCTCCCGCTGGGAGAGGGGGCATGGGCAGAAAACCCAATTATGGCATTTGGCGCGGCGCGGACAGCCCAGTTGCGCCCACGCTCCCCAGGGTGTAGAAACTCCCGCTGAGTTCAAGGGGCTGTCGGCGTCGACCCACACCCACGCCCTCTCCCTGGAAGGGAGAGGGGGCATGGACAGAAAACCCAATTATGGCATTTGGCGCGACACGGACAGCCCAGTTGCGCCTCAACCCTACAAGGTGTAGAACTCCCGCTGAGTTCAAGGGGCTGTCAGCGTCGACCCACACCCACACCCTCTCCCTTGAAGGGAGAGAGGACGCGCGCCATGGGGGCACTCAATGACCACATCATCGTCTATCCGACAGAAATACGAAAAGCTCCACCCGAAGTCGAAAGTGCTCTCGCAGCAGGCAAAGGACCTCTTCCCTGAAGGCGTCACACACGTCTCCCGCAAGTACGGGCCGTACCCGGTCTACATGGTCCGCGGACAGGGCCCGCGCAAGTGGGACGTGGACGGCAACGAATATATTGACTTCCGCACGGGACACGGCTCGATGATCCTGGGCCAGGCGCACCCGGCAGTGGTCAAGGCCGTCCAGGACCAGATGGCGAAGGGCACTCACCTCTCGTCGGGCACGGAACACGAGGTCAGGTGGGCGCAGGCGGTCAAACGCCTGGTCCCATCTGTGCAGAAGATGCGCTTCGTCTCCTCGGGCACGGAGGCCAACATGATGGCCTTCCGCATCGCCCGCCGCTTCACAGGCAAGGAGAAGGTCGTCAAGTTCAAGGGCGCCTTCCACGGCTGGTCGGACGACGAGTATGTGACCGACCCCGACACGGACCGCAGGTACGGCATCCCAAAGGGCACGAGCGATTCCATGGTGCTCGTCGAGGCCCACAACCTGGAGGCGCTTGAGAAGACGCTTGCCAGCCGCAAGGACATCGGCGCGGTCATCTGGCAGGGCAACGACGTGGCCCGGCCCGAATATGTTAAGGGCGTCGAGCAACTCTGCCGCAAGCACGGCGTGCTGTTCATCATTGATGAAGTTGTCAGCGGTTTCCGCTGGTCGAAGTCAGGCGCGCAGGGCCACTACGGCGTGAAACCGGACCTGAGCACATTCGCCAAGATCCTTGCGGGCGGCCTGCCCGGGGGCCTCGTCGCGGGCCGGGCGGACATTTTGGACATGATCGGCGAGAACGGCGTCCGCCACCCTGGCACGTTCAACGCCAACCCGCTCTCTGCGGCGGCCGGTTCGACCGCGCTCGGCCTGGTCGAAAAGGAGCCCATCGGGGAGACAGCCGAAAAGCAGGCCAAGCGGCTGCGGGCCGGCATCAACCACGTGCTGAAGCAGATGGAAATTCCCGGCGGCGCATACGGCATGTCGTCCATCGTCATGGTCAGCCTGGGCGCAGACGTGGACCCGGACGACCCTTACGCCGTGCCCGCGGGCACCGAGCAGGGCGGCAGGCCGGTTGGCAACGCGACGATTGATGAGCTGCAGCTTGCCATCATCAACGAGGGGTTGTGGACGCACCCGCAGTCCATGATCCTGTCCGCCACGCACACGGACAAGGACATTGACCAGACGGTGGAACGCTACGCCGCGGGACTGCGCGATCTCCGGAAGGCGGGGACGATATAGGCTGCGCGAACATGTCATTCTGAGCAACCCCGAGCGCAGCGGCGGGTGCTCAGTATCTAGCTCTGACTACGGCGCGCCGCTCGGATTGAGCTAGATTCCGGCGCCCGCTCTGACCGATCGCCGGAATGACACTACAGGCGGCGCACATGGAGACAGAGCCCTCGTGCCACCGCAGCTTGGCCCAACTCTCAAAGTCGGGGACATCACAATCACCGGACTCTCCGACGGCGTTATGCCGTGCGACCAGCAGGCGCTCTTCCCTGAGACGCCGCTATCGCTCTGGGAGCAGTACCACACGCGCTTCCCGCAGTGCTTCATTGACATAGAGCGCGACGGCAAGAAGCACAACTGGTTCAATACGAACATCGGCGTCTTCGCCATCCGCTCCGGCGGCAAAACAGTCATCTGCGACACCGGCCTTGGCCCCGAGGCGCAGATGTTCGGCTTTGACGGCAAGAAGGAGCTCCTCGCCGACATGAAGGCGCAGGGCGTCAGCCCGGACAGCGTGGACACCGTCTTCCTGACGCACCTGCATGGCGACCACGTCGGCTGGAACCTTCTGCGGGAGAGCACCAAGTTCAGGCCAATGTTCCAGAGGGCGAAGTATGCCTTCGGCAAGGCGGACTGGGAGCACTTCACAAAACCCGACATCCTGGCCGGGCGTGCCGGGCCTACGATGCAGCGCTCCGTGCTGCCACTGTCGGAGCTGGGCAGGCTCGACCTGCTCACAGGCGAGCGCGAGCTTGCGCCGGGCGTGACGGCCTTCCCGACACCTGGCCACACGCCGGGCCATATGAGCCTCCTCATCGCCTCACAGAATGAACGTGCCGTCGTGCTGGGAGACCTCATCGGGTCGCCCATGCAGGTCACGGAGACGGACCAGCCCTACTCGCCGGACACGGACGGGCCGATGGGCCGCGCCACGCGCAAGCGCGTGATAGACATGGCGGAGCGGGACGGCATGTACGTGCTGGCGAGCCACCTGCCGAGGCCCGGCTGGGGCAGGCTTGTCCGCTTCCAGGGCCGGCGCTATTGGCAGGCGCTCTAACTTTGTCGCCCTGAGCGAAGTCGAGGGGCCCCGTTTCTCGCTGTCGGTCAGCAGAGCAAAGGTCCAGAATGCGTCGAGCAGGGTCTAGCCAAGGCCTATCCGACCCACGCCTTCAATACTCGCAGCGCCCGCAATGTCACCCACTTGTTTGGCGCTCCGACCTTGCCGGGGTTGAAGCCAACCGGGCTGCGCGGCGCGTAGTCGCGCGCCCAGCGCCCCTGTTCGTCTTGCTTTGCAAGCATGGCCTCGACGGCGTGGGCCGCGCGTTTGTCGCCCACTTTCCCTACAAGTGCCAGGCCTTCGAGCACCGTCAGGTAGTCGGTCACGTAAAAGACAGGGAAGCCGAACTTCTGCCAGTTGGAGCTAGGGTTGGTCGCTGTGGGGTAGTCGGCAACCGCAGGGTCACGGCTCAAAAGGAACTCGACGGTCTGACCAAGCGCCTTTTCGACCTGCTCAGAGCGCCGAGACTCTGGCACGGCAGCAAGGCCCAGCAGCACCTTCGCCGCGCCCCAACCACACGGCAGCCCTTTGTTCGCCATGCACTGGAAACCGGGCCCCGTGGTGCCGGAAGAGTAAAAGCGCGGCTGGAGGAGAGGCCCTTTCGCGGCAGTGACCTTGTCTCCTTTCGGCAGGACACCATCGCCGGTGACCATGCGCGCCACACCCTCGACCGCTTTCATCAGGGCCGGTCCACCACTAGAGCCAAGGGCTGCCAGGGAGGCGGCCATGTTTCCCCCAAGGCAGTGGATATAGCCTGATTGAGAGGCGTTATAGCTGCTGAAGACGCCAGAGGGCGCGAAGCCGGTATCGAGGATGCTCTCGCAAGCCACTTGGACCCGCTCATCACCTGGGTCAGCCCCAAGCTGCCAGAGCGATATCAGCGACCAGTAGGTGCCGGTGTACTTTTGGCCGTACGGTTTGTCTCCCCACGTGCCGTCGGGCCTTTGCCGGGCAAGGATTTCCGCCACCGGCCCGGTCTTCATGACGGCGCGGCGGGCGGCCACTGCCTCCTTGCTGTCCGCAGGCTCGCCAAGCAGCTCCGTCAGCGCAAAGTAGCGCACGCCTGGGCAGGAGTCGTCCTGCTCCAGAAGCCAGGGCAGCGCGTTTGCACCCAGGCCCTTCGTCCACGATGGTGCGACAGCCGGCATGTCAGACCTCCCTCCACATAATTCTGGACCCCGGTGGAGCCGGGGACATGGACCTGATGCACGGTTGACGCCGCATCGCCGCGGCTGAGGTATATGACGGCCCGAAAGAGATCCTTCGGGCTTCCAGCCCTCAGGATGACATGAGCACCAAGCTATAATCCGCCGTCTGTTGCGTCCATACCCTCCTGTATGAAAGGCGTGAACTGGGCCATGCTCTACCGCCACCTCGGCAACTCCGGCCTCGAAGTCAGCGAAATAGGCATCGGCACGAATAACTTCGGCGGCAGGATGGACTACCGCCAGACCCAGGCCGTCGTCCACGCCGCACTCGACGAAGGAATAAACCTACTGGACACAGCAGACATCTACTCCGCGGGCGTCTCCGAGCGATACATAGGCCGCGCGCTTGCAGGCGGCACGCGCCATAAGGCCCTTATCGCCACCAAGTTCGGCATGAAATGGGCGGATGGCCCCCACGGCCAGGGCGGGTCCAGGCAGCGCATTATCGAGGCAGTCAACGGCAGCCTGGAGCGGCTCCAGACCGACTACATAGACCTCTACCAGATACACCGCTGGGACCCGGTGACGCCCATCGAAGAGACGCTGCGTGCGCTTGACAGCCTGGTACGCGACGGCAAGGTGCGTTACCTGGGCTGCTCCAACTTCGCCGCCTGGCAGGTGGCAGAGTCGGCTTGGACGGCCCGCACCTGCAGCCTGACGCCGTTCGTCAGTGCGCAGCCGGAGTATTCGCTCATCCAGCGCGCCCCGGAGGCGGAGCTGTTGCCGGCGTGCGAGAAGTACGGCCTCGGCGTGCTGCCGTACTTCCCGCTGGCGTCCGGCGTCCTGACCGGCAAGTACATGCGGGGCACGCCGCCACCGCCAGGCACGCGACTGGGCCGGGGCACCGCGCAGGCGGCGCAGAGGTGGCTCTCGGACCGCAATTTCGAGGTGGTCGAGAGGTTGACGAAGTTCGCAGACAGCCGGGGCCACACGGTGCACGAGCTTGCCTTCGCCTGGCTGCTCGGGCGCAAGGTGGTCAGTTCGGTGATAGCGGGCGCCAGCACGCCGGAGCAGGTGTCCCAGAACGCCAAGGCCGCCGACTGGCGCATGACCGTAGACGACATGAAGGCGCTCGATGAGGCGGTGATGTGATGACGATGGCCGTGAGGATAATAGGCCGTTCGCCTATTAAGCGGCTCACAATTGCTGTTGTAGTGGTGGCTGCACTTGGTGCCTGCCAAGGACCACCGGGCCCTCCTGGACCTCAAGGCCCGGGAGGATCTGTTGGCCCTCAAGGACCTCAGGGGGTGGCAGGTCCTCAAGGCCCTCAGGGGGTGGCAGGTCCTCAAGGCCCAACGGGTTCAACCGGCGCGCAGGGGCCATCAGGGCCGACTGGGCTTCAAGGGCCTGAGGGCCCGCGAGGCTTCCAAGGCAATACAGGTCCCACAGGCCCGCAGGGTCCCCAAGGCGAGCCACCGGCCAATATATCAGCACATCTCTCACGCCTGCGTGATGCGATCGTTTATGTAGAAGCTGGATTTGCCACAGGTTCAGGAGTAAGGATTTCCCAAACTGAAATACTTACCGCACAACATGTAGTCGGTTCCGCATCTGGCGCCAACGTTTCCATCAAAGGTGTTGGGCAGGTTTTTGCGATCGTACGTGGATATGATCAGCTGCGCGACATCGCACTGCTGACATTCCAACCAGCCACTGGGGGCACTTGGATCTCACTTCCAACCAGCGATGTCGTGGGCTCTGGAGCAGACCAGAGACTCGTAGAAACTTTGGGAGCAGAGACCGCTGTGCTCGCGTACAACCCCGACATATCAACTACTACACCGATTGCTACGTTTGGGCGCTTAGGGGTCTTGTGGAACGTAGTTCCAGGAGAGATATTGACCGGCCAAATGGACGCGGCGGCTGCGCCTGGCATGAGTGGTGGCGGAGTATTCAATAGCTACGGTGACCTTATGGGCATCTTGCAGCAGCGTGATCCCAATTTCGACGGAAATACGCGTTATCTTTCAGTGCGAGAAATCCGCGAAGTAATCGCTGATCTACGCGCTGGGACGAAGCGGTAGGCAATCAGAGTAGTCCCAGTGAATGCGCTGAGCATGCTTTGCCCCACATCCTCGCCATAGACCAGGGCACCACGTCCACGCGCGCGGTCGTGTTCGACTCGCAGGACGCGCGGCCCATCGCCGCGGCGCAGGCCGAACTGGTGCAACGCTTCCCACGGCCGGGGTGGGTCGAGCACGACCCGGAGGAGATTTTTCAGGCCGCCGTCTCGGTGAGCCGCGAGGCCATCGAGAAGGCCCACCTGCGCGCACGCGACATCGCGTGCTTGGGCATCGCCAACCAGCGTGAGACGGCGGTCTTGTGGGAGCGGGAGACAGGCCGGCCCATCGCCAATGCCATCGTCTGGCAGTGCAGGCGTACCGCGGCCATGTGCCGCCGGTTGGAGGCGCAGGGCCACGCGGCAGACATCCGCACCCGCACCGGTCTCGTACTGGACCCCTACTTCTCGGCGACGAAGCTGCGCTGGCTGCTCGACGGCGGGCCGTCAGACTGGCCTGACAGGGTGCGCGGCAGGTCTGAGCTGCAGCGGCGCGCCGAGGCGGGCGAGCTGTGCTTTGGCACTGTGGACTCGTGGCTGCTCTTCAGGCTGACGATGGGGACCCCTCACCCTGACCCTCTCCCTCAAGGGGAGAGGGGACGCTGGAATGGAGAGGGGGCCCCTCGACTGCTGCGCCCTGCGGGCGCATCCGCTCGGGGCGACACGGCAGTCCACGCCACGGACGTCACGAACGCATCCCGCACGATGCTGCTTAACATCCACGACCTGCAGTGGGACCCGGCTCTGCTTTCGCTCTTTGACATCCCGGAGGCCGTCCTGCCCGAAGTGAGGCCGTCCGCAGGTGACTTCGGCGTGGTGTCGCCTGACGTGCTGGGGGCGGAGATACCGATAACAGGGGTCGCAGGTGACCAGCACGCCGCGCTCTACGGGCAGGCCTGCTTCGAGCCGGGCATGACGAAGTGCACCTACGGCACCGGCGCGTTCGTGCTGAGCGTGACGGGGAGCAGGCCGGCGATGCCCCCTCCCTCGACCCGGTCGGCGCGGGGGCGCCCAACTGCCCCTAACCGGGGGAAGAAGGGAGACCCGCGGTCCGCAGAGCTGCGTGTCCCCTCCCCCTCGACGGTGGAGGGCCAGAGCCTGCCCCGAGCGGAAGCCGGGGGAGAGGGTGACCGCAGCTGGGGCAGCCACGGCCTGCTCGCCACGCTCGGGTGGCAGGCAGGGTCGAAGCGGGCCTATGCCCTGGAAGGCAGCGTGTTCGTTGCCGGCGCTAGCGTGCAGTGGCTGAGAGACGGCCTGGGCATCATCCGCGACGCCGCCGAGGCCGGGCGGCTGGCAGAGTCGCTTGATGGCAACGACGGTGTCTACTTTGTGCCCGCGTTCGTGGGCCTCGGCGCGCCACACTGGGACGCCGGCGCGCGCGGCACCATCACGGGCCTGACGCGCGGCGCCGGGCGCGCGCATATTGCCCGTGCCGCACTTGAAGCGACGGCATACCAGGTGCGGGACGTAGTAGCTGCGATGGACGAGTCGGCCCGTCGCTCAGCGCCGTCGCAGCCGGTCCGTGCCGACGGCGGGCAGACGGCGAGCGAGTTCCTGATGCAGTTCCAGGCAGACATCCTGGGCCGCCCCGTCGAGGTGTCTGCGGAGCCGGAAGCCAGCGCGCTCGGAGTGGCATTCCTGGCAGGCCGCGGCGCAGGCATCTGGCAGAGCGAGCGCGAGGTGGCATCGCTGTGGCAGTCGTCGCGTCGCTACGAGCCGCAGATGTCCGAAGGGCGGCGGCTATCGCTCCTGGCAGGGTGGAACGACGCGCTGCGTCGCGCCAGGCTCATGTCGCACTGAGAAGCCCTCACCCGCACCCTCTCCCAGTGGGAGAGGGCTTCTTACTGCCTGAGCTTGTCGAAGGCGTAGAGGCCTTGCAAGATTGCCCTTGCTGACGCCGACCCAGGCCCTTTCCCGCTACACAGGATACGAGGATGACATGGTCGAGTCCCGGCAATTTGAACCATGCGTATTTGAGAGAGAGTTGGGGTGAAGGCACATCCGTAAGTGGAGGCGCAGCACGAAGACAGGGCCAGTTAGTCACGGGGCAGACGGCGGGGGCGCGTGTGGCCTCCTGGGAGGCCTGGTAAGGACCATCGCCACTGCGCCAAGGAGCATCAGGCCGACTCCCGCCCACCAGATGTTGTTGTAGGAGCCGGTCGCGTCATACACATACCCTGCCAGGGGCCCGCCGACCCCGCCGACCACGAGCATCACCGGCGTGGCGACGCCCCGGATGCTGCCCAGGTGCGCACGGCCGAAATACTCGGCCCACATGAAGTTCTGCAGGAACATCATCCCGCCGATTCCGAGGCCGAACACCGCCATCGAAAGGGCCATGACCGGCGTGTTGTTGGCGTAGATCGTCAGCACGCTTGCTGCGGCGAGCAGGCCGAACCCAACGCCCCCAAGCCGCCGCGACGGCAGCTTCCCGACGAGCATCCCCATAGTGAACGTGCTGATGCCGGCGCACACGGCGTCGAACGCGGTCGCAAACGACACGAGCCGTGCGCTCAGGCCGCGGTCCAGGAACGACGGTATGCGGTGCACGCCTAGTATCCCTGTCGCCAGCATCACCATGCTGAAGATCGCCACCAGTCGCCAGAATGCAAACGACCGCACCGCCTCACGCGCCGTCCACGAGTGCTCTTCCGGCACATCAGGACGCGGCCCGCTCGCTGCACTCGGCAGCGCCTGTGCGCCGTCTGGGAGCAGGCCCATGTCCTCGGGCTGCCTCCGCACGAAGATCAGGCCAAGTGGAGCGACGACCCCGGCGCCGATGATCCCCAGGGCTACAAATGCGCCGCGCCAGCCCCACAGGTCTATGAAGACCTGGGTCAGAGGCACAAATATCAGTGCGCCAATGGGGATCCCCAGCGACATGAAGGAGACGGCCTTGCCCCGCTTCCTAACGAACCACTTCATAACGGGGACCGATGTCATCATGGCGCCGGGGCCGCTCATGCCTGCGAGCCCCATCGCTGCGAACAGCGCCACGAGCTGCCATGCGGAGTCCGAGTACCCCAGCGCCACTATCGCCCCGCCTGTGACGAGCGTCGCCATCGGCAGCATCAGCTGCGCGCCGTAGCGGTCGAGCAGCCTGCCCGTCAGTGGGCTCGTGGCCGATGTGGCAAACTGCCTCGCCGTTTGCGCCCAGCCGAACGTGGCGCGCCCGATGCCAAGTTCGTCACCCATAGGCTTGACGAACAGGCCGAAGTTCAGCGTGACCATCGCCATGTTGGCCGCGCTCGCCACCGCCATGACGCCGACGATGACCCAGCCGTAGAAGAATTTCGTCGGAGCAGGGCGGGCCGCGCTCAATTACAAAGCGCTCTGCGCGCTCGTACAATCCGGGCGCAACGGGAGTGCGAAATGTGCCAGCCGTGGGCCTGTGGCATCGGACGATATTACGCTCCCCTCGGTTACCGGGCCCGTTCCAGCCCGACAGCACGTCCGGAGGCAGCAGGTGTCAGTTACTTCACTAGATGGCATCCACTTCATGCTCCCCACGCCGTTCCTGGAGGACGGAGTGGTGGACCCAGCTCCGTACCGCAAGCTGGTCAACTGCGCCGCGCTCGCGGGCTGCCGCGGCGTCGTCTGTCTCGGCGTCATGGGCGAAGCGCACAGGCTTACAGACGATGAACGCAGGGAGGTCCTGGGCGCGGTCATCAGGGCTGCGGAGCAGGCGGGCAATGGCAGGAAGGGAGCAGCCCGGCGTCTATCTGTAACCGTGGGTATATCGTCAGAGAGCAACCGGGTGGCCGCCTTGCGGGCCAAAGAGGCAGTAGCAGCAGGGGCCACGGCTGTGATGGCCGCGCCCGCCCGGCTTGCCAAGCCCAACCCGCAGTCCACATTCGGCTACTACGCTGCCATCGCTGAGGCTACGGACCTGCCGCTTGTCGTGCAAGACCTGCCAGAGCAGACCGGCGTACACATGGACCCGCAGTTCATCGCGAAGCTCAACGCCGAGCTGCCCACTGCGAAGTACCTGAAGCTTGAGGACCCACCGACTCCTCCAAAGGTGTCCCGCGTCCTTGCGGCCACGGGCAAGAAGATGGGCGTGTTCGGTGGCCTGGGCGGCGCGTTCCTGTTCGAGGAGCTCCGGCGCGGCGCCGTGGGCACGATGACCGGCTTCGCCTACCCGGAGGTGCTGGTCGCCGTACAGCGCAGGCTAGCGGAAGGCGATACGGAAAGCGCACGTGACGTCTTCTACAGGTGGCTGCCGCTCATCAGGTATGAAAACCAGGCCGGTATCGGCCTGTCTATCCGCAAGCACATCATGGCCAAACGCGGCCTGCTTGACGGCGCAGCGGTCCGCACCCCAACGCCGGCCATTGACGACGCCACACGAAATGAACTGGATGACATACTGGCGCACATGGACCCCGGCGTGTCGTCTCTATGACATTCGGGTCCGAGCTTCTCCCTCACCCCGGCCTTCGCCGGGGCAGGCTCCGGCCCTCTCCCAGCGGGAGAGCGATTTTGGGACAGTCACTTAGTAGCGCGTAGCCCCGCGCCCCTACTAAGGCACTCGAGGCGCGACAATAGGTACGTGCGGGTGAGCGCAGTCATCGCTGGTGACCCACGCCCCGCCGTGAGTGGAAACGTTGCAACAGGCTGCGGCGTCTGGACCAAACAGGACCACCTTCTGTCCCCACTGCGGCACAAGGAACGTTGAGGGCGACTATTCCTGCGCCCGCTGCGGCGAGCGTTTGTACCGGCCAGACCCGGACAGCCCGCCGCCGATGGGCCTTATCTCATGCCAGAAGTGCGAATCACCGAACGTGGCCCGGGCAAGTTACTGCGTCAACTGTGGCGCCACGCTTGAGACGCCGGTCCGGGTTTCTCCAGCAGCTGCGCGAACACCGATTGCCACCTCTCCCCGGCCTCGCGTCGAACCTGCCAACACAGGCCGCAGCTCTACGCAGCAGGCCCCCCGGCGTACCGAGCCACGGCAGCCGCCTGCCCGCCCCGCGCAGCAGAATGTCCAGACTGGTGAGGCAAACAACTCCGGGCAGCCTAATGCGGTGCTCCCTCAGTCCCTCAAGAGCTTCAACTGGGCGGCCTTCCTGCTGGGCCCAGTGTGGGGCCTCGGAAACGGCGTCCCCCTCGCCATCCTGATCGGCGTCGCAGGATTGGCAGTGCTGTTGTTGACGCGCTCAGCCCTTTGGGCCGGCGGACTTTCGTTCATTGCCGCGGAGATCTTGATTGGCTTCAAGGCCAACGAGTGGGCGTGGCGTGCGCGCCGTTGGCACAGCATGGAGCAGTTCAAGCGCGTTCAGCAGGCGTGGCTGCTGTGGGCGGTGGTGATCACCGTCATAGTGTCCATAGTGCTCGCGCTCTTCTACCGTCAGTCAGCGACTTAGGCGGCAATTCACGACCCCGTTGCCCTGGCGTCCCCAGAGCGTCCGCCACAGCATCGCCTGTCAGGTTCGCAGCCATCGCCGCCAGGCCCAGGGCCACCCCTGGCCAGACCACCGTCCATGGCGACGCGTACATGTAGACTTGCGCGTCCCGCCCAAGCAATGCGCCAAGAGACGGCTGCGGGCCCGCGCCCAGGAAGCTGAGTGCAGCCTCGGCCAGCAAGGCGCCACCGAACTGCGTGGACACCACGATAGCGAGCGGCGCAGCCGCGTTCGGCAGCACGTGCCGTAGGAGTGTCGAAGCGGGGCTCGCACCTGTCGCACGGGCCGCTTCGACGTATCCCGAGGCCTTGACCGTTAGAGCAGACGCCCGGGCAGTCCTCGCTGCGACTGGTGCAAACGCGAGCGACAACGCGGCGATTGCGCCAACCCTTGTAGGCCCGGCGGCCGCCACGACCGCAAGCGCCAGGACAATGAGCGGCAATGCCATCAGGCCGTCCAGCACGCGCTGGACTGCGACGTCAAACCAGCCTCCCGCGTACCCGCTCGCCAGGCCCAGCGCTCCTCCGCCAACGCCCGCGAGCAAAGTTACCGATGCCGCCACAGATATCGACCCCAGCAGCGCCGATGCGACTCGCGCGCTGAGGTCCCTGCCCAGGTGGTCCGCGCCGAGGATATGGCCCGCGCCAGGCCCAATTAGCCTCGCTGCCAGGTCCTGCAAGGCCGGGTCAGGCCCGGCGACAGCGACGGTCACAGCCGCACCAAGCAGGACGGCGAACAGCGCTAACCCGGCCTTGCCGGGTGCGGACGCGGCCGCGCGCTGCGCGGTTGCCATCAGTACGTTCATGCCAGCCGCACCCTGGGGTCAAGCCTTGCATAGGCCACGTCTGCCACCAGGTTCACGGTCAGGGCGGCGCCGCCGAACATGAGGGTTGCGAACTGCACCAACGGGTAGTCGCGCTCGAGCACCCCGGCTGCAACGGCCCGTCCTATGCCGGGTAGCCCGAACAGTTGCTCGATGACGACTGACCCCCCAAGGAGGTAGACGGCCTCGGCCCCAAGTACTGTCAGCGCTGGTAATGAAGCCGAACGGAAAGCGTGGCGCCAGAGCACGGCTCGCTCGCTCAAGCCGCGCGCCCGGGCGGCGCGCACGAAGTCCTGGGCCAACGCGTCGACAGTAGACACGCGTACCACCCTCGCCACAAGCGCGGCAGGCCTTATCGAAAGCACTAACGCGGCGGCGCCAAGGGTCCTCAGGTTGGCGGCCGGGTGGTCAAACAGCGGCACGAAACTCGATGCAATGAATATCCCTGTCCACGATGCCACCGCAATGATGAGCAGGAGCCCGACCCAGAACGCGGGCGCAGACAGGCTGACAAGCGCCAGGGCCCGCGCAGCTACGTCCGCGGCACGGCCTCTCTGTGCCGCAGCCAGGCCTCCAAGCCCCAGCCCGAGCGCTGCGACAAGCGCAAGGGTCAGCAGGACAAGCTCGGCAGTCACCCACAGGCGCGGGACGATTTCGTCTAGCACCGGCAGCCCGGTAGCGGCCGACCGCCCCGCGTCCAGGCGGGCGATGTCTGCGGCCCACGCTGCGTACTGGACCGGCCACGCCCTATCGAGGCCCAGCTCGCGCCTCTTGGCGCCCAGCTGCTCCACATTGAGCGCGCCTTCGCCGGGCGCACGTGCCAGGGCTGCCACTGCCGCATCGCCGGGCGCCATGCGCAGGATGATGAAGACCACCACGCTTAGCAGCCACATCGCGAGGAGAGATAGCAGTGCCCGGCGGGCGATGTATGAGGTCAACTGAGGTCGCTATCCGGCACCATTCGCACTTTCCTCTCCCTGCGGGAGAGGACTGAGGTGAGGGAGAAGCTGCGAGTTTACGACCCCTCACCCCCGGACCAAGTCCGGGGCAGGCTCTGACCTTCTCGCAGGACGGGACGCGTGAGTGGACGCGTCAGGGACGTCGAAGGGTACCAGCCCCCTGACGTCGATATGGTCCCGGTGGACGAACAACCCGGCGTGCAACCGGTCAGGGCCTGTCCGAGTATGTAGCTGAACTGTACGGCAGTGCCTTCGGCCAACTCCCGGCCGGCGAGAGCGCCCGTCCGTCCGTTCATTCACCCGCCGTACTGATCAAGCGAGACACAAGGGCGGCCTGAGCTTCGACGGTGGAAGCCTCATAGAATTCGGCGAAGGGGACTTTGACCTTGAACCTGTGTTCGACCCGGCCAAGTAGCCGCGAGGCCTTCAGGGAGTCGCCGCCCAGGTCGAGGAACTCATCTCGCAGCCCTATAGAGCGCGTGCTGAGCACCTCGGTCCAAAGCAGGGGCCAGACCACCATGAGGCAATAGCTGTGGGTCCCCCCCGCTCCTGCGCGAGTCCCCTAACCCGAGTGGGCGATGCCCCCTAGGCGACTTCCTGTCGCTTTGTTTAGCTGATTATGGCGAACTGGCCCCGTCATCTGTGTGGACTTTGCCGGTGGTCCTGCTCCTTAGAGGTGTCCAGGAGGCTTTTCATGTCTGGTAGCAAGCGTTGGTGGCCCTATGTGGGTGGCGCGGCGTTGACCGCGGTGCTGGTGGCCGTTTCAGCAGTCGGCATCGCCGCGGCTGGCTCAATCGGCTCGGTGCGGGACGCCCACCTCTACGTGAAGTCTCTTGACGGCGCAGTCCAGGGAGTTCAATCCGCCTGGTCTCAGGCCGTGTATGCCGATTCCCTGGCGGCATCAGGGCTTGCCGACGCGGCTCAGGGTCAGTTCGAACAGGCACGGCAAAGCTTGTTGGGACACGCCGCTGTACTGTCTGCTGCCGGCATCGAGGAGGTCGATGCGGCCACTGCGGCACTGGGAGCAGGTTTTGCAGCGCTCGAGGGGTCGTTCAAGGGCACCGTCAGCCTGGCAAATGCCGGGGGAACGGCGCTGGCTGCTGCCAACCACACCGGTAACACCCTGGCGGTTTCCACAAGCATGACCCCCGTGTTCGTTGGGCTGGACGCCATGAGCAGCGTCGCACACGCGGAGATAGTCAACGGCCTCAAGTCGGGCGCAGCGACGCTGCGCTGGGTCTCCATTGCCGGGGTGTCCGCAGGCGGCGTCGCGCTCATCGTGCTCGTGCTGGCAGCCGCCATCTGGTCCCGCCGCGCTGCTTCATCCCAAGAATCCACCCCGGCCAGTGACGAAAGGTCGAGGCTACGGACAGCCGCCTAAATTTCCGCGCGTACTTGCGCTCCGGATTGGACCGGAGGCCCGCATAAGCTCGTACTGTGTGTCTGTAGCATTTTCAGGCGCCAGCCGAGTGCCGCACTACGCTGAATCGTCGCGATGCCCCGGCTGGCTGCGCCCGCCATCAGCCTCAGTTCACGGCTCATGGAGCCGGGCGGCTATACGACGCCTTTTGTCATTGCGGCTTACTTAGCGTCGTCCCTGATCTACTGGTTAGGGTTGCGGCGGCTTGAGTTACAGGTGGGCAGAGAAGGGGCCGCGCAGGCCCAGGTCCAACCCATGCCGGCCTCCGCACCGGCCACCTGGTCGTAGATAGACCTCTCCAAAGTATGACCGGCATAGAAGCACTTCGGCATCATTTACTCGTCCGCGGCCAGGCCCGTCTGCGCGAGGACAACCGGTGTACGATGGCTTCTCTCTGACCGGTGCTCGTAGAGGGGCGTCATCTGGTCAGGGCAAGTTGGTCACACAGGAGGTAGTTACCTTGTCTCAGTTCAGCTTCGCGGTGCCGATACTCCCTGGGAAGACCGACGCCTGGGGTCGGGCCGTTGCGGAGATAAAGGGGCCGCGCTGGGTCGCCTACAAAGAGTCCAGAAAGAAGCTCGGCATCAAGCGCGAGCACGTGTCTCTGCAGCACACGCCACAAGGCGACATGGCCGTCGTGCATATGGAAGCGAAGGACCCTGCCAGTGTGATGCCAGCGATGCTTGCCGGAGTTTCGGAATTCGACACCTGGTTTCTCGATGCAGTACTGCGCGCTGTCCACGGCCTCGACCCTAAGGCGCCGCCACCACCGCCGACTGAGGTATTCCTCGACTTCAAGGGTTAACCCGCCGTAGCTCTCACGTACGCGTTCCGGGGCGATTGACGCGGGTCCTGCTGGCTGCGGAGGTGACTGGCAAGCGACCGCCTGGGCCGGTCGTAGGCGCGGTGCTGCGCGGGTGACCGTTGCACCGGGAGGCGTGGTGACTTTCAGGGCCCAGGTCCGCTGACCGCATAGGCGCCCAAAGCCAGGCATACTATTGCGTCGTCTGGCGGAGCGTTGACTAGCGAGCGTGACATCACCCATATGAATGACAACCACCTCTTCCCGACATTCGTAGTGGGCAGCCTGCCAAGGCCGCGCTGGATCAAGGACGTCATCGAGGACCGCCGCGACGGCAGGCTCAGCGTGCAGGAATCAGACCACCTGCTCGATGCCGCAATCCCATCGGCCATCAGGATGCAGGAGCGGGCAGGGCTGACTTACGTGTCAGACGGTGAGTGGCGCCGTGAAAGCTATATCAAGGTCTTCTGCGAACACGTGGACGGGTTCAAGTTCGAGGCCGTGCCCAGCGTCTCCAGGACCATCATGGACCCCGCCGTGGTCTCGCCTCTCCACCAGAAGGGACTGTTGGCGGCGGATGCTGCGCGCTTCCTAGTTGAGGCGACCAGCCGGAAGACCATCGTCGCCATCCCGTCGCCTTACATCCTGGGATGGCGCACCTGGCACTCAGAACTATCGAGGTCGGCCTACCCCACACGGGAAGACTTCATGAATGCGTGTGTGCCAATCTTGCAGCGTGAGGTGCGGGCGCTTGTGGAAGCAGGAGTTGACCATATCCAGATTGATGAACCATGGCTCCTCATGCTCGTCGACCCCGAACACCGCAAGCGGATTGGCGTGAACAACATGGAAAAGGAGATCGACCTCTGTATCAGGATGGTCAACGCCGTGGTTGAGGCGGTTAAAGATTTTCCGACCTCGATGCACCTGTGCCATGCCCATTTCAACCGCAAGAGGTTTTCAGACGGCGGCTACGCACCAATCATCGACGCGCTTGGCGCCATCAAGGTCACGCGCTTTGCAATGGAGTTCTCCGCACCCCAGTCTCACGGTGTTGAGGTGCTGGCCAGGTTCCCGAGAAACAAGGTCCTCGGGCTGGGGGTGATCGACCATTGCGACCCCAAAGTAGAGGACCCCGAGACGGTTATCGGCAGAGTCGAAGCTGCACTCCGGTATTTGCCGCCCGACAGGGTCACGCTCAACCCTGATTGCGGGTTCTCACCAAGCGCGCAGAACCCGATGAACTTTGACGAGGCGTATCTGAAGCTCGCTGCAATGTGCCGTGGTGCTGAAATGTTGCGGACGAGACATAGCCGTTAGCTCGCATCACCCTGCCTGCCTCCGGCGCCCTTAACGTCCGAGCTGGAAGTATGTCCGGATGTGTATTCGCTCGCTGCCGCCCACTGAGGCCCAGACGGTGTGTCCAAGTGGTATAAGGAGCGGCCTTCCACGACAATTGGGGCATCCACCGCCGCATTGGCTACCTGAGGTATCGCTCGCTTCCGGGTAGTAATATCCCGGCGCGATGCCGAGCGAGAGGGGCAAGCGCCAGACCGAAGGTCTCCTGGACGAAACAGAGGCTGCGACAAAACGCGGCGATTGGGAGACAGTTCGCGCACGGGCGGGCGCCGTGCTCCATTCGGCCCTTCGAACGACGACGGCCGCTTTTATTTCGAAACGGGTAAGCGCGGGGCCGGTAGTACTGGTAGTTCAGTCGCTGCTGCTCGTGAGCCTGCCCAGGCCGCAGGTGCGACCGTTTCAGAGCCAGCCTCGTTCGCGTCGGGGCGTTATGTCGTGAAGAAATTCCTTCGTGAGGGCGGGAAGAATGAGGTGTACCTGGCGTACGATGAGGTGCTGGACAGGGACGTGGCGTTTGCGCTGATCAAGACGGAGGGGTTGGACGAGGCAGCAAGGCAGCGTGTGGTGCGTGAGGCGCAGGCGATGGACAGGTTGGGCGGCCACCCGAACATCATGCCCATCTTCGACCTCAGGACAAAGCGTTCTCCCTCACCTCAGTCCTCTCCCGCGTTGGGTCCCGGTGCGGCCACACTATGTGATGGGTGGGTAGCGGCAAAAGGGGCGTGGGGACTAAGGTAAACAGAGGACGGGCAGTGTACTCGCTTTTTCACTGGCCGGTCCGCACTTCAGCCCTTGCCCAGTTGAAACTGAACCGCGGCCTTTCCTCCGTCCGGCAGTCCCAGGGGCAGCTTGATGTCTAGCAGCAGTGGCCGGCCCTCCCTCTCGACCGTGTCGAGCCCGCGAGCAATCGCGTCAGCCACCGTCCGTTCGTCATCGACTCGTTTTCCCTCGACGCCGAACGATTCCGCGATCTTGACGATGTCGATACGGTCCAACACAACCCCGGCGTACGTGCGGTCTCTGTGCATCGTCCCTCCAGCCCTGTCAAACGCGCCGGCGACGATGCCGTACCCGCCATTGTTCGCGATCACATACAGGACCGGTATGCGGTGGTGGGCGGCGGTCCAGAGAGCGGAGTCGGAGTAATAAACGGAGCCGTCGCCGACGAGCCCTACGACCGGCCTGTCTGGGGCGGCCAGCTTGGCGCCCAGCGGCGCGCCCATGCCAAACCCTTCCGAGCCGCCTGCGGGCCTGATGTAAACGACCGACCCTCCTCCCTGTTTTTCCTGCACGCATTCTAGTGGGACCGCGAACTGCTCGGTCGTGATGTAGCCGCCGCCAGCCCGCTCAACGGCGGCGTCTACGGCGTCGAGCAGCGCGAGGGGCCGCACCCGGCCCGGCACCGGCTGCGCGGGCTGGAGTTGGCGCCTGCGCTCAGCCCGGAGTGTGGCGGACTGCTGCCTGGCCCACCGGCGGCGGGCAGCATATCGCGCTGGCTCGGGCTCACTCTTTACCAGTTCGTCCAGCCGCTCAAGTGCCCGAAACTCATCTGCGTAAATGGCGCGGTCCAGCCCAGGCACGTTCTCGAATATCTCCACGTCCGACCCGACCGCAACGGTCCGCTTCGCCCCGGCAAATGGAGCGTAGTCCTCGGGGTGACCTGCGCCGCCATGCCGCACCCCCACGCACACGATGTGGTCTGGCTTCAAGTCAATCACCGGCTGCCAGAAGTATCCCGCGTGCTGAGGGTGTGCGACTGGCACGCCCCGCAGGTCACCCCACATGGAGGCGACTACTGCGCCGAAGTATTCGGCCACGGCCGCCAGCTTCCCCTCTGCCCCGCTCTTCCAGGCCCCATCTCCCACATATATGACAGGACGCTCCGCCTCGTGCAGCGCCCGCGCCAGCTCCTCCACGTCAGCATCCGACGGGTATCCGGCGCGGAGGGGCCTCACCGGACCTCCGATGATGTTGGTGGACACCGGTCCCGGCCCGAGCAGCCTGTCATATAGAGCGATGTGCACGGGACCGATCGGCGGAGTCGTCGCGACTCTTATCGCCCGCTCTACTACGGCGGGCAAACCGTGAGGCTCGATCACGGTCCAGTTCGCCTTGGTCAGCGGCGCGGTGATGGACGCCGGCCCGGCGTTATGCCCGAGGTCGAGTGAGATGCGGTCAGCGTAGCTGCCAGTGTCGCCGGCAAAGGTGATTACTACGACCGGCAGGCTGCCCGACCATATATTGATCAGTTGGCCCATGCTCTGCGCCAGGCCGGCGCCGAGGTGCACGGACATCACCGCCGGGTCGCCTCTGACCTGCGAGTAGCCTCCCGCCATGGCGGTCACGCTGCCTTCATGGAGGGCCAGGATGCCGTGGACCTGACCCTGGGCGTGGAGCGCGTCGAAGAACAGGGCCTCCCGCGAGCCGGAGTTGTAGAACACGTACTTGACACCGGAAGCGGCCAACTGCTCAACTATGGCCTGCGATGGGTTGCCGGTAAATGGACGGGTGGGCATGAGGGTGTGCTCCTGGCAACTGGGCGCGGCCAGACGCGAAGCGCGCGAAGTGGTCACAGGTGGATGGGAGTGTAACCCAGGCAGGCGCGTTATGACCTGAGAGCGGGACGTCTTCCCCGGACCCTCTGAAGAAACCACAGGAGGCTAGGTCCCTACCCGGGCGCTGAAGCCGGCGCCGAGCGATTGCCCAAGGCGAGCCGGGTCCTGTATTCGTCATTACAATCATGCTGCTTTTCCTCTGAGCGACCTGTTCACGGCCATGTCGGCGAAGGCCCGGGATTGAGGCTGAGTCATGGCGCGCGTCGGGATTGCCTTCAACGGCCCGCCTTACTCTGTCCGAGATATGGTGAGCGCGGTAAAGAGGTGCGAAGCCGCCGGCTTCGAGAGCGCATGGCAGGCTGAGGATGTATACGGCCCGGACGCTATTGTCCCTCTCGCCTGTTACGCCCTCGCCACTGAGCGAATCCGGTTGGGGACTTGCGTCATCAACCCCAACACGCGAGCCGCCACACTGCTGGCCAACACATTCGCCACGCTAGACCAGCTTTCTGGTGGCCGCATGGTCCTCGGTCTCGGGGCGGGCCTGACCTGGCTGCCGATGATCGGCAAGTCGCCGGACGAGGTCAGATCGCTTACCCTCATGCGGGAAACGGTCACGTTGGTCCGTCGCTCTCTCCAGGGCGAAGAGGTGGTGGTCAATGGACGTCCAGCCATCGTATTCGATCGGCGAGTTAGCCTCCCGAAAGCGTTCGGCTGGCCCTTTGGGGACTTTAAATACCCGCGTACCCGGATCCCGATTTTCATTGGCGCACGCGGGCCCAAGATGGTCCGGCTGGCTGGCGAACTGGGGGACGGCCTGATATGCGAACATTCCATCCCGGTCCCGGGCATCAAGGCTTGGACCAAGGCATTTCGCGATGCGGCCGTTGCTGCGGGCCGTGATCCTGGAACGCTCGAATCGGTCGGGCTGGTGCTGTTTTCACCTTCTGAAAGTGGTCGGCCCGCAGAAGCCCTAAGGACCTTTCTGGCGCGCAAGGTCGCCACCCTCCCGGTGGAACAGGTAGAGCAACTCGGCCTCGATCCTTTGGAGGTGAGCCGCGTTCAAGGGCTCTGGAAGGAAGAAAAGCGCGAGGACGCCGGCAGGTTGATAACGAAGGAGATGCTTTCGGTCTTTGGTGCTGTGGGTACGCCAGACGAGTGCATTGCCAAGCTGAGGACATACCACAAGGCGGGACTCACCGTGCCACTCCTCTTCCCCGAGGCTTGCGACCTCCGGCTCGCCAGCGATGTCGGAGCTGCTTATGCGGCATCATGAAGCAGAAGGCGGGCCTCACCCACGTGACCGATGAAATCGACGGGCACAGACCAGTGAGGACGGTGCGATGCGACAGGCAACTTACCTCGACTTCCCACTCGCTGAATATTCAGCCCGCTACTCGCGGCTGCAGAAGGCAATGGCATCTGAACGCCTGGACGGGCTCCTACTGACCACCCGGGACAATGTCGAGTACCTGACGGGTTTCACCACCCCTTCGTGGCGGCTGGGCGAAAAACGCTTCTGGCTCGTCGTGCCCGCCGGGCGTGAGCCTTTGCTATTCGTAGACATGGTCCACGTTGTGAACGCGCGGGAAACAAGCTGGGTGGAAGGCGTCCGCGTCTGGGGCTCCGCCGGCAAAGCCAACTTAGAACTTGTCGCGGATGCATTCAGAGAACTGAAGCTCGATCACGGCGTTGTCGGCATGGAGCTTGGGCCTGGATCGGTGATCAGGATGACTCCGCCTGAGTTCGCGGGACTGAAGGAGAAATTGCCGGGAGCGAGGTTTGCCGACGCCGATGAGTCCGTGGGGAGGGTGCGGATGGTCAAGTCGCCAGAGGAGGTGAACAGGGTCGCCAGGGCCTGCGAGATCACTGAAGCCGGGATTAAGGCAGGCTTCGGAGCACTACGGCCAGGTATGACTGAACGCGAAGTGGCGAACATCATGGTCGGCGAGTGGCTCAGGCTTGGCGCCGACGACCCCTATTACTCGACAAACCAGAGCTACATGTCCCTCCAGGCCGCACGGGTGCTTCAGATGACACCGTCGCCGGTGGACAGGAAGATACAGCCCGGGGACCTGGTGCAGGTTGACTGCGGGGCCGTATATCACGGCTACTGCTGTGACATGTACCGGAATGCTTTCGTGGGCTCCCGCCTGCCGCCAAAGATTGAAAAGTATTCCGAGGGCACTCGTCAGGTCATTGATGCCATCTTTGCGGCAATCCGACCTGGAGTGACCTCTGCCGCCCTCTGCGCAGCCGGTGAAACGGCCATGCGGGAGCTCGGCTTCGAGAAGTACAGGAGGCCGCTGTCGAACGCTGTGGGCGGCGAGAAGGGCATTTACGTCGGCCATGGGCTGGGGTTTTCCGTCCACGAATACCCGACGATGGCCCCTGCCGACGAGACTCCCTGGGTCGAGGGGATGTGCGGCGCCATCGAGATACCGTTCGGAGACGGAGAGGCCGGCTACCTGCAGTGGGAGGACAACTTCGTCGTGACATCTACCGGGGCGAGGCTCCTGACTCCGTCACCCAAGAAGGTCTGGCTGACTGGGTAGGTGGCAGGCACTGGGCCTCAGTCCTGCCCAGGTCGCCTCGCAATCGCAGGGACCTTGTCCAGGACGGTGTCAGACTATTGCGTGATAGCGTAGCGAAGGTCGCTCTGCCAGGTCATTTTGCGTCCTCCGGCCCTTCAAGGCCACGCAGCGATGAGACTCCGGGGCACAGCGGGAATAGAATCTGCCAGAGTCAAAGGTTGGGTGACGGTCCAGTGTTCTCCGCACCGGAAAGGAAGACCGGCCTGCAATGATCAAACAGGTACTAGTCCTCGGCGCCGGGTTTGGTGGACTGGAACTCACAGCGAGGCTCTCGGCCGCCCTGCAGGGCAGGGTGGAAGTCACCCTCATAGACCAGAGCGATTCGTTTGTGTTCGGTTTCTCCAAGTTTGAAGTTATGACGGGACACCAGACGACCGCTCAGGTCAGCGCCTATTACCGGGACATTGCAAAGAAGAACGTCCGTTTTCGCCAGGAACGCGTCACATCGATAAACCCGGTCAGCCGGCACGTGGTTACGGACCGTGGCACGTATGAACCAGACATCCTCGTTGTCGCTCTTGGGGCGGACCTCGACCCGGCGGCGACGCCAGGGTTCATCGAAGGTGGTCACGAGTTCTACTCGGTCGCAGGGGCCGAACGATTGCGGCCGGTCCTCGCCGCCTTCAGGGAAGGGAAGGTCGTGATCGGCGTGCTGGGGACGCCCTTCAAATGTCCGCCGGCGCCGAGCGAGGCCGGGTTTGTGCTTCACGACTACTTCAAAGACCGCGGCCTGCGGCAGGCCGTCTCTATCAGCGTGCTCTGCCCGTTCGGTTCGCCGGTGCCGGTTTCTGCTGCCGCTTCGGAAACCATCCTCCGGGGATTTGCCGAGCGGTCCATAGAGTTCCTACCGGGACGGCTCGTCACTGCTTTGGACCCTGCTGCCAGGACCGCCAGGGTCCAAGGCGGCCCGGACGTCAGATACGACCTTTTCCTGGGCGTACCAGTCCACCGGGTACCGGCCGTGGTCGAAGCGTCTGGACTGGCGGTCAATGGTTGGGTCGCGGTCAACCCATCGAACCTGCTGACACGCTTCCCATACGTCTATGCAGTCGGCGACGTCACGAGCGCGCCGGTACCGAAGGCAGGCGTGTTCGCAGAAAGCGCGGCAAGGGCAGTCGCTTCCGATATTGCTGCGCGGCTAACTGGCGGAGCCTCCGCCGCTCCCTATGACGGCGCGGGTTCTTGTTATGTTGAGCTGGGCGACGGGAGAGTCGGCAGGGTAGACGCCAATTTCCTGACCGGACCAAGCCCGACGGGCCCGTTCTTCGGTCCGTCTCGAGCTCTCGCTTCGGAGAAGGCGGAGTTCGCCACCACGAGGCGCAAGCGCTGGTTCCAGGGCTAGCGGGTCGGGCTGCGCATACTATGGCGACGGCCCGGCGAGGACCGCGGTGATGGCAAGAGCCACTAGCGGTCTGCGCTCAGCGGTATCGTATCCATGTCAGCCCCGTCCGGACTAATACTGGCCGTGGTCCCCCGTAATACAGGCAGGAGGCGAGTAAGTGAGGCTCTTCGACTACGACCGGGCGTCGCTCATCATGGACCGGGCCGGCGTCGACATCATCGTCGCCTCAAGCCGTCCGAACGTCGGCTACCTGTCCGACTACTGGTATTCGGTTTCAGACGAGTTCTACGTGCTGTGGGACCTGGACACCGTCCACTACACGCTCTGCGGCGTACCCAAGGAGCCGTCTCGCGGGCCGTTCATGGTCGCCGGCGCCGACGAGACCACCGTACTTGAACGGGCAGACCCGTGGATCAAGGAACGCCATTACTGGGGCCCGGGCTACTACATCCAGACCTGGAAGGAAAAAGACCCGCCGCCAGGCAACCCGGCGGACACCGCTGCCGCGGTCCTCGGTGAGAAAGGGTTCGCGAAGAAGACCATCGCAGTCGAAATGCGGTACATCGGCGCTGCCTATCTTGACCGGCTAAAGAAGCTCCTCCCGAAGGCCAGGTTCGTGGACGCCGAGCCTGTCCTCTGGAGGATGCGGCTCGTCAAGACGCCGGAAGAGATACGGCGCACCCGAGAGGCATGCAAGCGGACGAGCCGGACCTGGCTCAAGCTCATGCATGACTTGAAGACAGGGATTACTGAGAAGGAGCTAGCGTCGAAGTTCACCGTGGCATTCCTAGAGGACGGAATGTCGGCAGAGCGGGCCTACATCATGTTCGGCCCATGCGGCGCCAAGCTGATCAACGGGACTCCTGTGCCGACCGATGCCGTCCTCAAGCCTGGCTACTTCGTGCGCTGTGACGTCCAGGGCAAGTACGACGGCTACATTTGCAACCTGTCGAGGGTAATCGGGTTCGGCAAGGTAACGCCTGCGATGGAGAAGGCCCAGAGGCTTGTCCGCGGGATGGTGGAGACGCTCGGCCCGGAGCTGCGTCCGGGCGTCCGGGCCTCCGATATCAGGAGCATGGAGCTGAAGCTCTACGAGGGCACGGGCTACAGGCCGGTTGTGCCGTATACAGGACATGGGGTAGGCAGGGTCGTCCACGAGCCGCCCTACCTGTACGAGAAGGACCAGACGGTGCTGGAGCCAGGTATTGCGGTCACCCTGGAACCCACGGTCACGTTCACATCGGACGGAGACCTGAACATCTCCATCGAAGACCAGTACGTGATCACCGAGGACGGCAACGAGTGCCTGACTTCGGAGGCGCCGTTGGACCTGTACCTTTGAGGCCGGCCAGCGACGTCCATGCCCCCGACCCTACTCTTGGGGGAGCTGCTCACACCAAGGCGACGGCCTTCGTCATGCCGACCGTCCAACCGCCGTCCACCACGTAGGCTGCGCCGGTGACAAAGCCGGAATCGTCGCTGGCGAGGAACAGGGCAACCTGTGCAACATCTTCTGGCCTGCCGATCCTCCCGGCCGGGGCGATCTTGCCCGCGAACTCCCTGCCCTTCAGGTTTTCCTCAAGGAACGGGGCCGCCATCGGCGTGTCTATCCACCCCGGGCAGATGCAGTTGACTCGTATCCCCTCAGGGCCGTGGTCTATCGCCATCGCACGTGTGAGCTGCAAAGCGGCACCCTTCGTCGCGCAGTACCCGGCGATGTCTGACTCGGCGTAGAAACTGTTCGCCGAGGCGGTGATGATGAACGACCCGCCCCGGCCGGTGCCCGCCGGCGGGCGGCGCATGTGGGGTATGGCGTGCTTGCCCAGCAAGAAGGCGCCCTTCACGTTCACCGAGAATAGCTCGTCCCAGTGTTCTTCCGGCAGGTCCACTACGGACCCGCCCCGCATGATGCCTGCGTTGCTGAACACAATATCGATGCCGCCAAAGCTATCTACCGCGGTCTTGACAAGGCGGGCCATGTCCCGCGACTTGGAAACGTCGGCAGCGACCGGTTCGACCGTGCCTGTAGCCTTCATCCGCCTGGCCTGAGCCTCAGTGGCTGCAACGCCCACCTCGTTGATGTCTGCGGCGATGACGTTGGCGCCTTCTGACGCAAAGAGCACCGCCGCCGCACGGCCGATTCCGCTGCCTGCACCCGTGATGATGGCGACCTTCCTGCTCAGCCTCATTCCGGACCTCCTTCAATGGCCGGTGCGCGTGCACGCCCTGCACGACCAATTGTGCCGGAGTCTCGCCAAAGGACCTGCTTCGTCGATCTCTCCCCGTGATTGTTCAAAACTGTTGTGAAGTTGATGAACGACAGATGCTGCTGTGAGTGCGCGAACGAGAGAGCTTGCGTCCCTAGTCGCGGTCCATCGTCGTGGCGATGTCGGCCTCGTTGCCCGCCGCGTCGGCCAGCGTCCACCATGAGGGCGCGAATTTGTCGCGCACCATCCGGCCGCCCGCGGCGAGCGCGGCCGCGATGCGAGCCTCCGCCTGCTCGTACGGGACCCATATCGCGACGTGGACCGCGCCGCGGCCGTCCGGGCGCGGCTCCTTCATTCGCTCAAACCAGAACGACGGCCCCCGGCTGCGCGGATCGACGAGGTCCGAGTCGGGGCTGTCGCGGCGAGGTTCATACCCGAGCACGGCCCGCCAGAACGGCATCACCTTGGCGGTGACGGTCGCGCCCGGGATGACAAGCAGGCTCTGGACCGCCGACGGGTCGGGGGAAAGGCGCAACTCTCGGGCAACTGCCGAGATCTGGCGGGCCAGCTCGACATCGCGCCGAATCATCCCGGTGTAGTCATCGGTGATCGTGATGAGACGCACCGTCACACCGTCGTGCCGCAGGTCAACGTCGGGGCGGTGGTCGTCGACACCCGGCAACTTGCTGATTGCCTGCACAAGCCGGGCACCTGCCACGAACGACCCGGTCCGGAAGTACGCGCACGCACCGTCGCCGAGCACGCGCCAATCCTCGACGCCCTCGGACTCGTGGAACTGTTTCGGGCTGATCTGGTCGGTCATGCGGACCCCCTTGGTCACCGGACATTGTTGCAAAGGTCTCACTACGCTTCACGTCGCATACCGGCGTGGTCCGTCGGCCTGCAACGCCACATGACGCGACACACGCTTGTGCGGAGCGTACACAAAGTCCGCTTCGGGCGCTTATGCATAGCTCCAGCACCGCCTGTCCCCCGCTACACTGCTGAACTCCGCGCGCGCCTCCTCAGCGATGACGCGACTGCCCCGACTTTGGACCAATGCCACCGTCTGCAAGCGGCGGGACCTGCTGATGACGCTCCTGGACGCCGTGTACGTGAACATGAAAGAGTCACGTCCCGTCGTCGCAATCAGACCGAAGGCCGCATTCGTGCCGCTGTTTCAGGCGGTTACGACTGTGGATGGGTCGGGCGTCGAACTCATGAGAAGCACACGGCCCCCGGACAGAGAGCCGGGGACTGCTGAAAGGTGTCTGTTGTGGAGACGGGGAGGGCCGAACTTAACGCCCGGCACCTGCCAGAGTGCATTGACAACCTGGTCATCGTGCTGGCAGCCTGGTTCCGCCGTTCTTCCTCGCGCTGGCGGATTTGCATGGTCGTCTCATCTATTCTGGCAGGCCCCTACATCATCACTTCGCCGCCCGTAACCAGGGGCACGCTGGTCAGGCTCGACGAGCCTGAGTTGACGACTGCCAGGATGTCTCCGAAGGCCGCGATGGCCGACGGCCTCTCGCCGGTCCGGACGACGGCCAGCCGGTGCCCGTCGAGTGTGAGTTTCATGACGGTGTCATCTGCCAGGTTGGCGACCCAGATGTGGCCCTCGCCATGGAAGTCTGAGAAGAGCACCGCGACAGGCGTTTCACCGACCCGGTATTCACCAAGTGTGCGGCCGTCCTTCGACAGCTTGGTCACGGTCCCGTCCTTGGAGTTGGCGACCCAGATGTGGCCGTTTTCGACGGCCAGCGACACCGGCCAGCCACCGGACGAGTAGGACCCAGCGATAGCCCCGTCCCTGGCGAGCTTGACCACCTTATCGTCCATTGTGACGGCCACCCAGATGTGCTCACCGTCGAATGCAAGCGCGCTTGGCCGGCTGCCCACCTGTACCGACAGGGCGACTTCGCCTCCCCGCGTCACCTTCCAGACGGTGCCATCCCTGGCGTTTGCCACCCATATATGCTCTCCGTCGTAGACAAGTGCGCGAGGGTCTGCCCCGGTCTTGTAAGTGGCAATCACGGCGCCATCCGGCCCCAGCCTGCTCAACGTGCCGTCCCCTGCGCTGGCAGCCCAGACCTCTCCTCCCACCTCAGCGATAGCTGTGGGCCCGGCGCCAACCTTGTGGCTGCCTTTCCGTTCCCCGGCGGATAGCTGGTCGAGCGTGCCCTCGTTGCTGTTAGTGACCCAGAGGTCGCCTCCTATATGAGCGACGGATGGCAAGCGTTCCTCAGGGCTGAACGCCTTGGCGACGGCCGTATTGGGACCCGGTTTGGGCAGCGGCATGGTTGAGGCGACTGGGCCTAGCCTGTACAGGCTGGGGGCGACTGAGTCCACCAGCCAGATGTGGGTGCCGTCGAACGCCATGGCCCAGGGCCCAGAGCCGGCCTCAACCTGGCCGTCAATGGTCCCGTCCAGCTTGAGGCGCGTGACCTTCTTATCGTCAAAACTGGCGACCCATATGTGGGCGCCGTCGAAGAGCACCTGGCGCGGCCCGCGTGGGACCGGGTAAGTGGCTATAACCTTGCCTTCGCTGTCCAGCTTCGCAACGGCGTCGCCATCAACGAGCGCAGCCCATACGTTATTGCCGTCAAACGCCAGGGACACCGGGTCATAGCCCGGCTCGGTTGTTGAGGCAACTCGCCCGTCTAACGTAAGGCGCTGAATGGTGTCCTCGAAGTAGTTGGCGACCCACAGGTAGGCACCATCAAACTGGACGGCAAACGTACCTGGCATGTGCCCCTTGCCCACCGGGTACTCGGCCACGGTTTCGCCGGTTGCGCGTGAGAGCTTGCTGATGTGGTCGGACATGCCGTTTGCCACCCACAGGTTGGGCCCGTCAACGTACATCCCGCCCGGAGAGTGGCCCGTGGGGTACTTGCCGAGCAGCAGCCCGTCCTTGCTCAGCTTGGTGAGGTTGCCCTGAGAGAATGAGGCCACCCACATGTTTTCGCCGTCGTACTTCATCCAGATTGGCTCTGGTTCAACTTCGTAGAGCCCTATGCGATTGCCAAACAGGCTGTACTTGCTGACGGCCGCGTCTTCATAGTGCGCCACCCAAATGTGCTCACCATCGAACTCAACGGCTATCGCCCGGAAGGGCAGGGAGAATGACTGCACATCAAACTCGACGCCCCTGGCCGCCACAGGTGGTGTGGAGGCGGGCGCGCCGCCCTGAGTTTTGCCGCACGCCGCCAACACGGCCACAACAGTGACAAGCAGGGCCGCCGTGGCCACCTTCAACTGCAAAAAGCGCAACAACCGAATCTCCTATAAGCGGCCTTCATAGTCGCCTAGTAGGTACCCAGCTAATTCCTCCGCTGCAGCGCACTCACCCCCTGGCCAATCGCCTCACCCTGCTCAAGCACCACCGCTGCCTCTGACGCGGCCACATGCGGCCACACCAACAAGAGCGATGGCCGTCATGCCCGCCGTGAAGATAGCTGAAGGCGCACGCAAACTCCTAAGCCGCAACCCAGTCATGCGGGTGCCCCTTTAGACCGCAACAGGTTTGAACAGTGAGTCAGCCTTGTGACCCACTGCCTACGGTTTCCGGTTGCAGACGCGACAGTATAACTACTGCCTGTGCACTAGAGGTGGCAGTGGTTGCAATACCGTTCAACGATGGCAGCAAAGGCCATGATGACAGCCAGCGTGAACAGCGGTGTTGCATCCAGGAGGCAATGCAGACTTTTAGCCGCCACCAAACCTGCTGTATATGGCCCGGGGGCAACATCCCCCACCCTAGAGCGTTCGATTACGGGCAGGGTCTCGCGTTACTCGCCCAACGGCGCTTGAGGAACACCCGCAGATCGCAATCTAACTCGACGTGTAACCTCAAATGAGTGCACTTACCAGCCCCTTGGGTATCGCGGCCACTGGCAATCGTTCGGGACGGCGTCCCGGCATATCTTGAGCCGCTGCGTCCGTGAGCCGCGCGGCGCACCCTCCGAGCCGTATGTCTCACTGTCCCGTCCTCTCCGGAGCGCAGGACGAGAACGGCGGGTGCCATATTGGTATGGAATACCGGTGAACGTACCGGACTTGTGTGGACCGTCAGCATGCGTCTACTCGATGCCCTAACTCGACTGGGCCCGCACCGTGCGCGTACCGATTCCAGGAGGGACGGTGTGCCGGTACGTAGCAGGGCCCGCGCGTTCTTCGCCCGCCAGGTCGATGTTGCTGTCAACACCAGCGCCGCGGTCGAGTGGGCCTGGATTGTCGGCCGTGTCGCGGTGGTCGTGGCGGTATTCCTGGGCGCGGCGATATTCCTGCGCGGCACCGGAGCGGACCTCTGGGTCTACGCCGGCGGCGCCGCTGCGCTTACTTATGACGCCGCTCTATCTTTCTACCTCAAGCGGGGTCACGTCCGAGAGACGTTCCTCATTGGCTTCGCCCTGGACAACGCCGTCACCATGCTCGGCTGGTGGGGCGTAGCGTCCTCGCTCGCCGGCGCGCAACAGACCAACGACCTGTACCTCATGCTCTTTCCAAAGCTGATGATCGGCGTAGTCAGGCTCGGCTGGTTCTTTGGCGCCATCTACACCATTTTTTGGATCTCCTGGATCTCTGGCGTCAACTACGTTTACTACGGCCCCGGGAGCTACGACGTCGAGCAGCTCCCACTGCGCGTCATCTTTATCGTTGGCACAGCCCTCTTGACCCACAGGCTCGTGGTAAAGCTGAACGTAGAGCGGCGGAAGGCGGAGCTGCTCAGGTCCGAGACCTCTGCTATCGCCGAGATCGGCAAGCTAGTCGGCTCAACGCTCGACCATAGCCAGGTGTTCGAACACTTCGTTGAGCAGGCGAAGCGGCTCATCCCATTCGAGTTGGTCATCCTAGGCAAAGTCAATAGGTCCGATAGGACTCTTGAAGTCACGCATGCGTCGGCAACCGGAACCGGTGAATGGCTGCCTGGCTCGATCGTCCGGTTCACGCGCCCATTCACAGACGCCGTGCTCGACCTCAAGAAGGGCCTGCATCTTCGAGATGGAGGATGTGCCCTCGTCCGGCCGCAAACGGGCGCTCCTCACAACCACGAGACCACTAGCGTCGAGGCCGGCTGCAAGATGCAGTCGCTCATCATCGCACCTGTGCTCGAGAACGGGGAGGTGGTGGCAGTCCTTATCGCAGGCTGTGCCAAACCTGACGAACTGTCGGGCAACCACCTCGACCTTTTGATGCGGATCGGCGCACACATCAGCGGCGCCCTTGCCAACGCACAGCTCTACGAACGAACGCTTCAACTGGCCGAAGAACGCGACGCTCGCGTCCGCCTTGACGGCCAGAACGCTGAGCTCTTCCGGATCAGCCAGGCCAAGAGCCACCTGCTGTCCTCCGTCTCCCATGAACTAAAGACGCCGCTCACGAGCCTGATTGCATTCAATGAACTGCTCCTCCGCAACCGCCAGGGCAACCTGAACGAGGGCCAGCTCAAACACCTGAACATCATGCGGCGGAATGCGATGCGTCTAAACGGGCTAATCGGAGACCTGCTGGACATGTCGAGGATCGAAGGCCGCTCCCTGCGCCTGGAACGCACCGCGCTTGACCCGCACGGTGTCCTGGAGGAGGTCGCGCTTACCTTCGGACCCATCCTCGCCGATAAGCTGCAGAAGCTGAATATCCAGGCTCACGGTGAGCTCGAGGTCGTTAGTGCAGACAGAGACCGGCTTGCCCAAATCATGACTAACCTAGTCAGCAACGCATCAAAATACTCTCCGACTGGTTCTACGATTGACGTCGCAGCGGAATCGGAGGGCGGCAGGCTCATGATTGCCGTCGCGGACCGCGGCGTAGGCATCTCCGAGGCTGACCTCGCCAGGCTGTTCACTCCATTTTTCCGCTCGTCGGACGCAGCCAAGCGATCTCAGCCCGGTACCGGCCTCGGCCTCGTGATTACAAAGGGGATTATCGAGGCCCACGGTGGGGAGATCTCAGTCGAAAGTACGCTGGGCATCGGCACAACTGTACGGTTCTGGATACCCAATATCGCCACCTCGTCAACGGATGCTCCCACGGAGACTCTCGCGGACCGCAAAGCGGCATAACCCCGGCTGCGTTCAAAGCTCCGCTGGCTGGATATGAGCCATGAGAAGTCGCCCATCACCGAGACTATGTAGTAGCCCCATTCGGCGGCCCTGAAGTAGGAGCCGTGCCCCCGGAGGCAATTCTACGTTCACAACGAACTGCTTTGGCATCGCACAATTCGCTGGTCTATGGGCACTCAGCGCGCCAAGGTCCTGACCTTTGACAGGGACTGTAGCACTCGTGTGTTTCTCCGGGCTGGCTTTGAGCAAGCCGGCTACTTTTTGGCTGCTCCAATGGTTGCTTGAACGACCGGTGAAAGCGGCTGACTGTCTAGGTAGACTGCGGTCCGGAACCTGGCTTCCTATCGCCGTCTGCACTTGGTCCGGACTCCCCTCCGTCGTCGGGCAGCCCGGGCGTGCTACTAAGGCGCCGGTTGATGGCAAGGACCGAATCCCACATCAGCGCCGCGGCGATAAGGAACCCCCCTGCGAGGACCAACAAAGGGACGGTCCGCAGACCTGTTGCAGCCGGCAGGAACAGCTCGAGGATGACGACCACAACAGCCACAATCACGAGCAGCGCTGCATTGCGGCTCACGATAAGCGCCAATGCCATTGACGGCACTTTCCGCAGGCGAATGGCCTCGCGCACCTGTTGCCTTGCCGCGGCAAAGGTGAACCTCCTGACCTGATAGACCACGAGCGACAGGGCCGCGACTCCCACCAATGCGACCACTGTAAGCAGCAGTCCAACGAGCAACAGCACCGATACTCCGGCCGCGTTGCTCAGCGACTCACGCTGTTCATATGCCACCCGCGCAGCGGCAACCACCACCGTGAAGAGCAATAGCCCAGCAACCGCACCCGTGAAGTGTTTTTGCACCGCTGCCCTGAACCCAATCCGGTACACCCCTCCGGCCCGGACCTGGTCGAGTGTAGCCTCTACCGCGGCCAAGGTCCGCGCCGCTGTAGTGGGCATGATGCCCTCGATGCGTGCTGTGATCACCGAGGCCGACCTCATCAAATACGGTGTCGTCAACGTGCTCAGGATGGTCACGCCCACTACCACCGCATAGAGGAACTCCGGCACCGCCCCGGAGTCCTGCCCGACCTTGACGATGATCAGCGAGAATTCACCGATCTGCGCCAGGCTTAGCCCGGCCTGCAACGCCGCCCGGTGGTTATACCCGAGCAGGAATGTCGCAGTTGTGCCTGCCACCACCTTGCCGGCAATGAGCAGCGCCGTAAATAGCAGGATGTGCGGCCAGTATTCGCCGAGAAGTGATGGGTCGAATAACATCCCGATGGCCACGAAGAAAAGGGCTGCGAACATGTCGCGGACCGGCGCGACCAACGGTGCAAGCCGCTCGCCCCGCCCGGACTCAGCCACCATGGCGCCCGCAACAAAGGCGCCCGCCGCCACTGAAAGTCCCAGCCACCGCGAGAACATGGCCATTGCGAAGCAAAGTCCGAGCGCGCTGATGAGGTGGATCTCTTGCCTGCCCGCCGACTCCACGCGCGCAAACAGCCAAGGTACAGCCGTGCGCCCTAGCACCAGCGCGACGGCCAGGAACAACACCAAGTCAACGAGGACTGGGCCGACCGACGAAATGGCAGCCTGGCCTGTTGCGCCCAAGCCTGAGAGCACTGCGATCATCACTATTGCGGCGAAGTCTTCAAAGACCAGTATCCCTATGACCGCCTGGCTGGCTGGCTCGTCAAGTCGCCGTTGCTCTTGGAACAGCTTGACGATGACCGCAGTGCTGCTGATTGAAAGAGCGCACCCCAGAACGAGTGATGTCACGTCTCCCCAGCCAAGCAGCAACCCCACCCGATATCCGAGCGCGAAGACGATCAGCACTTGTATGGCGCCGCCGATCACCGCGACAGTGCCAACTTTGCGCAGCTTGCTCACGCTGAATTCGGCGCCCAACGAGAACATCAGGAGGATGATCCCGAAGTCGGCAAGCGAACTGATCGTGGCCGGATCGTGGACAAAAAAAGGCGGCGGAGTGAAAGGCGAGACGACTACCCCTGCGACCAGGTAGCCAAGGATGACAGGTTGTCGCAGGCGGTGAAATATAAGCGTCGCCACCGCGCCCAGCACCATGATGAGGGCGAGGTCACGCAGGAGGTCGACGCTTGTGTGCTCCGGCATCGTTGGTTTTTCAGGCGCTCAAGGACGGTCCCAGAATGTTCATGGCCTGTCGTGTCGGTAGGCCATGCGTTTCCACCTAGACTGCCACGCCCTCCATGGACCTGTACTCGCCCATAGTCCGCCTACTGTAGTCAGACGAAGCCGCTGGTGAAAGTACCGGGCGAAGACTCGGCATCGAAGGCGTCTCGTGCCTGCAGGAGGAGGCGCTCCTGAGCCGCCGTGTCCAGCCGTTGCTCGCACAGATCAGCTAGATTGTTGCATGTACCAAAGCGTGCCGGCTTTTTGACGTTGTGGCTTTGCTCCGAGCTGCGATGTACGTTGTTGTGCCGGTCCGGGTCCTCGTACAGGCAATACTTGAGTGTCGAGTACCCTATGGACCGGTATAATGCTGTCGTCATCGGCAGTCCACTGGCTCGGACGGAATTGCGAAGTTAGGCCTTCTGCGATGTTCCCCGCCTGCCCGTCCAGGCAGCAGCGCAGGGCTTTGTCGCGTGGTGGAGTGGGACACAGTGCTTAAGGAGTTCCGCAACTTCATCCTTAAGGGCAACGTGCTGGAACTGGCCATCGCCTTCATACTAGGCGCGGCTTTTTCCACCATCGTCCAGTCCATGGTCAACGACATCATCATGCCACCTATCGGCATCTTGCTCGGCAACACAGACTTCACGGACTTCTTTGTGGTGCTCAAGGACGGCAAGACCGCCGGGCCGTACGCCAGCATTGTCGAGGCCAAGGCGGCAGGCGCAGTCACATGGAACTACGGCAAATTCATCACAGCCGTCATAACGTTCCTCATTGTTGCGGCCGCGCTGTTCATGCTCTTCCGGGCGGCGCAGCGGGTGCAGAAAATGGGCGAGAAGGAAAAGCCCGCCGCTGCGCCAACGACAAAGTCCTGTCCGCACTGCTTCTCGACCATCAACATCAAGGCCACCCGCTGCGCCCACTGCACCGCGACGGTCTCAGCCTAGTCACATCTCCGATTTGATCAAATGGGAATGATCTACTTGACGCAGTATTCGCCTTTCACTCCCTCTCCCCTTGAGGGAGAGGGCTGGGGTGAGGGGTGCGTTTGAGCAAACGCGAGATCAGAACTTCTCCCTTACCCTTATCCTCTCCCGCTGGGAGAGGGGACAAGACACCGCCCTGCGTGCAGTAGATCATTCTGGATCAAATCCCCTGCGAGCCTTTCGCCTATCCTTCGCGAACTGCTGACGATGTTAGTGCGCTCGGTGAAATTCACTCGACCGCCGGACCGCAGGCGCCCACGGGCCGGGCATCACCGCGATATTCAATTCTTTGGAGCGCGGGAGCGCCGGACTCGACTCCAGGCACCCTCCCGACTGGTGCACTGGCAACCTAGTCGTCGCGCAGACAGTTCGCGCTCCAGCCCCTTGACCCGTCCACTGTGTGGATAGGTGTGTTCGTCGAAGTAAAGACCGGTGTGGTAACAGGTACGGACGGATATGCGCCACCTACGCCTGAGACAGCCCCCGCCGCTCCAGCACTCGGGCTTCGAGCCGCCCAAACACCAGCTGGTCCATGACCAGGCCGAGGATTATCACGACGAGCATGGTGGCGAGGACCAGGCTCATGTCGTTGAGGTCACGGCCCATGCTCATCATCTGACCAAGGCCTAGCCCGATGAACAGCAGTTCGCCAGCCATGAGGCCCCGCCAGGCGAAGGACCAGCCGAGCTTCAGGCCCGCGGCGAGCGCGGGCATCATGCCCGGCAGGACGATATGCCAGTACATCTGCCACCTGTTTGCGCCGTAGGTCTGCCCTACGCGGTTGAAAATCGGCGGGATGTTCTTGATGCCGGACCTGGTGGAGATAGCGACGGCGAATAGCGAGCCCATGAGCACAACAAAGATGATCGCTTGCTCGTTGAGGCCGAACCACAGCACGGCGAGGGGCAGCCACGCTACGCTCGGCAGAGACTGCATGCCAAGGATGAGCGTGCCAGCGGTGTTGTCCACGATCTTGTATGTCGCGGTGAGGCTGCCGAGCAGTGTGCCTATTGCGACAGAGATGACGTAGCCTATGGCAAGTCGCTGCAGGCTTATACCTATCGCCTGGGGCAGGCGGCCGTTCGTAGTGTTAAGCCAGAGCGTTTCGCCGACCTTGCCCGGCGAGGGCAGCGTGTAGGGTGGCCAGATGTCGAGCGAGACGACTAGCTGCCAAATGCCTGTAAGCAGAGCCAGGAACGCTATGAAGATCAGGAACCGCCCGTAAGCCGTTTCTGACCAGCGCTTCCAGTCCGCAAAAGCGGCCTGCCGGGCTGTGCTAGTGGGCAGGGACATTTTCCGCCTCCAGCCGGGTCGCTGGCTCGTTGTGCTGAAGCTCTGCGCGCACCCACGCCGCCACACCGGTCACATGGTAGGAGTCCATTTGTCTGGGGCGCGGCAGTGGGACAGGTATCTCACATTTCACCCGGCCCGGGGATGCGCTCATTACGATGACGCGATCGCCCAGCACGGCGGCCTCCCGGACGTTGTGCGTGACAAAGAGGATGGTCGTCTGTGTGCGGGACCAGATCTCCTGGAGCTCTTCCTCCAAGTGCTCGCGGGTCTGCGCGTCGAGGGCAGCGAACGGTTCGTCCATGAGCAGCATCCGTGGTTCGACCGCGAGGGCGCGGGCAAGTTGGGCGCGCTGCTTCATACCGCCCGAAAGCTCATGTGGGTGTAGTTTTTCGTAGCTCCGCAGGCGCACGAGGTCGAGACAGCGGTCTGCTTTCTCACGCGTTTCCGCCGCCGGCGTCCGTTTGAGCTTCAGGCCGAACTCGACGTTTTGGCGCACGTTGAGCCAGGGCAGGAGCGCTCCCTCCTGGCTGCGGGCGGGTGACCTGCGGCTCGTAGCACTCGGTCAACGTGGCGCCTTCCGAACAGGGATGTGTGGTACACAAGGGCCCATGCGAGCGTCAGGAGCACGTCGCGGCCAGGGTTTAGCTTTGTCCTCTTCTCCTGGCGCCCCAGGTACCGCTCGCCGACTCCTGCGAAGTCGGCCCACATGTACGTGGAGACCCCGGCACTCAACTTCATTAGGAACAGGCAGAAGGAGCCGGACAGTTACCGGGGACGAGATCGCCCCGAAGTCTGAGTCCTTCGATAAGCCTCGGCGGGACAGGCGGCAAACTCGGCGGTCCTTTCACGCTTGCGCCCGGAGGTCACCGTTCCAGCCAAACACGCTCGAGACGGCGGCCCTGGTAGAGGCTCGTACCGCCGAAGTTCAGGCCGCGGACGTCCGAAGCGTGTGCCGTCCGGCGCAGCGTCCACTGGAACCATACCTTGGCGTCCTTCTCCCAGACTTTGAGCTGGATCTGGTTTACCAGACGCCTCCTTTCAGCGTAGTCGAGCGTGCGGCTCTGACGCGCGATCATCTCGTCCAGCTCCTGGTCGCACAGGCCAGGGTAGTTCTCAACGCCTCCACAGGAGTAGTGGTCAAAGAGGATGAAGTCAGGGTCGTCCAGCGCAAATGAGTGGCTATGGGCGATCATGGCGAAGTCGTGCTTTGCCAGCATGTCCTGGTAAGCAACGAACTCAACTGGCGTGACTTCAGCCTTGATGCCCACCTTCGAAAGCTGACCGGCGACGAAGTCCGCAAGGGTCTGCGAGAAGGGGTCTGCGCGGACATGGAGCTTCACTGTGAAGCCGGCGGAGAGGTTTGCTTCTGTAAGCAGTTGCACGGCTTCGGCACGAGACGCGCCCAGAGGGCGGACCGCGACGTCCTGTTCCGTAAGGAACCGCGCTGTTGAAGTTTTTATCCAACCGTTTCCTGGCAGGACCCGGGTATCCAGGGTCGGAAACCCCCACAACCCGCCCTGTGGCATTATGCCGCCAAGCAGCCCCGCTCCCAGCGCTTGGTTGGCCTCGTCCCTCGATATGGCAAGGTTCACCGCCCGGCGGACGCGCGGGTCATCGAAGGGCGGGCGCGTCAGGTTCATCTGCACCGTGCTGCCGCCAGCGGAAGGGGACACACCGACCGTTAACTGCCTGGTCCCCGGTGTTGCATTAAGCGTCCTCGATTCGTCCTCCGTGATGATCGCGACCGCATCAACGTTGCCGGTCTTCAGTGCGGTCAGGCGCACTGCCGGTTCCGGCATGACCAGGAACTCGACGCCATCCAGGTAAGGGAGGCCGGGTCCGTAGTAGCCATCGGAGCGAGCAAGCTTGTAGGAGGAGCCCCGCACAGCACCCGCGGCCTTGAACGGCCCGGTACCAATGACGGACGTGAAGTTCACCATTGAGGGAGGCGAGAGCCTTTCAGTGGCCTGCCGCGGGTAAATAGAGAGGTATACGTTTGCCAGCGATGGCAGGAACGCAGGCGCCGCATAGTCTGTTTTGATACGCACCGTGTATGAATCAGCAACTTCCACTTGCGCTGTCCTACTGACGTACCGGGCGACAACACCGGCCCTGCCGACCTGGACTCCCTGGGGCGGAGAAATGACCCTGTCGAGCGAGAACTTAACATCGTCAGCCGTCAGCGGGGCGCCGTCGTGCCAAACGACACCCCTACGCAGGTTGAATGTCCAATCCGTCCCAGCGCCTGAGCTTGACCACGATTCCGCAAGGTCAGCCTGTATGTCAGTCAGGTCCTGCTGCACTGGCGCTGAAAGGTCTCCCGCCAGCACCCGTACTATCTGAGAGAGCATCGGGTTGCACGGGTGGACGGACGTGTACCCCGCGCCGCGCAGCGTGTGCAGGTCGCACGAGCCTGGGTCTGTGCCCTGCGCAATTCGCAGGGTCCCACCCCGCCGGGGTCCAGGCGAGGGCGTCGGCGCCGGGACTTGAGGAGTTGTCTGGGTAGCCGCTGCCGCTGTAGGGCTTCTGTCGCCCTGGGAGACTGCCGGAGAAGCTTGGCTTACGGTTTCGGGTCCTCTGGCCCCCTCCGGACCGCACGCCGCGACCAGGATGGTGAGTGCACAGGCCGCGAGGATGGCTTTTTTGCTCACAGCCTCAGGCGACGGACCGGACCGACCGGCCCCACCTGCTGGTGTGCGCCCGCACCAGGAGCTCAAAGTGCTTGTGGTACTCCTCGCTCTGGATGGGTGGGGTAGTCATGATCACCGCATCTTCGTTGTTGTCATTGTAGTACCGCCTGCGGAGGCCAACGTCCTGGAAGCCGTACTTCCTGTACAGAGCGCGTGCGGCCTCGTTTGAAGCGCGGACCTCCAGCGTCATCGTGCGAGAGCCCCGGGAGACCGCCGCCTCTAGCGCCCCGATGAGCAGGAGTTCACCTACTCCCTTCCGGCGCTCGCGCAACCTGGAGGCGATGATCACCACGTGGCATTCGTCCGACACAAACCAGAGGCCGACGACACCGGCGATGTATTCGTGGGCCGTTGGCTGTATGCCGGTGGCGCGCTTGAACAGCAGGTCGGCGACCAGCCGCCTCAGCCGGCCAAGGAGCCCCAGCGTATATGCTACGTGCATACCGTACTCGCTCTGTTCCTGGCTACTCCACGGCCGCACCGCCGCCAGGTACAGGGAGTTTTCCCTCCTCACTTCGCGGCGGAAGGGTGTCGCGATAGAGAGGGTGGGGAAGGCTTCGTGCTCAATGTCCTCCAGTGCTGAGACATCCGCTGGCCGTACAGCGCGCAAGCTGTGGGGATTGATGGCTGGCACGCTCTGGACGCGTTCAAAGGCATCGGCGGCATCGGCCTCATTGCCCCGGAGCATACGTGCAGCTGAAGACTGGGCCACATCGGTCCTCGGCAGTCCTGGGATGTCCGTTTGGCGCGTTGTCAGCGCTAATGTTAGCAACCATCCGCACGCGGCCCGACACCGGGAGGCAGCCTGGTCGCTAGAAACACGGCGATAGCCCAGCCAGCCCCTCTCCGGCCGGGACAGGGTTTTGGGTGAGGGGCACCGTTGCGGGCGGGCCCGAATCAAAGTCCAACCTGGTGCGCTAACGGCGTCTGCGTAGCGTTGCCGAGCGCGGGAATATACTTCTTGAGCGGGCAAGTCGGCCCGTTTTTCGCGAGGGGGCAAAGAGGCAGGAGCCTTGAGCCCAATGACCGATCATCAACGCGGCAATGCGCCGCTCAGCACATCAGGTTAAAGGGGACTACTACGGCCAGCACACGGACAGCCCGCCCTGCCGCGGCCCCCGTAGGCAGGGGCACAACGGTAGAAGCGCCGAGGCAAGACAGCGCGGATAGCAGAGTACAGATCAAAGCCGGGACTATCTGGCGGACCATGCAGATGGGGCTTGAGCACAGGTGGCTCGTGGCCCTGACCCTGGTTGCCATCGTGGCCTCGGTCGCTTTCCAACTGTGGATCCCCGGCATCATCCGCGACGCGGTAGATACCGCGCTTTCACTCGTGACGGGTGAAGCTGCGACCAGAGGGGAAGCGCGCCGCGCCCTGATCACAACGGCGGGCCTGCTCGTGGCGGTCAGCGTGTTGCGCGGCCTCACGGCCATGGTCCATACAGATATGGCAGAGGCGGTCGCGCAGCGGGTCGCCTACAGGCTCAGGATGCGTTTCTACGAAAAACTCCAGCGCCTCTCGTTCAGCTACCACGATCGCGCCCATGTGGGGGACCTCATGACCCTTGGGATCCTGGATATTGAGCACGTACGGCAGTTCTATCCTGGCGGCATATTCCGCACTGTCTTCATCGTGATGCTCGTCGCCGCCGGCGCCTACTTGCTGCTGTCTACGGACCTGCTGCTGGGGCTGGTGGCCCTTTCTTTTACGCCGTTCGTGGCCTGGCGGGCGATATCTACCCGGCTAAAGCTCCGTGCGATGTGGGACGACATCCAGGAGAGGCTCGGCATACTCACTCGCGCCATGGAAGAGAACCTCGGGGGCATACGGGTTGTCCGCGCGTTTGCTGCGCAGCCGCACGAAGTCAAGAAGTTCGATGCCATCTCAGACGATTCGTTGAGGCGCATGGATAAGGCCATCCACGTCCGTGTGCAGAACGACGCCGCAATGGGCTACATATTCTTGCTGTCATGGGCGGGCCTGGTGTGGATTGGCGGCCTGCGCGTCATCAACGGCGACATTTCGGTGGGCGAGCTTACCAGGTTCATGATTTTCATGGGCCTCATGATGAACCCTGTCCGGCAGCTCGGGTTCATGGTGAACTCCTACGCCCGGGCCTCGAGCTCCGGCGCGCGCGTCTTTGAGCTCCTGGACCTGGACCCGGACATCAAGGACAAGCCTGACGCTCCGGCGCTCCGCGTGACACAGGGCGTGCTGCGTTTTGAGGACGTGAGCTTTGGCTTCAGGGACGAGCGCTTCCTGGAGGGGATCACGTTCGAAGCGCGGCCGGGTCACACGATAGCCATTGTTGGTCCGCCGGGCAGCGGAAAGTCCACCATAGCGCACCTCGTCCCAAGGTTCTATGACGTCACAAAGGGCCGCATCACCATTGACGGCCAGGACATCAGGGAAATTACGCTGGAATCCCTGCGCCACGCCGTAGGGGTCGTGCAGCAGGACACCTTCATGTTCACGACCACAATCGCCGACAACATTGCCTACGGCGACCCAGGCGTCACGCAGGAAGCGGTGGAAAGCGCCACGGCCAAGGCGCAGCTGCACGACTACATCAAGCGGCTGCCTGCGGGCTACGACACCATCGTCGGTGAACGGGGCGTCTCTCTTTCTGGCGGCCAGAGGCAGCGCATGTCCATCGCCCGCAGCGTCATGCTGCACCCGGCTGTGATGGTCTTTGACGATTCCACAGCGGCCATTGATGCCGCCACCGAAAACAGGATCAGGGCCGCGCTCAAAGAGGTGATGACGACTACCAGCGTCATAATCATTTCTCACCGCCTGTCCACGCTTATGCACTGCGATGAAATCCTGTTCATAGAGAAGGGCCACATTGTGGAACGCGGGTCACATGAAGAGTTGCTCGCAATAGGCGGCAAGTACCGGGCCCTCTTCGAGCTACAGATACAGCCTTCGAGAGAGCTGGGCCTGCAGCACGAGGCTCCCCACGATGGAAACGGGGATTCCAGGGGCATCCGGGCGCCTGTCCGGGAGGGCTTCACCACAAAGCCCGACGGTCGCTCTCAGGGCGCTGGCGCGGAATGATGGGACTGCGGACAGACAGGAGTAACAGCTGAATTGACGACGAGGCAGGCCACGACCACACGGGGGTCGCCCCAGGACGCCATGAACCGGCGACGGGTAGCCGCATTGGCGCGCCGGTCCCAGGGCGAGCAGGTCTTCGGAGCAGCATTCGATGGCCGCATCGTCGGACGGTTCGTCTCATACCTGAGGCCATATCGCAGGCCGCTCGCCATCGCTGTCGCAGGCGTGCTGCTGGCTACGGCCACCGGCATCGCATTCCCGATGATCGTCCGTTTTGCCATAGACCACGCGTTGCCTGGTACCGGCGACCGCCGGCTGCTCACGGCCATAGTCGGGTTCCTGGCAGGCAGCATCACGCTCCACTTTGCAGCCGTGTACGTACAGGACTGGTATGTGGCCAAGGTTGCACAGCGGGTCCTGTTTGACCTGCGCCGGGCCATGTACGTCCATTTGCAGCGCGTCTCGTTGTCCTTTATGGACAAGACCGAAGTCGGCCGCTTGATGTCCCGGCTGCAAGGCGACGTTGCCTCCCTGCAGGAGTTTTTGGAGACGTCGGTCTACGCCATCGGCGACCTCGTGACATTACTGGGGATCGCCGTCGTGTTGCTCGTCTTCGACTGGCGCCTGGGCCTCCTCACGCTGTCGGTCGTGCCTGCGCTATTCATCGTCCGCATCGTCTGGCTGCCCTACGCTCGCAAAGCGTTCATGCGGGCGCGCGAGACAAGCTCGATCATGCACGGCGCGCTGAACGAGAACGTGAACGGTGTGCGCGTGGTGCAGGGCATGGTGCGCGAGCGGGCCAACTTTGAGTTCTACAACGAACTCACCACGGACAACCTGAACGCCCAGATGCGGGCCACCAAGCTCGGCCAGGTGCTCATTCCGGTTGTTGACCTCCTCACCGGCGGGGCGCTGGCGGTGGTCATCGTCATCGGCGGCACGTGGGTACTGGACTCGAAGGTTGAAGTAGGCGTGATGGTCATGTTCATGCTCTATGTGCAGCGCTTCTTCGAGCCCATACGGGCCCTCACCATGCACTACAACGTCCTGCAGCGCGCCATGGCGTCAGGTCAGCGCATCTTCGAGGTGCTGGACGTGCCTGTGGATGTGAAGGACAAGCCTGACGCCCGCGTGATGAGGGACGTTGAACCGTCCATCGAATTCCGCAACGTGACGTTCGGCTATTACAAGGACCAGCCTGTGCTCAAGGACCTGAACTTCAAGGTGAAGCCAGGCGAGATGGTGGCGCTTGTGGGGCCGACCGGGTCAGGCAAGACGAGTTGCACTGCGCTGATGCACCGCTTCTACGACGTCTGGGACGGGTCCATCCTGGTCGGCGGGCATGACATCCGGGACGTCACTCAGGAGTCTCTCGGCCGAAGCATCTCCATGGTGCTGCAAGACCCGTACCTCTTCTCAGGGACCGTCTACGAGAACATCCAGTACAACAAGGCCGAGGTCACACGCGACCACGTTGAGGCTGCGGCGAAGGCTGTGGGCGCGCACGATTTCATCATGAAGCTGCCCCAGGGCTATGACACTGTCCTGGAACAACGCGGTGGCAACCTGTCACTGGGGCAGCGCCAACTCATCAGCTTCGCCAGGGCCATTGTTGCCGACGCCAAAGTGCTGGTGCTGGACGAAGCAACTGCGTCAATTGACTCTTATACCGAGATGCTCATCCAGAAGGCCCTGAAGAAGCTGCTTGAGGGCCGTACAGGCGTGGTCATAGCTCACAGGCTGGCGACCGTGCGTGGGGCTGACAGGATCATCGTCCTGCAAGATGGACGAAAGACCGAAGAGGGCACGCACGACGAACTGATGGCCCACCACGGCCTCTATGCACGCCTGTATACGCTCAACTACTCGTCCTTCGACGACATCCCGGACGAGCTCATCAAACAGGCCGTCGCATCAGCAAGAACCAGCACGTAGCGCGCCACCCGTCGTCCCGAGCGAAGTCACTGTGCAACTGGGACGGAGTCGAGGGACCTCGTGCTCCATGCCTGCCAACATGCGGCTCGCAAGAACGGAGTCCCTCGACTCCGCTCGGGACGACGGGTCGCCGTCACACCCACTTCCGGCCGAAGTCGAATTCCCTCACGCGCCTGATGTAGACGATGTAGTCAATGTCTCCCGGCGAGTGCCCTGCGCGCGTAAGCTCGGCGGCAACTCCCGCCCTGTGCTGCGTGCCGTGGTTCACAAGGTGGAGCAGTATCTGCAAGAGAGGGGTGGCGTAGTCCCGGCCGTCGAGTGTCGAGCGGTATCGCACGACACGGTCCAGGTCCACCTCATTCAGACCGCTCAGGTACTGCCGCATGGCGCCCTCTTCCTGGGACCACCGCTTCCGTAGCGAAGCCAGGTCCCGGAACTCTCCAAGGCCCGAAAGCGACGACGGCGACTTTCCCTCCTGGCACCTCGTGCGCCAGGCCCATTCGCCCTGGAGGACATGCACGAGGGTGTCCAGCATGCCCCCCTGCGCCAGCCCGGCAGGCTTGGCCAGCGCCTCCTGGCCCGATTGAGAGGCTGTGTCAAGGACCCGGGCATCGGCCCAGTAGTTGTAGTCGTACAGGTGCTGAAGTTCGGTTGCGCGCATGGCAGACTCCCCCAGGTGCGCCAGTTTAGCCCGTACGGTTCATGTAGTGGCTACGCGCCTGTTATCCTTCCCACTCTCAGCAGCAATAAGGACCCCTTTCCTGGCGGAGAACGAAACAAATCCCCTCTCCTTTGGGAGAGGGTTGGGGTGAGGGCACACACATGTATGTTGGCACTCAGGTAGGCGCAAGGGACGACTCTGACTACAAGGTCTGGGCGCAGCTCGGGTTAAAGCACATCTGCGGCTACCCGCCGGGCAACTGGTGGTCCTGGACCAGGCCGGTCCTCGAGGCCTACAAGGAAAAGGTCGAAAAGTTTGGCCTCACCCTGGACATGACCACGCTGCCGCTCAACTCGTCCCGCATAGACTCGCCCACCGCGAAGTCTGAGACGCCAAACGTCATGCTAGGAAAGTCGCCCGAACGAGACAGGGAGATTGAGGCGATCAACAAGTTCATCGAGAACTGCGCCAGGGTCGGCATCCCGGCCGTCAAGTACAACATGAACCTCATAGGCATCCCGCGTACGCCCGACACCAAGGGCCGAGGCGGCTCCATGAACTCCACGTTTCGCTGGGCCGAGGCTGACCAGAAGGAGAAGCCGACGAGCGCGGGCAAAGTGAGCGTCGAGGACAACTGGGAACGCATCGAGTATTTCCTCTCTCACGTCGTGCCCGTCGCCACGCAAAACAAGGTGCGGCTGGCCTGCCACCCGCACGACCCCTACACGCCGCCCGGCTACATGGGCGTGACGCGCGTGCTGGGTACGGTAGATGGCCTCAAGAAGTTTGTGCAAATGCACGAAAGCCCCTACCACGGCTTGAACTTCTGTCAGGGCACCGTTTCAGAGATGCTCGACTCGCCCGGCGAGGAGATCTATGACGTCATCCGCTGGTTCGGCAAGCGGGACAAGATATTCAACGTCCACTTCCGCAACATACGGGGCAAGAAGCTGGATTTTGTTGAAGTGTTCCCAGACGAGGGCTCAGTAGACATGCTCAAAGCGATGCGGGCGTACAAGGAGACGGGCTACAAGTACATGCTCATGCCGGACCACGTGCCCCACATAGACGGCCGTGACCCGCAGGGCGTCGCCTTCGCCTTCTGCTACGGGTACATCATTGCGCTCTTGCAGGGCGTGGACGAGCCTCTGGGGCAGTAGTCTGCGTCCCCTCTCCCGCCGGGAGAGGGCGAGAGCTTGACCTGAACTTGATTCAGGGGTGGGGGGCAGGACATGGGAAGCCAGGCCGTCTACCAGTCCCAAGTCCGCATAGAGCGGATAAAAGGTCCGCTGCGCCGTGCGCACCTGCCTGCTGAACCTCAGCCGGTGTACTTCGGCGTGCACTCGGAGATCGCCCAACATTACGGCGTCGACCCCGCGACTATCGGGGGCCCACACGCGTCGACCCTCGACTACATTGTTGCTTCGGCGGCTGGCTGACTGACCGGGACGTTTGGCGGGGCCCTTGAGGCCCGCGGGGTACCAGCCGGTGAAGGCCACCTTTCGTCCGGTGCTCTGGGAGAGGTCGAGAAGGAAGACGGCGTACTGGTGCTCAAGCGAATCCACGTGACATACAGGCTCAAGGTGGACAAAACACTCTTGGCTGAGAAACGTGACGCGATAGACCGCGCCTATCAGCACCACCCGCCCCGCTGCCCGGTTTACCGCTCTATCGGCAGCAGTATCGTCATTACAACCAGCCTGGAACTTGTTTGAACCATGTCTGGGTTCCAGATCAGGCACGCCAAAGAAGAGGACCGGCCAGAAGTGGTCCGCATCCTGAAGCAGGCCTGGAGTTCACCAACCGTAGTTGATGCTGGCCGCATTTACGAGGCAGACATGTTGCCGGCCTTGGCCGCCGAATTGGGCGGCCAGGTAGCTGGGCTGGTGACCTACTCCATCGAAGGCGCCGAGTGTTCTGTCGTGAGCCTCAATAGCTTGCACGAAGGGATCGGGATAGGCACCGCCCTGCTGGATGCGGTCAGAGGAGAGGCCGAAGCGGCGGGCTGCAAGCGCATGAGGCTTACCACCACGAACGACAATATGCACGCGCTGCGTTTCTACCAGCGCCGCGGATGGACACTGGCCGCCCTCTACAGGAACTCGATTGCAAAGGCAAGGAAGATCAAAAAGATCCCTAAGGTGGGGAAGGATGGCATCCCCCTCAGGGACGAGCTGGAGCTCGAGCTGATGCTGAAAAGCGGCCGGGCGCGTAGAGACAACCCGCTCCGCTCAAGGTGACGACCGCCAAGAGATCCCTCACCCTCGCTGCGCTCAGGATGACCCCGGCGCGCCGGGGTCACTTCTTTGGCTGCTGGATCAGCTCCACTCGCACGTCGCCGGGGCACGCCAGAAAGGCAATCGCGCGGCCGTCGCCGAGCCTGATCGGCCCTTCCTTGAGAGTCGCGCCCAGGCCGGTCAGCCTTTTGATGTCAACGTCAATGTCGGCAGAGTCGAACCCGAAGTGCTCCAGGCCGTAGTGAGCGTCGGCGTCCGCCCGGTTCAGCTTTTCCCTGGCGTTGTTCTGCACCCGCTCCGATGAGATGTTCACTTGGACGCCGTTCTCGCTCTTCGTCACGACAAACGTGTCGCCGAAGGGCCGCACCGTCTCAGAGACGATGGTGAAATTGAAGGCCTTCTGAAACCACTGGGCGGCCTTCTTGGGGTCCGAGTACTTGAGGTGGATGTGGTTGATGTTGTACGGCATGGAAACGACTCTCCTGGACGCCTGCCCCGGGCGGAATGGCCCCGCCTGCGTGCTCACGGCGTCCGGCGACGATAGCGGCTCGCCGTTGTTGCGTCAACTCCGCCCGCCCGTCGTCCCGAGCGAAGCCGAGGGACCCCGTCCTGTACCGCAAGGCCGAACGCGGCCATGTGGCAGAGCAAACAGCGCCCTTATTAGGCGCGCATCGCCCTGATGAGCTGCGCGTGCACCTCCGGCCAGCCTGCCACGACGACCGGCAACTCGCCGTCGCCACGCCAGTCAATGCGTCCGCCAGTGGCGTCCGTGACTCGCAGTCCCAGCTCCAGGGCGATGGCCGCGCCGGCAGCCATGTGCACCGGCTCGACGCCATATATGACGAGTGCCGACAGCCGCCCCAGGCAGGTAAGGCCGAGCGGGTACGCGGCCGATGCGAACGTGTTAACTTGTGCGCATTGCGGCACCCACCCGAGGCCCCGCCGCATGAGCCTTCGCCACGTTTCGCCGCCGTCTATTTCGAGGCCGATAGAGACATCAGAGAGCTTCGCTGTCGCAAAAGGCACGGCGCGCGCCGCCGCGTCATCCCGAGCAGAGCGAGGGACCCGGGGTGGGGGAGCCGCTCTTCGTATTCGAGTACCTATCGACGCACCCTCACCCTGACGCTCTCCCGTCGATGGAGAGGGGACGGAAACCATTGAGGATGACGAGTCTGGCAGCCACGGCCTGCCGTTCCTCGTGACGCCCTTGCCGCGGCTCATCGCCAGCGTCTCGCCGAGCGCGGGCAGGGCCAGCGCCGCTACCTCGAACTGGCCGCCGCGCCGGAGCGCGATGTTCACGCCCCAGTGGACCATGCCCGTCGAGAATGGATACGTGCCGCACAGCGGGTCTATGAGCCAGGACAGGCCATCATCCGGCCCGCCGGACGCGCGCTCCTCTGAAAGTATCCGCCCCGGCACACCGTGCTTGCGCAGCGTTTCAGCGATAACGCGGTCGGACTCAATGTCCGCGTCCGTCACAAGGGCGCCCGGCGACTTCATCCACTGCTTCAACGCCCGGCCGCGGGACAACTCGAAGCGCGTGAGCAGCAGCTTCGACGCCGCGTTGGCCGCATCGAGCGCGGCGGCGAGGGCTTTCTGCTGGCTGTACCTTTCAGGCACGGTGCTAGGCGCCACTACTTTCGTGCGCGCCACATCTGCTCGGTCAGCTCCAGGTGCCCGGCGTGCTCGGACTCGTGCGTCAGCGCGTGCAACACGCAGTCACGCACGGTGCCCTTGAAGTCCGGCCGACCTGTTGCCGTCGCAGGCTTCGATAGCGATGCTGCCGTGTGCTTTGACAATGCCTCGCGTGACGCCGAATCGGTCCTGTCGAGCAGCGCCATGAGGCCCTTCGCGGTCCTCTCCGGCTGCTTGAACTCCATGTCCCGGTTGCGGCGGGCTGGCTTCCCGCCCACATACTCGCCCACCCACTGCATCTCGCTCCCGCACATGTGGGTGATGATCACCGACGCCGAATTCGTCTCCGGCGCAGGCGGCTGCCAGACAACACCCGCGTCGCCCAACTTCTCGACCGCCGCCCTGACCTTCTTGTGGATGGCGGTCAGCTCAGTGAGTAGTGATTGTGCTTCTGAATCCATTTGCGCGACGTCTCCCTGTGATCAAATCCTGTGAGGCCGCAATCTTACACTCTGCACCGCCTTGCGCAGGCGTCAGGTACCCTCATAACCCTGAGATGTTGCTGTCCAATGAGCGAGGTAGACAATGCCTGGCAAAAAGGTCCTCGTACTCGGCGGCGGGTTCGGAGGGGCGAAGGCGGCCATTACCTCTCGCGCCCTGCTCCCGCCTGACCACGAAGTCACGCTCATTGACCGCAACCGCCGCACGTTCATATGCGGCGGCTTCCCGATGCTCATAGTCGGCGAGCGGGCCGTTGACAAGCTCAGCCGCTCCCTCGGCAGACTTGCAAACCGCGGCGTCCGCTACGTCCAGGCAGACGTCACTCGCATAGACACGCTGGGCTGCACGTTGAAGACGACACGAGGCGTGTTCGAGTACGACTACCTTGTCGTCGCGGCGGGCGCAGAGTACGACTGGTCAGCCGTGCCCGGCTCAAAATCCGCCTACTCGTTCTATGGCCTTGACGAGGCCCGCAAGCTGCGGCGCAAGCTCCGCACCTTCCGGCGCGGCAGGGTTGTCGTCGCGGTGTCGAGCCTGCCATATAAATGCCCGCCTGCTCCATTCGAGGCTGCCTTACTGCTCAACTGGTCCTTCCGGCGGTCTGGCGTGCGAAAGGCAGTGGACATCCACGTCTACACGCCCGAACCTGCGCCGCTGGCTGTTGCGGGCCCGGAGGCAACCAGGCAGATCGCCGACGCCCTTTCCAGCCGCGGCGTGACGCTGCACACCGGCGCCGCCGTCAAAGAGGTCTCGAAAGACGGACGGGCCGCCATGTTCACCGACGGCTCGACGCTGGACGCAGACGTAGTCATTACCATCCCAGTACACAAAACGCCAGGCGCCATCGCCGAGTCTGGCCTCACGGGTGGCAAGCCGTGGACGCCGGTGAATGCAGCGACGCTTGAGACGTCGTTCCCCAGCGTCTTCGCAGTCGGCGACGTGAACGTCGTGCCAATGGCAAACGGCCGCCCGATGCCCAAGGCTGGCGTGTTCGCATCAGGCGAAGGCGAGACCGCGGCGAGGATAATCGCCTCACGCATCGTGGGCACAGAGCCGCCTCCGCCATACTCCGGCGAAGGCCTCTGCTTCCTGGCGTACTCGGGCACGCAGTCGGGCAGCGTATCGGGTTCGTTCCTGGCAAGCGGCGCGCCGAAAGTAGAGTTCAAGGGGGCCACTGCGGCAGGCATGCGGGGCAAAGAGCGCTTCGAGCGCGACTGGCGGAGGTTCAAGGTATAGCCGTCTCAGGACATCCCCTCTCCCGGTGGGAGAGGGCTAGGGTGAGGGCGAAGTCACTGGTTGGAGACTCCCCCGGCCGATTTTCCTAATGAACTCCGGCGCCGGCAGGCCGGTCGGACTCACCGTGTCATCCTCCGGCGAGCCCTGGACCCCAGCCCACTATGCCCACTGAAGCAGCACAGCCCATAAATCGGGACCGAAGGGAAGCCCTCCTCCTCCGGTTGGAGCGGTTGACCGAAGTGCCGCTCCTCATCCTTTCGTTCCTGATGATTCCGTTGATACTGGGGCCATACATCTTTGAATTGACACCGGGCGAAGAAAGGGTGTTCAACGACCTCGACTACATGGTCTGGGGCATATTCGCGGCAGACATGCTGACGAAAGTCGCCATCGCCCCTGACAAGCGGCGGTACCTGCGGGTCAACTGGCTCGAAGCCATATCGGTGGCCGTGCCCTTCTTCCGGCCGCTGCGGATAGTGCGCGTCGTGGTGTTCGGACTGAGGGCGTACAGACACACCAGGCGCCTTGCCGCGCCAGATTTCCTGCTGGCATACGCCATGGGCGTAGTCGTCATCTGCTCCACAATCGTCCTGGCCGTAGAACAGGACGCCCCCGGCGGCAACATCAAGAATTATGGCGACGCCGTCTGGTGGGCGTTTACCACGGTCTTCACTGTCGGCTATGGCGACAGGTTCCCGGTAACCGGCATCGGGCGCGGCGTCGGCGTGCTGCTCATGGTGGCTGGCATCGCCCTGTTCAGCGCGGTGGCTGCCAACCTCGCTGCCTTCTTCGTCAAGAGCGACCGGGGCGACGACCGCTCAAGGAAGGATGCCGATGACCTTGCCGACGAGGTACGCAGGCTCCGGGCAGAGGTGGAAACGCTCAGGCGGCCCGGTGGTGGCCAGGCGTGAGCGGGCGCCCGTCTCCTGTCGCCCCGAGCGCAGTCGAGGGGCCCCGCCGCGCAGTATGAGCAAAGGCAAGCAAGATGCGCCTGTCGCCCCGAGCGCAGTCGAGGGGCCCCGCCACTCATCCCCTGTCCCCTTGAGGGAGAGGGTTGGGGTGTGGGTAGATTGACCGGACAGGCGTTGCCTCAGTAACCTTGGCTGAGCAGCAACAAGCGGGAATAGCTCAGTTGGTAGAGCGTCTGCTTCCCAAGCAGAAGGTCGCGGGTTCGAGACCCGTTTCCCGCTCCATCTCAGCCTGAACCCGGGCCGGAGCAACCCTCCGGCCCTTTGTTTAGCGGCAGGAGAAAGAAGGCTGTAGGCTTGCGGGCCACTGTGCAGTCGGTCCTTAGGACTCAGTTCGTGTTGCCCGGCCGGTACCCAGCCCTGGCGCGACAGGTGGTGGGCTACGTGCTGCCCATCGCCGTCTCGGCGGCCGCCATTTTGCTGGCACGGCGCGGCTTCACGAGCTGGAGCGGCGACGCCCTGCTCTTCTTCCTGTTATTGCCGGTCATCGTCATCCTCGTCACCCGGAAAAAGGTCGTTGATTTTGGCCTGCGTGTTGGCGACTGGAAGAAGGGCACAATCGCGGCGGTCATAGGCATCCTGCTGAGCATCCTGGTCGTCGGCGTCGCGGCGAGCATCTCGCCGGGAGTGCGCAGCTACTACGGCAGCAAGACGATGTCGCCGAAGCTTGTGCTCGATGTCTTCCTGTATATGTTTGCCTGGGAGTTCCTGCTTCGAGGCTACCTGCTCCTGGCGCTTCAGCGCAGGCTGGGGTTCAAGCGGGCGAACGTGCTCCAGACCGTCGTGTTTTTCCTGGCGCACACGAGCAAACCGGCGCTTGAGTTCTACTCGACCGCGTTCACGGGCGTGCTGTTCGGGTACGTGTCGGACAAGACACGGTCAATCTACTCGATGGTCGCCATCCACACTGCGATATACCTGTCAGTCGTGTACTTCACATAGTCCACCATAGCGCGCGCTTCCAGAAACCTGCGGGGCCGCATGACTCTCAACGCACCGTCCGACCGCTCCGGCAGCCTGATCGAGCTTGGCAAGCGCGCTCTTGTCGCTTGCGACTGGGTCAAGGCGCGTAAATGCTTCGAGAGCGCAGTTGAGGAGTCGCCACGCGCAGAAGCTTTCGAGGGGCTGGCGCAGGCGGCCTCGTGGCTGCACGACGGGAAGACGGCCATCGAGGGGCGCGAGCACGCCCTGCGCCTTTACTTGGACCGCGGGGACAGGCGAGGCGCCGCCCGCATGGCGGAGTGGCTGGCCCTGGACGTCCTTGAGTTCCGCGGTGAGAGTGTGGTCGCCGAGGGGTGGCTCTACCGTGCGCGGAGGCTCCTCGATGGGATGGACCCGTCGCCGGAGCTTGCGGTCCTCACTTGCATGGAGGCCCATTTCGCCCTGATGCTCCGCAACGACACCGAGACCGCCATCAGGCAGGCCCGTCAGGCGCACGAGATGGCGCGCCAGCTAAAGCTGCGGGACCTCGAGGCCCTCTCCCTTGCACTTGATGGTCTGGCCCTCGTTAGCTCTGGCAAGGTGGCTGGCGGCATGCGGAAGCTGGACGAAGCCGGTGTTGCCCTGATCTCAGGCGAGGTTTCTGACCCGAACATGGCGGGCACCGCATACTGCTACATCGTTGACGCATGCGACCGCGTGCGTGATTACGAGCGGGCCGGGCAGTGGTGCGGCCGGCTGGGCGAATTCGCAGAGGAGCACAACCTTGGCATCCTGACGGCCTTCTGCCGGCCTCACCACGCGGTGGTCCTCATGTGGCGCGGCGCCTGGGACGAGGCCGAAAAGGAGCTGACCACCGCTATTGATGACATGACCCGCATCAGGCAACCTATGGTCGTAGAAGGCATCGTGCGGCTGGCTGACCTCCGGCTCCGGCAGGGGAAGGTGAGGGAGGCGGCAACGCTCTTGCGGAGCGTCGAACATGCGCCCCTGGCCCAACTAACGCGGGCGGACCTGGCGCTGGCGGAAGGGGACTCGGAGGCGGCGATAGACCTGGCTGACCGCTACCTGCGCAGGCTCCCTCTGGACAATGCGGTCGAGCGCGCCGGTGGCCTTGACGTGATGGTGCGGGCGCGCGTGGCGCAGGGTGATCTTGAGGCGGCTGCGCGCTATCAGGTCGACTTTCAGGAGACTGCCGCGGTTGTGGGCACTGACCCGCTCAGAGCTGGGGCCGCGTTCAGCGCGGGCTTGCTGGAGGAAGCGAACGGACGGTGGGAGACTGCGCGCCAGCGCTTCGAAGATGCCGTTGACTCGTTCAGCCGGGCGGGAGCTGTCCAGGAGACGGCGCGCGCCAGGTTGGGCCTTGCACGCTGCTTGCAGTCGCTGGGGCGTGTACCGGCAGCAATCCATGAGGGGAGCCTGGCCTTTGACACACTGCGCAAGCTCGGCGCGGCCCTCGATGCCGACAAGGCTGCCGCTCTGCTGCGTTCACTCGCCGCGAGCCGGCCCATGCCCGGCAGCGCTGCGTCACAGGCGAGCGTCCTGACTCCGCGCGAAAGTGAAATCTTGAAACTGATCGCGCTCGGCAAGAGCAACACCGAAATCGCAACTCTCATGGTCCTCAGCGTGCGCACCGTCGAACGGCACATATCGAACATCTACGGCAAGACTGGCGCGTCGGGCAAAGCGGCGCGGGCATCGGCGACGGCATATGCGTTCAGTCACGGCCTTGTTGGCGGGGAGTTACCATCTCGTCAGCCGGCTAGCGGACGAGAGTATTGACCACATCCCCTACAGACCCAACTCTTCAACAGGGCCAGTTCAGGCTCGCCGAAGTCCTCAGCATCTTCGCCGCTGGCGGCGAAATCGGCCGCGGCCAGCCTGAGGGACACCTCCTCCGCACATGCCTGATCGCCATGCGGGTGGCCGACCGCCTGAAGCTCTCTCTGAGCCAACAGGCCGACGTCTATTACACGAGCCTCCTGATGCACGCCGGCTGCACCGCGGGCTCGCCGCAGTTTGCGGCGTACCTTGCAAGCGACGAGCTTGTCGCCCAGCGGGACCTCTGCCTGTGCGACCCATACAACTTCCGGGAAGTGATGGGGTGCCTCTGGTCGCACGCGTCACCGGGGTCGTCCGTCTCTTCCAGAGGCATGCACTTCCTAGCACTCCTCATGCAAGGAGAGAAGGCGTTTGCAGAGGTCGAACATGGCTGCTCGGATGTTGGCTCCACGATCGCAGGACGACTGCGCCTGCCAGAGGCCACACGTCAAAGCCTGTTCCAGATATGCGACACATGGGGCGGCAAGGGACCGCACAAACTGAGGCGCGACGATATCCCGCTGCCGACGCGCATAGTGAACGCCGCAATGGTGTTCGAGGTCTTTTTCTCGACCACCGGGCAGGAAGCGGCCATACAAGCGGCAACGAAACGGCGCGAGAAGTCGTTTGACCCGCAAGTGGTTGACGCTTTGAGGTCCCTATCAGCAGATGACCCACTCTGGCAGGACCTGAAGCATGATGACCTGTGGGGCCTGGCGCTTTCGCTTGAACCTGAACCGCGCAGGTACATCGGCGACCGCGACCTCGACGACGTTGCTTCGTCCCTCGCCGATTTCGTGGACCTCAAGAACTCCCGGGTTGCCACACACTCTCGAAATGTGGCATGCCTGGCAGAGGGGATGGCGCGGCGGGTGCGGCTGCCTGAGCCTGATGTTGTACTGACCCGTCGTGCGGCGCTTGTGCATGCGCTGGGTCAGATCGCAGTGCCCGCGCATGTGCTCAACAAAGAAGGCCCTCTTACAACGGATGAGAATGAAAAGCTGAGGCTGCACCCGTACTACACGGAGCGTATAACGGCGCGATCTCCGGCGCTGCAAGCCATGGGCCGCATCGGGGCGATGCACCACGAGAGGCTGGATGGCAGCGGGTACCCGCAAGGCCTGTCCGGAGACCAGGTCCCTATGACGGCCCGCATCGTCGCTCTGGCGGACGCCTTTCAGGAGCTCACCGAGGACCGGCCAGGCAAACCGGCGCAGTCTACTGACGACGCTCAGCAACAACTCGAAAGGGAGTCCGGGACCAAGTTCGACCCCGTTTGCCTGGCGGCCCTTTCGCAGGAAACCGGTGGAAGTCCTGCACGCGCTCCCACCCGGGTGCAGTGGCCAGGGGGGCTAACGGACCGCGAGGTTGAGGTGCTCAGGCTCGTTTCTCGTGGACTGACGAGCAAGGAGATGGCGAAGGCGCTCGTTGTCAGCGAGAGCACGGCGCGCCACCACCTCGAACACATCTATGCCAAGGCCGGCGTTACCAGCCGCGCAGGCGCGGTCATGTTCGCGGCCGAGAACGGCCTGCTCCTCTAGCCAGGGCCGTAGCGCACTCCGGTACGTCCCCAAAGATGGGATGTTCATCCCATGTTTTGCTGACCCCCCGATTGGAAGATGGCCCTGCGTCACACCAATCCCAAGGGAGGCAGCGGCATGATCCGTATTAATACCCGCGTCTTGATAGACCGTCCGGCGGCAGAGGTCTTTGACTACGTCGCTGACTTCGAAAACGCGCCGGAGTGGCAGGCCGGTGTGGTCAAGTCCGGCAAAGTCACCGAAGGTCCGATTATGGTCGGCACGAAGTTCGAAGAGGACGTGCGCATCGTGTTCAGGAAGGCCCGGACCGTCTGTATGGTGACAGACCTCAACACAGGCAAGTCCTTAGCCTTCGCAGCGACATCGAAGCCGGTGGACTATCAGGGTACGTTCACCTTTGAACAGACTCCTCGGGGCACACTTCTAACGCTCGAAGCCAATTGCGAGATGAACGGCGCCTGGAAGTTACTGGAGCCGCTGATGTCGCTGGACGCCAAGAGCGGGGTGAAAAAGGAACTCGGCCGCATCAAGAAGGCGCTGGAGTCCAGGCGGGCCGCGACACGGCGAGCGGTGCGCGCATAGCGATCGGTCGGCTTAGGCCGGCGGTCTACGTGTTGACCGCCACCCGCTCCCATGGCCGGACTGAAAGTTCCGCTCTGACACGGATCCCCAGGTCCCGGCCCCAACCTAAATTGCGCTCACCGGCCCGCTCGCCGGACGTGCCGCTAAACGGCCGCCCGGCGGGCGCCGGACCACATTCAACGAGCAAGAAAATCAGGAGGAAAATCAGATGACTACTCAGACACTTGGACAGACGCAGTTGGACCAGTCGAAGATGGAGGCATTCGCAGGCAAGATGCTCGGCGCGGTGAGCGGAGCATTCATGAGCCCGCTGTTCAGCATCGGACACCGGCTGGGCATGTTCGACAGGCTGGCCGGCATGAAGCCGGCAACAAGCCCAGAAATCGCAAAGGCGCTTGGGCTGCAGGAACGTTACGTAAGGGAGTGGCTCGCAACGATGGTCACGGGCGGCGTCATCGAATACGACCCCGCAGGCCGGACCTACCGGCTGCCGCCCGAGCACGCGGCGTTCCTCACACGCGCAGCGGGACCAAACAACTTTGCATTCTTCCACCAGTACACGGCCATTATGGGCGCGGTGGAGCCGCCGCTCACCGAAGCGTTCAAGAACGGCGGGGGCGTGCCGTATTCAGCGTATGGCAACTTCCAGCCATTGCAGGCTGAGGAGAGCGCCCGCCTCTTCGATATGGCCCTTGTCAGCGTTATCGTCCCGTTTGCGCCAGGAGTCACAGAACGGTTGAAGTCCGGCATAGACGCCGTGGATGTGGCGACCGGCCAAGGCCACGCCGTGACCGTCCTGGCGAAGGAGTTTCCAAAGAGCCGGTTCCTGGGACTGGACTTTTCGGATGAGGGCGTGACAGCCGGACGCACGGAGGCTGTTGAGTGGGGCCTGAAGAACGCCCGGTTCGATGTCCATGACGTCGCCAAGGGCATCCCCGGCAAGTTCGACCTCGTCACAGCGTTCGACTGCATCCACGACATGGCGAAGCCACGGCAGGTGCTCAAGAACATCGCTCAAGCCCTCAAGCCGGGCGGAGTGTTCCTGATGATGGACATGGCCGGGTCGAGCAAACTCGAAGAAAACATCGCGAACCCGATGGCGCCCCTGCTATACGCCGCGTCCACGCTGCACTGTATGACCGTCTCGCTCTCACAGGGTGGGGAGGCAGTGGGCACGATGTGGGGTGAGCAGAAGGCGCAGGAGTACTTGCGGGACGCCGGGTTCAAGCACGTCGAGATCAAGCGCATCCCTGACGACCCGATGCACGTCTTCTACGTCTGCACCGTGTAGCCTAGCGACTGGTCATCGTGAGTTGCTTGCCAGCGAGGGAGCATGACGTGCGCCCCCTTGCTGGCTATCCGCGACTTTGTGTCCACGACATGAGGCCACCGGTGCCTTAACATGTCATGCATGAAAAGTACGCCGGAGCAACAGACAGGCGCCCAAGTGACCGAGCAGGCGCCAGTTACCTTTCAAGACGGCAAGCCTGCCACCAGCCGCGTCGAGCGGCCGTGGGGCTGGTTCGAGTCTCTCGCCTCTGGCGCGGGGTACCAGGTCAAGCGGCTGCACATGCTGCCACAGAGGCGGATTTCGCTCCAGTGGCACCGGCACCGGGACGAGCTGTGGGTGGTGGCCCGTGGCACGGCGCGCGTCACCATCGGCGAAAAGTCGTTCACACTGGGCCGCGGGCAGTCGGTCGCAGTCGCCAGGACAGTCCACCACCGCATCCAGAACATTTCGACAGTCGAGCCGCTGGAGATCGTTGAGGTGCAGACAGGCGACTACCTCGGCGAAGATGACATCGTCCGCATCGAGGACGACTTTGGTCGGGCTGACCGGACGTCTGCCGGAACAGCCGCGCCGCGCAGCTAAGTGACGGTCCCAAAGTCCCCTCTCCCGGTGGGAGAGGGTTTGGGTGAGGGGGAAGTCTGAACTCCGAAGTGACCGGTCACTTCGCCTCAGTGAACGTCCTCAGGTAGTTCACCAGGTCCCACATCTGCCGCTCTGAAAGTGTCGCCGCCTCGCCGGGCATGCCGCTTTGTGGGATGCCGTCGCGTATGAACTCAAAGAGTTTTCTGTCCGGGTGGAGCGGGACGTGGACGATAAGGTCTGCTGGTTTGCGGGTGAGCGCGGCCGCGTCCGGGCCGTCGCCGGTCCCCGTCTCGCCGTGACACTGCCCGCACCTGGCAAGGTAGGTGGCCCGTCCGCTGTCCACGGAGGCCTGTGTGGGCAGCACCGGGTTGGCGTCGGCGCTGGCGCCATCGCTCCCGGCAAGTAAGACCACAATTGCCGCCGAGAGGCCCACAACCACGGCGACCAGGCCCGGCCCTGCCATGGCAAACGCAAGCCGCCGCGCGCTCCGCCTGTATGGCGTGCCGACGACGATTGCCAGCGCCCCCAGGAGCGCTACTTCTCCGCCAAACAGCGCCATTGTGGCCCTGCGAGAGGGGCGTATCTGGTCCGCGGCCGTCCCGCCGGAACGCAGCTCGTATCCGAAGGATGCGTGGGCGTCGAACGCGCCAGGCCTGACCACCGCGACCTCGGCCTGCCAGTCGCCGGCCACGTTCATCGGCGCGCCGTGCACTATCCACAGGCCGTCTCCGTGGTTGAGCCCGGAGATAAACTCGGCCCCAAGGTCCTCTCCCCTGTAGACCAGGCGGGCCCGGACTTCGGTGGCGTCGGTAATAGGGTCGCCCCGGCGGTCCCGCAGCTTGACGGCTATCAGGTTGTACCCCAGCTCCACCGGAGTGACAGTGATGTCCAGCCGCGCCCCCTCGACCTCGGTCTCAAACCTGGCGTCTTTCTGCACGGCGGCCTGTGTCCGGCTGGCGTACTGCCGCGCCGGCTCCATGCTTGCGAGCCAGCCCACGGCCAGCAGCACCAACGCAAACAGGGCCGCCTCTACGGTCACCAGGCGCCAGAGCCTGTTACCTGCTTTGTCCTCCGCTGCGAGCCTCGGACGAACAACGTAGGAGTTGACCACAGCCACCAGGACAAGAGGGGCTAGGAGAGCGACTTTTGCCACAAGCGTCCAGCCGTAGGGGCTCTTCACCGCGGACGGCTCGGTGACTTGCATCCACCCCGAGAAGGTGCCCGTGATTGCCACGCTGCCAGCGCTTAGCAAGGCTACTGTCGTGAAGCGCTGGACGAGTGCCGACAGAGCGGCCCGGCGGTCATGCCCTTCTGGCATCTTTAGCAGAACAGGCACTACAAACGCCATGCACAGGACGCCACCTGCCCATGCTGACGCGGCAGTAATGTGCAGGAAGTCGTTGGCCACAGCAGGCCACCGCACGTCAGCAGGTACGGCGGCGCTGTGGCTCATGAGTGTCGTGGCCCCGAGCGCGCCTACGCCCAGGGCCAGGGCAATTCCCGCAAACGGCGAATCTGACAAGAGCCCAGGGACGGTGCCTTCGTCCTGGTCCCGGCGTGCTCGTGCGGCGGCCCAAACGCAGACTGCTGCCTGCGCGAAAAGCGCGGCCCGCGCGGTCCACAACCGTCCCCACACCGAGCCGCCCAGCACATCGAACACTGCTCTGCCGGGCACGCGGAAAAGGGGATCGCCTGTAGCCAGTGACACTTGCTGAGCCAGTTGGCCAGCCATGCCTGCGGCCACCAGCGCGAACCCGGCGGCCAGTAGTCCCACCATCCGCCCTGAGAGTTTGCTGGCCGCTCTGCCAGTTGGCGATTCTGAGTCATATGCGCCCAGCGCTGGCGAGGCAACCAGTAACTCGAACACGAGGCCCCCGACGATAAGCACGGCACCCAGGAACAGTGCCCACCTCTGCCAGGGGTCGGCCCTGGACTGGAGCAGCGGCGCGCCGCGGGAGGCTGCCTGGACTGGCGCGGGCTGTCCTATTGAAAACGAGAATGACCCGCGCACGGCGTGCCCGTCGACGGTGGAAACATTGCGCCACGCAACGGTGTAAGTGCCGTCAGGTAGCGGGGGCAGTTCTGCCGTTAGTGCCGTGGGTTCCGTAGGATCGCCGCGGGCCACACCGCTTTCAATCCGCCTGCCATCAGCCGCTATGATGCTGATCTCGCTAAAGGTAGGTTCGACGGGTTCGGTGAACCAGATGATGACCCTGTCAGGCGCAGACTGGAGCGAAGCGCCAGCCGCCGGCGATGACCGGAGCAGGTTCGCATGTGCTGAGACAGTCTGGCTGCCCACAGCCGCGTAAAGCGCTGTCGCTATCGCCAGCGATGCGACAAAGAGTGCCACGAGTCGGTTGCGCGCCAGACACATAACGACTGCCCCGGTCACTTGCGGCCCCTTCGGGCACGGCGAGCGATCTGCTTTTTTCGCCCAGACCGCCAGGTCAGGACGAAGAGCACTCCAACAACAGCTACGACGCCGAGGAGCGGGAGGAGCTCGTCCCAGAGGCCTGTCCCGCCGCCGTGGAGCACAGGGAGCGAAAAGGCCGCGACGCGATAGTCGGCAGCGTCCCGGCCGGCAAACCGCCGGACCTGCCTTTTGGCGGTCAGGAAGCCACGCCGGAACGGCCAGGTTTCGCGCCGCGGCATATCCAAGCGCCTACTTCCTCCTCTGCCTCATCGCGATGCTGGCGCCGCCCATTGCCAACCCTGCTGCCCCAACGACAAGGCCCAGGATGGCCAGGGTACGCGCGCGCAACCGCGTCCTCGGCTGACTGCGCCACAGACTGAGTACTCCGGGCCACGCCTTCGATCTCACGGCCCGAACCGACCTGCACCGGGAACTGGACATCCCGCGCCGCGGCGACCTCGGAGAAGGTGCCTGGGCCAGATGTGAACGACTCGTCGAACTTGAAGCCGCTTATCTCTCCTGTGAACCGGAATGTGTACACGCCTGGCGACGTGGGTATGAAGTTGGAGACGTAATGGCCTGGGTCTCCGAACGCCCCACGCAAGGTCATCTCCTTCTTGGTGCCGGTTGGAACGTGAGTGACTTCGGCTTTGACCGAAGACGCAACCCCCTCAACTGGGACATCGTCTCCATGCTTTTCGATGCGCAATGACACACCGTTTGGTTCTCCTTCATACGCTGGCTCGGACAGGAACCCTACGGTGAACTCGTACTCCCCCACCTCCCGGCCTTCGTGGGCAGACGCCGCTGCGGAAACGGAAAGTAAGGCAGCCACGCTACCAAACACGAGCGCATAGCGCGCGAACATCTTGAGTTTCACGGATGGCCTCCTGAAATAACTGACGGCCTCTGCGTAGTCTCTCGCGAGGCCATTATTAAGGGTCGCCGGAAAGCCGAGGCATTAGACCTTCGGCGGCTCCTCGGGAGGCGCGATTGAGCGGCTAGCAAGTCGCCTTTCTGGGCGCACAGACGCAACAAGCAGCACGGCCTTGGGGTCAGCAGGGTCAAGACCGGTTTGAATGATGTGGGAGGGGCCTATTAGTACGACCGCACTTTGCACTCCAGGGCCTTGTTTGAGCACTGCGACTGCGCCACTGTCAACTTCTGTGACGATGCTCGGTTCCACGTGCGGCGCATTAGGGGTATGCGTGTGAGCGACGGGCCTGCCGCCTGGATAAATGTGCGCATGGTTCTCTGTCCTCTCCGCGAAGTGGTGGTCCCAGACTGCGCCAAGAGAAGGGGCGAGGACCGCCAGGACTATGAGGCCAGGCGCCGCAATAGCGGCCAGGCGGCGGCCAGCCAAAGTACATCTGAAAAACCTGCGCCTGACCATCATGCTTGCATACAACACAAGCCGATTGTAGCCGCACACGTTCACAGACCACGTCACGAAGGCTATGCGCGTCCTGTGAGTGTCGCCACCAAAAAGCTCACTTCTCCGCTGTGAAGAGGCTCGGTCCACAGCAATCTTTCCCTCGCATCGCGTTCCAGCCTTCTCGCCCGACAAATACCACAAGCGCCAGAGCAGCGACGGGGTCCGCCCACCACCAGCCAAACAGTGCGTTAAGACCGACCCCTGCCAGGGTCATCAGAGAAAGCCACCAGCAGATGCTCGTCTGGGCGGCGTCAGATTCCATGGCGTGGCTATGCAGGCGCCTGGCATTCCGTCGTTTGTTAGTCCAGACCCACCACATCACGGACGCGGACACCAGGGTCAGCCCGATGCCTACCGCCGATGGTTCCGGTCTTTCGCGGAGTGCCAGGCTCATCGTCGCGTCGTACATGATGTAAGCCGCAAGCAAGAACAGCGTCGCCGCAATGGCTTTCCTGGCCCGCTGCTCTATCCGCTCTACATGCTCAGGGTCGCCATTTCTGTTTTCAGACCGCAGCCTCCAGATCATTACCAGGCTGGACGACACTTCCACGAAACTGTCAATGCCGAAGCCGAGCAGCACTACGCTGCCAGCGGCGAGGGCTGCGGATATCGCGACGACGCCTTCAATCACGTTCCACCCAATAGTGAAGTATTCGAGCTGCAAGGCCCGGTGCAGCACAAACGCCCTGGCGCCAGAAGCGGTCGCTCTTGATGCCGTAGAGGCGTTCACGCAGATGCCTCACGTGCGTCGGTGGCGAGCGCGTGCTCTACCGCATCTGAGAGGGCGTGCCTGAAGTGGCCGTCTGCAAGTGAGTAGTAAATCACTCGCCCGGCGCGCCTCCTCAAGACTGCCCCTTCTGACCGCAGGAGCCGCAATTGATGACTGATTGCCGACTGGCTCGCCTCCACCAAGAGTGCGATATCGCAGACGCAAAGCTCGGGCGCGATGCTCAGCGCATGGATAATCCTGGCCCGCGTCGGGTCGGCGAGGAGACCAAACATCCTCACTACTTTCTCGGCAGCCGGCTGGTCTATCACCCGTCCCAGGAGCGGGCGGACGTGCTCAGGGTTGATGCACTCCTCTTCAAAACGCTCGGGCGTTACGGAAGAAATATATGAATGTTTGATCATATGAGTATGATATCAGACGGCAAGTCAGGCAACCGGAGTAAGGTATGCGGCTGCTGTCTGGCACCGCCTTGCAACAGCGAAGGAGCAAAGGGTACGCATGGCAAAGGTACGAGTCGGCTTTATTGGGGCTGGACGGATCTCTGACCTCCACCAGCTCGGCTACAGAGACAACCCCACAGGAGAGCTCGTTGCGATCGCAGACGTTGACCGCGGCATCGGCGAGTTGCAGGCCAAGAAATGGGGCCTGAAGAAGGTATACACAGACCACAGGAAATTGCTCGCAGACCGGGACATAGACGCCGTTGAAATCCTTTTGCCCCACCACCTGCACATGCCGGTCACACTCGAGGCCCTGGCCGCAGGCAAACACGTCTCGCTCCAGAAACCCATGTGCCTGAACATGGAGGAGGCTCGGAAGATCGCGGCTGCGGCCAAGAAGAGCGGGCGGCTCTTTCGCGTCTTTGAGAACTACCGTACGTATGAACCGTACATGCGCGCCAAGGCCATCATGGGACAGGGCGAAATTGGCGAGCCACTGTCCATACGCGTGAAGACCGTGCAGGGTCAGGGCGTAGGAGGCTGGGAGATACCGGCGCGGTCGGGCGTGTGGCGCGTTGACCCCAAGACCGGCGGCGGGGCGCCGGCCATCCTCGACTACGGGTACCACATCACCTCAATCGTCCCCTTTTTCATGGGCAGGGTCGAAAAGGTACATGCCATGGCTGATACGTCAGCTGGTAGCGGCCGCTGGCCCGGCACGCCTTCGATGGTCGTCTGGAAACATGAGGGCGCTGAGAAGTTTGGCTCGTGGGACCTGCTCAATTCGCTGGAGTTCCTGATACCCACAAAGTACTACCCGGTAGATGAGTGGGTCGAAATCACTGGGACACGGGGCATCATCTGGGTTACTCGTTGCTCGTCGAAGATGACGGACCTGCCGCCGGTGGTCGTGTTCCGGGGAGGCAGGCAGTCCGACTATCACGATATGGAGACCGACTGGGGCGATTCGTTCCGGCGCGGCGCGCACGAGTTTACGCAGGCCATCACCAACGGCAAGCAGGCGCAGCTAGACGCCGACGAAGCCTCACACTGCCTGGCGTTCTGCCTGGCTGCGATGAAGAGCGCAGAGGAGCACAGGGAGGTGCGCCTGAGCGAGGTGTGAATGCAGTGAGGCATGACGCCCGGACGACAGATGTGTCTTGACATGAGACGGCATGTTTGGCGTGACGTTTGGTAACGACGAAGAAGACGCGTTGCGACATGCCGTAGACGCCCTGGTCACCATCATTTCAGCGAAAATCGCAGATGGAGACCCGGTCCCAACACCATCGAGGCATAAGCCCGGCCAACGCACGGTCACGTTGCCGCCCTTAGAGGCCACGAAAGTCACCATCTACGTGGAAATGCGCCGTCAAGGCGTAACTAAGGCGGAACTCGCTCGCAGGCTCGGCCAGGACCCAAAGCAGGTAGACCGGCTCCTCGATGTGCTCCACGCCTCCCGCCACGACCAGCTGGACAAGGCGCTGGCGGCGCTCGGGAAGCGCATCGAGATCGTCGTAAGGGACGCGGCGTAGCGATTTCAACTCCCAGCGTCGCTGCTGGGCATTCCAGGTTCGTGGTCACTGTGTACAGTGCGGTTTGGGCCGAAGTGATTCCTGCGCGACCCGCTACCCGCCGCGCGCCACCTTCAGCGAGTACCTCGCAGAGCCTGCGACGCCTGCGGTGACGGGGCTGACGATGACCGTCAGCTTTTCGTCAGGGGCAAGGCCGGAGATAGTGGCCTCTCCTGTCCCGTCTGGCCGGACGGTCACCTGAGAAACGGTCACCTGTCCGCCGGAAGGCTGCCTGATTACCTGCACCAGGTAGTCCTGAGGGATCAGGTTGCTGATGCGCGCAAAGCCTGCCGCCGTCCAGTCCCCAGGCGCTTCCGCATCGTCCTGCCAGCCAAGCTCGGGGATGGAAAAATCGTCAAAGCACACCCCGCGGCCATGGACGGCATCGTCCGTTATGTACTCGAAGCGCACCAGCACCTCCTGGCCGGCGTATGCGCTCAGGTCGGCAGAGTCAGTCAGCCACACTCCGGAGGGGGCCAGGCTGCGGCTCGTGCCGGTGTAGGCATGGCCGTACGAGTTGCCGTTCGGGTTGTTGTCTGTCGAATAGCCCGTCTTGACCGGCTCCCAGGTCGACCCGTCGTCCGTAGAGGCCATGACGTATGCGTAATCCCACTGCTCTTCGATGTCGAACCACGCCGAGAACTTCAATGTCGCAGTTGACCCGGACTGCAGCCCACGCAGGTCCACGCGCCGCGTCAGCGTTGTGTCTATTGCATCGCCCGCGTTGCCCCACCAGCAACTGTCGCCGCTCGTGGGGCGGGCCGGAAATATCTCCGCCACCGCGTCGCCCTGGAACTCAAGGCGCACCTCGGGCGAACCGATCGCCACAGAATAGAACCGCGCGCCCAGGGGTGGCAGAGAGCTTTCGTCAGTCGCGGGGGTCAGGATGAACTCCGTGCGCAACCGGACGCCCTGTCTCAGGTCACGTCCGGGGTAGCTGTAAGCGCCGGAAGGTTCATCCAGGTACGTAGCGACGAGCCAGTCCCGGAACACGTCCAGGGCCCTCTCTCTGTACCCCGACCGCTCAAGGTAACGGTCCAGCGCCTCAAGCCCTTCAGCAGGCTCTTTCACGATGGCTTTGAGCGCCTCTTCTCCGCCGTAGTGGTCACGGAAGTACTCGAAGAACAACGCCGACGCACCGTAGTTCGGCGATGAGTCGGATATCTGCTGCGCCCACTCAGTCAGCGAAGTATCGGGCTGGCGCAGGTACGCGGCAACGCTGGTGACGCGGAACCCGGCGACCTCTGAGGCCACCTCGGACAACCCTTCGTTCACCCAGGTGTCCTCGTCCGGGTCGGCGGCCCAGTGAGATGCGTGCTGCAGCTCGTGGGCGAGCGTCGCCAGGTAGGTGCGGGTGCCGGGCGCGGCGCTGTCGGAGCTCAGGTAGATGATCTCGCGCTCGTTCGAATGTTTCTGGATGGAGCGGGGGTAGGCGTCTGCGCCGGAAAAGTATCCCGCGACGCCCGGGCGCAGGCTGGTGTGCATGATGAGGAGGTGCGGGTCGCTGTCTATGCCCGGCGTCCAGACCGGCCCAAAGACCCCGGTGACCCTGGGCCAGATCGTCTGCTCAAAATCGTTCACGGCCGTGTCCAGCCCGCGCTGGTCAACGCTCACCGACGTGTCGAAGAGCCAGTATGCGTTGGCACTGACCCTCGCCACAACGGCATCAACCTGGACGTTGCCATTGCTACGGTTGATCCAGAGCCGGAGAGTGTCGCCCTCCTTAAGTATTGGCGGCGGCGGGTCCACGATGCGGGCCGGCGGCTCCTTGGTCTTCAGGATCAGTCTGCGGCCAAGCTCATATATGTCGCGCGCTGGCGGCGAAGGTATTTCCTGACGCCTGACGACGGGCCCGCCGGTGGGCACTATGGCTGGCGGGCCCGGCGGCCTGGGCGTCGCGGAAGGTGAAGGGGGCCTCGGGGTAGGGAATGGCACCTGTGAAGGCACCGGGCCGCCCGGTCTGTCTGGCGAGGGCGAAGGGAGCGCGTTAGCAGTTACAGCCGGCGATGAGGCCGCCGGAGAGAGGTCAGTTGGGGCCGTGGAGGACGGTGCTACGGTACCTGCTCCGCTCGTGCAACTCAATGCCGCGAAAACGCAGCACGCGGCAGTCAGGAAGACCCGCGACAGGTGGCGGACATGCAAGCCGGACTGAAGGCTGTGGCTGGTGGAGATCAATCTCAGCATCAGTTGAACTGGTTCATCGCAGACTCAATGCCGTCCCGGACTATTGCGCATACAGCGTCAGCCGCCTTCCGGACAGCGTCGTCCAAAACCACACGGTCTGCCTTTGAGAATATGCTCAATACGTGCTCAACCTGTCTGGCTGCGGAATGAGGCCGCCCGACTCCGATGCGCACCCTGGCGAAGTCTGCCCCACCCAGCGTAGCCAATATGGACTTCATGCCGTTGTGGCCGCCCGCGCTCCCTGTCCTCCGTATACGGACTGCGCCCGGCTCCAGGTTTATCTCGTCAAGTATGACGATAAGTCTCTCAGGGCCGCTGTGGTAACGGTCCAGCGCCCACCTCACCGCGACGCCCGACTCATTGACGAAAGTGCGTGGGGCAACGAGGACTGTTCGCTGGCCCTCGACCACAGCCTCCGAGGCGCGGGCCCTCCTGTCTGCACGCGCGAGCTTGACGTGCGCCCTGCGCGCCAGCTCCTCAATGCACTCGAAGCCCACGTTGTGGCGCGTCTTCTCATATTCGGGGCCAGGGTTGCCAAGGCCAACGATAACCCACGGCTGGCCCCTGGGAACCTGCGTCTCTGGATCGCTGCCGAACAGGCGGTGTATGGCCCCGCTGAGGTTGGGCCTCATGCCAGACACACTGCGTTCACGCGCCGGTCCGCTCTGGCGCGCCTGTGCCGCCGCGCAGGAACTGGCGCAAGAAGGCGATGACATCGTCGTTCAGAACAATTGAAAGGGCCGCCAGGTCAGCCGCGGCGCTCAGTTGCAAGAGCTTTTCCACGTCCTCTCTCTTCCTGCCGGAAAGCACCTCTCGCACCGCGTGGTGCTGAGCCGCTGGTTATATGGTTCCAGCGCTGGAAATTCTTTGCTACTGAAGGGGAAATCGCCCACGCTCAATGGGCTTCGCCGCCCGCGAGCAGCGATGCGAACTCCGCCTCTGAAATAGTACGCACTCCAAGCCGCCGTGCGTCATCTGCCTTCGACCCCGCTTCCTGGCCCACGACCACGTAATCGGTCTTCTTCGACACGCTGCTTGCCGCTTTGCCGCCTGCGGCCTTGACTGCGTCCTGCGCCTGCTGCCGCGAATATTTCTGGAGCGTGCCGGTTATTACCACGGTCTTGCCGCGCAGCGGGTGGTCCGCGGGCGGCTCTGGCGTCTGGTCCACAGGGTTGACGCCTGCCGCCCTGAGCTTCGCAACGACCTCGCGGTTCACGGGGTTCGCGGACCACGCAGCGACCGCGCTTGCGATCTCCGGCCCGATGCCTTCGACCGCATCCAGCTCCTCGGCCGTAGCCAGCATCAGGCTGTTCAGCGACTTGAAGTTGCGGGCCAGCAGAGACGCGTTCTCGCTCCCGATGTGCGGGATGCCGAGTGACATCAATACCCGGTCGAGCGGCCGTGACTTTGACAGTTCGATGCCGGCCAGGACCGTGTCTGCCCGCTTCTCGCCAAGCCGCCGCTTTTCGCCCCCCGCCCCGGCCTCGTTTGCCAGGTTTAGTCCGGCCAGCTGCTCGCGACTTTCCTTTAGCGTGTACACGTCTGCGACATCGGTCACGAGCCCGGCGGTGATGAGCGCTATCGCCACCTTTTCTCCCAGGCCCTCGATGTCCATCGCCCCGCGCGAGGCGAAGTGCATCAACAGCCGCTCAAACTGCGCAGGGCAGCGCGCGTTCACACAGCGAACGACAGCCTCGCCTTCATCGCGGAACACGGGCTGGCCGCAGCGAGGGCATGCGCCGGGGACCGAGTACGGCCTGCTATCGGGCCCGCGCTCGTTGCCGGGCGCGGGCCCGGCAACCTGGGGGATGACATCACCGGCCCGTTGGACTATGACCAGGTCGCCTTCGCGGATGTCTTTGCGCCGCACGTCATCTTCGTTATGCAGCGTCGCCGAGCTGACCGTGACGCCGCCGACAAACACCGGCTCAAGCTCGGCGAAGGGGTTCAGGCTGCCCGTCCGGCCCACATTGACGCTGATCTTCCTGAGCCGCGTGACGGCCTGCTCCGCCGGGAATTTATACGCGGTGGCCCAGCGCGGCTCGCGCCCCACATAGCCGAGCCTCTGCTGGAAGTCCAGGCGGTCCACTTTGACGACAACGCCGTCTATCCCCAGCGGCAGGCTGTCACGCCTGGACCTGGCATCCTCATATGCGGCGGTCACCTCTCCGAGGGAACGAGCCTGTCGTGCCCAGTCATTGACTTTGCAACCCCACTCCCGCAGCGTCTGCAGCAGGTCCCACTGGGTCGCAGGCATCTCGCCGCCACGCAGGTAACCGATGCCATAGAAGTACATATCGAGCGGCGCCTTTGCCGTCTCGCGCGAGTCAAGCTGCCGCAGCGAACCAGAAGCTGAATTGCGCGCATTGACGTAGCGCGGCAGCCCCGCCGCCTCACGCTCGTCGTTGAAGCGGCTGAACTGCGCCTTCGGGAAATAAACCTCGCCGCGTAGTTCGACGATGCCCGGCACATTTCGGCTGCTCAGCCGCAAGGGCACGGCGCGGATAGTGCGGACGTTCTGCGTCACGTCCTCGCCGCGTACGCCGTCGCCGCGCGTCGCGGCCCTTGCCAGCACGCCGCTTTCATAGGTCACCGCGAGCGCCAGGCCGTCAACCTTCAGCTCGCACGTCATGTCCACCTGCCCAGCGCCGAGCAGGTCCAGCACGCGCTTATGCCAGGCGGCAAGCTCTTCTGGCGAAAAGACATTGCTCAGGCTCAGGAGCGGGACGGGGTGCTCCACCTGCCTGAACTCAGGCGCGGGCGGCGCGCCTGTGCGCTGCGTGGGAGAGTCTGGCGTGCGCAACTGTGAGTGCGCCTCTTCGAGGCGCCGCAGCTCCCGCATCAGGGCGTCGTACTCTTCGTCCGAGATTTCCGGGTGCGACAGGACGTGGTACAGGTGGTTGTGCCGGTTTAGCTCGGCGCGCAGCCATGCGGCGCGCTTTGCTGCGTGCCCTGGGACTGAGTTATCGGCTTCGGCAGACAACATACTGAGTACTCCGGGGCCTAAGAGGCGGACGCGGCCGAAGAATCAGGAATTGCGTACTTGATGCCGCCGCCCGTCATCCCGAACGTAGTGAGGGACCTGGGGTGGGGTTGGTGCGTACAAACTGGGCCCTGCAGCCCAAGGTTCCTCGCTGCGCTCGGAATGACGGTTTATGCTGGCGAAGTCAGCTATGTAATTCATTTCAAGAGTTCCGGAGTATAGCAACGCCCCGCGCGGGACTCACAACGTGCAGCGCAGCGAATATCCGCTGCCGCGGCGCTACAATCCCGCCTGGAGGGGTCCCATGCCCAAAGCCTTCCTTTCTCGCGCAGCGCTGAAGGCCAAAATCGAAAAACTCCCGCGCGTCCGTATCGCCCACCTGCCGACACCGCTCGAGGAGATGCCGCGCCTGTCAACGGAGCTGAAAGGCCCCGGCGGCGCGCCCGGCCCACGCATCCTGGTGAAGCGAGAGGACATGACCGGCCTGGCCTTCGGCGGCAACAAGGCGCGCCACTACGAGTTCGAGATGGCGCACGTCCGCGACGAGGGCTACGACACGCTCATCAACATCATGGACTACCACTCAAACAACGCCCGCATGACCGCCGCAGCAGCAAACAAGATGGGCATGCGCTACGTCCTCGTCCTCAAGAACGCAAAAAGCAGGCCTATGCAGGGCAACCTGCTCATAGACAAGCTGCTTGGCTCAGAGCTGCACCTGCTCGATGAAAAGGAGTCGGAGAAGGCCCACGACTACGCGCTGAGGCTGCAGCGGCAGATGGAGAGCAAGGGCAGCAAGGTCTACCTGCTGCAAGACCACCTGTTGCCACGCATTGTGGGCATGGTCGGGTTCGTCCAGGCCGGCCTCGAGCTGCAGGAGCAGCTTGAAGCGCTGGGCATCACAAAGGCCCACTTCTTTGGCGTGGCAGGACGGTCGCTTTGCGGCCTCATCCTGACGGCGAAGAACCTGGGCCTCGACTGGAAGTTCACCGGCGTGACCGTGACATACGACCCAACACTCGACCCTTATATCTTCCAGCACGACAAGGACGTCCAGGATCTGCTCGACCTGCCCGTCACCTTCTCGAAGAAGGACATGACCGTGCTCGACCAGTACGTCGGCGAGGGCTACGGCATCATGACGCCCGCGGTCGCCGAGGCCATCCACCTGGCGGCGCGTACCGACGCCATCATCACCGACCCCAACTACACAGGCACCGTGATGGCGGCGCTGATAGACCAGGTCCGCAAGGGCAACGTGAAGTCAGACGAAAACGTCGTCTTCCTGCACACCGGCGGCCTGCCCGCGGTGTTCACCTTCGCCGAAGAACTTGCCGCCTGGAAGGGGTAGCACGCGGCCCGGCCCGACACGTATCAGGGCCTCCATGCGTTCGTACCCGGCCGTCCCTGTCCTTTTCCTGACAGGCATTAGGCATTCCAAGCAAACCTGCGCTGCGCGTTGTACCCATGCCCGCGCCACCCTTTCCGGCTACATACTTGGGTATGAAGGCACGAATGCCCCAGCCTGCAGGTAGGTCGCCGTCTGGTTCGGTTGAGCCATCGCCGCTCATCCGCCCGGCGCGGCCTGAAGAGTCGCACGTCATCGCGGACATCCACGTCCGCTCGTGGCGCGCGGCCTACCGCGGCATGGTGCCGGACGCCATCCTCGCCGCACTCGACATCCACGAGCACCAGCAGCACTGGGAAAAGGCCATCGCCGCTTCTGGCCGCGGGGCCGCCGTGCTGGTGGCAGAACTAAATGGTCCTATTGCAGGCTTCATCTCATACGGCAAGAGGACGCCAGAGGACCTGCCGAAGGATACCGGCGAGGTCTACAAGCTCTACCTCGACCCCGACTTCTACGGCCAGGGCATAGGCGGCCACCTCCTCAGAGCGGCCGTCGAGGGCATGAAGAGGGGCGGCTATGCCCGGGCAGTCCTCTGGGTGCTTGTCGCCAACCGCAGGGCGCGGCACTTCTATGAAAAGGCCGGCTGGCGGCCCGACGGCGCCTCACGCATAGACGCCACCGGCGCCGACCTGCGCTACGCAATTACGCTGGGCTAATGTCCCCCGTTCGCCCTGAGCCTGCCCGCCCTCGCGAAAGCAGGGGGCGAAGGGCCACGTTCTGTCCCCTCTCCTGGCAGGGAGTGAGTGAGGGTGCCGGTCGAGGGCGTACCGCACCGCCCCTAGAAATGTATCGCCTCGCCAGTCACCGCCAGTGCCGCCTCTTTGACCGCCTCTGATAGCGTCGGGTGCGCGTGCGTCAGCGCGCCGAGCTCCACATTCGTGCCTTCGAGCTTCTTCAGCACGCCCATCTCGGCGATAAGCTCCGTCACGTCTGGGCCAATCATGTGCGCCCCGATAAGCTCGCCAGTCTGCTGGTGCGTGATGACCTTCACGAAGCCGTTGTAGTCGTTGATCGCTACGGCCTTGCCTGCGCCCCGGAACGGGAACTTGCCGATTTTCACCGGCACGCCCTTCTGCTTCGCCTCCGCCTCGGTCAGGCCAATGCTCGCGATCTGCGGCAGACAGTACGTGCAGCGCGGCATGAACGTGTAGTCCTCTATGGCCTCCGGCCCGCGGCCTGCGATGGCCTCTGCCGCGACCACGCCCTGCGAGAACGCCACGTGCGCCAGCATGAGCCTGCCTGTCACGTCGCCCACCGCGTAGACACCGTGCACGTTCGTCCGCATGTGGCCGTCGACCTTTATGAACCCGCGGTCTGAGGCTACGCCGACGCTTTCAAGCCCGATGCCGTCCGAGTTCGGTTGCACGCCCACCCCGAGCAGCACCTTGTCGCATACATACTCACTTGTCGCCCCGAGCGCAGCCGAGGGGCCTCGTTCTCCCGAAGCGGCCTCGTACTTAACGACCAGCCGCCCGCCCCGCTCCTGCACGCCCTGCACCCTGGCGGAGGTGGCGAACTTGATGCCCTGGCGCGTGAACTGCCGCTCCAGCTCAACCGAGACCTCCTCGTCCTCCTTCGGGACGAGGTGACCCAGGACCTCGAACATCATGACTTCGACGCCATAGGCGTTGAAGTAATAGGCAAACTCGCAGCCAATTGCACTTGCGCCAACGATGGCGATGGCCTTTGGCTTGTCTCGCAGCGCCAACGCGTGACGGCTCGAAATGACCTTGTTGCCGTCAATCTCCAGCCCCGGGAGGCTGCGCGGCCTGGCCCCGGTCGCGATGACGATGTTCTTCGCGGTGAGGGCCGGCCCACCCTCCACCTGGACGATGGTGCTGCTCCTGAGTGTGCCCTTGCCCTTGAACACTTCGACCTTGTTCTTGCGCATCAGCATCCCGACGCCCTGCGTCAGCGCGCCCGACACTTTGCGGCTGCGGTCTACTGCCTTGCCCATGTCCGCGCTGAAGCCGTTGAGGGACAGGCCCCACTCGTCTGCGTGTTTCAGGTGGCTGACAAGCTCGGCGTTCTTGAGCAGCGACTTCGATGGGATGCAGCCCCAGTTCAGACAAACGCCGCCCATGCCGCCGATGCCAGTTCCGTCGTCCTTCTCGACTACTGCACACTTGAGGCCGAGCTGCGCGCCGCGTATGGCGGCGTGGTACCCACCCGGCCCGGCGCCGATCACCACAAGGTCGAAGCTAGTCTCTGGCATTGGTCACACTTTCATATTTCATCCTGAGCTTGTCTCAGGATCTGACTACTTACGTCACCTTGAGCTTGCCTGCCCCGAGCACAGCCGAGGGGCCCTGTTCCTTGTCCCCTCTCCCTTCCAGGAAGAGGGTCGGGTGTGGGTCGTTTCGTCCCCTCTCCCCTTGTAATGAGAGGGTTATGGTAAGGGGTCACCATCGCACCCGTCGCCCCGAGCGTAGTCGAGGGCCCCGTTTCTCGTCCCCTCTCCCCTTGCGGGAGAGGGTCAGGGTGAGGGGTCAAGCGCATCTCGCTCGCCGGATTATACGGGCCGCCCCTACTTACACCTTCGTAATCCTGTAGAACCAGACGGCCGCCACCGCGCCGCCAACGCCTATCAGCGTGATGCCCGCCCACACGCCGAGGGCAACGTACAGGTACGGCTGCCACGAGCTGGGACAGTTCGTCCGCCCGCTGCACACCAGCCACGACGCCAGCGCGTAAAACGCGGCGAACACCGCGCCAAACGACGCGCCCAGCGTCCCGCCAACACTCGCCGCCCGCTTCAAGGTGGTCCAGCCTGAAATGTCTGCACTGGCGCATTGTAGAGAGGCCATGCTGCCTCGACCTTGCTTCGTCAGGAGGTCTGGCCTCAGTCCTGTCGCCCCGAGCGCAGTCGAGGGGCCCCGTCACACCTTCGCCCTTCGGCAGGCTCAGGACGAACGGATGCCGCCCCATGTCGCCCCGGGCGCAGCCGAGGGCCCCGTTGCCAATCACCGGAGAGATGAGACCGGCTATACTCACCGCCATCGTCCTGAAACCACCTCCACGGAGCCGCTACATGCCACCAGCCAAAACCGCCGTCCCCTCGCCCACAGACCCACGCGCCCTGCGCACCGCCGCATTCGAGCACCTCTTCGTCGGCATGAACAACGCCGCACAGCTCGCGGAAGAAGGCGGCCCCGGCATACCCGTCGCTTCCAAGGGCATCAAGTTCACCGACATTGACGGCCGCGAATACATTGACGCCATCGCCGGCATGTACTTCCGCAACACAGGTTTTGGCCGCGAAGAGATCGCCCGCGCCGTCTACGAGCAACTGCGCGACGTCAACATGCACGTCTACGCCTCCGCCGCGCCCGCCACCATCAGGCTCGCCGCCAAGCTCGCGCAGATCACCCCCGGGTCGCTCTCCCGCACCTTCTTCGTCCAGGGCGGCTCCGAGGCCAACGAGACCTCGCTCAAGATGGCCCAGGCCTACCACGTACGCACCGGCCAGAAAGGGCGCTACAAGGTCATCTCACGCCGCGGCTCCTACCACGGCGGCACCATCGGCACGCAGTGGCTCGGCGGCCACCCTGGCTTCCCACGCACCGATTACCAGCCCGTGCCCGCGCACGCCGCGTCCCACATCGGCCAGCCCAACCCCTATCGCTGCGAGTACGGGGGCCGCACGCCCGAGGAGTGCGCCGAACGCTGCGCCCAGGCCCTCGAAGACGCCATCCTGTTCGAAGGCCCCGACTCCGTCTCCGCCTTCCTCGCCGAGCCTGTTTCGCAGCCGCTGGGCGGCGTCGTGGCCGGCCCCGGCTACTGGCGCCGCGTGCGGGAGATCTGCAACAAGTACGGCGTCCTGCTCATCTTCGATGAAGTGATCACCGGCTTCGGCCGCCTGGGCAAGTGGTTCGGGGCCGATTTCGTGGGCGTCACGCCGGACATCATGTCCTTTGCCAAGGGCATAACGTCGGGCTACTTCCCCTACGGCGGGTCCATCGCCACGAAGGAGGTCGCCGACGTCTTCTCAGGCGGCCCGGACAAGACGTTCAAGCACATGTTCACCTACACCGGCCACCCGGCCGGCGCCGCGGCGGGCCTGAAGAACATCGAGATCATGGAGCGCGAGGGGCTCGTCGAGAACGCCCGCGTGCGCGGCCTCCAGCTCAAGAACCGCATGGCTGAGATGAAGGAGAAGCACCCGGTCGTCGGCGACGCCCGCGGCGCGGGCCTGATCCAGGGGCTGGAGATCGTCAAGGACCGCAAGACCAAGGAACACTTCGACCCCAAAGTCGGCGTCAACTCCCGCCTCACTGCCTCCCTCAAAAAGCGAGGCATCTGGCTGCGCGTCCCTGCCTTCATCGTCCCCATGGCGCCCCCGCTCACCATCACCGCCGACGAACTCGAACACCTCGCCGACGCCCTGGACGAGAGCCTGACCGAGGTGGAGCGGGGGCTGGGGGTG